>JADMIO011227092.1_pt1 | contig 98440 bp, 83 predicted proteins | sample 8958161 | NCBI WGS metagenome assembly JADMIO01 (sample SAMN16585339, study PRJNA669376) | soil metagenome | isolation source: Crop rotation soil | place: USA: Cullars Rotation, Alabama | collected 2011
CGCGACAACTTGTCCACGTGGAATTCTAAGCTTAGGATCCCAATGTGCTGGAAAGGGCCTCGGGTGTGATGCCGGTTATCGTCCAGCAGAGCGACGTTGAGAATATTCGCGTGAGGGTGCAGGCGCCTCGGACAATCCGGACGTCTGCTCAATGGTTCGTCTCCTGCGTCTCGGGCCGGCTCACCTGTGGATCCAAGGCTGCGGACGGGGCGGCTCTGCCGATCTGGCTGGAAGGTCTGGACGGGCAGCCGAGTTTGCTGGCTCTTGGTGTTGCGCAAGCTGGAACGTTCTCGATCGAACATATTCCTCAAGGCCGTAATCGGATTCTGACGCTTGCTCCATTCGTGGATGGGCACGCGATACCCGGGATCCATGGGAATTTGGGCCGGCTGAATCCGAGTTCAGAGGAATTGACTTTAACCTATGGCATTAGTTTGGGTGAGGGAGGCCAGGTGCTGCTGAATGTCGATACACCCGTCAACCTTTCTGCGACGAGCTTGAGGACCGCGATGTCCGGGAGCGTTCGAGGAATCGTCGAGAACATTCCGGAAAAAAGCGGCATTCCGGCGGTCGTGCTAGTGCCTTCCGCGGATTACACGTACGGCGTGCTGGTGACCCCGCAGCCGGATGGATCCTTCGTGGCCAACGGCCTGGCCTCGGGAAGTTACTACGCCGCCGCGTTTCCTTCGCTGGATCTGGCGGGACTCCGCGATCCGGAGTTTGTGCGCCGCGTGATATCCCTCGACAGGAAGATCTCAGTGGAACTGGGTTCCACCACGGAACTGAAACTGCCCGTGAGCGCCTGGCCTGACTAACTTCAGCTACGACCGCGACTTGATATAGCGGCTCGCGAAGGTGATAAACGTCGGCCAGTTGGGACCCGAGGTATGCCCGCCGCTGTGCTGGCGGAACGCCACATCGCCGTCAATCAGCGGAGTCTCGATCGCCGGGAATTCCGTCGTCCCCATATCCTTCTTGCCCAGCAGCCGATAAACCGGCCCCGCGCCGACGCCCGCCAGGAACGTTCCCTTCGCGTCCACCCATCCGTCGCCCTCAGTCGCGCCCGCACTCAAGAACACCGGCCGCGGAGCGCACATCGCGACGAGCTCATGCGAATCCACCGGCAGATCGTTCCAGTGCAGCGGACCAGCGTACTTCAAGAAATTCCCCGCCATCCAGTGATACTCGTTGGTAGCCGCGACGTTCTCCACCAGCTCGCCCCAATTGCGGCGATGCACCTTCGCGCCGCCCTCGCCCGACGAGCTCACGTAGGCCACCGCGAACCTCTGGTCGTAAGCCATCGCCACAACGGTTGCCTTTCCGTAGCGCGAGTGGCCCTCCAGGCCGATCTGTTTCGCATCGACCGCCTTGTCGGTCTCGAAGTAATCGAGCGCGCGGCTCGCGCCCCAGGCCCAGGCCCGCAGAGCGCCCCAATCGTCGGGTTTGCGAGGCTGGCCCTTGTTCACCAGGCCGATGATCCCTTGCGGGAGACCCGCGCCGTTATCGGCTTGAACGGTGCTGGTGTAGAGTTCCGCGTAACCCCAGCCCTTTGCGAGAACCTGCTGCTGCCAGGTGGGACCTGCGGGCTGCTTCCCTTTGGGAGGTCCGCCAAACCCGCGACCCGTGCCGGGCGGATTTCCGCCGAATTCCATGATCACGGGAACGCCGTTCCTGGCATTCGCGGGCGTGCTCAACGTGACGCGCATATCGACCGTCACTTCGGGATAAGAGGAATTGTCGACGTGCCCGACCAGTTCTTTGGTAATCACCGGCACATCGCCGTTCATTTCATTCTTGGTGCTGGTGACTTCCCACTTCACTTTGGGCACGTTCTTGGGAACGCGGCCATAAATTTCGCGGTCGAACAGCTCGACGATTTCCGGCCGGCGCTGATTCCACCACATCTTCGCCGACGTGACCTTCTTCCCGTTGTTCAGCACCAGCGGATCCGGCAGATCGGGAAACGGATTGGCCTTCGATTCGTCGTAATTCGCGGCATTCGGAGCCTTGGGATCATTACCGTTCGCGCCTTGCCGGAGCGATGCGATATGCAGCGCGTCCAACATCTTCTGGCGATCGGCCTGCGCGGCAAGCTGCGCCGGGGAAGGTCCCGAGGCCTGTTGATAGGCCCGGATCGCAAACGGGAGCAGGAGTAAGGGCAGCCAACGAGCGGAGAGCTTCATGCCGTAGAATCCTCTAGCCGATTATAGTGCCGATTTTAGTAACCTCATCCGGAAGCCTGCGTCTGACGATTTATACGTTAAACTCGGGGAAGGAGTCTTTGTTCTATGCGGGTTCCAGCTTTCTTGGCGATTTCGGCGATGGCCGGGGGACTGACTGCGCAGGAGGTTGTTCCTCGTCCGCAGACCAGTACCGAGGCCAAGCCTGTGTCCGATCCCGACCATAAATCGTTCGTCGTGGAGAACGGTACGCGCATTCCGCTGAGCATGGTGAACAGCGTCAGCACAAAGACCACCAGCGAAGGCGACCGAGTGTATCTGGAAACCACGTTTCCGATCGCGGTGAACGGCAAGATCGTGATCCCTGCGGGAAGCTACGTGCTCGGCACCGTCACGGAGTCCAAGCGTCCCGGCAAAGTGAAGGGCCGCGGCGAATTCCGCCTGCGGTTCGATTCGTTGATGCTGCCGAACGGCGTGACGCGCGATTTCCGCGCACAGGTCGCCGGCCTCGACGGACGCGCGACCGAAGATCTCGACAAAAAAGAAGGCACCATCCGCAGCGAAGGCAATAAGTCCGGCGATGCCCGCACGATCGGCGAAACGGCGACCACCGGAGCTGCGGTAGGCGGCCTTGCAGGCATCGGACGAGCCCCAGCCATGGGAGCCGGCATCGGCGCGGCAGCCGGCGCCACGGCTGCGCTGATCGGGATCCTGGTGACGCGCGGGCCGGATGCCGTGCTCGCCAAAGGCACCACGGTCGAAATGGTTCTCGATCGGCAGCTTATCTATGACGAGGCCGAGCTGAATTTCAGCAATCTGCCTCCGCATTACAGCTCGAGCGACGGCGGCGGGCCTCTGCCCAGCCGCAAAACTCAGGGCGTCTCGCGCCGTTTTCCGTAGCCCTTTTCTTCGCCTCAATCTGAAGTACTAAGTACTTTCACCCGTCCTCTGAGCGCTGTTTCGCTGAGCGTAATTGCCGCGAGCCTCTGTTATGGTGGACCTGTGAAGAGCCTCACCATCCCCGTCGATCGCGGTGCAACGGCTGGAACTGTGAGAGCATTCCGGTTACTGGGCGTACCGGTCAGATTGCATTTCACGTTCGTCCTGCTCCTTTTATTTCTTGTGGTTACAGCGTTGGGATACGATTCCACCGCCATCTTTGCCACCTTCATGCTGGGATTATTCGCCAGCGTTCTGCTCCACGAAGGCGCTCACGCCGCCGTGGGAGCGTGGTTCAAGATCCGTACCGTCGAAATCGTGATGTTCCCCATTGGCGGCCTCTCGCGTATGGAGCGCCGGCTGCGCCCCGTGGAGGAGCTCTGGATCTCCCTGGCGGGCCCCCTGGCGAACCTGGTGGTCGCGCTGGGCATCTTCTGGTACGTGGCGTCTACTAAGCAGCCCATCAGCATCCAGCCTTCGGATCTGCTGCATCCCTCGAACGGGAAATTGCTGCCGCTGTTCGGCTTTGCGAATCTTCTGCTGGCAGGATTCAACCTGGTCCCGGCATTCCCCATGGACGGCGGGCGTCTGCTGCGCGCGCTGCTGACGTTCCTGCGCCCGGAAGACGAGGCCACTCGCATCGCTGCCTGGATGGGTCGCGTGGTCGCGTTCAGCATGGGACTCTATGGCCTGGTGACCGGCGAATTCATGCTGGTGTTCTTCGCGTTCTTCATCTGGCTGGGCGCCGCCCAGGAAAGCGCGGCCGCCACTGGCCGGACGCTGACCAACGGCATCCCGGTCCGCGCGGCCATGATCACCGAATTCCATCATCTGGAACACGGCGATACGGTTCGCGACGCGGCGAATCTTCTGCTGTCCACATCGCAGCAGGATTTTCCTGTGATGCATGGCGAGGAAGTGATCGGCCTGCTCGATCGCAACCGGCTTCTCAAGGCGTTGGCCGCCGAAGGTCCGGATGCGTACGTCTCCGGCGTCATGGATCGCGATTATCTTGCGCTCGAGCCCGCGGCCGATCTGGCCGAGACTCTGCCGCTGATGGCTCGCGGACGCTGCGCGCTGGTTCAGGACGGCAGCCGGCTGGTGGGCCTGCTAACGACCGACAACCTGTCCGAGTTCCTGCTGCTCCGCAGATTCGGCATGGAACCGGTAGTTTAAGCGCGGCAGCAGCATCATCGACAGCACGATCAACAGCTCCACATCCAATATCGCCGCCGCGATGAAGAAGTGGCGCGCGACGTCCACGGCATCGGCCAGGGATGAGATCAGCACTTCGGTGATCCCCATCCCGGCAATCGCGAAGACTCCGGCGATCAGAACGCCCGGCATCGCTCTTCGCCGAGCTATCGCAAACGCGCAGGCGAGCCCTGTGACCAGTGCGTAAAAGATCCCGTACCGAACGCCGTGTCCGTGGAACAGCGCACGTTTGGCATCGCTCCACAGTGCAAAGGTATGGCTTTCCGTCGTGTCGGGCCGTTGCGGACTGCGCTCGAAATTACCCATCGGAGGACGCTGGCGGCCCCCCTGGCCGAGCGCAGTATCGAGATCCAGAAAAGCATCCCGCGGATGTGTCAGGAAATACCAGCCTACGCGGGCGTACGAAGTGCGCCGCATAAACCGGCGTGCGAATTCGGGATCGCTAAAACCCGACTGATCCATGAAAGCGTGCGTCCCGACGAATTTTGCGTAGGACTCATCCAAGCCGAGCGCGCCGAGGTCAGCTTTCACGTTCCCGGAGTGGGGAAGAAGCTCAAAGAAAATGACGGAATAGTATCCGTGGGCCGCGTAATCGAAAGGAACCAGATCCATGCCCGCGATGGCAGCAGCGGCCACGATCGTCGTGGAAATGATCGCAAAAACGCGACTCTTTCCCGGCCAGAGATCGCGGCCGAAGAACGCGAATAAGGGAGCGATCCACAAGCCAAGGACCGCGTGCTGAGACTTCGAGAGCAGCATGAGGGCGACGCAGATCACCAGCCCGATGGCATCCGACTTTCTGCGCCAGGCGGCGGCCCGCAGGAACAGCACCACCGACAGCATTAGAAACACATACGTGGCCGCATCCATGTAACACGAGTTGAAATAGCTGACGTACATGACATCGCCGAAGAAGAGGGCGATGACGCCCCAGAGAGCGTACCAGCGCCAACCCTGCGCCGGCGTCACGAGTCCTTGCAGGAGATAGACAGCCAGCAGGAACAGGACTCCGTGAAGCAGTCCCATCCAGCGCAGGTCAAAACTTCCGGTCTTCGAAAGAGTGCGGCTCAGGATAACAGGAGCCGCCGCGAGCAAGGTTTCGGAGGAATAGTATCCGGCCTCCCAGTGGTAACGGGGATCAAACCGGTACTTAAAAGCGACAAACCTGTAATCGTCTTCCCATCGGCCACCCAGGCTGAAGAGCCCCATCACCTTACTGAAATCCCCGTTGTCCGCCAATCCCACAGACGGCGGAACAAACAGTTGAACAGTGAGAATCGCCGCGAAGGCAAGGCAAGGCGCGTATTTCAGAATGCGGGAGTTATCCAGAGTCATGTGCGAGGCGTTCAGCGGAGCAGATGATTGCCCCGTGAACAGAAAGTCTGGACGCAAAAATATAATACACCCGATTAATCGGGAATTACAAGCGAATTGCTGTTTGGGCGAAAGTCTAAGGTTTAGCTCTTGAGCTCGGCGGCGATTTCGGCCGCGGCCTTGCGGGCCTGCTCGACTGCGCCGATCTCGAAGCTGATGGCGCCCACGCGCGGGTGCCCGCCGCCGCCGTAGCGCTCGCAGATGGTCGCGAGGTTGTGATTGACGGGAACCTCGGCCCAGGGGTTCGATCCCACGGAAACCTTGGTCCGGAAGCTGGACGTCAGCACGGATACCGTGTACACCGAATGCGGGAACAGATAATACGGGATGAACTTGTTATAGCCTTCGAGGTTCTGATCGACCAGATCGAAGCTCACCACGCCATCCTCGCAGCGGGCCTGCTTTTGGATGATCTCCAGAGACTTCAAATGCCCTTGGTAAAGAGGCTGGTAGACGGCCTGGATTGCGGGGTCGGCATCGATATCGGCCAAGGAACGGCGCCGCATCATGCGGATAATTTTCTGGACGGTATCGGAGCCCTTGCTGCCCTCGATCACCAGCGTGAGGCGCATGGCCGGCTCGCGCAGCTCCACGGCTTCTTTCGCGTTGGCGTATTGGGCGCCGTCGATGATGTCGGCCCAGGAGACCAGCTCGGCCAGATCAGGCGCGGCGAAACCGAAGCGCTCTCGTGCCACGGTGGCGATGTACATCGTGCAGGACTTAAAGCTCGGGTCGTACATCTTCCGGCCGCTGGTATCGCGGCGGAAATGCTCGGCGTCTTCGGGCGTGAGGAAGGCGCTCTGGTGATGATCGAACCACCAGGTCAGGCGCGGGTCGGTCGAGTACTTGAAGTCGACGATGGCGTTGACGTCGCCGTCGAAAAGGCTCGGCTCGAAGAGCTGCGAGGCCTTGTGCGCGAGGCCCGTGAACTCGAACTGGGCGTCGGGATGGAACTTGCCTTCGAGGAACCGGCTGAAGAAAGCCGCGGAGGCCGCGCCGTCGAAGCAATGATCGTGATAAAGAATTCGCGCGCGCATTTAGTAATATCGACCGGGAAAACTTGCTAGTGTCGCGCAAATCGGGAGCATAGCGCAAGGGGGCCTTATGTGGGGCAGGTTTTCAACCTGCGCGCCGATTTCCAATCGGCGCCGATGTACGCGGGTTCCAAACCCGCGTGCAGGATACAATCCTGCCCCACATGGTGGGTTAGTCTTAAGTTTATGATTCGGTCTCTTCTACTTCTGTGCGCAGTTGCTTTGCACGGCCAGAACCTATTTACCTGTCCGGCGACCAATGCCGGGCATCCCTTCGACCGGATATCGATTTACAACGGCAAGCAAGGAGGCCAGGAGTACGAACTCGCGCCGGACGACGACAAAAAGGTGGGCGTGAAGGTCACTCAATCGTGGATTCTCAAAGACTACCGCTCGATGAACATCTTTCTGCGTTGCCGATATCAGGGCACCGACGCCGTGATCGCCAGAGACATTCCTGCGAACTTCCAAACCTGCACCTTCAAGTTCGATATCAGCCCGAAAGGCGAGATCACCGGTGGACGCAGCTTCTCCTGCCGGTGAAAACGACGTGCACTCCGAACGCCTGCTGGAACATTTCCGAAACCCTCGTAACGTTGGCCAGCTCCCTCCGCCGGCGATTTCCGTGGACGTGACCAATCCCGCTTGCGGAGACTTGCTGCGTCTCTCGGCTCTCTTTCAGGACGGGAAAGTTGTGGAAGCGCGTTTTCAGGTGCGCGGGTGCACGGCGTCGATTGCGGCGGGGTCGGCGCTTTCCGAATGGATGATCGGCAAGACGCGCGCGGAATTGCTGGCGTTGAAGGCGGAGACCATCGATGAGGCGCTCGGCGAATTGGAGCCCGCTTCGAAGCACGCCGCAGCCCTCTGCGTGGACGGTGCGAAAGCCATAGCCCGTAGTGCAGTATCCTGAACTTTAAGTGACCCCCTTCGACTTTCGGCCCCGTACCCGGGTGGTGTTCGGCGCAGGCGAGTTCGCGCGGTTAGGCGAAGTCGCGCGAGAATTAGGCGGCACACGCTGCCTGGTAGTGGCGGATCCAGGCATCGTGAAGGCCGGCTACGCTCCTGAAGCCATGCGATCCTTAAAGGCCCGGCGGATGACCGTTCACGGATTTCACGATTTTCAGGAAAATCCCACATCGGCTATGGCGGAAGCGGGCGGCGCTTTTGCCTCTCCGCTTGGTATCGATCTGATCGTCGCGGTCGGCGGCGGAAGCTCGCTCGATTGCGCCAAGGCGATAAACTTCCTGATCAGCAACGGCGGCAGGATGCGCGATTACTGGGGCTACGGGAAAGCTTCGCGTCCCATGTTGCCGATGATCGCGGTCCCCACCACGGCGGGCACCGGAAGCGAGGCACAGACTTCCGCCACGCTGATCGATTCGGAAACCGGCGCTCGCATGTCCTGCGGCGATGGGAAGGGATCGTATCGCGTCGCGATACTGGATCCGAAGTTGACGATGTCCCAGCCCGCCGCCTTGGCCGCCGCCACGGGATACGACGCGCTTTCGCATGCTCTCGAGACTCTGGTGACCACGCGCCAGACGGCGCTATCGGAATGCTTCTCGCGATCGGCCTGGAGACTGATCTCGTCCGCGTTCGAACGCATGGTCCGGAATCCTCAGGATCTGGAAGCTCGGGGAGCGATGCTACTGGGCGCGCATTTCGGCGGCCTGGCGATCGAGAATTCGAACCTGGGCGCCGCGCACGCCTGCGCGTATCCTCTGACGGACGAGTTCGGCCTGGCGCATGGAGCGGCCATCGCCGCGGTGCTGGCTCAGGTGGTCGAATGGAACAGCGAAGTGGCCGGCGCGCGCTATAGCGAGCTGTTTCCCGGCGATCTGCCGGCCCGGCTGCGGGAACTGGCGGAAATGGCTGGGCTGCCGGCAACCCTCCGCGATGCAGGCATTCCGGAAGAAGCGCTTCCGCGACTGGCGGAAGAGGCGGCCAAACAGTGGACGGGCAAGTTCAACCCGCAGCACTTCGATGCTGCGGCGGCGCTCGAAATCTACCAGGCCGCCTACTAAGGATCCGCGTACTAAGGTTGGCCCGCGACATCGCCGTGGGTGCATCGGCGACAACGCTATACTGAGACTGTTGATGCGAATTTCAGTTGACGCGCATGCGATCGGCTGTCGCCAGACCGGAAACGAAGTTTATATCCGTAACCTCCTGAAGGAGTTCGCCCGGCTCGACAAGGGCAGCGAACTAGTCGCCTATATCTCCAAAGAGGGCGTCAAAGCGGATCTGCCTCGCCGGATCCGCACCAGACGTGTCTCCCAGAATCCTTACAAGCGTTTGGGCATGGATCTGCCCCGACATCTCCGGCAGGATCGTCCGGATCTGCTGCACGTGCAGTACACCGGCCCGCTGTTCAGCGCGGCGCCGCTGGTGGTCACCGTGCACGATGTCAGCTTCCTGGAAAATCCGGAATACTTCACGCGTTTCCGTTCTCTCCAGCTTCAACTGACCGTGAGCCAGACGGTGCAACGCGCGGTACGCGTGCTCACGCCGAGCGAATATTCCCGCCGGGCGATTCTGAAGCACTATCGGCTCCCGGAAGATAAAGTTGTCGTGGTTCCGAACGCCGTCGCCGGGCAGTTCCGCCCGATCGAACGCGACGTCGCGCGGGCGGCGATCCAGCGGAAATTCGGCATCGAGCGGCCGTTCGTGTTGACGGTCGGCGATCTGCAGCCGCGCAAGAATCATGTGGGGCTTCTGCACGCGTTTGAGGACGTGATGCGGGCCGAATCACGGCTGCCTCACGATCTGGTGTTCGTCGGAAAGGAAACCTGGTATTCGCCGGAGCTGCATCGCGCGGTGGACAAGTCTCCCGTTCGCGATCGCGTACACTTCGCGGGATTTGTGGAAGACGCCGACCTGGTGAAGTTCTACGGCGCCTGCGAGATGTTTGTGTTCCCGTCGTTTTACGAAGGCTTCGGGCTGCCGATCCTGGAAGCGATGGCGTGCGGCCGCGCTGTAGCCTGTTCGCGGGCGACGGCGATGCCCGAGGTGGCCAACGCCGCCGGCATCCTATTCGATCCCGGGTCGAAACAAGAGATCGCTCGGGCCATGCTGGACATCCTGCTCGACTCGGAGCTGCGCGCCCGTCTGGAAAGGCTCGGGGTGCAGCGCGCGGCGGGATTCAGTTGGGAGAAGTCGGCCGCACAGACGCTCGAGGTGTATTACGATGTCGCCGGGCGGCGTTCACGGCGCGACGTGGCTCTGACAGCTCGGGTTTCATGAAGTACGCGCTACTCCTGGGTCTTGCGTTCCTCGCTTCCGCGCCCGCTGAGACGTTGCATTACAGCGTCGAATGGCCTAGCGGCCTGAGCCTGGGCGAGGCTACGCTCCGCTCGGACCGTGGCGCCGCGGGAACGGGATCGGCGGGCGGTTGGGAATTTGAGCTGAACCTGGACACGAGCGTGCCTGGATTCGCCATTCGCGATCATTACAGCTCCACGGCGAACTCCGACTTGTGCTCGGAGACTCTGGATAAGAAGGTCGCGCGGGGCACTCGATTCAGCGAAGAGCGTGTCATTTTCGATCCGAGCGCAACGGTGGCCACCCGTGAAACCGTTCGCGGAGGTCAGGCCGCCGGGACCAGCCAGATAGCCGTTCCAATGTGCGCGCGCGACGCTTTGACGCTGCTGCAGTTCGTTCGCAGGGAACTGCAACAAGGCCGGCTGCCTTCCGCGCAACCCGCGATTCTGGGCGCGTCGTACCAGGTGCGCCTGGAGTATCTGGGGACCACGGCCATTCGCCTCGGCAGCCAGCAAACCGACACGGACCGCTTCCGGACATCGATCAAGGGTCCCGGGTCGGAATTCACCGTGGAGTTGAACTTCGCGCGCGATGCGGCCCGCACGCCCGTGCTGATCAAGATCCCTTTGTCGCTCGCCACGTTTACCGTAGAATTAATTCCCTGAAGCGATGCGGGTAGCATTCTTTTCTCCTCTGCCGCCGGCTAAGAGCGGAATCGGCGACTATTCGGCAGCGCTGCTGGAACACCTCAGGGGCCTTGCAGAGGTGGAGACGTTCGCCGCGGAACCGGCGTCGTTTGACGCGTCCCGCTACGATATCTGCGTCTATCAGCTTGGCAACAATCCGTATCACGACTTCGTCTACGAAGCCGCTCTGAAACATCCCGGCGTGGTGGTCATGCATGAGGCCAACCTGCATCATCTGGTTGCCGATCTCACGATAAATCGCAACGACTGGGATGCCTACGTTCGCGAAGTCGGGCGCAATCATGGTCGCGACGCGGAAGAATACGCCGAACGTTTCGTGCGCACCCGGCAGCGCGCGCCATACTATAGCCTGCCGATGATGCGGACCGTGCTCGCGGTCTCGCGCGGTGCGATTGTCCATAGCGATGCGGTGGGCTCGGAGCTACGCGCCAACGGATTCGAAGGCCCCATGGCTCGGATTCCTCATGGCGCCTGGACCGAGCCTGTGGATCGGATGAGCTATCGGGCCCGACTGAAGCTGGAGGAGAACACTCCGTTGGTCGGCGTGTTCGGATTCCTCAAGCCGTACAAGCGGATCGCCGAATCGCTACGGGCTTTTCGCAGGCTCGTGCGGGTCGTGCCGGATGCGCGCATGATTCTGGTCGGAGAGGCGCATCCGGAGCTGCCCCTGCAATCGCTCATCGCGTCCATGGGCTTGAGCGAGCACGTGCGCCATCTGGATTTCGTCCCCATGCAGGATTTCAACGGCTACCTGGGCGCTTGCGACATTGTGCTGAACCTGCGCTATCCGACGGTGGGCGAAAGCTCGGGAACATTGCAGCGCGCGCTGGGGATGGGCAAGGCCGTGATCGTCTCGGATGTCGGATCTTTTCGCGAATTGCCGGACGACATTTGCCTGAAGACTCCGGTCGATGCCACGGAAGAAGAGCACCTGTTCGAATATCTGAATCTGCTGGCCAGCCGCCCGGCGGTTCGATCCGCTTTGGGCGATCGCGCTCGGGCTTGGGCGGAGCAGGAATGCAGTTGGGATCTGGTCGCGCGGCGATACGCGGAGTTCCTGGAGGCCGTAATCGCCGGGAAGCAATCGGTGGAACCCGCCAAGGCCACTGCTGCTGTCGCGAGCGTGAGCGCGCCGCCCGTTACAGCCGAATACATCGCCTCCTGGACGCCGCCGCAGAATGGCTCGCGAGCGTATGTCGAAACGCATCGAACGCGCTTGGAGCGGACTCTGGCGCTCACACCGCCGGGCGGCCCGGCCGATCGAATCCTCGAAATGGGCGCCTATCTTCAGATCACGCCTGCTCTCAAAACGCGTCTCGGCTATGGCGAGGTCCGCGGCTGCTACTACGGCCCGCGAGGCGCGACCGATCGTCGCACCGTCACTTCGGAAGACGGAGAAGACTTCCGTTGCGATATCGAACTGTTCGATGCCGAAAAGGATAGCTTCCCCTATGACGACGGATATTTCTCCACCGTGCTGTGCTGCGAGCTGATCGAGCACTTGCCGACGGATCCGATGCACATGATGAGCGAGATCAATCGCATTCTGAAGCCGGGCGGCACGCTGGTCCTGACGACGCCGAACATCGCTTCGGCGCGCGCGGTCTCGGCGATTCTGCAGGGTTTTCATCCCATGCTGTTTCCCGCCTACATCCGGCCGAACCCAGCGGGCGAGACCGAGGCTAGGCACAATCGGGAATACTCGCCGCGCGAGATCAAAGATCTGCTGGAGAACTCAGGGTTCGAGGTCGCGACGCTCGAAACCGGGCCGTTTCGCGACGACCCGAAGCCGGAGCATGCCTGGGTGGAGCACCTTCTCGATCGCTACATTCTGCCCAAAGAGCATCGCGGCCAAGGGATTTTCGCGGTGGGCCGCAAGCGTCGCGGCGTGCGAGATCGTTATCCTTCGTGGCTGTATGTTTGAGGAGCGTAGCTAGATGGAAGTCGTAGAGGCCGTGGCCGAGGGCGCTGCGATACATCTTCGTTTCCGGCTCGACCAGCCTGAAGTGGTCGGCTGGCAGCTTTACGACCCGGCGACTGGAGCGTACCTTCAGGAAGGCGAATGGTCCGAGATCGCGGGCCGGGACGTGGACCTGCGTATTCCGCTGCCGGCCGAGGAAGGCGCCTACAGCGTGCAGGTCGCGCCGGTGAAGGATCGATCCCGATTCATCGAAATCGCCGCGAATGTTGGGGCGGGGAAGCTCCTTGAGATCGGGACTCCGCGCATCTTGACCGCCGCATCTGTGCGGCGCGCGCGCCTTCTGCGTGCCATCCCCAAGGCGTTTGTGGTGCCCTCGCGCAGTCTGTGGCGGAATCGCAAGCTGATCGGCTCGATGGTGCGGCGCGATATCCTGTCGCGCTACCGGGGCAGCTTCGGCGGCACACTGTGGACGTTCCTGAATCCGCTGCTGCTGATGGCGACGTACTTCTTCGTGTTCGGCGTCGTGCTCCGTACCCAGTTCGGAGCCGACACCAGCCGAACTGGGTTCGTTTTGTATTTTCTCGCCGGGATGCTGCCGTGGCTCGCGTTTTCGGAAGCGCTGGGCCGCGCGCCCTACGTGATTCCGGAGTACCGCACGTTCGTGAAGAAGATCGTCTTTCCTTTGGAGACGTTACCGATAAACCTCGTCATCTCGGGCGCGGTCACCGAAATGATAGGGCTGGTGATCTTCGCGATCGGACTGTTTGCGGTGCGTGGAGCGATCCCGGCCAGCGTCGCCTGGCTGCCGCTGTTGGTGATCCCGCAGATCCTGTTCACCGCGGGCCTGGCCTGGATCCTGGCGGCGACCGGCGTCTATATCCGCGATCTCGGCCAGGTCACCGGCTACCTGCTGACGCTGTGGTTCTTTCTGACGCCGATCTGCTATCCGGAGTCGTCGCTGCCGGCAAGCGCGCTGCCGATCCTGCGCTTCAATCCCTTGTTCGTGCTGGTGCGGGCGTATCGGGCGGTATTTCTGGAGAATCAGCCGCCGTCGATGCGGGGCCTGTTAGGTTTGTGGATCGTCGGCGCGGCCGTGGCGGTTGTTGGGTACGCGTGGTTCCACCGGCTCCGAAAAACCTTCGCCGATGTGATTTAGATGGAGGGCCGGGCATGCCCGGCCCCTACAAAACGTGTAGCCAATGTAGGGGCGAGGCATGCCTCGCCCGAAGCTAATTCGCGACCGCGTAATACCCCTTGCGAGCCTGGACCTTGTAATCCTTGTTCGACATCTTGAAGTCGAGCTTCCGATAGGTCCCATCCTTCTTCGGATTCGTCGGCGAATACGCGATCGCGTATTGGCTGCGCATCTCGTCCTGAATCTGCTTGAAGATATCGTCCAGGGTGTTCTTGCGATCCACCTTGAACACTCGGCCGCCAGTTTCATCCGACATCTTCCTCAAGTCGCCTTCACCGCCGCCGGCGCCGAACACCAAGCCTCCGCCGTACGCGCCCGGATCGCTGTAGTCGATGCTGTACACCACCGCGTCTGCCAATTGCGCCTCGTGGATCGCTTGCTCACGAGTCTTTTTGCTGCCCGTATCGACGCCGTCCGTGATCACTACGATCACCTTGCGGCCAGCCTCACTCCGCAGGCGTTCGTTCGAAGCCAGATACACGGCGTCCCATAAAACGGTGCCCGCCTGATTCTGCTGGGTCGGCACCGGACCCGGATGCAGCCCCCCGACGGGCACGTTCAAGCGCAATTGCTGCAAGCCCTCTTCCAGGAGCTTGGGGGAACTGGTCGAATCCTGCAGCAACTCGGAATCCTTGCCGAAGCTGATGATGAACGCCAGATCCTTGGGGCGGAGCACGGAACGGAAGAAGGCGCTCGCGGCCCGGTGTTCGGTGTCGATCAGGCGCGCCTGGCTGCCGCTGACGTCCACCAGCAGGCCGATGGTCAGGGGCAAATCGGTTTCGCGGGTGAAGTACTTGATCTCCTGCTCTTTGCCGTCCTCGAACAAATGGAAGTCGCCTTTTTCCAAGCCGCCGATCAGGGCGTTGTTCTTGCCGTGGACGGTGCATAGGACGTTGACCAGGTCCACGTCGACCTTGATCGTGTCGTCCTGGGCTTTATCTTGAGCCAGCAAGCCGAGCCCCAACATCAGCGCCATCCCGGGTATAAACAGAGAGAGACGACTCATACTTATACTGTAAGACTGTGCCCAACCCGACGGGGTTTCATCGCCTTTTAGAATGAAAAAAGCCCTCCAACACCTCAAGTCCGCCGACCCGGTTCTCGGGACCATCATTGAGCGCGTCGGCCCGTACAAAATCCAGTACCGAGACCCGAACTTCCACACCCTGGTTCGGTCCATCGTCTACCAGCAGTTGAGCGGAAAGGCCGCCCTGACCATCTTCAACCGGCTGATTGCGGCCGCCAAGACCGATCCGCTGACGCCCGAATCGATCCTGAAGCTGCGGCCTGCGCGGATGCGGACCCTGGGCCTCTCGAAACAGAAACTTACGTATATCCGTGAGTTAGCCCGGATGACGCGCGATGGCGTGGTCCGCTTCGACGATGTCCACGCGCTGGAAGACGCCGGAATTATCGAGCACTTCACCCGGGTGAAGGGAATCGGCGTCTGGACCGCGCAGATGTTCCTGATCTTCGCCTTGCGCCGTCTGGACGTGCTCCCGACAGGCGATCTTGGGGTTCGGGCGGCTATCAAGAAGGCCTATGGTTTGGAGGAGTTACCGACGCCGGCCGAGATGGAGAAGATCGCGGCGGCATGGCGGCCGTATTGTTCGGTGGCGTCCTGGTATTTGTGGCGCAGCCTGGATAACCCCGGCGCTATGTAATCGAGATCAACCACTGATCCCCCGTCCTGACGGACGGGGCCAAATCGCAAATCAGCCGGGGTTGAACGCGAGCTACTCGAGCCCCGCCTGTCAGGGCGGGGGCTCAGCCTCTCAAGGCGAGCACGCATGATATCTTTAGGATTGTATGTCTGGACATTCAAAGTGGGCGACAATCAAGCACAAGAAGGGCGCGCTTGACGCCAAACGCGGGAAAATCTTCACCCGCTGCATCAAGGAAATCATGATCGCCGCGCGCAGCGGAGGCGATCCGTCGATGAATCCGCGCCTGCGCACCGCGGTCGCCGCGGCCAAGGCCGTCAGTATGCCCGCCGACAACATTAAGCGCGCGATTATGCGCGGCACGGGCGAGCTCGAAGGCGGCCAGATCGACGAAATCATGTTCGAAGGCTACGGCCCCGGCGGCGCCGCCGTGCTGGTCATGGTGGCCACCGACAATCGCAATCGCACGGTGAGCGATATCCGGCACATCTTCTCGAAACAGGGCGGAAACCTGGGCGAGCAGGGAAGCGTTTCTTGGATGTTCGAGCGCAAGAGCACCATCGTGATCGACGGTGAAAAAGCCACCGAAGACCAGCTCATGAACCTGGTGCTCGACGCCGGCGCCGAGGATCTTCGCAACGAGGGCGGAATGTGGGAAGTGATCTCCGCGCCCGAAGCGCACGACACCGTGCTCGAAGCCATTCAGAAAGCCGGCATAGCCACCGAATCCGCGGAGATCGGTATGGTGCCCAAGAACCTCATGAAGCTGGAAGGCAAGAACGCCAGCGCCATGCTCCGTTTGAACGAAGCTTTGGAAGAGAATGACGACGTGCAGAACGTCTATTCCAACTTCGACATCGATGAAAAGGAGATGGAGGCACTCGCTTCCTAAACCGTGCGTGTTCTGGGGATTGACTGCGGAACCGAGCGCACCGGCTGGGGCGTCATCGAAAGCGACGGCCGCAGCCACCGCGTGCTCGCGCATGGCGTGATTCGCACCGCGGTCAAGAGTCCTCTGGAGCGCCGCCTGGCGACCATCGCCCAGGGGTTGCGCACGGTATTGCAGGATCACCAGCCCGATTCGGCGGCCGTTGAAGAAGTCTTCTATTCGCAGAACGTCAAGACCGCGCTGAAGCTGGCCCACGTGCGCGGAGTCGCGCTGCTGGCCATCGCTGAAGCGCAAATCGCCCTGGGTGAGTATTCTCCGCTGGCGATCAAGGTCAGCGTGGTGGGCTACGGCCGGGCCGAGAAACAGCAGGTGCAGATGATGGTGCGAACGCTAACCGGCTTTCAGGGAGTGATCGAAACGGAGGACGCCTCCGACGCGCTGGCGGTCGCCATTTGTCACGCAACCACCTGTCGTACGCTAAAGGCGACGGTATGAAGCAGCTCCTGTGGCTCGGCGTAGTCATTGCGGCGGTCGCCGTGGGGGCCGATCAGCCGCGCGTCAGCTTCACCAAAGTGTTTCCGGGATCGGACCCCGCGTACATGGGCATCACCGTCGATAAAGACGGCGCGGTCACGTACCGCGAAGCCAAGGACGAAGATCCCGAGACATTCAAGCTCGAGCCGGAAGTGGTGCAGGCGATTTTCGATCTGGCCGATAAGCTGGACCATTTCAAGCGCCCTCTCGAGAGCGGCCTGAAGGTCGCGCGCACCGGCGACAAGACCTTTCGCTGGGAAAATGGCGCGGAAACCAGCGAGGCGAAGTTCAACTACTCCACCGACGAAAACGCCAGGCTTCTGCAGGACTGGTTCGAGCGCATTTCGGAAACTGAGCGCGCCATGATGAACCTGCGCCGCGCGATCCGCTTCGACAAGTTGGGCGTGAACGATGCCGTGTTGCGCGTGGACACGGCGTGGTCGCAGAAGCGCCTGGTGGGGCGCGAACAGTTCCTGCCGCTGCTCGACCGGGTCGCCAAGAACGAGGGCTTCGTGAATCTTGCCCGGGATCGGGCCGCGCGCTTGGCCGGAGATCTGCGCGCCGCCAATGCAAAGGCTGCGGTGGAATGAAACTGGCGGGGGTCGTACTGCTATGCGTTTGGGCAGCACAAGCTCAGCAGCCTGAGCCATCCATCCAGGAGCAGCAGGACCTCATGCGTGCCGTGAACGAAGGCACCAGTCCTGTGGATCTGATCCGCGCGCTGGAAGCCCATCTTGCCAAGTATCCGAAGACTCTGCAGCGCGCTGAGATAGAGCGCTCGCTCGCGAAGGCCGCCATCGAAAGCAACGATGTTCCCCGGATCGCCAAGTATGGAGAGTCGGCCATCGCGACTTCCGCGGCGGATTTTCAGTTGCTGGATCGCCTGGCGTACGCGTTCCTGACGCTGGGAGGCGAAGAAAACGCGACCAAGGCGTATAAGTATGCCCGAGCCTTTGAAGATCTGGTGGACAAGATGCCAGTCGCCACCGGACGCGATGCCGCGAAAATGCAGGATGAGCAGGAGCGCGCGATCTCGCGTGCGTTGATCTATCAGGCTCGCGCGCGGACGATTCAAAAAGACCCGACCGACGCGCTACGGCTGGTGGCACGCGCGTTTTCGGCCTATCCTGACGAGGAATCGGCTCGCGAGTGGGCAGAAGTCCTGATTCGCTCCGGCCGGCCTGCCGATGCGATCGAGCACTTGGCCGAGGCGTTCGTCATCCCCGATGCTTATACAACCGACCAGAAGCGTCAGGGCGACCGCTTGCTTCTCGGTGAGCTGTACTCCAAACAGCACGGGTCCGAGAAGGGCTTGGGCGATCTGATTCTGTCGGCTTACGACCGCGTTTCGACCGTGGTCGAGACACGGCGCAAGAAACTACTGGCGCTCGATCCGAATTCCTCGCTGGCCGACCCAATGGAGTTCACCGTGACCGGCCTGGACGGCAAAAAACTCCAGCTCTCGAGCCTCAAAGGCAAGCTTCTGGTTTTGGATTTCTGGGCCACCTGGTGCATTCCTTGCCGGGTGCAGCATCCACTGTACGAAACGCTGCGCGCGCGATTCGGCTCTCGCGGGGATGTCGCGTTCCTGGAGATGAACTCCGACGAAGACCGCACCGTGGTCGAACCGTTTCTGACCGCCGAGAAATGGGACAAGACTGTGTATTTTGAGGACGGCCTGGCAAGACTGCTGAACGTTATGAATATCCCCACCACCGTCGTGATCGACAAGAACGGCCGTATCGCCAGCCGCATGGACGGGTTCGATCCGTCCACGTTTCTCGATCAGATGACCGACCGTATTCAGTCTCTGCTTGGCGATTCCACGGCGGCGAAATGAGCTTCCACCGGATCATCTGGATTGTTCTGGACAGCGTCGGCATCGGCGAAATGCCTGACGCGGCTCAGTATGGTGACGCGGGCAGCGACACGCTCGGGCACATCGCGCAGAGCCGCAAGCTGCATCTCAACAATCTGTGCCGGATGGGACTCGGCAACATCCGGCCGTTCGATCGGCTGCCACCCGATGACGCGCCGATCGGCGCCTATGGACGATGCGCACTCGCTTCCCCGGGCAAGGACACCACGACGGGTCACTGGGAAATGGCGGGCATTCATCTTGTGAAACCGTTTCCGGTTTACCCCAACGGCTTCCCGCCGGACGTGATGGAAGAATTCGAGCGCCGGATCGGGCGCGCGACGCTAGGAAACAAGGCCGCCTCGGGGACCGAGATCATCAAGGAGTTGGGCGAGGAGCACGTGCGCACTGGCTCACCCATCGTGTACACGTCGGCGGACAGCGTCTTTCAGGTGGCCGCGCATGAAGAAGTGATCCCGCTGTTCGAGCTATACAAGATCTGCGAAACCGCTCGCGAGCTGCTGCGTGGCAAGCACGAAGTGGGGCGCGTGATCGCGCGGCCGTTCCTCGGCACGCCGGGGGCGTTTACGCGAACCACCAATCGCCACGATTACGCGGTTCCGCCGCCCAAGGGCATGCTGCTGGATCGGCTTCAGGAAAAAGGCGTGGAAGTATTCGCGGTCGGAAAGATTTTCGATGTCTTCCTGGGGCGGGGCATTCGCGATTACGAGACCACCAAATCCAATGCCGATGGGATGGAGAAAACCCTCAAGGCGATGGATTCGCTCGAAAGCGGGATGATCTTCGTGAATCTGGTCGATTTCGACCAGCTATATGGGCATCGCAACGACGCGGAAGGCTACGCCCGCGCGCTCGAAGCCGTGGACGATTGGCTGCCATCGCTCGAAGCGAGGCTTCATACGGACGATCTGCTGATCCTGACCGCGGACCACGGTTGCGACCCGACCACCGCGTCCACGGATCACAGCCGGGAGTATGTGCCGCTGCTGGTCCACGGCCCGCGCGCCCGTGCCGGGGTCGATTTGGGGACACGGAAGTCGCTCTCTGATATTGGGCAGACGGTGGCGGAGAATTTCGGGACGAAGATCGTGGTGGGGGAGAGTTTTCTGCCGCAGATCGTAAATCCCGCGACTAGCGCCGGTTAAAAATCGGCGCGCAGCTTAAAAAAGCTGCCCCACCTGAACCGCCTGTCCCCGCGCAGAATACTACGGCTTAGCAGGTTGCGCCGCGGGTGCGGGAGCGGCCTGACACTTGCCGGTGCAGACGGTTTCCGAAACCTTCTGCGGCGCTCCCAGGCGATTGGGATCCGCGGGAGTGGGCCGGCGAACGCTCAACGTCTCGGCGACCGATCCATCGGGATTCGTCCGGCGCTGAAGGATCTGCTGCTCCCGGACGCGCATGGCCGCGCTGTTGTCCTGCGCGTTCCCGGCGACATTCCGCGAGAAAACGTCGGTCTGCGTCGTCTGCGATCCGTCGGGGAGTTTCGTCGTCGTCGACGCGCTTTGCGACGAAAGCTGCATTTGCCCGTTCATGCCCGGCTCATAGTTCGCGCTGGTTTCCTTGGTGACATCGTTCGCCTTGGATGCCGTCTTGACGGTGCGCACGGCTTCCTGCAATCCGCCGGAAACGCCGGGCTTGTATATCGATTCCGTGGTGCGCTGATTGTCGACCGGGCCATCGGTAACCGACGAGCGCTTCTCGATCGTCTCGAACGTCCCGCTGATTCCCGGCCGGTCGATCACCGTGGTGGCAGTCGTGGTGGACCCGCTGACCTGCGTTTCGGTCGTCTTGCGCTCCGCTTCGCGAACGCTTCCGTTCAGATCGCTGCGATACGTGGTCTCCTGAACCCTCGAACCGCCGCCGGGAAGCTTAGTCTCCTGGATCATGATTCGTTCGGTGGCTGCGGGCTGGCCGTTGGGGTCGAATTTTCGCACGATCCGCTCGGTTACCTTGCCGTTTGCGTCCTGGTTGACCACGCGTTCGGTGACCTGTTCCACCGGGACCTGGCGGCCGTTGATGGATTGGAAACGTTCCGTGCGGTCGCCGTTCGCCGATGTGCTGGAAGATGTCCCATCCACGCGATTGCCGTTCAGATCTCTGGTAAACGTGGTGTTGGCGCTCTGCGCGAAGGCGAGCCCACCCGCAAAAACAACAAAAAGCCAGGGTTTCACAGTTATAGACTAAGCCTAGGCCTGAGCCTCCGCAATAGAGGGAACGCCTTAGGTTGCAGTTCCCTTACAATGAAAACAGAGTGAAGACCTTCTATATCGAGACCTTCGGATGCCAGATGAATGCCCACGATTCCGAGAAGGTCGTCGGCACGCTGCTGCATCAGGGTTATAAGAAGGTCGATACTCCCGAAGAAGCCGAACTGGTCTTCTACAACACCTGCAGCATCCGCGATAAAGCCGAACAGAAGGTGTTCAACCGCCTGAATCAGTTCAAGAGAGAACAGGGCAAGGGCAAAACGTTTGCGGTGCTTGGATGCGTCGCCCAACAGGAGGGCGAGAAGATTTTCGAAAAGGCCCCGCACGTCAGCCTGGTGTGCGGCTCCGCCAGCTATAACCAGCTTCCGCAGATGCTGGTGCAGCTCGAAACCGGCAATCGGCGCGTCACCGGTTTGAGCCTCGATACGGAAGATACTTTCGAGACTCCGGTCACGCGGCGCGACAACCCGCACCGGGCATACTTGACGATCATCGAAGGCTGCGATAAATCGTGCGCCTATTGCGTGGTTCCGTTCACGCGCGGTCCCGAGCGCAGCCGCACCAGCGCCTCGGTGATCGCGGAAACGCTGGAGCTGGCTCGCGCGGGATACAGCGAGGTCCAGTTGCTGGGCCAGAACGTGAACAGCTATCGCGATCCGTCGCCCGCCGGCTGGGACTTCGCTACGCTGCTGGATAACGTCGGCAAGGTTCCCGGGATCCGCCGCGTGCGATTCACTACGTCTCATCCGCGCGACTTCCGCAAGAGCATCGTCGACGCGATCGAGACGAATACGGCGCTGTGCAATCATGTGCATCTGCCGGTGCAATCCGGATCGACGCGCATCCTGGCCGCGATGGATCGCCTGTACACGCGCGAAGAGTACATGGAGCGGATCGGCTGGATGAAAGCCTCCCGCCGGCCCATCGCCATTACGACCGATATCATCGTCGGGTTCCCGGGCGAGACCGAAGAGGATCTGGAAGCCACGTTGGGCCTTCTCGACGAAGTGCAGTTCGATTCCATCTTCGGGTTCAAATACTCACGGCGGCCGAATACGTCTGCCCTGAAGCTGGACGATCACATCGCCGAAGAAGAGAAGACCCGGCGGCTGGCCATCGTACAGGAACATCAGCGTCAGATTCAGATCCGTCGCAATGCGGAGTACGTCGGGACGATAGAGGAATGCATGGTGGAAGGATTCAATAAAGCCACCAGCCAGTGGATCGGGCGGACATCGCAGCATAAGACGTTAAACTTTCTGCGGCCCGGCAGTGACGAAGATTTGGCAGGGAAGTACGTAGAGGTTCGGGTAACCCGCGCGGGTCCGAACTCTCTTGCGGGCGAAGCGGTCAATTAGAAAAAAGGAGGGACGCGAACATGGAAGTCGAAATGAAGATTAGGGGATTGATGATGGACCCCAGTACGAATCTTCCGATTGTCGTTCTCAAGGACGTCAATGGCGGCGCGGTTCTTCCCATCTGGGTAGGTATCTACGAGGCCAATGCGATCGCGCTAGAGATCGAAAAGATCCCCACGGCGCGGCCCATGACCCATGACCTGATCCGTAACCTGTTGTTCGGCCTGGAAACGGGTGTGAAGAAGGTCGTGGTCAGCGATCTCAAGGAAGACACGTATTACGCAGTGATCTGGCTGGAACGCGACGGCAAGCTCATCTCGGTCGATTCCCGTCCGAGCGACGCGCTGGCGATCGCCCTGCGGCTGGATTGCCCGATCTACGTGGAAGAGACGGTGCTGAAGACTTCGAAGACGGCCGCCGCGGTGGCCGAGGTCGGCAGCAACGAAGAGATTCGCAAATGGCTCGAGGGCCTCAACGATGAGGACCTCGGGCGTTACAAGATGTGAAAAAGGGGACAGATCGCTCTGTCCCCTTCAAATTTAGAAGCCGCTCCATCACTGTCGCGGCTCGGTAGGTTTAGACTACTTCGCTTTTCCCTTCGCGGGACCCTTAGCCGGGCCCTTCGCGGGACCTTTAGCCGGGCCCTTCCCAGCGCCCTTGGGATTCTCCCCAGTCCAGCCGACGAGCTGTTTCTGTTCCATGTCCACGTCGAAGGTGACCATGAAGGGCTGCTTGGTGTATGCGGAGGGCGCGCCTTCGAATTCCAAAGTGGCGCCCGGCTCCATCTTGCCCGGGAGCGGTTCCTCGAATTTCAGCGTGACGTCGGCCACGTCGGGCTTCTCTAGGCCGAGCACCAAGGTTTTGGGCTTGTTAGCCGGTTCCATAGAAATCAGAGTGGCCTTGAACTTTTCGACGCCCTTCTGCTTTCCAGGCTCACCCGGCAGGAGCGCGCCTTTCATGGCGTCAAAATACATATCGCCATCTTTCAGGAGCGGTTCCTTGACCAGATCACGCCAGAACGCAAACTGCGGGTTCGCGGCGTCTGCTTTGGCCTGCTCTTCGGCCTTCTGCCGCGCGAGATCCGAGGTGCTGGCGATCGTGAATCCTTCCGGCGGGAAGGGATTGGCCTTGGCAGATGCCAGCAGTTCCGGAAGCCCTTGCTCGGATCCGTGATACGCCTTATAGGTCTTGGTGATGTAATCCAGCGCCTGCTTTTGTGCGGCGGCAGGCAAAGCGTTCGGACCCGTGTACGCGGCCGCTCGGGCGAACTGATAGAGCGCCAGGGGCTGCTTTTCGGGATGTTCCTTGTTCTGGGCCAGGATCACGCCAGCAAGCGTGTAGGAAGTGCTGGCCTGGGTCGGGTCCTTCTTCAGATAGGCGGTGAGGTCCGTTTCTTCGCGGGCGGGATCCTTGCGCGCGGTAACGGTATAGAGATAGGTGTTGTGGGCCTGCGCCTTCATCGCCGGTTTGACGGCGGGCCACTGGGCATCGGTGATCGTCGGCGGCTTATTGGCATTCGCGAAGGCAGTGTCGGCGTTGTCCAGAACGTACATCGCAATCCGAGCGGCGTTATCCAAATCTGCGGGTGAGGCCGGCATCAGATTTTGCACCGTCGTCAGCACGATCTGCAGCGAATAAAAGTGATTAGGATGCAGCTTATTGATTTCCAGGGCCTTGTCGAAGGCCTGGCGGGTCATCATCGCCTGCTGGTAGGCGCCCAGGTAGAGGTCGTTTCGTTCGTCGGAGAAGTCGCTTTGAGGGAAGGCGTCGCGCCACTTATCGAGCGCGGCTACTTTTGCTTTGGCGTCGGTTGCCTTATCCGCAGCCGAGGCGAGTTGGAACTCTTCCTGCCCGCCGTCTTTACCCTTCCACTTTTTCTCAGACGCTTTGGCGTCCTGAGCGTGGATCGGTTGCGTTCCGAGTCCCCAACCGAGAGCCAGGCCGATCCCAACTGCCGTGATGGTCATCAACGAGCGGTATTTCAGTGTCACAGCAACCCTCCAGCGCGATCGATTTTAGTAATGTACGTGCGCGGTACTTCTGCGGAGTATACCCAAACCTGGCGTCCGCAGGCAAGCCCCGCCTGTACTACTTAGACTTGGCTTTTGCTTTCGCCTTGCTCTTGCCGGCCGACGATTTCGCCGGTCCGGCGTTCTTGCCGGTCCAGCCTTCAATCTGGCTGGGCTCGACTTCGAAAACCACCATGAACGGCTGCCTGGTGAACGATTTTGCGACGCCCTCAAATTGCAGTTCCTCGCCCGGTTCCATCTTGCCCGGCAAAGCTTGGGACAGTTCCAGAGTGACATCGGGAACGCCGGGTTGCTCGAGCGCGAGCACGATCTCCTTGGGCTTGGTTTCGGGCGTCATGGAGACGATCTTGGCCTTGAACTTCTGCACGCCGTTCGCACCGCCCGGAAGAAGCGCACCCTTAACGTTCATTTCGAAATAGGCGTCGCCGCCGTCCTTGGTCAGCGGATCCTTGATGGCGGTCTGCCACAGCCCCAGTTCGGGATGCGTCTTGATGAAGTTTTCCTGCTCGGCGGCATTCTTGACTGCGATGTCATGGGCGTTCGCGATGGTGAACCCTTCCGGCGGGAACGGATTCGTCTTGGCGAGCGCGAGCAGCTTGTCTAAGCCTTCCTTAGAGCCGTGATACGTCGTGTAGGTCTTGGTGACGTAGTCGAGAGCCTGCTTGCGAGCCGCTTCCGGTAAAGCGTTCTGGCCGTCGTAGGCGGCCGCATGAGCATACTCATACAAGCCGAGCGGAATCTTTTCTGGATGTTCCTGATTCTGCGCCAGAATCTCGGCGCCGAGCGATAGCGACGACGCTGCCTGCGTCGGATCGAGGTGCAGGTACTTGGTCAGCTCGGTTTCGGCTTTCGCGTGGTCCTTCCGCTGGACGTAGACCCAGGCCAAGGTCGCCTGAGCGGCGTTCTTCATCGCCGGCTTGTAGGTGGCCCAATCGGCATCTTTGACCTCCGCCGGCTTGTTGGACGCCGCGAAAACCGTGTCCAGGTTATCCAGCAAATATTTAGAGACACGTTCGGCCGTATCCAGGTCGGCTGACATCGGCGGTTGCGGAAGCGTATAGACCAGCCGCTCGATCGCCGACAGCGAATAGAAGTGATTGGGGCGTGTTTTCAGAATCTCGGCGGCCTTGTCGAAGGCCTGCCGGTTCATCATCGCCTGTTGGTAGGCGACCAGATACAGGTCATCCCGTGCGTCCCCGTAGTCGCTTGTCGGGAACGCCTGTTTCCATTTATCGAGCGCGGCGATTCGAGCTTTGGCGTCGGGCGCCTTGTCGGCAGCCGAAGCAAGGCCGAACTCTTCCTGGCCGCCGTCCTTGCCTTGCCACTTTTTCTCAGCCGGCTTGGGGTCCTGCGCGGCCAGAACCCAACCGAGACTCAAACCTAATCCAACGCATGTGATCAGCTTCAGGAGTGAATTCTTCATAGCTACTACGTCCTCGTTACAAAAACTGCTTACTTCCAGGGTACACCCTGCGTTTTTGCACCCTGCCCTCAACAGTACCTGCGGGTTAGACACCGGGAAGTGCGATCAGGTTTCGTGGAGCGGGCTTCAGCCTGCAATGGGGATTTCAGTCCCCGTCTACAAGGCTTGATCGAACTCTTGGCGGCGGCTAAAGCCACCGTCGCAGACTGAAGTCCGCTCCACCGTCTCGCTTTCGCGTATCCTGAACTCTTGCCCATGCGCTGGCTCGATTTCGGGGTGATCGCGGCTTATCTGGTGGGGATCACCTGGTTCGGCGCGCGCTTCCGCGGATCGCAAAACTCGCTGAAAGATTACTTCCTCGGTGGCAGGCGGGCGCCCTGGTGGGCGATCTCGCTATCCATCGTTTCCGCCGAAACCAGCACGCTCACCGTGATCGGGACTCCGTCGTTATCGTTCACCGGAAATTTCGGATTCCTGCAACTGGTGTTCGGATACCTGCTGGCCCGCATCGTGATCGCCACGCTGTTTCTTCCGGCCTACTTTCGCGGTGAAATGTTCACCGCCTACGAACTGATGCGCATTCGCTTCGGGACGCGCATCCGACGGCTCACCGCCGGAACGTTCCTGATCCTGAGAGCGCTGGCCGAAGGTGTGCGCGTTTTCGCGATCTCTATCGTCATTTCCGTGGTCCTGGGCACCGGCGAGATGGCGTCGATCGCGGCCATTCTTCTGTTGACGCTGCTCTACACCTACGAGGGCGGAATGACGGCGGTGATCTGGACCGACGTCGTCCAGATGACGTTGTACGTGATCGGCGCGGTGGCCAGCCTTTATCTCGTATTGCAGGAGATCCCGGGCGGATGGGGACACGTTGTCGCAACAGCCGAGCCTCTGGGCAAGCTCCAGGTCTTCGATTTCCGGATCGGCGCGCTACCGGAGTTCTTTACGCGGACCTACAGCTTCTGGGCCGGGATCATCGGCGGATGCTTCCTGACCACAGCCAGCCACGGCACCGAGCAGCTTCTCGTCCAGCGCCTGCTTGCGGCGAAAGACGAGCGCCAGAGCAGGGCAGCGCTACTATCGAGCTGGGTGGTGATCTTCGTCCAGTTCACGCTGTTCCTGATCGTCGGCGTGTGCCTCTTTACGTTGTACAAGGACAACGGCTGGACGGCGCCGGCGGTGACGGATAGCATTTATCCGCGCTACATCTGGGAACGGCTTCCGGCGGGTCTTTCGGGCCTCCTCATCGCCGCGATTCTCGCAGCCGCGATGTCGAATTTGAGCGCGGCGCTCAATTCGCTGGCATCGACCACCGTGATGGATTTCCTGCGCCCGCTCGGCGGCGGCGCAAACTCGGGTGACGAATCCGTGTGGCTCAAGCGGGCACGGCTTGCAACGATTGCTTGGGGTGTGATCCTGGCTGGAGTCGCTTTGCTCGCGCGAAACTGGGGCGGAGTGCTGCAGGCTGGGCTCTCGATCGCGTCGATCATCTACGGTTCCTTGCTGGGCGTTTTTCTCCTCGGATTATTGACTCGCCGCGTGGGGGAGATCGCGGCGATGTGCGGAATGGTCGCAGGACTCGCTGTGATGCTCTACGTCCGCTTCGCCACGCCCATCGCGTTCACCTGGTACGTGCTCATCGGGACGTCTATGACGTATGTCACGGGCCTCATTGTGTCGCTTTTCGTCAAGGAGCATTCGCGTGCAGCCATCTGAAGAGCATCCTCAACTTCGGCGCGCGTTGGGACCGTGGTCGACCATCGCCATCATCATGGGCACGGTGATCGGCAGCGGAATTTTTCTGGTGCCGACCGACATGGTCAAGGCCGTGGGAACCCCGAGCACCGTATTTGCCGTGTGGGTGTTCGGCGGAGTGCTGTCGCTCTTTGGAGCGCTCACGTATGCGGAATTGTCGGCGGCTTTGCCCGCGGCCGGCGGCGAGTATGCCTATCTCACGGCGGCGTACGGACCGTTCTGGGGATTCCTTTACGCGTGGACGCAGACCTGGGTCGCGAAGAGCGCTTCGATCGCCGCGCTTGCCACAGCTTTTTATCGCTATCTGGCCGATTTCCTCCCAGGACTGCAGGCACCGGTATACATCTTGCCCTGGCCGATCGGTCCAGGCGGCGGTCCCCTGGAAATTCGCTACGGACAACTGCTGGCGATCTGCCTGATTCTGCTGTTATCCGCCGTGAATTATCGCGGCGTCCGGGTCGGCGGACACGTGCAGGTGGCGGTCACGGCGCTGAAAGTGCTCCTGATCGGTGCCGTAATCGCGATCGGATTGTTCTCGAGCCACGCTCACGCCGCGAATCTCTCGACGTCAACATCGCCCGATCCAGGAGGTCCGGCGGGATTCTTTGTTGCGCTGGTGGCGGCCTTATGGGCGTACGACGGATGGAACAACGCGGGAATGCTTGGTTCCGAAGTCGAAAATCCGCAGAGAACTTTCCCGTTGGCGCTAATTGCTGGAGTCACTGCGATTATCGGTGTCTATCTTCTCACCAATCTCGCGTATTTTTCGGTGCTGAATGCGGGAGAGGTCGCATCCAGCGATCGTGTTGCGGCGGATATGATGCGTCGGATCGCCGGTCCGCGTGGAGCTGGTGCGGTCAGCGTGGCAGCGATGATTTCGATCTTCGCCGCCTTGAACGGCTCGATTTTATCGGGCTCCAGGGTTCCCTATGCGATGGCCCGGGACGGATATTTCTTTCGGCATATAGGGCTCGTGAATCCCAGATTTCGAACTCCATCCGCCAGCATTTTGTTGCTCGGAGTGTGGTCTTCTTTATTTGTCCTGAGCGGGCATTACAGCGATTTATACAACGCCGTGATATTTCCCAGTTGGATTCTTTACGGAATGACGGCGGCCGCGGTCATAGTTCTGCGCCGTAAACATCCCGAGCTGCCACGTCCATACCGAACCTGGGGTTACCCCCTAGTACCATTGGCATTCATAGGTGTGACGATTCTTCTGCTGGGCCAGACACTCATATCTTCCCCGCGCGCATCCGGGATCGGATTGGTCGTAATTGCTCTCGGAATACCATTCTTCTTCTATTGGAAGAAGCACTCAAACCACTCCCAAAAGAGTTAAGTATGTAAAGTTTCACCTTCGGCGGAGAATCTTCCTGTTCTTGCATGCATCAGTATTGAAAGAGACGGAAATCTTCCGGTACACTTTTAGTGACTCTGCATAAACGAAGGTAATGCAGTCTGTAGTAACTCGGCTCCTCCGATACCGCGCACTCCTTAAATGTAGCCTCGTTATCGGATTTGGGGGCAGAGAAACCCGGGGAAATTTGGAGACATAAATGGACGTAATTAAAATGCTGGCGGACCTGCGCCAGGAACGGGATCAATTGGAGGAAGCCATTCTGACGCTTGAGCGCCTGGCGCGCGGTCGGGGCCGCCGGCGTGGCCGTCCGCCAGCCTGGATGACGGAGCTGAAGCGCAGGGGGCGTCCGCCTGGGAGCAAGAACAAAGCCAAAGACTCGGCGGCAGCGTAGCTCCTCTACGAAATTCGGGCGGGTACAATCTTATAGATGCCCTCCCAAACTACCGCAGCCCGCGAAAACGCATCGGGTCGTATGCCCGGTTCCGACCGCTTAATCGTCGCGCTCGACGTCGAGACGGCAGTCGAAGCCAGGGTATTGATCGCAACTCTTGGCGATGCGGCCGGCTTCTATAAGGTTGGCCTGGAGATGTTCACCTCGGCGGGCATGGATTTTGTCCGCGAGCTGAAGTCTCAGGGCCATCGTGTGTTCGTCGATCTCAAGCTCTACGATATCGGCGAAACCGTGAAGCGGGCCGTAGCGCAGGTAGCGAAAGTCGGCGCCGATTTCCTCACAGTTCATGGAAGCCGGGCCGTTATGGCTGCCGCTGTCGCCGGACGCGGCGATTCGTCTCTCAAACTGCTGGCGGTCACCGTGCTGACCAGTTTCGATGAGAGCGATCTTCGCCAGATGGGTTACGCCTGCGATCTTCCGACGCTGGTCGAACTGCGCGTTCGCAACGCAATGGACGCGGGCATCGACGGAGTAGTGTGCTCGGCGCTCGAAGTCGCGCGGGTGCGCGCGATCGCCGGGCCCGGCGCTAAGTTAGTGACCCCCGGCGTGCGCTCCGCGGGCGCAGCGGCCGGCGATCAGAAGCGGGTTGCGACGCCTGCCGAAGCCATCGCGAACGGAGCGGATTATCTGGTGATCGGCCGCCAGGTCACTCGCTCCAGCGATCCGCGCGGCGAGTTCCTGAAGATCTGCGAAGAGATCAGCCGCTAAAGCAAGCCGTCGTTACTGCAGGCTGAACACCAGCAGGAACACGTTCAGGTTGCTGTTGGTGGGTGGCTTCGGATTGCCGGATCCCGAGAAGACATCTCCCAGAACCGCGCCGGTCACGTAGATCACGCCTTGCGCGTCCACATCGATGCCGTCCGCGTACTGATATCCCGGGCCAGTGACGTAGCTCGAATAGACCAACGCCTTGAGTGGCGAAGCCTTGGGATCGATCACAGCGACGAAACCGTCGAGGGCGCCGAGACCGGAGACCGGCGAGATCGCGTTCTGGACGGGAAGATCCAGAGATAGCGTGTAACCGCAGAGATAGTATTTGCCCGCGGCATCGCGGCGCATGTCGTAGGTGACCTCGCCGTCGCTCCCGCCGTAGTAGGTCGAATAAATCAACGCCTTGGTGAAATCCTGCGCCTTGGGATCGATGATGGCCAGAAACGCGTCGCCGTTTCCGGCTTGCGTCGCCTGCAGCGCATCGGGCGTGACGGGAAAATTCTTGGAAAGCGTGTATCCGGCTACGGCGACATTCCCGGATGGCTCGACCAATACCTTAGTGGCCTGATCCTCCTGGTTGCCTCCCAGAAACGTGGAGTACGGAACCGCCATAGCATTCAGGTCCAGCTTGGTCAGGAACGCGTCTCCCGCGCCAAAGTAAGACGGGTGGAATGAATTCGCCGTGCTGGGGAAGTCGCTCGAACGCGTGTAGCCCGCGACCCACACTTGGCCGTCTGCTGCTACGGCGATCGATCGCGGAACATCCAGACCGGATCCGCCCAGATAAGTGCTCGCCACCAGGCTCGCCGTGCCGCTCAGCGATGGATCGAGCTCGGCGACCCAGCCATCGAACGTTCCGCCGGGAAGGGTGCTTTGATAGGCGTTCGTCGTGACCGGATAGTCCTTGGAGTTGGTGTACCCGGTAACGTAGATTTTGCCTCCCGCGGAGGTGATCGCGGTGGGTATGTCCATGGTGGTTCCGGCGAAGAAGGTGGAATAGGTCAGGCCTTCCATGCCCGGAAGCTTGGTATCGATGACCGAGACGAAAGCGCGCCGCACCCCACCGTTCGCGCTCAGATACGCATTGGACGTAACCGGGAAGAAGAAGTCGTCGGTGAACCCGGTGAGGTAGAAGACGCCGTTGTTATCCACACTCATCGCTTTGAGGTTGTCGCCGAATTGGCCGCTGAAGAATCCGGAATAGGTGATGAAATTCCCGTTCTGATCGAGCGGGGTCATCACAGTGGTGAAGACCTGCTGGCCATTGGACAGAAAGAATCCGGTATACGCGGTGCCGACCGTTGGGAAGTCCGGCGAGTAGCTGTATCCGGCGAGGTAAATCGACCCGTTTTTGTCATGGCCGATACCGAGCGGCACGTCAGCGCTGGTTCCTGACAGATAGCCGGTGAACAGAATCGTGGGATCCACCACCAGAGGCTTGCTGTTGTCATACGATCCGAGGCGAATCCCGATCGAACCGTCAGCCTCGATGATGTACGACGAAGGCACGCCCACGATTTCGTGATCCGCGCGCCGTTGATACACCACGGGAGGATTCTGCGTGATCTGGCGATCGTCTACATCCAGAATCACTTGGCCTTGCGAACCCAGGCGGACGGAATCTGCGCCATCGAAGCGCATGCGGATCCGCGACGGATCGGCGCCGGGAGCCAGCTCGAAATCGTACTCGAGGGTTTGTCCTTTACCGTAGTAGACAACGTCGATACCGGGATAGACGCCGGTCTGGCGCAGCCGGGCGAACGCATCCACGCTGCGGAAGTCACGACCAAAGTAATTGGTCTGAACAGGCGACTTGTCCACGCCTTCGAAATGCCGGCCCTGGTTGCCCTCGAAAGTCAGCCTCAGGCCGCGGTTTCCGAATCGGAAGAAAGTCCCATCCTGGCTGAATCCGACACCGAAGCCCGGGCCGTGCGCGATCCACTTATTGGCGTCTCTATTTGCATCGAGAGCCTCGAAGCGCAGGGGAATCTGCGAATAGAGGTCGGACGAGTTGTTCGTGGACGGGGCAGCCGAGCCTGGAAAGCTGACGAGACACAGTCCGCCGGCCAAGCCTAAGAGTGACAGACGCATGAAGGTGAGACGTACTCCCTGAACCGTTCGGTTCCGATGATCTTTCAATAGACGATTCTTCAGTATAGGATAAACCAGTTCCGGCGAGCCCGGGAAGCTGCTGCAGCTAAACGGGATCCCGAGGGATCGTGAAAAAGAAGGTGGTCCCCTGGCCGGCCTGCGATTCGACCCAGATGCGGCCCCCGTAACGCTCCACGAGCTTCTTACAGATCGCGAGTCCAATTCCGGTGCCCGAATACTTGGCGCCGGAATGCAGGCGCTTAAACAAGCCAAATACCTGTTCATGATACTGCGGATCGATGCCGATACCGTTGTCCTTGACCCAAAAAAGCCAGTCGCCACCCTGCTCGCGGGAGCCGACCTCGATTCTGGGAGGCGCATCGCCCCGATACTTGATGGCATTGCCGATGAGGTTCTGAAGGATTTGCTGGAAGTGAGTCGCGCCGATCTTCGCTTCGGATAATGGGTCGCATGTCACGGAGGCGCCGCTTTGCTTGATGGCCTCGCTCAGGTTCAGTATGGCCGCTCGGCATGCGGCGTTCAGATCCGACACTTCTTGAGTCTGATCAGACAGGTCCGAAGCACGCGTGTAGGCGAGAAGGTCGTTGATCAGAAACTCCATCCGGCTGGCGCCGCCTACACAAAATGCGATCATCTCGTCGGCCTGCGCGTCCAGTTGGCCCTGATAGCGCTTTTGCAGCAGCTCGCAATATGCTTTGACGGCGCGAAGGGGCTCTTGCAGGTCGTGCGTGGCCGAGAAAGCGAACTGCTCTAGATCGGCATTGGCGCTTTTGAGGGCAGCATTGGTCCTGCGGGCCGCTTCCTCGGTATTCTTGCGCTCGGTGATGTCCTGGAAGAAGACCGAGATGCCACCGTCGTTGGCGGGGTAAATCCGGATGTCGAACCAGCGTTGCCACGGTTCATAGAAATTCTCCAGCTGCGACGGAACGCGGTCCGCCATGGCGCGGCGGTAACTCGTCTCCACCGCGGTGCCGGCGATGCTCGGGAATAGTTGCCAGATTTCATTCCCGATCAGTTCCTCGCGGCTCTTGCCCAATACCCTCACGCCCGCGGAGTTGACGAACGTAATCTTCCAATTAGAGTCAAAGGCGAAGAACCCATCGCGGATGCTTTCGAGAATGGTGACGACGGTTTCGCGAGCCGCCTCCGCCTCGCCGCGAAGTTGCCGCTCACGTTCGGCGGTTTCGCGCCGCAACCGGCTCAACGCCAGATGAGCGCCAACCCGCGCCAGAAGCTCGCGCGAAGTAAACGGCTTGACGATATAGTCGTCGGCTCCGGCCTCCAGGCCCTCCACGCGGGCGTCTTCTCCGGCGCGGGCAGAGAGCAGAATGACAGGTATCGTGCGCGTCTCCTCGCTCGCCCGAAGCTCCTTGAGCAGGGCGAACCCGTCCATTTCCGGCATCATGACGTCGGTCAGAATCAGGTCGGGCGGATTCCGGTGCGCGGACGCAAGCGCCTCGACACCGTTTACAACCGTTTCCACTTCATAGTTGTCGCCTAAAAGGCGCCGAATGTAGGCGCGCATATCGGCGTTGTCGTCCGCCAGTAGAATGCGTCCAGTCGCAGTCTGAGTGTGGGGAGCCTGCACGGAATCGGCCGCAAATATTGGGGCCGTGGGCAAAGACTCTCCGGCATCGGGGAGCCATCGCGAAGCTTCCTCCACATATGCCGAGGCAGCCGCCCCCGCCGAAGAAACCGTGCGTCCTGCGCTGATACGATCTGCGGGAAGGTGGGCTGTGCCCTGAGGAATGGAAACGGTGAAGGTGCTGCCCATGCCGACGGTACTTTCCAGGCGAACGGAACCGCCGTGCAGTCTGACCAACTCCTGAACCAGGGCGAGGCCGATGCCGGTCCCCTCGTGCGTCCTTCCGCCGACGCCCTCGACGCGATGGAAACGCTCGAAAATGCGGGCCAATTCCGTCTCGGGGATGCCGACGCCGGTGTCGGAGACCGACAGTTCGATGCGGTCGCCGGCCGGCTTCAGTTCGATTTTGATGCTCCCGGCGAACGTGAACTTAAAGGCATTCGAGATCAGATTGAGCACAATCTTTTCCCACATGTCGCGATCCACGTAGGCGGGTTCCGGCAGGCGCCGGCAATCGACGATGTACTCCAGCGCGGCGCGTTCTATCGTGGACCGGAAGGCGCTGGCGATGTCCTCGGTCAGACCGGCGAGATCGGTCGGTTCAAAGACAGCCTGGACCCGGCCTGCTTCGATGCGTGAGAAGTCCAGAAGAGTATTGACGAGCTTCAGGAGCCTGATCCCGTTCCGATGAACCAGCTCGAGCTCGCCGCGCGGGATCGAAAGCGAATCGCCGCCGCGATGCAGGATTTCTTCGAGTGGCCCCAGCATGAGTGTGAGCGGCGTGCGAAATTCATGGCTGACGTTGCTGAAGAAAATGGTCTTGGCGCGATCGATTTCCGCGAGGGCCTCGGCGCGTTTCAGCTCGCGCTCGTAGGACTGGGCGTCGGAGACTCCTTTGGCGATCTGACCGGCCACCAGATTGAAAAACGTGCGGTAATCCTCGTTGAGTGTCTTGTGAGGATTGACTCCTGCCACGAGCACGCCAAGGGGCGCCGATTGGGAAATCGGCACAGCGATGATCTGCCTGGGAGGGACCTGCCAGGCTCCGTGAGGAAGTTCGCGCTGCATGTCTTCAGCCACGGATAATTCGACCGGCTTCCTGGTCTCGATCACTTCTCTCAGCAAGCGGGCGATAGGGGTTGCGTCTTCTAAAGCAACCTGGGATGGACAAAGGCGATGCTCCGCGGTTATGCCTGCATAAGCGGTTGCCTGCGCTGGACCGTGACCAGACTCGACCCGATACAGGGCTGCAAAAGGGATGCCGTAGGGGTTATCCGCAAGAACCTCGGCCGCGACGCTCCAAGCCAGTGGCTCACTTTTTGCGTCGGCGATCCGCGCCGCTAAGTCGCGCAACGTGCGCAAGCGGCGTTCCCCGATTACTTTTCCGGTGGTTTCGGCGACCGGGGTAAAGACGCCCGCTACACGCCCGTTCTCGTCGCGAATCGGACTATAGGAGAACGTGAAATAGCATTCCTCCGGATAGCCGTGCCGTTCTAACAGCAGCAAGAGATCGTCGGAGCGCGTCGCTTCGCCGCTTTCGACCACGCTGTGGAGCATCGGCCCGACGATATCCCAGACCTCGTGCCACACTTCGCGTCCTGGCCGGCCGAGAGCGCCCGGATGCTTGATGCCAAGGAAGGGCGCGTAAGCATCGTTATAGAGGACCGTTAAATCCGGGCCCCACCAGAGGATAATCGCGAAACGCGAATTCAGGCAGATGCTGACGGAGGTTCGAAGGCTCTGGGGCCAGCGCTCAACCGGTCCCAAGAAGGTAGCGGACCAGTCCGTGGTGCGCATCAGCGCGCCCAGTTCGCCGCCACCGGATAGAAACGCCGATTCGAGTGCGCTCGTTCCGCCGGTGGAAGCCATGCTGGGTTCATTATCTCCCGCCGAACGATGCGGGATCGCACACCGTGTTTGTATGCAGGTTGAGAAAGAGGATCTCGTATAGACTACAGTGAGGGGATTTGAAGAGACTTTCTTGTGAGGAGAAAATGCGAATGAATAGGAAGACAATACAACACACCGTACTTTCGGCAGTGGCCATTGTGGCAGCCGGCGCGATGCTCATGGCGCAGGGACCTGGCGGCGGCCAGGGAAAGGGCGGCGGCGGAAAAGGCAAAGGCCCGGCGGGTCCGGCTTTCACCGTAACCTCCCCGTCATTCCCGGATGGCGGCGAAGTTCCCCGTAAGCATTCCTTCTACGGCGAAAACAAACTGCCGCAGTTCGATTTCAAGTGGGAGCAGGGCGGTAACGAAGTGGCCGCGCCCGCTGCGCTGCAAAGCTACGTCGTAATCTTCCACGACATCGAAAACGCGACGGCCAAGGGCCCGGCGGACACCCTGCACTGGGCGGCGTTTAACATCCCGGGCACCGCGAAGGGTCTGCCCGAAGGCATGGGCACCGGCGATCTTCCGGATGGCACGCGCAATGGTCCTGGCATCGGCGCAGGCCGCGGCGCTCCGGGCTACTTCGGTCCTGGCGCGGGCCCCGGTCCGTTCCATCACTACGTGTGGGAGTTCTACGCGCTCGACACCAAGCTGGATCTGCCGGCCAACACCACGCGCGATGAAATCATGAAGGGCATGGAAGGCCACGTGATCGGCAAGGCTGCTTACGTAGGCCGGTTCCACAACGTTCAGTAAGTTATTCTGCAATGCCAGCTTCGGGATCTTGGCTGCCTTCGGGCGGCCGAGATTCGAAGTTGGGTCGATCAACCCACCGACCGAAACCTAACCCGCTTTTTCTTCCAACTCCGCCCACCGCGCGTATAACGAGTCGACCTCCTGCTGGTCTGCCTCGATCTCTTTATAAAGCTGCTCCAGGCGGCGCGGTTCCTTCATCGCGACTTCCTGCAGCGACGCGCGCTTGACGTGCAGTGCTTCTTCCTTCGTAGCGATGGTCTGCTCGATGGATTCGTACTCGCGATTTTCAATGTAGGACAGCTTCTTCTTTTGCGGCGCGGATGCGGCGGCGCGCTGCGTGTCGGCCTTCGGCTTTGCTGGTTGACGCGCGGCCTGGGCGTCCTTCTGGTCGGCTGCCCACTGGGAGTAGTCAGCGAACCGCTCGGCTTTTCCGCTGCCATCGAGTCCCAGGACGATGGTCGATACGCGATCGAGCAGGTAGCGATCGTGCGTCACCAGAACCAGCGCGCCCTGGAATTCGAGCAGGCTTTCCTCCAGGATCTCGAGCGTGGGAATGTCGAGATCGTTGGTCGGCTCGTCGAGCAGGAGCAGATCGGCAGGTTCGAGCATCAGGTTGGCGATCAGAACGCGAGCCCGCTCGCCTCCCGAGAGCTTGTGAACCGGCTGATCGAGCTGATCGCTCGTGAACAGGAAGCGCGCGGCCCAGGATGCCACGTGGATCACGCGGTCGCGATAGATGACCGAATCGCTGTCAGGAGCGAGCGCCCGGCGAAGAGTGAGATCGGGATTGAGCTGGCGCCGCTGATCGAAATACACGATACGCAGGTTCTCGGCGCGTTCGACGTTACCCTGGAGCGGGGCGAGATCGCCGCGGATGAGCTGAAGAAGCGTGCTCTTGCCACTGCCGTTCGCCCCGACCAGGCCGACGCGCATGCCTGCGGTGATGGTGAACGTCAGGTTGTCGAATAGCGTCTTGTTCTCGAATCCAAACCCGACGCTTTCGAGATGAATCAGGCGCTTGGTCTTCTGGCCGGTGGCGACGAAATCGATATTCGCCTCAGCGGTGCGGCTTCGGGAACGAAGGTCGGACAATTCGGCGATCAGCTCACCGGCGTTGTCGATGCGCGCCTTGGCCTTGGTCGCCCGGGCCTTGGGGCCGCGGCGCAGCCACTCCATTTCGATGCGGACACGATTCTCTAGAGCGCTCTGGCGCTGGGCTTGCGCGTGCAGGAACTCGACCTTCTGCTCCAGGAACGCGCTGTAGTTGCCCGCGACGTAGAACATGCCGTCGGGATAGGCGCGGCTCAGTTCCGCCATCCGGGTCGGGACGTTTTCGAGGAAGTAGCGGTCGTGGCTGACGATCACGCATGCGTACGGCGCGCCCTGCAGAGTTTTTTCCAGCCACTCGATGCCGGCCAGGTCCAGGTGATTCGTGGGTTCGTCGAGCAGCACGATGTCGGGCTTCTGCACCAGCGCTTCGGCGATCGAAAGTCGCTTGCGCCAGCCGCCCGAGAGCGTGTCGGCTTCGGCATCGAAATCGCGGAAGCCGGCGCGGCCCAGGGTTTCCGCCTCGCGAGCCTGCCATTCCGATTCGGGCACCTTGATTGCGCTCATGGCACGCCGCATCACTCCACGGACGGTATCGCCCGTCTCGAAATGCGAGTCTTGCGGAACGTAAGCGAGACGGGTGTTGCCGCGGAGAACCAGATCGCCGGAGTCGGGCTCGATGCGCCCTGCGAGAATCTGCAGCAAGGTGGACTTGCCGGATCCGTTGGGACCGATCAGGCCGAGGCGGTCGCCTTCCTGAATGCTTAGGGACACGCCGCGAAACAATGGCGCGGCGCCGAAGGATTTCGAAATCTTGTTGGTGTTGAGTAGGAGCGCCACTGCCGGTTACCTACTATTGTCCGACAGTCGCCGAGCCCGCCAACACTCCGGCCCCGCCTGTAAGGGCGGGGGATGGATCGCGAAGCAATATAGATCCCCCGTCCTGACGGACGGGGCCAAATGGTCTGACGGGAAAGTCCAAATTGTCGGTTAGTTTGGATAGATCGCGAGCCGAAAACCGTCCGTTAATTCTCGGAAGGTTTCGTCACCCGATCGATGACCATCACGCCGACTTGAGTTTTCGTATTTTCGACCTTCAATCCCAACTGCTGCTGAAACGCTGTGATGAGATCCGGGGGCGCGTCGAGATTGTCCGCCGGCGGAGGTTGTTGCGGGCCGAAAGCGGCGCCCTGCCCGGGATCGGGCGTGAACTTCAGGAGGAAGTCGTACTTCTCAGTAAGGCCGGTCTGATCCACCACAGGCTTGTCCAGGATGGATCCCTGCAACACGCTGGCGACTTCGGCGATGGTCGCGTTCCTGACATTAAAGGTCATCCCCGGCGCGCCTCTTCCAAAGAACAGCCCGGGAAGGCCGTTGGGATCGGATTGGCTCTTGGTCAGCTTCGATCCGTTCTTTCCGATCGTGATCGCGTACGCGCTCAGCTCCTTCTTTTCGGTGTGGAATTTGAGCTGGAAGCGATCCACCAGCAGCTTCTGGAGCATCATCTTCAACTGCGCCACATTGGGCTGACCGGGCACCTCGGGCTTACCCGTGATGTCGTACTTGTCCGATTCGAACCACGCCGGTCCCCCTGAAATCTGCTGGCGATGAAGGTCATAGGCCATCGTGATGAGATCGCTCAAGGTCGTGTTGACGGTGATCACCTCCTGGCCTCTCACGGTGAACAACTTGCCTGGCCTCGCGGGATCGCTTGGCTTGATGGTGGCTACTTCGAAGGCCGGCTTCGCGTCGGCGGCCATCGGCGTCGGCGGTGGCGGAGGATCCGGAATGGCCCATGCGGTCTCCGGTGTCGCTTTCGTCAGCTTCAGCGGCAGCGGCGCTCCCTGGGTCCAGGTCCCGTCGATCGAATTCCCTTCGGCGTTCAACTTCCCCTCAAAGGTGCCGTTCACGGCCGCGATGGTCATCTTTACGGTGGAACCGTTGCGGGTGAACGTGGTCGCCGGTATCGCGGGCGACCGCTGGTCGATGCTGTAAAACACCGCCGAGAGCTTGTCCGCGTCGGTGGTCGATACTTTGATCACTACCCGCAGGCCTTTGCCCTGCGGTGGTTGGATTTCGCCCTGCCAGGTGCCGGTGATGTTTTGGGCCGAAAGTTGGGACAACGACGCGCCGCCCGCCAAAATCGCGAGGGCGATGATCCAAAGGATTTTCGGAATTCTTGTCACGGAGGCTCCTTAGGAGAATTCATCTCCTTTTTTGGCTGTCTTGGCCTATTCTACTGAGTTTTTGCAGCGTAATTCGGATAATCGGGCGGGTCTCGGGTTTGCAGTAGCATGGATTCTTGTACTCCCGCAAAGTCATCGCCATAGCTTCCCTTGTTTTCACGTACCTGTTTTTCTTCGAATACATGCCGCCGGTCCGGTGGGTGCATCTTCCCTACGATTTGCAGGGGTTTCATTATCCGCTTGCCGATTACGCCTTCCTTCGATTGCGCCAAGGGCATTTCCCGCTCTGGGACCCGACCGTGTATTGCGGGATGAGTTTCGTCAACAACGTACAGGCTGCGCTTTTTTATCCTCTGACGTGGCTGATGTTCTTATTCAGTTGGGGCAGGGAGCGGCTTTCCTATCAGGCCATGCAGGACGTGCAGATCGCGCATGTCTGGATCGCATTCTTCCTCTGTTATCTGTGGCTGCGCGGAAAGCGCCTGGCCGATCTCGCATGCGTGCTGGGAGCGGGGGTTTTCGCCTTCAGCGGTTACATGTGCACCCAGATGCAGCATTACGGACTGGTGGGCTCATACGTGTGGATGCCTTTGGCGCTGTGGGGAATCGATCAGGCTGCGGAACGGCGCTCCTGGGCGCCGTTATGGAAAGTCGCTGCGGCGTCCGCGCTCGCTTTCCTGGCCGGATATCCGCCTAGCTGGATCGTGTTGGCGTCGGCCGCGGGAGTTTACGCGCTTGCCGGACCGTGGCGCACGAAAGCGACGCTCGGGACGGTGACGGCGCTCGTATTTTCGCTGCTGATTTGCGCAGTTCAGGTTCTGCCGACCTTGGAGTCCACCGCTCTGCGGGAACCGGAGGACCATTTTGGTTTGGGAATCCAGAGCTGGGACATGATCCTGTCCTACGTCCTGCCGAATTATTTCGACTTCGGACTGAACCTTCCGATCCTTACGAATCCTTTCAAGGATTATTTCTACGTAGGGGCGCCATTGCTGCTTGCGATTCCCTACTTGTTCTTCAGGCGGCGGATTCGCGATCTTCTGCCCTCGCTGGCCATTCTGGCAATCAGCCTGGTGGTGGCGGCGAATCCGTTCGATCTGATATGGAACCTGATCCGGCATTCGTCTTTATTGCCGGATATCGTGCGCTCCTGGTACTTCCTTGCGGGCGTGACTCTGGCGCTGGCACCGCTGACAGCTTTCGCTTTAGATGAGTTCCTGCGGCGGAAGCGCGATGTTCCTGGATGGCTTGGTCCGGTAAGCGTCGCCCTGATGGCGGGTTGGACCGTTTACGAGCTTTACCACTGGAAGCATCAGAGCCTGGCGGGCGGTTGGCCCAGCGCGGGGTATATCGCCGTCACACTGGCGATCTTCGCCGCGGGAATGTTCGCGGTTCGCGCCGCCGAGGGACGCAAGCAGCTCTGGATCGCCATCGCGTTGGTGCTGTTCGCCGGCGCGGACTATAAGGCGTTCGGCACCAGCAAACGGTTCGACGCGGGAGCCGGCGATGCCCAGCGATTCTCGTTCGTTTCACTGCCTGGCATGGCCGACGACGTCTACCGCCAGCTTCGGACTGATTCCACTTTCCGGGTCCTGGTGGATAACGACACGGGTCCACAATCGACCGATCTGCGGCACCTCGGTCTAACGACTCCGCAAGGAGCAGATCCGTTGCTCACCACTCAATTCCGCAAGGTGGTGGATACGTACGGGCACTTTCAAACCGACCGCATCTTTTCGGTCGATCCCGAGAACTATGACGCCTTGAAGTTATTCGGCGTGAAATATGTGATCAGCTCGGAATACAGCAAGCAGTTCTCGAAGCTCAAGGACAATCCGCACTACCGGTTCCTGGGCTCCGTACCCACGTTTTACAGGGTCTACGAATACGTGGACGCGCAGCCGCCATTCAGTTGGGAGGGAGGCGCCGGAACCGAATTGGAGCGCCGTGAGTGGGAACCTGAAATCCGGACGTTGCACGTGCGCACCATGTCCGCAGGCAAGCTGGCGCTTCACGAGCAGTTCTTCCCCGGCTGGGCGGCAACGATCGATGGGCAAAGCGCGAAGGTCGAGCCGTGGGGGGGCGCGTTTCAGGCCGTCGAAGTTCCGGCGGGCGAACACATCGTGGAATTTCGATACCGGTCTCGGCTGCTGGGCCTCGGCGCGGCGATCAGCATCCTAGCGCTGGCGGGATTGGGCTTTTGGATACGGTCAACAGCCAAATCTGCTTTCGATAGCTCGTTCCAGAACTAAAAACCGCAGACTCGCAAATCCGGTTTCCAAATCACGAGGCGTGCCGCTGAAGCTGGAGATGGACATGGATGTCGACGGCGCGGCTGGCAAGAGTCACCGCACCATCGTCCACGAGTACACCAACGTCCAGGCACCCGCCGACGTTCGCTATTGATGCCCAAAAGAGATGCCTAGCAAGAACGTTGTCTCGTTCAGACTGATCACAGGTGCGCCGCCGAGAAAATCGAAAATCTCGCTGGTGTTGGCGAATTGGCTGGAGCCCCACCTTGTGTAGCGCGCTTCCGCCGTTAAGCGGATCGGACCCAATGCTCGGAAATCGATTCCTCCACCGAACACGCCTCCCTTACGATTCCGAGTTGGCAGTAATGCTGAGTCTGAAAAGCCGGACGCAGAAATGCGAGTCGGGCATGGAGTGAAAAGGGGAGTGCAAAAAGAGCCTTGGACTATAAACGTTAATTGCTCGTCCATCCGACTGATGTGATCGACAGAAATTCCTCCGGACACGAAGGGACGCACTCGATGGTTACCGAACCGCCACTTCAGGAGTATGGGAAATTGCCAACGTTCGAGCTTAGTACTTCTGAAGGCGGAATGGTACTCGACAACCTGCATTCCGTTAACTGTGCCTGGGCTATCGCTAATTGTGGATGCATCATAGTTCAGCCGACTAAACAGAGCATCAGCCTCAAGCGCAAATCCTCGAGGCAACCGCAATTCGAGGGCTGGTCCCAAAGTAAAGTGTGTCGTCCTGCTGGAATAGTTTGAAAACTGCGAACATCCGGTCGATCCGCAACCGTTACTAGCCGCGGGAACACCCGAGGTGCTGGAAATGGGAATGCCGACTTTAAGGTCAACAGAGAGCGGGCCGAATTGTCCGAATAATGGACAGCCGGAGGCAAGCGCAATAATCCATGGCACGAATCGGCTGTAGCAGCTACGCGAGCGGGTCATGCACACTTCTAAGGCAGTTCAATTGCCAGGGCTCCGCTCAGCATTTTCAGTCGCTCTTGAATCGCGGTTGTGTAATTTCACTGCAGCGGTGAGTCAGTTTTAGCGCGTCGAGTTCGGCTTGCATACGTTAAGGGCGATGCTGCGACGTTTCATCGCACCCACCAGCAGACGCCGGACAAAACCACAGACTCGCAAATCTGGGCCCGCCGGCGTTCGCTAAGCCGTGCCGGGTTATGCTCTAGATATGGCAACATTGCAGCGTCTGCCAGTCGATCAGGGACGGTTGGACGACTTTTGCCAACGGTGGAGAATCGCCAAGCTCGAATTGTTCGGATCCATGCTCGCCGAGCCTTCGAACGCACAAGACGTAGACCTTTTGGTTACTTTCGAACCGGATGCGCAATGGGGCCTGTTCGATCACGAACACATGCAGAATGAGCTTTCCGCATTGCTTGGGCGCAGCGTGGACCTGGTCAGCCGGCGCGCTATCGAAGCCAGTGGAAATGCGCTGCGACGAGACTCCATCCTGACGAGCGCAGTGCCTGTCTATGTTGCCCGATGGCACGACTGACGCGGCAACTCTTGGCGATATCGTCTCCGCGTGCTCCAAGGTGATGGAGTACGTCGAGGGCGCGCACCGATCTGATCTTGATCACAACCACCAGATGCTCTCCGCCTGTTGTTATCAGATCGCGATAATCGGCGAAGCGGTGAAGAGACTTTCTCTAGCTACTCGAGGCAAGTATCCGGAAATTCCGTGGAGGGACATCGCAGGCATGAGAGATCGGCTTATGCACGGCTACGACTCGGTGGATGTTGACGAGCTATGGAGGACCGCGACCGTGGATTTGCCCACGTTGTTGGGGCAGGTCAAGGCGATTCAGATCGCGATTTCAGGCAGTGATCCGCGGCCCAAGTAGGATTCGATTTCGTTCTCTAGTTTAAGAAGTACGTCCGATACAGCGTATCGCGCTGTTTCGGGATAAGGCCCGCGTCGCGGATCAGGCGGCGCAATTCTTCTTCAGTGGCCTGATGATGCGTGCCGGCGGCGCTCACCACGTTCTCCTCGATCATGATGCTGCCGACGTCGTTCCCGCCGAAGCGCAGGCCGACCTGGCAGGTCTTAAGTCCCGGCGTCACCCACGAAGACTGGATGTTAAGGATGTTCTCCAGATAAACGCGCGACAACGCCAGCATCTTCAGATATTCGACCGCGGTGGCTTCCTCTTTGACAAATCGTCCGAGCGAAGTCAGCTCTCGCTGGAAACTCCACGGGATGAACGCGGTGAATCCGCCGGTGTCTTCCTGAATCTGGCGCACGATGTCGAAGTGGTTCATGCGCTGCTCGATGGTTTCGCCGGTGCCGAACATCATGGTCGCGGTGGAGCGAAGCCCAACGGCGTGACACGTCCGGTGCACATCGATCCAATCCTGCGTGCCGCACTTCAGGCGGCTGATGCGATGGCGGACCTGGTCGTCCAGGATTTCGGCGCCGCCGCCGGGCAGGGAATCGAGACCGGCGTCGCGCAGCCCCGACACCGTGTCATACAGGCTCAGGCCGCTGACTTTGGCGATTGCTTGGATTTTGGATACGGTCGAGTTCGGGGCTATCCGAGTTCGGATCTTCCGCTCTTTACGCCAATCAACGCAACCACCACGGCTAGAACGGTAAGCGTCATCGACGGCCCTCCCATCAGTAGCGCGGCGGCACATCCTATTGGCAGCGCGATGGTCAGGATCAACCCGACGGCTCGGAGTGACACGTCGCGGCGAAAAACCCAGAAGTAGAAAAGCGGAGCGATAATCGCGGAGAAAAGCCCACCCATCATGGCACCTGCTGGCTGAAAGATCCGATCGGGTCGGAAGAACGCCTCCTGCCGTGTCGCGAAACCCATTTGGAGATATCCGGAGCCCGCCCCGATCAACGCGGCCCAGATCACAAATGCGGGAATTTCGATTCCAATGGGAAGGCTGGGTCGATTCCAATAGCGTGACCAAGCAGACTCGATACGAAAATGACTGCCGGCGGAATAACAACGGACCACCAAATCCCTAAGCGAGGCTCTAGGAATTGGACCGCCAAACTGCCGGCGATCAGGCCGAGTGTAGTGGAAACGGCCAAGAGCGGGACGGCCAGCCCTGCTCTCGAAAAACAATAGAGCATGACACCAGCGAAGGCTGTAAACAGTCCTTCGGTGTATGGAATGGCTTTGCCCGCGATGGACGGGATAACCATGAAGAAGTTTGGACTGGCACTGCGAAGGACTCCGTCCTGAAAGCAGCCGATTCCGATCCCGATGATCAAGAAGACTATCGCCGTCAGCAGCGATTCCTTAAACGTGTTAATCACTGACTCAGTTCAGGAAGTAAGTCCGATACAGCGTATCGCGCTGTTTCGGGATAAAGCCCGCATCGCGGATCAGGCGGCGCAATTCTTCCTCGGTCGCCTGATGATGCGTTCCGGCGGCGCTCACCACGTTCTCCTCGATCATGATGCTGCCGACGTCGTTCCCGCCGAAGCGCAGGCCGACCTGGCAGGTCTTAAGTCCCGGCGTCACCCACGAAGACTGGATGTTAAGGATGTTCTCCAGATAAACGCGCGACAACGCCAGCATCTTCAGATATTCGACCGCGGTGGCTTCCTCTTTGACAAATCGTCCGAGCGAAGTCAGCTCTCGCTGGAAACTCCACGGGATGAACGCGGTGAATCCGCCGGTGTCTTCCTGAATCTGGCGCACGATGTCGAAGTGGTTCATGCGCTGCTCGATGGTTTCGCCGGTGCCGAACATCATGGTCGCGGTGGAGCGAAGCCCAACGGCGTGACACGTCCGGTGCACATCGATCCAATCCTGCGTGCCGCACTTCAGGCGGCTGATGCGATGGCGGACCTGGTCGTCTAGGATTTCGGCGCCGCCGCCGGGCAGGGAATCGAGACCGGCGTCGCGCAGCCGTGACAGGGTGTCATACAAGCTCAGGCCGCTCACTTCCGCGATGTTCACAATCTCGGGCGCGGAGAAGCAGTGGCACCAGATGTCGAAGCGCTTCTTGATCGACCGCAGCAGGTCTTCATACCACTCGATCTTGAGATCGGGATGCAGGCCGCCCTGCATCAGGATGCCGGTGCCGCCCAGGTCGATGGTTTCCTGAATCTTGCTGAAAATGGTTTCCTGCGGGAGGACGTAGCCTTCGGCGTGGCCCATGGGCCGGTAGAAGGCGCAGAAGCTGCAATATTCGGTGCAGAAATTGGTGTAGTTGATGTTGCGGTCGATGATGTAGCTGACCACGTTTTCGGGATGCAGCTTGCGGCGGACCGCGTCGGCCGCCATGCCGATGCCGATCAGGTCGTCGCTCTTGAACATCTCAATCGCTTGCGCGCGCGTCATCATTTCGACACCATCATATCCTTGTCCAGACGCAGCGCGTGCTGGATGTAGAGGCGCATGCCTTCGTAATCTTTTTCCCCGAGTTCGAACACGATGTGGTGCGTGAGGTATCGGCGGACCACATCCGCGGGAAACCCCCGGGCAGGACCTTCGGTCGCCACGATGTCATCCATGTGGGTCAGCCCGTAGCGGCACGATTCCACAAACAACTTTCCATAAGCCTCGCGAATGACTTCCTTCCGGCCGGCCCAGACCGCGAAGACCATGGGAAGACCGGTCATGGCGATCCATTCGGCCCCCAAATCCAGCGTCTGGAAGGGGAGCGTATCCGGATCCAAGCGGAGCGCCGCGTCGCCGATCACCAGCGCGGCGTCGGTCTGGCCCAGCATCGCGGGCAGATCGGCTGGGAGGGAGACAACCTGGGGCCTCACCCCGAACTTTTCCGCCAGGATCACCTGGCTCAGCATGGCCGAAGTTCGCGAGCCGGCATCGGTGGCCAGCGTGCGGATGTCCTTGAAGGGAACTTTCGAGATCAGCAGGATGCTGCGCACCGGGCCGTGACAGGCGATACCCGTCCCCGGGAAGTAGTCGAGGCCTTGGCGGGCCATCTCGATCACCGGAACGATCCCGATGTCGGCCTGGCCGGACGCGAGCTGATCCGCGCACGCCGAGGGCAGGGCAAAGCGAAGATCGAAGGTGTCGCGAAGAGCTGGGTCGGGGGAATGCTGGAGGCCCCAAACCAGTGGCACCGTGTTCAGGTAGCTGACGGCACACACGCGGGGCTTGTGAGATGGGACAGGAGAGGAGTCCAAGTGCTCATTCTATCACCGGGATAGCTCTCTGGCCGAGCATCCACAAACAGGCTGGATTGTTCCAGTACCGATGGTACATGTTACGCTTTTGTCCCTATGGTATCTTCTGTGAGAAGGGCGTTACCCGCGTTCCGCCCGACTCGGAGAATCCTGAAAATGAAGCTGTTATGGCGCTTTGCCGTCCTTGCGAGTGTACCTGTTTGGGCGCAGGTTTCGCCCACCATCAACGAACTTCCGTCGCGGGAGTTCGGGCAGGTGACGCTCCTGAATCCGCCCACATCCGGGGCGCCCAACCTGATCGAAGGCCGGGAATTCAATACCCCCCTGGCACTCGCATTTGCCCCCGCGGGCGGTCCGCTGTACGTGGCGGACACGAGCAATCATCGCGTGCTGGCCTGGCGCAATCCGTCCAGCCTGACTAAAGGGAACCAAGCCGACCTGGTTATCGGCCAACGCGACTTCGCTTCCAATGCCCAACAAGGGGGGCCTCAAAGCAACCTGAGCGCGGGTTTGACGCTGCCTGCCGGCGTGGCCGTGGATGCCGCCGGAAACCTCTACGTCCTGGACGATGGTAACAACCGGGTGGTCCGGTATCCGAATCCGTTCAATCAAACCACGAGTCCGCTTTCCATTGACCTGGTCATCGGGCAGAAGACCCAGAGCAGCGGTAATACCGCCAATGAAGGTCAGGCCAAACCCACCAATCACAGCCTCGCGTTCTCTCCGAATAACACATTTCTGCGAGCGGGGATCGCGCTCGACCGCCAGGGAAACTTGTGGGTGGCGGATCCCGCCAACAATCGCGTGCTGCGTTTTCCGACCAACCAGTTGGCGGCGGGGACGATCGAGCCGGCAGCCGATCGCGTGCTCGGGCAACCCGATTTCACCTCGAACACCGCGCCTACCTGCAACGGAAGCTGCCAGACCAATCTATCCGTGCTGCTGCAGCCGCAGAGCCTGGCCTTTGACGGCAACGGGTCTCTCTACGTCGCCGATAGTTTGGCCCGTGTGCTGTTTTACCCGGATCCCAGCACGCAGACCACAGCGTCGCAAGTTCTGGGTATCGTGCCGGCTTCAACCAACGGACAACCGCCGACCCTGCCCAACGATTTCAGCTTGGGGAACAATCTGCTGAATGCGCCCCTCGGCGTGTATGCGACCGGAAACGCTGTCTTCGTCGCGGATGGTTTTGCCCACCGCGTGGTGCGCTACACTACTCCGGCAAATTTCGTCCGATCCGATACTGCGCCATCGCCCAAAATCGAAGGCGTGATCGGACAGGCCGACCTGTTCAGCGGAAAAGCCAACCGCGGTTTGGTGGAGCCCAACGCGACTACCCTCAACACGCCCGTCGGAGTCACGGTCGATTCCGCCGGCAATCTCTGGGTAGCGGATACCAGCAACCACCGCGTGCTTTCCTATCCGGCGAGTGCATCTTTTAATTTCAGCGCGGCGAATGTTGTCGTCGGCCAAACAGACTTTCCGTTTAACGCCCCCAATCTGATCGAAGGCCGTGAAGTGGCTTTTGTCACAGGCGGCGGTTTTGGAGGCGGCATTGCAGTGGACAAGAGTTCCAACCCTCCGCACCTCTATATCGCGGACACTTTCAACAACCGCATCCTGGGATTTCGGGATGCGAGAGCGGTAGGTGTCGACACTCGATCGATTCTGACGCAGAAAGCCGATCTGGTGATCGGGCAGCCGGCCGGCGATTTCTTCCGCGCCATTGTGAACTATCCGAATGGCGATGCGGATCTGCCTACCGCGACCGGCCTCCTGCGGCCGATCGGCCTGGCAGTCGATGACAGCGGCAATCTATGGGTGGCCGATTCCGGGAATGGCAGGGTCCTGCGTTTCCCGTCGCCGTTCAGCGTAGCCGCGGGAAACCTCCAGACCGCCGATTTGGTGCTGGGCCAGAGCAATTTCAGCCAAAAGAACCAGAGCCCCTCGGCGCAGAACATGAATTCGCCTTATGGGCTGGCGTTTTATCCCGATGGGCAGTTAGCGGTTTCCGATCCGGCGCTCAATCGCGTGCTGGTTTTCAGGAAGCCCTTCATCAACGGAGAAACTGCCTTCTCCGTGGTAGGGCAGCCAAATTTTGCGGCAACTTCAGCTTCCAATTCTCTGGCAGGCCTAAGTAGTCCGCGGCATGTTGCCACGGATACATCGGGCCGGCTGTATGTGGCGGATTCCGGGAACAGCCGGCTTGCGGTTTTCCGCGATACATCGAATATTCCTCAGACCGGTCCGGCGTCGGCCTTCAACTTCCCCAATTTCGGGGCGCCTCAGGGGCTCGCCGTCAGCGCCATCAGCGGAGAGATATGGATCACCTCGGGCAATGGGATTTACCACCTTCCCGAAGTTACGAGATTTCAGAACACGAACCAGATTCTGCAGCAGATCCCATCGAATTCGCCGCTGGCGATCGCTTTGGACTCTACCGAAAACCCGATTGTGGCGGAAGGGCTCAACCGGGTTACATTCTACTTCGCCAAGCTGATCGTCAGGAACGCGTTCAGTTTCACATCGACAAGACCTATGACGCCTGGAATGTGGGCGCAGGCCGCGCCGATGGGCAAAACGTTCACCGCTGTGGACGAAACACATGATAATCCGCCCTATCCTTTGACTGTCGCGGGTCTGCAATTGCTGGTGAACGGGGTGCCTTCCGGTATTTACTCGATCGTGCAAAACGCCTATATCAACTTCGTAATTCCTTGGGAAACCCCGCCTTTCGGGAGTGCGGAATTTCTGTTGTACAACCCCACCACGAAGGAGATTGTGGGGGCCGGCACGGTTTTGATGACGGTTGCCGACCCGGCTTTCCGAACGACAAATTTCCAGGGCTGGGGTCAAGTGATGGCTCTCAATCTTAAGGCAGATGGGAGCGCGAACGGCCTGAACGGTCCTCAAAACCCGATTGCCCGCGGCGACATGATGCAACTGGCTCTCACCGGGCAGGGTCTGGTGAACAATCCGCCTGCCAACGGGTTTCCCCCTTCGGCCTTGACGAACACGAACCCGCTCGATCTGAAAGTCTACATCAATGGCCTCGATATTGGGCCGTCGAATGTCCTGGGCTCTGCCTTGGATCCGACCTATCCGGGGTCGTGGACCGTCAATATCCGGATTCCGGATCAAGGCGGGCCTCCTCCGGGCGTGGCCTCCATAGTGGTGTTCATGCGGGATGTGGCCAGCAATTACGGCTATGACCCGAACAACGGCTTCAACGATATCCCGCTGAACGCCCAGAACGGGCGCATCACCACGATCACAGTGAAGTGACGCAAGCGCAGGCTGGAAGAGGCTGCTGAAAACTCTGCTAGACCGCCGAACGCAGGCGAGACCGCCTGCGCCACCACATCGGATCAGCAGTTTACAGGTCGAGGTGGGGCAGGCGATTCGCCTGCCAGCGGTTTCTCAGTAGCCTCTGGAGGCCTGTGCCACACGCTAGTCGTCGCTGTTGAAGAACCCGGAGATGATGTCCAGGCCTTTGTGCTCATCGCCGCCCGTGCGGTAAGGAGCGAGCTCGCGGCGCATTTTTTGGAGCGTCAGAGTCTGTACGATCACGCGGCCAGGACCCGTGAGAGTGGCGAGAAATAAGCCCTCGCCTCCGAACAGCGCGGTCCGGATGCCCCCCGCGAGCTGGATATCGTAATCCACGGTCGCCTCGAACGCCACGATGCAGCCGGTATCGATCTGCAGGGATTCGCCGGCTGCCAGCGTGAACTCGACGAAATCGCCGCCGGCGTGGATGAACACCGTTCCTGGTCCGGTGAGCTGCTCCAGGATGAATCCTTCGCCGCCGAAGAATCCGGCGCCGATTCGTTTCACCAGCGCGATGTTTAGCTGAATAGTGGACTGCGCAACCACGAACGCATCGCGCTGCACGAAGATGGTCTGGCCCGGCTTCAGCTCGAAGGCCTGCACCCGTCCCGGATAACTACCGGCGAACCCGACTTCGCCGGTTACCGACGCGCGGAAGTAGGTTAGAAAGAGCGATTCGCCCATGAGCTTGCGCTTCAAAGCTCCCAGGAGTTTTTCGCCGAGGGTTTCGCCGCTCATCCGGGTTTCCCAGGCCACTTGCGGCTGCTTGTACACCATCTTTCCTGCTTCGGCGTATAGCTCCTGGCCGGGCTGCAGCCGGATGCGGATCACCTGGAGATTGTCGCCCTGGATGGTGTAGTCGAGCGGTTGATGAACCGCCGGCGGACCGCTGATTACCGTTCCACCCGACGACACGTCCACGGGGGAGCCACAGTTCGTGCAGAATCGTCCGTTATCGGGAATCTGACCGCCGCAGTTGACGCAAAAAGCCATGATGAAAGTCTCCTTGATGGATAAGACGCAAAGACTCAGTTGAGAAGAATGCTGTGACCTCTGGAAGGCTGCTGCACGTCGATGTTAAATTCCTTGCGGATCACTTCCGCAAGCGCCGCACCTTGGGCGAGTTCGCCGTGCACCAGATAAACTCTCTTGAGATGCGACGCCATCGGGCGCATCCATTCGATCAGCTCGCCCTGATCGGCATGGCCACTGAGCGCGTCGAGCGAAACCACTTCCGCGCGGAGCTGCATGGGTTCGCCGAAAATGGGAACCTCGCGGTCGCGGTTCACGATCTTGCGGCCCAGAGTGTATTCGGCCTGAAATCCGGTGATGAGAACCGTATTGCGCGGATCCTCAATGTTGTTCCGCAGATGATGCAGGATGCGACCGCCTTCACACATCCCCGACGCGGATAGGACCAGGAACGGACCGTGCAGGTCGTTGAGGGCCTTCGATTCATTCACGTCCCGGATGTAGCGTAGGCGCGAAAACCCGAAGGGATCGTCGCCCTCAGTTAGAAATTTCGCGGTTTCCTCGTCGTAACACTCCGGATGTTTCCGGAAAACCTCGGTCGCGTTCACGGCAAGCGGGCTATCCACAAAGATCGGAATGGAAGGGATTCGTTGGGCATGAATCAACTGGTGCAGAATCATCACCAGTTGCTGCGTGCGGCCCACGGCGAAACTGGGAACGATGATTTTACCGCCACGAGCGGCGGTGCGATTCACCACGTCCGCCAGCGTGTCGGCGACGTCGGCAACCGGCTTGTGGAAGCGGTCGCCATAGGTGCTCTCCATGATGAGATAGTCGACCGGATCAGGTGAGACCGGATCGCGGAGAATCGGAAGGTGCTTGCGGCCGACATCGCCGGAGAAAGCCAGGCGCACTCCGTCGGCTTCGATCACCATGGAAGTCGCACCTAGCATGTGTCCGGCTTCGTAGGTGCGATATCGAAATCCGGGAGCCACCTCCTTGTACTCGCCAAGCTGGACTGGGCAGAACAGGGGATTCACGTTTTCGGCGTCTTCCGGAAGATACAGCGGCGTACACTCCATATCGTCGCGGCCGATCGCGCGGCGATGCTCGCGGCGGCGGTTGCAGAACTCGACGTCCTTCTGCTGGAGGAACGCTGAATCGGCGAGCATGGGCCGGCACAGGTCGATGGTCGCGGGCGTGGTGTAGATCGGACCGGAGTAGCCGTTGTGAACCAGGGTGGGGAGATTTCCGCTGTGGTCGATATGGGCGTGCGAAAGAATCACGCCGTCGATGCTGGACACCGGAAACGGAAAATGGCTGTTGCGTTCGAATGCATCGCGGCGGCGTCCCTGGTATAGACCGCAGTCGAGAAGGAATCGCTTGCCTGCCGCCTCTACGTGGTGCATGGAACCTGTGACGGTCTGGGCGGCACCCCAAAAAGTGACTCTCATTAAACTTACAATCAGGATACGATGCGAACGGCGATTTTGTTCCTCGCCCGGCGCGGGTTCCGAACCCGCGTGCAGGATACAATCCTGCCCCACAGCACACTGGTAGCCGCCATATCGCTGCTTGCCTGCGCCCAACTTGCCTTAGCGCAGAAAAAACCGATCACGCTCGAGACCATGGAGGAAGCCGCCCGGCTGACTCCTCAGGGCCCGGGAAATCCGGTGGCGTGGTCGCCCGACGGCAGGCAGTTCCTTTACCGCCAGGGGAAGATGCTGGTGATTTACGACCCTGCTGCGCAATCGTCGAAGGATCTGATCGATACATCGGCGATGGATTCGGCTGCCGTAAAGCCGGCGGTCTCGGAGCCGAAACCCTTCGACTGGGAGAACCGGCGCGTACGCGAATCTCCAGTGCAGTGGGCCGCTTCGCAAGTGCTGTATTCAAGCGGCGGCGACGTCTTCGTCATCCAGGTCGATACCGGCAAGTGGACCCAGCTCACCAAGACACCGGCCGCCGAACGAGATCCGAAAATTTCGCCCGATGGTAAGTCGGTAGCGTTTCGCCGCGACTGGGACTTGTATACCCTCGACATCGCTTCCAAAAAAGAAACGCGCGTTACTACCGGAGGTTCGGACACTCTGCGAAACGGGGGACTCGACTGGGTCTATCCCGAAGAACTGGATCTGGGCACGGCATACTGGTGGTCGCCCGATTCGCGATCCATCGCGTATCTGCAGTCCGATCTCAGCCGTGAGCCGATTTATCCGCACGAAGACCTGCGCGGGCCGCGCGCGATCTACGAGCCGCAGCGCTATCCGCAGGCCGGCGACAACAATCCGGACGTGCGAGTCGGCGTGGTGAGCGCTCGCGGCGGGAACACCCGCTGGCTGGATGTAGACGGCAAACGGCAGGAGTCTTTAATTGCCCGAGTTGGGTGGACGCCGGATTCGAAGAACATATACATCGAACGAACCAATCGCATACAGGACAAGCTCGAGTTGTTCCTCGCCGACGCGGGGTCGGGAAAGACATCGCGAATTATCGAGGAGACCGACAAATACTGGGTCAATGTTCAGGACGATCCGGTGTTTGTGAATGGCGGGCAACAATTCCTCTGGCTGAGTGAGCGCGACGGATTCCGCCACATCTACTCTTATTCGATAAACGGCAAGCAACTGCGGCAGTTGACGAAAGGTCCCTGGGAGGTGACGGGGATCGCGGGCGTCGATGAATCCGCGGGGCGCGTGTATTTCACGTCGAGTGAGACGAGCCCGTTGGAACGGCAGTTCTACAGCGTAAAGATGACCGGCGAGGACAAGCAGCGGTTAAGCGCCGGCGCGGGAACGCACGCCATCGCCATGGGACCCGGCGGGCGTTTCTATCTCGATACGTTCTCGAGCGTATCTTCACCGCCGCGCACCACGGTTCACGCCGGCGACGGCCGTGAGCTTGGCGTGTATCGCGAGCAGAACAAGAAGCTCATCGACGAGTACCGGATCCTGCCTACGGAACTCGTCAACTTTAAGACCGCAGACGGGACGTCGCTGTTCGCCCGGCTCATCAAACCGGCGGGATTCGAAGCGGACAAGAATTATCCGGCTGTGGTGCTGGTCTACGGCGGACCCGATTCGCAAGGAGTACGCAATACCTGGATGGGAGCGGACCTCGATCAGGTACTCGCGAGCAACGGATTCGTGGTCTGGCAGGTGGACAATCGCGGATCGTCGGGCCGCGGGCATGCGTTTGAGACGCCGGTCTTCCGGAAGCTTGGAGTGACGGAGCTGGCCGATCAGGTGGCCGGAGTCGAGTACCTGGTATTGCTGGGATTCGTCGATCGGACTCGGATCGGCATTCGCGGCTGGAGCTACGGCGGATTTATGACTCTTAATGCAATGCTCAATGCTCCCGATGTTTTTAAGGCCGGAATCGCGGGCGCTCCTGTAACCGACTGGCACAACTACGACACCATCTATACGGAGCGCTACATGGGTTTGCCCAAGGACAATCCGGACGGCTACGCGAGCACGGCTTTGCCGCCGAAGGCGAAGAACCTAAAAGGCAAGCTGATGATCGCGCATAACGTGGAGGATGACAACGTCCTGTTCCAAAACACCGTGCAGATGATCGATGCTCTGGAGCGTGCGGGGCAGCCATTCGAGATGCAGGTTTACACGCAGAAGACCCACGGCGTGACTGGTACTGAGGCTCGCCACTTGAACGCGGCGATGGTCGATTTCTTCGAAAGGACGCTGAAGTAGCGTATATAATCGAGCTAAGCGTGCTTTCCTACAGCAAATCCTGGGCATCGCGGTTCCTGCTGCTGGCTCTTGCCGGAAGCGGGCTGGCTGCGTCGGCCCACGATCTTCCCGGCACGCTCGATTCTCCGCAGGTATCCGGATGGGTGCTCTCCGACCTTAACGGGGACCAAAATCTCGACCTCGCAACCGCGCGATCGGGGCGTCACGATTCGAACGGGTATGCCCAGGAAGTCAGCGTCGAGTTGGGCTCATACCAGCAGACGTCTTTCCGGTTCCTGAGCCCGGGCGCCACCATCGAACTGAGCAGCCAGGATGTGGACGGCGACGCCGACGGAGACCTGGTGGTCTTCGAACCGCTCTCGAGCCAGCCGATAGGCGTGTGGCTCAATGACGGCAGGGGAACCTTTCACGAAGGCCGTCTAACCGACTTCCGTAAAATTCAAAGCGAGCGATCGCGGCCAGCCTTGCTCGCACGCTTCCAGCAGCTACCGCTTTTCGCGATCAGCGAAGAGCGCCTCCAGATCTTGATGCCGTCCGCGGCAGTCACCACTCTGGAACCCATCCTCACCGGCTGCACCTGGCAGAACGAATCGTCTCTGCCGGATACACGCAGCACCGACCACAGCCCGCGCGGTCCTCCCCGCAACTCCTGATCCCAACCCAAGTTTGACTGTGAACTAACAGCCTCTCATTTAGGAGAGGACTGGTCAGGAGGTGTGCTATTTCCGCAAGGATTTTACTGCTCGGTCTGGTGTTGACTCTGGCACCACTGCCGGCGATTACGATCGACGAAGCCGTTCAGGAAGCGCTCCAGAACAACCCTGGATTGCTGGCTGAGAAGCTCGGCATTCCGGTGGCAGAGACCGCGGTCATCACCGCACGGCTTCGTCCGAATCCGGTGGTGAGCGCTTCCTCCGATCACCTGGATTGGCTGGGCACTGGCTATAGCGCGGCCAATGGCGCCGGGCCGGCGGAAACGGCTTTGCGCATCGATGTTCCGTTCGAGCGCGGGCACAAGCGCGAGTATCGCGTGGATACGGCCGGCTACGCGCAGAAGATCGCCGAAGCGCGTGTCGCCGATTCGATCCGCCGCCTGAGGCTGGACGTGACGCTCGCGTGCATCGATGTCATGGAAGCCAAGGCTCGCCTGGAACTGGCACAGGACAACTTGAAATCGCTGGAAGGCGTGGTGCAACTGAATGAGACGCGGCTGCAGGGCGGAGCGATTCCGCCGATCGAACTGACGCGTTCTCGGGTCGCCATGCTGCAGTTCCGCAGTAACGTGAAAACGGCTGAGCTGGCGCTCACCACAGCCCGCGTGCGGCTCCAGACCCTATTGGGACGCGGCCCCGGCCAGCCTCCGGTCGATGTGAGCGATCCACTCAAGATTCCGATTCCTTCTTCGACACCTTCTCTCGACCAGATTCAGACGCGCGCAATCACCGCGCGGCCCGATATTCAAGCGGCACGTTTGGATCAGGCGCGTTCGCAATCGGAGCTGCGCCTCCAACTGGCGAACGGCAAAGTGGATTACACCGCGGGCGCGGAGTATCGCCGCCAGCAGGGCATCAACGGCACCGGAAATTCCGTAGGATTCTTTTTCAGCGTCCCGCTGCCGGTCTTCAACAAGAACCAGGGCGAAATTGCGCGTGTCACCGCCGAGGAAGTGCAGCTCCAGAAGCAGATGGACGCGCTGCAATCCCAGGTATCCGGCGAAGTCACCGGAGCCTACCGCGAATACGAAACCGCTCGCCAGTTGATCGGCGATATCGAGAGCGACCTGCTGGGCCTGTCGCAGGAAGCGCGCAACACGACCACTTACGTTTACCAAGCCGGCGCCGGATCGCTGCTGGATGTGCTGGATGCGCAGCGCGCCTTCAACGAGACCATGTCGACCTATTACGACGCACAAGCAGACTACCGCCGGGCCGTGAGTCGCCTGACGTCGGTGGTCGGCGAAGAGGTGATTCCATGAGATTGACCCTGATATTGTCCGCCGGCCTGGTTTCGCTGGCGCTTTCCGGATGCCAGAAGAGTTCCGTGAGCGAAGTCGCCGCTGCGACGAACGATCCCGCGAGCGCTTCCGCTAAGAAAGAAATTCCCAACGATGTGGAACTGGATCCCGCGATGCTGTCGAACATCAAGGTGGAAACGGTCCGCGCTGAATCCGATCGCAGCAATCTGGGCGGCACAGGCAAGGTGCAATTCAACGAAGACCGCACGGCTCGGATCCTGGCGCCGCTGGCCGGCCAGGTGGTCGATTTCCAGGCTCGCGTGGGCGACCCGATTCAGAAAGACCAGCTTCTGTTCTCGATCAAGAGCCGCGAGGTCGCATCGCTCGTCACGGATTATCTGCAAAGCCAGCGTGACCTGGATCTGGCCCAGAAGACCTACAACATGAACAAGGATCTGTTCGAGCACCAGGCGGCCTCCCGTATTTCCTACCAGCAGGCTGAGAACGATCTGGCGAAGGCGCATACGCAGGTCGCGCGGGCCGAAGAAGCGCTGCGCGTGCTCGGGATCGATCCGCAGGAAGCGGTGAAAGATGGAGGATTGCGTTCGCTGGTTCCGGTGCGCTCGCCCATGGCCGGGACGCTGATCGAACGAAATCTTACGCCGGGACAGTTTGTGCAGGCCGACAGCACCGCGCTGCTCACCATCGCCGATCTCAGCACCGTGTGGGTGCTGGTGGATGTATTCGAGCGCGATATTCACTTGGTCCACGTGGGCCAGAAAGTCCAGGTGGTGGCAGCGGCGTATCCCGATCGCCGCTTCGCCGCCAGCGTGGAGCGTATCAGTGACAAAGTCGATCCGGACAGCCGGACGCTGAAGGTGCGTCTGCTGGTTTCGAATCCCAATTTTTTGCTCAAGCCGGAAATGTTCATCACCTCCTCGCTCGAATTGGGCGGAGGAGGCGCTGCGATATCGGTTCCCGCAGCCGCGGTGTTTACGGAAGACGGCAAGAGCTACGTGTTCGCAGCGATCAACGACCGGCGCTTCGAGCGGCGCCTGATCGTCGCTGCGCCCGACGCCGAGGGCCGCCTGAGGGTGACAGGCGGCCTCCGCGTTGGAGACAAGATCGTGACGGACGGCGCAATGCTTTTGGACTATCGCCGAAAGCAGAAGCAAAACTAGCGACCCACAAATGATCAAGCGTTTAGTCTCGTTCGCGCTGCATCAGCCGCTGTTCGTGTTTCTATTGACCGGCTTGTTTCTGCTGGGCGGCGTCGTGGCGTTCCAGAACCTGCCCATCGAAGCGTTTCCTGATGTCACCGATATTCAGGTCACCGTGATCACGCTCTATCCGGGATATGCGGCCGAAGAAGTGGAGAAGCAGGTCACCACACCGCTCGAAATCGGCCTGAGCGGTCTACCGAATGCGGTGCGGATGTTCTCGCACACGCAGTTCGGATTGTCGTTCCTGATCGTGACCTTCGATGACCGCGCCGACGATTATCAAGCGCGCCAGTTGGTGCTCGAGCGCCTAAGGGGCGTGGATCTTCCCGATAAGGCCGAGGTGCAGCTCGCGCCCTTGTCCACGCCGATCGGCGAGCTGTTTCGTTACCGTGTCAATGGCCCCGGCCAGGACTTGAAGGAGCTCCGCTCGATCCAAGATTGGACGATCACGCGATACCTGAAGCTCGCGCCCGGCGTTGCTGACGTCGTCAGCCTAGGCGGATTTTTGAAGCAATATCAGGTCAGCCTCGATCTCGCGAAGCTGAAGGTCAACAACGTCCCAATGCAGCAGGTGCTCACGGCGCTGGGGCAGGGGAACGCAAACTCCGGTGGCAGCTATCTGGAACAGGGCGACCAGCAGTATCTGATCCGAGGCATCGGTTTGCTGCGTTCGGCGGATGATATCGGCAACATCATTCTCGCCGAGCATGGCGGAACGCCTTTGCTAGTGCGCGATATCGCTACGGTGGACGTGAGCTCGGTTCCGCGCCAAGGCACGGTCGGGATGAACGACGAGAACGAAATCGTCACCGGCATCATTCTCATGCGCAAAGGCGAGAATCCGTCGGAAGTGCTTAAGGCGGTGAAGGCGCGCGTCAAGGACCTGAACGACAGCATTCTCCCCAAGGGTGTATCGATCGTTCCGTATTACGACCGCACCTTCCTGATCGATACGACGCTACATACCGTGTTCAAGAATCTGCTGGAAGGCGCGGTCCTGGTGATGATCGTGCTCTACCTGTTCCTGGGGAACTTGCGGGCAGCGGCGATCGTCGCATCGATTATCCCCCTGGCGCTGCTCGCCACCTTCATGGGTCTTCGCTTGCGCGGCCTTCCAGCGAATCTCCTTTCGCTGGGCGCGATGGACTTCGGCATCATCGTGGACGGCGCGGTGATCGTCCTCGAAAACATTTTCCGGGAGCTATCCGAGCATCAACACACCGCGAACAAAATCCGCGGCAACGTCCGCGATGTCATTATCGAGGCCGCGGCGCACGTTGGTCGCCCGACTATGTTCTCGATGCTGATCATCATCATCGCGCACATTCCGATTTTCACCTTGCAGCGACAAGAGGGCCGCATTTTCGCGCCGATGGCGTACACCATCGTGTCGGCGCTGCTCGGATCGCTCCTGTTCTCGCTGACACTGGTCCCGGTGATGGCGTATTTCCTGCTTCGCCGCGGCGTGCCGCACGGCGAAAATCGGCTGGTAAGACTGTGCAAGAAGGTTTATCGTCCGCTGCTGACACAAGCTGTGAAGTGGCCGGTACTGGTGCTGGCCGCCGCGGTTATGGCGCTTGCGGGCAGCCTGCTGCTGGCGAACCAGCTCGGCAGCGAATTCCTGCCGGAGCTCAACGAAGGATCGATCTGGGTGAACCTGACGCTCCCGCCCGGAATTTCCGTGAGCGAAGCCGTGAAGGAATGCGCGCGCGTGCGTTCGATCCTCAGGCAATTTCCGGAAGTCCGGTCCGTGATCTCGAAGGCTGGCCGTCCCGAGGATGGCACCGATCCCAAACAGATCAACATGGGCGAATTCCTGGTGGACACCTATCCGCAAGAGGAATGGAAGAGCAAGCTCAGCAAGGAGGAACTGCTCAAGAAATTCGACGACGCGCTGTCTGAGGTTCCGGGCTTTCAGCCGAGTTTCTCCCAACCCATTCGCGACAACATTCTCGAAAGCATCTCGCAGATCGATGGCCAGATCGTCATCAAGGTGTTCGGCGATGACCTGGACGTGATCAAAAAGACCTCGCAACAGGTCCTGGATCAGGTCACGTCGGTGCGCGGAGTCGCGCGCGCGTTCATCGATCGGGCGGGGAGCGTACCGCAGTTGCAGATCGAAATCGACCGGGCTCGGGCCGCGCGATACGGGATGAACGTGGTAGACGTGCAGAGCGTGATCGAAACTGCGCTCGGCGGCAAGGAGGCGACCGAGATTTGGGAAGGCGAGCGCAAGTATCCCGTGATAGTCCGCCTGAAAGAAGACCAGCGCCGCGATATTTCGACCATCGGCAAGATCCTGGTGGAGACGCCGCGCGGGCTTCGCGTGCCTCTGGAAGACGTGGCCAAGCTCAGTATCGGCTTCGGCAGCATGAACATCGCGCATGAGGCGGGCAAGCGGCTGAACGCGATCGGGGTGTTCCTGCGCGGCCGCGACATGGGCAGCGCGGTGGAAGAAATGCAGCAGCGCGTGAAGCAGAACGTGACTCTTCCGCCCGGATATTACCTGCAGTGGGGCGGCGAATTCGAAAATCAGCAGCGCGCCATGGGACGGTTGAAGATCATCGTGCCGATCAGCATCTTTCTCATCTTCCTGCTCCTGTTTAACGCCTTCGGCTCTGTGAAGAGCGCTTTGCTGATCCTCTCGAACATTCCGTTCGCGCTGGTGGGTGGAATTCTGGCTCTGCTGATCACCAGGATTCCGTTGAGCGTGTCGGCGGCCATTGGATTCATCGCACTTTTCGGACAGGCGGTACTGAACGGAGTGGTGATCGTTAGCTACTTCAACGCTCTGCGCGATGAGGGGCTCGACGCGCGCCAGGCCGCGATCGAAGGATCGCTGGTGCGCTTCCGCACAGTGCTGATGACGGCATTGCTCGCAATGCTCGGCCTGCTGCCGATGGCTCTCTCGCACGGCATCGGCTCGGAAGTGCAGAAGCCGTTGGCGGTGGTGATTATCGGCGGGCTGGTATCGGCCACGGCGCTCACGCTGCTGGTGCTGCCGGCCCTCTATACGCTGGTGGAGCGGAAATCTATACCCCGAGCAGATACGCCCGTGCTGGCAAGCCAGTCAGGCGATTAAGAGCGCTCGCGTACCACTGAAGCTGCCGCTGGTATTGGTCGCCGCGGTTGGATATGTCGGCGTCAGTCTTGAAATCCACGATCACCCAGGCGTTATTTTCGACAAACGCCAGATCGATGATGCCTTCCATGAGACGGTTGCCGTCATTCTCTGCTGGAACCAGCAGCATCACGGGATACTCGCGATGCCTGCGCTCCGCGCGCCGCGCGCGATCGAGAAGGGGATGAGCGAGGGCAGCCTCCACGCGGGAGCAGGCTGATTCGATTTCTGGTGCAGTCGCGCCCAGAACGCGCCCGTTGAGCTGCGCCCATTGCCGGATGATCGCGGGATCTGCGTCGAGCGGCACATCGCGCAGAACCGCGTGCACCAGCGTGCCGAAGCGCCGGCCGGATGGGCCGGGCGAGTCATGACTCGCCCCTACAACCTCGACGGCGATGGGATCCAGCGGAGCATCGGCAGCCTGGCTCGCCAGGAACACGGCAAATTCGGGACGCGATGCATCGGCGATCGTCTTCGCGCGCTGCTCCTGCCAGGCATGATACGCGGCGGCGCTCGTACCCCCGTCGCCTTTCAGGAGTTCTGACTGGCGCAGCCCGTGGTCGCTCTCCTCGCCGAGCTTCAGCTTGGATGGATCCCACCAGACGATCTCGTGCGACCCCTGCGCCGGGGTGATAAGCCCGGGGCGAACCGAAAATTCGGGCTCGCGATCGTAATCCATTGGCCGCGCGACGATGCTCGCTTCGCCGAATTCGGGGCAGCCCAGTTCTCGTGCCGGGCGCGATTTCCGCCAGGCCTCGCGCGATGGATACAGAGCTTTGTTCAGAGGACTCAGCCAGTTGTCCTGCGGAAACGGCTCATCGCCGCACGCCGGCACAACAAGTAGATCGCGTGCGCGAGTCGCGGCGACATAGGCGACCCGCACGCCTTCCGCCCGCTCGCGAGCCGCTTCGTCCGCTTCGTGATCCAGCAATTCCCACGGCGCGCAACGCAGCAGCCGTGTGGCGCTGACCCGCTTGGCTCCATCGACATACTGATCGGGCTCGCGCGCGCACAGATTCGCCGTGAGATCCGCCAGAATCACCACCGGAAACTCCAGGCCTTTCGCGCCGTGTACCGTCATCAGGCGGACGCCGTCGGAATCCTCTTCAAGCACGGGCGCTTCGGAAGCTTCTTCCTTCTCGGCTTGCGCGGTCAACTCTTCGACGAAGCCGCGGAACGACACGCCGCCCGTCATCTCGTAAGTTCGTGCAAGGTCGGCAACCCGCGCCACGTTCGCAAGGATCTGATTGCCTCCGGGACGCAGCAGGAACCCGGCGTGCGCGCGGGTGGCTTCGAGCAGCGCGTGCACCGTCGCCGCGAAGGGCTGATAATTACGCTTCTTGTGCAATTCGGCCAGGAGACCGAGCGCGTCCGCGATCGGCTGCTCGGCGCCATCGCGATGATGCGGATGCAGCCGTCCGAACTTGTGCTTGTGGACCAGCAGCATCTCATCGGGGATCGCGAACAGCGAGCCTTTCAGCGTGGCGAACACGCTCAGCTCGTCGTCGGGCCACTCGATGGCTGTGAGCGCCGCCCGCAACGTCTCGACTTCTTCGCGATGGTGGAACGATTTCGAACCGGCCAGCAGATGATCGACATTGCGAGCTTCGAGAGCGCGGGCGTATTCGCGCGTGAGATCCTGACCGGCCTGGGTGCGGCGCCGGAAGAGGATAGCGATGTCACGAGCTTTAAATCCCCAACCACTATCCTGCACCAGCCATGCGACGAAAGCGGCGATCGCATCCGGCAGCGACTTGTTGACGGCGTCCTTCGACAAGCGGGACTTGTAAGGCCGCGGCACAGGAAGCGCGATCAGGCTCGGCCGGCCTTCGATTTCCTCGCGATGCCGCTCCAGAGGGATCCACTCGGCGTGACCATCGCCATCCATCTCCGTTTCAAACGAAGTGTTGACGAAATGTTGCAGATTGGGCACGGACCGGAAGCTCTTCCTCAGAGCAACCAGGCCGCAGCCGCGATCCACCATTTTGTCGCGAATCTCCCGGTACAGGAGAATGTCGGCCCGCCGGAACTTGTAAATCGACTGCTTCGGATCGCCGACCACGAACAGCTTGCCTGCGGAGGGGCGGATTTTGAGCCAGTCCGATTCGGCCGGGTCATCGGCGGCCAGCAGCAGCAGGATTTCGGCCTGCAGCGGGTCGGTATCCTGGAATTCGTCGATGAACAGGTGGCTGAAGCGATTCTGGAGATATTGCCGCACAGGTTGCTGATTCTTAACCAGATCTCGGGCGCACACAAGCAGGTCCACGAAGTCCAGCTTGCCTTGGCGGCGCTTGCGCTCGTTGTACTCGTCCACTAAGCCGGACATCTCCTCGCGGAGCTCAGCGGCGAGGTCGGCATCCGCCCGGCGCCGGAATTCCTCGATCCAGCGAAGCAGTTCGTCGCGGCGATTCAGGAGATCCTCCCGGCTGACGCCGCCGCCGTAATCGCCCGAGCCTTTCTTCAGGTCGCGGCGCATATCGCGACCCAGTTTCAAAACCGCCGCCTCGAGCGCATCCGGATCGTGCGACCCGGCGCCCTGCACCATCAACCGGACCGGTTGCAGGCCGATGTAGAGGTTGTCGGTCACGCGGCGCGGGCGTGAGGAGAGTTCCGCCAGTTCCCGAGCCTGACGCAGCAGTGTGGCGATCTCTTCATCGCGCGCGAAAGGCTCCCGGCGCCACGGGGCCGGGTAATCGCGCCACTCGACAAGTTTTCTTCCGGCGTACTGCAGTTGTTCGAGGGGCGGGGAATCGTCCCAGGAATCGCGCCAGGCAAGCCGTGCAAAAGCCCGCCGAAGCCCGGGAGAAGGTTCGGCCAGCCTACGCTCCAGCCAGGCTCGGAACGACCGTTGATACAGCCGCGAGCTTTCCTGCTCGCTCAGTTCCTGAAACGCCGGATCGACGCACGCCTCCACGGGCCGCTCGCGAAGAAGCTGCGCGCAAAAAGAATGAATCGTGCCGATGGAAGCTTCCTCCAGATGCTCCAGGGCGTCCTCCAGCGTGCGATTACCGGCTGCCTTCTGCCGCCGACGGTCGAGCTCCTCACGCAGGCGAAGTTTCAGCTCGCCCGCGGCCTTGTGCGTGAAGGTGACCGCGGCGATCTTGTCGATGGTCGTGCGCCCGGATTCGAGCACCGCCACGATCCGGTGGACCAGCTCGGTGGTCTTGCCGGTGCCAGCCGACGCTTCGACAATCAGGCTCTCGTCGAGAGATTCCCGAATCCTGCGCCGCGCCTCTGCGTCGGATACGGCCCTCGCAGATGTGCTCATACCATTCCCCGGACTTCCGTCAGCGGATCCAGGCGTTCGTCGTTCCGATCCTTCTTGCCGAGCCGCCGTTCTTCATAAGGCCCGCACGCGATCCGGTAGTCGCAGATCTTGCAGGCCTCTGCCGCGGGCGCGGGTGGCAGAAATCCGCCGGCGATCGATGCATCGATATCGCCCAAAAGTTTTTGTAAAAATAGCCGGGCGCGATCGTCGATCTTGATTTCGACGGGCGTGTAGCCGCCGCGCTGGGTGGCGTAAAGCAGCCGGCCCGCTTCGACCTGCGCACCCAACAACTGCTCGGCGGCGAGCCCATACAGCAGCGGTTGCAGGCTCCGGCCGCCCCCCACCCATTTAGGTATCGTGTCGGGACGCTTGCCGGTTTTGTGATCGGTCACGCGGTACGCCGCGCGCGAAACGTGTTTCTCGATCAAATCAATGCGGCCCGTTAGATTCACACCCTCAGCAAGTCTGATTGGCTCGTCTTTTCCGAACTCTCGTTCGAATGGTGGAGTTGGTACCCAATCGTCGTCATTGCGCGCGACGTGCTGCAGCCACCCGCGCAAATCCGTCCGCAGATCTTCGATCTCCGAAGCCCACACGCGCGGGATCGCCGGTGCGAGCTTTTCCCGATATTCCGCGGCAACCTTATTGAGAACGGCGTCCGCGCGCTTCAATGCTTCGGCCAGACGCTCCTCGTTGACGGGAAGCAGTCCCGCGCGCTGCAAATCCTGAAACAGCTCATACTGGATCTCGTGAAACAGCGCGCCGCGAGTGCGCGGATCGAGTTGCTGCACCTGCTCGGATTCATCGCGAGGTTTCAATCGATAGATCCCGTGCAGCGCGAACTTATAGGGGCACATCGCGAAATTTTCAAGCGCCGACGGTGACCACGCCCGCGCCGCCAATTGGTGTGTCCGAAGCGCCTCGAGAGCCGGCGAATCTTCCGTGATCAGGCCGTCGGCCGGCCGCCACTTATGATGCCATCGCGCCCAACGAGCTCGCAGCGATCTCGCCACGTGCGTATTCGCCTCCACCAGGTAATGGACGGCTCCCGGCGTGGTTCGCGCACCGGCGATGGCCACCAGATCGTACTCGGCATCGTCGATCGCGGCATCGGCTTCTTTCGGCGCGGGCCAGTTCAGACGAGCAGGCGCGGCGTCTCGCGCCCGATCCTCGAACGTCTTCAATTCCGGCAGCGATCCTTCCACGGCGCGAGGCAGTTCCAGCGCGTAGAAACTGGGCACCCGCGGACGCGCCTCGGCGACCTCCATCCGCGGATAAGAAACGACCAGCCGGTCGCGCGCCGCGGCCACCGCGAGATGTAAACGCATCCGCTCGTCAGCTACACGTTGCTTGCGCAGCGGCAGATCCGCGGAAATCGACTCGCGCAACTCATCGAGAAGCAGCGGATCTTCGAGCATCCGCTGTGGAAACAAACCCTCGGCGAGCCCCGGCAGGAACACCACGCCGAATTCCCGCCCGCGAGCCTCCTCAATCGAGCCGACGAATACGCGGCCCCACCGGTGCGCCGGCGGTTCTCGCCGCAGGAACCGCAAACGCTCGCTCAAAACCTCCGCGACTTCTTCGAGCCCGACGGGTCCGACGTCGCCCATGGGCGATAGTTCTGCCAGGACTGCCAGCACCGGGTCGGGATCGCGCAGCGATACGCGAGCCAGCTCCGAGAGTTGCTCCAGCCAGACGCTCCAGATCGCGGTGGCCGGAAGAGCATCCAACATCCCGATCAGGGGAAGAGCCAGTTTCTTCAGGTTCTGGATCTGGTCCAGCGGTTTCTCTTGCAGCGCGAACTCAGCTTCAAGACCGTTAAGCCGGCGTTCCCACCGGTCCTTCCCGCCTGCGATCACTGACGCCTCGACCAGCAGCCTCTCCCATCGCCAGGGCGTCGGACGATCGGCTTCCGGGGCCGGCTCCGTGTTCTCCGTTTCCAGGTTGCCCAGGATCTCGTCCTCGGGCGCGACCCATTTCGCGGCCTGCGGAATTTCGGGCACCTGACCGAGCGACAGGTATTCTGCGAAGCGCGACGCGGATAGCCGCTCGCCCGCGCACAACAGCAAGGCCAGGAACGCCCGGCCCGACGGATGCGGGCGCGCCGTGCCTCGGCTGAACCACGCCGGAATCTGGGCGCGCCGAAGCGCATCCTCGATCATGGGCTGGTATCTGTCGGGGTTTCGAAGCAGGATAGCTACTTGATCGAATGCTGTACCTTTTTGCGCTAACCGAATGATCCGGCGGGCGATCTCGACTGCCTCCAGTCCCTCGCCGGGAGCCGAAAAGAACTCGAAACGGCCGTCATTTTCCGGCAGCTGCTCGGGAGCCGGTGAAAACAGAAACTTCCGTAGATGTTCCAGGGACCCGCCGGAGGCCGGGGTGGAGCCCGCTCCAACTTCGGCTTCCAGTACTTCATCCGCCTGAGCCGCCAGGGCAGCGAAGAAATCCCGGTGCGCGCGGGATTCGAGGTCGGCGTCCAGGCGAGCCAGCGGAAGGCCGACCCAGGGGTGGGTCCTGTCTTTGGCCGCCTGCGTAGCGAGCGCCAGCATGCCGGCAAGATCCACTAGAGATCGCTCTTCGAGTTCGGATTGGTACAGGTCCAGCAGCGTTGCCAGATCGCCAGTCGCGGTTCCGGTGGATTCCAACTGCTCGGACGAGACCCGAGCCAGGCGAAGTTCCACGATGGTATGGGCCAATGCCCTGGCGAACCCGGGCAATGCGGCCACTGGATGAAAATAGGCGAGCTGGTTCTCGGCGAGGGCTTTCTGGGCAATCCTTGCGGCCACGGCTTCGCGGCCGAGCGCACTTAAGGGAGCCAGTCCCCGAGCCGCCATAGCCGCACGGGACAGTTCTGCAGCCGTTTGGACTAAGGTGACTCGATGTACGCCGGCGGATCCTGGCCGACCGGGTATTACGCCTTCCCCTGCCAAATGGCGGGGGCCAATGATTACACTTTCGTGAAATCGGGCGGCAAAGGATTCAACTGCCTGGAGTAATTCGCCGTTGGACCATGATCGCGATAAAACTGGCCTGACCACATTGCCAGTCTACACGCAAAATTTTTTTACACGACCAGTAACCACGGGGTGGTTCGGAGCGTTTTTACAGATAACTTAAATCCCCGTTACGACAGCGGGCGCTACTAACCCCTTTTCACCCAAAGAAGCGCCCGCTTTTCTCATTCCGATCTCCTCGGAAGTTTACCTTACTCACCCAACCCGTCGAAAAGTACGGAACTAAGATACCTCTCTCCGGAGTCCGGAAGAATCACTACGAAAGTTTTGCCTTTCATTTCCGGCTCGCGGGCGATCCGCACCGCCGCGGATACCGCCGCTCCGCAGGAAATGCCGGAAAGAATCCCTTCCTCGCGCGCCAACCGTCGCGCCATGGCGATCGATTCCTCGTCGCTCGCGAGTTCCACGCGATCCAGCATCTTGAGATCCAGCGTATCGGGGATGAATCCCGCGCCGATACCCTGAATCCCGGTCGGTCCCGGCCGCACCAGATCGCCCGCGCGCGTCTGCGTGATCACCGGGCTGCTTTCGGGTTCCACGCCCACGGAAAGAATCCTCTTCTTTTTTTCAAGCTTGAAGTAGCGCGAAATTCCGGTGATGGTTCCGCCAGTGCCGATCCCGGCCACCAGCACATCCACGTTGCCCTTGGTGTCGTTCCAGATCTCGGGCCCCGTGGTCTTGAAGTGGATCTCGGGATTCGCCGGATTCTTGAACTGCTGCAGGAGCACGTAGTGATCCGGATCCGATGCGACCATCTCTTCCGCCCGCGTAATCGACGCCGCCATTCCCTGCGAACCGTCGGTCAGGATCAGTTTCGCGCCCAGAGCCTTCAGGATCTTCCTTCGCTCGAGCGACATAGTCTCCGGCATCAGAAGCGTTACTTCATAGCCGCGTGCCGCGCCGACGAACGCCAGCGCGATTCCGGTGTTGCCGCTGGTCGGCTCGATCAGCTCTTTGCCGGGCTTGAGAATGCCGCGACGCTCAGCGTCCCAGATCATCGACGCGCCGATCCGGCACTTCACCGAAAACGCGGGATTGCGCGCTTCGATTTTGGCGAGCATGGTCACAGGAGCCCCGTCGGTGACGCGGTTCAGCTTGACTAGCGGCGTGTTGCCGATGCTCAGGGAGTTGTCGGAGAAGATCATCAGATGTCCCAGTTAGGCACGAAACGCGTCTGCGCTTCTTTCCAGCGGCGTGCGAGCTCGGCGAAGGTGGTCGTATCGACCAGCGCTCCCACGGCCGTATCGACCCGCTTCCAAAGATCGGTGAACGCATCGGGCCCGCGGCGGGTTTTCTTGGACTGTTCGACGAACCTTAGTACCTGGCCGACGGTGATCTGGTCGGCGGGCCGCGCCAGGCGATATCCGCCTTCGGCCCCGCGGCGCGATTCGACGAAGCCGCCTTGCTTGAGGCTCGAAAGAATCAGCTCCAGAAATTTTTGCGGGATCTTTTGACGCCGGGCGATGTCGGCGATCTTCACAGGTTCGCCCTGAGGCTGGACCGCGAGGTCGAAGATCGCGTGGAGGGCGTACTCGGTCTTGACCGAGATATTCATCGGGTATAGCGATTGTAGGGGACCCCGATGGACTTTGTCTAGTCGGGAATGGGGGATTGACGGTCGGCAAGAAACTGTATACTTCAATCATTCATTGCTCCCGCGTCCGTCTAGAGGAGCCTATGAATCGTTTTTTCCTGCCCATAGTCGCTGTCAGCGCGATCCAAGCGCAGATTCTGGTGGATACCGTAGCCGGCGGCAAGATTCGCAGCGGTGTCCCCGCGCAGGATGTCGCGCTCGGCACGACGATCAGTATTGCTTGGGACCCGGCCGGTAATCTGGCCTTTGTTGATTCCGCACATGACGTCATCCGCCGGGTGGGCGCAGATGGGAATGTCGAAACGATCGCGGGCACGGGGGTAAGCGGCAACGCGGGCGACGGTGGTCCAGTTACCAATGCACTATTACACGGACCTCAGAGCCTGAAATACGATGCCGCAGGAAACCTGTACTTTTACGATTCCATGAACGCGCGTATCCGGCGGGTGGACGCGCACGGGGTGATCGCGACAATCGCGGGCGACGGAATCCCTTACTCCGTGGGCATGGATCTGGAAGGTCCGGCGCTCCTGCGTTCGATCAGCGTAACGGATATAGCAGTGGATGCCACAGGTGTCGTCTACTTCTCGGATGTGAACAGCGGTGTGATTCGCCGGGTGACGAAGAACGGACAATTGGAGATCGTCGCCGGTGTGAATGATCCGGGGTGTTCGAACTGCTCGGACGGCGATGGCGGGCCGGCCAAAGCCGCGCACCTCAATCGTCCGCGTTTTCTCGTCTTGGATAGTTCAGGGAACCTGTATGTGGTCGAACTTTCCTATGACAATGTCATTCGCCGCATCTCACCCGACGGAATCATCACGAAGTTTGCCGGATATGGACCGTTCCCGGCGAACCAGCTCCCGAGGGATGGCGGACCGGCTCTTGCTGAATATTTCGGATCCATCATGGGCCTCGCCGCCGATGGCAACGGAAACATCTATGTAGCTCACGAGCGCCAGCCTCTGGTGCCACGCGTCCGGCGCATCGATTCGAGCGGGGTGATCAGCACCGTGGTCGCTGGACCGGACGGCATCCTGGCCGCCAGCAACTCCGGCAAACTGGCGCTCGCGAACAGCACCGGACTCTTCCTGGTGGCGACGGACGGGACGCTCAGCCCGATTGCGGGCGGCAGTCCAAGGCCCGCGCCGGATGGTACACCGGCTCACGATGCCTGGCTGCTCAACCCCGGACCTATTGCCTTCAACCACGCCGGTGAGCTTTATCTCGCCGAAGAGCAAACCTGCGTCATCCGTAAAGTGGACGCGAACGGAATCCTGCGAACGCTCGCCGGGACCGGGAAATGCGGCGCGGCGTTGCCGGATTTGGCGGCGATTCGAAGCATGGCCTTCGACAGCCAGAACCGTCTTTGGGTGGTGTGCGGCCCCGCGATATATGTCATTGCGCCGGATGGTTCGATCACAGTATCGACGCTGGGAGCGGCCAACGCGATCGCGTTCGACGCGAAAGACCGGCTCTACCTGATGAATAGGTATTCCTTGGATCGAATTTCTCCCGACGGCGCTAAGCGCAATATCGTCACACTGAATACTGGCGTGTTGTTCCCGCTTCCCGGATTGACAGGGCTAGGCAGCGACCCTCAAGAGAACGTGTATTTTGAATCCGCCGCCGATGGCAATCTGTATCGGGTGAATGACGACGGCAGCTACGCGATGATCTATCGGATTGACGGCATTCAAGGCGCCGCTGTCGATGCGACGGGCACAGCATGGTCCGAGGCTTTCTGGGGCAGGATGTACTTCACGAATTCTTCCGGAACTTTTTTCCTCGGGGGGCGCGATCCGGGTTATTCGGGAGACGGAGGACCAGCGCAATCGGCTCGTTTCTCGCAAGTTACTTCGGCGACCTTTGCTCCGAACGGCGAGATGTATTTTGTCGACGGAGACCGGATCCGCAAGCTCATCGGCATTCAGCCGCAAACGCCCCCAGTGATTTCGCCAGGCGGGATTGTCAACTCCGCCAGCTATAACGGAGGCGCCATCTCACCGGAGGAAATCGTTTCGATCTTCGGTTCGAACTTCGGCACCTCCGGTCTGGTTCTCGCTCCCTACGAAAACAACACAGTTCCGTTTCAGCTGGGCCGAACGAAGGTGCTGTTCGACGATCAGGAGGGGGAAATTCTTGCGATGACGCCGAACTTGATCAACGTTATTGTGCCAAGTAACGTTCAGGTTGGAAAAAACGTGCGAGTGCGGGTTCAAGTCGACGCTACGGTGTCTTCGCCAGTGACGATGCCCGTCGTCGCAACGATGCCCGACCTCTACACAATGGACGAAAGCGGGTCCGGGCCGGGCGTCATCGTAAATGAGGATGGCTCCCTCAACGGCAGCGCGAATCCCGCACGGCGCGGATCGGTGGTCGCGTTCTATGGGACCGGCGAGGGGGTTTTGTCGCCGCAGTTGCCGATGGGAGCGCTGACCATCTCTACGCCATTCCCGATCATGACGGCGAAACCCGCGGTGACTATCGCCGGTCAGCCTGCCGAGGTGCGCTACGCCGGCGCCGCACCCCTCTTCCCGGTGGGAGTCTTCGAAATTGACGCCCGGATTCCGGTGACCATCGCTAGCGGACCAGCACCCGTTGCTGTGACGGCGGGCGACCGGTCCAGCACGCGAATCGTCACCGTGGCCGTGCAGTGAGTCCGGAGCTATCTACTGCCCGCCCGCCGACTTGAGATCGTAACTGATGGTCGATTGGACCACCGCCTGCAAACTCGCGAGGTCGATCGAGCCCACGATGTGCACCACGGTCAGTTCCTTCGGCTCCGCAGAGATCAGCAGGAATCCCCCGGGCTTGCCGTCTTGATTCAGCATGTAGATCTCGGTGCTTTCGTGTTCTTCTTTGACGTTTATGACGCGGGACCAGCTCGAAAGCTGCTTGCGGATGGCGTCCAGGTCGGCATCTGAGTATTGCCCGTCGGACGTAAATTCATAGTGCCGCAGCACCACCCGGCTCACGTTTCCAACCGCGCCTTTCACCTTATCCGGAACGCTCTGGAGCGCCTGCGCGAGCAGCGGACCCTCGAGCGTGATCTCGGCCTTCTCCTTGGCTTTGGCGGCGAGTGCGTCGAGATTGAAGTTGAGCGCTTGGGCGCCCGCAACAACCGAAGAGAGCGCTAAAGCGAATGTCGCGGTCAGAAGTGTTTTCATTCCTGCTTCCCCTTTTTGCCCGAATCTTTGGATTGTCCTGGAACCGGAATCGAAGGAATACCAAGGCCTCCCAGCTTCGACAGATCCTTGAGGTCGATACTTCCTTCGATAGCCACTACCGTCAGCTCCTTCGGCTCGGCATTGATGATCGCGAATCCGGCGACTTTCCCGTTCTCCATGCGAGTGTAAATTTCGCTGAGTTCATCCTTGCTCTGAGAGGAGATGATCTTGCTCCACCCAGGACTACGAAGCTGTACGCGAATTGGTTCCAGGTCTTGCATCCGGTATTGATTGGGCTCGTTAAATTCGAAGGTCCTCACTGTGATTGCCTTGAGCCCGGAGAGCAGTTGCTGAATGGTTTCTGCGTCTTTACTGTCTTTGCCCGCGCCCACGAGGAACCCGCCGGCCATTTTCAGGAGATTCGAATCCAGGGTGATGTCCGTCGATTCTTTCGCTTTGGAGGCCAATCCGTCGAGTCCGGTGATGCGCAACTGCAACGACTGCGCGGGCAGTTGCGCGGCGGCGCAACCGGCGATCACGGCAATCAGAAAAAGTCTTCGCATATCAGTTCTCCCTGGTGTTCGCAGGCGTCTCCCGCCGGACCACCTTCTCCCTGGCGATATTCAACTTGTCCGCCGCGATCCGCAGCGCGATCACGGCGTCATGGCTGGCGCGCTCGGCTTTGATCTGGCGATATTCGTAGGCGGCCGAGAATCCGATCACTAGCAGCGCGGCTATAGCCATCGCCCACATCATCCTGAGAGGCGGACGATTTGATCGGGGGGCAGCCTTTGCTCGAGCCACTACGCGTCTGGCGAAATCCGGTGAAGGATCTTCACGACGCAACGCAGCTCTCAATTCGTCGTCTAAGTTCATAACCCAACTCCCTTTTGGCGGGACAACTTCTCCCGAAGCAGCGCAAGCGAACGCTGCAAGTGGCTCTTCACGGTGGCGATCGGCATGTCCAAAGCCCGCGCGATATCCATCGGATCGAGGTCCTCCTGATACCGCAGGATCATCACCACGCGAGCATTTTCCGGTAGGCCGGCGACCAGATCGCGCAGCATTTCGGAAAGCAGCGGATCGGCGTCATTCATCGAGTCCGCCGATGCCGGCTCGGGCGCGTCATCGAGAGGCGACTGCGGCCGGCGTTTCTCGTGCCTCGAGTGATCGATCAGCCTGTGCGCCGTGACCCAGCGTAGCCAGTGAACCACGTGATCTTCGGATTCAAGCGACGGCAGTTTCCTGTAGAGCTGGAGAAACACGTCCTGTGCGATCTCTTCCGCCAGCGCCCGATTCCGCAGGTAGCGGCACGCCATGCTGAAGACCATCGCCTGGTGTTCACGCACCAGTTCTTCGAAACGTTCGGGGTCGTCTGTCATTTCTCGCGATTTCATTCGCGGAACAGCGGCGGCGATTCCCCCGGTAAGCATTGGCCTTAGCATGCGCTCGTCTATTAATACGCTCGCAGGGCCTGCGGAGGAGGCAAGGATTTATTTCAGCTCGATCTGGATCTCTACCGCCGTCTTATCCCCCACGTTTTCAGTGGTATGGCGATACGGCTCGCGCCACGCCAACTCGCCCGGGTGGCGCGGGTTGTCGACCTGTTTGCCGTCGGCGAGGGTCATGGTGGTGTGCAATTCAGTCAGATAAACGACCACGTACGACGGGTGATCGTGCGTGGGGCCCTTGAGGTGCGGCTCAAGAATCGTCCGCAGAACGCGAACGCGGTTGTTCTCGAGGGGCACCTGCTCATATTTGGGCTCGAGCTTGACCGGATCGAGCTCCACCGGCCAGCCTTTGGCTTTGGGCGCTCCCGGTTTTAGTTCCACCAGTACGTACTCCACCGGGTGATCGGAAGGATTCTCGCGGGCGTCCTTGCCCGCCGGGATCCAGGCGACGTCGCCGGCCTTGTGCTTCCCGACATCGGTAAGGTACACGGCCACTGTGTCCGGATGCGGCTCTGCGGGCGCTTTTTCGTGCGGAGCTTGTTTGACGCGTAGGACGTGAACCCACGCATTGTCGATTTCCACGGTGGTCTGCGCCGCAGCGGAAGCCGCAAAGATCGCCAAACTCAGTCCCAGGCATGAGCGTCGATTCATATAGTGATAATAAAGGTCGAGGGTAGTATTTTGAAACTGGCTGGATTCTTCACCGTTCTCTTCGCGGCCGGCGCATTGGCGCAATCCGCGCAATACGGAACCCGCATCGGCCAGATCCAGACGGTATACCTTCGCGACATTCCGGTCGCGGCTGGCCCCACGGTGCCCTTTGGCGGGCCCGCGCGCATCGGCGAATTGCCGCCGCGGGACGTGAGCGGAAGTCCGGCATCAAGCCCAAAGGCGGAATTCGAGACCTGGGTGGAGCAAAAGTCCAGGGACTTCGCGGAAAGCGTTCTGACCGGTTCCACCAGCATCGAGCGGGAGGACGACAAGGCGACCGTTCATCGCTTCGCGCGCGACAATTTCCGGAACCTGTACCTCACCTACACGATGACGTTCGAGCCCATCGCCAAGACCGACACATATCGCGTTACTTTTAGCGACTCGGCTGTTCCCGTTCCGGTCCCGCAGATTCTTCGTGACGGGGAAACCATCGCTTTGACTCTCGCCGACGACGCACGGACCGGCCGGCGGCTGATGGATTACATCCGCGTGGGTACGGGCGTCATGCGATCGCGCTCGGGAGTTCCCAGGGACGTGTATGCGGAAGATGCCGAGCTGACGCTTACCAAGCCTCGCCTGCGGATCAACGGCGTGGAACAGCGCGCGGCAAATTCTTCGGCCATTGCGAGCGCTCCGGTGATCTGGATCGAAATTCCGGGGCAGGGACGATACGACCTGTCGTTCCGGCCGCGGACGGACCAGGGATTTCAAAGAGCCGGGGAAGTATCGGAAAGTTCGTTGATGTTTTCTGTCGGCGGGAACGTTTTCCGGCTGGACAGCGCGGATCGCGTCGCGACGGGGTCGGGAACGTACAACATCTATGCACGGAAGGAGCCCGACGCGGCCTCGGCCGATTCCGCGGGCTTCACTTTCGACGTTTCTAAATAACACGCGGGAGATAACAGCGACGCTTGACTTGGGTCCATTTAGGTCCGATCATGACGTCTTATGAAGACTGGCTGTTATGTTCTAGCCCTGCTGTCTGTGCTGCCGCTGGCTCTGCCTGCCCAGCAGAAGGCCAATGCCAAGGGTAAGGCCGCATCCGCAAAAGCATCGGCGCCCGCGCCGCGCCGGGCGGACGGCCATCCGGATTTCGGTGGAGTGTGGCAGACGCCGCGCATGTCCGACGTGACCAAGGACGAGGCGTGCTGCAAAGGCGTAAAAGACCTGCCGTTCACCGCATGGGGCAAGCAGCAGTGGGAATCCTACGATGCGACGGACAACGGCGACTATGCCGGCGCTTGTCTCCCCTTCGGACTGCTGCGCTCTGTGGGCGGCCCGCATCCGGTCCAGATCATCCAGGACGACAAATACATCGCGATGTTGTGGGAACAGAACAGCTGGTTCCATGTCACGCCTATCGATGGACGGCCGCATCCTAAGGATTGGGATCCGACCTGGTTCGGAAACTCGGTGGGCAGTGGGAAGGCGATACGCTGGTGATCGACACCATCGGCTTCAACGGGCGCACCAGGATCGACACCATCGGGCATCCGCATAGCGATCAGCTCCACACCATCGAACGCTTCCGCCGTACGGACCGCGATCACATCGATTACGTGATCACCATCGACGATCCCAAGACTTACACCAAGCCTTGGGACAGCGTTCGCAGGTGGACGCTTCATCCGGAGTGGGAAATCATGGAGTACTCCTGCGAGGAAAACAACAAGAGCTTGTGGGAGGGGCGCATCAAAGTGCCCCAGGCCACAAAGTAGACCTATCGCCGGACCAGCATCTCCGCCCGATCGGCCGCTCCCATCAGGAAAGCCGATGTATCGGCGTGCGGATAACTCGGCCGCCATCCCTGTTCCTGGAGCACATACAGATTGAAGGGCGCATCGACCGGAGCAATCGTCTTCGCCGAGCTAAGGACGAACTTGTCGGCACCCAGCGTAAAGCTGAGAGAAGTTCCGCGGACTTCACCGGCCTTCTGGAAACCCAACTCCGGATGCGGCACAAGCGACAGAAGGAAACGCCCCCGGTTTGGAAGGTAAATCCATACCGCGGAGCCCGAAATTTCCCCCATGCTGCGTGTGGTGGCGTCGTCAGCCTTGCCGTTAATGCTCACGCGGGGTTCCGTCAGCCTAAGCCCGACATCCTCCAGTGAGACATCGCGAGGCGTTCCCGGGGTGTATCCAAAGTCGCGCTGAGAAGATGCGTTGAAGCGATCGAAAGACCAGCTTTGGCTGGGGTTCTGCAGGACCACGTAGTCCACGATCTTCTGGTTGGTTGCCGGGTTCATCATCAGGTCGACTGCGATAACATCCAGAACTCCCACAGTGTCGGGAGCATCGCGAAAGGGGTAGAGGGGTCGTCCGACTGGCGCGCCGAGCTGCAGTTTGGTCCAGGCGGCGGGATCCTCAACGAGGATCTGCCGCAGTAGTTCCGCCGGGAGTTCCAGTTGTTGGAAGGCAACCCGATACTTGCTTCCCTGAGGCAGCGGTTCGATTCCAACTTCGTAGCCGAAATAGACGCGGCGGTCGCGATCGATCATCACACGATAAATGTCGTTGTTCTTCGGATTGACGCCGGCCGCATAACCCAGTGAATTGGAGAGTGGGGGAGACGGCGGCTCCAAACGGGTCTGCCAGTAGAAGCCGAACTCCTTGCGTGCCACGCTTCCGTGGGCGATAACACCGGTCTGAGCGAACGCCGGCAACAGGCAAGCGCCTGCCAGCAGGAATCTAGTTGCTATCATTGGCCCTCCCTATGACTCTCGGTTCGAGTTGCTTAACAGGCTGAAAATCGGCTAGCGAAACAGACTTGGCCGGTTGCACCGGCGCCAGCCGTTCGGCCGTCCGGAAAAAATACAGGAACACGGCAAGCGCGAAGACCACGCCGATTCCCACTGGCACCGGGACGCGGATCGTCCCCTTGGTGAGCCATTGCCACCACTGCGACCGTTGCGGCAGGACCTTGGCGCGAAGACCCGGCGGGGCATCGGGCGCCTGCCACTGGCGCAGGATCTTGTTTAGTTCACGATCATCCAAGGGTTCCATGACTGATTGACCTCCCCACATGTCTCGACTTCAGCGGCGCGAGTATTTTCTTGAGATTCTCGCGGGCGCGATGCAGCCGAGACTTCACGGTGCCGACTTCCGCATCCACCGCCCGCGCGATCTCCTCCAGCGAAAGCTCCTCGTATTCGGCTAGGATCAGAACTTCCCGCTGCAACGGCGGCAGGGAGGACACCGCGACGCTCACAGCATGAGCGGTTTCGCGGCGTTCCAGACTTCCCAGATCCAGTGCAGGAATCGTGAACTCATCCTCGAGTTCATCCCAGCGATGCTCATCGCGCCACTGTTTCCGCGCCAGGTTTCTGGCGATGGCCAGCAGAAAGGACCGAAGAGCGGAGCGCGATGGATCGAACTTGTCCGGTTGCCGCAGCAGGGTGAGAAACGTTTCCTGTGCGATGTCCTCCGCCACTGCCGGTGAGCCGCACATGCGCCAGGCAAAGCGGTAGACGGCGTCTTTGTGCTGTTCGAACACCATCCGGAATTCGGCGTCCATCATGGCGGCACCAGGGCGACTCAATCATAGTTACCAGAAAGGGGGGCAAAAGATACGGGCGGGATGTGAGACAAAAAAACTAGGGGCGGCCATTTCTGGCCGCCCCGCGACAAACCCGGACTATGATGTTTTGCTACTGCCGGGCGATCGTCACCTTGGGTGTCGACAGATATCCGACCACGGTATCTTTCTTCACCTGGTTGACGACGATTTCATACGGCTGCCGGTTGCCGCTCACGTAGACCTGCACGGGTTCGTTGATGGTGCGGTCTTTCTTCTCTACGCGCTTGTCATCTGCCAGAACTTCCATCGTGAACCGATTCCGCTTAGGATCGGCATTCTTCAGCCGGAGCGTCACATTACCGATGCGCTGGTCCGCCTGCTTCTTGTTGATGGTGAACTCGAAGTAGTTGCGCTCGCCGAGTTCCCGCAGGGCCGCGAGGTCCTTGCCATTGGTCGCGATCAGGCCGCTCATCACGCCCATGTCGCCATTCATTCTCTTGAGATCAGCGGTGGCCTTCTCAAGATTCGATTGAGTCGATGCAAGGTCCGTCTTCACAGCGGTAACGTCCGTCTTCACATTGCCGACATCGGACGAGACAGCGCTGACCTTGGAGTCGACGGAGTTGGTGGCTTCCTTCAGATCGCCGATTTGGCTCGCGACCTGTTGCTGCTGCTCCTGAATCTGCTTGCTCAGCGCCTGCGATTGCTTCAGCGCTTCGGCCTGAGTCCGCTTGAGGGCGGCAGTGGTGGAAGTGCTAGCGCCCTTCATGGCGGCGGTCATCTCGTCATCCAGAGCTTTCAGGCGTTGCTGCAGCAGTTCCGTGGTGGCATCTCCCAGTTTGGTGATCTGCCCCTGCGTCTCTGTCTGCATCTGCGCCATCTGCTGATTGGTCTCACTGGTCCGCTTCAGCAGGTATCCGTCGCCCGCCAGCGCCGCCACCAAGCCGATGCTCAAGCCAATTACGGCACCTTTGCTGGCGTAGCGCGAGCTGGTGTGCTCGTGATGCGGAGTTTCGTCAAATTCATGCGAAGCCATAGTATTTGTCTCCCGTCAGGCTCACTTTGTTGACTGCGTGTCCTGTCGGGAAACGTAAGATGCACACTTGCTGCCAACCGGTGAAAGACCGTATCGAGCCTAGCGTATTTACCTTATTTGGCATAGGTTTGGCGCTTGATGAGACTGTGGCCCGGTACCGGGAAAACCCTTAAAAAACGGGAGTAAGCTTTACCGTTCCGATATGTTTTACCGGAACTTCCTGGAAACATCCGAGTGCGAGCTTGGTTTTTAGCTTTACGCGTCGCGGCGACCCGCGATAAACCTGGCCCACATATACACTGGAGTGGCGAATGCTGCTCGCCGCGATTCTTTTCCTGGGCATCCTCACTATGTGGGTTCCTGCCCGCTGGGCGCTAACGGCATTTCAACTTGCGATTTTCGCCGCGGCGGCCGCGCATATCGTCAGGAGCAAGCGCGTGACATTGCATCCCACGATGGTGCTGCTCGGCGCGGCAATCGCGTGGGGATTGATTCAGGCTTTCGCCGGATGGTCGGTGGATCGATTCCGGACTCTGAACGAAGTTCTCAACTGGATCACGTACCTCGCTGCGTTCGTTCTGGGGCTTGATCTCGCTCGCGAGCCGCGGCAACGCGAGCGGTTCCTCAGCGCCTTATTGTGGTTCGGCACGGCGCTCGCCGCGGTTTCGATGGTCACGGTGTTTTCGTCGCCGGAGGGGATTGTCTTCTGGATTTTCCATGCAGGCTCGGACAAGCGGACGCTGGGGCCGTTCGTTTACCACAACCAGTATGCGGCGTTTATCGAAACCGTCCTGCCGATCGCACTGGTGCGGGCGATTCTCGATCAGCGCCGGCGCGTGCTCTACGCGGTCATCGGTGCGTTGCTGGTGGCTTCGGTGGTTGCAGGCGGCTCGCGTGCCGGAACCATTCTGTGCCTGGCAGAAGTCATTGTGATCCCGATGATCGCACTGGGCCAGGGCCTTATCTCCCGAAAAGCCGTTGGCCGCCTGCTGCTCGCCAGCGTGAGTACACTTGTCGTGCTGGGCGCGGTCGCCGGATGGGGCGCCATTTGGAAACGCCTGCAGGAACCGAATCCCTACGCCCTTCGGAAAGACTTCCTGCTATCCAGCGTGGAGATGATCAAGCAGCGCCCGCTGACCGGATGGGGGCTGGGAACCTGGTCGGAGGTCTACCCCGGATTTGCCCGCTTCGATGACGGGCTATTCGCCAACCAGGCCCACAACGACTGGGCACAATGGGCATCCGAAGGTGGCATGCCCTTCTTCCTATTAATGCTGGGAGCTGTTGCCGGAGCGGTTCGACCCGCGTTTCGATCCCTTTGGGGGCTGGGAATACTGTCGGTTTTCGTCCACTGTCTGGTCGACTACCCCATGCAGCAGAGGCCCCCCTTGACGGCTTTCTTCTTTGCTTTCTTAGGGATCGTGACCTCCTCCGGCGCCCCATCCCGAGCTGGCCAACCTTAAGCCCTTCGGTTAGCCCCACCTATTCCTTCCCCTACTTCCAGCCGATTCAGTGATATACGGCCGGAAAATTCTCCGGATAAGGAAAGGGATCCTCATGTCTTCGTCTCGCAACGCTCCTTTGTTGCTTTTGGTTTTGTTGGCCGCCTCATTCCTGGCGATCAGTAGCTTCGGTCAGGTCACCGACGGAAATCTCGTCGGGACGATCTACGATGTCAGCGGAAAAGTAGTTGCCGACGCCGGCGTTAGCGCCAGGAACACAGCTACCGGTGTGCTCGCGGAGACGAAGTCGGATCAGAGCGGTGCGTACCGCTTCAACAATCTTCCCGTGGGAAGCTATAGCGTCACCGTCTCATCGGCCGGCTTCAAGAGCTCGCAACTCAACGATCTAAGCGTTGAGTTGAACAAGACCGCGACGGCCAATATCACTTTGACGATCGGAACGACAACGGAATCCGTCGAGGTGGTGGACTCCTCGACGCTGATCGACACCACGACGGCGCAGATCGCCAACATTTTCAGCAGCAGGCTCTCATCTGAGTTGGCTGTCGCGGCGGATCCCGCAGGTGGGCATCTGAATCTGTCGTTGCTGGGAGCGGGAGTAGCGAGCTCGGGTGGAATCGGTGCGGGAACCGGTCCTTCGGTGGGCGGCCAGCGCCCGCGCAATAACAATTTCCTGGTGGACGGAATCGACAACAACCGCAAGGATACTACCGGTCCCATCGTCACGCTGCCGAACGATTCGGTGGCCGAATTCACCGTGCTCCAGAATCAGTTTTCCGCCGAGTTTGGACATTCGTCGGGTGGCCAGTTCAGCACCGTGATCCAGCGCGGCGGCAACGATCTTCACGCAACGCTCTACGAATATCTGCAGAATCGCAATCTGAACGCAATGGATCAGGCGTTCCGGAGACAGGGAGCCCTCACGCAGCCGCGTTACGACAACAACGTGATGGGCGGCGCGGTTGGCGGCCCGATCAAGCGGGACAAGATTTTCTATTACGGCAATTTCGATTACAACCCGACCGGGTGGGGCAGCAATGCTGGCGCCACGGTTTACGCTCCCACGGCGGCCGGCTACGCGACCCTCGCGGGGATGACCAATATCTCGCAGACGAATCTCAACGTGATGAAGCAGTACGTCGGCGCGGCGCCGCAGCAGACCAGCAATTTCGCGACGACCGTGAACGGCACCTCCATTCCGCTCGGTATCGTGCCGACGCTGGCACCCAGCTACCAGAACATTTATCGCGGGCTGGTTTCGGGCGATTACAACTTCTCGGAAAAAGACCAATTGCGAGTGCGCTACATCGCCAACAACAATTCCCGGATCGATACCGCCGCGGCTCAGTCGGCTTTCTATCACCTTCGTCCGACGACAGCCAAGCTATTCTCTCTATCTGAGTTCCATGCGTTCCGCGCGGACCTGGCCAATGAGGTCCGCTTGGCCTATAACCGCCTGAACGACAACAATTCGGGGCCTTCGATTCAGTTTCCTGGTCTGGATTCGTTCCCGAATCTGGTAATCGGAACCGGGAGCAATTTGGGCGCGCAGATCGGCCCCAATCCGAACGCTCCGCAGCAGGTGGCTCAGAACACGTATCAGTTTGTCGACAACGTCACTTGGATCAAGGGCCGCCACAGCATGAAGTTCGGTTTCGACGGACGCGACAACACCTCCGTGATCAACTTCATCTCCAATGTTCGCGGCAACTATCAGTACACCAATCTTCAGCAGTACCTGCTGGATCTGACCCCCGATAGTCTGGCGACGCGCGCCGTGGGCGGCAGCCGTCCGTACTCCGGAAACAACTACGCGCTCTACGCGTTCGCCAATGACGATTGGAAGGTCACCCGAAATCTTTCGCTGAGCCTGGGCCTGCGTTACGAGTTCACGGCGGTGCCGAGATCCATGCAGGAGTACACGTTGAACAGCCTGGCTGATGTACCGGGCGTGCTGACGTTCTTCGCTCCCCAGCCGCAGACCAAGAATTTCGCTCCGCGCATCGGATTCGCGTATTCACCCGGCAAATCCGCGACCACGTCGATCCGTGGCGGATTCGGAATCGCTTACGACCAGATTTTCGATAACATCGCGCTGAACGTTCGTCCTCCGCAGGTCAATTCCGTGGTTACCGTAACCGGGGCCAACGCACAGGGATTCCTGGCAAATGGTGGGATTCTGCAGACAGCGACGCCGGCAAGCTTGACCCCGACGCAGGCTCGCGCTGCCACCACGGGTTGGCTCGATAACCAGAAACTCGGCTACGCCATCAACTGGAATTTCGGCGTGCAACACACCTTTGCAAAGGACTGGCTCCTGGACGTGCGCTATCTAGGCACCAAGGGCGTCCATCTTCTGATGCAGACGCAGCTCGGCCGCACGGCCGTGGTCACCGATAAGAACTATCTTCCGACCTATCTGCAGGCTCCTACGATCGACCAGTTGAACAGCCTGCCGCTCACGCTTACGCAACTGCAAACTCAGAGAAGCGCCCAGGCCAATTCACTCGCGCCGTACGGATTCACCAACTCCTCGGGGATTACCTCTTACGTTCCGCGCGGCAATTCGATTTACAACGGGCTGGCGATCGATCTGACCAAGCGGCTTTCGGGACACTTCACGCTCAAAGGCGGATACACCTGGAGCCACCTTCTGGACGACAGCACGATGGAGCTGAATTTCACGTCGTTGACACCGCGCCGTCCGCAGGATTTCCAGCATCTGGGGCCAGAGTGGGCCTCTTCCGCGCTCGATCGGCGTCATCGGCTGACGCTGACATCGCTCTATGCGACGCCGTGGTTTGAGAAGAACAGCAACTGGCTCCTGCGTAACTTGCTGGGCAACTATCAGCTCTCCGGGGTCTACATTTTCGAATCTCCCGAATGGGTGACTCCGCAGAGCGCGGTCGATTCGAACCTGAACCTGGATACCGCGGGCGATCGGGTGATCGTCAATCCCAACGGCGTCGCGGGCGTGGGCAGCGATGCTACGGCTCTAAAGAACAGCGCCGGCCAGACCGTTGCCTATCTGGCTGTGAATCCGAACGCACAGTTCATCAAAGCCCAGCAGGGAGCACTGGCGACGTCCGGGCGGAACATTCTGCCGACGAACCCCATTAACAATATCGATATGAGCGTTTCGAAGTCCTTCACGGCAGGCGAGCGCTACCGCGTCCAGATTCGCGCGGACTTCTACAATAGCTTGAATCATCCGCAGTTCACGCCGGGATTGCTCGATAGCGTGCTCGCCGTCAGCCACGCGGGCCAGACCAACTACCTCACTCCAGGAAATCCGCTGTTCGGGAAGTGGGATCAGGTATTCGCCAGCAACGCACGGGTCATCCAGTTGGCTGCGAAGTTTAGCTTTTGAGTAGAGCAGGCTTTAGCCTGCAACGGGTGCTTCAGCACCCGCGCGAGACCGGTGGCTAAAGCCACCGTCGCAGGCTGAAGCCCGCTCCACCACACCTTTTTTGTAATCTCAGGGTATGCGTACCTGCGTTGCGATTACCCTGTTCCTCGCGTTGGCAGCCTGCCAGCAAGCCCCCGTCACATCCACAACGAAAGAAGATGCGAAGGATCAGGAAGTAAAGCAGTACCCGATGCGCGGTGAGGTGCTGCGGCTCGACCCTCAGGGCAAGATCGCGGCCATCAAAGCGGGTAAGATCGGCGACTGGATGGAAGCCATGACCATGGAGTATCCGATAAAAGACCAGGCCGAATTCGACAAGCTGCGCGCCGGCGAAAAGATCAGCGCGACGGTCCATGTGCAGGGCAACAGCTACTGGGTGACCGGGATTCAGGAGGACACGGCGGGTCCTCCCACGCCTGCTCCCGAATCGAAATAATCGACTGTCCGTGATACGCTAAAGTATTGCGCCCAGATTATGCCCGCGCAGGTCAGCGATGCGTTCGTCCTGCGCACTTACCCGTACCGGGAAGCGGATCTCATCGTGAGTTTTTTCACCCGTGACCAAGGCAAGCTGCGGGGGATTGCACGGCGAGCGAGGCGTCCGAAAAGCGCCTTCGGATCGGGTCTGGAACGGCTCTCCCACGTTCGGATGGCCTACTTCCTGCGCGAGAATTCCGAGCTCGCGAACCTTTCGGGCTGCGAGTTGATCGATTCGCAGTTCGGGTTGCAGTCCGATTACGGGTGTTCCTTGGCGCTGGACTATTTTACGGAGGTGACTGACCACTTAATGCCGCCGCACGAACCGAATGAGAAATTCTTCCGCCTGCTCAACAGCACGCTGGAAGTCTTGCGGTCCGGCGGAAGCATGTGGTCCGCGGTGGATTACTTCACGTTGTGGTCGGTTCGGCTGACCGGCGTGCTGCCCGAACTGCGCGTCAGCAGCCAGGAGACGGTCGAGATCGTGGAAGAGATGTTCGTCAAGAAGCTGTCCGATCTGACGCCTCGCGAGTGGACCAAGTCCACGCTCCAGGGACTTCGCCGCACTTTGATTCGCGCCATGGAGCAGCACGTGGAGCGCAAATTTCTCACGGTTCCGCTGCTGGAAGCGCTGTAACGACCCATGGACAACTACCAGGACACAGTTCTCAAGCTGAAGCGCTATTGGGCAGATCGCGGCGCGATTATTCAGGAGCCGTACGACGTCGAGGTTGGGGCGGGCACCATGTGTCCCGAAACATTCCTGCGTGTGCTCGGGCCCAAACCATATCGTGTGGCTTATGTTCAGCCCAGCCGCCGTCCCGCTGACGGCCGCTATGGCGAGAATCCCAATCGTCTCTACAAGCACCAGCAGCTCCAGGTGATCTTGAAGCCGACGCCCGACGATGTGATCGATCAGTATCTGGGAAGCCTCAAGGCCATCGGCATCGATCTTTCGAAGCACGACATCAAGTTCGAAGAAGACAACTGGGAATCGCCGACGCTGGGCGCCTGGGGCATCGGCTGGCAGGTGATGCTGGACGGAATGGAGATCACTCAGTTCACGTATTTCCAGCAGTGCGGGGGTATCGACCTGGACCTGGCTCCTGCGGAGCTGACGTATGGACTGGAGCGCCTGTGCGCGTTCCTCCAGAACGTGGAGAGCGTGTTCGATATCGAGTGGGCGCCGGGCGTGAAGTATTCCGAAGTTCGCATGGCGGACGAGCTCCAGTTTTCGGTCTACAACTTCGAAAGCGCCAATGTGGATCGCCTGTGGCGCCTCTTGGGCGAATACGAAGCCGAATGCAAGGAGCTGCTGGCAGGATATGAAAAATATCCTGAGAAGCACCGTTATCCGGTGCTCGCGGCGTATGACCAGGTGCTGAAATGCTCGCACTTGTTTAACTTGCTTGACGCGCGCGGCGCGATATCGGTGACCGAGCGCGTGGGCGTGATCAAGCGCGTGCGCGATCTGGCGGTGGGGACGGCGAAGATCTGGGCTGACCAGCAGACACCGGGCGAGGGGGCTGCAGCTCGTGGGTAACGACAGCCTCGATTTTCTGCTCGAAATCGGCACGGAAGAGATTCCTCATTGGATGATTCCCGCGGCTTTGACGCAGTTATCCAAGATCGACCTGCTGGGCGCGACGCCCAATGTGGATGCGACGCCGCGCAGGCTGGTGGTGCAGGCATCGGGCCTGCCTGAAAGAACGCCCGACTCCGAGCAGGTGGTCAAAGGTCCGCCGATCACCGCGGGTGACAAGGCCGCGGAGGGTTTTGCGAAGAAGCAGGGTGCGGACGCATCGGCGCTGCGCAAGGCCGGGAATTACTACGAGCTGGTGAAGAAGGTGTCCGGCCGCTCCGCGCGCGAAATCCTAGCCGAATCGCTGCCCGGGGCGATCCTCGGTATCCAGTGGCCCAAGACCATGTATTGGACGGATCGCAGCGGGCCGCGCTTCATCCGGCCGATTCGCTGGCTGGTCGCGCTGCTGGGCAATCAGGTCATCCCCATCGAAATCGGCGGCGTGAAGAGCGGGAATGTGACGCGCGGGCACAGGATCCTGGGCTCCAGTTCCATCCCGGTGACCATCGCCAACTACGAAAGCGAGCTGCGCAAGAATTTCGTGATCCTGGCCGCGCACGAGCGGCGGCACAAGATCGAAAAAGAAGCAGCGGCGCTTGGTGCCAAGCTCGACGGCGACCTGGTCGAGACGCTGACCTACATCACCGAATTCCCGACGGCGATCAAGGGCGAATTCGATCCCGCGTACCTCGAGCTGCCCGCCGAGGTGCTGACCACGGTGATGCGCCACCACCAGAAATACTTCTCGGTGGAAGATGCTATCGGCCTCGCTCCGAATTTCGTAGCGGTGATGAATACGTCTGGCGATCCCGACGGCTTGGTCAAGCACGGAAATGAGCGCGTCCTCAAGGCTCGCTTCAATGACGCGCGGTTTTTCTGGAATGTCGATCAGGCGAGGAAGCTCGCGGATCGCGTGGACGATCTGGCGAAGGTGACGTTCCAGGCCAAGCTCGGATCGTATAAAGAGAAGACGGATCGCGTTGTGGCGCTGGTCAAGGAACTCGGCGGCGATGCAAATGCCCAGCGCGCGGCGCTGTTGTGCAAATGCGACCTGACCACCGAGATGGTGAAAGAGTTCACCGATCTGCAAGGCGTCGTCGGCGGACTGTACGCCAAAGCGCAGGGCGAGCCGCAAGCGGTTTCCCGCGCGATCTACGAACACTACCAGCCGCTCAGCATGGAGGATTCGATTCCTTCGACCCGCGAGGGGCAGATTCTGGCGCTGGCGGATAAGCTCGATACGCTGCGCGGGTGCTTCAGCGTCGGCCTGATCCCGAGTGGATCGAAAGATCCGTTCGCTCTGCGTCGCGCCGCGCAAGGCGTGGTGAAGATTTTGGTGGAAGCGAAGCTCGATTACCAGTTCGACCAGCTCTTTGAAGGCGAGCTACGCGGGTTCATGCTGGAACGCGTGCAGCACTACTTCCGCGAGGTCCGCGGCTTTAAGTACGACGAGGTCAACGCCGTCTTGAAAGTGGGCGTTTCCACGCTCAGGGATGTCGAGGACAGGATCAGCCACGTGGCTCGCGTGCGTCCGACACCTAATTTCGAGCCGCTGGCCGCCAGTTTCAAACGGATCAACAACATTCTTAAGCAAGCCAGCTTCACGAACGGCACGGTGCACACCGAGTTCCTCGAAGAAGGTCCGGAGAAAGAGCTCCACGCGGCCTACACCAAGCTGCCGGCGAACGGTCCGCTGGAGGACGTGGCGGAACTAAGGCCGCGTGTCGATCTGTTCTTCGACAAGATTATGGTGAACGCTCCGGATCCCAAGATCCGCGAGAACCGATTAAGCATGTTGAGCGACATGCTGCGCAAATTTTCATCGATCGCCGATTTCTCGGAGATCGTGACCTCAGGAGACCAGAAATAATATGACTAAATACGTTTACAGCTTTGGCGGCGGTACTGCCGATGGCGACGGAAAGATGAAAGAAGTCCTCGGCGGCAAGGGCGCCGGGCTCGCCGAGATGAGCAAGGCCGGTGTTCCCGTGCCTCCGGGATTCACGATCTCGACGGAAGTCTGCAACATCTTCTTCCAGAACGGAAACAAAGTCACTCCCGAGATCGACCAGCAGATGTTCGACGCCCTCGCGAAGCTCGAAGGGCAGATCGGCAAGAAGCTCGGCGATGCGGAGAATCCTCTGCTGGTCAGCGTCCGCAGCGGCGCGAAGTTCTCCATGCCCGGCATGATGAACACCATCCTCAACCTGGGCCTGAACGACAAGACCGTGGAAGGCCTGGCCAAGCGCAGCGGCAATCCGCGCTTCGCCTACGACAGCTACCGCCGCTTCATCCAGATGTTCGGCGAAGTCGCGCTTAACATCGACATGGAGAAGTTCGACCACATCTTCGATACGCGCAAGCACAAGGCCAAGACCAAGCTCGATACCGACCTGACCGCCGCCGACCTGAAGGCGATCATCGACGATTACAAAAAGCTCGTCCTCAAGGAAACCAAGAAGCCGTTTCCGCAAGACGCCCGCGAACAGCTCACCATGTCGCGCGATGCCGTGTTCCGATCCTGGTGGAATCCGAAAGCCGCGTACTACCGCAAGATGGAAAAGATCCCGGACGAAATCGGCACGGGCGCGAGCGTCCAGGCCATGGTGTTCGGCAACACCGGCGATACGTCGGCGACCGGCGTCGGCTTCACGCGCGATCCCGCGACCGGCGAGAAAGTGTTCTACGGCGAATTCCTGGTGAACGCGCAGGGCGAGGACGTCGTCGCCGGCATCCGCACTCCGCAGCCGATTCACGACCTCGAGAAAATCATGCCGGCTGCGTACCGCGAGCTGCGGGACATCACCGCGAGCCTCGAAAAGCATTATCGCGACATGCAGGACTTCGAGTTCACCATCGAAGAAGGCAAGCTGTACATGCTCCAGACCCGCAACGGAAAGCGCACGGGCCAGGCCGCGGTTCGCGTCGCTGTCGAGATGAAAGAGGAAGGCCTGATCAGCAAGGAAGAGGCCGTCCTGCGCGTCGCACCTCAGCAGCTCGATCAGCTTCTGCACCCCATCTTCGATGAGCCTTCCCTCAAGAAGCTGGTGAACATCGCAACGGGAATCGACGCCAGCCCAGGCGCCGCCGTAGGTCGCGCCGCGTTCACGGCCGAAGACGCCGTCGAGATGAGCAGCAGCGGTCCGGTGATTCTGGTCCGCAAGGAAACCACGCCCGACGATATTCACGGGATGGACGTGGCCAAGGGCATCCTGACCGCGGTCGGCGGCAAGTCGAGCCACGCGGCGGTGGTCGCTCGCGGCATGGGCCGGCCCTGCATCGTCGGGGCGGGCGCGATCGCGATAGACGAACGCGGCAAGAAGTTCACCGTTACCGTGAACAAGAAACAAGTAGTTGTCAAGGAAGGCGACTGGATTTCGATGGACGGCACCACGGCCAAGGTCTACCTGGGCAAGGCCGTCACGAAAGATCCCGATCCCACCTCTTCCTATTTCGGAAAGCTCATGGAATGGGCGGATGAATTCCGCGGCAGCTTCGGCGTACGCGCCAACGCGGACATCCCGCGCGACGCGAAAGTCGCCCGGCTGTTCGGAGCCGAAGGCATCGGACTGTGCCGTACTGAGCACATGTTCTTCGCCGAGGATCGCATCCCCTTCATGCAGGCCATGATCCTGGCGCGCGACGTGAAATCGCGCACCAAGGCGCTGCAGAAGCTGCTGCCGATGCAGCGCAAGGATTTCGTCGGCCTTTTCCAGGCGATGGACGGATTGCCGGTGGTGATCCGCACGCTGGATCCTCCGCTGCACGAATTCCTGCCCAAGCGCGAAGACCTGATGGTGGATATCGCGCGGCTGCCGCACGCCGGCACGCCTATGAAGAAGGAGATGTCGGAAAAGTACCGCATTCCGGCCGGTTCACTCAAGAAGCAGCTTCCCGAATTGCTCAAGCGCGTCGAGGAGCTGCACGAGTTCAACCCGATGCTGGGCCATCGCGGATGCCGCCTCGGGATCACTTATCCCGAGATCACGGAGATGCAGGCGCGGGCGATCTTCGAAGCGGCCGTGCACGTCGCCAAGAAGGGCATCAAGGTGGTTCCCGAGGTCATGATTCCGCTCGCGGGCAGCGTCCGCGAGGTGGAACATCAGAAGGAAATCGTGGTTCGCGTCGCCAAGGAAGTGCTGGCGAAGGCGGGTGAGGAAAAGCTGCACTACCTGGTGGGAACCATGATTGAGATCCCGCGAGCGGTGCTGGTGGCCGACCTGATCGCGAAAGAGGCCGAATTCTTCAGCTTCGGAACCAACGATCTGACGCAGACCACTATGGGTCTCTCGCGCGACGACTATACGAAGTTCTCAGGCGAATACGAAGCGGTGAAGGTCTTCAAGGCCGATCCGTTTGCTTCCATCGATCAGGAAGGCGTCGGCAAGATGATCAAGATGGGTATCGAGCTGGGCCGCAAAACGCGTCCGGATCTCGAAATCGGTATCTGCGGCGAACACGGCGGCGATCCCGCGTCGGTCGAATTCTGTTATCGCGTGGGCATGAACTACGTGTCGTGCTCGCCTTACCGGATTCCGATCGCACGGCTGGCGGCGGCGCAGGCCGCGATCTCGGGCGATAAGTCCGAATCGATGCGGACTGCTTAAAGCCTTCTAACGAATCCCGTGGAGGACTCGGATGCGCGTCGCGCGTATTTCGAGCTCCTCCGCGCCAGCATAATCTTCCTGCACACGCAGCACGCCGGCGAGCTTCTCCATCCACTGGGGAAGGCGCTGATCGTTCGGCCCCCATGCGTCCGTGACCGAGGCTAGCCCGCGACGATACGTATCGCGAGCCAGGTCCATCTTCTTTTCCAAGCGATAAACTTCGGCCAGATTCAGCAGCACTTGGCCGGTTTCCGCGTGTTGTGGAGATTGTGACGCTTCGAGAATCGCCGCGGACCGGACCAGCAGATCCTCGGCTTCTTTGTAATTCTTCCGATCGGTCGCGAGAACCCCGGCGGCGTTCAGATCCATGGCGATACGCGGATGATTCGCCGGCAGTGCTTTCTCGTCGATCCTGCGTGCTCTGGCGATAATGGGAGCCGCTTCGTCATAGCGTTTGCGCTGTTCCAGCAAAACAGCGAGATTCAGGAGTCCCGCCGCGACGCTCGGGTCGTCGGGTTGATTCAGGCGATCCCAGATGGAAATCGCTTCCCGGATCCGTTCCTCCGCCTCTTTCAAGCGGCCCTGCGCCAGCATCACGCTCCCCAGATTGTTCAGCGCCGCGGCCAATTCCGTCGAAGTGTCCCGGGCTCGAAGAATGGCCACCGCTCGCATCTGCATCATCTCGGCTTCCTGCAGGTGGCCCTGACGCGAATGAGCCAGCCCTAGCCGCACGAGCGTATCCGCCACCAGAAAGTGATCACGCCCGAGCACCTGTTCGCGAATCGCGAGAGCGTGTTCCAGTTGCTCCTGCGCTTCCATCTCATGGCCGCGAGATTCCAGAAGCGCTGCGAACGTGGTCAAACACGCCGCGCCGGGGGCCGATTCGAGCGATTTGTTCTGGACAAACAACGTCAGGCCATGGCGGACCAGCTTCTCGGCGCCGGCGGTATCCGCACTCTGCTGAGCGAACATCGCCATCTTGCAGATCAGCCCGGGCAGGGCTGGATCTTTGTCGTCGCTCTGAAACAAGGCGCTGGGATTCGACCGGTCCGGTATCTGCCCGGCGAGCCCGACCGCGGAGAGGAGAAGAATACAGACGCGTGACCTGGTCATGGTCTATCTTCGGCTCTATTCTATCCAAAATGTAGTAAGGATAGGTTAGACGCCGAAACGTCTTACCGTAAGAACCCGATCCGTTCCAGGATCTTTTGGAAGCGAGGTTCCCCCCGCAGAGGATCGTAGAGCGGGTGAACGTTCAACCCGCCGATTTGAGACTCGCGCTGTTCGCAGGCGTTTTCGAGCCATTCCAGGCTCTTCTCCACATTACCCAAGCCGAGGTGCAGGATCGCGAAGCAGGAGGAAGATAGATGCCTGCCCTCCGCCATTGCGGTTAGCCGTTCCAGGCAGTCGCAAGCTTGCCTGCGTTTTCCGGCCAGAGCATACGTCTGGCCCAGCGCGGCAACCGCGTTTGGAATCTCGCCCGCGATGCTCAAGGCTTTCTCGAACATCGCGATCGCAGCGTCGTACTGACCGGTAAGGCTCAATACGCGAGCCTGTCCGCTATAAGCTTTGTAGAAGCCCGGATCCAGTTCCGTGACGCGCCGGAATTCGTTCATCGCACCGTCATAATCGCGCCGCAACATCCGGATATAGGCGATCCCTTCATGCAGGATCAGCGATAAAGGATCGGATTCGCGGGCCGTCTGAACCTGGGACTCCGCTTCGTCAAAACGTCCGAGCAGGGCTAGCGCATCGACGCCGAACCAGTGCCGCGCTCTGGAATAGCCGGGATTGAGGGCAATGGCACGCCGGTAGAGAGCCTCCGCTTCCTTCCATTTCCAATCGAAAAGCGATCGGACAAAGGCCAGCGCGGAAAGTGCTTCCGCTGAGCCCGGATCCAGTTCCAGGGCCTTCTCCGCGGCGGCGCGCGCGCGCGGCATCGCCTCGCCCGGATGCATGATTCCGTAATCCGCCAGCAGGCTGTAGGCGTCGGCGAGTCCGGCGTGCGCGACGGGCGATTCGGGATCTATCGCGATCGCCTGTTCATAGCACGCGAAGCCCTTCAGAAGTCCGTCCTGTGTCCGGCGATTTCCGTGAAACCTTGCTCGCAAACAGAGGTTGTAGCACTCCAGATTCAGCTTCCTGGGAGGCCGGATTTGGGGCTGGGCCGGTATCCAGGCTAGGCGAAGCGTCTCGACGATGGCTCCAGCGATATCCTGCTGCATGCCGACCACGTCACTCATGCTGCGATCGAACGCTTCCGACCACAGGTAGGATCCGGTTTCCGTATCGATGAGCTGGGCAGTGGCGCGGACGCGATCCGCCGTTCGCCGCACGCTTCCTCGCAGAATCGCTCCGGCTTTCAGGTTCTCGCGAATCGACAGGAGATCCTGCTCTTTCCCGCGAAATTGCGATGCCGACGACCACGCCACTACCCGAAGCCCTTGCACGCGGGTCAACAACAGAATCAGTTCTTCGGTCAAGCCGTCACTGAAGTAATCGTCCTCAAGTTCGGGGCTCAGGTTCGCAAAGGGCAGGACCGCCACGGCAGTTGGTACAACGGGTTTCGCCGGGGCGACCGCTTCCGTGTCACGAGTCCGAAAGGTGGGTGTGTACGCTCCTTTCGGAAACTCGATCAGGACTGGATCGGATTCTCCGTCGGCGCCGTAATAGGTCCGAAGTTTGGTGCGCAGCCGGCGCGCTTCCACTCTTACTATGGGATCGACGCGCGGGTCATAGTCCACCGCCCGATCGAATACCTCGACACCCACCAGATATTCCTTGATTGTGGACGCCGAACCAGCCAGCGCATGATCTACGGCGAACCTAAGGAAGCGGGACATCCGCCCGGATCGGGCAAACGTAGGACTTGCCAGGATTCGCTCGAGTTGATTGCGAACCTGGTCCGGCGACGGCGCTCGGGATGTTTGTCGCGAGTTGCTCGCGGACTCGGCGGGCCCCATCCATCAATTATAGGAAAGCGGCTATGGGTGCAGCTTGTGTGCCGCTTCGGCGTAGCGCCGGGCGGGGGCGTACTGATCGTTCCACTTGGGCGGAGCTTCATCCGAAGCCAGCCGCAGCATCCCTAGCGCCACGGCACGATCGACAGCCGCCATGTTATCGTAGTCGATCTTTTCCCAGGTGTCCGTCACCTTGTGATAGTCGGGGAAATCGTAGGCGACGCTCAGGGTATGGGCCGGAATTCCAAGATCCGCCAGCGATTGGTTGTCGCTGCGGCTGAAATAGGGGTCGCTGTTCCGCGGGTTCTTGGCGATGGTGACTCCGGCGGCCCGTCCGGCATCCGCGAAAATTTCAGGGAGATTTGAGAAATCGAATCCGGTGATCGCGGCTGCCCTGATCTGGGGACCTTCCGAATCGTCCGTGCGGCCGACTTGTTCCAGGTTCAGCTGCGCGATGGTCTGCGCGGGCGGCACCAGAGGATGGGCGGCGTAAAAGTGCGAGCCCCAGAGTCCGCGCTCTTCGCCGAAAAAGAGAATGAAGAGGATGCTTCGCTTAGGATGCACCGGAAGCGCCGCGAGAGCATTGGCCACTTCCATGACGCTGGAGCTGCCGCTGCCGTCGTCATTCGCGCCGTTGTAAATTCTGTCTTCGCCGGATGCCGCCATGCCGAGATGGTCGTAATGCGAGCTGAGGATCACATAAGTGTTCCGTAAATTCGGATCGGATCCGCGGAGAATCCCCGCGACATTACGCATCTTGACCGAGGACGGATCGTTTACGCCTAATGCCTGCGCGAGTTGTATTCCGCGGGGGCCAACGTCCGCCAGTGTCGCGGTCTGAAAGTAGCCGTCGTCACCGGCCGGCTCCAGCCCCGCGCGACGAAACTGCGCGGCCACGTACTCCGCCGCCAGATCCAAGCCACGAGAGGGAGTCGCTCGTCCCTCCAGCAGATCCGACGCGAGGAAAGAAAGATTCCCGCGAAGAGAATCGGCCGAGATGTGGCCCATCACCGCTCGCTGGTCGGGCGAAAGCGGCTGGTCGGCGCCCGTCGCCAGCAGCGCGAGCAGGATCGCTCCCGCGACGCCCGCTATTTGTTGTCTTGGTATTCTTCGAGCCATGCCATCTGGATCCGTTCGAGCTTGGCTTCATTCGATTTCAGCGGATCGTCGTCGAAGTCTTCGAGCTCGGTGATCCACTTGTGCAGGTCGGTGTAGCGAATGTTGGTGGGGTCTACGTCGGGGAACTTTTCGTACAGCGAAAGGGCGATATCGTCCAGGTTCTGCCACGTGAGCTTAGTCATTGATGTTGGTCCCCTTGAGAGCTTTCCCAACGGCCTCATTCATGATCGCTTCCGCCAATGCCATGGTAGCCTGATTCAACTTCTCGATCTGGTCCCGAATTAGCAGATGATCGTCGCTGTGGTACGCGAGTTTCAACTCGTTGATCGAACGGTCGATGGCTGCGCGCTCTGTTTCACCCAGCGCCTCATACGCGGCGTCTTCTTTGGCCTTGTCCACGGCCCCCAAAATCGCGTCGGCTTCCACGCGAGCCTCGCGAACCTGGCGTTCTTTAAAGTCCTCTTCGGCCTTGTCGTACGACTCCAGGATCATTGCTTCCACCTGGTCGTCCGTCAGGCCGTAGGACGGCTTCACGTCCATGCTTTGCTCTTTGCCGGTGCGCAGGTCTTTGGCCGTGACGTTCAGAATCCCGTTGGCATCGATCAGGAACCTAACTTGGATGCGCGCCATGCCGGCGATCATCGGGTCGATGTCCTTCAGATCGAAACGAGCGAGGCTGCGACAGTCTTTCACCAGCTCGCGTTCGCCTTGCAGGACGTGAATCAGGACGTTCGTCTGCCCGTCCACGGCCGTTGTAAACAGCTCCGTCTCGGACGCAGGAATGGTCGAGTTCCGATGAATCAGCTTCGACATCAGCCCGCCCATGGTCTCGATGCCCAGCGAAAGCGGCGTCACATCGAGCAGAAGTTTATCTTCCACTTCGCCGCCGAGGATGCCCGCCTGCACCGCGGCTCCCAGCGCGACCACCTCGTCCGGATTCAGCTCCGTGTGCGGCCGTTTGCGGAAAAGACGTTCCACCGCCGAGCGGACCAGAGGAATGCGGGTCGATCCGCCCACCATCACTACTTCGTTGAGCTGCTCCACGGTGATCCCGGCGTCCTTGATGCAGTTGCGGCAGGGAACGAGCGTGCGCTCCACAATCGGCTCGATCAGACGATTGAAGAGCTGTACATCGATCTCGCGCTGATACTTTCGCGGTCCGTATTCCAGGTCGATGGTCGCCGAGGGAGCGAAGGAGAGCGCTTCTTTAGCCTGGATCACGGCGCGGCGCAGCAATTGGACTAAGCCCGCGTTTCCCGAAAAATCCTCGCCCCACTCGCTTTGTAGATCCTCAAGCGCGATGTTCAACAGCAGGTTGTCGATGTCGTCCCCGCCGAGGTGCGTATCGCCGTTAGTCGCGAGCACTTCGAAGATCCCGTCATGCAGCCGCAGGATCGAGATGTCGAACGTTCCGCCGCCCAGATCGTAGACCGCGACCAGGCCTTCTTTGCGCTTATCGAGCCCGTACGCCAGGGCCGCCGCGGTCGGCTCATTTACCAGCCGCAACACTTCGAGCCCAGCGATCCGCCCGGCGTCCTTAGTCGCCTGCCTCTGCGCGTCGTTGAAGTAAGCCGGAACGGTGATGACGGCCTGCGTCACATCCGCGCCGAGCACTTCCTCGGCGTCTTCTTTCAGCTTGCGGAGAACGTGCGCCGATACTTCGGGCGGCGTCATGACTTTGTCGCCCAGCTTCAGCTTGATTACCGATTCGCTGCCCTCAACAATGTGAAAGGGAAAAAGCTTCAGCTCTTCCTTGACGTCGCCCACGCCGCGGCCCATCAGGCGCTTGACCGAATAGACGGTACGCTCGGGATGCGTGATCAGCATCTCGCGAGCCTCGGCGCCAGCGATCACTTCACCCGATTCGGTGACCGACACCACGCTCGGCACGATCCCGGAAAGAATGCGCGGGCCGGTCAGATCCATCACGGCGACCAGGCTGTTGGTAGTCCCCAGATCGATGCCGACGATGCGCGGCTTGGCGTGGCCGAAATCAATTTGCAGAGTGGACATTCAGTTCCTTTTCGACGTCGCGCAGCAGGTTGGACACGTATTTGCGGCGATTCAGCACCGCCCGGACCTCCTCCAGCACGGCCTTGTCGGATGTCTGGTCGTAACGCCCGAACAAACTAGCCAGAGCCGTATCCGTCTCGTCCAGCATTTCGGCGAACCGCTCCCGCGCGGATATGAGTTGCTCCCGCGCCGATTCATCGCCACCGCGCAACTCTTCGAGCGCCATGTTCAGCTCGAAAATCTCTTCCAGCAGCTCCGGAGGAGCGTCTTTCGGCAGCTCGAGACCGCTTTGGCTCAAGAAGTATTCCGCACGGCTTACTGGATCGCGCAAAGCTCGAAACGCGTCGTTGAGCGTAGAGGTCATTTCCTCCGACCGCTGTTTTTCTTCGGCAGTGCCGCGGCTGAAACGATCGGGATGCCATTGGCGGCTGCGGTCGTAAAAGCGCTTCTTGAGATCTTCGGGATCGAGCGCCAGCTTCGGCTCCAGGCCGAGAGCCTCGTAGAACTTCATTTACGCCGTAAAGGAAGTCCCGCAGCCGCAGCTCTTCTTGGCATGCGGATTCTCGAACACGAAGCCCGATTGCATCAGCGAGTCCTGCCAGTCGAGCGTCATGCCGTCGAGGAACACCATGCTTTTCGGATCGATATAAACGCTGACGTCGTCGAACTGCAGGACGCTGTCCGTCGGGCGCGGCTTGGGATCGAACTTAAACAGATAGCTCAGCCCCGAGCATCCGCCGCCGCGCACGCCCAGGCGCAGTCCGCCTGAGACGTTTTCGCGCTTGAATGCCTCGCGGATCTTGTCTACCGCTTTAGGAGTAACCGTCACCATACGACCAACCAGGGCTCGTTACGCGTGAGCCTTCGATTCGGCGCCGACGTTCTCCGCTTTCTTCTTGTAGTCGTCGATAGCGGCCTTGATCGCGTCCTCGGCCAAAACCGAGCAGTGGATCTTCACCGGCGGCAGGCTCAACTCGTTGACGATGTCGGTGTTCTTGATGGCCAGCGCTTCGTCCACGGTCTTACCGCGCAGCCACTCGGTCGCGAGCGACGAGCTGGCGATCGCACTGCCGCAGCCGAACGTCTTGAACTTCGCGTCTTCGATGATGCCGGTGGCTGGGTTCACCTTCACCTGCAGCTTCATCACGTCGCCGCATTCCGGCGCGCCCACCATTCCCGTGCCGACGTTGGGATCCTTCTTATCGAACGATCCGACGTTGCGGGGGTTGTTGTAATGATCGAGTACTTTGTCTGAATACGCCATAGTTATATCCCTCTAAAAGTTAGTGCGCCGTCCATTGGACTTTGGTCAGATCGATGCCTTCTTTGTGCATCTCATACAGCGGCGAAAGCTCACGCAGCTTTTGCACCACGTCGATCACCTTCGCTGCCACGTAATCCACTTCTTCCTCGGTATTGAAACGGCCCAGGCCGAAGCGGATGGAAGAATGCGCCAGGTCGTCTCCGGCGCCCAATGCCTTCAGTACATAACTGGGCTCGAGGGTCGCCGACGTGCACGCCGATCCGCTCGATACCGCGATCTCGTTGATCCCCATCAGCAGCGATTCGCCTTCGACGTAGGCGAAGCTGATGTTCAGGTTGTTCGGCAGCCGGTGCTCCTTTCCAGCACAGTGGGATCCGAAGCTTGGAATTCACGTGACTTGAAGTCGCGGC
>JADMIO011618364.1_pt1 | contig 98440 bp, 81 predicted proteins | sample 8958161 | NCBI WGS metagenome assembly JADMIO01 (sample SAMN16585339, study PRJNA669376) | soil metagenome | isolation source: Crop rotation soil | place: USA: Cullars Rotation, Alabama | collected 2011
GGCCGCGACTTCAAGTCACGTGAATTCCAAGCTTCGGATCCCACTGTGCTGGAAAGAATCACTATCAGGATGACAGACCATTTGACCAGTGATTCATTGGATTTTCGGCGAAACAAGAGCAGCAGAAAACCCAGCAGGGCATAGATGCTCAAAATATCACCGGCCCACAATAAATAAGCATGCAGGAGACCGATCACCAGCAGCCAGAACAACCGTCGTTTGAAAAGCGAGCCTGTCTGATCGCCCCGCTCTTCGGCCCGGGCGATTTGCAGCGCAAAGCCGAAACCGAACAAAAAGGAAAAGATCGAATAAAACTTGCCTTCGACCAAAAAATGAACCAGAAAATGCACGATCCGGTCACTCAGATGGCTTTGTTCGGCCATCGCTGCAGGCATCCCCCCGTAGCCCGAAAACCATTGCACATTGCCGATCAAAATACCGCAGACCGCTAATCCTCGCAGGACATCGAGAATTTCGATGCGTTCCGATGAAGAAATTGGACTTAGTTGGCTTTTAGACATAATTGACCTTTAGTTGAGCCGTTCCCCTAAACCTTTAATTATCAGCCAAATCGCCAGAGAAATATGACTCAGAGCCATTGGCATCCCCAAATACGTCACACCGCTATAACCCAGAAAGAGCGGTAATGGGATAGAGATGAAGTGAAGCAAGACGGTAATTAAACCAAAAACCGCCAGGGCGCGCGGCACCAAGGCAAAGCGGTAAAGAAAGCTGTAAAGTACGAAAATCCAGGTATCAATCACCAGCAGCTCCGAGTAATGCACCCACCTTCTGGTCGAGCGGATAACCGCCGAGAGCGGTTGGAAATATTCACCCGAACCGCCTGCTTTGACAAACTCTTCACTTAAAGACAACATCCCCATCAAATGTGCGTTATCGACGGCTTGAAGCGAAAACATCGCAATACTCACCGCTACCAGCAGGAGTGCGATGGCTGAACTATACTCACGAAAGATTGGGAAGGCTACGATCGAGATGCCAATCGTCAGTGCGCAATTTGCTAACAAGAGAAAAACAGCCAGCTTTATCTGAGTGTAGTTTCCCGCTGCATTGGGCAGGAAGTCCGTCATTGCAATTGGGTGGAGCAACGCGAAAGGCACGATCAGTCCCGCTAACTGGATGAACAAGAGGATGCCGATAATTCGACCGAGGTTCTTGGCAGATTTCATAAGTAGCTCCTTAGGTTGAATAGACCGGTTTAAAAATGGATTGAATGCTAAACATCTATTTTTTAAGATTTAATTGTAATTAATGTACCGACAAGATGGGGTAACGTCAGGATTTTAAAAAATGTTCCAAATTTTATTTAACTTCCGTCACCGGCAAAAAGGGCGAAGCCGAAACCGTAATCTCAGCGTTCCATCCAATATTTGTCAACTCAATTTGTCTAAACGGCTTTCAAATTGCGAAAATGGAACCAATGAAATTAAACCTGAACGACACCTTTAACCGGGAGCTGCCGGCTGATCCAATTACCGAAAATTACGTTCGCCAGGTGCCGAACGCCTGTTTTTCATGGGTTAAGCCGACTCAGCCAACCAATCCCTCATTGATCCATTGTTCACCACAAATGCTTGAAGCAATTGGATTAACGCCGAAAGATGCCAAAACGGAAGAGTTTCTCAACATCTTTTCCGGCCAGGAAATCTATCCCGGTACGAATCCATTTGCGATGTGTTACGGCGGGCATCAATTCGGAAACTGGGCCGGGCAGTTAGGAGACGGCCGGGCCATCAATTTGTTTGAGGTCAATCACGATGGACAACAATGGGCGCTGCAATTAAAAGGTTCGGGTAAAACGCCTTATTCACGCGGGGCGGACGGGCTGGCAGTTTTGCGTTCTTCGATTCGGGAATACCTGTGCAGCGAGGCGATGTTTCATCTCGGTGTGCCGACCACGCGGGCTTTATCGCTCAGTCTAACCGGTGACCTGGTTTTGCGCGATATGCTTTACAACGGCAATGCCGCTTACGAAAAAGGCGCGATTGTTTGTCGTGTCGCGCCGAGCTTTCTTCGTTTCGGCAATTTTCAAATCCTGATGGTGCGGCAGGATTTGGAGAATCTGAAAAAACTCACCGATTACACAATAAACCATTTTTATCCGCATTTGGGCGAGCCGAATAAAGCAGCTTACGTCGAATTTTTTCGTGAAATCACGACCCGAACGCTCGATCTGATGATTCATTGGGAACGCGTCGGCTTTGTTCACGGCGTCATGAACACCGATAATATGTCGATTTTGGGTTTGACAATTGATTATGGTCCATACGGCTGGCTCGAAAATTACGATCCCAATTGGACGCCGAACACGACCGACGCCGGTCAAAAACGCTATCGTTACGGCAACCAGGCCGCGATCGGTCTGTGGAACCTTTTGCAGCTCGGGAACGCCCTCTATCCGCTTATTGAAGACGCCGCTCCGCTCGAAGAAATTTTGGACGGTTATCAAACTTCTTACTTACCGAAACACGTCCGCATGATGTCCGACAAATTGGGTTTGAAAAATGAGGCTGAAGTTGATTTTATCGTCGAACTGGAACAACTGCTTTATCAATCGGAAATGGATTTAACCTTATTTTTCCGCAATTTAAATCAATTTGACGAAAATAGTCCGAATGATTTTTGGACACTCATTGAATCATCAGGTTATTCAAACAACCTCGAAAAGTTCAAAGATCAATGGACGAGTTTTTTATCAACTTATGCCGAAATTCTAATTGCCGAAAACAGAGAAAAAACAGAGCGAGTCGAAGCGATGAATCGTGTTAATCCAAAATACGTTCTGCGAAACTACATGGCGCAATTGGCGATTGACGCGGCAGATGCGGGCGATTATTCGATAGTTGATGAATTGTTCAATCTGCTTTTGAAACCGTATGAGGAGCAGCCCGAGATGGAAAAATGGTTTGCCTTGCGTCCCGATTGGGCGAAGGTGAAGGTTGGGTGTTCGATGCTGTCGTGTAGTTCGTGAAAATAACAAAGGCTAAACTGAATTTTTAGTCTTTCATTAGTTCTGAAGCTAATAGTTTTCAACTCTTATTGATCATTTAGCTTTTCTTTTATCCAAACTGGCAAATTAAATTCTGCAGTTTTATTTTCCATAAAATCAACGTTATCTTTAACACGGATTATGCCATCACGAAGCTCAATTCCCCCAATAAAAATGATAAGTCCACTTACTTTCTTATTGAGTTCTGGTTTTTCTTTAAATAACTTTTTAATTTGATTAGACCACTTTTTTATACTTGGGACATTTCTTCCATCAATCCAAATAATATTTGAAGCTGTTGATGATAGTTGACCAGAAGCGTCATTTAGAATTCTTGCAGTTCTTTCATCGCTTACTACAATACGGCAGGAAATTGTTCTATCTTCTTCTGTACCAATTAAAGTTTGTGTACCTATTAAGACAGGCTTATCTGTAAAGCTAGAATATTGAGTTGGAGTTTCTATATAATTTACTTGATTACTTATTTTAACAAATCCAACATTCTGAATTTGAAATTCAACATTCTGGTTAATTGGAAAAATACTTAAGCATTTTTTTTCAATTTCGGTTAATTCTTTCTCATTTGGAATACCTGAGAGCATTATTTCTACAGAAAGCTTATTATAACTTTGAAATATGTTAAGCATTCTCTGAATAGTTTTTAAAACGGCTTTGTTTTCTTCGGAGGTATCTGGTTGTTTGACTTCAACATATATCCATTCTGACTCATTTTTTTTCTTTATTCGGAAATCCGGATGTGAAGGGGGTTTTCCAACTCTAATAACGGGCGGTTCCAATTCAAATTCAATGTCGTGATCCTTACAAAAGAAATAAATAGAGTCTAATTCTGCGAAGGCTTTTGTTCTTTCAACTTCAATGGATGATTTCAGTTTTGAGATTAATGATTTGTAATTAATTCCTTTCTTTAAAACTTGTAATTTCAAGCCAAGTTCAACAGCTGAAATCGTAACACTTGGACCTTTTATTTCATTGCCTTTTGGGAGTTTTATGCGATCTAAGTATCTTTGCCCTAGTGTTTTCTGCACTTCGTTAAACGCATCCAAAACTTGTTCTTCAGAATATGCGATTGACCCCTCTAATAGCCAATTTTGTTTTATATATTCAATGTCATATGTCATTTCTTTATAAGTATTAATGGTCGCTAACTCGCAACTATGCGTGCTTTTGATGCGACTACAAACATAAGAAATTTGAGTTAGGAATGCAACAAAAATAAAAAAGGACGAAGCCAAAATTTCGTTCTATTAGATTGTATTAATCTTCTGAATTTGATTACAGAGAACCGTTTATCCTGACTAATATTGTTTTAATAAAAGCCTCACGGTCTTCGCTGCTCAATGCCTTTGCAATCTCTTCTTCCGAAAAACTCCCGATGCGTCCGAGGATCGTGAAGGAAGAATAGGCGTGTCCCACAGATTTCCAACGCGCCATTTCCGCCAGTGATCCAAAAGCTTGATTTCGCAGCTTTAAAAGAATCGTTTGATTACGGTCTTCGGTCAGTCTAAAGAGGGCCAGCGAGGCTTTGTTGCGGTCGGTCCATTCAATCGAATTGAGCATTTTAATAAACGGTTCAACCGGAACTTTGATTTGTTTTGAACGGTTTTTTCTGGCGAATACCGCCAGCACTCCGAGCGCCCGCATGGCGTTATTGCGGACATTACTATCAGCGTCACTCATTCCGAAAATCAGGTCTTTGACAATTTCAGCCTTGTTTTTGTGATAGGCGATGATTTGGACGGCTAAAGCCCGGTGAGCTGGGTAGGCTGAATGACGGATGACCGCGCGAAGCTCTTTTAAGTATTGATTGGCCAAGATTAGATATTGCTCTTGAATCTGATGAACTTTGGCATTATTGAACAAAGCGTGTCCTTGAGAATCGTCTTCGACCGCGTCGCCTTTTAAGACGGCTTCGGTTAGGGCATTTTCAAATTCTTGGCCGGTTTTGACAATAATTTCGGGTAAGCGGATGGCTCCTGTCGGTGAAGCGCGAAATTGCAGGGGAGATGAGCCTTTTTCCCTGATCCCGATGTAAAGAACGGATTTTCCGGCCTCGCAGCAGCCAAAATTTAGCGAAACTTCTTCGACATTAGGCAGAGCCTCCAATCTTTTTTTTATGATTTCCTTACCGGATTCAGGAAATTGGTCGCCTTCCTTGATTTGGAGCGCTTGGCGGATTTGCTGTTCGGAAATACTTCGCAGACCATAAAAATCAATGATTCCAATGGGCGGGATTTGTCCTTTGGTTACCCCCAACAACGGAATCAGGAGAAGTATTCCATAAAATAAACGGGCGAAAGTTCGGGACATTGTATTTTTCATCTGATAGTAATATATGTGAACCAAGGGTAGAAAATAAAAACTTCTTTGCGCTCTTCGCGTAAAGCTTTGCGCCCTGTTTGGTTAATATTTTTTTTTACCGCAAAGATCGCCAAGGGAAAGACGCAAAGATCGCTAAGGAACTATTTTACAAATTTTCCAGGCTTGATTCGCCTAATATAGGCATTTTACTTGAGGCTCAAAAAATAAAAAAGGACGAAGCTGAAACTTCATCCCTCATCTTTATTTTAAAGAAAACCCGTTTCATCAAGTTAGAATTTCCCGTTGTTGTTTTTCCAATGTTCTTTGGTCGGGATCTCTTCGATAGTGTCCCAATGTTCGGCGATTTTTTCGTTTTCGACCCGGAATAAATCGTAGAACGAACTATGCTGGCCGGCTAAATTTCCTTCCTGACAACTAACACAAAATTGCCTTCGCCCAAAATCCGGTGAATTTTATCGTATTTCAAGGTGATGCCCTGGTTCGCCCATTCGCTCAGTGCTTTTCCGAGCCCCGAAAGCTGATCGGGAATGAGCGGATTATGCTGGATATAATTATCATCCTCGAAATAACCGGCGAGTTTTTCCATCTTCCCATTGACCAAAATATCCTCCACAAAATTTCTAACCAGCGTTTTATTGATTTCCGTCCGGTCAAGGTCTTTGATCTCGACAGTACCGTCAATCATCGTATGTCCGCTTGGATTGGGTTTGGCTGTTTCCTGCAAATTATCCCAATGTTCAACGATCTTGCCGTCTTCAAAACGGAAAATATCAAAACCAATTTTCGGCCCGAAAAAATTGTATTCGGTATGCGTGAAAACGTAATTACCGTCTTGAAAAACTCTGACGGTCCTGACTTTGGCAGAATTTGGCGGAAGGGCTTCTAATAAAGCCCCGAATCCTTGAAGCCCGTCGGCCACGCCTAAATTATGCTGAATATATTTATCGGGATTAATATATCCGACCGGTTCCGTAGCACCTGTTTCGATTGATTTTAATAGCTCAACTACTTTTTGTTTGTTATCCATAATTTTATTGCTCCACTTAAAAAAGTCTGGTTCGCGACAATTTAAGCTTAACGGGCCGGATAAATCATTCAAAGGTAGAAATAAGCCTTTGAATGATAGTTTTACGTCGAAATGAACTTTCCCCGAAATTCGAGCGGGGTGAGGTGGTTATGTTTGCGGAAATATTTGATAAAGTTGGTCGGTTCTTCAAAGCCGAGTGTATAACCGATTTCCTTGACGCTCTCGGCGGTATGCGCCAAAAGCCGTTTTGCTTCGAGCAACACGCGGTCATCAATTAATTCTTTCGGGGTTTTACCCAGTATTTTGGTGGTCGCCTGATTGAGGCGTTTTTCGGTAATGAATATTTGCCTGGCGTAATAATTGACTTTTCTTTGAGTTTGATAATTTTGTTCCAGGAGGTCTCTGAAATTCATCACGTAGCTCAAGTCAACCCCTCTTTTGACTTCGACAAAATTCTCGGTTCGTTTTTTTCTTTCGGCTAAGAGTAAGAAATTGTGAAGCAGGTTTTTCAGAATGTCGATTTGAAAGTTATCGGCCGGGTTTTCAAGTTCGTTGGCCATCAATCTCAGCAAATCGGCAAATAATTCGGCCTGTTTCTGAATTTGAAGGTTTGAAACGGCAAACAAGTCATTGAATAAAATACTATTTCGCAAAAACTTAGTATCCGCTTCGGTACGGCAGAAAAAAGCCTCGGTGAATAAGATGGCAATACCGTCAAAATTTTCTTTGGCGTCAAAACGGTGAACTACGTCCTGATTGAGAAAAAGTATCGTCTCTGGCGCAATCTCTATCGGGGTAAAATCAACTAGATGAATCGGAGTTCCTTTTTGAAACCAGAGAATATGATAAAAATTCGTGCGATGAGGTTTAGTCAAAAGATGAGCGGATTTTTGGTAAAGTTCACCTAAATTTACGATTTCAAATTCGAGTGAAAGCCCGGCTTTGAATTTATATTTTTTGATATCGGTCATTACTTTACCAGCCTTATTTTTTCAGAAAGAAATGATAATTCTTAAATATACGGAATTTTCTATCCTAAACAAATTCCAAAAAGACAAAGCCAACTTTCGTTACTAAAAGACTTAACGAATATCATAAAAAAGGTTTAATAATTTATATAATGTTATGTTACTTGCCTTACAAAACTATTGTTTTAATTAAACTAAAATCAGAAATGGTTCGGTTACACCGTCCCACCAATAAATTTTAAGGAGAACGAACATGGGTAAAATTATTTCAAGTTTCAAAGGTTTTTTGTTTTTAAGTTTGATAATAGCAGTCGGGGCTGTCACAAACTCACTGGCTCAGTCTGATGATAATAACGGTAAGAGTGATTGGCTGAGGGGGCAAAAAGTAGGTTGTCCCGGAGGCTATTATTTAGACTACATCCCGCATTTTGAACAACTTGTCGCCGAAAATGGGGGAACCATAAACGGAGATGGCTGGGTTTGTATCAAACCATACCGGCATGATCAGGGTTATTACCTTATTGATAACGAATTTCCCTGGCCGCCTCAATAGAAACCAAAGATAAAAGAGTGGCAGCAAAACCACTCTTTTATCTTTGAAATTCAATTTAATTTTTATTTCCTCAACCACAACTATTTATAAAGCAAATATTTCCGGCGCATTTTTTTGTAATTTGATAATCCGGGCTCCCAGCTTTTTCTGATCTCCGCTTCCGATTTTCCGGCTATGATCTGTTCTTTAAATTCTCTGACGCCGGCCAGTTTATCAATGTCGTTGATCTCTTTGCTGAGACTCCTATTAAAGAAATTAGGTTTGTCGGGATAGGCTTGATAAAGCTCGATCATCCATTTGAGATTGAGTTTCTTTGATTTTCGCAATTGTTTAGTGTCGTAATTTCTCAAATCCAAACCGTAACAAACTTCATTCATATGCAAAGGTGTTTCGCTCATGCCTTTGATACTGATCGGCGTATAAGAGAAAGAGTATTTATCTTTTAACAACGGGTTGCCAAAGACGGCAAACGGTGTATAAGTTCCGCGACCGTGATTGAGAATCGTGCCTTCAAATAAACAGGTCGAAGGATAAAGCATAATACCTTGCTGAGTGTTGAGGTTCGGCGAAGGTTTGACAGGCAGCACATATTCCATGTCGTGGTCGTAGTTTTTAACTTTGACGATCTTTAATTTAGCCACGGCTTTATTGGCCAGCCAACCTTCGCCGTTGACCATTTGTGCAAATTCGGCCACCGTCAGACCGTGTGCGATCGGGATTGGAAATTGCCCGATACCGGATTTCAAACTCATATCCAGAATCGGCCCGTCAATCAAATAGGCATTCGGATTCGGCCGGTCTAAAATTAGCATTTCCTTATCGAATTCCACACAGGTTTCCATTAAATCCCGGAGGTAATTGATATTGGTATAAAACCTGACTCCGACATCCTGCACGTCGTAGATCATAACGTCAATATCAGCCATATCTTCAGCCGAAGGTTTTCTTTTGGCGCCGTATAACGAAATTATTTTGATTCCGGTTTTGGGATCTTTTTCGTCATTTATTTCGACACCAGCGCTCGCATTGCCGCGAAAACCGTGTTCGGGTCCGAAGACTTTGACCACATTAATGCCATTTGCCAATAAAAAATCTACCAGATGCGTGTCGCCATTGACGGTGGTCTGATTGGCCAGAATTCCGACTCGTTTGCCTTTCAAATAAGGCAAATACTGTTCGGGCTGTTCGGCCCCGGTCAGGATTTTCTGAGCTTTGGTGTTTTGCTTTGGAGCGACGGATTGATTAAATGAAAATCCCGAAAGACAAAAGATAAATATCGTGGCAATCAAAAAGAATAGTTTCATGATTTTCTATTCTACAATAAACTCGATAAAAAAGGACGAAGTCGAAACTTCATCCTTTTATTTTTACTCTGGAAAACTTCAATATTTCATTTTCAAACATCAATCAGCTCCAATGTTCTATCGTCTTTTGCTCCGTTAAAATACTTGTCCAAAACAGTCTGAAAGACCGGATTTGTATTTTTTAACGACCCGAACAAGGTCATTGATGATTTCAGTTTCATATCGTCGGGGCTGCCGAATATTTGATTCGCCGTTTTCCCTTCGATTTTAAGCAGCGCTTTCGATATTTCGACCAGCCGGCTGCCCAAGACCGGATGTTCCAGATAATTTTCAGCCTCAGTTTTGTCTTTAATAGCATAGAATTTAGAGGTTGAACTAAAACCCAACCCCGCCATCTGGGGGAAAATATACCACATCCAATGAGTTTGTTTTCTGCCATTTCTGATTTCCGACAGGGCATCTTCAAAATCATCTTCCTGCGCGTCTAAAAACCGTTTCAAATCACTCATCTTTTAAATATTTTGTTACTGCTCTTTCTTTTATACTTACCATTTAATGCTCTGACTTCCGGCAAGCAATTCACACATCTCGTAAATACACACCTTAATCGAAAAGGACGAAGCCTAAACCTCATCTTTTTCTTATTTCCAATTATTCATATCTTAATTTAAAACTGTGCCTTGGTGAAATTTTACATTCCGGATTGAATGTATATTGAAATCCATCATTAACCGGTAACTAAACATATTCATCAATCTTTTATTCACATTGTTTCATTGGTCGCTCGATATGCTTGCCTTTTTTCTCGTCCCACCTATAACAACGTTCCTTGAGGAGAACCATTTCATTTTTTACGAGTTTGTAAATTGCTTTGGTTATTGAACTTCCCGCGCAGCATTGATTGGTTTCGTAGATCCGCTTAGTTTTTGAATCGAATTCCAGCGAAGTTCCTGAAATGCCACTTTCAACGAATTTTTTCGCCTCCGAATCGTAAAGATAATATAAACTCGAAGTGTTCGGTCCGGCGTAATATGATTCAAATATCGAAAAATCCGTGATGCCGTCGAAATTATAGTCATAGACCGAAATACTATCCGCGCCTCTCAGCGTACAGTTCAGCTCTATTTTCTGAAGAAGGCGATCAGTTTTTTTCTCAAATATTTTGACGGCCACAGCTTTGTTATTTGAAACGACGACCTTAAAGTATCTATCAGGCAAAGAATCCGACTGAATAAGCTCTCTTTCCGCCGCTTCGCCGCTTTCCCAAGATCGAATCTCGAAATCTTTTTTCAATTTAATATCCAGAGTTTTTCCCGTCTTAGTATCTTTCCAAACTCCCTTTATTTCATTCGCTTTCGTGTCAAAAGTATCAAACGTCAAAGTCGCCCGCGTTAGATTCCGCACATTTTTTTCGGAAAATATCAGTTTCTTTTTATTTAACTTCCCGTCGAGCCTGATCGGTTCGTCGAACTTGTCATAAACATAAGTGGCGTTCCCGACACCGTCCGAATAAATATTTGTCACCATTGTCACGGGAACTTCACCGACAAACCCTGAATAACTCACCTGTCCAAAAATATTTGCCGCCAAACACAAAATCGACAATGCCAGCAATGTCGATTTAAATATAGTCTTCATATAGTTTAAGTTAGATCTTTCCGATTTTTACTTACTCTGGAATCGAAATTTATTCACCTCAATATAACACAAATGATGAATGACTTAGCATAGATTTGCTATTCAAAACTTAAAACAAGTGGCCGGTCGAAGAATTAAATAGTCGGCTTAAAGAAGTGAAATGATTGGCGTGTACGAAACGTCTGCATCTTCGCCTAATTCGGCGATGAAGCGGCAATCCCATAATACGAACCTCTCCACCAATCTAAGAAACTATCAACCGCGACCAAGTTCTTTTTTCCTGGTTTGGAAATTGAATGATAAAACGGGAACTGTTAATTTACGTTTTGACTCAAAGAAGATTAAAATAGCGTTAATTACTGATTTCCCTTAACTGATCTTGTGTTTTAACCACAAACTGTTATTTGGTGATCAAAATTAGTACTTTGTAATCTAAATTTTTTAATCTTACCGCAGAGCCCGCTGAGGTCGCAGAGATTTTATAAAAAGATGGAATAAAAGGACTTAATCAAATTATTCTCTGCGTACTCCGCGATCTTCGGCGGTTAAAAATTCTCAGGAAACTTTGATTACACAGTAATTAGTTTGATGAATATAATAATTTGAAATAAAAAACAAGCAATAAAATGTCAAAAATCTACTACACTTTAACCGATGAAGCGCCGCTGCTCGCTACGCATTCTTTTTTACCGATCGTCAAAGCTTTTACAAAATCCGCAGATATTGAAATTGAAGTTCCGGATATATCGCTCGCGGGAAGAATTTTAGCCAACTTCCCCGAATACTTAAGAGACGACCAAAAAATTCCCGATGCGCTCTCCGAATTGGGCGAATTGGCAGCAAAACCTGAAGCCAACATCATTAAACTTCCGAACATTTCGGCTTCCGTTCCGCAGCTCGAAGCAGCGATTGCCGAACTTCAGCAACAAGGTTTCGCCTTGCCGAATTACCCGGCGGAACCTAAAACGGACGAAGAAAAAGCCATCCACAAAAAATATGCGCGAACTTTGGGAAGCGCCGTAAATCCCGTCCTGAGAGAAGGGAATTCCGACCGACGCGCTCCGAAAGCCGTCAAAAATTATGCCAAAGCCAATCCTCATCGAATGGGAGTTTGGAGTGCAGATTCGGCAACCTGCGTAGCGCATATGAATTCCGGGGATTTTTACGGAACCGAAAATTCGATCACCGTGGAAACGGAAGGGAAATTCAGAATCGTTTTTTATGGAAATGACGGTTCCGAGAAAGTTTTGAAAGATTTTGCGCCGTTAAAGGCCGGGGAAGTGATTGATTCTTCGGTTATGAATCTCGTCGCTTTGAAATCTTTTGTCAGCGAAGCGATAACGGAAGCCAAAGAAAAAGACGTGCTTCTTTCCGCCCACTTAAAAGCGACCATGATGAAGGTTTCCGACCCGATCATTTTCGGGGCGATCGTCGAAACATATTTCAAAGACGTTTTTGAAAAATACAAAGATACTTTTAAAGAATTAGACATTAATCCGAACTTCGGATTAGCGACGCTTGATGAAAAAATTACCGGACATCCAAACGAAGCCGAAATAAAGGCGGATATCAAACAGACAATCGAAAACAGCGCGAAAATTGCAATGGTCAATTCGGACAAAGGAATTACCAATTTCCACGTGTCTTCCGACGTTATCGTCGATGCTTCGATGGCGGCGCTGGTTCGCGGCGGCGGAAAAATGTGGAATAAAGACGGAAAAGAAGAAGATACCGTTTGCATTATCCCGGACCGGACTTACGCCGGTTTCTACGATGCGATTATCCAGGATATGAAGCAAAACGGAGCCATTGACCCGAAAACTTTCGGTTCGGTTCCGAATGTCGGTTTGATGGCGCAAAAAGCCGAAGAATACGGCTCTCACGACAAGACTTTTCAAATTTCCGGAGAAGGAACGGTCAAAGTGGAAGACGAAAACGGAAATACTTTGCTTGAGCAAAAAGTAGAAAACGGCGATATTTTCAGAATGTGCCAAACCAAAGATGCGCCGATCCAGGATTGGGTGAAATTGGCGGTCAACCGGGCCAGACTTTCTGATACGCCCGCAATTTTCTGGCTTGATAAAGACCGAGCGCACGACGCGCAGATCATCAAAAAAGTAGAAAAATATCTGCAAAATTACGATTTAACCAGTCTCGACGTGCGGATTATGAATGTCAAGGATGCGATGCTCGAAACTTTGAAACGGGCTAGAGAAGGCAAAGACACCATTTCGGTTTCCGGCAATGTTTTGCGGGACTATCTAACGGATATGTTCCCGATTCTGGAGCTCGGCACCTCCGCCAAAATGCTTTCGATCGTTCCGTTAATGAACGGCGGCGGTTTGTTCGAAACCGGAGCCGGCGGTTCTGCGCCGAAACACGTCGAACAATTTTTGCAGGAGGGATATTTGCGCTGGGATTCGCTGGGTGAATTTTTAGCTCTGCAAGCGAGTTTCGAGCATTTGGCGCAAACTCAGGATAATAAAAAAGCCCAGATTCTGGCTGATGCTTTGGACGAAGCGAATGCGAAATTTTTAGCCACCGACAAATCTCCGGCCAGAAAAGTCGGGCAAATCGATAATCGCGGCTCTCATTTTTATTTGGCCATGTATTGGGCGGAAGCGCTAGCCAGTCAAACGTCAGATGCTGATATTGCTGCAAAATTTGTGACGATCGCCAAAGCAATGCAGGAAGCGGAAGCAAAAATCAATGAAGAATTGATCGCAGCTCAAGGAAAACTGCAAGACGTTGGCGGTTATTATCATCCAAATTCCGAAAAAGCTTACGCGGCGATGAGACCTTCGGCGACGCTGAATGCGATTGTGGACGGAATTTAAGACTTTAAATTCAAAATTAAAAAAACGTAGGGACGCGATACATCGCGTCCCTACACTGTTTATTTTGATTTAATGCCTCAATTAAGCTGAGTTGCAAAACGGCTTCGGCTTGAATGATTGATTAGTGCTTGCGGTTGGCTTTTGCCTTCGTTGCCAGGCGAAACGCGAAGATGCCGGCGACAACAAGGAAAGTAATCTGGAAAGGGGCGGAAAGCTCAAAACTGGTCAAAAAAGTGCCGCTCTCGTCTTTCTCTCCAATAATCGCCCATACCAACCACGAAAGATAAAGAATGATAGTAGCCAGAAATTGATAAGTGATGCGCTTCAAAGGCACTGAACGAAACCGAAAGGTGGCGAAGGCTAAGCCAACGATTCCTATCCATCCCGGAGCCATCATTAGCGGAATTGTCCAAGAGTCAATCCTACCCATCACAAGTGGAAGAAAAAGGAAAAATGCCATGGGAGCAAAACCGTGCCCGGCTACTACTACAGCGATTAAGTATAAAAACAGGACAGCTAATGCGATATACATAACGGTTTCTCCGCACCTTGAATTGTACGATTAAAATTTCGTTCAAAAATTATAGCAGTTCAGCCGGACAAAAGCTGAAATCTCGTTAAAACGATAAACCTTTAAATTATATCAAAAGGGGCGTTTTGAGACGCTTTTCATTTTACCCAAATTTAGTTGAAAAGTTACCAAAAGATAAACACAAACTTGAAATTTGTCAGAAATTGTTTTGGTTCTTCAGGCATTTTCTGAAATGTTTAAGTCTTGATTTTTACAGTGAAGTTTCATTTAAATGAAGGGCGCGCAGAAATCAGTCGCGTCAGCGACATTTGAATTTAGGAAGGTTGTAATTTATTGCACGGAAAATTATGCAAACAAGTCTGCGTCGCGGCAGCGACGACTGATTTTTTAGCTAATTTTTCAATTGTCGCTGATGCGACACCACCTTTTTATCAATTCTACCCGTGCAATAAATTACACGGCTAAATTCACCAAACTGTTAACTCAGTAAAAACAAAGAGTTTATTTATGCACAAGCCTCATTTAAATCATCTCGACACGGCCTGTTTCCGCGCTTCGTTGAACATCTTCGTAATAAATTCCGGTTGGCCCGGCTCAGCTACCATCGGCAAGTTTTTTGTCATTCGCCAGCGGTGGATCCAGGAAACTCCGCGGTTCATCTGTGCGTCGGGCAAACTGTAGGTTTTATCTTTGAGTGCTTCTTCAAGAGGGATAAACGAATAACCTCGACGCTTCATCATGGCCGCGAGCTTATCGAGATAATCGGCGTTGAGGTCGTTGGCGTGGAGCAGCAGGACTTGTTTTATTTCATAACCGAAAGAGTCTTTTGAAAGCTGCTCGAAAAACTCGAACATTTTCTCCATATACGGAATATAGGCTTCGCCGACTTCGGACATTGTTTTCGAGTCGCCTTTTTGTTTTGCTTTGTAATAAATATAGGCGAAAATATAATCATTGTTGTCAATCGTGACCGGCGCGATCGTGTAGCCGCGTTTTTTTAACAAAGTGTCAAGCGCATTTTTATATTCAACCGTCAGTCCGGTAAATAATTGCGGATGACGAAAATAACGCAGCTTCATATTTTTTTGAGCCAGCAGCATCCGCGTGATCGTTTCGCCGCGGATCACATCTTCCTCGTAGGCTTCGACCGGCGCTTTCTCAAGATTGATGTGAGAAAAAGTGTGATTTCCGAGTTCCAACCCGGCATCGAGCCACATTCGCAAAAGTTCGGTTCGTTCGTCAATCTCACCCGGAACGTATAATTTACTTTCATTGACGAATCCGATGGCCGGAATGTTATTTGATCTAATGCTTTGAAGAAGTTTTTTCGTTAATTCCTGCTTGCCCTGCAAAGTGTATTCGTAAGTCGTCGGCAAATCATCAAAAGTAACCACCACTTCGCGTTTTTGTCCAAAAGTGAAGGCGCAACAAAATAAAATTAAAGCCCAAGAAACAAAATAATTTAATTTGCCCATTTTTATCTCCTACGAAAGTGTTCGTAATGAATCGTAGCATATACGAATTTTTTCGTATATATCAAATCACGCTCGTAGCTTTATTGCGAACGTACCGAAGCATTTCGAGTTTGTAAAAGATTTTTAGAAAGGCTATTTCTTTAGGTGTTAGATAAGGGGTAGGATCAGCCTTCACCAGACTAAATTTGGGGCTTTTTCAAAGCTGCTTCCAAGCCAGAACCTTATGGCAAGTCGCCATCTCTACAATTGCCTGGTCAACTTTTCAAGGATTATCCGAGAATTACGCCCAACCAATCTTTCACACGCTCCAGGAGCGCCGGCTGAAATTCGACTTGCGCTCGCTCATCTTCCGAACGCTGCATACTTTCGCGCATCGTCTTGGCTCGCGTCATGAAATGATCCATCTGATCTATGGTAGCGAGCGTCGCTTGTCCCTGGTGAAAGCTGTTGATGAGATCAACGAGATACTGGTGTTCATCCAGCGAGGTCAGGAAGTCCGAGTTACCGTAGATGACCAATACGGGAGCGTCTATCGACTTCCAGGTCTCTGCCAGGTTGAGTGTCGCGACTTGCCGCATATAGGTGTATGGCGCGGGCGGTTGAATAGGCAGCTGCGCGCAGTCGGGTGCGTCTTTCGCAATCTGCTCCGGCGTCTCGCCGTTAACGTATAGGCGGTGGTTGCAATACTCTTTCCGCCCAACCATCCGTTCGACCTCATCGAAAGGTCGTCCCCTGAGAATGAGTTGCCGTCGCAGGTTCGACAACTCATATTCAAACCAGGATTTGCCGATAGTTTCGGCCACAATCACCCCTCTGACCGGAACCTTTTTGGCGACCAGCGGTGCATCCACGCCGCCGATACTGAGACCGAACAGAAACACTTTGCCGCCATCAACAAAGTCATAGCCCTTCAGGGCCTCCAGACCTGCGATGTAACCTCTGACCTCTGTTTGAAGGTCAACCTGCGGACTCATGCAGGACGGACCTTCGCTATCGCCCACTCCGCTCTTCTCGACCCGCATCGTGACGAAACCTTCGCGCGTCAGGCCGTAAAGTAACTCGGCGAGTGTGCTGTCAGGAGGCAGATTGTCCTGTGAACCGCAACCAATGCCGGTGAGGAAAAGGACTGCCGGACGTACACCGCTTAAACGGGGCTTGGTGATAATTACTCTGCGCCGCGCGCCGTCAGTTACCACCGATCTGTAAAGGATGTCGAAATCGGGATTTGTCTCCTGCGGGCGAGGCTTTAAGGCAAAGCTCTTAATCAACTGCCGGTCGTTCCTGTAGAGAGTTACCTGTACCGTGTCACCCGCGCGAAAACTTCTTGCCAGTTCTACGAACTGAGCAACATCTCTAATTCCCGTCTCGTTTATCTTGAGAATTATGTCGTCAGCGATAATCCCCGCATCTGCAGCCGAACTCCCGGGCACGACACCTTGTACGAGAATGCCCTGTCCCTCAGCTAAGTGAAGCTTCATCCTGGTAGCTTCGGATATAGGAGCAAACTGTACACCGAAGGAGGCTCGCCGCTTGAGGTCTTGAGCGAAAGAAAGTGAATAACATAGCAAAAATAACAAGGCGGCAATCGTCAGTGTAAAGCGATTAGTCCGGGTTCTCACAAAGCGTTTCATTTGGTTTTCTTCCTCATTTTACCTCTTTATTATCGCATTCAACCTTTGTTTTTTGTCAAAATTAATTTCTACTTTATACTCACTCAATAATGAAAAACGAGTCCGCCGGCGAGAGCGAGTTTTGGGTGAAGAAGAGCGCGTCGAGGCGCAGAAGCACGAGTTTAAATAGGAACTCGGATTGAGACTTTCCAGCGTGCTGATACAACTATGAAGGGAATTTTAAAAAGTGGAGAGATGCGAGGCCTCGCATCTCTCCACTTTTTTGATTATTTACGATTTTATTTTTCGCTAAACAACCTGGTGAATTAATTGCTCAGTGCGTCTATTTCTTTGGCCACCGCCACATCTTTAATAGTAATGCCGCCGACATCGTGAGTCGTAATGTAAATTTCGGCATAGCCCCAGCCGAAAATAATGTCCGGATGATGATCATGCGTTTCGGCAATTTCGCCAATTTTATTGACAAAAGCCAAACTTTCGGCAAAGTTATTGAAATTGAATCGTTTCAAAAGTTTATTCCCAGTCACCTTCCAATAATTAAGTTCGCCCAGTTTAGTCAAGATTTCTTCGGCGCTAAGTTTTTTTCGCTCCACTCGTTTGCTCCTCGATTTTAAGTTATAATCAGTTTTTTGCATTATAACGATTATTTAAAGGTTTATTCAAAGTAATGAGACTTTACCGCATATTTTTTCTGCTCCTGATTTCGCTGGCTCTGATTTCCTGCTCGTCCGCCGAAGGGCCGCAAACGCCGATTGAAAACCTCAAAACTTATGTCCAGGCGATGAAAAAGAAAGATGTGGTTAAGATGAAGGCTCTGCTTTCGCAAGGTTCGATTAAAATGGCTGAAAGCGAAGCCAAAGCTCAAAACATTCCATTAGATGAAGTTATTTTGCGCGAAACTCTCTTTACACCCGACCAGAAGACTTTGAAATTCCGCTATGAAAAGATTGATGGAGATACCGCCACCGTTGAAATCGAAAATACTCCCAATCGTTTTGACCGGATTCCGTTCGTCAAAGAAAACGGTGTCTGGAAAATTGCCAAAGATAAATTTGCCGAAGAGTTTCAAAAGCAAATTGAAGAAGAGCAAAAGAAGGCTTTTGGCGAGGAAACTCCTGAACCGATTTCGCCCGATAATTCAAATCAAACAAACCAAACAACTCCAACTCCGTTGCCGAACGACCCAAATAGCTAAATTGATTTTGGATTTTAGATTTTGGAATTTGGATTTCGTTTTGTAAGCCAAATTCCTTATCTCAAAAACTGTCTTAATTACGACCATAAGTAAAAACTCAAGTTTTTACTTAACGACTAATCCAAAATCCAAAATCCGAAAATGACACGCTAAATAATTCATTTTTCAATAAAATGTAAATTGGAATCAGGAAATTCAAAGATTTTTATCAGAAAATTTTCAGAATTTTTTCAACAAAATCTAAAGATTCTACCGGCTCTTTGAAGATAAACTGCTTACGTCCTGAAAGAAAATCAAAGGGTGAAAAAGCATGAACGAATTATCGCGAACGGAAAAATGGTTGGAAAAAGCATTTGAACTGGCCTTTTTTATTCACGGCGACGTAGAAATTGCCAAACATATCGCGTTTAATGCCATGAATAAACTGGAAGTGGCCAGCAATGCTCAATACAAACGATTTTATTACGCCCCCGAAGCACGAAACTCTCGTAATAAGGTTTCGATGAATGATTTGCAGCTTTTGCAAAGGCTTGTTTATGTCGAATCCGAAGCCTTTGAAAAAGAAAAAGAATTTACTCAAACGGCGACTGAAAAAGATTTATTGATTTATTTCATCAAGCATTTGATTCGGATCACTCTCAAACGTAATTCGTTTTATGTAACACTCGGCCTGAGCCGGATTCTGCATAATTACGCGACCGCCGAAGCGATGGAAATTTATAACGTAGTGGTCCAGGACCCGGAAAAAGTTCACGACGATTATTATTATCGCTCCCGTAAAGGCGTGTTGATGAAAGAACTCAAGAACCGTTTTGGCGAAAAGCTCGAAATTGCCAATGTCAATCGTGGTGAACAGCGCTTTCAGGCAGTCGGAACTTCAGAGGCTGAATCCGACCTGGTCAAAAAATGTTTGCAAAGTTTTACGCCGTGGAATACGGCCTGCGAAGTTCCCGAAAAATTTAATCCGCATTTTCAGACAATTTCCGCGCTTTGTTTCAACGGGAAAAATGCGGACGATGAGCATAAAGTTGAACTAAACCGGATGCACGTGGTTTTGAATCCCGAAACTTTTCAAAAAGTCGTTAATTCACTAAGCTTTCCCCTGCCGGATGAAAAATTAGAGATTCCCAAATTTAATATGAAAAAGAAAGATGAAAATTCCCAAGGGGACGATCGGAAAAATCCTCCGTCATTGGAAAGCGATGAATTGAAAGCTCTCAAAGAGATGCTCGATCAGGAATCGAATCGTCGTAAATCCGCTTCATGTGGAGTTTTGCGCGTAGTCGTAGATGGCGAAGAGCAGGTTTTGTTCGATTCCCGCCGGCAAAAGTTCCAAAAATTTGAGATTGACCGGGATTTTTCTGAATTGATCGAAGTTTATTCGGTCGAGAATGGACGCGACATTCTCTTAGCTACTTATCTGATTGGCGGCGAAAATGAATTTGAGCCGAATTCGATTTTTTTAGAACAAGGTCAACAAATCTCATTCAGTTTTAATCAACAAATCTGTCAGGTTGGATTTGAAGAAACCAAATGGAGCCGTCAGCTTCGATGTTTTTGGCAAAGCAAGGCCGATGAATTCAAAATAGCTTCTTTCCTGCGTCCCGCTTTTGCCGTGTTCGGTCTATTTCTGGTGTGCTTAGCAGGATTTGTTGTTTATCAAAATATATCGGTTCAAACGCCAAATATTGCCGGACAAAATAACAGTCAGGAAAAAGAATTGCCTCAGATTTTTCCGGGTCAGAATAATTTAGCCAATGATGATTTAGCCCAAAGTTCCAATCAATTAATTGCGCCAATTGAAAAAGTAAAATCGGTTGGAAACAAAGCTTCACAAAATCTAATACTTGAAAAACATCCGTTTATTGCTTCCAGTGAGCTCAAAACGAACGCGGTCGAGGTAAAGAAACCACAGCTAAAAACGGTTGAAAAAGAAACAGCTCCAAAATCTTTTGAATCGCTTGAGATAGCCGAAAATGTTGAGGTTAAAAGATTCCCGATTATTGAAAAGCGTGAAGATAGCACTGAGTTTGACACCAATGCTACCCGCAGCCTCGTAGAATCCGGCAAATCGCTCAAAAATATCAAGTATATTTTTGTCGAAGTCGGCGGCGACGATAAATACGGACGACAAATCGGCGAACAACTAATGGATAAGATCAATGCCAACAAACGATTTTTAGCGGTCAATAATCGTGACAAAGCCGATGGACTGTTGAAAATCTCGGTGCGACGCGAACATGACAACGGCGACGATGAAAACACCATCGTGAGTGTCATCGTTCGTCTGGTCAACGCGGATGGATTCGTAGTCTTCCCCAACAAAAAGCGCATATCCGGGATGAAATATGTCGGAAACGCCACCAAAATTCCCGGTCAGATCGTGAGAGATTTGGTTCGAGAGAGGTAGTTAGCGGCGGACGGCGGAAGCGCCTAAGCATGAACCTTTCTAAAAAATTATCTTGTTCAGTTATTAAACCATTTTCGTTTGCTCACGCAAACGTGCGGACAGGAATGTCCGCGCTCAAATCAGAAAGAGGTGTAAAAAGATGAGACAGATTAGCTTAATTTCATTCATTTGGTTGAGTTTAACGGTTTTAACCGGAGCGCAGACTACTCCCGAAATCTTTCCTTTGGAAGTCGGGCAAACCGTCGAAAAAGAATTAGCTGCCCAGGCTCGTCATTCGTATAAAGTTCATCTTGAATCCGGACAATTTGCCAAATTCGAAGCCGCTCAAAAAGGTTGTGATGTAGTTTTTATGTTAATTGCGGCGGACGGTTCAAATCTGCTCGAAATTAAAAATGAGGTCGAAGGCGAAGGAACAGAAATTACTTCGGTTGGAATCGAACAGACCGGCGATTATGAACTCCGCCTTATTTCTTTTGGCCGGAGTGCCGGAAAATACTCCTTAAAATTTTCCGAATTACGGCCGGCCACTCCTCAGGAAATTAATTACACCAATGGATTTTGGCTTTTTAATCAAGCTTTTAATCTGTCCACCTTGAACGTCGCGGCTGAATCTCTGAGGCAATCAATCGTTAAATATGAAGAAGCGGCCGAAAAATTCAAAGCGGCCGAAGCCTGGCGCCAGTATGGGATAATTAAAGGTAATATCGGCAATATTTATATGCGTTTGGGGAACCAGCAGAAAGGGCTCGAATATTACCGGTTACACATCGAGTATTCGCGGCGAGCACAGGACAAATACGGCGAAGCTGCCGGTTTGAACGGAGTCGGCGGAAATTACGCCAATATGGGACAATGGCAAAAAGCGCTGGAATATTTAGGTGAGGCACTGGCTATCAGGCGTGAATTAAAGGACAAACGCGGAGAAGGCGTGACGCTCAACAATCTCGGGGCTCTGTATCAAAAAATGGATGAATATCAGCGGGCTGAAATCTTTCATCAACAAGCCTTGCAAAATTTTCAGGAAATCCAGGATGTGACCAGCCAAACTTTAACTTTTAATCATCTGGGTAAAGTCCGGTTTCACCAAAATCAATTTCAAGAGGCTCTCGAGTTTTTTCAAAAATCAGTTGATTTGGGAAAAACGCTGGCCAATAAAAGAAATCAGCCTACTTTCCTGAATAACCTCGGTCGAACTTTTTTTGCCCTGGGGAATACTGCCAAAAGCCTCGAAGTTTTGAATCAATCCTTAACTCAGAGCCAGGCTTCACAGGATAAGGTCAATGAAGCCGTAACGCTCCGGCATCTCGGAAATATTTATGCTGCCGCCGACGATTTAGCCAGCGCCGAAAAGTCCTTGGACCAATCTTTGCAAATCTATCGAAGCATTGAAGACCCGACCCAATTAGCTGAAACTCTGTTTTCATTAGCCAAGGTCAAGCAAAAATTAGGGAAACTTGATGAAGCCCAGAAATATTTGGAAGAAGCCTTAAAATTGATCGAAGGTTTTCGTTCAACTCTCAATCTAAATGAACTGCGCGACAGTTTTTCTTCAACTCTTTATGATTTTTACAGCCTCTATCTTGAAATTTTAATGTTGCGTGATACCCGGGAACCAAATAAAGGATTTGCCGAACAGGCCTGGCTCGCTTCGGAAAGAGGTCGGGCCCGCAATCTATTAAATCTTTTAAATGAATCAAACGCTGATATTTATCAAGGCGTAAACAAAGATTTACTGGCCCGGGAACGAGAGACTTACAATTTGCTCAATCTGCGGCTGGAAAATCTGACGCGGGTTTTAAGCGGAAAAAATAATCCGAAACAGATCGAAGTTCTCAAGCAGGAAGTCGAAGAAATCCGGGCTAATTATCAATTTATTCAGTCAAAAATTCGTGAACAAAGCCCGCGTTACGCCGCTTTAACGCAGCCGCAGTCATTGAGTATCAAAGAGGTGCAAACGCAGCTTTTGGATGCCAATACGGCTTTATTATCTTACTCGCTCGGCACCGAAAAAAGTTTTATGTGGCTCATTACCAAAGATCATTGGCAGGTTTTTGAATTACCGAAGCGCAAGGAAATCGAAGCCAAAGCCCGCCAGCATTATGAACTTTTGACCGCTCGCAACTTGAAAGTGAAATTTGAAACACCGGATGAGAAACGTCACCGGATTACAAAAGCAGACACCGATTTTTCGCAAGTAACCAGCGAACTGAGCCAAATTCTACTCGGTCAAGTTAAGGATTTATTAGGTAGCCGAAGACTTTTAGTCATCTCGGACGGAACTTTGCAATATGTTCCGTTTGCCAGTTTGAAACTCAATCAACAATATTTGGTCGAAACCAATGAAATCGTCAATTTGCCCTCAGCTTCAGCTTTAGGCATGCTGCGCCGCGAAACTTTGGGACGCAAACCCGCGCCAAAAACGGTTGCCATTTTGGCTGATCCGGTTTTCGAAGTGACTGACGAAAGATTTACTTTTGCGAAAGTTAAATTAAATCTTAGTTCAACTGCCACCCGTTCGGCTGAAGGCGATGATCTGACTCGTTCCAGAAAGGATTTTGGAGAATCCGAATTAAGCCTGGCCCGGCTCCCGTTCACTCGTAAAGAGGCGGAAACGATTGCTAAATTGGTGCCCGCTAATCAACGCCGGGTGGCGCTTGACTTTTCCGCCACTCGTCAACTGGCTCTCTCGGAAGAAATGAATCAATACCGGGTGCTGCACTTTGCCACTCATGGCTTTTTGAACAGCAAAAATCCGGAATTGAGCGGGCTGGTTTTTTCTTTGGTGGATGAAAATGGCAAACCGCAAAACGGTTTTATGCGGACTGATGAGGTTTTCAATCTCAAACTTTCCGCCGATTTAGTGGTGCTTTCAGCCTGCAAGACAGGCCTCGGTAAAGACGTTCGCGGGGAAGGCTTAGTCGGAATGACGCGGGGCTTTATGTATGCCGGCGCTTCGCGGGTCATGGTCAGTTTCTGGGATGTTAATGACGAAGCCACGGCCGAATTGATGTCACAGTTTTACCAAAAATTATTGGTCAATAAAATGAATCCATCAAAGGCTTTACGCGAAGTTCAGCTTTCATTTTTGAAAAAATCAAATCATGCTAATCCATACTTTTGGGCGGCGTTTACTCTTCACGGAGAAATCTGATTCGATTTTAGATTTTAGATTTTGGATTTTGGATTTGAAGTTTAGTTAGCGACTTATCCAAAATCCAGAATCGGTAAGCTAAAGAAAGAAAGATTTTTTGGCTACGTTCGTTTCCGCCAACAATCAAACTGAAGTTCCGAATAAAAGACTAATCCAAAATCTCAGAAATTCTTTTGCATTTGAAATTCAAAGTTTTGCTGTAAACCTAATCTTTTGAGCCATTCACTTTGTTCCTGCATTAGTTTTGGCAGGTAAACGACATCGGCCAGGGCATAATGGACAAGTTCATCCGTCCAAATCCCATTCCAGCTTTGATTAAATTTCGCCCGTTGGCTTTTGTCCAGATCAACTGCAAAATAACGGTAAAGCGTTTCGGCTAAACTGACGGATTGCCCGGCCCCTTTCGTCAAAACCTTTTCGGCAATCATCGTACAAAAGATGTTTTCGACCGGGTAACCGTTTTGCCGGAGAAAATTGACATCGAATTTGGCATTGTGAAAAATGGTGGTGATAGCAGGATTGACCAGGAGCTCTGACAATATTCCGAGCGGTACCTGTTCGGAAACCGGAATTAAAACGCTCAATTCGCCATCGGAAAACTGAACGCTGAAAAGTCTGCTTTTGAAAGGGCTCAAGCCCGATGTTTCGGTATCGCAACCGATCAAAGTGGCTTTTGAAAGTCTTTCATAAGCCGATTCAATTTCTGATTTAGAGCGGGCGACTAAAATTTCCATGATTAGGAATTTTAGTTTGATTTGCGAAAATAAAAAAGAGAGGAAGCCGAAGCTTGCCTCTCAAAGGAGTGTGAAGGTCTGAACTTAAAATTATCTGATAATCCCGTGAATCTTCAGATTCACTAATTTTTCAACATCGAGGGGCTCATTCCATTTGGCTTTCACGCGGCGAATATAATCACCATCAACTTTGAAGATGCGGAGTTTGACCAATTCTTCGACCCCAAGATTATTCAATCCTTCCGCTTTGATCTGTTTGATAAATTCCGGGGTCACCTTGAAAATTTGTAATTTGGTCGCCTGTTCAACCGTCAGATTGGTTAAACCTTCCGCTTTCATATCACGGACAAATTCCGGCGTCACTTTGAAAATGCGAAGCTTGGTTGCCTCTTCGGCATTGAGGTTAGTGAAGCCGATGGCTTTCATCTCACGCAAATATTCAGGTGTGATTTTGAAGATACTGAGTTTGACCAAATCTTCAAGCGAATCTTTTGCAAAACCCATCGCGATGACTTCTTTGACAAAATTGGCATCAATCTTGAAAATCCGGGCTTTGACCAAATCTTCCATATCCAGATTCGGGAATCCGGTAGCAGCCATTTCTTTCATAAAAGCCGAGTCAACTTTGAAGATTTTAGCTTTGAAAAGGTCTTCCGTATCTATGTTTTTGAATCCGGCTGAACGGACATCATCGACAAAGGCCGTGGTCAGATTCAAAGCGGTGGCGGAAAGAAGTCGTTCATCATTGAAAGTAAAGCCCCGGCTTTGCATGGCACTGACAAAAGTTGGATTAGCCGTGAAGCGGAAAGTACCGGAACCGTTGCCGTTATTAAAAGTGCCTTCGCATTCGATTGTTCCGGGTTCGTGGGCAATCCGGAATTTGACCGAAACATTTGAGCCGTTGACCTGTTCTTTGGTTAAGCCTTGAATGTCGCTGAAATCATAACTTGAACCGTGACTCCAGTTACCATTATTTTTTTCGTAACGAAAATTTAACTGAATCTTGTCTTTGTCAACGGTTTTGTCATTCTTGTCGTCGTTGTCATCTTTATTTTTGTCTTTACTTTTCCAATTCCAATCATTTGCTTTCCAGGTGCCGGTTAAGGTTTGGGCAGAGCTGGCAGAGGGAATACAGACCACGAATGAAAGCAGGAGGAGGGAAAATATAATCGGTTTAATGTTTCGCATATAATAGTTAGTCTCCGAAGGGGAAATTCCTTTTACATGATGAAAACACCGCCCGCTTGAATTTTGTGACAAAAAAATATAAACGGTCTGGTAAAAGCATTTGGAACCGGTGTCCGGCAAAGATGACGATCAAGAAATTGTTAATGACAGAAAAGACTATTCTGAAAGAATTATTACCTGAAAAAGAGATTATCAGGCAAGAGAAGACACACTTACGGCCAGTGATAATCTTTTGGTAATTAGCGGTCTTAAGACGAAACCGGTGCTGGTTTAATGAGAATTTTACTATCGTTTTGGCTGCTTACCATTTTTTACGTTTCTGAAAACTTTTGACGACCATATCTTTGCGCATTTTCGGCAGATGATCAATAAAGAGTTTACCGTCACAATGATCAGTTTCGTGTTGAAAACAACGTGATGCATAGCCTTCCGCTTCCTGCTCGAACCATTCGCCTTTGAGGTTTTGAGCCCGCAGAGTTGCTTTTTGGGCTCGCGAAACGACAGCCGGAACTTTGCCGACCGAGAGACAGCCTTCCTGCCCGGATTGCTCACCTTCCTTTTTGATGATTTCAGGATTCGCCGCAATCAGTTTAATGCCGTCGCAATCCATCACAAAGAGCCGCAAAGATAAACCGATCTGCGGAGCCGCCAGCCCGACTCCTTCGGCCTCGTACATCGTTTCAAACATATCTTCACAGAGTTTTTCGAGTTCTTCATCAAACTTTGTAACGGGTTCACCAACCTTTGCTAAAACAGTTTCGGGATATTCGGTAATTTTCCAAACGCTCATAATAATTTTAGTATCCGGTAATTGGTAATTGGTCATTAGATATAAGTTAATAACCAATTTCCATTATAATAACCGATAACTAATTACCAATTACCAGTTACTAATCACCTTTCTTTTTCAACAATCTAACCTTTTCCAGATAGAAATCTTTTTCTATTTCAATAGTGTAATGCGCTTGAACAAAATTTTCCAAAGGGCGACACGAGGCTTCGGTCTCGGGCTGGTGACAAGTATCACGGGTCAGGAGCCATAGATATGATGCATCGGGCGGGATTTTCGAAATTAAGAACTCGATCTGTTTTCGATGGCCGTTTTCGGACTTGATCGAATCTTCCATATCCCATTCAAAAAATCTTTCATCCGGCAGCACCTTATTTATTCCGTGGTAGTGATATGGAACCGAGATGGCATCATAGGCCTGTGAAGTCAGAATCGGCTGATTGGGCTTTTCGTTGGCTTCGATAAATTTGGCGATATTTTTCCAATCGCCGCGTTTCGCCAAATTCGGATAAAGTTGATAAATCGAATACGGGAAAAGTATAGCAAAAATGAGCGCTAAAATAATCCAACTCTTTTCCGGCAACAGGTTTATCGAAAGTGAAGCAACCAGCAAAATGAGTGGTACAAAAAGCACTGCCGCATGACGCAGCGCAATATATTCGCCGCCGAGAAGCGAAAAAGCGAAGAGCATAAAGCCCACCACCACGACCGAAAAAATTCCGAAGAGCCAAACTTTTTCATCTATGGCCCGGAACTTATTTTTGATGAGCAGCAACATTACCGTCATAATTCCCAAACGTACGAGCCAGACTCGAACAAAAGAAATATTCGTTTGTTGATCGGTCGCCGGAATCAATTCGGTCGGGAAAATAATAGTTAAAAAATGTCCCCACAGCGTGCGCACTCCATCGGTGAACTGAACAATTTCCTTATGTCCACCGGAGTTGATATCGAGCTGCAATTTGATAAACCAGATCAGCGGCAAAATTGAGAGACCAACGATCAGCATTTGCCAAAAATAGGTTTTGGCACTCTGCCAACGTTTGAGAAAGAGTAAGTTTAAGAATCCGCCAACTAACAAAAAGCCGAGATAGTAATTAACGTAGAGGCTGATAATAGCTAGGACAATAAAAGCGATTTGTTTTCTTCTCTGTGTCTCTGTGTCGCGAAGCGGGTGGTTTAAATAACCTTCATTAAAGAATTTGAGCAGTAAAATCGAAAGCAAAACGATCAAGGTATAAAGCCGGATTTCCAGGCTGTTCCAAATCAAAAAGGGATGCAGCGCAAAAAAGATGGTGATCAGTATCGTCTGTTTTGGGCTGAAAAAACTGCGGGCCAGATCGTAGAAAAGTCTGATCGCCAGACAGCTGCAAATGATTGAAAAAAGACGGGCAAAGAACACCGAGCTGTCAAGATCGCGCCAGAGACTAAGGAGCAAAAAATAAAGCGGAGCCTGTTTTTCGGTATGGAAAATATTTTGAAAAGTATAGAGAAACCCGTTTTCAGTGTTATGAAGGGTCGATGCTTCGTCAACCCAAACATTGAGAATATAGGCCAACGGCAGAGTAATTGCTAAATGAAGCAAAATCAATAGATAAACAAACTTTTTGGAGTCTGAATCTTGCATTTTATCGTGAAATCAGCTGTCGAACTTTTTGCTGGGTACGCCAATAGACATCTTCCATAAAAATATGTGAGAATTCACCATTCCGCCCGACGCTTAAAAGATTTTCAATTCCGGTTCCTTTTTCAAATTCCTGGCGTTCCGTTTCATATTCATTTAAAAAAACCGGATACGAAATCGGGGTCCGCAGGGTATGACAACCAAGATATTTTTCTTTGGCATCGGGAATAATCGAGGTTAAATGTTCAAGGCAAAATTCACCGAGCTTTTCATTTTCCATAGTCCAAAATTCGTCACCAACCTCGCAGCCGATATCAACCGTAATAATCGTTTTGCCTTCAGGCGCAAGCCACGGCATCGAAAGCGTGGCTTCGGTCAGGCGGAAAAAAGGATATTTATCTTCGGGAAGCCACAAGACAACATCGGGCAGCAAGCCGCGACCCTCAAAACGCATATTAACAAAGGTCATCGGGCGATATCGAAATTTGGCCATTTTGTTTAATTTATCGGTTCCTTTGACTAACTTGGCTAAAATATGAACCGGCGCGGTGCTGATGACGGCAGAAACTTCCTGCCTTTCACCTTTGGCTCGAACGGCTACGACCTTTTCATCTTCGACCACGATTTCTTCAACCGGGCTTTCCAATTTGATTTTATCTTCGATTCCTTCCGCCAATTTTTCGCAAAGTGTGTGGACGCCTTCATTTGGATAAACGTGCCAGACATTGGCGCTTTCGGGCAATTCGCGACTGTAACCGATACACACGGCCCGTTTTAAGACTTTTCCGGCAATTTTTAGATAAATTGTTTTGGCAATGCTGCCGGGCAAGCTCTCACCCACCGAAGAAGCTAATTCTTCTGCTTTAGCTCCTGACCAGGCCTCGATCAAAGGCAAGGCTACTTCATCCGCCAAAGCTTTTCCATATTTAGATCGAAACCAATTTTGCGCCGTTTTTTCTTTGCCGTTTTTGATGAATTGACTTTTGACCCCGCTCAAGGTCATGCGCGGAATTTTCATCAAGCCGAATGGATAGGCGTATGTTTTTCCGCCCAGCAAAACCGTTTCGCTGTAATGTTTGACGGTTTTACATTCTCCCGACACGCCGATCATCGCGGCCAGGCGATTGGTCACGAAATGCGCTCCGAAATCGTAAGAAAAACCTTCTTCATCTTTGAAACTGGTGGCCAGGCCGGCAATTTTTTTTCCGGCTTCATAAAGAATGAACGGAACATTTTGACGATGCAGGAGATTAGCGGCCGTCAAGCCTGCCAGCCCACCGCCGATAATAGCAATTGGTTTTGGGGGAGTTGTAGCTTTCATATTTCAAATTCCAAATTAACTTCTGTTAGGAGTCGAAAATTAGACGCGGATAAATGCTAGTTTTACTGATTCTCGCAGATTCTTTCTGAGAGTGAAATTGTAATCAGTTCATTCAAACAAAATAAGTATCGGTGAAAATCTGCTTGATCCGTGTTCATCTGTGTCTAATTCTTCCGCAAAGTGGCCCGCAGCAACGCTCCGCGCCCGAGTTTTTGCAAAATCATATCCAGAATCGTAAAGACTCCGAGCGAAACAGTTGATTTAAGCGTAAATTGATTGATTAAAAGCTTCGGGGCATTGGCATCTACCAGCGCATTGTGAATCGAATAAACCCAATTGACCGGGCTCACAATGGTGGTCATTTTATCAACTGCAAACCCCGATTTTTCAGCCAGCTGGGTTAAAGCTCGGCGATTAAACAAATTCCAGTGACGCGGGAAATGATAGCCGCCCCAATATCCGCTTTTGAACAGTTTGAAATCGAACGAATCCGTGTTGTCGGTGACAATGATCAGTTTGCCGTTCGGCTTTAACACCCGGCAAATTGCAGGCAGAACCTGATCCGGTTTTTCGACATGTTCGATGGTTTGAATTAAGAATGCCAGATCGTAAGTGTTTTCGGGCAGATCATTATTTTCGGCGGTTCCCAGATGAACTTTGATCTTTGATTTATTGGCGGCCTCAACCGCTTTTTCACTCGCGTCCAAGCCTTCCAAGGTCCAATTTTGATGGCCAAAATCGCGCAAAAGTCTGAGATGAAAACCATCTCCGCAGCCCACATCCAAAATTTTGGCGTCATCCGGCAACCCTTGACAAAGTGCCAATAAACGATTGGCTTCGAGCCGCGAACGTACCTTAAAAACAAAACCGAAATCTTTTTCGGAAAAATCGAAAGCGTGATAATTGGGTGGATAAATTCGTTCAAATTCCGAAACCGATGGACGTGGATTCAAATACACTAAACCGCAGGATTCGCATTGCATCGCCACAAAAACATCAGGGCTGGTCCGGTACTCAAAATCTTCGCCGACTCCGGCAACCGTCGCGTCACCCGAATTGCAAACACAACAATTAACCGTTTCCAATTCAAGCGAATTTTTTTTAGTGGGTTTTTTCTCAAGGCTCATTTTAACGGCTTGTTTCACATCGTTAATATACGCTGAAAAACTCGCAGTTTCCAAACTTTAAAAGAAATCTGCCTGCGAATAGCACGAATCAGCGCAAATAAAATACAAATCTCATCGATTCTTATTATTAGTGTTTTTTCGCGTGATTGGCGGACAAAATTTAATTCTTTTTCTGATACAAAACCCAAAAAAGGTCTTCGGCAGGATACGGTAAACTTAGTCGGTCAGGAATAATGCAGGACAGTTTAGTGATGATTGATTTTTCACCGAACTTATAGGCAATCAATGATTTAGCGTGAGAGCCGCTGATCCATTTGGAAGGCCGGCCGATAGCCACTCGTTCAAAACCCTGTTCTTTGGCGAGTTTTTCGATGCCGTCATCGCTGAAAAACTGCAAAACGCTGGGCGGAGAATATTCGTGCCATTTAGTGCCGAAAATCTTTTCCGAAAGACTTTTGCGGTTCCAGGTTTCGATCAAAAGATGCCCGTTAGCTTTGAGAGTGCTGGCAATATTGGAAAAAACTTCTTTCGGCTCGACAAAATGAGCCATCACCTGAATCATCGTCACTAAATCGAATTTTTCATCGGTCGAATAGTTTTCGACACTGGTTCGGTGAATTTCCAGATTCAATTTTTTACGTCCGAATTCCGCCATTGACTCATTCGGCTCGATTCCGACGCCTTGCCAGCCGGTTTCGGTCATGCCTTTTAAGATAAATCCGGCCGCCGAACCAACGTCCAAAACTTTGCCTTTGTCGGTATATTTTGTTAAAAGCTCGCCATACCAATTTCCGCGCTGGCGCAAGATCTCCGCTTCCTGCAAATAATCGGTGTAACCCGCGCCGCCACCGTTAAAATAGGCATCATCGTAAATTTTTTCGACATGGTCCGGTGCGGCTAAAAGCTCGGTAAAACGATGCGCACACGAATCGCAATCGCGAATCCAATAATTTTTGACTTCAAAAACTCGTTTTGAGTCAGAGTTACACAAGGGGCATTGCATATTTTTAGTCAGGATTTGGGGAGAGAATCGGAAAAGATTTTAAAGATTTGAGACGGGTAAGTCAGTCTTAGCAACACTTTCGGCGTGCTGCCTCATATTTAAAATAGAGAATGAATCTTGAAAGGTTTCCAAAATATCGCTTAAAAATTCAAGTTTCTTTTCTAATGGAAGGTTCATGGCGGGAAAGAATTTGAGTTCAGGTGCATCTTCACCCGACATAAAATCAAGCGGATGAAGCAATAATGAAAGTCCGGTGCCGGTCATTTTGCACATCCGGACAGCAGTTTTCCAATAAGTTTTGGCCGCCAGCCGCGAAAAGGTCGAGAGATAAATAACGTAGCTGGCATGAATCGGAGTTTTGAAAATTGGAAGCGTCGTGACCGGGATTTCGACCAGATTTCGTTCGCCGATTTGCCATTGATAAGGTTTCAAACTCTGAAAACCGTCCGAAAATTTCCCGAACAGTTTTTTACGTTTTTCCTTTTCTTCAGCCGACATATTCGGCGAAGCTAAAAAGTAATAGGCTCTGGCTAACGGCCCAATATAGGTCGGCAAAGTCGAGCAGTCGTATTCATAACCTCTATCAGCTAAAACCTTTAGAACCGTCGGACTTAAACTATAACCCGGCCCGCGGAAGCCGACCGGACGCTTTCCGGTTACTTTTTCGAGAGCGTTTTCCGTCTTTTCAAATTCTTCGATTAATTCGTTTTCGCTGTAAAGATGAAGCCATGGTTCGTGATTAAACGAATGATTGCCGATTTCGTGTCCGGCGTCCGAGAGCTGCGCAATCGCCTCTGAGTTTTTGTCCAGCGCCGCATCCTGACCGACGATAAAAAATGTAATATTCAAATTTCGTTCTTTCAAAAATTGCAGCGCCCGCGGGACGATGACATCCAGGTAAGACGGGAAACTTTCCCAACCCGCATCGCCATGCGTTTTCATATAACTCCATTTATTATCGAGGTCAAGGCTAAGGCTAGCGGTAGGTTTCATAAATTTACTAAATCAATTTTAACAAAGGTAATTTGATTGAGAAATCTGAGACTCAAAATCAAGCTCATCTGATTTGTAATAGTGTTTAATAAGCCGGATTTTCCATATTAGGCAAGCTTTTTATGGTTGAGAGGTTTCAAGCTTTAGTCTTTGCAAATTAACTAAAAGAAAATATCAGTTTCGCAGATTGCAAAAACATCGGCTTGGTAAATTCTATACTAAAACTCGATGGTCAAGCAATATCCTTTATTTACCTGGCTTTTGGATAAACTTTTAATGTTGATTTTGTTAAGATAAAGGTATCAAATTTGCCTTTCAGCAAATCGGAGGTTTTATGAGTGCAATTACAATTGATAGAAAAATGTTTGGCGATTATTTTGAAGCACTTCCATTGCTCCAGGGATTAAAACTCAATTTTGGGAAAATATTGAAAAACGTCAACTATGAACAGTTTTATGATTTTTGCCAGGATAATCCTGAATTAAGAATTGAAATGACTCACAGGGGAGAAATTATCGTTATGCCGCCAACCTTTAGCGAAACGGGAGGAAAGAATTTTAATTTGATCGCAGAATTTGCAATTTGGACTAAACAAGACGGAACCGGCAAAGGCTTTGATTCTTCGACCGGATTTGTTTTGCCAAACGGCGCAATTCGCTCACCTGATTTGTCTTGGATAAGACTTGAAAGATGGAACTCATTAAACACCGAACAACGTGAAAAATTTGCTCATATTTGTCCTGATTTTGTAGTTGAACTGAGATCAGAATCCGATTCGCTCAAAAAACTCCAAGCTAAAATGAAGGAATATATTGAAAACGGCGCTTCACTCGGTTGGCTGATCGATGTCAAAAATAGAAAAGTCTATGTTTATCAGCCAAATACTAATATTCAAGTGTTAGATAAACCGACCGCAGTTTCAGGCGAGCCTCTGCTCAAAGATTTTATTTTGCTAATGAAAGAGATTTGGGGCTGATTGATAATGACTTCGCGAAAAAAAAATATAGCTTGTTTAGAATCACTTTGGGATAGGCAAACAGAAAATACTCGTTTGAATTTATTTCCTATGTTAGAACTCATTTCAAAAACTCAAAATGCCAGATTCAGTCATTTAAATTGCAATACCAAAGGTGAATTTATCTACAATCTAAAACTACTTTGCAAAAAAAATTACAGCATTCTTTATTTGGGTTTTCATGGTTCAAGTGGGGTTATTCACCTACACGATAAAACTCAAATCAACTTTACTGAACTTGCTGAAATGATGAAAGATAATTTCTCTGATTGGATAGTTCATTTTAGCAGTTGCAGTGTTTTCAGAAAAAAGAAAGATTTGGCTCAATTTGTTGAAGATACTAATGTTATTTTAGCCACAGGTTATACGAGAAATATTAATTGGATTGAATCATCCGCACTTGAATTAATTCTTTTTCAAGCAATTCAAAGATATAAGAATGCTAAAATTGCTTGCAAAGGAGTTCTAAGTAAATATCCAGATTTAGTTAAGCAAACAGGATTTTGTTACTATCCTGAATTATAGATATGCAATTTTCATTTGATACGAACTTAAACAAAATCGCCGCCAAGGTCGAAGCCGGCGAACGCCTGACCTTTGACGAAGGCCTGGCTTTATACCGAACCGACGATCTCAACGCGCTCGGTAAACTGGCGGATTCTGTCCGTCGTAAAAAGCACGGTAAGACGACTTATTTCAACGTCAACCGGCATTTTAATCACACCAATATCTGCGTGGCGGACTGCAAATTCTGCGGTTTTTACCGGCGCGGGCGGGATGCGGACGCTTACACCTACAGCGTCCAGGAAGGTTTGGATATTGCTCGTGACGCTGTGGCGGAAGGCGCGACTGAGCTTCATATTGTCGGCGGTTTGACGACCAAACTTCCTTTTTCGTATTACACCGATTTATTTTCTTCCTTAAAACGCGAATTTCCGCAGCTGCATGTCAAAGCCTTGACCATGGTTGAACTGGACTTTTTCGCGCGGTTTTACAAAATGTCGGACGAAGAGGTCATTAATCAGCTTAAAGCGGCCGGAATGGATAGTTGCCCGGGCGGCGGGGCAGAGATTTTTGCCGAACCGACTCGTTCGCGGATCTGCGATCATAAATGCGACGGGAACCGTTGGCTCGAACTGGCCGGAAAAGTTCATCAAGCCGGCTTAAAAACAAACGCCACCATGCTTTACGGGCATATCGAAACTCTGGAAGACCGGGTTGATCATTTCGTCAAACTGCGCGAACAGCAAGACAAAACCGGTGGTTTCCAATGCTTTATTCCGCTTGCCTTTTATCCGAAAGGAACTGCCCTTTCGTCTTTACCCGGGCCCGATGCGATGACCAATTTGAAAACCATCGCCGTTTCACGCTTGATGCTTGATAATTTTGACCACATTAAAGCTTATTGGGTGATGCTCGGATTACCGACTACGCAAACTGCTTTGCATTTTGGTGCAAATGATGTGGATGGAACTATCACTGACGGTGGGGAATTGACTCATGCTTATTCGGTTGAAGCGGGCGGCGAACAAAAAATGACTAAACAACAACTGATTCAAATGATCGAAAACGCCGGATTTGAAGCGGTTGAACGCGATACGGTTTATAATCGGGTGGAAAGAGCGACGGTTTGATAAGAAAAAGTAAAAGTAATGAGCGCAATTCCAAAATCGAAAATGACTCCTGAAGAATATCTGGAGTTTGAAAGAAAGTCGGAAGAAAAACACGAATATTTCAACGGCGAAATTTTTGTCATGGCCGGAGCAAAACGTCGGCATAATGTCATCGTTTTAAACTTTGGCAGTGAAATTCGTCAAAAATTAAAGGGAAAACGGTGTGAAGGTTATGCCAGCGATATGCGCGTTTTCATTTCAAACACAGAGCTTTATACTTATCCTGATTTAGTTGTGGTTTGCGGTGAGCCGAATTTTCAAGATGACGTTTTCGACACGCTCCTCAATCCGATTTTGATTATCGAAGTCCTTTCCGAAACAACTGAAAATTACGATAGAGGCAAAAAATTTCAACATTATCGGAGCATTGAAAGTTTGCACGAATATGTTTTGGTATCAACCGACGAAGCTAGGATCGAAAAGTTTGAGAAAACCGGTGACAGATTTTGGTTTTTGTCAGAAGCCGTCGGAATTGATACGGAAATTGAACTGACCTCAATTGAAGATAAAGTTTCTCTGACTGAAATATATGACAAAATAGATTTTTCCGATGAATAATCCCCGCCAAAATCTCATTCGGATCCTGCAAAACGCTCACGCGGGTGAGCTCGCCGCTGCTTATGCCTATCGCGGACACTGGAAATCAGTCAGAAACGCCGGAGTAAAGACACAGATCAAAGAAATTGAAGACGAAGAATGGGAACATCGCAAAGGGGTTCTTGCCTGGCTCGAAAAACTAGAGGCCAAACCTCGCCCGCTTCGTGAAGCGGTATTTTGGACTATCGGGCGGACTTTGGGAATCGGTTGTTATCTTTCGGGCTGGTTTTTCCCGATGTATTTTGCCGGACGACTGGAAAGTCAAAACGTGCAGGAATATGTTGAAGCCGCCCATTTTGCCAAGGAACTTGGCATGGATGATTGTGTCAAAGAACTATTAGAAATGTCTGCCACCGAACAGCGTCACGAAGATTTTTTTAAAGAGATCGTCCAAAAACATTTTCTCCTGCGCCCGACCAAATTCTTCTTTCGCTGGGGCTAGTTCGATTTCGGACTTGGGATTGTGGATTTGGGATTGTAAAATCAAAGCAGCAATCCAAAATCTAAAATCCAAAATCGAAAAGGGTGCCAAAAAAACATAGCAAAATTAAAACCAAAGCTGAACTTTATGCTGTCCGCTCATTGTTAGGGACGATTGGTGCCTTGCCGCTCGAAACATCCATGCGGTTTGGTAAGTCAGTTGGAAAATTCTTAGCCAAGCGCTTTCCGAAATTGCAAAAAACGGCGCGGCGAAATCTGGAAATAGCTTTTCCGGAGATGGCAAGGGCCGAAAGAGAGAAAATCATTCACGGAACTTTTGAGAGTTTAGGCCGGCATCTCGGCTTTGTCTCGCACTTTCGTAAATTCAAACACGAAGACATTCATCGTTTAGTTGAAATTGTCGGCCGTGAGCATTTCGACGAGGCTCATGCCACGGGACGCGGGATTTTATTCTTTACCGGACATTTCGGGAGCTGGGAAGTGTTCAATCTTTTGCCGCCGGCCTTTGGGTTTGGAATGAACATTCTGGTTCGCCGGATTGATAATCAACTCGTAGAAAACTTTGTGGATAATATGCGAACCCGCTTTGGCTCGGTCACTTTGGATAAAACCAAATCGGCCCGGAAAATGTTTCGAGTGCTGGAAAACGGAGAGCTTTTGGGAATTCTGGCCGATCTGAACGCTCAGGAGCGGGAAGGTGTGTTTGTCGATTTTTTCGGCGTTCCGGCTTCGACCACGACCAGTATTGCTAAATTAGCTCTGGCCACTAACTCTATTGTGCTGCCGGCCTTTGCCGTATGGGAAGAAACCAAACAAAAATATGTCGTTTATTTGGAGCCGCCGGTTGATTACGGAAAAACCGAAAACCCGGACCAGGACATCAAACAATTAACTCAACATATCACCAGCATCGTCGAAAGATATGTCCGTCAATACCCTGAACAATGGCTTTGGATTCACAAACGCTGGAATACTAGGCCGAAAGGCGAAAAGGGACTTTATTGAGTAAGGAGTAAGGAGTAGGGAGAAAGGGATTTACTCCTCAATCCTTACTCCTTACTTTCGACTTTCGAGGAACCATTCGACAAATTTCGGAATTCCTTCCTTAATCTTAGTGGTCGGATTGTAATTTAAAAGCTTCCTGGCTTTGGAAATATCGGCAAAAGTTTGCGGCACATCGCCGGGTTGGAGCGGCTTACGCTCAATGATCGCTTTTTTACCCAAATTTTCTTCCAAAACTTCGATCAATTCGCGTAATTCGGTAGTTTGCGATTCGCCTAAATTAAAAATCTCGTAATTGCTTTGGTCGTAATCAATTGAGGCTCTGACGCCTTGAATAATATCCTCGATGTAGGTGTAATCGCGGCGGGTGGTGCCGTCGCCGAAAACCGGAATCGGTTTTCCTTCCGAAATCAATTTGGAAAATTTATGAATCGCCAGATCGGGACGTTGCCGCGCTCCGTAAACCGTAAAAAAGCGCAAACCGACGACCCGAATATCGTAAAGATGCGAGAAGGTATGACACAAAAATTCACCGGCGGCTTTGGTCGCCGCATAAGGCGAAATCGTTTGATAAATGCGGTCGTCTTCCGAAAAAGGGATTTTAGAATTGATCCCGTAAACGCTTGAAGATGAAGCAAAAACGAATTGTTTGATTTCGTGCTGGCGGGCGAGCTCCAATAAGTTGACCGTTCCGTTGACATTGGTTTCGGTATAAAGTTTCGGTTGACTCAAGGATGGCCTGACGCCGGCGCGAGCCGCCAGATGAACGATCGCATCAAACTTTGTTTGGTCAAAAATGTTGGCCAGACGTTCGGCATCTCGAATATCGGCTTCAGCTAATTTATAATTTTCGTTTTCTAATTGATGAGCGATATTTGAACGTTTAATTTCAGGATTGTAAAAATCATTGAAATCATCAACACAAGTCACGTTCCAACTGTTTTCCGATAACAATTTATCAACCAAGTGCGAGCCGATAAATCCGGCTCCGCCTGTTACTAAGATATTTTTCATTGAATTATTCGAGTTATCAGCTCTCAGTTATCAGCTGTGAGCTTTAAATAAGGATTGAATTTAGCTGATAGTCGACGACTAAAAGCTGACTGCTGCTGATTTTAGCAGACCTTAATTCAAAAAACGACCTTTGGTGTGATAGCGATGGATCAGTTCTTCTAAAAAACCTTCGTAGGTAAAATTTTGTAAGTCGTAGCCGGGTTTGATTTTATACATAATCGGGAGAGCCACTCGCCAGGCCATCCACAGCCTCTGCCTCTCGGTTAAATCCCAACGTCGCCGTAAAAAATTTTCCACCACTTCGATTTCCGGATCGGTCAAACCCTTTAAATCTCCGGTAAACGGCGTCGGTTTTTGCACCCGGCGAAAAGCGGCGTCGGCCGTCGGATTGGCAAAAGTATCGGCAAAGGTCGGGGCCTCATCCGTTCGCTCTCTGACGACTACTGTCCCGGCAAAGAAATCGCCGATCCGTTGGTCACGATTGCTCAAAAAAATGGTGATCAGTCCAACCGAATAAATTGGAAATACTGAGCCGGGAAAAGAATCGAAAAGCCGCAGCAGATTACGGGCTAAGGATTCCCAAAAAGTGATCGGGCGCCCGTCTTCGCGAATGACGCGGAGCTTCAGCCAGCGTTTGCCCGGTGTTTGTCCGTTCCAAATCCACTCAAAAAAGACAAAATATCCGGTAAACAGCAAAAACAGGACGATAATCATGATCGCAATTGTCCATTTCGACATTTCCTGCAAAACCGTCATCGCTCCGCCGCCTTCCTGAATTGCATTTCCTGCCCCGGTAATACTCAGGAAAAAATAAACAACTGCCAAAATCGTCAGATACTGGATAATATGATCGATCAACACCGCCAGAAAACGATTGCCGATCGAGGCCAGCGCAAAGGCCAGCTGAACTCTTTCGGGAGTTTCAATGATTAAAGTTTCTTCGGTTTCGATGATTTGAGACATCAGTTTGATTATAAATAAAATTATTGGCGGCGGGAAATCTTTTGTTTCAGTTTTGCTATTTTTTCTTTTACTCGCCGGAAAGAAAGCCGCTTAAACTTGTTTTCTTTCAAAGCTCCGATAACTATTTCCTGCGCTTCTTTGGCTTCGATTGGATCAGCAATTGGTTTGCCTTGTTCGGCAGGCGCATTTTTTTCATAACTGAGATGGATCAGAACCGGAAAATGATCCGAGCCACACGAATTTTTTATTCTTTGCAAACTAATTAAACGAAAATGGTGTGAATGAAAAATATGGTCAAGCGGCAGCCGTAAAAGCTTATATTTGGCATGAAAAGTGTTATAAAATCCGCGTCCGACCCGTGGATCGAGCAATCCGCTGACTCTTTTAAAGAGACTGGTCGAAGCCGACCAGGCGGCATCGTTCATATCTCCGGCCACAATACAAGGCATATTGGATTCACAGGCAGCTCTCCCGACTAAAAGCAATTCGCCGTCGCGCTGGATCGAGCGTCCTCCATCCTGCGGCGTCGGCGGACGCGGGTGAACGCCGTGAAAAGCAATCTCATCCCCCGACCTTAATTTTATCCTGGTGTGAATCGAAGGAACATCTTCCTGAACAATAAATTGAAGCTCGGTGTCATAAATCTCAAGGCGCGAAAAAAACATCATCCCGAAATGATTATCCTGGAGAAAAGCCTCTCTAAACGGATAAATTTCTTTCAAACTTTCGAGATTTTTCGCCCATACATGATTTGGCTCGGCCAGTAAAACCACGTCTGCATTAGTACTTTTGATAAGCTCCAGGACTTGCGAATAATTCTCGTTTTCCATCAGGACATTAAAAATCAAAACCGAAATATTGGTGTCGTCCAAATCGGGCTCACGTGCCGAATAAACTTCTTTGGGGAAAAAAGGAGTAAAAGGCAAAATACAGCGAATTTGATAAACAGCAGAAACCAGGACGGCGATCGTAAAAAAGTAGTCGAAGGCGTTTAATATATTGAAGTAAAAGAGATGGATAATGAGAGAAATTAATAACAAACCAAGCACTTGGAGACGCGGAAAATCTCCGATCCGAATAAACCAATTGGCACTGCGAATAAAAGGTTTAACGGTTAGGATAAGACCTAAAATTCCAATACTAACGGCAATCCATTTCATCTATATCTAATTAAATTTAAGCAAAATCGGTAAAGTATAACACGCTGATTATCATTGATTAAGCTGGCTAACACTTGAAAGAGAAAAATGTTTTTTCTGCCTCTATCCTTCATCCCTCATCCTTTTAATCCGGTTCCTGCTGCGTCAGGCAATGAAGAGTGCCAAGACCCCACACCAGATCAACTGCGTGAATTCCGATCACTTTTCGGGTCGGGAAAAGCTCGGCTAAGATTCCTAAAGCCGTTCGATCATTTTCATCGTTAAAAGTCGGCACCAAAACCGATTCATTGGCAATATAAAAATTGGCATAAGAAGCCGGAAGCCTCTGCCCCGCAAAAATCAAAGGCGACGGCATCGGCAGCCGGACAATTTCAGGTCGTTCATTGTTTTCCAGCTTAAAGCCTTCCAATTTTTCACGGTTTTCTTCCAAAACCCGATGATTGGCGTCCTCTCTATTTTTCTCTTCGGCCAGGATAATCGTTTTTTTATCTACAAAGCGACAGAAATCATCAATATGCCCGTGCGTATCGTCACCAACAATCCCTTTATTGAGCCATAAAGTATTAGTCGCTCCGATATTTTCCCGAAAGACCTGCTCGTAATCTTCGCGAGTTAAATGAGGATTACGAGTTTGGACTTCGTAGTCGAGTAAACATTCTTCGGTAGTTAAAAGCGTACCGGTACCGTTGACATCAATCGCGCCCCATTCCAAAACAACTTCCCGACCTCTATATGCAACCTCAAAAACTTTTCGTTGGGCACGTTTGGCATATTCCAGTGCAACTTTGTTATCCAGCTTCCAATCATCATATTTGGCCCAGGCGTTGAATTTGAATTTGATAACAGCCACTTCGCCGGTTTGTTCATTTCGGACGAACATCGGCCCCGAATCTCTCATCCAGCCGCGATTATGCGGAATTTGATAAAACTCGATTTGACTGAAGTCTACGCCGACTTTGGTTAAAACCTGGCGGGCTTTGGCTTCGTGTTTTTCGTCCTGAACTAAAATTGCGACAGTCTCGCCGCCTTCGATGAGCTTTCGGGTAATTTCCCCGTAAACCCAATGAATCGTCGCAATTTTGCCCGGAAAATCGTTTTTATTACTGCACCATCCGATCCAGGTCGCCCGATGTTTTTCCCATTCGGCCGGCATTTTGAAACCGGCTTCAAGTGGAGTCTGTTTCATAAAATAAATTTGCCACAGAGGGCGCAGAGAGCACAGAGATTTATTTTTGTTCGCTTGGTAAAAGCTTATGTTTCAGATTTGGCGGATAATCCCCGCTAATCAACCGAACAAAGATTTCAAGACCAATTACATCAACCGATTTTTCAAATTTTTCTTTATCTATAAGGTCGGCGTCAATCATTGCATCTGCAATAAGCTCGGCTATACCATTACTCCAAGCTTGAAACGCTTTATCTTCTTCCGTCATTTTGTTGAATTTACCTTTTTCTCTGCGTCCTCTGTGCCCTCTATGGCTAAACCCTAATCATCAAATCTTTTTTGCAAATTGCCGTAATTTTCGATGCGGCGGTCGCGAAAGAACTGCCAGTTGCGGCGGACATCTTCCATTCTGGCCCGGTCAATTTCGACGACTAAAACTTCTTCCTTGTCATCGCTGGCTTGAGCAATCACGACACCAAACGGGTCAGCTACAAAACTATGTCCCCAGAATTGAATCCCATCGGTACCTTCGGTAAAAACTTCGTGACCGACTCGATTTACCGAAACTACATAGAGGCCGTTGGCAATCGCGTGTGAACGCTGAATGGTTTGCCAAGCGTCCTGCTGAGAAGCTCCGACTTCTTCCTTTTCAAAAGGGTGCCAGCCGATGGCGGTCGGATAAAATAACACTTCAGCCCCTTTTAAGGCGGTTAATCTGGCGCCTTCGGGAAACCATTGGTCCCAGCAAATAAGGGTTCCGATCTTAGCTTTTGGAGTATCAAAGGCTTTAAATCCGGTATCGCCCGGCGTAAAATAAAATTTTTCGTAATAGGACGGATCATCGGGAATGTGCATTTTGCGATAAACTCCGACGATTTCGCCGTCTTCGCCAAGCACCGCCAGACTATTATGAAAAATCCCGACCACCGACCGGCGTTCAAAAAGCGGAGCAATGACCGTTACTTTATGCTTTTTGGCAATCTCTCCCAATCTTTTGGTCGAAGGACCCGGAATCGTTTCCGCCAGATCAAATAGTTCAACATCTTCGCGCTGACAAAAATACTGCGACCTGAACATTTCCGGCAGACAAATGATTTCTGCGCCTTTTTCGGCAGCTTCAGCTACAAATTCGCCGGCTCGTCGGGTATTTTCCTCGACGTCCGCCGACATCGACATCTGGACTAATCCGACTTTGTATTTGTTATCTCGACTCATAATATTAGGATACAAAATTTTTCAACGATTACGAAACTTTCACATTTAAATCAAAAGAAACCCGTTGAGAATTCAACGGGTTTCTTTTTGCCTGTTTATGTTCAAACTATTTGGCGATCCAAACATTATCTTTAGGATCCGAATCCGGGAATCTTCCAAATGGATCCAGCGTGATCTGTTTGATTGCACGTTTTCCAAAATCGAGCGAAGCCCCAAAATCGCGGTCTCCGTTAAACCAGACATCCTCATTCCACATCACAATTGCCGTTTTATCATCAACCATTTTGGCATTCGGCATTGCTTTGATCTTTTCGCTGCCATCGGCAAATTCGACTTTGAGAACAACGGGCGAAGGCATTTCGCCGGCTTGATGGATAGTAATTTGTGTTTTATCTCCCTTTGAGACAACTTCTTTGATCGAGCCGTTAACCGATTCGGTAGTGAAAAGCCAGTAATACCAGAACCAATTTAAGTCACGACCCAACTCTTTATTCATGAAGAAGGCAAAATCCCAGGGCGACGGATGTTTGAACTTCCACGTTTCCACATATTTCCTGATAGCTGCATTCATCGCATCGTCACCGACTATTGCGCCCAGCATCGAAAACATCATCGTTACTTTTCCATAGGTTTGAAAGCCATAGAATGTTCCTCCATAGTTGGCATTCCACATCATCATTGGCTCATCTTCATTACCGCTGATAGTGCCGTATCTTTGCCCCATATTATCAAGTTTGAAGGGCTTTCCGGCTTCATCGGCACCCGAAAGAACATTTGAATAATTATTAAACCCTTCATCCATCCACCCATAACGGGTTTCATTTGTTCCGACCGTCATCGGAATCCATTGATGAAAAGTTTCGTGATCGGCTGCGCCTTCATTTGAATTGATGACCATCGGATATTCCATTCCGGAGCTTGGGCCGTCCTGGAGCGTCAATTGAGGAAAGGAGTATGGGATCAAAAGTTTAGAATAAAATTCGAGGGCATGCCGGGCACTTTTTCCGGCGTTCTTAAAAAGATTTGCATTTTCCGGCAGGTAAAACATATGAACCGGAACAAAACCTTTTGACGGAATATTGGCGCGGGTTGTTCGCCAGACGAACTGATTCGAGGTCGCCCACGCAAAATCGTTAACTTCTTCGGCCAGGAAATGCCAGATGTTTTTATCTCGCGGTAATAAGGCTTTGCCGACCCCGCGTTCGTCTTCTTTGACGATCATCACCTCTTCATCCGTCTTCAACGCCGATTCAAGCCGTTCACGGACAAAAGGAGCCAATGCTTCATTGGCATTTTGCAGCACACCGGTTCCGCTGACGAGCCATCCGGCCGGCACTTCGATTTTGACATCAAATTTACCGAAGTTATTGTAAAACTCCGAAGGGCCGAGATAAGGATTGGTATCCCATCCTCGCAGATCATCGTATTTGGCCAGACGCGGATACCATTGAGTAGGTTGGAAAAGTTTGCTCTCCCATCTCTGCGTCATGCGATGTCCTTGACCATCTTCGCCGCCCGGTAATTTTGTCTGCCAATCAATCTCAATGGTTGCTACGCTGCGCGATTCGATCGGTTCCGCAAGAATTACCGTAGCCACACTTTGACCTAAACCGGTGACATATGATTTTTCAATCTTCTGTGGCCCCTGGGGGCCCGGTCTTGGCGGGTTCAATTTTAAATCAATTTCAGCTCCATTGATTTTAATCCGGGTGACCACCATTCCTTCAGTAGTTTCTGCCGGAACGGAAAAGATACGTGAAACTTTCGGACGAAAAATATTGTGGTCAATCCGCAAAACAAGGCGGGTAAGTTTATCACCGCTATTATTATGGAGGGCAATAGTTTCACTTCCGGTGATGGTTTGCGTTTCGGGATTGAGACTGGCATTGATCGAATAATCGGTTTTGAGCTGCCAGTAATTCGGTCCCGGACGACCCGAGGTATCTCGCGTTCCATTCCGATAAGCTCTTTGAATCGAGCTGGTGAGCGGAATATTTCTCCGGATCGCACGCTTTAATAGTGCTCCCGAATCCGTGAGAATCGTAGTATTCAGCGGGGAAGGAGCTGTCTGTACCTGCCCGAAAACTGTGTAACAGTTCAAAAATAAGAGACCAATAATAATTTTTAGTTTCATAAAAAACCTTTGCGATAATTGATTTAAGATTGTTGAAATTCAGATTATCTTAAAATCGTATTTAATCCAAGTTACTAGTTATGGGTGAAAAAAAGATGAGCCCACAGAAAAACACGAAAGAACTCGGAATGTTTTAGTTTTTTTCTTTTTCCGTGTGTTTCCGCGTTTTTCTGCGGGCCTTTGCTGCTAAAAATTGAATAACTGGTAACTTGGATTATTTAGTTGAAATTTGTCTCTTTATTATTAATTATTCACTTTTACTTTCAAAAATTTACGCTTGCCGACCTGCAATAAAATTTCGTCCTTTAACTCAATTTCGGCTCCGGTATTCGAGGCTTTCTCGCCGCCGACTTTGACACCACCCTGTTCAATCAAACGTTTGGCTTCGCCTTTGGATGCCACCATTTCAGTGCTGACCAGCAAATCAACCAGTTTGTAACTGCCCGAAGCGATTGATTTTTCTTCAATTTCATCCGGCACATCTTTGTTGACAAATTGGCGCACAAAATTTTCTTCGGCTTCATTGGCAGCCGTTTGGGAATGAAAATCCTTGATGATGAGCTTGGCTAAATTGACTTTTAAATTACGCGGATTTTCTTCCAAGCTTCGCATCTTTTCGATTTCGGCAGGCGTTAAATCCGTGACTAATTCGTAGTAACGCCACATTAAATCATCAGACACAGACATTACCTTGCCGAACATTTCATTCGGATTTTCGTCAATTCCGATATAATTATTGAGCGATTTCGACATTTTATTGACTCCGTCCAAACCTTCCAAAAGCGGCGTTGTCAAAATCACCTGCGGTTCCTGTGAATATTCGCGCTGCAAGTTTCGCCCGACCATCAAGTTAAATTTCTGGTCGGTACCGCCGAGCTCGACATCCGCCTCAAGCGCCACCGAATCATAGCCTTGGGTCAACGGATATAAAAGTTCATGCAAAGAAATCGGACGTTCTTCGCGGAGTCGTTTTTCAAAATCATCCCGTTCCAAAATCTGTTTGACCGTCACCCGTGAGCAAAGTTTGACAAAATCGGCAGCCGAATATTTATCCATCCATTCCGAATTAAAGCGAATCTCGGTTTTATCAGGGTCAAGCAATTTAAAGATCTGAGTTTTGTAAGTTTCGGCATTAGCGTTGATTTCTTCGCGTGAAAGCGGCGGACGGGTCGCATTTTTGCCCGATGGATCACCGATCATCCCGGTAAAATCACCGATCAAAAAAATCGCGGTATGTCCGAGTTCCTGAAAGGCGCGGAGCTTGCGAATAACGACCGTATGTCCGACGTGAATGTCGGGCGCCGTCGGATCAGCTCCGAGTTTGACCCGAATCGGTTTTCCGGTCTTGGCACTGCGCTCTAATTTGGCACGTAGATCTTCTTCGCGGATCAAATCAACCGCGCCTTTCTTGATAAATGCAATCTGTTCATCTATGGTCATAAAGAATAATGGTAAATGGTAAACGGTAATTGGTAAAAGTGTGGAAGGAAATTTTGTGAGATTTTTATAATTTTCGATACATAATCAGCGCATTCGTCAAACCGTTTTGCGAATGCTGAAAGGCTTCGGGAATTTCGCCGATGATTTCAAAGCCTAAGGAAAGCCAAAGTTTGACGGCCACTTGATTGGATTTGACCACAAAATTAAATTGTATTGCGCTGTAACCAAGCCGTTTCGCTTCCGGCAAAGAAAATTCCGCCATTTTTCGACCAATGCCTTGTCCTTTGGCATCGGGTGAAACCATATAACCGGCGTTGCAAATATGCGAACCCAAATCGGGTTGATTAGCTTTTAGATAAAATGAGCCGAGAATTTGAGGATTCGATCCGCCCGCTGACGCAGGCGGTACTGACACGGCCACATAAGTTTCTTTATCTTCGCCAAACCAATATTCAAGCATTTTTTCTTTTGACGAATCGGGCGCGAAAACATAGGTGTCACCGGTCGCAATGACGGCTTGAATAATTTTCCAAACCTCGTCCCTGTCTGTTTCAATGGCTTTTCTGATTTCCAGCATTTCAAATTTTTATTATTCCCCAAAACTCCGAAAGCATCAAAATGACGCCAAGGGTAATTAATGACAGAGAGAGAATATCTAAACAATGATGACGGATTATTTCGTCAAATCTGACTATTCCATAAATGATTTTAGTTCTTTTTTCGCTCATGATTGATTGAACGCGAGCGTTCTCAAACTCTTGCAGCAGTAGCCTTTTTCAAAACAAACCGCCAAATCATTCGCTGGCTCGTTTCTTCAAAAATATAACTTGCGGTCGTAACTTGCCAAAAGCCTAAAAACTGCCATTGTCCGACCTTGAGCTTGCAAAAAAGCGGAACCGCGGTTTGAGTTTTAATGGCTTTGGTCATCGCTTGATTCCAAACGTCGAGTTTCTGATCGCGGCGCCGACCCGCGCCGGTGTAAAAGATTTCGTTCGCCTTTTCATTGGTAAAATCCGGGTAACACGGATTAATCTGGCCAAAATCGGTTAAAAGCGAAATCAATTCGCCGTTTCGTTGATAAATTCCATGACGAGAGTGATGAATTTCCGACACTTCGCTCCACGAATAAATCTCGTTGATTTTGAAATCTCTTTCTATCTTTTTTATCGTCCCTTTTGTCATTATTTAAGTGGTTTAAGAAACGCTATCAACTTTTCCACTTTTTCACTTTATCTCATTAAGGTTAGAATTGGATTGTGTGGAAAGACATTGTCAGCAAAATTTGGCGTAAAATGCCGAAATATGTGAAATATCGCGCGGTTCGAGCCACGCAGCGAAAATTCACCGTCTCAGCCGGAGCCGTCATCCTTAATCAAAAAGGTGAAGTTCTCTTACTCGATCATCTGCTGCGTCCTGGCTCCGGCTGGGGAGTTCCCGGCGGATTTATTAATCCTTCAGAGCAATTGGAAGAAGCCGTCAGGCGCGAAGTCTTTGAAGAAACAGGACTCGAAATTGAAAATGTCAGATTGGTTTGGGTGCGGACGATTTATCGTCACATTGAAGCAATCTTTCTGGCTGACGGAGTTGGTGAACCAAAAGTCAAGAGTCTCGAAATCAAAGCAGCCAAGTGGTTTGCGGTTGATCAGATTCCCGAGATGAGCTATTCGCAGGGAGAAATCATCCGTGAGGTTTTGTCAAAAATTGCAAAGTAGTGGAAAATTAATTTTGTCATAATCAATTGTTATAGAGGAGAAAATCAATGATTAATTTAGTCCCGTCGCCCGAATCCGTGATGGAAATTTTGCAAACTACCGGTGCCTATCGCAAAGGACATTTTATTTATCCGAACGGCAGACATGCTTCTCATTACTTTCAAATGCCGCTCGCTTTTCGCTATTACGACAATGCCCGAATCCTCTCCGTCGGTTTGAGCCGTCTCTTTCGGATGGAAAAATCCATTTCCAGCCGTTTGCCGAAAGTTTCGATTATTAGTCCGAGTCCGGGCGGTATTATGGTAGCTTTTGGGGTCCGCGAAGCCCTCAGCGCAGAGCAAATTTATTGGGCCGAGATGGAAGACGGGAAACGCCAATTCCGGCAATATATCAGTGAAGGCGATGTGCATCCGGCCATTATCGTGGACGACATTTTGCGCTCAGGAAAAGCGATTACTGAAACCGTGGCGTTAGTCAAAGAGTTAGGCACGGAGGTCATCGGGATCGGTACGATTTGTAAATTTGAAGACGCTCCGAACGAGTTCGACGGAATTCCGGTCACCACTCTCACTTCTTTTGATGTTAACTTTTACGACACTGAAGAAGAGTGGAAAAATTCGCGGAACGCTTCAGATAAGGAAGAAGAAAAAGTCAGATTCTAGTAATTAGTAACTGGTAATTAGTAATAAGTCGGTTTATTCCTTACTTTTAATTACCAGTTACTAATCACCAATTACTATTGACCTTTGACCTGTTCGAACAAACTCTTTCGTTCCGCCAATAATCGTAAAAATTTCTCCCGTCGGAAAAAGAAAAGCGAAATCGCCCTCAGCCAACCGCTCAGCTCACCGATTTCTTCCAATGAACGAAGCGCAATATAGCCGCACAAAAACGAAAAAGGAATTGAGATCAATGCGATTTTCCAACCAAAATAAATATCCAGAACGACCGCTAAAAGAATCCAGCTCAAAGGCATTAAGACCATTGCAGACAAGAGTTTAACGGTTGAAAGCATATCAAAATAGCCCTTTTTAGTTTGAAAAGATGAAATGAGCTTGCCGAATTGGTAAGCCGGGAAATGCAGAATGATCCCAAAAATCGCTAAAGGAGCCAGCAAAATCAGATGCCAGGAACGCTCAATGGCTTTTTTCAAAACAAAGTTTTTTGATAAATCGGCCAGATTCAAAAACTCCGATTCGATCCCGAGCCGGTCAAGTTTCTGATCATATTCGGCCAGTCGTTTTTCCAATTTTTCATCACTTTCGGTTTTCGATTCATCCAAAAATCTTTGCAGAATTTCCAATCTTTCACCCAAATTTTCTTCGTGCAGAGTAGTAGTCGTAATCACTTCTTCGGCAATTTTAGCCACTTCGATTTGTGATTCAGATTCAGCATTGAGCGTCACTTCGCGGAGATTTTTTTCAATTTTGGCAGTCAAAGTCTTAACTGCTTCTCGCGGCGGCTGACCATTTTCGTCCAGCTCGACCGGCAAGACCTGTATCGGTTCGCCGAAATGGAGCAATGCTTCGCTCCGAAAAGTCGTTTTGTTGGTGTAAAAAAGCCCGACCGGAATTATTTTCAGGTCAAGTGACGAAGGATTTTTACCGGATGAAACCGCGCCCAAAGCAATCCGGGCGGCACCGGTTTTGAGGGGTTGAAGCTGACTTTCACTATGCGAAATTCCTTCGGGGAAAATGGCGATGGCTCCGCCCGATTTTAAAAGTTCGCGGGTCAGGGTGAAAGTTTCAGCATTTTTAGAAACGTCTTCGCCCTTATCCTGCTGACGATAAAGCGGAAGTGCGCCGACGGTGCGAATCAACCAGCCGACGACCGGCATTTTGAAAAGAGTTGATTTGGCTAGAAAGGCAATTCTCCGCGGCAGAGCAATAAACAGCAGCATCGGATCAATCAGCGCGTTGGGATGATTGCTGACAAAAATTAACCCGCCTTCTTTCGGCAATTTGTCTGAATTAACCAGTTCGATCTGGCGAAAAAAAAGGCCGACTCCAACACCAAAGATCAGATGCAGAAGCCGCAAAGTAAAAGAACCTGGCCGTTGAATAATCAACTTGGCCAGGTTCAGTTTTTTGACGCTCATATTCATAGTAAATCGTGAATAGTGAATCGGTAATAGATTATTGAATCTCAAATCGTCTATTTACTTTTTACAATTCACTATTTACTAAATCTCGTGCCGATTGGTTAACGCTTTATCCATTGTGACTTCATCTACGAATTCGAGATCGCTGCCGACCGGCATTCCCATTGCAATTCGGGTTACTTTGACGCCCAAAGGTTTGAGCAAACGGGCGATGTAATTGGCGGTCGCTTCGCCTTCGGTATTCGGATTAGTCGCGACAATTATCTCTGCTACCTCGACCCCCTCATTATTATTCGGCATTAGACGCGGAAGTAGATTCGCCAGCATTAATTCGTCAGGACCGATCCCGCGAATCGGGGATAAACAACCGTGCAGAATGTGATATAAGCCTTTGTAGCTACGGGTTTTTTCGACAGCGACCAGATTGTAAGGTTCTTCCACAATACAAATTATGGAGCGATCGCGCGTCGGTGAGGAACAATAGAGACACGGGTCAACATCGGTCAAATTATTGCAGATCGTGCAGAAAACGATTTTCCGCTTGACCTCTTGCAAGGCCTCGACAAATCGTTCAACTTCCGCTTCGGGACGTCGCAGAATGTAAAAGGCCAGCCGTTGAGCGTTTTTATGACCAATGCCGGGCAGACGTTTAAATTCGTCAATCAGCTTGGCGACAGGTTCTGAATATTCAAGCATATTTCGATTGGGGATTGGGGATTGGGGATTGGGGATTTTGGGAATAGGAAAATTCCTTATTCAATCCGCAATCCGAATTCCCAAATCTGAAATTCCTAGAATCCCATTCCGGGAGGTAGCATTCCTCCAAGTTGGCCTTTTAATTTTTCTTCCACTTTACGACGGGCTTCGCCGAGCGCGGCCATGGTTAAATCTTGAATCATTTCAACATCACCGTCTTTGACCAGATCAGGCGAAATAACTAATTCCAGGACCTCAAAATCACCGCGCATTTTGACGGTCACGGCACCGCCGCCCGCTGAAGCATCAACCACCGTCGCCTTCATTTGTTTGCCCATTTCTTCTTGCATTTGCTGGGCTTGCTTCATCATTGAATTTAAGTCTAAACCACCGGGAAATTTCATTTCTTTTTCTTCCTTTATCAATAAAATTTGTTAAATTTAATCGTAACTTTCAAACGATTAAAAGGCAAATTCAATGATTATAAGTTTTTAGTTCCAGGCTCCGGGATTAACCTCTCATTTTGGCAAATATTATTATTCATGTAATCGATAATTTTCAAAAAAACTCATTTTTACCGGAGACTTATAGAAAATACAAAGAAATGTTAAAACTTTTTTATTTTTGTTGTGTATTTTTGTGGAATACTTGATCTGTTACTCCTTTTTTTAAATAGAAGCTCAGAGTCCTGAGTCTGCTAAGAGATCAAACCCGCCCGGAATAAAAAATTTTACGCATGAAAAATAGTTCCTTATTTATTGTAATCACTATCTTTTTAGTTGTCGGCATCAACGCCCAAACCCGTACCCGATTGATTGATAATTTTGATATGGCCAGTGGAGTTCAAGTTTATACTCCGCCTAAACCAATTGTCCCCGTCCAATCGCCTACTCCTAAAAAATTAGTCAAAAAAACATCGCAAAAGACGATGAACATGCAGGATGCGGTCAGCTTGAAAGGGACCGGATCAGGAAATTCTGCTTTACCCAAATTAGCTATGTCAGCCGGCAAGTCAATGGGCGGTTTTACCACCGGAGATGAGACGATTGATTCATATATTGTTGATTCCAGTCTTCGTTATGGGATTGATCCGCTTTTGATTTATTCTCAAATGCACCAGGAATCTTCGTTTAAACTGCGAGCGACTTCGTATAAAGGAGCCCGGGGATTGATGCAATTAATGCCGGCCACGGCAATTCGCTTCGGAGTGACGAATATTTTTGATCCTCGTCAAAATATTGATGCCGGGGTTCGATATATGCGCTGGCTGTTAAATACTTTTAACGGCGATGTCAATTTAGCGTTGGCGGGTTATAACGCCGGCGAAGGCGCGGTCATGAAATATGGCTGGCAGATTCCGCCTTATAATGAAACTCAGGAATATGTCCGCCGGATTTCTAATCGCTACAATTCAATCAGAAATCCGAATTACATTGCCAAAACAGTTAAAAAAGTTTCGACTAACGATGTTGCTAAACTGGAAAAGAAAGTTGCTGCTCCATTAACGGTTTATGAGCGCAATCCGATTGCAGTGCGTTTGCCTGATGGCAGAATGCGACTCGTTAATCAATAAAGATTCTCACATCTCTTCTCCTCTTGGTAGAGCAACCATGCGGTCAGATTTTTCTGACCGCGTTTTTTTGTGGTAAAAAGACAAATCTTGTATGATGAAAGTCGAGAGTCTCTAGTCGAGAGTCGAGAGAAAAATTAATGCTCTCGACTCTTCACTCCTGACTCTCCACTCAGAAAAATATGTTTTGTGACAAATGCGGCGCCAGCAACCGGGATGATGCTAATTTTTGTAAAAAATGTGGTTATGAGTTTTCTGACGAAGAGTTAACCCAAATCGCAAGTATTCCTAAAGAATCCAATGAAGAGGGGGAGGAGAAAAGGGTCTTTTCAATTCGTCCCACGCTTTTATTTGTTAAAATCGGCTATGTAGCAGCGGTTATTTCGGCTTTTTTGCTGGTCGTAGTGCTGTATTATTTGGGAAATGTAACTGGTTTCGAAATTCCCTGGTGGTTCTCGATCTTGGCTGGCCTGGCTTTACTTTTAATTCCGGCGTTTTATCATTTGAAGCAAAAAACGGTGCTCTACACTTTGACCGATTCTAAAATCGAGATCGATGAAGGCTTTATTTTTCAAAACTCGCGCAATATTCCGCTCCGCTCAATTCAGGATGTTTCGATTTCCTCGACTATTTTGCAAAGAATGCTCGGCTTCGGTAACCTGGTGATCGATAATGCCAGCGAAGATGGCGGCAAAGTTATTTTAAAAGACATTAACACACCCAAAAAATATGCCGATATATTGCTTAAGGAGATGCGATTGCTGAATAAGTAAGGAGTAGGGAGTAAGGGGTGAGGAGTAAAAAGTATTAAATTTTCACAATTAAAACTAAAGAAATATTTTGATAAAAAAACCATCTTTTCTTTGACTTCTTATTTCCTACTTCTTACTCCCTACTCCTTACTATTAAAATAAGCTTTATGAAAAGAATATTCGTCACCGGCGGAGCAGGATTTATCGGCTCTGCTTTTATTCGACTTATTTTAGAGGAAACTTCCGATCTTGAGATCATAAACTTCGATGCTCTGACCTATGCTGGAAACCTGGATAATTTGGTGGGCTTGGACAGTTCCCGTTATCAATTTATTCACGGCGATATTCGTCAGCGTGAAGCCGTTTTGCAGGCTTTACCTGACGACACGGAAGCTATTTTTAATTTTGCGGCGGAATCTCACGTTGACCGCAGCATTCATTCGGCAGATGAGTTTTTAACCACCAATATTCTTGGCACCCAGGTTCTTTTGGACGCGGCCCGGGCCAAAAATGTGAGACGTTTTGTCCAGGTTTCGACCGATGAGGTGATGGGAAGTTTGCCCGAAGACGAGACCGCATTTTTCACCGAAGATTCTCCGATTCAGCCAAATTCTCCTTATGCCGCTTCAAAAGCTTCGGCTGAATTAGTCGTGCGAGCGGCGCGTGAAACTTTTGGCGTGGATACGGTTATCACTCGGTGCGGCAATAATTACGGACCGCGTCAATTTCCCGAAAAGCTGATTCCGCTGATGATTTCCAATGCCATGAATAATGAGCCTTTACCGGTTTATGGCGACGGTAAAAACGTGCGAGATTGGATTTATGTCGAAGACCATGCTCGTGCGGTTTGGATGGTTTACGAGAAGGGAAAGTCGGGCGAGACTTATAACATTGGGGCCAGAAATGAACGACGAAATCTGGAAGTGGTGACCTCGATTCTGGATGCTTTAGGCAAACCGCATAGTTTGATTAAATATGTCACCGACCGTCTGGGCCACGACCGCCGTTACGCGATCGACGCCGCCAAAGTTGAAAATGAAATTGGCTGGCGCACCCAAACTAGCTGGGAAGAAGGCTTGCAGAAAACTATTCGCTGGTATCAGGAAAATCAGGATTGGGTGAATCGGATTCGGAATGGTGCCTATCGTGATTACTACAAAAATCATTATGGGATGGAAGTTGGGAGCAGTTAACAGGAAGTTGACAGAGTGAACAGAGTTGCAGATATTTCGATGAACTTCCGCAATTTTCTGAGAACTATCTGTAACTATCTGCAAACTCAAACTATATGAAAGTTTTAATCACAGGGGCTAACGGAATGGTGGCTAAAGCTGCTATTCAATATTGCCAGTCCATCGGCGATGAGGTTGTTGCCAAAACTCGGCAGGAACTAGACATTACCCATGAAAAAGATGTACTCGAGCTTTTTGAGAGAGAGAAGTTTGATGCCGTTTTGAATTGTGCGGCTTATACCAACGTTGACGGGGCGGAAACTAATCAGATGATTTGCCGGCAGGCAAATGTGGTCGGAGTTAAAAATCTTGCTAAAGCTTCCAAACAGATAAATTCCGCGTTTGTGACGATTTCAACCGATTATGTTTTTGACGGCGTCAAAGGCGATTTCTATACTCAGCGCGACGATACAAATCCGCAGGGATTTTACGCCCACACAAAACGGGAAGGTGAGCTAATGGCAAAATATTATTATGCCCGTTCGATCATCGTCCGTTCAGGTTGGATTTTCGGCGATGAGGGGACAAATTTTTTGAGCGTCATGCCCAAACTTTTGGGTGAGGGAAAATCGATCAAAGCCATTTGGGATTCTTACGGGACGCCCACCTTTGCTCAAGACCTCGCCCGGCGTTTGCGTGAATTAGCCGAACTAGATTTACCGGCCATTTATCACGTTTGCAATGAAGGCGAAGGGACGACCTTTGCCGAATTTGCCCGAAAGATTTGTGAAATAAAAGGATTTGATCTGGATTTGGTGGAGGGGGTGACGATGGATTCGCTTTCGCGTCCCGCACCGCGCCCGCGTGATTCGCGACTGAAGTGTTTGTTTAGCCAAAAATTCGGGCTTTCTCCCTTACCGGATTGGGAAAAAGCCCTGGCTGAATTTTTACAAAATAAATAGGTTTTAGGTTTTTGGAATCCTTGATTGTGGCTGAATTTTCAACTTGAAGAAAATTCAAAGATCAAAAACCAAAAAACTATTTTTTGCTGATCGTATCGTAATCATCATCCATTCGTGGCGTCGACCCGTCCTCATTGTCTTCATAGCCGTAATCGTAGCCATAGCCGTAATAACCATATTCAAACGAATCAGGCTTAATTCCGTTCAGGACGACCCCGTAAATGCGGGTGCCGATGGTATTGAGCCGTTGTTTGAAGCGTTTAATGAGCTGAATTGAGCTCTTACCGGACATGGCAACCAAAATTACTCCATCTACGACAGTCGAGAGAATAGCCGCATCGGCAAACGAAATAGCCGGCGGAGAGTCAATCACGATATGATTAAACTTACCTCTTAAATCACGCAGAAGCTCCTGCATTTCAGCTGAACTCAAGAGTTCTGCCGGATTTGGCGGAATCGGCCCGCTGGTAATGACTCTTAACTTTGGAAAAGAAGGATATGGTTTAATCAACGTATCGGTATTTTTATCACCCGAAAGATAGTTGGTTAATCCGGTATTGTTATCCATGGCAAAATGCTGATGCAAACGTGGACGGCGCAAGTCGCAGTCAATAATCACGACATCGGCTCCTGATTGGGCCAAGGTAATAGCTGTATTAATGGCAGTTGTTGTCTTTCCTTCGGACGGTTGGGAAGACGTCACCAAAACTACTTGCGGCGGTTTTCCAGCCGATGAAAAGAGCAATGAGGTCCGTAAATGACGATAAGCCTCGGCCATCGCTGAACGAGTGTCCTCAAGCGTAATCAAGGCGGTTGAAGAAGGCGATTTATTCCCATTTTCAGCCGGTAACCCTTTGCGTTTCCGTTTACCAAGAATGCTTTCATGCGGAATTAAAGCCAAGGTCGGCAAGCCTAAATGTTTACCGATATCATCCGAAGTCTTAACTGAATCATCCAGGTAATCAAGCAAGAAGGCCAGACCGATTCCGATACCGAAAGAAAGGAAAAAGGCAATGAAGATATTGCGGTTGCGCTGCGGACCGATGGGGGCTTCAGGCCTCATTGCTTTGCCGGAAACCGTAATGTTATCAGGACGAGCTCCGCTGATAGCCAGTTCCATCGTTTTTTGGGTTTGCACATATTGATTGAGCAAATTTCTTTCAGTATCAATTTGACTATTGAGAGTCGTCAGTCGGGTTGAAGCGGTTCCGGCTGCGTTAGATACTCGTCTGGCCTCGAAATAAGCGTTTTTGAGATCGTTTTCACTGCGGATGGCGGCATTAAGTTTGGATTGAAAGTTAGTTAAGGTTTCACTGTTGGCAGTTGACTTCTGAGTTTTTTCCGCCTCTTTGATTTTATTCTCACCTTCAGTTTCGGCTTTATTTCGATCTTTTTTTAGTTTGTCAATTAAGGCCCTGGACGAAATTACATCCTTATGCTCGTCCGTATATTTAACCAGTAATTGACTTAATTTAGCTTCGGCCTCAATAATTTGTTTATCAATTCCGTCCACCCGATTTTCCAGCTCACTTCTCATTTTGAGAATGTAGCCACGCGCTTCATCATGATAAGGATTGCGACCCTCTCCTCCATCATATACTTTTCCGCTATTGATGGCGGCCGAGGCGGCCTCATATTGAGCTTGAAGCTGTCGGCGTTTATTCATCGCCTCTAAATACTGCTGGCTTAAAGTATTTAATCTGAGAGCATTAAAATCGGCCCCTTTTTCTCCGGTCAAAGGCAGATTAGCCTCTCTCATTTCGTTCATCAATTGGGCTTCTTTTTCGTTGATGCCGGTTTTCAGTTCGTCAATTTGCCTGATTAGATCATCATAGCTTTTTTCCTGACCTTGAATTGCGCGTTTAGCATCTTGTTCAATGTGAACCTGCGCTACCAGATCGGTTACTCGCGGAATTAATTCGGGATTATTATTGGTGAGAATGACATTTACCAAATCGGTATTTTGAACCTGTTCAATTCTCAGACCGCCGAGTAATTGGGCGGTATACATTTCTAAGCGGGCTTTTTCTTCAAGAGTCAGAGTACTAATGTCAGCAGCATTGGCATTATCCGTATTTTCAGTCAGGACAGGCAAAGAAGAGCCGGTATTTTCAGAAGTTTTTTCCCGGCTGAAAATAGATTTGAGTGATTCGACAAAGCCTTTATTGGCTTTACCAAATAAATTCGGGTCTTTATAAAATCCTCCCCGCAAAACTACTTCGCGCATCAGTTCAGGAGTTTTGAGCAACCTCAATTGAGTATTTACATAATTTCCATCATAGCCGAAATTGATATAGACGGAATCACCCTTGGATCCGGCCTTAGGTTTAGGGACGGTAATGACCATCGTCGTCTGTGATTCATAGATCGAAGGCAGACGATACATATAAAAAGCGACAACCGAGGTCACCAAAATAGTCATCGCCAAAATAATCGGCAAGCGTTTATAAACTATTAAAAAGTAATCCTTGAGCGAACGACCTTCATGAAAAACTTCATCATCATACATCGGTGCATAATTGGCGGGGACATCCGAAGGATGATTAACCTGTAAATTTCTGGTGGTTGGAAAGGGGGTTAGCCGTTCATCTTTTTCAATACTGCTCATACAAACCTCATCTGAATTTTTTTAGAAACAAACCTTTTTTATACCACAATTGCTTGCTTCAAAACATTAAAAACATTAACTTTTTGCCTTATTGTAGTAAAAAAATGAACTTTTACAAAGTTTCTACCTTTGTTTTCATCTAAATCGAAGTGTTATATTTCTTATTTGCACATATTTCAAATTTATTAACAAAGCCATTATGACTACAACTTCTCAGGTAGAAAACGATTATTCCAAACAATTTTCCGATTATGATTTCAAACTCGGTGTCGAGGGATTCAATTATTCCGATCTTTTTAATCCTTTCAAATTAAAAGAGCTGGCCGAAACTTTTTACGACGAAGTTAAAAACCGAAATGCTGAATTATACAATGCTTTGATGCAGTATATCGAATTCAAGGGCGAAAATTTTGAACAAAAAGTTGCCTCCAAGATTTTGACCGATACGGCTCCCTATTTATCCGCTTTTATTGCCCAACTTTTTCATATCGAACGTGAAAGAGCCGAATTGAGTTACGCGATCAACCAGGACGATCCCGTCTGGAAATATAAGTTCTTTGTTCAACGCCGGGCCATCAAAAAGTTTCCGGCTGAAACCATTAATGATTTGAATTACAACGAATTAAACTGGGCGGTGCGGGAACTGAGAAATACCGGTTTTGGTGATACTCTTCGTTTTGATGATGAACTGGCAGTAGCCAGCATCACCGCCAGTTTGGTTGAGCTCGAAGAATTATTGATTAAGAATCAGGATTTGACCGATTCGGCCAAAGCTACTTTGAAAGCTGTCCAAAAAACCTTTGACCGGCATCAAGATTCGACTTTCGGCAAACTTTTCTCCCAAAATGTCATAGAAATCGAGGCCACCGGCGAACTTTTACAAGCGCAAGCTGTTTTGAAAATCCTCGAAGCCTGGTCAGCTTTTTCATTCTTCAAAAAGACCAAAGACTGGATTAGTTTTCACGTTCCCCGCTCCCTGGATTATCAACATCTGGTGCATATTACCCGACCGACCGAACTTCTGACCGAAGCCATGAATTTTACCGAAAGTCATCTTCGGCGACGCGACGGTTTTAAGTTGACGGATGAAGGTGCGACTTTACGCGAATCACTGGCGGAAATTGATTACTGTATGATTTGCCATGAGCGCAGTAAAGACAGTTGCTCGACCGGAATGCACGAAAAAGACGGCTCGATCAAACGAAATCCTTTGGGAATCAAACTCGAAGGCTGTCCGCTAGATGAAAAAATTTCCGAAATGCATCTGCTCAAAGGACAAGGCGATTCGATCGGAGCCTTGGCTCTGGTGACGATTGACAATCCGATGTGCGCCGGAACCGGACACCGCATTTGCAACGACTGTATGAAGTCCTGCATTTTCCAAAAGCAGGAGCCGGTCAATATTCCGCAAGTTGAAACTTCGGCCTTAAAAGACGTCCTGGCAATGCCTTACGGTTTCGAAATTTACTCGCTCCTGACTCGTTGGAATCCGCTCAATGCCAAACGCCCGTATGCGTTACCCTTCAACGGTAAAACGGTTTTAGTGGTCGGAATGGGACCGGCGGGCTATACGCTATCGCAATATCTTTTGAACGAAGGCTTTGGTGTGGTCGGGATTGACGGCTTAAAAATCGAACATCTTTCGGACGCCATCACCGGCAAAAACGGCAAATATACGCCGCGCCCGGTCAAAGACATTAACGACATCAAGGCTGAATTGGATGAACGAGTTTTGTCGGGTTTCGGCGGGGTTTCGGAATATGGAATCACCGTTCGGTGGGATAAAAACTTCCTCACCATGCTCCAGCTTTTGCTAACCCGTCGTAAACGTTTTCGTGCCTTTGGCGGAATTCGTTTCGGCGGCACTTTGACCATTGAAGACGCCTGGAATTTTGGGTTTGATCATATCGCGATTGCAACCGGGGCGGGACGTCCGACCGTGGTTAAGATGAAAAACAACCTCATTCGCGGGATTCGTAAAGCCTCTGATTTTCTGATGGCTTTGCAACTGACCGGAGCTTTCAAAAAAGATACGCTTTCCAATCTGCAGGTCCGTCTACCGGCCATCGTCATCGGCGGCGGTTTGACCGGAATTGATACGGCAACCGAGCTTTTCGCCTATTATCCGGTGCAGGTCGAAAAGATGCTGGAAAATTACGAAACGCTGGTCGCCGAATTTGGTGAAGAAGCGGTTTGGAATCGTTTCGACGAAGAAGAAGTACGCGTTTTGCAGGAATTTCTTGAACATGGCAAGGAAGTGCGGGAAGAGCGCGAACGGGCCAAAGCGGCCGGCGAAGAGCCGAATTTTGTGCCGCTGGTTAGAAATTGGGGCGGCGTGAGTCTCGTCTATCGAAAGCGTTTACAGGATTCACCTGCCTATCGCCTGAATCACGAAGAAGTTGAAAAAGCGCTCGAAGAAGGCATCAATTTTATCGAATTGATGAACCCGTCTGAAGCTGTTCCCGACGAACATGGCGCAGTCAAAGAGTTGATTTTTGAGCGGCAAAATTACGATGCCGAAACCGGCAAATTCTCTAATTCGGGTGAATTTATCACGCTCGGAGCCAAAACAGTTTGCGTCGCGGCGGGAACTGCGCCGAACGTTATTTACGAAAAAGAGAATCCCGGAACCTTTAAATTGGATAAATGGAATCAGTTTTTTGAACCGTACAAGGTCATCAAAAATGGTGACGGAAAATTCCATCTCTCCGAAATTGAAGCAGGCGAAACCGGCTTTTTCACTTCTTATGAACACGACGGAAAATTTATCAGCTATTACGGCGATAATCATCCGAAATACGCGGGAAATGTAGTCAAAGCAATGGCTTCCGCCAAACACGGCTATGCCAAAGTGGCTGAGCTTTTTGCCGATGAAATAGCTGAAAAAGGTTTGCTTTCACAAACGGAAAAGGACGCTATTTACGATAAATTGGAAGCTACTTTAGAGGAACAATTACGCGCCACCGTAGTTAGAATTGACCGTTTGACTCCGACCATTGTGGATGTCATCGTCAAGGCTCCGCTCCAGGCTCGCAAATTTGAACCCGGCCAGTTTTATCGCCTGCAAAACTTTGAAACGACGGCTCCCGTGGTCGGCGGCAAAAAGCTGATTATGGAAGGTTTAGCTTTGACCGGAGCCTGGACGGACAAAGAAAAAGGGTTGCTTTCGATGATCGTCTTAGAGATGGGAACCTCTTCAAGACTATGCTCGATGCTCAGAGAAGGTGAAGAAGTTCTGGTCATGGGGCCGACCGGAACTCCGACCGAAATTCCTGAAAACGAAACGGTTTTGCTGGCCGGAGGCGGGCTCGGAAATGCGGTGCTCTTTTCGATTGCCAAAGCTATGCGCGAGAATAACAATAACGTTATTTATTTTGCCGGCTACAAAAACGGAGCGGATTTGTATAAACGTGAAGAGATAGAAAATGCCACCAATCAAGTTATCTGGGCCACTGATTTCGGTGATGAAATTGTTCCGCAGCGTCCGCAGGATGCTCATTTCAGGGGCAATATCGTGCAGGCAATGATTGCTTATGCCGAAGGAAAACTGGGCGCACAAACCGTCAAACTTTCCGAAGTGGATCGCATCATTGCGATTGGTTCGGACCGCATGATGAACGGCGTCAAAGAAGCCCGTTACTCGACTTTGAAGCCATATCTCAAAGAAAACCACATCGCTATCGGCTCCATCAATAGCCCGATGCAATGTATGATGAAAGAGGTTTGCGCCCAATGTCTGCAGCGTCACGTTAATCCGCATACGGGCGAAGAAGTCTTTATTTTCTCCTGCTTTAACCAGGATCAGAATCTTGATTTCGTGGACTTCAAGAATCTGAGCGACCGGTTGCGGATGAACAGCGTCCAGGAAAAAGTCACGAATCTGTTGCTGGATAAACTGTTGAAAGAGACATCCTTGGAGAGGTGAAAATTTAAGTAGAAATATTTTAGAAAGTGCGTATCATTAAGTATCAAATTCATCGAAGGAGTAGTTAGCAATTATGGCTTATACCATGAAAATTGAACTGACCGATATGCCTTTTATTTATAATGTTAGTGATACGGTCGGTCCTAATATGCCGAATTATAAGGCTGACGTTCAATTAGTTCAATCCCTGCTGAAAATGGTCGGCTATCATACGGTTGGCGGTGATGGAATGCCCCGCTTTCCTTTCTTTATGTTGAAGCCGACGGGATATCTGGATAGAAATACGGTGGATTGTATGAATGCTTTTGAGGAATTTTTGAAAATTAAACATAAGATTTTCCAAAGCGATGCCAATATCCACCCGTCCAGTAAAGACGGATTTACCAAAGGCGGATTCCAATACAAGATTGTTCATCTTAATCGGGCAGCCAAAGAAAATCAGGCCAATGATTTCAGAATGTTGCCTTTTAATAGTGATACTCCGGCAGAACTCAAAAGGGGAATTATGCCGGGGGCGCCGCCGCTGCCGAAACGTGATCCCAGTATGCCCTGGTAATAAACCGCCGAAAGAGATTCTGTTATAATCATGACGAATGCCAAAGTTAGACCCTAAAATTGAAGAATGGTTACTCAATCCGCCTGCCGGAAGCAAAGCCGCAGCAGCTAAGGAGTTTGGGATTGATCTAACCCTTTTGATAGGAACTTTACGAATGACTCCGACAGAAAGGTTAAAAGCATTGCAAGTTTCAATGGAAAGTTTAGAGGAGTTCAGCAAACAAGGTAAGGTTTGGAGAGAAAAGAATCGTGATAAAAATTGAACCTGCAATTGAAACTTTAGTCAAAAATAAGGTTAAGTTTGTCATTGTTGGAGGAATCGCGATTGCTGCACACGGTTCGGCATATATTACAAAAGACCTGAACTTCTATTATTCGAGAAATAAGGGAAATCTTAAAAGCATTGTTTCTGCACTTTCTCCATTTAAACCTCGTCCACGCGGTTTCCCTGATAATTTACCATATATTTTTGATGAAACTACTTTGCAAAATGCGACAAATTTTACTTTTGAAACACAACTTGGAGATATTGATTTACTGGGCGAAGTTGCAGGGATAGGAACATTTAATGAAGTCAAAGAGTTCTCAAACCTGATGGAAATATTTGATTTTGAAGTAAGAGTCCTTTCAATAGAAGGATTAATTTTGGCTAAACGTGCTGCTGGACGCACCAAAGACCTATTAGTTTTGCCCGAACTGGAAGCAATGCAGGAAACTCTCTTAAAAGAACAAGATGCAGAATGAGTCTAAAATTAGATTTACCATGCGCCCTTTTGAAAAGGAGCAGGACAAGGATTTAGGTTTTGGCGAAAAGGTCGCGCGTGAAAGCCGGGAGCGCCTGCTGAACCGTGACGGTTCGTTTAATGTTGAACGAACCGGACTTAAACTGACTGCTTTGCTCAATCCGTATCATTTTTTGCTGACCATGAGCTGGAGCAGATTTATCGGGCTCACCCTTTTGGTCTATTTTCTGAGTAATGTTTTTTTCGGTTTTTTTTACGGGCTTTTGGGGCCCGAAGCCCTGGTTGATACCTCTTCTGCACCAACCGAGAATATTTTTTTACGCGGCTTTTTCTTTAGTGTGCAGACCTTTGCCACGATTGGTTACGGAACGATTCATCCGGTCGGAATTATTCCGAATTTACTGGTCACTCTCGAATCTTATTATTCGATGATTATGACAGCTTTGGTGACCGGAATCGTTTTTGCCCGTTTTGCCCGGCCGGTTGCCAGAATATTGTTTAGCGAAACGGCAATTATTGCTCCGTATCAGGACAAGACAGCCTTTATGCTGCGCTTGGTCAATTCGCGGAATAATCAATTGCTCGAGGTTGGAGCCCAGATTATGTTTTCGCGACTGGTAGAAGAGAACGGCAAGAAAAACCGGCGATTCGAGATGCTCGAGCTTGAACGCAATCGGGTCAGTTTTCTACCATTAGCATGGACGATTGTTCATCCGATTGATGAAAATAGTCCGATGTTTGGCTTGACCGAAGAAGATTTAACTCGAACTGACGCTGAATTTGCGATTTTGCTGTCGGGAATGGATGAAACGTATGCACAGATTGTGCATACTCGAACCTCATATAAACCGCATGAGATCAAGCACGGTTATAAATTTACTAATATCTACAATGAAGTAGAAAGCGGCGAGAAAATCTCGATTGATGTCAGAAAATTATCCAAGATTGAAAAGGTAAACATTTTATGAAAAATCTTAAACTATTGTTTTTATTATTGATTTTATCGATTCCGGTTTTGGCTGTGGCTCCGAAAAATGGTGAAGAGCTGATTGCTCAAATGCAGAAAAAGTATGCCAAGAATTGGTATAAAACGCTGACCTTTGTGCAAAAAACGACCAACTTCAGACCTGATGGAACCAGCCAGGTTCAAACCTGGTATGAAGCCATGAGCGTTCCCGGTAAGCTGCGGATTGATTTCGACCCGCTCGACAAAGGCAACGGAATTTTATTCGTTGACGGGACGATGCACTCTTTCCGCGACACCAAATTGCAGCGGAGTCAGCCGTTGGTTCATTCACTTTTAGTTCTGGGGTTTGACGTTTACGGTCAGCCGGTCGAAAAAACAGTCGGTCAGCTCAAAGGATTGGGGATTGATCTGTCCGTTCTGCATGAAGACACCTGGCAGGGAAAACCGGTTTATGTGGTTGGAGCCAAACAAGGTGATTTGCGGACACCACAATTTTGGATCGATAAAAAGAATCTTTATTTTGTTCGTCTCATTCAACTTGGCGGTAAGGATAAGAACATTGTCCAGGAGACTCAATTCAACAAATATCAAAAGGTCAAAGGTGGCGGCTGGGTCTCGCCGGAGGTCATTTTTATGGTGGACGGTAAACAAACTACCACCGAAGAATACAGCGATATTCAGGTTGATGTTTCGCTTGACCCTAAACTTTTTGAAACGGATAGTTGGATGACGGCTGATCGCACTTACTTTAAACTCAAAAAGAATTAATTTTTGGATTTTAATTTTGCTGGTTAAGAAAACAATCCAAAATCCAAAATCCAAAATCCGAAATCGAATGAATCGCACAGAAATGTTGGGGCGGATCGTGGGCCGCCAAACCGAATGGGACCTGGTCATCATCGGAGGCGGAGCTACGGGCATCGGTTGTGCGGTAGATGCGGCTTCGCGCGGATACGAGGTTCTGCTCTTGGAGCAGAGTGATTTCGGCAAGGGAACTTCTTCGCGCTCGACTAAATTAGTCCACGGCGGAGTCCGGTATCTTGAACAAGGCAATATCTCACTGGTCATGGAAGCCTTAAAAGAGCGGGGAATCCTTCGCCACAATGCCCCGCATCTGGTTGAAGAGTTGGCATTTATCGTACCCAACTACGAATGGTGGGAGATGCCTTTTTACGGCGTCGGGCTAAAAATTTACAATCTGCTCTCAGGCAAATACGGTTTCGGAAAATCACAAATCTTATCCAAAAAAGAAACGCTCAAACGGTTGCCGACTATTAAAAAAGAAGGCTTGCGCGGCGGTGTCATTTATTTTGACGGGCAATTTGACGATACTCGTTTATTGATTAATCTAGCTCAAACTGCTGCGCAACAAAGCGCGGCTCTATTAAATTACGCCCGGGTTTTTCAGCTCATTAAAGACGCCGACGGATTGATTAACGGAGTCAATTTTTCCGATGAAGAAACCGGACAATTGCATCAGGTCAAAGCCAAGGCCGTCATCAATGCGACCGGAGCTTTTTGTGATTCGGTACGAAAATTTTCCGATAAAAAATCCAAACCTATCATTGCGCCGAGCCAGGGCATTCATTTGACCTTTGATCGTTCGTTTTTACCAACCGACAACGCGATTATGATCCCCCATACTTCGGACGGTCGCGTTTTGTTTGCGATTCCCTGGCATCAATATACGATTGTCGGCACGACTGATACCCCGATAGAGAAAATAGATCTTGAACCGAAAGCCTTAGATCGGGAAATCGAATTTGTGCTGACTACGGCCGGGGAATATTTGCATAAACCACCAACCAAAGATGATATTTTGAGTGTTTTTGCCGGAATCCGGCCTTTGGTCAAATCAGGGGAAGCAAAAAATACTTCGAGTCTTTCGCGGGACCATACGATTGAGATTGATCATGCCGGATTAGTGACGATTACAGGCGGCAAATGGACAACTTACCGGCAGATGGCCGAAGACTGCATCAATCAGGCGGCTAATCTCGCCGGATTACCTGAAAAAGACTGTCTGACTAAAAATTTAAAAATCCACCAATCACCAAAAAATGAAGGCGAAAAGCTCCATCCCGATTTTGATTACACGGTCGGAGATGTTCTTTGTGCAGTGCGGGAAGAGATGGCTTTAACGGTCGAGGACGTTTTAGCCCGCCGAACCCGGATTTTGTTTTTGAATGCTAAAGCTGCCATCGACCTCGCACCAAAAGTGGCCGACATTATGGCCGAAGAATTAAATAAATATAAAGCGTGGAAAAGTGAACAGGTCAAAAGTTTTATCGAAATAGCCCAAAAGTATATAGTGAATTGATAATATTTAATGAAAACAACGCGGCTCAAAATAAGCAAAGTCCGAGGTGAATTCAGCCACTTTTTTGCCTCTCACAAACTTTTGCAAAGTGCCTTTTAAAACCTTTTCTTCTTCGGCAAAGTTTTTCCCGTTTTTAAAAAACTCGCCTTCAAATTTGTACTCGACATGATGATATTTTTTGGTTCTAAAACTAAGTTTATTATTTTCGGTTTTTATCCAACTTGAAGAGAAGTCTGCAGCGTCATCAGATGAGCCATCTTTTAAATTAGTTAAAATCATTGCGTCCCATTGGAATTTTTGAGTTTGTGGATGTTCAGAATCTCTTGAAAGCAAAATAGTCCAAACTTCAGGCATTCCTCTGAATTCATCGGGACGAAACCAACCGCCAAAACTTTGAACGATATACTCATCCGTTGGATCGGTTTTATTCTTATCATATTCAAATGAGTTGAAAAACGCTTTCGGAGTTTCCTCAACCTCTTTTTTGCTTGAAACTATAAGATTATTAGTTGCAGGTATAGGGGGGATAGGCGCAACCTGAGTAGATATAAGTTTTTCATTCATATTTGAAGGAATTTTTTCCAAATGTAATAAATTAAAACCTAATACACCAATAGCAAAAGTCAGTAAAGCCGCGAAAATTCTTTTCATAAATCAACTCCAATCCGGAATTTACGCCCGAAAAAATTAAAAGTCAAAGAAAATTAAACTCAATCCAAAATCGAATGACCCGCTAAAGCATATTTTTATGCGATTAAAGTTGAAGGAGTTTTTAGAACAATATGAAAATACTTTTAATTTTAATCTTCGTCGCTATCTTAAGTTTTTCCGCCCCAGCCCAGGCGAAAAAGGGGACTTTGGAAGGCATCATTTATTTTACCAACGATACCCCCCGTAACCTGAATACGTTTCCGGTCGAATTGTATACTTCCGATCAGCGGCGGCAAGTCGCTGCGACTAAGCCCAATCAATATGGCGGATTCAAGTTTGAAGGCATTAAGCGTGGAAAATATGTTTTGAGAATTAGATGGGCTCCCAACGACCGTTGTATTCTTTTATACCGCGTAGATTTTACTGAAAAACTTAATATCAGTACCGGGATTATCATGGATGCTGCCTGCAGTGCCGCTAATGCCGTTCCTAGAAAACTTCCGGAAAGAGATTAATAGATTTTGGATTTTAGATTTTAGATTGGAACTTTAGTTTGGGTAATTGTATTTCTCAAAAGCGATTAGTCTGATTAAGGTTTTTGACCATCCATTATATTATTGATCAGTTTGATTAATTCATCCACATCAATCGGCTTGGAGAGATGTTCCTGATAGCCGGCTTTTAGGGCCAGGTCGCGATCTTGATCACTGGCATAACCGGTGAGTGCGATGGCCGGAACATTTCCGCCTTTTTCGGGGGAAAGGGCGCGAACTTTGCGAATCAGATCATAGCCGTCTTCGTCGGGCATTCCGATGTCGCTGATTAAGATATCAGGACGAGTCTTTTCCAGGATCTTCATCGCTTCAGCAACCGAGGCAACCGCTGTGATTTGCAGCTTAAATTGGTCAAATAAAACCTTTAGCATCTCACGTGAATCGTCGTTGTCTTCAACCAGCAAAATATGAATTGCTGCGGGCAACTGACTATCTTTGATCCGTTCAGCCGTTTCATTGTTGGAGGGATTTTGAGCCGGAATTGATAAAGTCGGCAGTTTAATAGTAAACGCCGAGCCGTAGCCGAGACCCTGGCTTTTGGCGCTGACACTCCCGCCGTGAAGTTCGGCCAAATGCCGCACAATTGCCAGCCCGAGTCCGAGACCGCCCACTTTACGAGTGTAGGAGCTGTCAGCCTGCCGGAATCGTTCAAAAATATAAGGTAAGAACTCCGGATCAATACCCGCTCCCGAATCACTGATTTCAATCTCGATCTCATCACCGTTGACAAAACCGGAGACTTCAATTTTTCCACCGGGCGGCGTAAACTTAACCGCGTTTGAAAGGATATTCCAGAAGACCTGTTTTAAGCGTTCCTGATCACCTTTAATGAGTCCGATTTTATGATCAAAAAAGACATGAAGATGAATGTTTTTGGCCTGAATAGATGGAAGCATGACTTCTATGGATTCTTCGATGACCGGAATTAAATTGATCGGCCTTAAATTTAGGGTCAGTTTACCGGTAATAATGCGCGAAACAAACAAAATATCCGAAATGATTTCCGATTGGACCCGGGCATTCCGCTCAATCACTTCCAGCCCTTTTTCAGTATTCACCGTGTCTGAATTGCTGCGAAGCAGCTGGATCCAACCCAGAATCGAATTGAGCGGGGTCCGAAGCTCGTGCGAAAGAGTCGCCAAAAATAAATCTTTCTGATGGTCGGATTCTTTTAATTGATAAAGCAGGTCGCGGATTTGATATTGTCTTTGCCGGGCTCTTAAAGCACCGCGAACCGCACTGATAAGTATCGTGATGCGAATCGGACGCTCGACGATCGTGGCATTAAAACGGGTTCCGACAATTGATAACAGTTTTTCGGCATTGTGTCCGCTGCTGGCGAAAAGAATAACCGGAATATCAGACCAGACCGGTTGTTGGTCGAATAATTCAACCAGATGTTCGAGAGTTCCGTTTTGGAGAGCTTCTTCGGCCAAGAGGATGGTTCCGGCTCCCAAAGCAAATGTTTTTTCCAGCTCCTTTGCATTCGCGCAAATTTGGGCCTGAACCTCAGCTTTTGCGAGCGAGGCACAAATCAGCGAGGCATCGCGCCCCGTTGGCATAAACACTAGAACGCGATTTTCCAGATCAACTTTCTTGGCTGTTCCCACCTTTATCTTGTTCCTTCCCACCTTGTTGCATTAATCTCCCTTCTTGACCGTGATAAACCGGGACTCCGGTTAACACTCCACGAAATTCCGTCAGGACGTTACCGAGCCGAATGCCGCCTTTAGCAATCTGAAATTCACGAATGCTGCGTTCGTGCATACCCGTCCGTTTTTTCAAGACGGAAATTGCCTGTCGCACTTCACCACCGGCTTCAAAATATCGCAGCAGAACCACCGTATCCGCCAGATAGCTCATATCAATCGGGGCCTGCATCGTCCCGATTAACCCATACTGCCCGACGACCAAAATACTGACGATTCCCTTGCGGTTTAAGTATGACAGTAATTCGTGAAACTGCATGGTCAAAAAGCGTTCCTGCGGCGTCGCCATCAAATAACCGTTGACACTGTCGATGATCACGATCCGGGTGTTGTTTTTTTCGACATCCTGACTGACCAGATGCGCCAGCTCACCCGGCGTTAGTTCGGCGAGCTGGATCTGACGAACGTAAATCTGTTCGGCTTCAACATATTTTTCGACATCCATCCCGAGCGCCGACGTGCGTTTATATAAGGTTTCGATTGATTCGTCAAACAGATAAATTGCCGACCGGATATCATTTTGAGCCGCATGATAAGCATACATCAGAGCCAGCGTAGATTTTCCGATACCGGCCGGGCCGGTCAAAATCGTGCTGGTGCCGTGATCAAGTCCACCCAGGAGATTTTCGAGCTCTTTCGAACCGCTTTCAAGCACGCCCTTGACAAACTCTTCTTTTTCGAGCGGTGCGGCCAGCCGGGGAAAAACCAGTATCCCACCGGTTTCAATATTAAAATCATGCAAGCCGGACTGAAAATTGACCCCGCGCATTTTGACCACGCGTAAGCTGTGGCGTTGTTTTCCGTAGTCGCTTTTTACATAATCGAGATTAATCACGCCATGAGCAATTGATTCAAGCTGGCGGTCATTGGTCTCGGTGGTCTGGTCGTCGAGCAGCATCACCGTACATTTTTTGCCGGTGAAATAATGCTTCAAAGCCAAAATCTCTCGCCGGAAACGCAATGAATCACTAGCCAGCATCCGCATCTCGGACAGCGAATCGAAGACGACCCGTAACGGTTTCACCCGCTCGACTTCGGCTAAAACCGCCTGGGTAGTTTCGTCTAATTCGACTTCTGCCGGATGAAAAACCGTATAGCTCGAATCGCCGGTCAAACCGTTGCCGGAAACGGTCAAATCATAAATATTCAGATTTTCCAGGTTCCAGCCGTGAGCTTTTCCGACGGCTACCAATTCTTCCTTACTTTCGGATAATGTAATATACAGCCCGGCTTCGCCGTTGGCTTCTCCGGCCATCAAAAACTGCAGACCGATGGTTGTTTTGCCGGTCCCGGGACTCCCCTGAACTAAATAGAAACGATTTTTGGGCAGTCCGCCTTTCAGTATGTAATCTAACCCTTCAATCCCGGTTGAAATCCGCTCGGGACTGACAATATTTCCCTGGTTCATATGTTCTTGTCAATAATTAATTTTACGTCCAAAACGCAAAACCCGTTTTATTAGTAAAGTTACTGCTCAATAATTATATGAAAAAGTAGCAAATGAAAACAAATTTAAATTTACGAGGGGAGTTAAAAAAATATTTCCATTCAGAATTTTGCTGAGCGGGTTTGAGGTTTAGCGTAATTATAAAAATCTAGAATTGAGATTTAGTGTAAACAATGTGGCTCAAAGTATGAAAAATCAGAAGTAGATTCGGCAACTTTTTTACCTTTAACGAATTTTTCCAACGTACCTTTTAAGACTTTTTCTGCTTCGGCAAAATCTTTGCCGTTTTTGAAAAACTCACCTTTAAATTTGTATTCAATATCTCGAAATTTATTAGTTCTGAAACTCAGCCTGTTACTTTCTGCTTTAATCCGGACGGAATGAAAACCAGCATCGTCAGTATCAAAGTCGGTTGCAACATGTGCTGACCAAACAAGTTTTTCACTTTTGGAATTTTCCAAATCTCTGTGAAGCATAATTGTCCAAACTTCTTTCATCCCCTTGAAATTGTCTGCAATAAGCCATCCGTAATATAAATTTTCTTTATCGAATTAATTGAAAAAAGGTTTTGGGTTTTCCCCCTTGATGTTTTTTTGAGAAGTCGGATTTTCGGGAACTGGGGATTCCAAAAGTGAATTGCCACTTTGAACCGGAAAAGTTTCTTGAGTTAAAGAAATTTTATTTGGGTGAATTAAGTTAAAAACCGAAAACCCGATGGTAAAGGTCAGTAAGGCAACTAACCAATCCAAAATCCAAAATCCCCAATCCCAAATCGCCTCATTCCCACTCAATGGTTGACGGCGGTTTGGATGAAATATCGTAAACAACGCGATTAATACCGCGAATTTCAGAGGTGATCCGCGAAGAGGCTTTTTGCAAGAAATCGTGCGGCAGCCGGGCCCAATCGGCGGTCATCCCGTCGGTTGAAGTAACGGCTCTCAAAGCCACCGTTTTTTCGTAAGTGCGAAAATCACCCATCACGCCGACCGATTGAACCGGAAGCAGGACAGCAAAAGCTTGCCAGACTTCGTTATAGAGTTTGAAGTTATGCAGCTCTTCGATAAATATTTTGTCAACTTTTTGCAGTAATTCGACCTTGTCGGGCGTAATATCGCCCAAAATTCTGACCGCTAAGCCGGGACCGGGAAAAGGATGCCGCATCAAAATATCTTCGGGAATTTTGAGCTCTTTGCCAAAGGCGCGAACCTCGTCTTTAAACAGTTCGCGGAGTGGTTCGATCAATTTCAAATCCATTTTTTCGGGCAAGCCGCCAACGTTATGATGCGATTTGATGGTCACGCTGGCGCCGCGCAGAGAAACAGATTCAATCACGTCCGGGTAAAGCGTACCTTGCACCAGAAATTTGGCGTCTCCGATTTTTTTTGCTTCTTTTTCAAAGACTTCGATAAATTTGCGACCGATGATCTTACGTTTTTGTTCGGGATCGGTGATATCTTTGAGCTCCCGGTAAAATTCCTCGGAAGCGTCCACTCCAATCACATTCAAATGCAGATTATCGCGATACATCTTCAACGTATTTTCAAATTCGTTGGCACGCAGCAAACCGGTATTGACAAAAACACAGGTTTGACGGTTACCGATGGCTTCATGAACCAGTACAGCCGCCACGGTCGAATCCACGCCGCCGGAAAGGCCACAGACCACATTACCTGTTTCGCCGACCGTCTGCCGAATCTTTTCGATCTCATCGGCAATAAAACTCTTGGCCGACCAATCCGCTGAGCAGTTGCAAATATTGAAAATAAAGTTTTTAAGGATTTCTTTGCCTTGCGGAGTATGTGCTACTTCGGGGTGAAACTGAACGGCAAATATTTTCTTTTCCGGATTTTCGATGGCAGTTAAAATCTCACCGCTCATGGCGGTTGAATGAAAACCTTCGGGCAGTTCGGTAACATGATCGCCGTGACTCATCCAAACATCGAGTTTTTCGGGTAAGTTATCAAATAAAACGGTTTTTCCGCTGAGACGCTTGACCTGAGCGTGTCCGTATTCACGTCTTACCGCCGGCTCGATATTTCCGCCCAAATCAACCGCCATCAATTGCATGCCGTAGCAAATTCCCAAAATCGGGGGTTTAATCTTTTCATAAAAATCATTATTTACGCGCGGGGCATCTTCGTCATAGACCGAACTTGGCCCACCCGACAAAATGACACCTTTTGGTTGGCGTTCAATAATTTTCTCGACCGGATAATGAAAAGGGACAATTTCGCAATAAACACCCTGCTCTCGCACCCGACGAGCGATGAGCTGAGTATATTGCGAGCCAAAATCAAGGATCAAAATAAGTTCGTGTTGCAAAGTGTAATCTCCGAAAAATTGTAAAGAAAAGATTATACTTGGTGTTGGGGATGGTTAAAAGAGAGCAAACCTAAAAAAATCATCCTTTGATGATAAATAAAGGAATTACTCTCTTTTAAGTAAACATTTTATTTACGAACTACATATTTCAAAACATACTGACGTAGTTTGTCACGATTATTTTTGAGATAAGCAAAATGTTCTCGGGCGACACTGTTGTCAGGTCTGGCCAGCAAAATATAGGCTTCCAGCAATCCGTCTTGGTCCAGATTGATCAATGTTTCCAATTGCGAATTCAATTTGGTCTTTTTACCTTTGAGCTCAGCCGCCATTTTGGCAACGCCTTGGAGAGCTTCAACCTCTTCGCGTAAAGTATGGCGGTATCGCGGTTCGTACGGATATAATTCACCAAATTTCTTTTCATACCAGATCGAACGGGTGGCTGAATAACTTATCCAGGCCATCGAGCCGTCATCGGCGTTGGAACCAATGCTGATGGTCGAATTGGTTTTACCGTCAGAGCCTATCTTAAAGTCAGGAACATCCATCTTCGGATGCGAAAGTGGTGTTTGAGTTATCTGTCCCCAACTTACCAAACCCGAAATTGCGAGTTTGCTGTATGGCTCGGTAATATAGGCTTCGATATATCTGATTTTTGCCTCATCATACTTTTTCTGTTTCATTAACGGAGTCCCGGAATAACGATAAGCCGTTTCAATATAGGGATTAATGGAAATTGCCTTTTTATACCAAACCTCGGCCTGGGCGAAATCTTCCTGGTGTAAATAAACATCACCCGAAAACAAAGCAGCATAATAAATGGTCGGATCAAGTTCTAATGCTTCCTGATATTTCTTGAGAGCCTCATCAAGTTTATTTTGGGCAAAATGAGCCTCGGCTTCTTCCATTATTTGATCAGCCTTTTTATTAAATGAAAATTTCCCCTTTTCACTTCCATCAGCCGCTAATGAATCAATCAAACCCTCCATTTGAAGGTCGTCTTTGCCCAACTCGCGGGCTTTAATCAACGCTTTTCTTGCTTTGATAATAAGTTCTTTTTTTAATTCAGGGTCTTTTTCCGCAGTTTTTTTGGCAATGTAGCCAAATCCTAAATAATATTGGATGTTGGCATTATTGGGCTCCGCCACAGCCAATTTTTCGAGATAAGGTAATGCCTCAAAGTAATTGTTCTGGCTGATCAATTCACTGGCTTTTTTTCTCAATTCTTCAGTTGTTTGAGAATTAGCAGAAATTGCTAATGAAAAAAACATCGTCAAAAAAACCAGAGCAAATGAAATTTGAGTTTGGAAGTAGCTCATAAAAAAAAGTAATCTCCTTTAGTGGTGGTTAAAATTCTGATTTGGCCAGCATAAACCAAGTTGATACAGATAGAAAGTTTTTTCAGAAAAAATGTAAAAATGACTAATTGGTAAATTGACTTCGAACATCAAATTTAACCTCAAAACCGTCAGGAATTTTCGGCACTAACACCCATAAACCATATCGACTTACGGCGCGGCAAAGTGAGCCTTTCGGGTAGATATAGCTGATTTTGAGATTTATTTCTTTTTTCTGATCATTTTTCAAGGCTTCAAATTTCAGCCCGAGCGGGTAATGACAATAACCTGAATTGATTGCGATTCCGAGCAGGCTGTTCTTTTCAAAATCAATTTTTTCTACGTTTTTTAAGCACCGTTCACGCTCTGCATCCTGACGGATTGCTTTTAAGTAAGTTGCTTCATCTTTGATAATAAAGGACTTAACCAGATAGGTTGGGATACATCCCTGAAGATCAATTTTATGGCTTTCGAGCACTTCGAGGTTTTGTCTTTCTGAGTCATCAGCATCAAATCCGTATTTCAAATCGTCAACCCTGGTTTCTGAAAATTCAACCTTGTAATCATCGGGAATCTTATCAATCACCAGCCAGCTGCTATAGGCTCCGGCCGCACGGCAACCACCCCAGATATTTTTTACTCTGACCTGGTAAGTTTTAGTTTGTTCGAGGCGGAAAACTCTGGCGATTCCGTGAACGAAGCAGTCTCCCTGCACCTTAAAGCCGATCAGAGTTTGTTTGGTAAAATCAATCTTTAGTTCTTTGAAGTGAGAACATTCTTTATTTTTGAGAAGCTCATTAAACTTTTGTTCGTCATAAACCTTATTTTCCAAACGATAACAACTCCAGAGTCGGGAACTGGCTGTTCGATAAATCTTTATCTCCTCATCTTCAACCGGTTGGGCCAAGATCGGGAAACAATAACCGGCTGACATAACTACTATCAGCGATAACAATTTAACGAATCTAAACATAAATTTTAGACAAAGACGGCAAAAACTTCGTTTGAATAAACCATCCCTTTTTTCGTTAATTTGAGGTGATTATTTTTAAATTCAATCAGTTCTGCCTCTTCCAGACGTTTTAACTCTTCGGCCTGCTCGGCTCTCAAATCAATCCCGAAACGCTCTTGATATTCCGATAAATTCAAGCCTTGATTAAGTCTTAGTCTAAGGAACGCAAATTCACCAGCCACTTGCGCCGCCTCCAAAACATTTTTTTCGGCGATCGGAGATTGGCCTGATTCAAGTAGTGAAACATACCGGTTAGTGTCGCGTTCATTGGCCCAGCGGGCTTGGCCGTCAAAAGAATGAGCCGAGACGCCAAAGGCAAAAACAGGCTCGCATAACCAATATTTCGAGTTATGACGCGATTCAAAATTCGGTTTGGAAAAATTGGAGATTTCGTATTGCCGGTATCCTTTTTCAACTACTCTTTCCAGCATCAATTCGTACATTTCAGCCGCCAAATCTTCATCCGGCACAGGCTGCCGTTTGGAACGAATTTGTTCGGCGAGCGGGGTTGATTCGTGAATTTCAAGTAAGTAAAGAGAAAGATGTTCGGGCTCTAAAGCCAGCGCCTGACTAAGATTATCTTCCCAATTTTCAAGAGTTTGATGCGGCAGTCCGGCGATTAAATCAAAGGAAATATTATCAAAATTCGCTTGTCGTAAAAGCTCAAAAGTCGTTCGCGCGTCGCGTGAATCATGTCCTCGCGCGAGCAGCTTCAAGGCCCGATCATCAAAAGTCTGGACGCCAAAACTGGCTCGATTGACTCCCAAACTTTTGAAATCTCTCAGTTTTTCGAGCGTCACGGTCGCCGGATTCATCTCCAGCGTCAATTCTATGTTTGGTTCAAGAGAGAAGTTTTGATGAATTGTGGCGAGAATTTTTTCGAGTTGCTGGGCAGTCAAAAGCGATGGCGTTCCGCCGCCGAAATAAATAGTCTCGATTGGATTTTGGATTTTGGATTTTGGATTTTGGATTTCCGAAATCAAGGCGTTGACGTATCTTTCGACAGCTTCGTTATTTCGATAAACATCGGTCGCAAAATCGCAGTAAGAACAGCGCGATTTGCAAAAGGGAATGTGAATATAAATTCCGGCTGACATTAAACTATTTTAAGCTGAAAACAATTTCCAAACAAAAATGGAAAAATTTCGTTATCTAAACTCAGCTATGGAAAGAGTTTCTTATTACGCCAATCTTGCTTCGCTGATTATTTTGTTAATTTGCTGGATTGTTTTTGCCGTTCGTTTCTTCTGGTGGAAAAAAACCGGTCTCCGCTCCTGACGCCAAGCGTTCAAATATTTCAATTCTCGGCATTATTTTGCAAGGATTGGGATTCGCCTTAATTTGGAGTCTCAGGCGTGAAATCTTTTCGCCGATTCTGTCCGAACAATTTTCAGCCAACGTAGTTTTTCAAATGTTGACGATTGGGTTGAGCATTTTTTCGGTCTGGTTAGCTGTTTCGGCTATTCGGGAATTGGGAAAACAATGGAGCTTAACGGCCCGGCTCACCGAAAACCATAAATTGATCACCAGCGGCGTTTACCGAATTGTCAGACATCCGATTTATACTGCCATGTTTGGCATGATGTTAGCGACAGGTTTAGCCGTCAGTCATTGGATTATTTTGCCGATTGCGACCGTTATCTTTTTTATCGGGACTAAAATTCGCACGGTAGCGGAAGAAAAACTTTTGCGGGAGGCTTTTCCAAATGAATATGAAACCTATTCAAACAAAGTTGCGCCGATCATCCCGTTTGTAAAAACTTAATTTTTCAATTGTTTTTCGAGCGAAGTTTTCCAGCTATTTTCGAGTTCGTCAATCGAGGCTGAAACTGCTTCCGAACCATTGACGCTGATCTTTAAAATGTCGCCGGTAACTTTTCCAATCACGGCAAACGGGCAATCGCCGACAATTTCTTTGACCGTTTCAAGCTTTCCGGCTGCAAAACTAACCACAATTCGTGACGGGGATTCCGAAAAAAGTTGGACTATAGCGTCTAAATTCTCATCATTCAAATTGATTTCGGCACCGATCGAATCACGATTTAAGGAAGAAAAACAGCTTTCGGCCACGGCGACCGCTAAACCGCCTTCGGAACAGTCATGAGCCGATTTAAGAAGTTGTTTGTCCGCCAATTTTAAACAAGTATCCTGGACCATTTTTTCTAAATTCAAATCGAGTTTCGGCACTTGGCCGGATTCGATCAGCTCACTGGTGGTGTAGCCCAAAACCGTTTGAGCATATTCGCTGACCGATAAATCATCATTGGTGACACCGAGCAGAGCAATCACATCCCCTTCGGACTTAAAGCCCTGGGTGATAAGTTTGCGGACATCTTCCACCAGACCGACCATCCCGATCGTCGGCGTCGGCAGAATTCCCTTGCCATCGGTTTCGTTATAAAACGAGACGTTGCCGGAAATAACCGGAGTTTCAAAGATTTGACAGGCTTCGGTCATCCCGTCAATCACTTCCGAAAATGACCACATCACCTCGGGACGTTCCGGCGAGGCAAAATTTAAGCAATTGGTGACGGCAATCGGTTTGGCCCCGACACAAACATTATTTCTCGCGCTTTCCGCCACGATCAATTTGGCGCCTTCACGCGGATTGACCGCCGCAAATCGTCCATTACCGTCCAGGCACATCGAGATGGCCCGGCGAGTTTCTTTGACTCGGACGACTGCTGCATCCGCTCCCGGCAAAATCGAGGTATTGGTTCGCACCATTGAATCATATTGCCGGTAAACCCAATTTTTTGAACAAATATTAGGCGAAGCAAGAAGTTTCTGCAAAACTTCTTTAGTCTCAAGTTTCATCGTCTCGGGTCTCAAATTAAGCGATTTCTTGGGACTTGAGACTTGAGACCTGGGACTCATCGGACGATTATATTTCGGAGCATTATCCGTCACCGCCATGACCGGCATATCGGCTTCTAAGTTACCGTGATGAAAGATTTTGAGCCGGTCTCCTTCGACTACTTTGCCGATCACGACCGCATCCAAATCCCATTTTTTGAAAATATCAACCACCTCTTTTTCGCGTCCTGATTTGGCGACAATGAGCATTCTCTCCTGTGATTCTGAGAGCATCATTTCATACGCCGTCATTCCGGTTTCGCGTTGCGGCACGAGGGTTAAGTCGAGTTCCAAACCGGTTCCGGCCCGAGCCGCCATTTCAACTGACGAAGAAGTTAAGCCCGCCGCGCCCATATCCTGAATTCCGGCAATGGCCCCGGAACGCATCGCTTCCAAACAGGCTTCGAGAAGGAGTTTTTCCAAAAAAGGATCGCCGACTTGAACGGTCGGACGTTTTTCCAGGGCTTCTTCGTCAAATTCAGCCGATGCCATGGTCGCGCCATGAATCCCGTCACGGCCGGTTTTAGCACCGACATAGAGAACCGGATTGCCGACGCCTTCCGCTTTCCCGAAAAAGATTTGGTCTTTACGGACAATGCCGAGCGCAAAAGCATTGACCAGCGGATTCAAACTATAGGCTTCATCAAAAACGACTTCGCCGCCGATGGTGGGCACTCCAAAACAATTACCGTAGAACGAAATCCCATCCACACAGCCTTTCAAAATAGACTTGTTGCGATTGCCATTCTTTTTATCATTGAGGGGGCCAAATCGAAGCGAATTCATACTGGCAATCGGACGGGCGCCCATGGTGAAGACATCGCGTAAGATTCCGCCGACTCCGGTCGCGGCGCCTTGAAACGGTTCAATAAATGATGGGTGATTATGTGATTCAACCTTAAAAGCCACGCACCAATCATCACCGATATCCACCACACCCGCATTTTCGCCGGGCGGCACAATCACTCGTTCACCGGTCGTCAAAAGACGTCCCAAATGCACCCGTGAAGATTTGTAACTGCAATGCTCGGACCACATCACACTAAAAATTCCGAGCTCGGTCATCGTCGGAGTGCGCCCCATTATTTCCAGAACTTTAGCGTATTCTTCGGGAGTGAATCCGTGTTGTTCGATTACTTCAGGTGTGATTGCAGACATTAAGTATTTAGTCCTCGGTTGAAAAAATTACAAGATAAATAAACCAAAGAGTTTATGCTGTCCGGCGATTTTTTTCAAATCAAAGGTCGTAAAAAAATCTGTCCAATCCTGAAGTTTGTGGGTTAAAATAATATTATGAAAGCGTTTTTTCTTTTCTGTTTTTTATCTTTCTTCACCTCGGTTTCTTTCGCCCAACCCGTTTGGCAAACTAAACTCGATTCCAAGGTTCAGTTTTATCAAACCACTGATTTCGGCGTTCTACTGGTCGGAACCGATAACTCTTTATATGCGGTTGACGGGCAAACAGGCGAAACCGTTTGGCGCAGAAAACATAAAGGTTTGGATGAAACTTCGATTTCGACCATTCCCAATACTGACTTGGTTTTGCTTTCACTGGACGAAGGCGATAAAGCCCGGCTCGAAGCAATTGATATTATTTCGGGCGATTCGCTCTGGCGCAGCGATAAGGTCAAAGGCGATGTCATGCATCTCGCCGTTGATCCCGCTAATGATTTACTGGGCGTGGTTTTAGTCAGAAAAGCCAAAGAAAAATCCGGCGATGATCTGAAACGAAAGCCGCAGGTTTATGTTTTTTCGCTCTCAAACGGAAAACAACTTTGGAGAGACGAACTCGGCTCGGAGGTCGAAATGATGCCGACCGAATTTGCCGAGAATAAAGATGTTGCTTTTACCCTCGATAATTACCGGGCACCGCTCATGCTCGATGGAAAGCTCTATCTTTTTTACGAAGGGGCGACCATTTATGACGCCCGCACCGGCAAGGAAATCGAGCGCGAAAAATTTAAGGTCAACGAAGGCGGTTTGGCTTTGACCGAGGCTGATCCCATTTTTGACGAACAAAATATTTATCTTTCGGGACGCGGGCGAGTTCGGGCGCTTGATCGCCGGACCGGAAAACAAATTTGGCGAGCCGATGACCTGGGCGTGACTCCGGAAATGTTTTTGCTCGACAATGTTTTGTATGTTCGCACCGGCGGGCAATTTACCCGCATCAAAAACGGTGAAATAGAAGAAAAAGGCTCTTATGGAATTTCAGCCATTGATACCAGCAACGGTAAAACTCTCTGGCGTTTCAAAGGCGCGGATAAAGGTTTAACCAACTTTGTCTTTACTGATGCCGACACGATCTTTATTGCCGACAGAGACGATTTAATTGAAATAAATTCTCACGATGGTAAACGTCTGGACAAAATCGAACATAAAATCCAGAAAGCCCAATTTGTCATCCAAAACGAAGCCGGGCAGCTGGTTGTTGGCGGCCAGGATGAAATGGCGGCTTTTGCAATCCAAAATCCAAAATCCAAAATCCAAAATCAAGCCGTCTGGCGTGTTCGGCATAAACCGCCTTCACGCGGAATTTTCCGGATTGTCGGAGCTATTGCCTTGCGGGCGACAGCGCTTTATTTTCGTTATGGGGGATTGGCCAGTTCGGTTTACGGTCTCGGGCGCGGGGCTATGAGTCTTCGTTCGACGCTTTCGCTTCGTTCCAATCTGCTGCAAAATCGTTTCGGCTCATTTGATTTGACCAGTCTTGCAACTAATTACGCGAAAAGCTATGTTTCCAGTCAGATCCGGCTTTACGGCGTCGCTTCCCGGATTCAAAACTTCAACGGTTTGCAGATCCAGCGACCGAGTTTGATTAGTCGCGTGACGCCTTCGCGGGAAGAAGTGCAGGAAAGACTGCTCGACCGATTGGACCCGACCAGACAGCTCGACAAACTCTCTAACTACTTACTCAAACGTCAGCGACTCTCGGAACTGCGGGGAAATTATATGTATTTCTACACTGATCTGCCGAATCCTTTCGACAAAAAAGGTTTGGTCGGGGTTAATGTTCACAGCGGACGAGACAGCAGATTTATTTTAGTTTCCGAACCTGATTCGCGTTTTACCACCGATGAAATTAATGGATTACTTTACACCACGGACGGTAATCGTTTGCAGGCCTTTGATGTTTTGGAAAGGTAAGTTAACACGGAGCACACGGAGATTTTAACAGGATGAACAGGATAAGCAGGATTTGAAAAAACTGCATCTTGTAAATCTTGTCTATCCTGTTTTAATTTTCTCTAATCTGCGTTAATCTATCTTCAAATTTCTTTCGTTAATTCAAAATTATGAAAACCAAATTTTTTCTTTGTCTAGCTCTGTGTCTTTGTGTCTCTGTGGTGAATATTTTCGCCCAAAAAAACCAGAAAGAAAACTTAAATCCCGAAATTCAGAAAATGATCAAGGAAATTTCGGCTAAAAATATCGAGGCTTCGATTCGCAAGCTCGTGTCATTCGGTACTCGCAACACGCTGTCCGAACAGGACAATCCGACTCGCGGCATTGGGGCGGCGCGGGACTGGATTTACGGCGAGTTTCAAAAATACAGCGCCGAATGCGGAAATTGTTTGGAGGTCGAAAAACAGACCTTTTTGCAGCCGAAAGCTAATCGGGTTCCCGAGCCGACCAATCTGACCAACGTTATTGCGACTCTCAAGGGAACGACCAATCCCGACCGGGTTTATGTGGTGTCCGGGCATTACGATTCGATGTGCGGTTCATCCACCGATGCCAAATGCGATGCGCCGGGTGCCAACGATGACGCTTCCGGCACGGCGACCGTCATGGAAATTGCACGCGTCATGAGCAAACGAAAGTTCGATGCGACGATTGTTTTTATGGCGGTTCCAGGCGAGGAACAAGGGCTTTTGGGCGCCGGATATTTTGCCGAACAAGCTAAAGTCAACAAAACAAATATTGAAGGAATGTTCACCAACGATATTGTCGGCGGGGCGATGAAGTATAAAAATTCGCCGGACCGGAATAAAGTTCGGGTTTTTTCGGAAGGAGTTCCTTCCAGCGAAACCGAGCAGGAAGCCGGAACCAGGCGCAGCGTGGGCGGCGAAAACGATTCCGCTTCGCGTCAGCTGGCTCGTTTTATCAAAGAGCAATGCGATAAATATCTCAAAAATTTCAGCGTCTGGATGATGTACCGGCGTGACCGTTATTTGCGCGGCGGCGACCATATTCCTTTTCTGGAACGCGGTTTTTCGGCGGTTCGGATCACCGAGCCAAATGAAGATTACACGCGCCAACATCAAAATATCCGCACCGAAAACGGTATAAACTACGGTGATTTGCCCGAGTTTGTTGATTTTGAGTATGTCGCCAATGTGGCTCGCATCAATATGATCAGTCTCGCCAGTCTGGCACTTGCTCCCGCCAAACCAAAAGGAGTTGCTATCGTGACAGCCCGTTTGACTAACGACACGGATCTAAAATGGGATGCTAATCAAGATGCAGACATCGCCGGCTACGAGGTCGTTTGGCGTGATACTACTTCGGCCATCTGGACCAATTCCGAATTTGTCGGTAACGCTACGACTTATACCGCCAAGGAAATGTCAAAAGATAATTACTTTTTCGGCGTTCGGGCCGTAGATAAAGACGGTAATAAAAGCCCGGTGGTTTATCCGCGGCCGGCGGGCAGGTAGTTAAAGCTTTTAACTAACCCACTCTAGAAAAATGAAGCCACAGAGGCAGAGGCTTAACACTGATTTATTTTGAAGTATCCGTGTTAATCTATGTTCATCTGTGGTTTCGTGTTTAAATTCTGTCAGCGGGTTGACTTTCTTTTCGTAGTATTTTGCAATGACTGATTATACAATCCAGGAAGTGTTTGGGAACTGTTGAAGTATCGAACAGACCAGCCGGATGAAATTTATCCGGCTTGGAGTATGAAACTCGACCACCGGTTCTGCTTGACGCGAAAACAGAAGACGAGGATTTATGAATCGAAGAGAATTTAGTTTGAGTCTATTACTGGCAATTCCCGGACTGTCCTCATTAACTACGCCGGCACAATCACCACTGCGCGTAAATGGGGTCCGTCTCAACCTCCATCTCAAAGAACTGGCGCAGTTTGGACACACGGTAGAAGGCGGAACGCATCGAGTGGCTTATTCCGACGCCGATCTTGAAGCCCGCCAATATGCGATGAAGCTGATGCGTGAGGCGAAACTGGAAGTTTCGATTGATGCGGCGGGCAATATCATTGGACGCCGGGCAGGCAGTGACGCGACGCTCAAACCTTTGATGATCGGCTCGCATATTGATTCTGTTCCGCAAGGGGGCAGCTACGACGGGCAGGTCGGTTCAATGGGGGCTATTGAAGTCGCGCAGACTCTAGCGGAAAACAATGTTCACCTAAAACACCCGCTGGAAGTCATCATTTTTCAAAATGAAGAAGGCGGGACTGTCGGCAGTGTTGCCATCGCCAGAGGCTTAACTGAAAAAACACTCGGTCTGGTCTCCAACAGCGGGAAAACCATCCGCGAAGGCATCAAATTTATTGGCGGTGATCCTGAAAAGCTTTCCAGTGTTGTCCGCAAAAAAGGCGATCTGGCCGGCTATCTTGAACTCCACATCGAACAGGGCGGAATTCTCTATCAGGAAAAGATTAATATTGGGGTGGTCGAAGGAATTGTTGGCGTCAACTGGTGGGAAGTAACGGTCGAAGGCTTTGCCAATCATGCCGGGACGACGCCAATGAATCAGCGGCACGATGCACTGCTGGCTGCCGCCAAATACATTGATGCCGTCAACCGCGTGGTGACTTCGATTCCCGGCCGGCAGGTCGGAACGGTCGGCAGGATTCAAGCCTTTCCGGGTGCTTTTAACATCGTTCCGGGCAAAGTTGTGACCAGCCTTGGACTGCGAGATCTGGATGCCGCGAAAGTGCAAATGATGTTTGAAAAGATTCAAGCGGAAGTTCGCCAAATTGAAACGGCGACCGGCACTAAGTTTGAGTTCAAGCAGGTCAATTCATCACAGCCCGCCCTCACCGATACACGCTTTCGCGGGGTAATCGACGAGGCCTCAAAGCAATTGGGACTAACGACCAAGCTGTTGCCGAGCGGGGCCGGACATGATGCGCAGGAAATTGCCGATCTCTGCCCGATTGGAATGATCTTCGTGCCGAGCCGTGACGGCATCAGTCACAGCCCGCGCGAATTTTCCGAAGCTGCGGACATTACCAACGGCACTAACGTCTTGCTGCACACATTGTTAAAGCTGGATGCCATGAATTTGAATTAATCAATCTCTGTCTAATAATCAGCTATTGAGGTGACCTGTTTCATTTGGCAAATACGTTTTATCAAATAATTGGATGATTTTAGAAAACGGCACCATAGTCGGGCATTATCAAATTATTTCTGCTCTCGGCAAAGGCGGGATGGGGGAAGTCTATTTGGCAGAGGACACCAAGCTTGATAGAAAAGTCGCCTTAAAAATTCTGCCGGCCGAATTTGCCGGCGATCAAGACCGGATGAATCGTTTTGTGCGTGAGGCAAAATCTGCTTCCTCGCTCAATCATCCGAATATCATTACTATTTACGAGATCGGCGAATCCGAAGGAACTCATTACATTGCGACCGAATTTATTCAAGGCGAAACTATTCATAAAAGGCTCAAGCAATCTTCCCTGGAGATAAAACTGGCGCTCGATTTGGTGATTCAGGTAGCGTCAGGCTTAGACGCCGCTCATCAAGCCGGAATCATTCACCGTGATTTGAAACCCGACAACGTCATGATTCGTCCCGATGGACTGGTCAAATTACTGGACTTCGGCATCGCCAAGTTGATTGGGGATTTGGGATTTCGGAATTCGGATTTGGCACCGTTTAACGAAGAGAGCAAAACTCTGATTACTGAAAATAATCCGCAACCCCCAATCCCCAATCCGAAATCGACCACGCCCGGTATGGTCATCGGGACGGCCAATTATATGTCGCCCGAACAGGCCCGGGGAAAAGAGATTGATGGACGAAGCGATATTTTTAGTTTTGGATTGGTCCTGTATGAAATACTGACTAATAAACGGGCTTTTGAGGGTGAAACTCCTTTAGAGACTCTCAGTTCGATCTTAAGAGATGAGATTGTTCCGATTCATCAAATTCGTCCTGAGGTTCCCCTTGAGATAGAGAACATAGTCAATAAAATGCTGCAAAAGGATCGTGACCGGCGTTATTCGAGTATTGCAGAACTTCTGGTTGATTTGCGCCAAGTTAAACAAAGGATTGACTACGAGGAGTTAGAGCGTACTCTGTCGCCTGAACAACCGACCGCACAGTTTCAAAGAGAAAAACAAGACACAGCTATTTTGTCTGTCGCCGCATCCGGCTCTAATGCGGCAATTTCAACTAAACAATCCCAAATTTTACCGCCCCATAATCTGACTGCCGAACTTTCACCGCTCATCGGGCGCGAAACCGAAATGAGTGAAATAATTGGGTTATTGAGACGGCCCGACATTCGCTTAGTGACCATTACCGGGGTCGGCGGAACGGGTAAAACCAGACTTTCTCAAGCTATTGCTCATGAATCTTTGACCGACTTTTCCGACGGCGTTTATTTCGTTAATTTGTCAGCCGTAGAAAGTTCTGAACTGGTGATTCCGACCATAGCCCAAACCTTAGGGTTCAAAGAAGAAAGAGGTTCGACTTTGCTGCAAAGTCTGGGCGAACACTTATACGAGAAAAAAATCCTCATCGTGTTGGACAATTTCGAGCAAATCGCCTCAGCGGCACCGCAAATCGGAGAACTCCTTTCCGGTTCAATTAACTTGAAGATTTTAGTGACCAGCCGCATTCGCTTGCAGCTGAGATTTGAGCGGGAATTTATTTTACAACCGCTGGAAGTTCCAACTAAAGAAAATCTGAGTCTCAACAAATTAAGCGAGTATCCCTCGATTGAATTGTTTGTCGAAAGAGCACAGGCGGTCAAACCGGCCTTTGCACTGACCCAGGACAATGCGGAATCTATTGTCCAAATCTGTCGCAAACTCGACGGCTTGCCGTTAGCCATAGAATTAGCGGCAGTGAGAGTCAAACTGCTGGCTCCGCAGGCGATTTTGATGCGTTTATCGAATAGTTTGAAATTATTGACCGGCGGAGCACGCGATTTGCCCGAACGTCAACAGACGATGCGGGCCACGATCGCCTGGAGCTACGATTTACTTGAGCCGGAAGAAAAAAAACTACTCAATCGGTTGGCGGTTTTTGCGGGCGGTTTTACGCTCGAAGCGGCGGAAGCGGTTTGTGAAAATGACGAATTAACAAAATCCCAAATCCCAAACCCCAAATCCCAAATTGACCTACTTGACATGATAGCTTCTTTGGTTGACAAAAGCCTGCTTTTACAGCGCGAAAGAAGTGACGGCGAGCCATGGTTTCGGATGTTGGGAGTGGTTCGTGAATTTGCGCTGGAAGCTTTGGAAGAAAGCGGCGAAGCACATCAGATTAAACGTTTTCATACCAAGTTTTATACTGAACTGGCGGAAATGTTCGAGCCTGAATTTGATGGCCCGGATGCGGCTCAGTGGCTGGAGAACCTCGAACAGGAACACGACAATATCCGCGCCGTTCTGGAATGGGCGCTGGAGCATCGACAGGAAAACGCATTGGCCATCGTCGGAGCGATTCGCAGCTTCTGGAACCGGCGCGGATATTTGTCCGAAGCCAGCAAATGGATCAAGCTGGCGTTAGAAAAAAACGGCGAAGACGCTGATCCGAAACTGCTGGCTAAAGCTTATCTGGCGCTGGGCGATTCAACCTGGGGGCAGGGAGATTCGAAGACAGCGGCCCGGTCTTATCAGGAAAGTTTGCGATTTGCCCGTCAGATTAATGATAAATTCTGGATTTCTACGGCTTTGAGAGGTTTGGGTTATATCCGAAGAGTAGAGGGCAATTTAAGCGAAGCCAAACAGTTAATTGAAGAATCTCTCGAACTGGCCAGAGAATTGAACGATACCAGATTAATTTCCTTAAGACTTAATTCTTTGGGCGAAATTGCCCGCGCTGAGGACGATTACGAAGTAGCGCGAAGATATTACGAAGAAGCCCTGGCTATAGCTAAAAAAGTTCCGTCGGTCTATTTGATTTCAATTTACAGCTTTAATCTGGCCGCTGTCGTTTGTTTACAGGGCGATTATCAGGCAGCCCGTTTGTATGGACTCGAATCGCTCAAAATCAATCAGGGAATGGAAGACAAAATAGGCATCGGCGACGTGCTGAACTTATTTGCGGCGTTGGCGGTCAAAGCCGGAAATGCGGAAAAAGCCGGACATTTATTCGGCGTGGCACAGGCCACCTATGATGCGATAGGTTACAAATTAGAAAAAGTCGACCGTGAATTTGTTGATCTCTACCTCACCGAAGCTCAGGAAACAATCGGCCAGGAAGCGTTTGAAGCGGTATTTAAAGAAGGTCAGGCGATGAGTTTGAAAAAAGCCATTGCTCTCGCTCAAGAAACGGTTTAGGATAAATCATTTCGATTTTGGATTTGGGATTGCGGATTTTGGATTTTCGGTAAAGGTTCAAATCGAATGTTGCTCAAGATCTAGTTTTAGTGTCATACAATTTAACAAGTTTCCGTTGTCGCTTCAGAGAAAATGAACAAGGAACTTCTCCCTAATACAATTTTGTCCCACTACCGCATTATTTCCAAAATCGGTGCGGGCGGAATGGGTGAAGTTTATCTGGCGGAAGATACCAAACTTGCCCGCAAAGTAGCGCTCAAAATCCTGCCGTCCGAATTTGCCCAAGATCTTAGTCGGATGAATCGCTTTGTCCGCGAGGCCAAATCAGCTTCGGCACTCAATCATCCGAATATTATTACCATTTATGAGATAAACGAGTTTGAAAATACTCATTTTATTGCGACTGAATTTATTGACGGCCGGACTTTGAATGATTATGCGGAAGAGAACTCCTTAAATTACAAATCGGCACTGGAAATTGCGATCCAAATCGTCTCGGCACTGGATGAAGCGCACGTCGCCGGAATCGTTCACCGCGATATTAAGCCGGACAATGTGATGATTCGCCCGAATGGATTAGTGAAAATTTTAGACTTCGGCATTGCCAAGTCGATTCCGGAATTCGGATTTGGGAATGCGGATTGGGCAAAGTCTAGTGAAGAAAGTGAAACTCTAATCCAAACAGACAATCCGCCTTCCCAAACTCCAAATCCCAACTCCACGGCGCCCGGAATGATTATCGGGACGGCAAACTATATGTCGCCCGAACAGGCAAAGGGCAAAGTCATTGACGCCAGGACGGACATTTTTAGTTTCGGCGTAGTTTTGTATGAAATGATCGCCGGCAAACTTCCTTTTGAAGGGGAGAATGCGCTGGAAATGATCGGCGCGATTCTGCATAAAGAATCAAAGCCTTTGAGTTCCGAAGTTCCGGCTGAAATATCAAGGATTATCAGCAAATGTTTGCGAAAGGACAGAGACGAGCGCTATCAAACGATCAAAGATGTCGGGAATGATCTGAAAGAGGTGAAGCAGGAATTAGAACTCAAAAACCTAATTGAACGAACCGCTTCACCCGACAAACCGAAGACGAAAACGCAGATTCTCCAAGCGGCAACGGTTGACGAGATAAACCAAACCACCACGAATCAAACTGTTTTGGGTAATCCAATCAAAAAGTATTTAGTGGCTGGTTTATTAACTTTGATGCTCGCCGTCGGAGGATTCTTCGGCTATAAATATTTTGCACCGACCGCCAACAAACAAATCGAATCCATCGCTGTGATGCCATTTGTCAACGAGAGCGGCAACGCGGATATTGATTATCTGTCGGATGGAATGACCGAAACACTGATCAAGAGTTTGTCGCAGATTCCGAATCTGAACGTCAAACCGCGCTCGTCGGTTTTTCGCTACAAGGGTAAAAGCACGGATTTACAGACAATTGCTAAAGAATTGAATATACAGAAGGTTTTAAACGGGCGCATTGTCCAGCGCGGCGATCAAATAACGCTCTCGTTGGAATTGGTTGACGTGCAGAAAGATAGCGTGATCTGGACTGAAAACTACAGCCGCCGACAATCCGATCTGGTTTTATTACAAAGCGAAATTGCCAAGGATGTTTCAACCAATCTCAAAGCAAAATTAACCGGCACCGAAGAAATCAAAGTAACCAAGCCCGTCAGTTCCGACGCGGAAGCATATCAGGCGTATTTGAAAGGTCGTTATTACTGGAACCGGCGAACGGCAGAAAATTTGAAAAAAGCGATCGAGCAGTTCAAGATCGCAACCGACCGGGACCCGAATTACGCGCTCGCCTTTGCCGGTCTGGCTGATTGTTACGCCATGCTGAATTTTTACGCCGGGACTCCGATCAGCGAAACGTTGCCGCAAGCGAAATCTTTTGCCGAGCGGGCCATCGCGCTTGACGACCAATTGGGTGAACCGCACGCTACCCTCGGTTCTATCAATCAAAGGTCCTGGGAATGGACGGAATCCGAACGCGAATATAAGCGGGCGATCGAACTTAATCCGGATTATGCGACCGCCTATCAATGGTATTCCCGTCTCTTAAGAAATCTTGGACGATACGATGAAGCGGCCGCGATGATCAAGCGGGCACATGAACTCGACCCGCTCTCAAGCGTCATCAGCGATAATGTAGCTGAGGTTTATCAGATTCAAAACAATTATCAGGCGTGCGTTGAAATCTCTCTCAAAGTAATTGAACTCGACCCGAATTTTACCAACGCTCATATTAATTTGGGAATCTCGTATCTCAAACAGGGACGCACCAGCGAGGCCGTCGCCAGTTTGGAAAAAGGGGTCAAACTGAGTAACCGAGCCGCTTTTACTCTGGTGGATTTGGGCTACGCCTACGGCGTTACGGGAAGGCGCACGGAAGCCCTCGCCCTTATCAAAGAATTAGAAGAAAAGTATGCTAAAGGCGCACCCGGACGATACATCGCCGCCGTTTATGCGGAGCTAGGTGACAAAGACAAGGCCTTTGAATGGTTGGAGAAAGATTTTCAAAATAAAGCGGATCTGGCAGCTTTTAGATGGGAAGTTCCCTATGAATCTCTGCGCGATGACCCACGCTTTCAGGATTTACTGAAACGGATGGGATTGCCGGAGTAAAGCTGGTTATTGGAGGGTGAAGAATGCTTGGAGACGAAGAATCGGTATTTGACCGACTTTGGAAAATGATCTGGGAGAGGTTCGGAGGCATCATTCCGAGAGGGCTCATTCCACTTCGAATCATCAGAGGGGCTGAGACGTTGACTATTTATGACTACCGGCCAACGTTTTCCATGTTTCTGACGGTGGCGGGGCTGGTGGTTCTGGCGGTATCTTTTGTTCTTCTTTTCTTTAAGATCGATAATGCCATTGTCTCCGGGTTGTGGGTAATCGCGATACCGGCGGCCGTCTGTGGGGTGTTTTTGTTCAGAGGCACGATCCGCGAGGTCTATTATTTTGACAAAAGTAAGGACAGTTACGTTTTCGTCCGTCAGTTTATCCATCGCCGGGAAGTGATCGAAGGCGCCCTCAGCCAGTTCACGGGAGCTTACGTGAAAACGGAAACGAATGACGACAGCAAATCATATTTTATCGTTTTGAAGCAGGAAGGAATGTTCCTGACCGGCGTCAGCGAGCAGACCTTGCGTGAAGAGGTGCCGATCTTTAACTCGTTTGAAAGAGAAGCTCGGATCGCCAACGCAATCTCAGCAATTCTTCCTTCGAAACGCTGAATTGAATCTGCCGGCAGCCTAATCAAGATAAAAATAAAGATGCAAACAGGAACAATCATCAATCAATACAGAATTATTTCTGCGATTGGTAAGGGCGGAATGGGCGAGGTGTTTCTGGCTCAGGATACGAAACTTGACAGAAAAGTCGCGATTAAATTCCTGAACGAAGAATTCAGTAAAGATGCCGATAAACTAAATCGTTTCATCCAGGAAGCGAAAGCGGTTTCGGCTTTGAATCATCCGAATATTTTGACCGTTTATGAAATCGGCGAAAATGATGAGTCAAATTTCATTGTGACCGAGTTTATTGAAGGGAAAACCCTGCGTGAACAGCTTTCACCCAAACAGACCAATTCGCTTAATGCAATTCTCAAGATCGCTGTCCAAGTATCGGAAGCACTTTCGGCCGCACATCAAGCCGGAATTATCCACCGCGACATCAAGCCCGAAAACATTATGCTGCGGGCCGACGGTTATGCCAAAGTGCTTGATTTTGGACTGGCCAAACTGTCAGAACCGGAAGCGGTAGCGACCGGATCAATTGATTTGGAAGATACGACTAAAGGATTAGTCAAAACGAATCCCGGGATGGTGATGGGAACGGTTTCGTATATGTCACCCGAACAGGCTCGCGGGAAAGAAACCGATGGGCGAACTGATCTCTGGAGTTTGGGAGTCGTGTTGTATGAAATGCTGGCGGGGAAAGTTCCCTTTTCAGGTGAAACCATTAATCACACGATCGTTTCCATCTTAGAAAAAGAGCCGCATCTTTTGGAAAATGTGCCGGACGAACTGCAACGAATAGTCCGTAAAGCTTTAACCAAAGACAAGGAGATGAGATATCAAACAGCGCGGGATTTGTTGATTGACCTCAAGAATTTGAAAAGGACTTTGGACATTCAAGGCGAATTGGAACGTTCGATCGTCCCGAATCGGGAAGTAACAACAGATTTAGAGAAAGAAAATGCTACCCAAATTTACACCGAAAAATCAATCGAGGAGACCAAAGACGAAGCAAACGCGCAATCAACCCAAAAGGTGACGACGTCTTCAAGTCTCGAATATGCGGTCACCCAAGCCAAGAGTCATAGAGTGGCGACGGCAATCATTGGCATCATTCTACTTTCAATCATTTCCGCGATCGTTTATTTAGGATTCTTTGCCAATCGTTCAATCAAACAGATTGAATCAATTGCCGTCATACCATTTGTCAATGAAAGCGGGAGCGCCGATGTTGAATATCTTTCGGACGGAATGACCGAGACGCTCATCAGCAGTTTGTCGCAGTTACCAAATTTATCGGTCAAGGCACGTTCGTCGGTGTTTCGCTACAAAGGCAAAGAAACGAACCCACAGGCTATCGGCAAAGAATTAAACGTGCAGGCGATCGTCAACGGTCGCGTTGTTCAGCGGGGTAATGACCTGACGCTGCATGTCGAGTTAGTGGACACGGGAACCGAAAATGTTTTATGGAAATCCGACTACAACCGTTCGATGACTAATCTTGTATTGCTCCAAAGCGAGATCGCACAGGATGTATCTAGTAAACTGCGGGCAAAACTTTCCGGTCTGGTGCAACAGCAAATTGCTAAGAATTATACCGAGAATGCCGAAGCCTATCGCCTGTACCTCCAGGGCCGCTTCTACTGGAATAAGAGAAAACCCGATGAGCATCAGAAAGCGATCCATTACTTTGAACAGGCCATTGCCCTGGATCCGAAATATGCTCTCGCATATTCAGGAATCGCCGATTGTTACGCGGTCAGCTCATCGCCCGAAAAAGGTCCCCAAGGGAGGGCAAACCTGCGTGCAGCTGCCAATCGAGCCCTGGAACTCGATCCAACTTTGGGCGAACCTCACGCGGCGTTAGCCTCTCCCGCCTCGGAAGAATTGGATTGGTCCTATGCCGAAAGGGAGTATAAAAAGGCAATTGAGCTTAATCCCAATTATCCGACGGCTCACCAATGGTATGGGGAAGAACTGACACGACTCGGGCGGCACGAGGAAGCGATCGCCGAGATCAGACGAGCTCAGGAGCTTGATCCGCTTTCGCTGGTTATCAATTCGGATATGATCTATATCCTGTCGATGGCGCGCCGATACGATGAAGCCATCGAACAAGGTAAAAAGACCCTTGAGATAGATAGCGGTTGGGATTTTGCACGCTCTGAGCTTGTTGATGCTTATATTTTCAAGGGATCGTATGAGGAAGCACTTGCATTAGTAGAAAAACATAATCAGAATTCGAACCGAACTGCTCAAGAGAAAGCATCCATCATGCAGGACATAGCCAAAACACGGAACGCCTTTAGAAAATCCGGAGCCGAAGGCTTTTGGCGACAGGAGCTTGAGTTACTGAAACGAGATTTGACCAAGGGAGCCGAAGTTTCGCCTTTTATCCTGGCTGAGAACTACGCTCGTCTGGGTGAAAAGGACGAAGCTTTCAAATGGCTCTCAAAAGCGGTCGACGAAAATGACCTTGGGGACTCCGGCATAAGTTTGCTGAAAGTTTATCCGGGATTCGACAATCTTCATTCCGATCCGCGCTTTACAGAATTGATGAAACGGATGAATCTGCCGCATTGAATTGAAAAAGGTCAAGTATAAATAAGAATTTTTCACCGAGGAATAAGGGATTATATGAAAAAAGCCATTGTGATTATTATTTGCCTGTTTTTGACAAACTTAATTTTTGGGCAAAGCAAGGTTGAACTTTTCGACAAATATGTCGAAGCGGCACGACAGGAATGGAGCGTACCGGGGCTTTCGCTGGTGATCGTTCAGGACGGCCAAGTGGTTTTGTCAAAGGGTTACGGCATCAGAGAGCTTGGAAAAGAGGCGAGGGTCGATACCGAAACGATTTTCGGGGCGATGTCCACCACCAAAGCGATGACGGCGGTGGCGATGGGGATGCTGGTTGATGAAGGGAAGGTTTCGTGGGACGACAAGGTGACGAAGCATCTTCCGAATTTTCGGGTGGCGGACCATTATGTAACCGGTGAATTAAGGGTTCGTGACCTTTTTACTCATAATACCGGAATTGGAAACGCAGATTTTTTGTGGGCGTGGACGCCTGAACTGTCATCAGATGAAATTGTCCGTCGGATGCAGTATGCCAAACAGGAATATCCTTTCAGAGGCGGTTACACATATCAAAATATTATGTATCTGGTCGCCGGACAGGTCATCGAAAAGACCAGCGGAATGTCGTGGGCACGTTTTGTCGAGGAGCGTCTTTTTAAACCGTTGGGGATGAAAAAGACGTTTCCAAATTATGAGCTTTCCCGAAAATACAAAAATCGTTCAGCCTCACATTTTGAAATTAAAGGCAAAATTCAGCCGATCGCAGAAGACACAGCTGATCCCATCGCACCTGCCGGAGCAGTTTGGTCAACCTCCGACGACATCGGCAAGTGGGTGAGATTTATGCTGGGCAATACGACGGTCAATGGCAAGCAGCTATTAAAACCCGAAACATTAAAGGAAATATTGAACCCTCAAGCTATCGTTCCGCCTGCCCAATTTTATCCAACTGTAGCTCTCACCAAGCCGCATTGGACGACTTACGGTCTCGGTTGGTTTCAGCAGGATTATCGCGGTGAGATGATAAATTTCCATACCGGAAGCCTCGATGGCCGAACGGCAATTATCGGATTGATGCCGGATAAGAAATTAGGCGTTTATATCTTTGGTAATCTAGACCATGCCGAGGTACGGCACGCCTTGATGTATAAGGTGTTTGATCTTTTCGGTTTCGGTGATAATTCCCGAGATTGGAGCAAAGAGATGAAAGCGATGTATGACGGGCTCAAAGCTGAGGCCAAAAAAGGTGTGGATGAGATCAAAGCCAAACAAAAAAAGGACACAGCTGTGAGTCTTCCGCTGACTGCTTATGTCGGTACTTATGCCGACCCTTTTTACGGAGAAATGGAAGTAGTTCTGGTTAATGGCAAACTCCGGTTGAGAATTACTAAGGACTTGAGTGCCGACCTGGATCACTGGCAATTTGATACGTTTCAGGTAATTTGGAATAAAGCGTGGTGGAATGAAAGTATGTTAGTTTTTCAATTGGATCCGATGACCGGCGAGGTTGAATCCATAAATATTGAAGGCGCAAACCTTAAGCGAGTAACCGCGAAATAAGACTCAAAGTTTGAAAGCGGAGAAAGATTATGAAAAATTTGAATCTGCCGGGATGATTTTGAAAGAAATTAACTATCAAGGGCTTAAAGCCTCTGAGAAAACAGAAAATGAAAAACGAATCGAATAATTCTAAAACCAAGACAGAAGTCACCCGGCGCGGTTTTATGACCGGAGTTTTAGCTGCCGCTTCAGCCGCGTCACTTTTGGCTCAAAGCAGTAGTAATTCTGAAATTACACCTGATCGTTATCCCGATCAGAATGTGGTTGCACTCGACCCGCGATTCGCTAAATACATCGTGGGAAATGCTTCGGTCGAACGGCTTTACACCGGGATGCGCTGGGCGGAAGGCCCGGCCTGGAGCAGTATCGGACGATATTTGGTCTGGAGCGACATTCCCAACAATGTCAAAAACAGATGGCTCTCTGATGACGGGCATGTCAGTGTTTTTCAGAATCCGTCCAACAATAGCAACGGCAATACTTTCGATTGGCAGGGGCGTCTGCTTTCGTGTGAACACGATACGCACCGGGTCGTGCGCTACGAGCATAACGGGAGCATCACCATCCTCGCCGAAAACTGGCAGGGCAAACCGCTCAACGCGCCCAACGATGTGGTCGTTCATCCCGACGGCGGTATTTGGTTTACCGATCCCGGTTACGGTAGTCTCTACGAAGGCGGCGATACTCAATTAAAGCAAAAAGAAGCTGTCTATCGAATTGACCCTCAAACCGGAAAGATGGAAATGGTGACCGATATTTTATTCAAACCGAACGGACTCTGTTTTTCACCCGATTACAAAAAACTTTATGTAGCTGATACGGGAGCACCGCATAACATTATGGTTTTTGAGGTAGCTGAGAGCGCAAAACTTCGCGGCGGAAAAGAATTCGCCTCCATGAAGATGAAAATGCAAAACGGTGAGGTGAGCGGAGCCGCCGATGGACTCCGGGCGGATACGGACGGCAATATTTGGGCCGGAGCGGGCTGGGTCGGTGCTGGATACGACGGCGTCCATATTTTTGCTCCCGATGGAGTCAGGATCGGACAAATTCGACTTCCCGAAATTTGCGCCAATCTTTGTTTTGGCGGAGCCAAACGGAATCGTCTGTTGATGACCGCCAGTAAATCTCTTTATTCCTTATATGTTGGGATTAAAGGTGCCCATATTGCCTGAATCTGCCGGAATAGAAAAGTATGAAAAATATCTTTTACCTGATCCTGATGGCATATTTGCTTTGCACCGTATCGAATGCCCAACAAACTCCGCAAAGTCCTTCGCCGATGCTCGAAACAACGCGACCTCATCCAAGAATTGCACAGGTCGAATCGGCAGGGAAAAAAGTTGAATTAACCTCGCTCAAAGGTGCAATTCTATTTGTCAGCCCAAAGATTAATACCAAAAAAGCAGTTCCGCTCATCATTCACTTTCACGGTGCTCCGTGGCTCATTCAATATCACATTGCTCAACGTCTTCCGAACGCGGCTTTGGTAACCGTTAATCTCGGAGCAGGTTCCCGCGCCTACGGAAATCCGTTTAGTCAACCCGAAACTTTTCAAAATTTGATTGACGAAGCTGGTAAAGCACTGGAACTTAAAAAAGGCTGGTCTTCAATTACCCTGGTCGGGTTTTCGGCCGGTTACGGAGCGGTGCGGGCGATTCTGCGTCAGGAAGAAAACTTTCAGCGGGTGAATAATGTTTTACTGCTCGACGGAATTCACGCCAGCTATGTGCCCGAAGGAAAAGTTCTGGCCGAGGGCGGAACGGTCAAAGCGGATGACCTTGATTCGTTCGTTAGATTTGCCCGTGAAGCTATATCGGGAAAAAAAACTTTTGTTATTACTCATTCCGAGATCTTTCCCGGCGCCTATGCCAGCACCACGGAATGTGTGGACTATTTACTTTCAACGCTCAGTCTCAAACGAAAAGCCGAATTAAGCAATGGACCCATTGGAATGCAGCAGTTAAGTGCAGTCAACCAAAGCAAATTTCATATACGCGGCTATGCCGGAAATACGGCACCGGATCATGTCGACCATTTGCAGGCGATGTCTTACTGGTTCAAATTGTTGGGCGTCAAATAAACGCGATTCAGCGGAAAACGGGTCAAACCTATTTGAGTCTCGCTTTGATTTTGAAAGGACAGCTTGAGTGGAGAGAATTTACGAGAGATGAAAACAATGTATATTAATCGAGCAAGTATTGCAGCCCGGAAGCGAAAAGCTTAAAGGAAGGACTCACATGACTGCCCGCCGTTCGTTCAAACTTATAAAGAATCTGGCTTTTCCCCAGCAGACCGAGTGTGGCGTTAAGACCGGCCAGGCGATCCGCCGATTCTTCGGTCCCCATCACGAAAAAATACTTTCCGCCTTGATACTTAATCTGCTCAAGGCCGTTTTTTTCCGACCAGCTGGTTCGACTGCCGCTGATGATGGCTCCCTTAAAAAGTTCAGGATGTCGTTGAGACAAAGCCCAGCCCATATCTCCGCCCATCGAGAATCCCGCTAAAACAATCTTTGTGGGGTCTATCATTTGCTTCTGCTTTAATTCTTCGAGGTCTTTCAAAATCCGGTTTTCATAACGAAAGACTGCCGCCTCGAATCCCTGCCAGCTATGGTCTTTGGTTGAGGCGGGCTCGGGAGTGATCATCGCGACAAACGGCTCGATCTGACTTAATTGATCTACATATAAGTTGAAATGTTGGGACGCATCGCCGCCGGTCCAGGGAAGAAAGATGACCAGCGGATACTTTTTGCTTTTTGAAAAATTACGGGGCAGGATAATTTGGCTGGGTGCTTCAATGGTAGACTGAAATCCGGGAGCAACGGTAATTGGTCGCGGGTAAATGGCTGTCGCAGATTTGGTGTCTTTCCAGCACATTGGGATCCTAAGCTTAGAATTCCACGTGGACAAGTTGTCGCG
>JADMIO011200084.1_pt1 | contig 98430 bp, 90 predicted proteins | sample 8958161 | NCBI WGS metagenome assembly JADMIO01 (sample SAMN16585339, study PRJNA669376) | soil metagenome | isolation source: Crop rotation soil | place: USA: Cullars Rotation, Alabama | collected 2011
CCGCGACTTCAAGTCACGTGAATTCCAAGCTTCGGATCCCACTGTGCTGGAAAGCAACGAGCATTTTGAACTGGGAAAGCGGCTTACATACAGCAGGGAAAGAGGAATTGAGATTCGAGATTCTCACAAGCGTCCCGTGAACCTTAATCGGCTCTCTTCCGGTGAACAACATCTCCTCGTCTTATTTGGACGACTTCTTTTCGGAACGCAGAATCCGTCACTTGTTCTGATTGATGAGCCTGAACTCTCCCTCCATCCTTCTTGGCAACTTAGCTTCCTTTCCAGCATCGAACGAATCAAAGGGATCGTAAAGGTTGACTTCATTTTAGCTACCCACGCCCCAGCCATGGTCGTTGATCATAAGCATCTCATGTATGACATGTGGGAGGCACAGAATGGCCGCGCCTAAGTCCTTCGCGGCGATACTCAACTCTCCTGAGATTCGCGACGCAATCCAGACCCTCACACCTGGAAGAGTGCTAGTGTTCGTCGAAGGTGAAACCGACTGGCAATGGCTTTACTCGATGATCGCCAAGAACAGAGCCGACATTCGATACGAACTTGGTAATGCAGGTGGGGTTGACTACGTCCTTGAGCAGGTTCATCAATGCCGGCAGCGCGGCACCCGGTGCATCGGAATCATTGATCGCGACTTTGCGGGCCTGGAAGGAACTCGCCACGAGAACCTAGTTGACGAAGTCTTCGATACGGAGCTTCACGACAGCGAGATTGTTATGGTGGACGCCGGGGCTCTAGCCTTGGCAATGGAATGGCAGTCCCCGCCAAAGCAGCGCCCGACTACAATTTCTGATGCTCGAATAGAACGGCTGAGACGGGAATGCCTGTCCACGGCGGCAATTCTAGGCGCAGTTCGTCTTGTCAACATTCGCCGAAGAGCCTCGAGGGATTTACAGCGCCCCATTGTGGACGACGCCGTTATGGATGCGTGGAAGTCGACGTTCGCATTGAATGGAGCGGGTGTCTGGAAACTTGACATTGCGACCCTACAAGCAGCCATTAACTGGAACGGAAGAAAGGGTGTTGCCTTCGCAACCGAAGTGCAAGCAGCGCTGAACGAGGCACGGAACGAGGCGCGATTCTTATTGCCGGATAACCCGACCGCAGAGGATGTCGAGTATGTTTCTGGACTTATCTTATGCAATGGTCACGACCTCATGGATCTGATGTCGAAGGCTTGGGACTCGTACATCTCTGGTGTAAATACGTGTGCGGCCAGCCAGCGCTCCTGCCGCGACGACCTCTACGATAGGATGAGAGGGCTGTTCGACTTCATTAGGTTCAGTAAGACTCGCCTTCACGAGAAGCTCGATCACTTCTGCGGTCATCGCTTTGGAACAAGCATCTTTGTTGCCGGCTAGTCCCCCTTGGCATGCGGATGATTGAATATCTCGAAGTTAGACTTGCTATTGGTCTGTCCATGTGCTCTCAATGTCGCAAATAGCGTCATCTCCACTCTTCCTTGCTCATGCCACCACCGTCTCGAACGCGGGGAAGGTGGTCGACTTCCGCGCTGTTCTCGCAACGATTTCCAACCACAGGCAACTCACTTCTTGAGCGTGGATGAGTTTGCATGGGTACGGGTGGTCGAGAAGTCGATTCTTCGGGATTCCAGCTCTATCGTTGGACAGTGAAGTATCGCTCAGCGGCGAAGCTCCCGAGCATCTTCGACGGGCCAAAGGCGACAACGGTCCACCGGTAGCGACCAGGAGCAAGCCTGCCCGTATCTAGGCTCAGAGATGTCTTCCCGCCCTTAACTGAGTAGGCGAAGAAGCGGTCAACCGAGCCATCATCCTCAGCGTCTAGTGAGCTAGAAATGATCTCAACGCCATACGAGACCGCATCTCCAATGCTCGACCATTTGAGCTCGACGGTTCCGGAAACCTTCGCGCCGTCCTCAGGCTCTTTGAGACGCACGCCTTGGCGGTCTGAACCCGATGACACGCCAGGGGAAGAGGACGAGCTACCGCCTTTGAGCACTGGATCTGCGAAGACACACCGTCGGAGCTGAATGTAAAGTGATTTTCCGTCTTCAACGTCGACGTCAATTCTCTTGGAGTTCCCGCGCGAAACGGTGCCCTTGGCTGCCATTTGACCATCCACCGAGATGAGGTAATCGCCCTGAGAGCTATTTGGCCAGTTGTCCGGAATGCCGATAACTCCGATGAGCTTTACGTATTTCTTCGCAAGGTCATACGTCACGTTTGCCGGGTTGTCCATAGGCGAATTCAGACGGGAACTATACGCCTGCTGGTCGATACTGACACTCCCGGTTTCATTCGACATGAATCCGCGCGGAGATAGCTTTTTGAAGGTCAAAAGGCTTGTTGATTGCCGGATGACTCCTGCTGTTGCCACAGCAATTAGCCCGGACAAAATCAGGGAGCATGGTAGTAGTTTCATTTGGATCTCAGACTTGACGGCCAAGCAATTATTCGCCGTCATCATGAATGGGAGGGTCGTCGGGGTGCTTTACCCTTGGTTGAGGAGATTCGTCTGTCTCGGGTGCTCTATAAGGCTGGGTAGGTCTTGCTTCGGGCGTGTTTTGGCTCGGTCTGCGTGGAGTGGAGTTCGATCGCTCATGGCGCCTAACAGGAGTTCTCTGGAAGGTCGTTTTCGGCTTGGTTTTGGCCGGTGTGTACCACTCGCCAGCGTCATTCGAAGTAAGCGAGGTACTTTGCACTTGCGCCGGAGTCGAAATAGGTTCGGTCGAATGTGGGATCGTTGGGCTTGACGGTGACGACCCGAATACTGATCTGTATCCGCCCCACGTTAGCAATGCAATTACAAAGATGGCTACAGTTGCCGATAGCTTCTTGAATCCCTCGTTCGGTATGAAATAGCTTTTCTTAACCCGAGTTCGTTGCGGCGGTATAGCTTGAGGTTCCGCTGCTTGTTGAGCCAAGTTCTCTTTCCGCTTTTCTTCCCATTCTTTTTGCTTTTCCGCGCTCTCTCTTGCCTGTCGCTCTCGGTCGCGTTGTTCCTGTTCAGCTGCCTTCTTGCGATCCTCAAGCTCTTGGATCCGTTGCTTCAGTAGGATCACACGTCTTTCGTCCGTAAGCTTGCCGCTCCCTTCGCACGGAATGCAGATAACCCACTTCTGGTCTCTTCCGCCCTTACAACCATGGCAAGGCTGTGTGCCTTTCCCAGAGCAATCACGACACGTCACGTTGTACGGGCCATTAGTGTTCCACTCCCGCTTTTCTCCCGCGCCCTGACAATAGAAGCACGTTACTGTGAAACTATTGCGGCACGTTTGACAGGTGTCAGGAACGACACCTCTGCCTTTGCAGTCAGGACAGTCCGGCATATCGAAGACTATGCTCCAACGGCTTATCCAGCGTCAAGCATCCGCCATTTCTACTGCTTGTTGATAAGTATTTCCTTTTCGCTTAGGATGATCTCAGCTACTACTAATCGCAGCACCAATGACCACCTCGATTGAGGGGTTTCCTGACCCCCAAGAGTCTGTTCCAACTCCACAAGAAGCACACTTTGACCCTGAAGAACAGGCAAAGCTCGATGAAATTGATGCCCTAATGCCAACGGGAGACGCCGTCGCTGATGGCAAGAAGTGGGATGAATTTCTGAATAACGGTCGTTTCAGTCCGAACTTCGACACACCCGAGCAAACGCTGAGGGTGCTCCTAGGAACCCGTGAAGCGCTAGACCGAGTAGCTGCCGAGACTACGGATGCCGATCACCATCTTTACCGAACGACGCTTCGAGCGAAGGAGCTTGCCGCACTCAACCGAATTCTCGACCACTACGGTGCGAACGAGTAGGACTTGGTGAAGACTCGACCCCTTTGACCGTACGATGGGTTGAACAGGTCCAGCTGACTACAGCCGCAATGCAATCTTTCACGCCCTCAGCTAACGGCTCCAGTCTTCCTCAGTTAGCGGAAGGCTATTCAGTTCATCCCTATAGAACTGCCACTTCGGCATGTGCTCGCTCATCAGGGCCTTAAACCTAGGGCTGTGACTACGTTCCAACAGGTGGACTATCTCGTGGAGCACGACGTACTCTAAGCACTCGATCGGTTTCTTGGCCAGTTCCGTATTGAGCCGGATGGTTGACCTGTCCGTGTTGCAACTTCCCCACTTGGTCTTCATTCGCTGCACAAAGAAGCCCATCACCTCAACACCAAGTTTGCCTTTCCATTTTTCGATTAAGCCTGGAATCTCAGCTTTGATCTGTTGACGTAGCCATGACTCGAGGAGATCTTGCCGGTCGTCTCGTGAATCCTCATGGTGGACGTGAAGTTCGATGTGCTTGGCTCCGACCCGCACTAGACGTGGGTGGGACTCGACAACCCGCAGCAAATAGCGCTTCCCCCATAAGTAGTGACTCTCGCCTGAAACATAGAGGCGAGTTGTAAGCCGATCTTGGGCGAGAAGTTTCTGCTGCTGCCGCTTGATCCAAGCTAGCTTGGTCACCGCGTAGGCGCGGACGTTATCGATGGTCATGCGCTCGGGGGCAGAGATACGAACGTGGCCATTTGGCGGATACACGCTCAGATGGACATTCTTGATGTCCTTTAGGATCACGTCGGCCACGATGTCACCGAGAGTGATTTGAGCCTCCATCAATACTCCTTCTGATTACGAATGATCGAAAAGACGCGCTCAACCTCGTCGTCGTCTTTCAGGATGCTGTAAAGCTCCCGCTTGATCACCTTCTCCTTCTGAGGGTTGCCTCTCCATCCATCGGGGCGAACCTTTCGAATAGCCACATCCAACCTCAATGCAAGCTGTTCGTCTTGGCCAAGGTTGTTGTAGAGAGCCCGTTTTCCATGACTGTTCAAAGTCAACGGGATGTCAGGAGATACACCAATTTCGACCATCGTAGCGAGCAGGGCAATCTTCTTCAGATACTCCTCGTACTTCAGCGCCTTGTCTTTTCGGGCGGCTATGATCTCAGCAAGCAATGTTGACATCTTGGCGAAGAACGCCGGGTCATTGATTTGTTCCTTTACAATCTTGCTGCGGACGTTGTTCTCAATCGTCTCAGCGATCGCTTCTTGGTTCGCCCTCAACCCTTCTGGCAGCGATTCGATGGCGGCTGCGATTCCTGTCTTTACGATCAGTTCCAGAAGAGGCATGTCGTCAAACGGTGAGATCTTCCGCGGCTCGTCTGACTGGATGTAGGTGTCAATCAAATGCCGCATATCAGCTTCGAACGGCTTGATGTCAAGGACCTCACCAGCGGCTTGCCGAATCACATCGCGGAGCTTCACGTAGTGATCAAGTCGCTCTTTGATCACGGTAATCCATTCATTGGAGTAACCAGCCTCGCTCAGTTCGTCCGCGATGTTTGCATAGGCCCGGATCAATGCGACAGTCAGCTTGTAGAGCGTAACCCGCTGCACCTCACGGTCCGCGAGATCAGACGGAATTTCTGTGTTGCCACAGAAGTAATGGATATGCTCCAGCTCACCTCTTGGCAGCTCGACTGGTTCGCAAAGGACGTGCAAAGCCTCCAGCGCGGCATCCAAGCGCTGGCGACCGATCTCAAGTCGATCCTTGATAAGCACATCAGGCTCGGGCCCCTCGATTGAATCATCCAGCTCAGATGTATAGACCGATATGGCATTCTCGACCTTTTTGAATAGGTCCTTATAGTCAACGATGTGCCCGAAGTCTTTGTCCTCACCATCGAGCCTGTTGGTGCGGCAGATTGCTTGGAACAGCCCGTGATCTTGTAGTGACTTGTCGATGTAGAGATAAGTGCAAGGTGGCGCATCAAAGCCCGTTAGTAGCTTGTTCACCACTATGAGGAGCTTCATGTTTGCCGGCTCCTTCTTGAACCGCTCCTTCATTGCATCTTCGTAGGTTTCGGTCTTCGATTTGCCCGGTGCAGCGTCGACACTCTTCAACAGCTCGGTGTAGATGTTGTAGATGTACTGCTTGTCCGTCTCGGTGTTTGCTCCGGTGTCCTCAAGCGTCACGTCACGGGCTTGAGGATCATAAGAGGTGATGATGGCGCAGTGATTCTTGAAGACAGTCTTGTGGAAGAGCTCGAAGTATTTGCAGGCCTCATAAATGCTTGAGGCTATGAGCATCGCGTTACCGCGTTCGCTTGAAAGACGCGGCTGTACGCTAAAGTCGAACACGATGTCCGAGACAACACGATCCATACGAGCTTTGGAGCTGAGGACGCTTTGCATGGTGCCCCATCTGTTCTTGAGCTCTTCTTTCTGCCATTCGTTCAGGCCCTTAGTCTTCGCTTCGAACCACAAGTCAATTTTCTCCTGGTTCCCGATGTGCTGATCAATGTCACGCGCTTCATAGATCAGGTCGAGCACAACCTCGTCCTCAACGGCTTCCTTGAATTTATAGGTGTGGATATAGCGACCAAAGACCTCCAGCGTAGTTTGCTTGTCCTGCCGAAGCAACGGAGTTCCGGTGAAGCCGATGAAGATCGCCTCTGGAAGCAATGCCTTCATTGCCTTATTGAGTTTGCCGCTCTGTGTTCGGTGGGCTTCGTCTACGAATACAAAAATCTCACCCTGAACTTGGCTCTTCTTAGATTTCAGTTCTTCAATGAAGGCATCGAAGTTAGCGACTCCTCGCTGTCCGAACTTGTGAACGAGGGAGCACAGCAAACGAGGCTTGGCTTGAGAGAGGTGGAACATCAAATCAGACCCACTACTAGTGCGGTAGATCTCCTGACCTGCTCCTTGAAAGACGTCGTTGATCTGCTTGTCCAGTTCGTCTCGGTCTGTGATCAGGCAGACTCTCGCGTTTGGATTACTTTCTAGAATCCATTTGGCGAGTAAGACCATGACGATGCTCTTGCCGCTGCCTTGGGTGTGCCAGATAATGCCACCCTTGTTCTCTTTGATTCGCTCCTGGGCGAGCTTGACCCCAAAGTATTGGTGCGGTCGCGGGAGCTTCTTGACTCCGGCGTCAAAGACAACAAAATTCCGAATCAGGTCGAGCAAGCGGCCCTTCTCAAAAAGCTTAAGTAGGTACTTATCGAGCTTGAAGCGAGTGTTGTCCTCCTCGTCTTCCTTCCACTTCAGCCAGAACTTTTCAGGGGTTCCAATCGAGCCGTATTGAAGCCCTTCGGAGTCATTTCCAGCCATCACGAACTGAACGGTTGGATAGAACCACTCGTGGAACATCTTGTCTTGATTACTGATCGCTTGGCGGATGCCTTCGCCAATTCCAACGGTGCTTCGCTTAAGCTCAAGCACTCCTAGGGCTAGGCCATTCACATAGACGGCGATGTCAGGACGCCGCTCGTGGTCGCCATTGAGGGTCACTTCCTCAGCAATGCCAAAGTCGTTTTTCTCCGGCTGATCCCAGTTGATGAGCCAGACCTTCTCAGTGTTCTCACTTGCACCAACTTTTACGTCAACCCCGTAATACAGAAGATTCCAGACCGCCTGATTGTTGGCGTAAAGCGTTCTTGAAGGGTTGGAAGCTTCTCGGCGGAGCTTGTCCAACGCTCGACTGATTTGATCTTGGGAATAGCCAGACTTAGCGAGGAAAGCGCTCAGAAACTCGGTCTCAATGTTGGAGTTATTCTCGCGCTCCTCCCAATTCCCGAGATACGCGTACTTCAGCTCGTCACGGAACAAGGCGACGACTCGGTTCTGGGTGATGCGTTCGATCTTGCCGACTTCGCTCATACAAGCCTCGCCTTTCCAGTTAAGAGTTGTTGCATCATTCCTTGCTTGATGGCTCGGGCTTTCTCGAGCTTCATCTTGAGCGTTACTAGCTCTTGCTCCATCTCACTCAATACCTCAGCGATGGCATTTTGTTCAGCAAGTGTGGGTGGCATCTTTAATAGGAAACTCTCAACGGCATTCCAGTCTGACCGTGGCATATGAGTTCCATATGAGAGGCTCGTCACCTCGATGAAGCTGTCCGTCTGAACGATCTGAAACAGAAATTCTGAGGTTGTGACCCCTTTGCATGGAACAAGCACCCAAATCTCGGTCGAGCAAACTCCCGGACGAGTTGCGAGCCAATACTTCCTAAGATAAGCCCTTAGCTTCCCGAACAGCACATCTCCGGGATGAAAAACTGATTTAAGAGAAGAGTCAGCACCTGTTTTAGTGCACCCCAGAATTTGTCCAGTCATGGACTCGATATGCTCCAGTTCGAGGCAAAACTCTTGAATTCCAGATCTCCGTGGATCGATCCTTTCACGTCTGGGCACAGCTAAATCTCTGAACCTCATGGTCTTCCACTCTCCATGAAATCCTGGAAGGCGGGTTTGGCCGGTTAGAAGTTGCTGCATCGCGGCCCGTTTGAGGTCGCTCTTCTTAGCGATGAGGCGTTCCAGTCCGGCCAACAGTGCATCCGCATTATTCAGGGCCTGAGCGATGGCGCGCTGCTCAGGAGGCTTCGGAAGTGGTACGGGCATGGTCCGGAGAGTTCCAACATTTACATTCTTCTGCGCTCCGCCGATTTGGCTTTGATTGAAGAACTGCTGGCCCATCTCTGAGTTCACGTAGTGGCACAAATAGGGACTCTCGACCTTTCGCTGATTTGGGCGCGTAATTAAAGTGGTGAAGCTTTGGGCAGAATCGTACATGGGTGGAACAATCGCAGTTACACCTGGATAGCCGGTTCGCATTGTCAGCAAATCTCCGGCTCGAAGCCGCTTGTTCTTGAACGTCACCTCATATTTCGGAGCGATGAAGAGTAGATCTGTATCTTCAAGTCGGCCCGCTTTGATGTTCTGGTTTCGAAACATCGGTACACCTTTAGTTCGATAGGCATGGGTTGCAGCACTAGCGATACCGACCATAATCTTATCGGTGATGTCGACCAAGGGTTTCACATCCCAGTCCTCCGGAATGACGCCGACCTCGCTCAGTTTGTAGCCGGGTTTCAGTTCCATGCCACTCCCATCTTTTGAAGATGTTTGTCGACGCAGGCCGCTAGCATCGCCACTTCATCGGTAAGTTTAGGCAGCGGGAAGGCATAACGTTCGGCGAGCTGGCGGATACGTTGGGTCAGGGCCTGGCTCAGCCTATTAACCTCTTCCTGAACGGCTCCACCAATAGTAGCCAACCACTTTTCATCGACTACAAGTGCTTTTATCTCTTGCTCACTCAAGGCCCTATATTTCGCGATAAGTTTTTGGTCAAGGTCAGCCAGAGCAGACTTCAGCCACTGCTTGAGTACTTGCTCTTCGCCCGCCAAGTCCAAATACCGCTTCAGCAGCTCAACCTCTTCAGGTAATAAACCTGCAGGGTCCTTGGCCAACGCCTTTAGGTGCGCTTTTACAGTGCCCAAGTTGACCTTATCGAGGTCGGAAAACACCCCCTCTTCGCCGCTTTGCTCCTCTTCCATTTCCTCCAACTCGGCTGAAACCGCAGCCAATTTGGCCTCGTGCTCGTCGATGTGATCCTGCTCGACTTGGAAGTAGCGAGATATCACCAACTCCTTCGGAATGAGGTCGCATGTCCATCCGGAAGACTTACCCTTCTTGTTCAACACCAATTCAATTTCTGCTTTCCAACCATCCGCGGCGACGAGGTAGCAGTCGTCTTGCATGGTCGAAGCCCAGTAATCCATGAGGTGCTGGTACACCGAATAGGGATCAATAAGGTCGAGGCCCTGGAAGTGCTTTAGGAGACTACCGGAGAGCTTGGCAATCTCTTCCTTTGGATGCATGTCCTTGCCAAGTGCCTTGAGCTCGTTCTCGGCTAATTTGCGCCACGCCTCAAAATGGCTGTAAACGTCTGCGATGAACGTCTTGAACTCGGTGTGATCGAGAATCGTCTGCCTGATCTCGGCTTGGTTCATCCGAAGCTGCACGTAGCCGGAGCGCATCGGTTCGAAAATGGTTGACCGCAGGTTCGGACAAACTTTCCAGTATGCCGCGAGAGCGTCAATGTCGGATTCAGGAATGCCGCCATTGAGGTGCGCATCCAGGTCTTGAGCGTCTTCTTGGTCGGAACTGTCGATATAGCGTGGAAGGTTTAGGTTGAAGTCGTTCTTTTGGATTTCATCGATCTTCACGAACCGCGAAAACTTCTCGATTTCAGCTTGGCTGTTGAACGCTTCCACGATTCGGTGGATGTCCTGATCGCGAAGGCGATTTTTCGGACCATCCTTCATGAAGCCCTTGCTTGCGTCGATCATGAAAATGCCCTTCCTATCCGTCGAGCCATCTTTGTCGATCACTACAATACATGCAGGGATTCCTGTACCGTAGAAGAGGTTAGAAGGAAGTCCGATGATGCCCTTGACGTATCCGCGCTGGATCAGATTCTTGCGAATGACGGCCTCGGCCCCGCCACGAAAAAGCACACCGTGAGGAAGAATACATGCACCCTTGCCCGAACTCTTGAGTGAGGCAATGATGTGAAGGAGGTATGCGAAATCACCCTGCTTTGCCGGCGGAACTCCAACTGTGAACCGCCGAAACTCGTCGTTGGTTGGGGTGAATCCGGTGGTCCACCGCTTGTCACTAAATGGCGGGTTTGCAACGACAAAATCGAATGTCTTGAGAGCGGCGCCATCCTTAAAGTGAGGATCGGCAAGCGTGCTGGATCCTCCCTTGATCTCTGCAGTGGCGTGATTGTGCAGGATCATGTTCATGCGTGCTAGGCCTGCCGTGGCGACGTCCTTCTCCTGCCCATAGAGCGTAACCTCGGTCGGAGCCTCATCCGCTACTTTCAGTAGAAGCGAGCCTGATCCACAAGTTGGATCGTAGACGGCAGTGCTGCGTGCGGTCCGAGCGGTCTTGATACCGATAACCTGCGCCATGATGCGGCTTACCTCGGCTGGCGTGTAGAACTGTCCCTTGCTCTTGCCACTCTCGGTGGCAAAGTGCCGCATGAGGAACTCGTAGGCGTCACCCAGGAGATCGTCACCGTCCGCTCGGTTATTGCTGAAATCGAGGGCTTTGTTCTCGAAAATCGCGATGAGGTTTGTGAGGCGATCCACCATCTCCTTACCACTACCGAGCTTGTTGGAGTCGTTGAAGTCCGGGAAATCTGCCTCGGGGAGGTTGTTTGCCTTGGCGAGAGGAGCAATGACCTTCTTATTGATCTGGTCGCCAATGTCCGACTTGCCCTTTAGGGCAATCATATCCTTGAAGCTGGCACCATCGGGGACTTCGATGTCGCCGTATTTCTGCCCGGCGTATTTGTCGCTGACATATTTCACGAACAGCATCACTAGGACGTAGTCCTTGTATTGGCTCGCGTCCATGCCGCCACGAAGTTCGTCGCAACTTGCCCACAAAGAGCTGTAGAGTTCAGATTTCTTGATCGCCATGAGTTCTAGATAGCCTGAGGCCGGGCAGGCTTGCCCTGGCGAACTCATTCTGACAGGCTCTAGTCGAATCCACCAGGGGGCAATTCAACGAACCTCCGCCAGTGCAACGATAGACCAAATTACAGCTAGTGGTATGTGATTTGAATGGCAACGCCAGAATCAGGATCGGCCGACGAATCACCAAAGCCAAAGCCAAACGTGCCGGTTTCATTCAATCCGTAAACGTAGGGGACTGCATCTCCGCCCGGAATGTTGGCGATTGGGTGAATTGCCCCATCAACCCAGATGTAGCTTCGGTATTCGTCAGTATGGACATTGATAATTGCCTTCGAGCCATCTGGTGAAATCCAGCCCGGCTCAACGATGCCGCTCGAAACAAAGTGAAGTGATATAGGGGCGGCGGTCACCGGCTCCCAATAGACCGCGCTTGTAGCCGCACCGTTGTCGCTGATGCCAATAACACCCCCATTCTCATTGAGAGCGTATGGAAACGCGTTGGTGTCGCTCGGCAAGGCTAGGTCGGTCCATTCGGCGTTTGAATCCAGGTTGCGAACCTTAAAGCTGGTGCCGGAAACACCGTAAACCAAGAAGCCGGCCTTGGCAAAGTATAGAGGTGCGCCATCAGGAAGGGTAATCGGCGTTTGAACACCTGTTGCAATGTCTACGATTGCATGACCGCCTCCGGTGAGCTCTGCAACCAACTTGCCTCTAACCGAGTCCAAAACTGCAGCCTCAACACCCGGATAGGTAGCAGCCACCCAGCCGTTTTGCGTTAGCCGATAGGCAAAGACGCCGCTATCGTAATATCCGACCGCATATCCGTTATCAAAGGCGAGGAGAGCGGCGTGAGCATAGGGTGTTGTGACGAGATCAACAGGGGCCACGCCAACGACTTGCACACTCCAATGGTCTTCATCGTTGAATGAAAGGAACGCTGGCTGACCTCCTACAAAGCCTGTCATCTGGCTAATACCCTGCCCCAAGCCATGTGATGGTGCCTGGCCAATGATGTCGATTCGAGAAGGGAGGCCATTGTCTCCGCCACCACCATTGCCACCACATCCCACGACCAGACCAATGACACACATTAACGAGAGCCCATACAAACGCATTCTTTCCTCCCCAACTTGGTGAGGAGTAGTGTAACACAAGACTCCCCAAGATGGTGAGTGGGACTGGAAGCAGTCTGCTTGATGTGGCTACACGCAACGTCGCATCAGTTCAAACGAAGGAGTACGACGAACTTCTGCGTCTTCTTCGCGAAACCCGTGAGCAAGCCAATATTTCACAAGATCGTTTGTCGAAGTCCCTTGGGAGAGCTCGCACCTTCTCAAGCAAGATTGAGTCGGGTAGTCGGCGAGTGGATGTCATAGAGTTCATTGAGATCGCCAAGGAACTTGGGGCTAACCCCGAGGATCTCTTTGCGTCGCTATTAAAGAGAATTAGGAGTGGCCGATAATGGGCCGGGCCACCAGTTAGGTCAACTGGTGGCCGAGAGGGGCAAATTCGCGGTTCGCGCTATTGATGTGTAACGTAGGTCTTGCCGTCGCTCAAATATGTACATATCTCGAATTCGTGGCCATTCTCATCTCTGTGTAGGGATCGGAATTTTGTTGGCTCTCCGAACAACGGATGGTTGTCCACGGTATAGCTAATTGACGTTCCTAACCCTGGATTCCCAAACTTGTGCTGCCTGAGTGCAGCCTTAATCTCCTCCGGATCTATATCCCTTGCGGTCATTGGGCTCAGCACGATTTCGCCTACCTTTACTTTCATTAGATGTCTCCTCACCTGCCTCGAGAGGCAGATGGCATCATCGTACGTAGGCAAGGGCGCCGCCCATTAAAGGCTCAAACGAATAATTGAGCTTTAGCTAAACCAGCAAAACAAACTTCGCTTGAATTGTGGGGTGATTGGTCCATCCAATTGAAAAGCGAACCGCATCCGCGGCTCGCTGAGAAGATCAGTATTCATCGGGGAGCAAGATCGTCGTTGCCGATCGATCCCACTCAGTAATGATCCAAAACTTGACCCCTTTGGAGTCGTGATAGACCGACAACAAACGGCCTTCATCCAGCAATGCAAGTTCGTTGAGACCGCCATCTTCCTCGTCGACATCGCCCCAATCACATTGGCCATGTCTATCGAGAGAAGCTACAACGCTCTGCTGGTCAAGAACCTCAAGAGCGTGGGCTGTGGAAACGATTCGGCCAAGCGGAAAGGCGGGCCTGGTCTTGAGACGCATGATGATTCCTCCAGGGGCCCGCGTGATCCCTCGTAGTCATGATCGGAGAGACCTTGGATTTGCGAGCCCCTGTGGAATCACCATGAGGCTAGCTTCACTATGCTTGCTGCCAATCAGTTGGCCAAGTCTTAGGTCAGTGATGCAATCCCTGTTGATTTGCATGAGTGGCGCTATCTGGGTAGGTTTTGAGCTGACGCGCAGATATCTTCAGCGTGAACTCCGTGAGGTCTTGAACCTCCATGGAGGTACCCAATGTCGCTCTTTGACGGCATTCTCGAATCCGCTTCAACCGTTGAAGCGAAACCCGCGCGCTCACTACGATTTGGAGAAGCGCCAACCTACTACGAACCCGGCCAAGTCTGGCTCTACGGGAACGTTCGCCTTCTTGACACTCGGCTTGCCCACGTTGAGTCATTGATGGGGGTAAGGCACTTCTATCCGGCAGAACTCAATGAGGTCTGTAAACGAGCTGAAGATCTGGTATTGGATGGGAAAACGCTAGTGTGCGGAGTGCATAACGAGGGCCATATGCGCGCTGCCATCGTGCCGCTTCGTTGGGGATCGCCACGGATAGTAATCTTCTCCGGTGGATTTAAACACCACCTAGGCGACGAGTTGAAAAGGGAACCCTTTTCAGCCGCTGCTCTGTGGCGCTACGAATGGGACCCAAGAACCGATCTGGCGGTATCTCGTCGGGCGCCTGACAAGAAGCCAACGTATGCACTCTACAACCCAACAGTCGACCGGTTGGTCGGCAAACTCGGAGCTGGAACTGCCGAGAGCACAGTTGAGGATCCATTCGGACTGCGAATGCTGAAATGATCCATTCCTGCCCTTCTCATTGAGGAGGGCTTCTTCTTTGACGGACGGTCTACCCGCCAAGGGCAACAATTAGGAAACCTAACAACAAACCCAATGCAACTATTATTTGCACCCAGCTCAGGAGCATTTGACGCTGGTCTTCCCGATCAATGCTCTTTGCACACCAGGAACACACCACTCGCATGCCGAAGTGGGTCTGACTTGCGGAAGTTCTCCTATTTGGATATCGATGGCGTACCCAGTCACCAGTTCTGACCCTCCGTCGGAGATGTCGTTCTGAGCTACTGATGGGCCGGCCGCAGTGAAAGCAGTTGGCCATACCGTGACCATGCGTAACGACTGTGAAGAAGTCAAATTAGCGTTGTTTCATGAAAACCAACCGGTGGCCGGCTACTCTGGAACCTCAAGGAGGCCGAGCTTTGCTAAGCGAAGTAGAAGTGCCTGGGTACTCACGCCGAACAATTCAGCAAGCGACTGAATGGAGTCATCGTCGAATACATCGACTTGGTCGGCCGAAAGACGCTCAAGAAGCTGTGCCCTTGGCATCAGTAAGGAGGCCGCGAACGCGTTCGCCTCGACCTCCTTGCGCCGCTCACCAGTTGAAGAGTTGGAGTCTCGCAAAAAGACCGAGGGCTTTCGGTGATCGATGAATAGGTCTCCCTCCTCGTGGTGAAGGACAAAATGGCCAATCTCGTGCGCAATCGTGAATCGCCGACGGACAAGCGCATGATCAGCATTCACGCCTATTGTTCCGGCTCCGCCGCGAACAACAAGAACTCCGGAAATCTCATCGCCGAAAAGTGTTTCCTGGATTTCTAACCCTAACCGTTGCGCCACACGCTCAACCGGTATCGGAAGCGTGCGCAGACCAAGCTCTTCGAGCAAGTGCTTTGCCTCGTTCTCAATTCGATCAGCGCTGTTCATTCTGCTAGTCCTTCTTTTGACTTGACGCGGCTTACGAATTCACTAAGTTGCCGACGGGTCCTCGTATCTCCATTTGCGGCGCGCTCGATCAGAGCGATATCTGCGTCTTCGAGGTGTATGGGCTGAGTCGCCGTGGTGAGATCGGCGGAGCGAGGAATCAGCGAGGCAAGTTCAACGCCCAATGATTCGGCCAAGTGCCAAAGTGTGTGAATTGGTGCCCGCTGCCGACCGGCTTCGATATTTACGATTGATGCGCGCGTGAGGCCGACTTTCTTGGCCAGGGATTCTTGGCTAAGCCTGGGTAAGGTCCGCTCCCGTGCGCCTCGGACGTTGTTTCCAATCATATGGTAGAGCTCATCGTCAACGTTTTCCATGCTAGCACGACTTCACTTATGGTTCCACCAGATTGTACCGCAAACGTGTTTTCATAGCAATCATGCTTATGTAAATTACGGATTGACGCATTTGTTTCCACAGGAATATGATTGAACCGCACGATGTGCAAATTTATAAAGTAAGGAACAGACCATGTCGAACGAACCCAACACACACGGCTCTCCGGAGCATGACGAACGAACAGTGACTATCATCGTCAACGGGCAAGAGAAACACGTTGAGAAAGGCAAGATTGCCTACGAAACTGTGGTGAATCTGGCCTATGACGGAAATCCACCCTCCAGCCAGGAATACGACTTTACCGTCACGTACCGCCGCGGCCAGGCTCCCCATGATCAGGGCGAGCTTGATCCTGGAGAGTCCGTAACTGTTGTCCAGAAAATGATCTTCAATGTCACACCAACTAAGAAGTCATAGCGCCGACCTCGCAAAGCTCCAGGACGAGGGGTTTGATTTTGTGATATCTCACGGTCGGCTGGTTGTGCGCGAGATTCCCTACTTGAATTCAGCGAACGAGGTGTGCTGGGGTGCATTGGCATGTCCTCTAAACAATGATGGGGAATCAACCACACAACCAACCGACCACACGATGATGTTTGCTGGTGAGGTGCCCCATGACGAGCAAGGTAACTCACTGCACTCTAAGCTCATCGCCGGTGATCTTAACGAGCAATTCGAAGGACATCACTTCCGATATACGCTCTCTCGAATGCCCCAGCGGCAGCACTACGTTGACTACTACGAGAAGGTGATTACCTACTGTACGTATCTATGTCGTCCCGCTGAACAGCGAGATAGCTCGGCGGTGCCGTACCGGCACAACCCCATTACAACCGACCCGGATTCGGATGAACCATTCCAATACATGGACACCAATGCAGCACGTGGTCACACCATTGACGTAAACGACCGGTTTTCCGGGATGCGCATTGGAATCGTAGGCGTCGGAGGAACAGGGTCATACGTGCTTGATCTCGTCTCAAAGTGCCGGGTCCAACAGATAAAGATCTTCGACGGAGACACGTTCAAAGATCACAATGCGTTCCGGGCACCGGGGGCAGCATCCATCGAAGACCTGAAAAGCAGGAAGTCGAAGGTCGAGTACCTCGCCGAACGATATAGCCGGATGCACAAGGGGATTGTTCCGATTCCAACTTACATAATTGAAAGCAATCTTGGGGAGCTCGACGGGTTGGATTTCGTCTTCCTCTGCATGGATGCCAGTTCGGTGAAGGCCACCATCATTGGCCACCTTCAGCAAGCAGGAATTCCTTTTGTAGACTCCGGTATTGGGATTCACCGGCAATCCACTGGCCTTGCCGGACTCATTCGTGTTACTGCAGTCAACAAAGAAACGCCCGCTCGATTCGTAAATCGAATTCCTGTGTCAGATGGGGGTGATGACGATCTGTACGCCACGAATATCCAGGTGGCCGAAATCAACTGTATGGCGGCGGTATTGAGCGTCATGAGTTGGAAGCGCCACATAGGCTTCTACGATGACCTTGAGCGCGCCCCGCAGGGAGTGTATGTTATCGATGGAAATATCATCATTAACTCTGGAGGTGCGAGTGCCGCCTAGTCAACACTTCGAGCTCTGTTTCTGCGAGTTCATACCAAACGACCTGCACTCTGGCACTCTCTACATTTCGATGGAGTACGGCACTGCCATTCACCTCTGCGCCTGTGGCTGCGGAGAAAAGGTCATCACTCCACTTGCTCCCAAGCAGTGGCACTTGTTCTATGACGGGGAATCTGTGAGCTTGAAGCCGTCCATCGGCAACTGGAGCTTTCCCTGCCGATCGCATTATTGGATTCTGGAATCAAAAGTGAGTTGGGCAGCTCCATGGGAGGAATATATCGCTGCCGAGGTAGAGGAGACTACGGAGCGGTTGGTAGAACCTGCAGCAGCCAATCGGGCTCACTCAGGATTCTCACTACGACGGGTATGGGCAGCCATATGCCAATTCTTCAGTAGATAGCACGACGATTGGAGCCGTTGAAGCTTAGCCTGAGCTCCAAATGGTCGTCGCTGCGAGCGTTGTTTGTGATGGCACCACTTTCAAGCCCTCAAGCCTCGGGGCACTGACGTGCGTGAAAGCCGTTCCGAGTTGCAATTGGTTCGGCCATGCAATTAGCCTGTGCGATTAATCCGTTGCGTAACCGATTCAGTAGGTGCAAACAGTAGCCCGCACGGCTAGGCTCAATTACATGCACGCAGCCCACTCAAAACCTGCCCCTGATTCCTCAGCGAGCGATTGCCATTCGAACCAAGGAGCTCTTGAATCAGACTGGCGAGAGCGTATTCTTAGTCCGTCAATGCGAGATGCATTGTGCGATTTTATTCTTAACTTTTACGAAGAATGGAAAGAGCAGTCGGCTACATCCGAGTTAGTGGAACGCGACAACTGACAGACGGGAGCTCAATTGATACACAAAAACGTGTAACCCGCGAATACATTCATTTGAAGGGTTATCAGGAAGTGCAGATCTTCACAGAAGAAGCAGAGAGTGCGAAGACCGACAGGCGCACTGCTCTTCTCGAAATGTTGCAGTTCATCAGAATGGCCGTTCCAAAGATTGACGTCGTTGTGTTCCCGAAGATTGATCGGTTCGCAAGGGACGCCACTGACTATGGCAATCTTAAGCGACAGCTCAGGGGCCTAGGAGTTCGCCTCGAATCAGTCGGAGAGCGACTCGAAGATACACCTGCGGGACGGTTCACCGAGTTCATTCTTGCATCAGCAGCACAATTCGATAACGAAGTTCGAGGAGAGCGCTCACGCGCCGGACTGATGGATGCCGTACGCCAAGGACGATGGGTTTGGCATGCACCACTCGGATACAAAAATGTGCGCGTTGGAAGCCGAGGACAGCGCGGAGTTGGAAACATTGCACCAGACCCTCAAGCTGCTGATCTTATCAAGGAGGCATTCCGTCGACTTGCGCTTGGCATACAGACATGTGCACAAGTACGGGACTGGTTGAAGGAACATGGAATCCGCATATCACGTCCAGGATTTTTTAGCCTGATTCACAATAAGCGCTACATCGGCGTCATTGAGGCATTTGGGGAAGTGCATCGAGCGACTCCACCATTTGTTGCTCTCATAGAGGAGGACCTCTTCTACAAGGCTCAAGAGCGGGTTAGGCTAGCTCGTAGAACCAAAAAGCCCCGTCCATACAACCGAAACAACCCAGACTTTCCTCTCCGAGGAACGCTCATTTGCACATGTGGCAAACCACTTTCGGCAAATTGGTCGGTTGGTTGCAGTGGAAGGCGATATGCCCACTACCGGTGCCTGCATTGTCCGAAAGTTAATTTGTCAAGGACGCAGGTTGAAGAGGCTTTCGTCCAGATTCTGGATTCTATTGCGCTTCCAGAAGGGTTTGCGAGTCAGCTCCAACATGATTTTGCTAGAAGTAGTCGTCGCAAGTCACTCGACCGAAAGGTCCGAAGTGAAAAGATCGAAAAGGCGATAACCCAAATTGGACACCTCCAAGACTCCTTAGCTCTAAAGAGTGCTAGAGGAGTCATTCCAGACAGCGTCGCCAAATCTCAATTTGACAAGCTGGGAGCAGAATTGGCGAGCCTTCTCCAGAAGCGCAAGGAAATTGCTCGAACCGAGACGACTAGTGCTCAACTTGTGGCCTTCGGGATTTACATTCTTTCGAATTTTGGGCTTGTGTGGAGCAAAGCAAACCTTGAGTGGAAAAAGCGGATCCAAAGCTTCCTTTTTCCAAAAGGACTATTAATCAAAAACGGGCAGATTCGAACTACCAATTATGGGCTCCTGGATGAAGTAAGAGGGTTAAGAACGACTCAATATGAAAGTGTGGTGCAACACGGTTCCAAAACTTCAGAACTCGAAACGAGGTTTCAGACTGAATTATTATCATTCTTGTCCGACATTGAGTCCGTTTTTGGCGCGTATGTGCAAGGCGACAATCGGAGAGAGGATACGTCCCACTAGTCAGCACCTCGACAACTTGGACAACGAACGCGCAACGATTTCTCGACCAGCGAAAGACATGAAACTGTAATTCTTGACCCTTATGCTGGGTTAATGAATAACCAACATAAGCAGGTCTTCGGACCGACCATCAATCGGATTTCCGATGTGATGGCTCATACCGAGAGATACGCCTTCAAAGGTGTAACTCGCCTCGCTATTGACGCCCGAGTAAGTGCGTCCTCAGTTTCCCGGCTGCTCAACGGGCAACAAAATCCATCGTTCTTGATGGTCGCTCGGCTCACCGCTGCCCTTGAAAAGGCACTGGGATTCCAGATCGACCCTCGCGAACTGGTAGCCGAGTCATGCAGCTTCTTGACTCGTCATACCTGCGATCTAGTGGGTTGTCGGGGGTGTCTCCCTTCCAACGCCATTGACGAGTTTGGAGATCGTAAAGCTGCATTCGCTGGAGTCGACCCAGGAACCTGGGTTACCTCCCGTTATCCAAGGGGATACCAACCAAGAAAGGAGGCCAATGAATAATGAAGAGATGGTGGGAGCTCTGCAGAGATCTTCTTTGCATGTACTCCTGATGCTCGCTCAAAAAGCGTTGGCTCGATCAGGGTTCGGCGATGTGCATCTGCTAGACCGCAGGTTAAGCAAGCAAAAAACCCGTGATGGGGGCCACGAACTTGCCTGTTACTGCACCTTCGGAATACTCCGGGTGAAAGTAGTTGTCAAGCTCATCAACGATCCAGTGAACCTGCGAATGTGTAGCGAGCTTGCGAGCACTGTTCGGAGAATGAAGGCAGACTTCGGCGTGATCATCGGAACTCGGCACGTTACCGCTGCAGCGAAGAAACACCTAGCGTTCTTTCGAGACGAGAAGGTCGTAATCCTGAACGGGGACTCATTCGCCAGCCTCTTACGAAAACACCGGCTCGGAGTTCGGCCGGGAGGAGCTGTCGACTATGCCTACCTATCTGCGCTTGAGCACGTCTCTCCGAAAATCATCTGCGCTATTCGGAGGACCAAAGATGAGTAATCCCTTGGCTGCACATCTGGCCTTCCGCCTTAAGGAACTCGGAGTGAGTGACGCCGGCATCATCGAGCTCCTCTCTGAGTATCCCTACGATCGGATAGAAGCGCAGCTCAACTACCTTCCCTTTCGCAAAGCACGACGTCGCGAAGGATTCATCGTCGCGGCTGTCAGGCACAACTTCAGTCCACCTAAAGAATTCTATGCCTCGCCTAAAACTCAACCTCTACCCACCAAACATCAATTGGACGAAGACGCCAAACGTCATCCTCGACCGCTTGATGCCAGTTCTCAAGGACACGGAGCTTCGGGTTCTCCTAGCCCTGGTTCGCCAGACCTACGGATGGCACCGAGACGATCGGACGGTGATCCTTTCCTACAAAACCCTGAAGGAGCGAACTGGTAGGCAAAGCGCTGCCATCGCCAATGCGCTGGTCTCGCTCACCTCCAAGGGTCTTATCAACAGAGTTGGTCCTCACTATCGACCAAAAACGAAACAAACCGCTTCGAAAACCGAACCGCAACAATAACAAAGAAAGAGATTAAAGAAACAAGAGCCTGGCGCCACTTATGCACAGGCTCTTTTACAAACCGACAGAACCAAAACAAAGAAACCTGTCCTGCTGCGGAGACGCCGGCCCAAATTCGAGCCGAAGGGTGTGGGTGGAAAAACCGACAGGGCGGGAGGGTGGGAACCTATACAACATAGGTTGGCCATGCCACTGCGGGCCGAAGGTCTTCGGAGCGAATGAGTGATGAGCTCGAAGAGCGAAGAACGAATGAACGACCGAAGATCCTGAGGGTTGAATTGTGAGACAGGTTCGCGCTGACCTTGTAAAGCCCGACTAGAGATAACCGGGCTCAGAGTCGGGGTTTACCACCGATTCTGAAGGAATTCTGAACAGCGATCGCTCTCAAGCTTGGCCCACGCATATTCGGCCAATCTGTGGTGATACGGATCATGGCGACGCTCGAACACCGAGCTCAATTCCTGAAAGTGCTGGCACGCTATATCTGCTGGTTCGGACATTCGCAGGATTCGTCCCTTTTGCATTGCGCATGCTTCATACGCCGAAACGTTCTTGATTCCTCCGGACTTGAATGCTGCGTCTAGATGTTCCTCAGCCGCAAACGTTTCTCCAAGAAGCAAATGCATACTCGACATGAGGAGGTGGTCCGAGTAGACGAATTGATAGGGTCGCTTCCCTTTACTCGGCTTCTGTAGGACCGCTATCTTTGCTCGAAGATACGTAGAATCGAGTGGAAGCCGTCCATGCTCCATCAGATAAACGGCCGCGGTTATTCGCTGCTTCTCAATGCTCTCCTCATCCATGATCACATACGGTGGCGGTCTGGTCGGATACTCGGTAGAGGCAACCAAACGCTCAATTTCGGCAAAGATCGGCTCGACGTCCGAAGGTCCGATGTCGTTGGTCCGGAGGAGAATACGAGCTCGCCACATGTGTCCTATGGCTGCTCGTAGTGGCTCCTGACGCTTTGCAGCACCTTCAATGACCATTCGGACCACCCGCATGGCTTGGCCAAGCTCATCAACCTTCTTAAACGCTAGATGGGCTCGGTCAAGGAATTGTTCTCTCAGTATCCAGTCGTTGGTCTTCTCAGCTGCCTCAAGCGCTACGGTGGCAGCGGTTTCAAAGCGAGATTCCCGCATGTACCGACTGACCCTTCGTAGGATCTTCTCGGTGATGAGATCGCCGGTGAGTGCGGTTTCCCTTCTTGGATAGATATCCCTTCCAAAACAAGTGAATGCCCAGGCCCGGACGATCCGGCGCTTCTGGTCAATGTTCTTGAGGGCCTTGATGAGCATCTGTACCGTTTCGGGCTTCAAGTTCTTCGGACTATTGAGAATCTGCGAAACCCGGCTCTTGTCGACTCCGAGCACTTTGGCAATGTCTTGATTCTGCTGGCACTGGTGCTCGAGGAGAAATGCCTCTTTCACGACCTCCCGAAAGCTAAACGGATTAACGGCCAGTTGAGTCCGGACTAAATAATCGGGCTCTTCCTCAAACGCTTGCATGGCTTCTTAGAGAACCTGACTTCAGTAGGTTCGAAGTTATGTTTAGCACAGATTCTGAAGATATTCTGAAGTTGCCGGATCATTGGATTGGCGTCAACTCCCGATGGCGCGAGGTCACTGATGAGCCGTGGGACTACCTTGTCTCGATGCCGCCAACGGATCTGGCCACCCATGCCTACTTCCTGGGCGCGACGGGAAGCGGCAAGACCACCTTGATTCACCACCTGATTGCCCAGGACATAAAGCTGGGCGCCTCGATTTGCGTTGTCGACATGCGTGGCGACTTGGTCCGTGCAACCATCGAACTGGCCGCCGATCGGGTTGATCCGGCCAAAGTTCGCGTCATTGACCTCCGAGAGAAGGACTATGTCTCTGGCTTCAATCCGCTCCATGGAAACGGTGAAGCCTACTTCCGGGCCCTCAGTGTTCTCGACGCAGTTGCCAATGAATCGGAAAGCTGGGGAGTTCAGCTCTCCGAGACCCTCCGCAATGCACTACTGCTTCTTGCAGAAGTTGGAAAGCCTGTAACTGCCCTCGAGAAGCTCTTCTTCGATCGAGACTTCCGGGATCACTGTTTGGCAAATGCGGAGTCCCAGCCGTTGCGAGAGTTCTGGCAACGGTTTGACACGTTGGGCCCTGATCGTCAGAACGGCCTTGCTGGGCCAGTGCTTAACAAGGTGAGCTTGCTACTGGCTACAAAGACACTGCGGAGCATCCTTGGGCACCCGACGCCGTTCGACCTTGAGAAGCATCTCAACACGAAAGGGAGTATCACTCTCGTTTCGCTTGCGGCAGATGAATTGCACGGCGCGGCGCGGATGTTTGGAAGCCTGATGATAGCCTCGATCTCGCGTGAGATCTTCGCGAGGATTCCGATTCCTGAATCTCAGCGGAATCCAGTTCGGCTCTACGTGGATGAGTTTGAACACTTCGGTACGCACCTCTTTGAGCCGATTCTTGCTGAGGGCCGTAAGTTCAAGCTCGAGGCCGTCCTCGCCCACCAAACCCTTGCACAACTCACGCCTAAAATGCGGTCCCTAATTCTCGGCAATGTTGGGGTCAAAGCAATCTTTCGCTGTGGCAGGGAGGATGGTTCGGTTCTTAGCCGTGACCTCTTCGGGGACCTCAAAGCCTATGACTTTGCCGACCAATCTGTTGGGCACTGTGTGCTGTGGCGCAAGAACCAAGGCGCCCTAGAAGTTGAGGTCAATGCGCCGCTCCTCACTAACGCTGGGCAGTTAAGCAAAAGCGCAGAAGCCTATCTCAGACGAATCTACGCAAAGTGCGAGCCTGCTCCCGATGAAGAAACGCCTGAGCGTTCTGAGACACGGATTCCGCTGCGCATAGTCAGGTCGGACACGGAGGATTGGCTGTGCGGCTAACTGAACGAGACGGAGTTCTCCTCAGGGATATGGCACTCAGCCATGTGCTTAGCAGGGACCAGGTCGTGCGACTGGGATACTTCACGTCGACAACCAGAGCAAATACACGGCTGCGTGAACTTCGATGTGATGGCCTGATTCGTAGGATCGAGACGCCATTTTTCGGTCAAAGCCTCTACGCCGTCTCCCGATCGGCTATGCCGTATTTGGGCGAAACCATCGCCCGTCTGGTGAGAGCAAGAACTGCTTCTCCGAGATTCCTGCAACACGCGTTGTCCGTAACTGAAGTTCGAATTGCCCTCATTGCTCAAGGTGCCGATTCTTGGCGCTTTGAGCAGCAGCTTCGATCTGTCTTCGAATTTGCTGGCAAGCGGTTTGAGGTGCGGCCGGACGGCTTGGTCCTCAGTGCGGATACTGCTACTGCTATTGAAGTTGACCTTGGCCACGTAGCACCTTCGAAGTTCAAAGAGAAGCTGTACGCCCTCGATGCGTTCATAGCGTCTGGTGACAGCTTTCGCCAGTGGACCAAGCCCAATCCATCTCTTCTTGCCGTAACCACAGGTGAGCGTAGGGCGCACACTCTCCGTCGCCTCGCACCTTCAAATCCACGCTTCCACTACTCAGTCGTGACCTTCAGCCGCCTCGGGATTGCCCCAATCGGAGGTTGGAGCTAACCACAGGTACGAGAAACACCAATGATTGACCTTTCAAACCTCCCCAAGTCTATTCAAGACTCTATCAAACAAGCGCAAGCGAGTGGCGATAATCGTGCAGCTGAAACCATGCTTCGGCAAGCGATTACTGATCTGGCCAGATCCAACCCAGAACTTTGCGGACTTGTAGTCGGATCTCAGATGGGTTATCAAAACCTATCTAGCCGCGAAGTGGAAGAAACATCTCACTGGGAACGCATTCCTGTTCGGATACTGGGAATAGAGATTGGTTCTCGCCTGCAAGAACTTACGACGACACGAGTTAAGGAACGCCGTTGGCGACTCTTCTAGGAATCGGAGCAACCAAATGGCCCCTCAAGCTTCACAAGCATTTCCGGACTCGACAGCACTCTTGCTGACCGTTCCGGAAGTGGCAAAGATCCTGCGAAGGAGTAAGGCAAGGATCTACGAGATGGTTCATATGAAGGAACTCCCTGCGATACGAGACGGAAAGAGCATCCTTATTCCAGCCGATGCTCCAGAGGCTTGGATTAAGCTCAAGCGGCGTCAGAATGGCTGGTAAGGCGCTGCCATTGCCAGCCGTTCGACAATCGCTCTTGCGCGTCGTCCAGGGCCCTTCGCGTCATGTCTGTATAGCTCAGGTTCGTAACACCCTTCAAATGGCCCAGGATGGCCTCACGCGTGGCTTGGGATACACCAGCCTCATTTGCATAGCTAGCAAAGGTATTTCGTGTGTCTCTGTAGTCCATGCGATGGAATACATCCGGGAGTCGCAACGCTTCATCGTCGCGTAACTCAGCAACAATGGCGTTGAACTTCGACCACCGATCGTCTGAAAGCTTTGCCAGCAAGTCCAACCTCTTTCTCAAGGTCTGCCACGACTTCTGGAATCGATTTGGCTCTTTCATCGACCCAAACTTGTTCGGCCACAAATATGGCCTCGCAGAATTCAAATCTGCACCATCACACAAAGGTTTGAGAATCGTAGCCAGTTGATCGCTCATAGGAACGACGCGGGTCTTGTCGTTCTTTGGAAGTCCAAGTGCCATTCGAATAATTGGACCGGTTGGAAGCCCGGTTTCATCATCGATATCCTGAGCATCGAGTCGAAATGCTCGATCGACCGTGATCATCTTGTGTTTCCAATCGATACGGTTTGCCATGAGAGCCATCACTTCTCCTTCGCGCAATCCGCCAAGGAGTGAGGTCGCAAACATTTCAACTATCCACGGTGTCGCCAGTTGCACCTCAACAAGCCGAAAACACACATCCAATAGTGGGTTGAAGTGGTGGCTCTCTAACGTCACCTTGGCTCGTTTGGTAACTTCTTCGAACGACAGGTTTGCAAATGGATTCCTGCGCTCTCCATAGGCTTCGTCAAAGTCCGCCGCCATGGCGAACATCTGCGACAGATCCGTTCGAACCTCTTGGAACCCGGGGAGTCCAAGCGTATGTTTATGGCCCTTCAAGCCTTTAGATACGACCTTGCTTTGCTTGATTCGGTCCTCAGTTTCGGTAATCCAAGTTTGAGCAGCTTTCCGCGTAACCTGTGAAAGAGCCCACGTTCCCCAATAAGGCTCGATATGGAGTCGCCATCGGGATTCCTTTCCTGCCTTCCGACGCTCGCTCAGCCGCTTCCAGCTATGGAGTCTTACATAGTCATAGAGATCAGCAACTGAGGGCTCTCCTTGGCGCTTTGATGCCACTCTGCCATTTGCGTTAGGTCGTAGCGTCTTGACGTAGGCTAGGGCTTCCTGCGGCGTGCCGAAGCCTTTCACGGGGTACTTCACCAGGCGACCGGATTCGTCCCGTCGAACCACGCCTAACCATTTGCCGGTCGGGAACTTCTTGGAGACGTGGCATGCAGCCAAGGAATGCCAAATCGTTTCGCCCTTCTGCAGCTCTCGGCGGATTCGCTCTGGCAGCACATATGCTGACGCATCAGCTTCGTTTTCTCTCTTCACAGCCTATATTGTACGACTGCGTTTGTCTAAACATTGTCTAAACTTAATACCAGTTGTGCCTCAACGCCATCATCGGAGAGCGTAAATCAGACCGATTTGAATCTAAAAAGGTGGTGGGCGGTGCAGGATTCGAACCCGCGACATTCTCGGTGTAAACGAGACGCTCTACCAACTGAGCTAACCGCCCTTGCGATCGAGAGCGCAGCTCTCGGCGAAGGGTTATACAATACCTCAGCGGAGGGGTGAGGGGTAAGGAGCGAGGCGTTGGGCGTCGAGGATTGAGGATTGGAGGATAAGAGGATTAGGGCATCACTACTTACTCTTTACTCCTCACTTCTTACGCTTTTCGCGCGGGCGCGAAGATGCTGCATAGCCGCTCCGTCCCGATTCCGCTGATCACCAACCGCTCCTTCTTGTTGCTCAGGAGCTGCTGAGTCCAATCGACTACTCCGCCATCCGCAAGGAAGAACTCTTCCCCGCTCTTGTCCTTCACGTGAATCTGCATGCAGGAGCCGATGTAGTAGCCACGGCCGGTCTTCCGTTCGGAGTCGGCTTCGAAAGCGACATATGGGAAGTCCGCGCGGAGCCGGTCGAGGACTTGCTCATGCGATGAGCGCAGTTCCTCGCCGACGAAGTTGGTCAGCAGGACTCGGATAGAGCCGAAGGAAAAACCGTCCGCACTCAAGGCTCCAAATAGGCGGAGATAGAAGGAGATGTGGTTCACAAGCTCATCCGATTCAAACCGATAGGAGCCCTCGTCGCGGCCGCTGCTGGTTAAGGCGAACAGCTTGAAGTGTGCCCAGGATTTGGGCTGAGACAGCGGCTGGCCTCGGGTCACCCGCTCGCTGCAACAGAACCTGATCCGCTCATGCTGGGCCGCCTGTTTCCGACGAACCGCGCACTCAAGCGCCATTACATTTGTGGGATCGGAGATCGCCTCGGTGTTGCGACTGGTGGAGACGATCGTGTTCTGACTCACCGTGGTCAACGCCGCCGTCACACCCATCGGACTCAACGGTGCTAGTTCAATCGGCTCGAAAGTCGGTTTGGCGACCGAATAGGCAACCCGGTCGAACTCCAACAAGGTCTCGGGCGAGACGATGGAGGGTCTGACGAACCGGTTGTTCTCGTGCTGCTCCAGGAGCCTGGCCGGAGACTGCTTCGTCGCCCGCAGCTCGTAGACACGCATCAGCAACGACTGAAGGTCGGCAGGGGATAGTTTCTCGGCGAGGTTCGTGAGCAACTCTTCGCCGTGCTCGCGGAGGATGCGGTCGAGGGGGCCGGACGACATTGGACTATTGTGCGTGGTGGATGGTGAGTGGTGAATGGGTAAATAGGTGAATGGTGCTTGGGGAATCGGGAATCGGGAATCGGGAATCGGGAATCGTTCCTGGAAGGGTTGTAGCTCATTCACCCATTCACCCATTCACCCATTCACCCATTCACCCATTCACCCATTCACCCGGGGAGAATCTCTCACAAAGGCACGAAGGCACAAAGGGAGTCTCGGCGTTGGGCTTGCAACTTCCCACTCAGAAACCTCGCCGATCCCTACGCCATCGCGCGGAACTGCTCAAGGAAGCGGAGGTCGTTCTCCAGGAAGTGGCGGAGGTCGTCTACGCCGTACGCCATCATCGGGATCCGCTCGACTCCCAGGCCGAAGGCGAAGCCGGTGAACCGCTCGGTATCGATCCCATAGTTCTCGAGGATATTTGGGTGGATCAAGCCGGCGCCGCCGAGCTCGACCCATCGGCCGTTGAACAGCTTGGGGGTCGAGATCGCGTAATCCACACCTGGCTCCACGAATGGGAAGAAGTCGGGGCGGAAGCGGATCTTTACTTCATCGCCGAACATCGCCCGCGCGAATGCGCCTAGCGTGCCTTTGAGGTGCGCCATCGAGATCCCCTCGTCCACCATGAAACAGTCCACTTGGTGAAAGGTGTGGGAGTGGGTGCGGTCGACGGCTTCGTTCCGATAGGTTCTGCCCACCGTGAACGCACGTAGCGGCGGTTTGGTGGTCTCGAAGACGTGGCCCTGCAGGTCCGTGCACTGGGTCCGAAGCAGGTGGGTGTCATCAATGTAGAACGTGTCCTGCTCGTCCATGGCCGGATGGTCGGGCGGGTAGTTGAGGGCGTCGAAGTTGTAGGCGAACGTCTCAAGCTCCGGCGACTCCAGATACTCGAATCCGAGCCCCCCAAGGACGCGCTTGATCTTGTTCGAGGTGAGTTGAAGGACGTGCTCGTAGCCCATCCGAAGTGGCCTACCTGGCATCGTGACGTCGATTCGCTCGGCTTCGAACTGCGCGGCTCGCTCGCCTGACTTCAGTGCTTCGGTCCGCTCGTCGATGAGCGTCTGGAGCTTCTGCTTTGCCTCGTTTACCTTTGCGCCAAAGGTTGGCTTCTCTTCGGCGGGGAGGGTTCCGATCTGTCTCAGCAAACCCGTATAAAGCCCGCTCTTGCCGAGATACTTGATCTCAAGCTCGCGCAACTCGATGGTCGAAGATGCCGCTTGCACCTCCGCGATGGCTTCAGTTTCGAGCTGCTCGATCGGATTCATGGGAATCCGAGATTGTACCGCCGAGGTCGGAATAGCGAGGGACGTTGGGATACTTCACCACAATTGTTGTTGGAAGCGCATTAGCAGTGAGCCGGGTATCTGTTGTTTTGACAGGTATTTACCGAAAACTAGAATTGGGAAATAGGTATGTCCGAACAGGCGAAAGAAGCTCCAGCAGAAGGGAAAAAGAAGAAAGGCAAGCTGCCGATGATCATCGTGCTCGCAGTCGTATTAGGCGGCGGCGGGTTCTTCGGTATGAAGATGAAAGGCGGCGGAAAGAAGGAAGTTCCGAAGATCGAGCTCGGCGCTATCGCTGAGATCAAGGAAGAGTTCCTCTCCAACATGGCTGAGCGAAACAGCTACGTTCGAACCAAGATCTCGCTGCAGTTGAAGAAGGACTACGAAGCCAAGGGCGTCGAGGAGAATCTCGCTGCGATTCAAGATGTCATCAACATGAAGCTTCAGTCCACCAGCGTGAAGTCGGTTGCGACCCTGGACGGCCTGCGCAGATTCAAGCGCGAGCTTGCGGGCGACATCAACAAGCTTCTGGAAGAGATCGAGAAGAAAGAGCATCCCGAGGCGGACAAGGAAGCCAGCAAAGACGAGAAGGGCGACAAAGAGAAGTCCAAAGAAAAGAACTCTGAGAAGAAAGACGAAGAGTCGCCGAAGCATCCCGATTGGGATTCGCAAGAGGGTCCTGTTTTGAAGGTGCTTCTTGTTAGCTTCGCTACGCAGTAGCAATCTTTGGAGTGCGACGGCCATGCCGTCGCTTTAGAATTGGAAAAGCGGCAGCATGGCTGCCGCAGTCCTAAACCCGAAATCTACGACTCCTGCATGAACGGATACCGGTAATCGGTCGGAGGCACGAAGGTCTCCTTGATCGTTCGCGCGCTTAGCCACCGATATAGGTTCAGAATCGAACCTGCTTTGTCGTTCGTTCCACTCGCTCTTGCTCCTCCAAACGGCTGCTGCCCCACGACTGCGCCAGTCGGCTTATCGTTAATGTAGAAGTTCCCCGCCGCGTTCCGCAGCTTGGCAACCGCCAACTCCACTGCCGACCGGTCTTGTGAGATCACGGCTCCAGTGAGGGCGTAAGGCGAGGTTGAATCAACGAGATCCAACGTTTCCTCGAACTTGTTTGCTTCGTAAACGTAGATCGTCAGAACCGGTCCAAAGATCTCTTCGCACATCGTGGTGTACTTCGGATCCTTGGCTTCGATGATCGTCGGCTGAATGAAGTAGCCCTTCGATTTATCGTAAGTGCCCCCAACCAGGATCGTCTGCCCGTCCGCCTTTGCGTTGTCGATGTACTGGGCGATGCTGTCGAACGACTTCTCATCGATGACCGCGTTCACGAAGTTCGAGAAGTCCTCCACCGTTCCGACCTTGAAGGAGTTCACACCGTCAACGAGCTTCTTCTTGACGGCCTCGGCGATGTTGGAGGGGATGTAGGCCCGCGAGGCGGCTGAACACTTTTGGCCCTGATACTCAAAGGCGCCTCGCAGCAGTGCCGTAGCGACCACATCGGGATCAGCCGAGGAGTGGGCAACCACGAAGTCTTTGCCACCGGTCTCGCCAACGATTCTTGGATACGACTTGTAGATACCGGCGTTCGCGCCGATGGTCTTCCACATGTGGTTGAACACGCCGGTTGAACCGGTGAAGTGAACACCGGCGAATTCGGGCCGAGCGAAACAGACGTCTCCTATGACTGGTCCGCTCGCATAGACCAGGTTGATGACACCGGCAGGCAGCCCCGCCTCGATAAGGATGCGCATGAACATCTGCGCGCTGTAAACCTGAGTGTTCGCCGGTTTCCAGACCACGACGTTGCCGCACATCGCCGCGCTGGTCGGGAGGTTGCCGCCGATGGCCGTGAAGTTGAAAGGAGTGATCGCGAGGACGAAGCCCTCAAGCGCCCGGTACTCCATGCGGTTATGCATTCCGGGACCGCTGATTGGCTGTTGGCGGTAGATCTCGTCCAGGAAGTGGACGTTGAACCGAAGGAAGTCGATGATCTCGCAAGCGCTATCGATCTCGGCCTGGAATGGATTCTTGCTCTGGCCCAGCATCGTGGTGCCGTTCATGTAGGGCCGATACTTGGTGGCGATGAGATCGGCAGCGCGGAGGAAGATGTTCGCGCGATTCTCCCAGCTCATATTCGCCCAATCTTCTCTGGCTGCTAGTGCGGCTTCGATGGCTTGTGTCACGTGCGATGCGTCGCCTTGGTGGAAGTGGCCGAGCGTGTGTGCCCTTTCATGGGGTGGATGCATCGTTACCTTCTTGCCCGTTCTGATTTCTTGGCCACCAATGTACATCGGAACATCGATCTGTTGGCCCTTCAGTTCGGCGAGGGTCTTCTTGAGCGTCTCTCGCTCTTTTGAACCGGGGGCGTAGTTCAGGACGGGCTCGTTAACGGGCATCGGATAGCGGAAGTTGCCGACTTGCATTGCCCAAGAGTTTACTTGGCAGGGGCAGCAGGGAACGTCTTTCGACCTGCGCAAAGGGTAGCCGCCGGTCTTTAGCCGGCGATCTAGATTGCGCCGGCTAAAGACCGGCGGCTACCTATTCGATCGAACCTGACCTCCGTATATCGTTGCTATATCAAAGGAGCACTAAGCTAGGCTCAGGGAGATGTCAATTCGGTCTCTATTCAGAGTGGCCCTGTGCTCCTTCGGTTTCGTGGTCGCCGCGACCTCCCAAGCCGCGAAACTCGTCGACCTCCGAACCGTCGACGACGAGTACGTGATGATCCAATGGCAGGATGGCTGGGTCACTTACAACGACTCTGGAACCGGCCCCAAGGCCTTTAACGCACCCGAAGGTCTCGGTGGAGACAAGCTGGAGAAGTTCGGCGAGCCGTTGGACACAAAAGCCGCTGTAGACAAGATGAGCTATTCGATCTCGTCCGTGGACGATTCAAACTACCGCCTTCCCCTCCACCCAGTCAGTTGCTCACGCAAGGCGAAGGTCAGTGGCACGGCCTGGAACTGGCCAAACCCTGATTTCACCCTTGAGCACACGGTCTATCTCAAACTCCCCAAGAAGCTGATCTCCGGCAAACGGTACCGAATCGCGATCGTGCCCCAGACACACAGCGATTCCGCTCAGCAGGGCTTCCTGTTCGATACCGGACGAAGCATCACCGAAGCCCTCCATGTGAACATCATCGGCTACGACTCGGGGCAGACGGCGATGAAGTCGGCTGATCTGTATATGTGGCTGGGTGATGGAGGGTCGCGAGACTACTCCTCCTATGTAGGAAGCAAGGTTTATCTGCTCAACACCGCCAGCGGTACCCGCCACGAGCAGGGCAACGTTAAGTTCTGGAAAGCGAGCGGAAGCGATCTATCTGGGCGAAACCTCACACAATCCAACGTCTGGACTTGCGATTTCTCATCATTCAAGACACCCGGGACTTACCGGTTGGTGGTGGATGGCATCGGCTGCAGTCAGGAGTTCAAGATCAACGCCGATGCTTACCTCGCGCCTTACAAGACCTCGGTGCTGGGCTACTTCTTCATGCGCATTGGCGAGAGCAAGGACTTCAAGCCGGTTCCTCGGCAACCTCGCTACATCCCCGACCAGGATCCTCCTGGCTTCAAAGTCTTCCTCACCACTATGTCGCCGATTCACCCCGATTGGAAATCGCTCGGAGGCGACCCTTGGGATAACAAGGATTGGTCGAAGTACAAGGAGGCAGGATCGCCGACAAATCCCAGCGCTTGGGGCGGACATTCGGATGCTGCCGATTGGGATCGCCACGCTGGGCACATCTCGAACATCTGGGACATCCTCCTTCCCTACGTTTTGAGCAACGGCCGACTGAGCGAGGATAACCTCGGAATCCGTGAAAGCGGAAACGGCATCCCGGACCTCATTGACGAAGCGCGCTACGAGGTGGATTTCTGGCTCCGGCTTCGCGACACCAAGGGAGGATACAGTTTCGGCCTCAACAACGCCACGCCGGATGACAAGGCGATGTTTCAAGCCGCTTCCCATCCCTACATGGCATGGGCAAGTGCCGCCAACGCGGCAATGCTCGCCGACTGCTTCCGAATCGCCGGCAAGCCTGCATTGTCGGAAGAGTACAAGAACAAAGCAATCGAGGCTTGGAACGTCGCCAATGGCCAGGCCCTCGATTTCAAGTTCGGAATCGGCAATGGCTCGGTGCGGAGTCGCGACCTGAAGATGATGGCGGCCGCGTTCCTCTACAACGTAACCGGCGACCGAAAGTACGAGGACGAGATGGCTAAAGAGAGCGTCATCTCTAGTGCAACTTCGAACACCGAAGAGGTCGATAAGTACAACCAACTCTGGGGAACGGCGGCTTACCTGATGTGCGCCAAGTTTAAGTGGCAGACCGTTCATCACCCCGATCTCTTGGTGAACATGAAGGGTTCCGTCATCGCCGAGGCCCAAAGGAAGAATGTCGCGCCCTCTCAATCGAGACCCTCGAGGCGTAGCACCGACGAATCGTATGGCTGGTTCCAGTCGACTCAGGAGGTCCAACGTGTCTGTGTCGCCCACGCGGTTGCGGATACTGCAACGCAGCAGGAGATGTTGAGGGCTCTCATTTTGGAAGCCGATTGGGGGCTCGGCCGCAACCCACTAAATGCCACCCAGATGTCCGGCCTTGGTGTGCGCCACCCGGAGGAGATCTACACGTCAGGCCGTTACGATGGGATCCCCGACGTCCACCCCGGCCACACGCCTTACATGAACGCCGACCCCTGGATGAAGGACTTCTTCATGGGCGACCCGCAATGGATGGCCAGCCGCGGTTACCCGGCATGGAGCCAGTGGCCCCACGGCGAGGCTCTTTGGCGAGCGAGATACTGCTTCTCGAACAACGAATTCACGCCGCAGCAGTCGATGCGCGGGAAGATGTGCCTGCTGGCGTATCTGTATTCGTTGCGGAAGTGATGTAATGGCAAACGGTAACCGCCGGTCTTCAGCCGGCGTTCCGAACAGCATGCTGGTGTACCTGTATTCGTTGCGGAAGTGATGTAATCGCAATCGGTAGCCGCCGGTCTTTAGCCGGCGTTCCGAACAGCATGCTGGGCCTGTATTCGTGCGGAAGTAGATTAGTGGGAACGGTAACCGCCGGTCTTTAGCCGGCGTTCCGAACAGCGCCGGCTAAAGACCGGCGGCTACCAAATCATTGCTCTTATTCGACTTCCCACTCAAGGATCCCCGCAGAGAACCCTTGCTTTAGCTTGGCTACCAACCGAATCTCTGTCCCAGCGACCGGTTTGAACTTGATTGTTGACCACCCGTCCTTCTCATTCGAAGCCTGAGTGAGCGGCTCGACATCCTGCCACTTGTCCGCAACCTTCACCTGGATCTTCCAGGACTCCGGAACTCGGCAGAACCCGTCCTTGCCATCATCGAACCAATAGATTCGACACGACTGGAAGGTTCGATTGGCGTCAAAGATGTACTGGACCCACTCCTCGGTTCCCTTGTGATCCCACCACGTGAACCTCGGGATCTCATGGTCGTTGGCGGATTTTGGAAGCAAACCATCGCTGAGGGCAGCTTCGCTATCCCACCAGTTACGCCACGAGTACTTGGCGGGGATGGATTTCCTGGCTTCTCGAGGTTTGGTCCAATGAGCGCCCGTTGCGGCTGTGGTGACGGTCGGGAACACCGTGATTCTAAGCCTCGCCGCTCCCATTGGAACTAGCTCGATCTTCTCCTCCGGCTGGTTGGTATAGACCGGCATCTGCTGGAGAGGTGAGACCAGCTCATACATGTCGAATGTCCATTCAGGAACCTTCCGACCGGTAGTCTGCAGGCTAATTGGGACAAATCTGAGGTCCCACGGTTGGATGCCGGGACGGAGCTCGCTTTGTTTCACGGTGAATTTCGGATTTGGATTAAGACCGTAATTCCAAGCTGTCGTCGGCAGAATCTCATACGCATTCCAGCCGTTCGGTCGAGGTTTCTGGTCGTACTGCTCATTGATCTTCAGCGAGTAAGCAAGGGGACCGCGATAGACGCTGAGCGAGCCAGGTCGCTGGCTCCAAGTCCTCGTCTCAACCTTCATTGGCAGGGTTAAGGTCACGACATCGTTCTTCTTCCAAGTTCGGTCGATACGCACATATCCACCTGAAACTACTTTGGGGGAAGGCTTGCCATTAACCGAAACGGTGGCACCGACTGCCCAATTGGGGATCCGGATTGAGAAGGGAAACGCGACCATCTTCTCCGGGGTGACTCGAAAACGGATCGTGTCCTCGAACGGATAGTTCGTGTCTTCGCGGATCGAGACAACAGTTCCATCGCCAGCCTTTGCGGTAACGATGCTTGGAGCAAGGATAGCTGCCACCAGTCCGTTGTCATCGGTGGCGAACCAAAGGTGTTCCGTGAAGTATGGCCAACCCATTCCGACGTTGTGTTGACAGCAGCGATGGTCGTTGGGATCCATTAGGAACATCGGGCCGCCGTTCTCAACGCCTGGGCTCTTCGAGGGCTCATCGGAGATCGCCATGTTCCCAGCCTGAAGGTATCGGATCGCTTTCAGATTGGAGGTCATCGTGACCGGCATCCAATTGAAAGTGACGTCCTCAGCCTTGTCCGCCCACTTGGGATCGCCGGAATATTCGAGGAGGAGTTCATGCGAGTACATCATCTCGGCGATGGCACACGACTCGGCTGCCTGCCGGGGATCGGTCTTTCCCTTTCGGGCGTTCTCATCCGCGCCGTACATCCCGCCCGGCATCTGGCCGTACTCACCGGTGAACTCTCGAAGGTCTCGCTCAGTCGCCTCCCAGTCCGCTTTCTGCTTCGAGAAGAGCGAGTAAGTTGCCGGCTCTCGGAAGCCCTGCCCGAAGTTGACTCCATGAGCGTTCGCAACGCCATCGACCCACTTCGCTCCCGCGTGATGAATCCTCGTTGCAAGCTTGACGATCTTGGGATCGCCCGTTTGGTTGTATAGCCAAACAAGGCTTGCCAGTTGGTCGCCAACCCTCAGGTAGTGCCAGTAGTGCCGCTTGTCGAAGAGGCTCGCGTCTGAGAGAGAAATCAAGTAGTCGCAGTACTTGCTCATCAGGGTTATGACCCGCTGATCTCCAGTCGCCTCATAGTAAGTCTGGAGCACGTTTTGAGCCAGCATGTTTGGCCAGAGATCGGGGGTGTTGTATTTCGTTTTGCGGTTCGATTCAGGTCCGAACCAACCGTCCGCCTTTTGGCTGGCAATGATTGCCTGGATCCATGGGGCGACCTCGGCGATGATCTTCTTATCGTGGGTTACATAACCTAGCGATACTTGGCCTTTCAGCCAGTAGGGGAGCTCTTCCCATCCGCCCCGATTAAGATCGCCCGTTCCCATCCAAGCGTTGTTCTTTGGATTGAGGTATCGGCTGATCTCGGCGAGATGCCCCATGAATCCTTCTCGCTGGAGGTCAAGCTGAACCTTGACCCAACCCGCTCCTCTTACCGATCCGGCCGGGAGCTTTTGGAGTGGGCTCGGAGAGAGAGGAGCCCTTTGGTTGACATAGTAGTCGTTCGGTTTTCCCTCAGGCAACCTTGGCATCGAACGGATGCTGTCGGCTGATGTCGTGAGTAAAGCGGCGCAAAGTAGGGTTAGCGGCACGATCTGATTATGAAGCGTGGTTCATTCCGGCCAACCGCTGATATGCTTATCGATGGCACAACAAGATGACTATTGAACCGGCGCCAGAACTTGTCGAGTTCCTTCAGGCTTATGAACCCGAGATCCGGTCGCTGTATCTTGCCACCCGCGAGTTGGTCGCTCGCTATGCGCCGGAGGCGACTGAAACGGTGTGGGATGCCAATAGCACCGTTGCAACCGGTCCCACTTACACGCACAGCCACTCAAAAGGATTCATCCACATCGGAGCCTATCGAGACCACGTCAACCTCGGTTTCAATTGGGGAATCAACCTCGACGATCCGGAAGGACGCCTGCAAGGCTCTGGCAATCAGATTCGGCACATCTCGATCAAGAAGCTCTCAGACCTCGACGATCCCTATGTCGTTTTCCTCATCGGGCAAGCAGAAAGCAAAGCATTTCGGCCGAATCCACCGATGGAAGCGAGGACAATTATTCGTGTCATGGCCGGGAAAAAGCGTCGCCCCAGCCTCAAATCCTGATAGTGGATTTGCTACTAAATCCAAGATGCGCTATCTCGCGCAACAATACCCCCTGAGTTATCCCTTTTGACCAACCAAAAACACTACTAGACCTGTTCAAATTACTGGGATAGAATATCCGGCGCTTCAGGGCTGACTTGCTCAACTCTGGGGGCCAAAGGGGGATTAATTGAGAGTTTTAGGGCGTGCAATTGCATGCTCCGGTTTGGTGTTGTCAGCTGCATTTGTATGCGCCGATCAACACACTTCCGGAGTTCCTGTTTTGAATAGCCGACCTGGTGCGGCTTACACTATGTATCTGGATTTCTCCGGCTTTAACTTCACCGGAACTTGGGGCGACTGGATGGTCGGCATGGGTACCCCCGGAAACACACCTTCCTACAGAGGGGTTGCTGCAACTGGGTCCTTCTCAGCTTCTGATCAACTAATGATCAAGCAGATTTGGACGCGTGCAGCGGAGAAGTATGTCGCGTTCAATGTTAACGTAACGACGGTCGATCCAGCCATTGCAGCTGGGCAGTCCGGAACGGACTCGCTTCGCCAGGCTTACTATGAGCGAACCGCCAAGATGATGCATACCGTTATCGGTGGCAACGGAGCTTGGATGGGCGGAGGTGGTTATTCGGCTATCGGAACCACTGCCAGTACCTTCGATCCGGCAGGCGTCAACGGTGGAGCCGGAGCTGGATATCACACAAACTGGGTATTCGCAGGCGTCGCTCAGGACAACTTGCAGTTCATCGGAGAATGCGCAGCCCATGAGAACGGTCACGGTCTTGGACTGAATCACCAAAGCGACTATAACGGCACCACAGCTCGAAACGAATACAGCGCTGGAAGCGGGACCGGAAACAACAGCTACGCACCCATCATGGGTAACTCCTACAGTTCACAACGCGGAACTTGGAGATCAGGTCCCGCCCTCGCACTGGGCGGCGGAATCCAGAACGACCTCAAGGCCGTAATGACCAATAACTCCGGAATCGGAGCATTCTTGGACGATGGTATTGGACACACCCGTCCAACGGCCACTGCGTTGCCAATCATTGGTGGAGCCGTGGACAACATGCTTGCTAAGGGATTCATCGCACCGAAGAGCAGTGCGAATCCAAATCCCCTCGGAGAGGCCAACTACACCACTGACTTCTTCAAGTTCCATACTGACGGCGGCGTAATGACGCTGACTGCAGTAGACGGAACTCAGTACATCACGCCGGGCGTTGCCGATCCAGGAGCCATGCTGAAGAGCACACTTCGGATCCTCGACACCAATGGAACGTTGATTGGAACCGGCGCCCTCGACGCTTCTACTATGTTCGAGACGTACTCAGCCAACCTTCCAGGTGGCGACTACTACGCCCAGATCTCAAGCTTCGGCGGCTTCACTTACGGTGGTAGCTACGACAGCGCGAACTACTACGACATGGGTTCATACTTCCTTACCGGTTCAGGCTTCACAACCGTTCCGGAGCCTGGAAGCATGGTCGCTCTCGGTGTAGGCATCGCCTACTTCGTTCGACGAAAGCGCAAGAAGTAAGCGCCGTTTACTCGGAAAGGAGAGCCCGATAGATTTCTATCGGGCTTTTTCTATTTGTTGGGCCAGTTTTGGCGGCGCGATCACCAGATACGCTTCCCGAACGATGTCCTCAATCTCGGACCAGTCGACCTCCACATCAAGGTAGACGCCAAGCCAGCCTCGAACCCCTACATACGGCGGTCGAAAGTATTTCTTGGGCTCGCTTGAAACAAGTGCCTCTTGGATCCCTGGAGGAGCCGCGCACCAGAAGGCGAGCCGATCGTCGTGATGGTGGTCGGCGAACATCACGAACAACTTCTTGACGAACCAGGCCGGTTCGCCGTGGCTGAGTCGTTCTTCGACACCAGGAAGTGCCGAGCAGATCTCGCGCAGTTTTTCTAATGAGGTCAGTCCCATTGATACGTCATCGAGTGAACACACGGAACATCCGACCGTTTTGGCGTGCATGCTCGCGTCACTAGCCGCATCGATTCTGACACTTAGCACGGCGCCGTCGGCAGCTCAACTTGCTGAGGCAAGCAAGTACAGTGCGGATCACAACGGAATTAGCTTCCTGGTGCTCTTCCAAGACAAGGTAATTGGTGAGAATTATCCGAATCGCGGCAGCGCGAACAATGCTTCCGAGCTTGCAAGCGGTACGAAGAGCTTCACCGGGATCATGGCTCTGTGCGCCCAGCAACAAGGACTCCTCAAGCTCGACGAGCGAGCCTCAGAAACGATCACCGAGTGGAAAGACGGCCCCAAAAAAGATGTCACGATTCGCCAACTTCTCAGCCTAACGTCTGGTATTCCCGGGGGCAAAGGCGTGATGGCCGGAGGTCGCGTTCCAAGCTATTCGGAAGCGATACAACTGGACTCAAAGTTTGCGCCCGGTACTCGATTTCAGTACGGACCGACTCCTTTCATGTGCTTCGGTGAGATCATGCGCCGAAAACTGCTTCCCAAGAAGGAAAGCGTGACGGAGTTCATGGAACGGACAATCTTTAAGCCGCTTGGCATGTCCCATGGAATCTGGCGAAAGGACACGGATGGCAACCCTCACATGCCCAGCGGAGCGCATTTCACTGCCCGCGAGTGGGCAAAGCTTGGAACAATGGTGATCCACGACGGCAAGGGAGTTCTCAAGCCTGGAACGATCGAGACACTCATGCATGGCACCAAAGCTAATCCGTCCTATGGGATCTCTTGGTGGTTACCGAGCCAAGGCGGAGTGAAGCCGGACGGATTCCGAAAGTGGAACTGGCCAAGCGGGCTACCCCAGGATGTTTGGGTTGCCGCGGGGGCGGGTGGGCAACGGCTGTATGTCATTCCATCCAGAGATTTGGTCGTGGTCCGGCAAGCAACTATCCGCCTAGCGGACACCTTTGACGACGGCGACTTTCTCGTTAAGCTTCTTCTGCGATAGAATCGAGACATGCTTGCCGCCATCGTCACCCTCTCCATCGTCATGTCCGGACAGAAAGCGGTCTCGCTCTTTGATGGGGTCGACTTCAAAGGCTGGCACATGGACGTCCCCGCCCTGGACAAAGATCCGAACGGCACAAAGCCGTTCATCGTCCGGAATGGTCTCCTTGTTAGCCTCGGAACGCCAGGCGGACACCTGATTACCGACAAGTCGTACGAGAACTACCGCCTTGAAGCCGAATATCGCTTTTCCGCGAAGCCGGGCAACTGCGGCATCTTGGTTCACGCTTCCAAGCCTCGTCGGCTCTACGGGATGTTCCCTCAGTCCATCGAGGTCCAAATGCAGAGTGGTGACGCGGGCGACTTCTGGTGCATCGGCGAAGACATCACCGTTCCAGACATGGAAAAGCGCCGAGGCCCAAAAGAGAAGTGGGGAGTCGACGGCGACAAGAATCGTCGAATCTTGAATTTGACAGACGGCTCCGAGAAACCCCTCGGCGACTGGAACAAGATGGTGATCGAGTGCAAGAAGGATCGCGTGACCGTTTGGGTGAACGGTGACCTGGTCAACGATGGCACAGGTGCAACCGCAACCAAGGGTCAGATCGCTATCCAGGCTGAGGGCTCGGAAGTTGAGTTCAGGAAGCTTGAATTAACGAAGCTGAAAGTCGACTGAGATTCAATCGCCGACCCGAGAATCTCGGGTCGGCAATTTAAAATCCTAGCCCCCGGTCGTTACCGTTCCGCCACCGTTTGACGGAGGATTCACGATGACATTGTCGGGGGGTTTGACGATCGTCGTGTGATCTGGGGGTGTGACAACCGTATCCGGCTCCTTATCCACCACCGTGCAACCGAGTGCAAAAATGCAGATACAGCCAATTGAAACATATCGGCCAACCTTCCATGCAATCTTCATTGGTTCTCCTTTGCAGCCGATACGACTGCGCTTACTCTTAAACGAAGAGTTCAGAAAACCGGGTCAAAACTGCCTAGGTCACGAGTCGGTCGAGAACCGAGCGAGAACCTTCCCGTTCCGCATCAACTCTAACTTCCCGTTAACGATTCGGTAAGACCGGGCGCTTGAGATCGCCTTACGGAATGCAGCCTCCTGTCTCATCAGATTCTCTGCTGCCGCCATAAGGGTCTGGGCGCCGGGTTGGAGTTCGATCATCGAACTACTCACCTTGTACATCCCGGAAAATGAGTTGACTCCGGTATAGCCGTTGAGTCGGTTCTTGAATGTGTCGAGTTTGATGCTTGGATAGCCTCGTCCACCTCGATCCGCTTCCCTGCCGTTCAACCATTGTAGGTACCAGGTGACGCCATAGATCGACCTTGTCGGCGCGACGCGTTCCAGCTGAATCGTGAAGTCAGGTTGCCTGTCCGCGTGCCGTCCGAAGGGCAAGCTGCCCGTGTAGAGAAGCCTGGTACCGACTCTTATCTCTCCTCGAACCACATATCTGTGGTTAAGTTCGATCGCGTCGTTCTCAAATGACAGCCTGAAGTCGATCGGCACCTGCTTTCCGGCGGTGATAAACCTCAGCTCGGCGATGCTCTTGGCCGGCATATCGCCCACGCTAGTGTCTTCCAAACGAACAATCACAATGGCGTCGTGAGGAAGCGCGGATCGGTCTCTATAGGTGACGGAACCGGTGACCTCCCCCGCAGTCGCAAAAGCTGTAGTGGCAGCCAATAAGGCAATGCCTAGGAACTTGTGGATCATGGAAGTCTGACGAGCCATGACAAAGAACACTCCCCTTCGCCCCGGTGGATTGGGGCTAAGGGGAGTGTACTGCGAATTATGCTGATGACTAGTACACAGCTTCATTCCAGCGAAGCTCATTCCTAAAGGCATCCAGCCTCGTTTCTTCGTCAATCACCACGATCTCAATTCCGGCGATCTCGGCGAAATCGCGAAGCTGCTCAGTGGTCACCGTGTAGCTATAGCCGGTGTGATGAGCCCCGCCTGCATAGATCCAGGCGGCAACACCCGTTTTGAAGTCTGGCTTGCACTCCCAAACAGCCCTAGCCACTGGAAGCTTCGGCATCGGCGGCACGTCAACCGCGACCACCTCATTAACGATCAATCGGAATCGATGGCCAAGGTCAACCAAGGAGGCGTTCAAGGCGGGGCCTACTTTCGCGTCGAATACCAATCGGGCCGGGTCCTCTTTTCCGCCGATTCCCAGCGGGTGAACTTCCACGGACGGCTTGGTCTTGGCAATCGACGGGCAGATCTCGAGCATGTGCGCGCCCAGGACCAGCGGACGAACCGGGTCGAGGTGGTAAGTGTAATCCTCCATAAATGAGGTTGCGCCCTTGCCCGAATCAATCGACTTCATGAAGCGTAAGAGCGCTGCTGTTTTCCAATCGCCCTCTGCGCCAAAGCCGTAGCCAGACTTCATAAGCATCTGGCCAGCGAATCCTTGCAACTGCTTCAACCCGTGAAGGTCTTCAAAAGTGGTCGTGAAGCCCTTGAAGCCTCCGTCTTTCAAAAACGACTCGACTCCAAGCCAAATCCTGACTGCGTCCTTGAGCGATTGCCCGTTAAGGACGTCTGCGGATATGGAGTACTCGTCGCTGAGAGCCTTCACAGACGAAGACACGGAAGCATCCGATATCTCGTTAACGACCTTAACCAAATCGCCGAGCCCGTAGCCATTTACTGAAAATCCGAAAGTTGCCTCGGCCGCGACCTTATCGCCTTCCGTAACCGAGACTTCGCGCATGTTGTCGCCGAATCGGCAGAACTTTGCGCCTTGAAGATCGTGCCAAGCGTTGGCGACTCGACACCAAGCGTCGAGCCGAGCCAGCACCTCATCGTCAGACCAGTGCCCCACCACAACTTTTCGCTTCAGGCCGATCCGAGTGTGCAGATGGCCCGCTTCCCTATCGCCATGAGCCGCTTGGTTAAGGTTCATGAAGTCCATATCGATCTCTCCCCAAGGAAGATCACGATTGAACTGGGTGTGGAGATGGCAGACGGGCTTACGGAGGCCAGTTAGACCGCCAATCCACATCTTTGCCGGCGAAAACGTGTGCATCCACAGGATCAAGCCGGCACACGCAGGGTTCGAGCTAGCGTCCTGGCAGAGGTTTCGAATCGCCGCCGGATCGGTGAGGACCGGTTTGAAGACGATATTCGCGGCCACCTTTCCGCTTGCGTTCAGTGAGGCAACGATCTCTTGCGAGTGCGATGCGACCAGTTTTAGCGTCTCATCGCCATAAAGGTGCTGACTGCCGGTTACGAACCAAATCTCTGTGGAACCCATGAGTGCGCTGATTCTATCCCGTCAGAGCGACCGGGATATTCCAAAATGGCTATTTAGCGGTGGTTTGACTCCATGACCGTATAATGCACACGCAGCTTTCTTTCGGCGATGCCCTACCATATCAAGGAACTTTCAGCTACGGAGAGCGTGGCAATCTTCAAGGCCCTCGCCTCTCATTCTCGTGCGCGAATTATTGAACTCCTTTCGCAACGAGACATGAACATAAATGAACTAAGCGCTGCGCTTGGCATCGCTCAGCCAAGCGTCACCAAGCATGTGCAGATCCTAGAAGAAGCGGGGCTCGTGGTCAGCGACTACTCGGCAGGGCCTCAAGGCGCCCAAAAGCGATGCCGGCGAGTCCATGACCGGCTCTTGGTCGAGATGGCTGGAACTCAGGCAAGGCCGGAGAGCGTCGCCGAAGTCGAAGTTCCTATCGGCATGTACACACAGATCGAGGCAGTCCCGACGTGCGGTCTTGCGAACCGTGAGCGGTTCATCGGACACCTCGACAACCCTGTGTCCTTCTTCCTTCCCGAGCGCGCAACGGCTCAGATCGTTTGGTCCTCCGGGGGCTTTGTCGAATACGTGTTCACCAACTCTCTTCCGTTGGAGGCCAAGATCTGCGAACTCGACCTTGCCATGGAGGTCTGTTCCGAAGCACCGGGATACAACAACGACTATCCTTCCGACATCACGGTTTGGCTCAACGGGGTTGAGATTGGAACCTGGAGCTCCCCCGGAGACTTCGGAGGAGTTCGGGGCCGACTCAATCCAGAGTGGTGGCACGACAATCTCAACCAGAACGGACTGCTTAAGGTCTGGCAGGTCAATGGAGTCGGCACCGCAATCGATGGGGTGAAGGTTTCACCAGTAAATCTCGAGACCGTCGGGATCAGACCTTGGGAGACCACCAAGGTTCGTATTGGAGTGAAGCCAGACGCCCGTAACCAGGGTGGCTTCACCCTGTTTGGCAAAGGATTCGGAAATTACGAGCAAGATCTCGTCCTCCGCCTCCACTACACTTTGCCGACCGACAAGCCTGCCTAGAGGCTTGTAAACAGCCCCTCATGAAATAAAAGAAATATATATTCCCATTTGGCTATTTCTCGGTTATGATGTTATCCGAAGCCAGGTGCCAAGTGCCTCAACACGGGGCCCTGACAGATTCGTATTGGCCGGCGAAGTTCCGCAGTCGGCATAAATTAGAACTAGGTCTGTTCGGTTCCTCACAGTAGAGGTGGAAATGTCAAAGAATCACAGAGCGTTTACTCTTATCGAACTGCTCGTCGTCATCGCGATTATCGCAATTCTCGCCGCGATCCTTTTCCCCGTTTTTGCGCAAGCCAAAAAGGCTGCGAAGAAGACGGCCTCCTTGTCTAACGTGAAGCAGCTTTCCTTGGCTGCCGTCATGTACTGCTCTGACTACGACGATGTCTTCCCGGACCAATTCCGTGACGTCAACGGTTTCCCATGGTGGACTGCAGGGTCAGAAACGCCCTGTAACGTAGGCGGCGTCGACGACACCGACGTAGGCGGCGGCTGCAAGCTTGGATTCATGTCGGGGAGCGCGCACCAGAACTGGGGGCGAAGCATCCATCCGTACGTTAAGAACCTCGACCTGTTCAAATCGTCGGCCGAAAAGATCTCGGGTGCCGTGCCTTGGAACTACTCGAACTGGGCCGGCGCCGGAAATGCCAGCTACGCTTACAACGGCGTGATGCTCGCGAAGTCGCAGACCCAAGTCAGCGCCATCGCAGACATCATCCTCATTCAAGGAAAGATCCAGACTGGCCGAGAAGCGCTTATCCAGCCAACCCAGTGGTCCAATAGCTTTGGAGATGCCACACCTGCCTGTAACGGCGCGGACATTAACTGGATGGGTAATACGTATGACCTTGGCGATAACTACGGGTTTGGCGATGGCCATGCCAAGTACCTCCGCAGGACCCGGGTTACCTTCCGGAACTTTGGCTTCAGCGGCGCTGCCAACACGCATATCGTCCACAAGATCGATAACGCCGGCAACTGGTCCGATGTTGTGAATACAACCGGACTGACCGATCCAACCTCAACCAGTCGAAACAACTGGGAAAGTTGGGGCGGCTGCGACGTCTCGAGTCTGTAAGGAAACCTCTTCGGCAGGAGCGGGTGTCCAACCCGCTCCTGTTTGTGTACTACCTATGAAAAAGATTTCAAAGCTCATCGTTGTTCTTGCCTTGGGTTGCCTCGGATTCGTGATCGTCGGTTGCGATCCAGAGACCCATCCTGATCCTCATCTTGTCCAATCGGCTAACAGCCAACGACAGGCACAGACGCCAGGGCAAACGCCTCCAACGGGACCTGGTCACTAGTCGATCGGGATGTTTCTCGCCGTCATTGCCTGTTGGCTAAACACCGGACCTGCGAGTCCCAGCTTGCTCGCAGGTTCCAACACCCTCATGGCCACAATCGCACCGTCCACCGCCGTTGTTCAAGAATTGGCCGCCGGGCCAACCGACAGCGTGTTTCCCTATGACGGCCTCATCGGTACTGGGACAGATGCTCACGACCCAAGCGTCGTTGAGTTCGACGGAACCTACGTGTGCTTCACGACAAGCGGCAACGGGTTCTGCGAAATGCGGACGTCCAAGGATCTCCTGAATTGGAAAGCGCAGGGCCCCATCTTGACTACACCAGAGTGGTTGCTACAGGCGGTCGCGAGACATCGCTCGACCTGGGCGCCATCGGCGATCCGTGTTGGGAAGTCATTGCGCGTCTATTACTGCGCGAGCGAACGATTTGGAGCCAACTCATCAGTAATCGGCGTGGCCGAGAATCCTAGTTTCAATCCCGACAAGCCTTTGGAAGGGTGGAAGGACGTCGGGAAGATCATCGAGAGCAAAGATGGTGTCGACAACTTCAACGCCATCGATCCCGACACTTTTATCGATCAAAAGGGGCGTCACTGGATGGTGTTCGGATCGTACTGGTCCGGGCTGTATATGCTCGAGCTGAACCCCACAACTGGGCTCAAACTTGATTCCGCAAAGCCCATCCACGTGGCAAGCAACACCGGAGAGCGAGGAAACCCTCTCGAAGCCCCCTATCTCTGCTACCACGATGGCTATTACTATCTATTCGTGGTCTACGGTCTTGCGGCACAAGGTGTTAGAAGCACCTACCGAATGATGGTGGGGCGAAGCAAATCGATGGAGGAGCCGTTTGTCGGATTCGATGGCAAACCGATGACGGAGGGTGGACACACCGACCTCCTGAAGAGCTCACCGCCGATGTTCGCGCCAGGTGGCGGAAACATCTTCAAAGATAAGGACGGCTCCTACAAGCTCGCCTATCACTTCTATGATGGACGCAAGCATTGGCGTGGCGATGTCTGGGGCCGGCCAGTCATGCAGGTTCGCGACGTCCTCTGGGGATCGGACGGTTGGCCACTGCCTGGGCTTCCAGCCGGCGCAAAGCTCCGAAAATCCTCGGGAGATGTGGCCGGAAAGTGGATCCATCAGCCTGATTTCGGTACCGCTGCGACTGTCGAGCTAACGAAAGACGGAAAGATCGTGGCGGACGGCCAAGCCGGTACCTGGAGCCGGAAGGGCGACATTCTAACGATGAACTGGACTCGACAAGACCGGCCCGGCGAGGTATTCGAAGACAAGGTTCAACTGGCCTATGACGGGCGCTACTACGTCGGCCGAAACAAGTCGGGCGCCATCATTCGGGGGATCCGGAGCGATGCGTCGCAGGGGTAGCTTAAGCATCCAAGCCGTGATAGGAATCATGGCCGCGTTGGTTGTGAGCCTCGGCTTGGTGAGGGCATTCGACCAAGGCGAGATTCCCATCCGCGGACGCAAGGTCGTTCTCAGCTTCTGGAACGGCTTCACCGGCCCTGATGGCCGAGTCATGCTCCAAATGATCCGCCAATTCAACGAGGCGAACCCCGATGTCGAGATCTCCATGCAGCGAATGGAGTGGGCCACCTACTACAACAAGCTGATGGTTGCAGCGGTGGATGGAAGGGGGCCGGAGATCTTCGTGATCCACGCCAGCACCTTGCCCCGCATGAAGAGAGCCGGATTCATCGGTCCTGCGACCGACCTGTTCGGAAACGGAGGTCTGCCTAAGGAAGACTTCGATCCTTACGTGCTGAAACAGGTCGAGTACGGCGACACAATGATCGGCGTCCCTCTAGATATCCACCCGCAAGGTCTCTATTGCAACGCGGACATGCTGAAGAGGATCGGACTCGTGGACAGCAAGGGAGAGGCACGAGCTCCGGTCAACAAAGAGGAGTTCGTGAAGGTGTTGAGCGAGCTCAGAGATTCTAAGGACGGCCAGTGGGGATTCTCCCTAACCCTCTGGCGAAACAATTTTCAATCACTCCTGCCCCAATTCGGCGGCCGGTATCTCGACGAGAACGGCAAAGCAGATCTCAACAACCCAGGAAACATAAAAGCTCTAGAGTTCCTCAGCTCGCTGGAAAAGCAAAAGCTGGTCCCACCACCTGAGAACAACATGGGCTGGGTCGGTTATCGCCAGAAGAAGGTGGGCATGGTATTCGACGGCGTTTACATGCTGGGCGACCTTCTCAGATTGAACGACCTCAAATACATCGGCGCTCCGGTTCCCACCATCGGCGATCACCCTGGAACGATGGCGGACTCGCATGTTCTCTGCATGCGCCAGAACCTCTCCGAGGTTCAGCGCGAAGGCGCGGAGCGATTCATTCGATTCCTGTCCAAGAACAGCATCCAGTGGGCCGGAGCCGGGCAAGTACCTGCAAGAAAAAGCGTACGAGCTCTGCCAGAGTTCAAGAAGATGCAAGTTCAGTACGCGTTCTCTCAACAGATTCCGTACATGATGTATCCGCCCCGAACCCCGATCCTCTTCGAGCTGAGCTTGGAGATCGATCTAGCGGTTGAAAAAGCGATGCGCGGACGGGCGACAGCTGCTGAAGCTCTTAAAGTTGCCAACGACAACACGCAGCGATTCCTGGATCGTGATCGGCAGGAGCAGCGCCAATGACCTACGTTAAAAAACGAAGCCTGATTGGGGTCTTGTTCCTCGCGCCCTATGCGCTTTCGTTTCTGACTTTCGTGGTGGTGCCCATCGGAGTCGCGTTGACCCTTTCATTCATGCAGTTCGATCTCACCAATCGGCAGAACATCCACTTCGTCGGGATGGGCAACTATCAAGATGCATGGAAGGACGACTACTTCTGGCAAGCACTGAAAGCGACGCTGTCATATGCGGTTCTGATGATCCCGAGCCTGGTAGTCGCGGCAATGGGAATGGCGCTTGGAATGCATGCAATGTCGAAGGGCCGCAACATCATCCGCGCCCTTCTCTTCTTGCCCGTGATGCTCAACGTGGTTGTAACGGCGATCCTCTGGCGATGGTTCTACGATGGTCAATTCGGTCTCTTCAACTTCCTCCTTGAGAAGGTAGGGATGGACAAGATCCCATGGCTGTCCGAGAAGGCGGTCGCAATGCCAGCTATCGTGCTGATGAGCCTGTGGTGGGCATTGGGAGGGGCGTCTGTCGTCCTGTTAGCGGCTCTGCAACAGATCCCCACTCAGATTTTTGAGGCAGCAGTTCTCGATGGAGCGACCGGATCGCGGCTGTTCTCCAAGATCACCCTGCCCCTCCTGAAACCCGTCCTCTTCTTCGTCGTTGTGACAAACACGATTGGTGCTTTCCAGGTCTTCGGCCAGCCTTTCCTTCTGACCCGTGGCGGACCTGAGCTTGCGACCCGGGGCCTTGTTCAATACATCTACGAGACTGCATTCAACAACTATCGAATGGGCTACGGCGCTGCGATGAGTTGGATGCTATTCGCGGTCATCGCTGTTCTCGCCCTCGGCCAGTATCGGCTGATGAGGAGGAACGCGGCATGACCAAGTTCTGGAAAGGCTTGAATACCACGGTGATGAGCCTGATCGGCTTGATCTTTCTCTCGCCGGTGGTGCTGATGTTCCTGACTTCGTTCAAGCCGGAGTCAGAGGTCCTCAACCCAGCGTCTGCGATTCCAAACCACTGGACGCTTTCCAACTACCGCGAAGTGCTCGGATGGGCTGAGGAGGCGCCGTTTGCCAGATGGCTGCTTAACAGTGTCTTCATCTCGACAAGCGTCACTCTGCTGGTGATCCTCTTCTCTTCGATGGCGGCCTACGCCATCACCCGGCTCCGGATTCCTGGCGGAGGCATGTTCCTCGCCGTTGTGGTGGCCTCGATGATGGTGCCCGCACAGCTATTCTTGGTGCCGCTCTACTTGATTCTCAGCCGCTTGCATTGGCTCGACACTCCAGCTGCCCTAATCGTTCCCGCGACCGCCGGTGGCTTCGGCGTCTTCATGCTGTCAGCGTTCATGCGGGCTGTCCCTGAGGCTATCGAGGAGGCCGCACTCATCGATGGGTGTTCGTTGGCAGGTGTGTATGCACGGGTCACGATGCCCCTGTGTGCACCGGCAATCGCCACCCTCGGGATCCTCACGTTCATCGGTTCTTGGAACGATTTCCTTGGCCCACTCGTGTTCATGGACTCCGTCCGTAACTACACGCTTCCAGTAGGTATTGCCCTCTACCAGGGCTCTTACTACACAGAATATGGTCGCACTTTGGCGACCAGCGCATTGTCTCTTGCGCCGCTCATCATCGCCTATTTCCTATTCCAACGGAAGATCATCGAAAGCATGGCTTCGACAGGATTGAAAGACTAGACAACCCTCGCAACATGAAAACAACCACCCTACATCTCCACCCATCCTTCAACGTCGGCGAAGTCGATGCTCGCGTCTTTGGCGGCTTCCTAGAGCATCTTGGCCGCGCCGTCTATGAAGGCATCTACAAGCCGGACAGCGCCCACGCAGATGAATCGGGCTGCCGAACCGATGTCCTCGATGCCCTGAAGCGATTGGACTTCACGGCCATGCGCTATCCCGGCGGCAACTTCGTCAGCGGCTACCACTGGCAGGATGCAGTCGGCCCCCGCGAGAGCCGACCAGTTACCCGCGACCTCGCCTGGCACAGTCTGGAAACCAACCAGTTCGGGCCAAACGAGTTCATCGAGCTGTGCGGCAAGATGAATTGGACACCGATGTTGGCGGTGAACCTCGGCACTGGCACACCCGAAGAGGCGAAGAACTGGCTGGAGTACTGCAACATCGCGAGCGGGTCGAAGTGGTCGAACCTGCGAGCAGAACACGGGTACGAAGAGCCGTTCGGAGTCAAGCTATGGTGCCTCGGTAACGAGATGGACGGTCCGTGGCAGATGGGACACATGCCCGCCGAGAACTACGCGATCCTCACCAAGCAGACCGCGAAGCTGATGAAGATGTGCGATCCAAGCGTCGAGGTGGTCGCTTGCGGATCCTGCGGACCGGAGCTTCCGACTTTCATGGATTGGGATCGCAAAGTGCTGGAGTTCCTGGGTGACGATTGCGACTACCTCAGCATCCACTCATATGTCGGCAATTGGGACGATGACACACCCGAGTTCCTCGCGACGATGAAGGGCGTCGATCGCCAGATCGAGGCTACGGACGCCGCCTGTAAGTCTGCCTACTACCGCAACAAATCCAAGCGGCGAACCTACATTAGCTTCGACGAGTGGAACGTTTGGTATCGGGCCCGAACCGGAGTTCATGTGGATGGCAGCGGCAAGTTTGCTCCGCCACTTCTTGAGGAGGTCTACAACCTGGAGGACGCACTCGTTGTGGCCCAGTACTTGAACAGCTTCATCCGCCATGCGGACAGCGTCAAGATCGCCAACATCGCACAGATCGTAAACGTCATCGCTCCGATCTTAACGAAGGGCGATAGCCTCGTACTTCAGACGATCTTCTTCCCGATCGAGATGATGAGTCGCCGCCGCAAGGGTGTGTCTCTGCAAGTTCAAGTTGACGGCCCCGGCTACGAGACCAAGAAGCATGGAACCGTGGAATACGTCGATGCAAGCGCAATCTTGGATGGCGACAAGCTAAGCGTGTTCCTCGTCAATCGCGATCTTGATTCGCCGATGCAGATCCGTGTCCAGACTGCTGGAATGTCAGTCAAGGGCGTTCTCAACGCCGAAGTCGTCTGCGGACCGGATCCAAAGGCTATCAATACCTTCGACCAGCCAAATGTGGTGCGAGCTTGTCCACACGATGATATTTGCATCAAGGACGGCGTCGCCACGATCGAGATCCCGGCGATGTCGATGTTCGCTGGCACGTTGTCGGTCGACCGCTAGTTGAGCAACCCAGCAATCCCCAACACGCCCCGTGTTGGGGGTCAGTGCAATTGACGATGGGTTGTCTCGAAACTTGAGAGCGGTACAGTTCTATTCAATGCTTTCGATCTTGCTAGCCGCGTCACTCGCCGCAACACCGGCCACCGATGCCGACCGCGTTCTCGTGGTTGCAAATATCTCCAGCCCAACAAGCCTTGCCATCGCTCAGACTTACATGGCGAAGCGGGGGGTTAAGAACCTTCTCAAGATCGAGTGCCAAGACTCAGCCGAGAATCCCAACAACGAGACCCTGGCATACACCACGTTTCACGACAAGATCGAGATCCCTCTTCAGGTGGCTTTGAAGGCAAGGCCAAACGTCGACTTCATCGTCCTTACCAAGGGCATCCCGATTCGATTGACTGGCGCGGATACTGGTCTGGGCACCAATCGACCGTCGCTTGACTCCTACCTTGCGTCCATCGATTACCGGCAGCGCGACGATGTCAAGAAGATCACCCTGAACGACTCCGGATTCACCGGCAAGTGCTGGGCAAATCGATTTTGGAACTCGCAGGAGCGGTTCTCACATGCCAAGTTCGGGGGGTATCTGGTCACCCGACTAGACGCCTACACCGAGGACGAGGTGTATCAGCTCATCGGAGCTTCGCTTGCCGCTGAGAAAACAAAACCCACCGGACGCATCCTGATCGACGTCGCCTCCGGCCATGGACTTGGGAGCTTGGACAAGGTCCCACTTTCTCCAGTCGCCGCGGACGGCAAAGGCGCACAGACCATGAACGAGATGGCTTACAACGACTGGGATGCAGACCTCTTAGCCAGCGCAAAGTCGCTCGAGAAGCGGGGACTTCCCGTGTTGCTGGACCAGACGGAGGAGTTCATCGGCGGAAAGGGCGAACTAATGGGCTACGCATCGTGGGGCAGTAACGATCCGAAGTTCGTTGCGGATCGGTACAAGACGCTACGCTTCTCGCCCGGCGGAATCGCGGAGACTGCGGTCTCAACCAGTGCTCGGACCTTTCTTCCGACTACCGGTGGCCAATCACTCATCGCCGACCTGATACATGGCCATGTGACGGGAGTGAAGGGATATTGCGATGAGCCACTTCTCCAAGCCGTTGCCTCTCCCTACGTTCTGTTTGACCGGTACACCCGAGGTTGGACTCTCGCGGAGAGCTTCTACGCGGCATCCCGGTTCGTGGGGTGGGAAGACATCGTGGTCGGCGATCCTATTTGTCGACCGTACAAGTAAAACCGGCAATCCAATCGGTAGCCGCCGGTCTTTAGGCGGCGCGAACGGTTTCTTCGCGCCGGCTAAAGACCGGCGGCTACCAATATCAGGTGCTTAGCCCTTTCGTCGCCGGCGAATCAGTGCGGCCGCACCGAAGCCCAGCGCAGCAATCGTGGCTGGCTCTGGCACCGACTCAATGGTTACGGTTTCGTAAACATACTCCGCACCCGGATTGCCGAATCGGCCGATCGCCCAGTAGTACGACGATAGGTTCGTCTGATCGTAGGTACCAACTGCATCCAGGATGTTGAGCGAGTTCCAGTGGGTGGAGTCGCTGAACCCAACTTCTGCATTCAACTCGTGAACAGGGTTGAGTCCGGGAATGGTGCACTCCAATGGCGCGGGCCAGTCCACCCCTCCACTAGAAAGGTAGAAGCCGTCGACTGCCGGGTCGTTGTTTCGCAATACGAAGTAGGCGGTATCGGTCTGAGGGTTGTTGATAGCCACACTGACAGAACCAACCTGCATCGTCATCGAGGAAACATCGATGTTGTAGCCTCGAACAGGATAGTTGCCGCTGTCGGTGTAGACGCCGGAGTCCAGTAGAAAGGACATTGTGACCGGAGTCCCGCTTGGAGTCCCAGCCATTGCGCCCCCGATCACGTTGTAGTCGACCTCGCCGGTCATCGTGACACGTACTCCAGTTGCATGAGCTGCCGTGACAGAGGTGGCGGCCATTAAGAGACCACCTGCTCGTTTCAAATTGATGTGCATAAAAATCCTCGCAATGCGACGCCGTTGAGGTGTCGACTATTAGCGAGGAATGATACAGGGCAAAAGCAAATACTTAGCTAGCAAATCGACTAGAAATAACGATATCACTGATTAATGCGCAATATCGTTACAGCTATTGATTATTTGAAAATCTTCTCTGCGAACTCAGCCAGATTGCGGCGCCAAAGCATCCACACGTGCCCGCCCGGCGTCTCTTTTGCTATCGGAGTCAGTCCCTTGCCCATGCAGAAAGTGGCAAAGCCTCTTTGAAAACCCACGAGACCGTCCTCCGTTCCACAGGCCATGAAGAAGACTTTCAGGTTCTTCGCCCGATCGGCGCTGAGTCCTGGAAAGAACTGGCTTGGATCCTGACCCGGCAGACCCCCTGAGCTAAAGGCACCGACGTAGGCAAACTTATCGAGGTTGTTGAGTCCGATGAAGAGGGTCTCGGCTCCGCCCATCGAAAGGCCGGCTATCGCCCGTTCGTTCTGCTTGTTCGATGTTCGATACTGCTTCTCAACCATCGGAATCACTTCGTCGAGAAGCGACTGCCGAAACCTGGTGAAGTTCTCCATCACCAGGCTGCGGTCTCCAAACCCGCGCCCTCCAGGACTGGCGAACCCGGGCACGCCGTATCCAAGCGGCATCACCACAATCATTGGCTTTGCTTTGCCTTGTGAAATCAGGTTATCTAGGATGACATGGGCCTTCCCGACTTCGGTCCAGCCAACCGCAGTGTCCGAGTAGCCGTGCAACAGGTACAAAACCGGCAACTTTGACTTCCCTGCTTGATAGCCCGGAGGCGTGTAGACCAGGAAGTCGCGCTGGTCGCCGATGATTCCCGACTTGTAGAAGTGGCGATGCACCTCACCGTGAGGGACATCCTGAACCTCCCAAACCTCTTTTGGCGATCCGGGGACAGTCACCATATTGCCGACCCAGATGAGGTTCGTCTTGATCTCTGGATTCAACGGATCGTTGATAGAAACTCCGTCGACTGAAAACGAATAGCCATAGATATCCGGGACCAGTTGCTTGGTGGTCACTTCCCAGACTCCCTTCGGCCCTTTGGCCATCGCCAAGTTGCCGGCTCCCTCCAATCCAACTTCGACCTTCTGCGCATTCGGAGCTGTCAATCGAAAAGTTACCGTGCGATCGGGATTGACTTCAGGAGAAATGACTCGGCTTTGCGTTTGGATGGCCGCACCAAGAATCGCCACGCCGAGAAGGGAGGTTACGAGTGCCATAGCTAAGTTCAGTATAGCTACGCGCCGATGCTACGAAAGCGCCTCGAACTTGGCAAACAACTCTTTAGGCGGCTCATCGAAGTACTTCAACAGAGCAGGGCAAAGCCAGCCCTCCATTTCTAGCTCCTCGGAGTAGTAGATATTGCCCGACAACTCGGCACGTCGCCAGCTCAATTTGATGCCGTACTGCGGGAACGGTTGCGACGAGAAGACGAGCCTGAATCCTTTCTCAGCGTCGGGAATATGTTTCACCGCCAGATCGATGATCGTGTCGGCCCCGCCCACAAACGGCTCCTGAACGAGCCCAACTCGCTCGTCGTCGAACACCCACATCCCCAAATGGCGATAGGGAGAGATGACGCAAATTGAGTTCACTGCCCATTTTGGTGTCCGTTACACGTGTTAGTAGAACTTTCAGCCTAACATTCTTGACAGGTCCAAATGGGGGGAATCTGCGATATGCTGGTTGGCGAGGTCGTCCAAATTATTGGACGTTGTTTTTTTGATGTTAGCCACTCTCGCGTTCATCGTTGCCGCGACGAAGTCAACCGCTCCAATCACGGTCGACGGCGTCCTCTGCCACCCTCGAAATCTCATGGTCAAATATGAGAACGAGCGGGCCTTGAAGTCTCTCAAGATGGCAGGACGAATTGTACGACTCATCCCGCAGATCCACTATGCGGTCGTCGAGACTCCCATTGGTCAACTCAAAGCAACCTTGAAGAAGGTGAGAAACTTCAACGGAGTCGCACGTGCAGAGCTGGACCGATGCGCCTTGCCGGCATACAATCCCAACGATGAGTACTGGCCCAACGAATGGCATATGAGGGCCATTAATGCGGACAAGGCATGGGACACCACAAAGGGCAATCCTGGAGTGATCGTTGCAGTTATCGACACCGGCGTGAAAGTGGATCATCCCGACCTCGCAGCGAACATTTGGGTCAACTCGGGCGAGATTCCGGGAAATGGCCTTGACGATGACAACGATGGTTACATCGACGACGTCAACGGCTACGACTTCGCCTACAACGATGGGTCGCCAAACGATAACCACGGGCATGGCACGGCCTGCTCTGGGCTCGTCGCCGGTATCCAAGACAACACGATCGGGGTGAGTGGAGTCGCTCCCAGTTGCAAGGTGATGGCGCTCAAGGCGGCACAGGATGACGGGTACTTCTTCGACTCCGCAAATGTGCCCGCATATATCTATGCTGCCGATCACGGAGCGCGAGTTCTTTCGATGAGCTTCTTCTCTGACCGCGTGAGTCAATCGGAGCGAGATGCAATGGAATACTGCTGGGACCACGGCGTTCTTCCGGTGGCGGCGTCGGCAAACTCGTCAACGATCTATCCCTACTATCCTGCCGCTTACGAGCACGTGCTGTCAGTTGCCGCAGTGGATGGAAACTTGAACAAGGCCGGATTTAGCGATTACGGCTCTTGGGTCGATGTCTCCGCTCCGGGAGTTGGGCTTTACAGCACCTCCATCGGAGGAAACGGATACACGTCAGGCTTTGCAGGAACCAGTGGAGCTTGCCCGCACGTCGCTGGCGTCGCTGCGCTTTGCTTCTCGATGAATGTCGGCGCCACCAACCAAATGGTCCGCGATGCAATCGAGGACACGGCGATTCTCCAGTCGCAAGCACCCTACGGTGAGTTCTCAAACTACGGATTGGTTGATGCGGAGAAAGCGGTGCTCAGGATGGCAGGTGGCGGTACTCGACCCCATCCTCCTGTTCTTCGCTATGTGACGCGATACATTCAAAACGGATCCCGATTCGGTGCAAGACAGATCGGAAGGATATATGGCCGTGGGTTTGGTGCGCCAAACACGGTCCAATTGACAACCAACGGACTGCCGCTTGGCGTCCTGGCACGCTCCCGTGATTGGATCGACATCGATATGAGTGGTACGGCGTCCAGCCAGGTCACTGTAAATGTGAATGGAAACCTCGTGGGAAGCGTATCGTTCCCGGGCACGGCTTCAACTTCCTACCTTATCACGGAGGCGTCATCGCCTGGCGCCACCCTTGAAGGCGGGTTTTTCGAGGCACTCTCTCAAGATGCGAGCTTTATTCGTTCGACCCTGCGTGGCGACAATACGATCCTCGTGCAGGCAACCTTCCGCAAGGTAACTCCGACCGGATTCATGAACCTCACCTACCGTCGCCAGTACACCGGAACGACAGTTGGAACCGAGACAGTGCAGCTCTACGATTGGTCGAGCGCCAGCTATCCATATGGAAGCTTTGTGACAGTGGGAAGCGGTGCCTGCCCCACTTCGATGACCACATCGACATTCACAGTTCCAAACGCCGCTCGCTTCGTGGATCCTGAAGGCACGGTGTATCTGTTGATCACCACCTCGAACGACCTCCCTGCGGGAGCCGAACTGCATATCGACAACGCTCGACTGAACGGCTAAGGCCCTAAGATGCCTCCAGGTGAGAAAGGAACCACTCACCTGGAGGGTTTTAACCAAACGCCGGCTGAAGACCGGCGGCTATCGGTGCGAAGAGATTCCCTTTAGCCTGCCTTTAGGAAATCCCGTAAGATAGCTGCGGGTATGACCGTTGCGGCGAAGCACAAGCTGAAGAAGAACCTCGTCGGGTACCTATTCATTAGTCCCTGGCTCGTAGGGTTCCTCACCTTCACTCTGTGGCCCTTTCTGCAGAGCATCTACCTGAGCTTCACCCGCTACAACATCGTCAGCCCACCCAAATGGGTTGGGACCGCCAACTATCAAATGCTGCTGACCCAAGACGAGCTGTTTTGGAAGTCGGCGTGGGTCACCGTGAAGTACGCAGCGGTAGCGGTTCCGCTAAGCGTCGTGGCTGGTGTTTGCCTGGCACTCCTTCTCAACGCAAACGTTAAGGGAATCACAGTCTTTCGAACAATCTTCTATCTGCCCTCAATCGTTCCGACCGTCGCCAGTTCAGTCCTGTTCATCTGGTTGTTGAACCCAAACATCGGCCTCATTAATCAGATCCTGAAGCTGTTCGGCATCCACGGCCCATCTTGGATCAACACTGCTCCTTGGGCGTTCTACAGCCTCGTCTTTATGGCTCTATGGGGAGTGGGGGGCAGCATGGTGATCTACCTTGCCGGCCTCAAGGACATTCCGGTGCACCTCTACGAAGCAGCGACGATCGACGGTGCGAACAGCATCAAAAAGCTTCGGCACATCACGCTGCCGATGATGACGCCAGTGATCTTCTTCAACTTGGTGATGGGGATCATCGGAGCGTTCCAAACCTTCACTCAGGCTTACATCATCACTCCCGGCGGTGGACCTGAGGACAGCACCTACTTCTATAGCCTCTACCTCTACAACCGAGCTTGGAAGTATCTCGACATGGGTTACGCGAGTGCAATGGCTTGGATGCTCTTTCTCGTGATCATCATCATGACCGGCATCGTCTTTCGATCCCAGAAACGGTGGGTGCACTATGGCGGCTAAGCGCTGGTTCCTGTGGATCGCGGCGATCGCCATCTCACTGGTGGTCTTCCTCAACGGGAATTCGACGCCGAGGAAGTTTCCTGAGCGCAAGCTCGTCCGTTTCTGGCACCGATGGCAGGGCGACTGGGAGAAGCAGGTCCAGAAGATCGTCCAGGCTTTTAACGAGAGCCAGACGGAGTACGAGGTTGTCGCGGTAAGCGTCCCAAGTGGGGGCTCCGACGCCAAGTTCATCCTGGGTGTCATCGGTGGCGACCCGCCGGATCTGATGTCGATGTTCAGTGGAGCCGTCCCGAACCTCGCTGCAAACCACTTTCTGACTCCCCTCGAAACCCTGATGACGCCTGAGGAGAAGAAAGGCGTCTTCGAAAACAGTTACCCGGCGATCCGTGACATCGGGATGTATAAGGGCAGTTGCTACGGCATCACCATCGGCGCCGACCTCATGGCGCTGTATGTGAACTGCCAGCAGCTTCGCGAAGCCGGCTACGATCCCGACAAGTTTCCCAAGACTTTGGAAGAGCTCGAGGAAATGGGTCTCAAGCTGAACAAGTACGACAGCAAGGGCAACCTGAAGCGACTCGGATTCCTCGTCAGCGACATCGCCTATTTCACTCACTACTTCGGCGGAGGATTCGATGTGCTCGACGACGGCACTCTGAAGCTAAACACGCCGGAGAACCTCCGAGCGCTGCAAAACATCGTCGATTACCGTAAGAAGATCGGATTCGACAATGTCGTCCGCTTCCAAGCGGGCCTAAATGATATCGAGGGCGCTGCTTCCTGGGCGTTCATGCACGGCGATCTCAGCGTTACCTACGACGGCCAGTGGCGCGTGGAAGAGCTTCGCAAATTCAAGCCCGATCTGGAGTATCGCGTCTATCCCATCCCCCCACCAAAAGTCGGCGGTACGCCGCTCGGTGGTCAGGTTGGCGGGAACTATATGATCATCCCGATCTCGGCCAAACAGAAGAAGGGAGCCTGGGAGTTCCTCAAGTTTTGGACGGGGTTGGACAATCCTGATCGTGCTGCCAAGTTCTACAACATGGGCGGTTGGCTCCCTTACTCGCCAGCAGTAGCAAACTCACCGACCTTCCAAAAGTGGCTGAAGTCCAATCCGCAGTTCCAGGCGTTCCTCGATATCCTGGCAAGCCCAAACTGCAAGGCTCCGCCACCGATCGCGAACCTCGCCTTTCTTAACGACCTGATCACAAGAGCTGAGAATCAGGCGGTGCTGGGTGGGATTTCGCCGAAAGACGCCCTCATCCAGCTGGAAGCCAAGTTCAAAGAAGAACGCGACAAGAGGAGAAAGCTTGGCTACGAAGAGTAACTCCGGCCTGAAGCTTTCGCTTGCCTCAAAAGTTGCGATCTACGGCGCGCTCGTGCTGCTGTCGCTGCCCGCTATCCTCCCGATGATCTGGATGGTTTCGACCTCATTCAAGGGCAACGAGCAGATCTTTTCGGGTGGAGACATCACGCTGAAGTCGCTGATTCCAAGCCCAGTAGTCACCCAGAACTACCCCGATGCCCTCCACAACATGCCGTTCCTGCTCTACTTGCGAAACACGATGGTGCTGTGCATCTGCACGGTAATCGGCGCGGTTGCGAGCAGCTCGATCGTCGCCTACGGGTTCGCCAAGGTCGAGTTCTTCGGTAAGAAGGCACTGTTTGCCATCATGATCGCCACGATGGCCCTGCCTGGCCAGGTCACGATGATTCCAGTCTTTGGGTTGTTTCGCTCTCTGGGCTGGTACGGCACTTACCTGCCACTCATCGTTCCCGCGTTCACGGCTTCGGCGTACTACGTCTTCCTTCTGACTCAGTTCTTCAAAACGCTGCCGGCCGAGATGTCGGAGGCGGCAAGAGTAGATGGCGCGGGTGAGTGGCGTATCTTCAGCCGTTTGGTGCTCCCGCTTTCTAAGCCAGCGATTGCGACCTGTGCCCTCTTTCAGTTCATTGGGACCTGGAACGACTTCCTCGGCCCACTGCTCTACGTCAACGACCCGGCGAAGTATCCGCTAGGCTATGGCCTCCAGCAGTTCGTCTCCCACTACGGAGGCTTCTACGCCCAACTGATGGCAGCGGCTACCATCTTCACCCTGCCGATCATCATCCTCTTCTTCTTCGCCCAGAAGACATTTATCCAAGGCATCGCGACTACCGGCGGAAAATAACTTCCGCAAGCTGTTGCGTGACCAGCGTTTACACTCCGTGCAAAACACCTTAGAATGTGATTATGTCGATGAGGACACTCGCCTTCGCTTTGCTGCTCGCAGCTTCTCTAGCTAGCGCTCAAGACTGCGTCCCGCCAAAGGAGCAGCCAGTCACGAGCTACCCTGCGGGCACGATGTTTGAGCACATCGGCACCAGCGACATCCCCATCACGACCTCCAACGAAAAGACAAAGACGCTCGTGAAACAGGGGTTCGCCCTCATCCACTGCTACTGGCCCAACGAAGCGATCCGTACCTTCCGAGAAGCGACCAAAGAGGACCCAACTTGCGCCATGGCTTGGTGTGGGTTGAATATCTCGCTCACCCAGCCGTGGTTCATTCGAAACGAGGACAAAGCAGAAGCCGAGTACGCAATCAAACGCGCAATTGCCAATATCGAAGCGGCATCTCCCGCTGAGCAAGACATGATTCGGGCGTTTCGGCTTCGGTCGTTCAATAAGGACGAACGCGGAACTGACTTTGAAAAGGCCATGGAAGTGCTCGTCAGGCAATATCCCAAGTTGGACGAGCCCCGATTGGTCTGGGCGGGCCTCCGAGCTCAACAGTGCATGAACGTGTCTTACCTACCAACTGGCGACGTTCGGGGTGATCTCGAGTTTGTTGAAAAGCTGATCGAGCCCGTTCTCAAGCGATCTCCGGAATCCCCGGGAGCACTGCATTACTGGATCCATGCGATGGAGCCCCGCAGCCCAAAGCGGGCTGAAAAGGCGGCTGACACCCTGCTAAGAGTAGCCACTGGCTCGCCCCACCTCCAGCACATGCCGGGACACATCTACAACCGGATCGGCCGGTACACCGATGCCCACAAGTCGTTCTCGTCCGCGCTTCAAATGGACGACCAAATGGGTAAAGACTTGGGAGTTGGCGCGGCATCGGCGGACTGGCAGTACTACCACAACGTCCGATTTGACACCCTCAACCTCCTCGAAGCTGGTCGAATCAACGAAGCCATCGAACTCTCAAAGGTCACCAGCTCCAAGCACGATATCGCAACAAGGACAGGAGACTGGAAGAACACGTACGACGGCAAGCAATCCAGCGGCATGTTTGGCGTGATGCAGAACGTCGCAGACGGCCGTTATGCTCTGGACAAAGGCGACATCGCGGGCGCAAAGGCGGAACTTGCAAAGACCGATGCCTACATTCAGAAGGGCGAAGGGGTCAAGAGTGGCGGCAACACATCATTCCGAACCAGCCTTTGCGTCACGAAGGAACTCGCTGGACTGATCGCGTTCGCGGAAAAGGATGCTGATCATGGCGTCCAGCTCTTTGAAGAGTCGATCAAGGCGTTTGAGAGCATGGAGTACGACGAGCCCGTGCGCCTCATCCAAACCCCCTACGAGACCTACGGCCATTGCCTCATTCAAGCGGGCCGATACAACGATGCGATCAAGGCATTTCGTCGCGGACTCGAGCAGCGGCCTCACAGCGGGTGGCTGCTCTACGGGATAGGTTTGGCTCAGGAAACAGCCGGAAAGAATCGAGAGGCCACGAAGGCTTATCAAGAGTTTCTGAAGGAATGGGCGCTTGCTGATCGGGATCGTCCGGAGATCAAACGAGCGGAAGCGTTTATGGCGATGGCAAAGGCTGGGAAATAGCTGAAGGATAGAGGCTATAGTTCGCTCATGATCCTCGCGATCGCACTGAGCCTGCTTATGACCAACGATTCCCCGATCGCGCCTGGCGCAAAACTTGAAGAGCTGGGTCACGGTTACTCCTTCACGGAAGGACCGGCCACGGACAAGGACGGGAATGTCTACTTCACAGATCAGCCGAACGACCGGATCATGAAGTGGACCACGGACGGCAAGATCGTCGAATGGATGAAACCTTGTGGCCGCTCGAACGGGATGTACTTCGATGCCAAGGGCAACCTCATCGCCTGCGCCGATGACAAGAATGAGCTCTGGTCAATCGCACCTGATAAACATATCACCGTACTTGTCAATGCCTTTGCGCTAAGGCTGCTCAATGGCCCGAACGACGTCTGGGTTCACCCGAAAGGAGATATGTACTTCACTGACCCGCTTTACGAACGCCCCTACTGGACCCGCGATAAGAAGCGACAGCAGCCACACGAGGGCGTGTACCGGCTTCACAACGGAATCGTAACATCGGTGGACGGCGACCTAACGAAATCAAATGGGATCATCGGCACGGCCGATGGCAAGAACCTATTCGTGGCGGACATCGGAGCCGACAAGACGTACAAGTACGACATCCAGAAGGACGGTTCGCTGTCGAACAAGACCCAGTTCTGCTCCAAAGGATCGGACGGCATGACCCTGGACGAACAAGGCAACCTCTACATCACCGGCCACGGCGTGACGGTCTTCGACAAAACCGGCAAGCAGATCGAACAGATCGACGTACCGCAGGGTTGGACGGCGAATATCACTTTCGCTGGCAAGGATCGGAAACTGCTGTTCATCACCGCCGGAACTGCGGTGTATGGGTTGAAGATGTCGGTGAAAGGGATTAACTAGAGACCCTAATTGTTCCAACTGGTAGCCGCCGGTCTTTAGCCGGCGCAGAATGAGACGCCGGCTAAAGACCGGCGGCTACCAATGTCAACGTATCTACAGCCCCGAGCCGTTCTCGACCAACTTGCTCAGCTTTCCTTTCTTGAACCGCCAGACCTTCGCACTCGTCCCCTCGTAATAGTTCGAACTGGTCACGAACTCAAAGACACCGTCCCCATCGAAATCGGCGATCGCGCGGAGTTCGCAAGCGTTGCCGAGTGATCCCGTGTGGGCATCGTCGTACTCGACCGCTTGCGTCACTGGCTTGCCGTTCTTTACGAATCGGATGAGAACCATGGAGTAATCCGTCTTCTTGGCATCCTCCATCGTCTTGTCGGTCATGTCTTTCTGCGGCGCGGCTTCGATGAGGATCTCATTGACTTTGTCGCCGTCCAGGTCGACAGAAACGATTTTCTGAATAACAGCTTTCGCGCCCTTGAGCTTCTTAGCGAGCAGCAGATCCTGGGTTGCTTTGACGTAGACCGGCTGCTGCGGGCTAAGCATTGTCACTGCAGGCATGGCCGCTTGCGATCCTGACCAAAGCACAAGGTTTGCAGTCTGCTCGCCGCTGAAGTACCACCCCGGCGCCGCCTCGTCCATGTAGTCGAGCTTGTTCTTGGGAAAAGTCTTCCCTACCGTCCCCAGCCCAAACTCTCTAAACTTGAGTCCACGGAGTTTGCCGATCGGATCCGACTTCACGTCCTTGATCTGTCGCCACCTCGTACCCTCGACGCTGCCGATAGCGAGGCAGTCCACGACGAGCACGCCTTTTGAGGGAGCGAAAGCGATAGCGGCGATCAAAGGAACGATCATGCAGGAATGTTACTCGTAACCCGGCCGATGCCCGACTTGGACATCGAACAACGATGCCAACTCGTGCGCCTTCATCGCGCCAATCGACTCCAGCCGCTGCACGTACCCGTCCACGTCCGCACCATCCGGCAATCCGAGCGAACCAAGCATCTTGAACTTGTGCGCCAGGATCCCCGTGAGATCGGCGTGGGTGTTGCGGGCATGGCCGGCGGGATACATCACGAGCGATGAATCCAGCATCTGCCCACTCGCCAGCTTGATCCGAATCGAAGTCGGGATGCCGTCGGGATACTTTGCGTCGTACTCGGGTCCGCCGTGGAGGAACTCGATCTTGTCCATCAACTCGCGAGTTGCCGGATGGTAGATTGCGGAATCCGCGACCTGATAATCGTAGGGCGAGAGCATCAGTGCTTTCCAGTACTCATCCGGGAATGGATAGATTTCGTGGGCGGTTTCGCGAGCTTTGCGAAGCTTCGTCGCAACGATGTACGCCATGCTGTGGTCCGCACTCTGCCGAGTCTTCGGCTGCTTCTTCATCGGGTTGCCGATGATGCCGTACGCTGGCTCGTAAGCCACGATCTCGATCCGCTCGATGTCAGCCGTCTTGAGCTCAGGAAACTCGACAAGCAAGTTGATGAGACCTTGCAGCGCTCCAGCCGACTGGTGCTCGTAGAGCCCCAGCTTGAAGTGCATCCCCATCACAGCGAAATCGTCGCCGTCCATGCTGAAAACGAGGTCGAACGGCGAGTCTCCCGCCTCCTTCCATCTCTCAGCACCCTCGGTGGTCGGTTCGAAGAATCGGAAGATAGCTTCGGGGTTGCGGAAGATATCGCGGGGGCCAACGAAGCCGCTCATCGCCCGCTTCATGCTTAAGACTGCAGCCTCCGTCGAGATCGCCGCGCTCGCGCCCTTGGAGTCGCTGAGTTGCTTCCCGGCTCGGATCGCTCGCCAAGGGATGTAGTGAGCGACAACCATGCCGATCGCGCTCTCGATCTGCTCGGCGGTTGCACCCATCAGCGCGCCGTATGTCGCCGCCGATCCGATTGCGCCGTGGACCACATGATCGATCTTGTAGCTCTTGAGGCTGAATACCTCGGCTAGACGGCCACGGATCTCATCCAGCAACACCATGGCCCTCAATGCCGTCGCACCATCCAAGCCCCTCTGCTGGCATGCCGCGATCACGACGGGATAGAAATCGTTGTGGCCAAACTCCCCGGCAGTGTGCCCGAGCTCGGGCCGGTAGCCGAAGTTGGTTCCATTACTGTCCCACTCGCGCACCGCACTGGAGTTCGCAACCACCGCTTTCTCAGCTTTCACCCGTTGGCTGGAGCCAAAGACGGTTGCGCCATCGTTGTCACCGTACTCCAAGGCTTCCTTGCGAAGGATCGTCGGGGCGTTTGTTCCAAGTGCGAGGGCGGAGAGGCCACAGAGAACGGCATCTGTATGAAACAGCCGAACCCTCTCGAGGACCTTCTCAGACGGCTTGCCGTTGGCGAGGAAGTCGATGGCATATTGGCCAATTCCGAGGGCTTGGTTGGAGTCGTGAGCGAGAGTTACCGACGTTGGCATACGGTTGGAGATTGTACCGATGAGAAGTGATCCGGGTCCGAACCCCAAAGGGGTTCCAGTCAAGTAGCGAAGGGTTGCGACGAGAGAGCTACCCTAGTAGAAGCTCCCCGTACATTCAACCCTGAAGGGGTTGAGCCAATTCGATTCTTATCAAATCCCGGAACGCGGACCCAAATAATCTCGGGGCTACGACCGCGAAACCTCTGCAAACCGACCCATAAACTCCTCCATCACCGACTGCGGCCCGATCGATACGCGAATGCACTCATCGAACGCCTTCATCGGCTTCCGAATGAACACGCCCCGCTTCCGCAATGCCAGCAACAAATCCGCAGCCTTCTCCTTGGTGCCGATCCGAATCGTCAGAAAGTTCGTGTGAGAAGGAATCGATGGGAAGCCCAGCTTGAGCATCTCAGAAGCCAACCAAGCACGGGCCAATTCTGTTTCGCGAACGACCGTTCGCAAGTGATCTTGGTCTCTTAAAGCGGCTAGGGCTCCCGCCAGCGCCACGTTACTCACCCCAAAGTGCAGTCGAATCTTGTTCACGTTCGCAACGTGCTCGGGTGCGCAAAGCGCATAGCCGACCCGAATCCCCGCCATGCCGTACCCCTTCGAGAACGTCCGGAGCCGCACCACACCGTGGTCAGAAGGATCGAACGGAGCCACTTCGGGTGCGAAGTCTGCATAGGCTTCATCCAATAGGAACAGGACATCGCGATGCAAACTCTGACGAAACTCCGCCAGGGCAGCAGGCGAATGCCATGAGCCCGTAGGGTTGTCTGGGTTAGCGATGTACACGACCGGCGGCGCATCGACCTGGGCGAAGTGGGTCAGGCTCTCCAAGTCCACCATCCCCTCATCGGTGTAGAGATCGAACAGCATCCGAGCCCCGACACTCTGGACCGCGTACTCAAAAGTTGGATAGGAACCGTGGGTGGCCAAGGCGTTGTCGCCAGGCGAGAGATAGGCTCTGCAGAACAGCATCAACAGATCATCGATCCCGCTGCCCAACACCACGTGATCGATCGTCGTGCCGTGGCGCTCAGCGATCTCCGTCCGCAGATCAAACCCCTCAGGATCGCCGTAGAAGTGCCCCATGGCAGCCGACTGACTCATCGCCTCAATCGCCACGGGTGAGGCGCCAAATAGGCTCTCGTTGGCCCCCAACCTCAGCTCAAACTTTCGCCCAGTCATGCGCTCCAGCGTCTCCGGTCCCACGAACGGTGTGGTAGAGGGTAAGGCGCGGATCAATTCGGTTGGCAATGGACCTTGCGGCATCAAAGGAAGCATAGACGGATCGAGCGTCCGCGTTGTATGGTTTAAGTTCAGATGCGCCTACTTACAGTCGCTTTCCTTTGTGTCTCGATCACTGCAGTGGCAACCGCCCAATATCCCGGCGCAAAGCGAGTTCCCGGGGAATGGCGAACCGGGTTCAACAGCATCACCGTCGCGGATGCAAAGCCGATCCTCAACTGGCTTGCCGGTCCGCAGTTCAACGGCCGCAACGCGGACTCCGGAGACTTCTTTGCCGCCGCCGGTTGGGTATCGGGCTGCCTGCGAGATATGGGTCTGGAACCAGGAGGCGACAAAGGCTCCTACCTGCAGCGCTTTGCTGTAGTGAACGCCACGGCGGTACCAACGGGAAGTGAGCTTCGGAGCGACGATGGCCAGCTTAAATTCCCTTATGGCCCGGAGTTCGCTGCTGGCGCGCTTGAGGACATCGCCGTACCCGTAAAATTCGCCTTCATCCACGCAGGCAAGGATGCTGATATCTCCAAGCTCGATTGGAACCTGCTCAAGGGTCGCTGGGTTCTGATGACCCGCGAGTCCAACGACAACGTCGCTATGCGGGACAAGTATCTAACCGGCTCTCGGGATTCCGGCGCCCTCTATTGGCAGATTCCTACGGACCGGGCTGGCGCAGCTTCGACAGTTAATATGAGGGCGGTCGGAGTGAAAGGGGTAGATGACCCGCAGCGAGCTAAATTCACGAGTCCCGTTCTGAAAGCGAGCGCCGCGGAGGCAATAGCCAAGAAGAGCGGGGCCACGAAGTATCTTGCCAAGTCGGCAACGGAAGCCTCCATCGAACTCAGCGATGTCCCCTTCACGGTTCAAGTGAAGGTCACCAAGGATGAGAAACCAGCGACCAACGTGGTTGGCATCCTCCGCGGCACTGATCCAACGCTCAAAGATGAGTGCATCGTCATTGGCTCCCACCTCGATCACCTTGGTGTATCAGATAGAGGTACTCGATTCGGCGCCGACGACAACGGCTCCGGCTGCACCGGAAATCTACTCATCGCCAGAGCGATGATGCGAAACGAGGTCAAGCCAAAGCGAACGATCGTTTTCATCTTCTACGACCACGAGGAAACTGGACTCTACGGGTCGTTCTACTACGTGAACAAGCCGGCGATGCCGATCGAGAAGACAGTCGCCTGTTTCAACATGGACATGATCGGCCGCAACGAGAACCGGGGGCCGGAGATCGCCGACAACAATGTCGACGCTGTCTATCCCGGCATCGTCCAGCTGAACTCGCCTGAGTTATATGAACTGGTGGTCAAAGCGAACAGCTACGTAAACCTTCACCTCAAGCCGGATCGCGAAGACAGAACCTTCCGCACCGACACGGGCAACTACGTCCGCAAAGGCGTCCCCACGATTAAGGTCTTTACGGGTGAGCACGAGGACTATCACCAAATCGGTGACACCGTCGACAAGATCAACTGGGACAAGCTGACCAACGTGGCGAAGTGGGTCTACCTTAGCGTGCAGGACCTCGCCTCAAGTTCCTTCAAGCCAAAGTTCGTCACCAAGACTTTCACGCTGCTTCCCTATCACATCCTAGAGGGCCATGCAAATCTGAAAGAAGCTGCGCAGCTTCCCAAGAATGCTATCTTGCAGATCGATCTCGTGGACGGAAGTTCGAAGGTCTTGGCGACTTACGTGAAGAAGCAGTTCCCCGCTGGAGGCACTTTTGAGTTCCTGGTCGACAAGAAGCTTGTCCCATCCGGCGGCACTTACAACCTGCTGTTCAAGATCATTGACGGAACAAAGACGCTCTATGTGAACGAGGCAGTGGTCCCTATGGCGAGCACTGGTTGGCTCCGTGGCCAAGATGTCACGATGATCAAGGCGCCTTAACGGGAGGAATCGCGAGCTCCGTGTAGAAAGCAGGGACATGCGCGTCCTCTGTTCCCTTTTTCTGGCCGGCCTTTCAGTAGCCGTAAGTAGCCAAGCCATCGACCGCAAGTTTTACGATGGCCTCGCTTGGCGATGCATCGGACCGCATCGAGGCGGACGAACCGTTGGAGTCGCCGGCATCCCGAAGAAACCGAATGTCTTCTTCATTGGGGTGAATAACGGCGGTGTCTGGAAGACCACCGACTACGGACGCACTTGGGTCCCAATCTTTGACGATCAGCCAACGGGCTCCGTGGGTGCGATCGGGCTTTGCGAGTCCAAGCCAGACGTCATCTACGTCGGATGCGGAGAAGGGCTTCAGCGGCCCGATCTCTCCGTAGGAAATGGCGTTTACAAGTCCACTGATGGCGGCAAGACTTGGAAGAACACCGGTCTAAAAGACGGACAGCAGATTGGGTCGGTCAGCGTAGACCCCAACAACCCTGACCGCGTCTTTGTCGCTGTTCTAGGACACCCCTACGGTGCCAACACCGAGCGTGGAGTCTATCGGACGCTCGATGGTGGCAAGAATTGGGAGCGAGTTCTTTACAAGGACGAGAACACCGGTGCTGTTCAAGTCGAGTTCGATCCAAAAAACCCCAACATCCTCTATGCCGATCTATGGGCTTCTCGGCAGGGCCCGTGGGAAAACGGCGCTTGGCAGGGCCCCGGAAGCGGGCTCTATAAGTCGACCGATGGCGGAAAGTCTTGGCGACAGCTGACCAGCGGACTCCCCTCAGTCCAGCAGGGACTTGGCCGAATTGGTATCGGAATTTCGAGATCGAATCCGAAGCGGATCATGGCAACAGTCGATGCACCTACTCCCCTTGGTGGCATCTACCGATCGGATGATGCCGGTGAGACCTGGACCCGCACTACCAGCGAAGGCCGGTTGTGGGGTCGGGGTAGCGACTTCGCCGAGATCAAAGTCGACCCGCTGAATCCTGATGTCGTCTACGTTGGCAATACGGGTTCTTACAAATCAGTCGATGGTGGGAAAACGTTTGTCGGTTGGCGGGGAGCGCCGGGTGGAGACGATTACCACACCATCTGGATCAACCCGATCAATCCGGATATTGTCCTCTTAGCTGCGGACCAAGGCGCAGTGATTACAGTTAACGGTGGCGACACCTGGAGCTCTTGGTACAACCAGCCGACGGCCCAGTTCTATCACGTCAGTACCGATAACCAGATCCCCTATTGGGTCTATGGCGGCCAACAAGAGAGCGGGTCGGTCGGAATTCAGAGCCGCGGCCGTGATGGACAGATCACATTTCGCGAATGGTCCCCGGTGGGCGGAGACGAGTATGCATACATCGCTCCCGATCCCCTAAATCCTGACCTCGTTTACGGAGGCCGGGTAACCAGATTCAATCGCAAGACGGGCGAGGTCGTGAATGTTGCGCCACCCGAGTACCGAAATCGCGGATCAAGGACGCTGCGCACAGCGCCCTTGATGTTCTCGACCGTCGATCCCCACGTTCTCTTCTTCGCAACCAACAAGCTTTACAAAACCTCGGACGGTGGTCAAACCTGGGACACCATCAGCCCCGATCTCTCGCGGGACAAATGGGACATACCGGAGAACATCGGTGTCTACCGCACACCCGAGATGTCCACGATGGCGCGGCGCGGCGTGATCTACGCCTTAGGACCGTCCCATGTGAAGCTCGACGTGATTTGGGCGGGTACTGACGATGGCCTCGTGCATTTGACCCAAGACGGCGGCAAAACGTGGCAAACCGTGACGCCACCCGAAATGAAATCGTGGAGCAAGGTATCGCAAATCGACGCTGGGCACTTCGATGTGGGCACTGCTTACGTCTCCGTGAACTCCATGCGACTCGACGATTGGCGGCCACACATCTACCGAACTCACGACAGCGGCAAGACTTGGAAGGAGATCACAACCGGGCTCCCCAAGGATGAGCCCGTGCAGACGGTGCGAGAGGACCCCAAGCGCAAAGGACTTCTCTACTGCGGCACGGAGTGCGCGGTCTACTTCTCCCTCGACGATGGCGAGCACTGGCAGTCGCTCCGGCAAAACATGCCCGCATCGTCGATTCGAGACCTAGTCGTTCACGATGCCGACCTGGTTGTTGGAACTCATGGCCGTTCGTTCTGGATCCTGGACGATATCTCGCCACTGCGACAGCTGGGGCCCAATTCGACCGGCTCCGAGCCGTTCCTATTCGCGCCCTCAAGCGTGTATAGAATTCCATGGAACGTCAACACGGATACTCCGCTACCGGTAGACGAGCCTGCTGGCAAGAACCCCCCTGAAGGCGCGATCCTCTACTACTACCTACCAAGCGGAGCCCGCGGTACCGTCACTCTCGAGATATTGGATGGCGCTGGTGCAGTGGTGAGGAAGTATTCAAGCGATGACAAGCCGGAAGCGATCGTGGAGCAGGACCAGCCCTACCCGTCCTATTGGTATCGGCCCCACCAACCCCTGCTTGCCAGCGGCGGCATGCACCGATTCGTTTGGGACATGTACTACACGCCACCGGCGGGTCCACGCAGGTTCCCGATGACTGCGATCGCTAGGGACACACCGAGCGGTCCTCGCGGGAAATGGGCCGATGCCGGCGACTACAAGGTACGGTTGACGGTTCAAGGAAAGGCTTACGAGTCGGTCTTGACCATTAAGCCCGATCCACGGAAGTAACTCCCCTACCCCCTCTTCCATTTCTCGCGATCAAGTTCTCAATGAATCCAAGACTCAAGCCGCAGAAATAGAGGAGGGGCATCTTTGACAACCTACTTTAGGTTTTTGATCCCCACAGGCTAAAGAAACAAAGAGAAACCCCGATACAACTACTGATGCCCCCAAGTGCGGGTGGATGAAATCCATCCCAGCAAGGTTATCAGGAAGGTTCTTAAAGCCGTGTCGGAAATCCTATCGCAATCTGAAATCGAAGCGCTGCTGAACTCCCTCGGAAACGAGGGCGATGCTGCGCCGGCTTCTGGTTCCGCACCGGCTGCACCCCGCCAAGCACCTTCCGCCGGATTGGGATCGTTTGCGCCCGCCACGCGTCCCGGTTCGAAAGCAGCTGTCGCCTACGAAGTCTATGACTTCCGCCGACCAGACAAATTCAGTAAGGACCAGCTGCGAACGTTGCAGATGCTGCACGAAACATTCGCACGATTGGCCGGATCTGGACTCTCTGCTTACCTTCGGGCCCCTGTCAATATCGACTTGATCTCCCTGGAGCAAGTGCCCTACGAGGAGTACCTCCGAAGCATCAATCAATCCGTTTTCACGATCATGTCGCTGCCGCCACTCACCGGCCAGGCAGTGCTTGAGATCGAGTTCGGCCTCGTCTTCACGATGATCGACCGAATGCTCGGCGGTCCCGGCAAGGGAATCAGCCGAAACGTTCTTACCGACATTGAAAGGCCGCTCGTGAAGCAGATGATCGAGCGAATGTTCCAAGCCCTCAAGAGCGCTTGGGAAGGAGTCGTCATCGTCAACCCCGGCATCGAGGGGATGGAGACGTCTTCGCAGTTCGTTCAGATTGCTCCGCCAAACGATATCGTCGTCACGATCCTCTTCGAGGTCAAGATCGGCCAACAGCGAAGTGCGATGAGCCTGTGTATCCCCTACCTCGTCTTGAAGCCGATCACTACCAAGCTCAGCGCCCAAAAGTGGTTCGCCGGCTCCAACCGACGCCACAGCGCGGCAAGTCGACGAATGCTCTCCTACCAAGTCAACAACAGCTCCGTGGAGTGCACGGTTCGGCTTGGCGGAGCGAGACTCAACATCAAAGATTTCCTTTCCCTTCAGCCTGGCGATGTCCTGCGCCTAGACCAAAAGACGGAGAACGATCTCCAACTGCTGGTTAGCAACGTCGCCAAGTACGAAGGCAAGCCTGCCCTTCAAGGCAAGAAGCTCGTTTTCTCAGTCAACGATACGATCACCGAGTAACCCCATATGTCCAACATTCCAGCGGAAGTCATTACCAAGCTAAGCAACTACCAGAACCAGATCTGGCAGACCACTTCGCTTACAGTTAGCGAGGCGTGCGGCACCTCGGTCAACTTCGCGAACCCGATCTGCATGTCCACCAAGACAGCCGATCTGTACGCCGAGCTTGGATCGCCGATGATGGTTATCCAGTTCTCGTTCGCAGGGTTGCCCGAGAATTCACAAGTGGTTCTGTTGGCCCAAGAGACGGTTACCGATCTCGCCAACGCCATCCTCCCTGAGCCGGTGCAAGAGATCGATGAGAACATCGTCGCCGACCTTCGCGCGGTGATGGAAGGGATCGTACAAGGCATCTGCTTGGCAATTGGCAACGTCAAGAACGACACCGTCGTTGCGAGCGGGCTCAGCATCCGATATCAGATTTTCAGCTTCCCGCCTAACCTTCAGAAGTCGGAAGAAGTCGTCCGCACTCAGATCGCTGTTACTGGTGAGGACATCAATGGAACGGCTATCTGGCTGCTCGACTCCGAGACCGCGCACTCCATTCTTGGAATGACGATCGAAGAGGCCGACACAATGCCATTCCAGCAGGTAGTCGGTGGAGCTGCTGACGCCACTGCCGGGCGACAGTTGCACCCACTCGAGGATGCCAACGGACTTGAGCTTCTCATGGACATCCCGCTGGAGATCAGTGTGGAGCTGGGCCGTGTGAAGATGCTTGTGAAGGATGTCGTTGAGCTTGGCACCGGATCGATCGTCGAGATCGACAAGGCTGCTGGCGAACCGGTTGACGTAATGGTCAACGGCCGGCTCGTGGCCCGAGGCGAAGTTGTGGTCATCGAAGATAACTTCGGCGTCCGACTGACCGAGATCCTCAACCCGCAGGAAAGACTCCAGAGACTGGGCGAGGTCGCCTAAGTTGCGCGCGCACGCGTCTTTGACCATATTGTGCCTGGCCGGTCTGAGCAGCGCTCAAGACTCCGGTCTTCTGGGAACCAAAGCAAGCCCAATTTCCTCGCCAACCAGCTCCAGCGGATTCGGAGTTATGCCTTTGATCCAGATGGCGATCGCCCTTGCGATCGTTCTGGCCCTGCTCAAGTTTGTGCTGCCGAAGATGGTCGGCAAGATGAACAAGAAGCTAGTGACCTCGACCGCAAGCGCTCTGAACATCGAAGAGTCGGCAACGTTTGCCGGAGGCACGCTGTACATTGTTCGCGCCCGCTCCAAGACTCTACTGTTGAGCGTTTCAACCCAGGGTGTCAACTGCCTCGCAGACATTACCGAGCCTACGATAGCAATCGAAGAGAAGACCGAGTTTGAAGAGATTATCGACAACGAACCTGGCCAGACCCTGCCAAACACTGCTGTGATTGAAGACGCCCTCGCACGACTTGAGAGGTTGGCAGGTTAATGTCCAAATCTCTCAGAATCATCCTGATCGTATGCCTCTGCTTGGCCGGCGTCCTCGCCTTTGCTCAGCAAGCACCTGGCGGACTGCCAGTTCCGAACGTTTCGATCAACTTTGGACCGACCGGCGGAGCAAAGCCTCAGGCCGGACAAGAGGTCTCTACTTCTCTACAGATCCTCGCGCTACTCACCGTTCTGAGCCTGGCGCCGGCGATCATGATCCTTACGACCGCGTTCACCAGGATCATCATCATCTTCAGTTTTGTAAGACAGGCGATCGGCACCCCAACGATCCCGCCGAACCAGGTAATCGTTGGACTCAGTTTGTTCTTGACCTTCTTCATCATGGGTCCGACCTATGAAAAGATCAACGACACCGCGCTTCAGCCCTTCCTTCAGAAAAAGATCTCACAGGAGCAGGCGATGAAGAATGCGGAGGCTCCCATCCGTGAGTTCATGCTCAAGAACACATACGAGAAGGATCTGACTCTTTTCATGAACCTCCGAAAAGAGAAAGCGACCTCGGCCAAAGATGTTCAGCTTACAACGTTGATCCCCGCATTCATCATCAGCGAGCTCAAGACCGCCTTCATCATCGGGTTCTACATATTCATCCCGTTCTTGATCATCGATCTTATCGTAGCTAGCGCCCTGATGAGCATGGGCATGATGATGATGCCTCCCGTTGTTGTTGCCTTGCCGGCGAAACTCCTCGTCTTTGTCCTTGCCGATGGATGGGGGACCCTTGTGTCTGCAATTGTGTCGGGGTACCGCTGATGGAGCAAAGTTACGTTCTCGATATCGGCCGACAGGGCATCGAAGTCGCCCTTATGGTTTCACTGCCGATCATGGCCGTCACCCTCTTTCTAGGATTACTCGTTTCGATCTTTCAAGCCGTTACGCAAGTTCAAGAAATGACCTTGACCTTCGTGCCCAAGCTGATCGGCGTCGCCGTTGTCTTGGCATTCATGGGCAACTGGATGCTGACCACTCTCGTCACCTTCACCCATCTTTGCTTTGAGCGCGTGGGCACGCTTGGAGGCTGATGAGATGTGGGCTGTGATTTGTGGGTTGTGGTTTGTCCAGTTCGCGCCCAAGTACTTAACGGGCCACCTGACAGATAACACAAACCACACGAGCGAAGCGAACCAATGGAGTGAAGCGACCAGTGGCACTTAACGCAGCCCTGATGTTCTCCTTCCTCTGCGTATTCGTACGCTGCTCGGCGATGTTTCTGAGTTCGCCGATCTTTGGTGGACAAGGCACGCCGGTACACATTCGGATCATGACCTGCTTCGCCATCTCAGGAGCCTTAACCCTGACCCTTGGCCGGCAGATCGGCCCTCCTCCGCCAGACCTTTATTCGCTGGCGATGGCGGTCGCACACGAAGTGGTGGCCGGATTGCTGATCGGATCGTTCATGAGCTTGGTGCTGCAAGCAGCACAAATGGCTGGCTCTCTGGCCGACACTCAGATGGGTCTCGGCATGAGCCAAACCCTGAACCCTGTCAACGGTATCAGCAGTACGGTTGTCTCTCAGTTCAAATACATGCTCGCCGTAGTCGTGTTTCTGAGCATCGATGGGCACCACTTGATGCTCCAAGCGTTTGCCCGAAGCTACTCAGATTCCAGCGGACTCTCCATGGCAAATCTTCCCGCCATGAAGGACAGCTTTGTCAGCCTGATGGGCCACCTGAGCCTTCTTTCGCTGCAGATGGCGGCACCCGTTCTAGGCGTCAGTTTGATCGTCGATGCCGCGCTTGGCATCATTAACAAAGCGGTTCCCCAGATGCAGGTCATCCAAGTGGGTATGCCCGCGAAGATCGTCTGCGGAATGATTGCCCTCAGCGTCGGACTGCCTGCAATGGTCGCCGGCGTGAACACCGGTGTTGAAACGGCACTCGTCTCGCTCATGCGAACCTTGAGGGGTGGTTAGTGGCGGAGAGCGGACAAGAGAAGACAGAGGACGCAACACCCAGGCGTCGTCGTGACGCACGCCGCAAAGGCACGGTCGCAAAGTCGCAGGAGCTCACAGGCTCCCTCGCTTTGATGACAGCTATCTTTATCTTGCCAACCGCCATCGGGACGATGGGAAGCGGCTTCCTGACTGGCATGCGCAGCAGCATGTCTAACCTTCCCACCAACCTGGACTTTTCAGCCATGGGCGCATACAGCTTGCGAATGCTAACCCCCGGACTTCCCGGATTGGCGATGCTCGTCTTCGCCATCATGGCCGTAGGCGTATCTTCCAACTTTGCTCAAGTCGGATTTGTGCTCAGCGGCGAAGCGCTGCAACCAAGCTTTGCGAAGATCAATCCGTTCGAAGGCTTCAAGCGACTGCTCTCGCGGAAAGCGGTCTTTGATGCCGCGAAGGCGGCCCTCAAGGCTGGTCTGTTCGCATATCTGGTTTGGGGTGAGATCGCCGGTAACTGGGGCATCTTAATTGGGCTTTCGTGGCTAACGCCGCAGGCCTCAATGGCAGCCGTCGGTGGGCTCATGAAGGCGATCGCAATCAAAGTCGGCTTTTGCTGGCTGGTACTTGCTGGCATCGACTACATCTTCCAAAAGAAGCAGGTCGATAAGCAGCTCAAGATGACAAAAGAAGAGCTCAAGCAAGAGATGAAGGACGCCGAAACCTCGCCTGAGCTTAAGATGGCCCAGCACAAGCGTCGTCGACAGCTCAGCAAGGGTCGGATGCGAGAAGCCGTCCAGAAGGCCGACGTTATCATCACTAACCCGACTCACTTCGCCGTTGCGATTGCCTACGAGCGAGACAAACACGCCGCGCCAGTGGTCGTAGCCAAAGGTGCAGACTTTCTCGCGGCCAGGATTCGAGAAGTTGCGACTGAAAGCAAGGTTCCGATCGTTCCGAATCCACCGCTAGCTCGAGCGCTTTATAAGAAGTGCGAAATCGGCGACGCTGTGCCGAAAGAGCTCTTCCAACCCGTGGCGGAAGTGCTGGCATACGTCTATCGAACCCTGCAACGAGTTCAGCGCGGAGCCTAACCCTTGGCTGGCTTTGGCCAGAAAGCCTCGGTCACACCAGGATCAAATTGACTCAGCCGCTTCTTGAGAAGGGCAACCTTAGATGCCAAAGCCGAGTCTGTCTTCGTTCGCTCCATCACGAAGTCCGGATCGACAATCATATGGGCGAACAGCTCAGCTTTATCCTCTTCAACCGCAGTCGTGCCGTAGATTGTCAGGAATCCCGGTATCTCTTTGGTCAGTTCACCTATTCCGGTTGTTCGGTTGTTCTTGCCTCCCGTTCCGTACTTGAAGCCGGTTGGATTCAGCGAGGACCATTCGGGATCGACCCGCATTTGCCGGAGCCGCTGGTCAATCATATGAAAGAACTCGTGGTGAACGACGGTTTGCTGATAGTGGGCGTTGTAGTTCCCCAGCACCGGATCGTAATACATGGAATCCAGATCGAAGGCCGGCACGGCAGCTCTCTCCTGTTGATCGACCTTGAGCCCCGCACAAAACACGATCCGAGTTACGTTGGCCCTGGAGATCAAGCTCGCAGGATATCGATTCCACTCTTTTGAGAAGAGCACAGCGTACTTGTTCAGTGGATCCGAGTCCACCTTGCCACCGGCAATCTGATAGCCCTTCGCTGGCTGAGTGAACGCGGCGTTCGCCACCTCAATCTTCACCCTGTACTTGGCTCCGATGTCGTTGAGTTGCGATGGAACCTGCAACAAGGCGAGACACGCCAATCCGAGAGCGCCGATCATGCCGCATTGTAAGCCGCCGATTCTGAATCTGCAAGTACAATCCTAGCCATGAGGCAGGCAGCCGATGGGGCTGAATCGTGGAAGCGATTAGTCTTGAGGTCGATGCCTCCGCCCTCGTGGCTAGATCGAGATGCTCCGCATTCCGACATCGTGCTATCGACCAGAGCAAGGATCCTCCGCAATCTCAGGGGACACCGGTTTCCCTCCGCCTGCGAGTCCGATGAGCTCCTTCTTGTGCTCAAGAAGGTTCTCCAAGCGGTTCGCCACTCAAAGTTCGACCTGAGCGTTCACCGACACATCACACCCGCTGAACGTGAATACCTTGTCGGTTGCCGACTTGCCTCACCCGATTTCGAGTGGAGCAAGCCAGGTCGCGCCCTGCTTCTCAATGAAAACCGATCGCTGAGCGTCATGGTCAACGAAGAGGACCATCTTCGCATTCAAGCGCTAACGGCCGGTTGGTCAGTCGAGACCTCGCAGTTCCTCGCCGCGACCTGCGCCAAAGAGCTTGGCGGATTTCTTGAATATGCGCAGTCGCCAACCTTCGGGCACCTGGCAGCTTCACCATACAATGCTGGCAAGGGGCAGCGGCTCTCGGCGATGTTCCATCTCATCGGACTCGCCCAATCCAAGCGACTACCCTCCGTTCTAAAAGCGCTGGCATCCCAGAACATCGTTGCTCGCGGCCTGTTTGGTGAAAGCAGCCGAGCCGTCGGCGCTTTTGTCCAGATCTCAATCGTCAGCGGCAGCCTCATTGAATTCACGGGTGCTGTCGAGTATCTACTTCGAGAGGAAAGAGAGGCACGAAGCTCAATCCCGCGGCCGTTGCTGATCCAGAGGGCCCTGCAAGTTCGAGACTTCGCTCTTACATCTCGTGGGATGACACTCGCAGATTCGCTTCGGGTGTTCGCATGGGCAAGGTGGGCCTCGCTCGCGGAGGTCGATGGGTTCCGATTCCATCCCAGGCAGATCGATGAGCAACTGACCCACCTCGAGCTGCACGCGTCTAGCGACGAAGAGAAGAGCAGTCGCTTGAGAGCGACTTACGTAAGAACGATTTTGGAGAGTGGATAGCCGCGATGTCGCCCACAGAAGCCATGCAGGCTGCGCTCCGTGAGATCGAAGCCACCAAGGGCGTCAAGGTGCTGTTCGCGTGCGAATCAGGCTCTAGAGCTTGGGGATTCGAGTCCGTCGACAGCGACTTCGACGCAAGGTTCATCTATGTACACCCGCTCGATTGGTATCTCGACATCTCCGACCATCGCGACGTCATCGAGCAGATGCTCCCCGGTGACCTAGACGTAAGTGGATGGGAACTTCGGAAGGCGCTCAGACTCATGGCGAAATCCAATCCACCGTTCTTCGAGTGGCTTAAGTCGCCAATCGTCTATCGAGAGCAAACCAATTGGACGGCAAAGCTTAGGGTGCTGGCCTCAAGCACTTACTCTCCCGAGCGCTGTCTTCATCACTACCGGAGCATGGCCAAGGGCAACTACAGCGCTTATCTGACTCGACCGTCCTTCCCTCTCAAGAAGTACCTCTATGTGCTGCGCCCACTCCTTGCCTGTCTCTGGATTGAGCGGCGACTAGAAGAGGTGCCCATGGAGTTTCAAACCATGGTTGAGGAGCTGGATTTACACCAAACGATAAAGACCGAGATAGGAGACCTCATCCTGCAAAAACGATCCGGAAGTGAAATGGGCGAAGGACCGCCAAATCCCGTCCTTCACGGCTTCATAGATGCAGAAATGGCCCGTATCGCCGCACTCTCAGTCAAGTCTGCACCCAAGCCAGATATGGATCGGATCAATCAGTTTTTCAGAGACACGATCTATTCGTTCGAGAAGCTCTAAACGCTATTGGATCCTCGCGCTGTCGGGAGCGGCTCGTCGGAGTTCGCTTGGAAAGTTGCCTGATCCATCAAGGTAGCGAAATCGGACTGTTCCCTGCCCTTGATCTACTTGAAATTTAAGCTTGGGTGCTTGCCAGGTGCTCTGCCCACGATATTTGACCCGAATGGCGTCGTTCTCCGTGCCCCATTGAAACTTTCGGAATAGAGCGCCGGAACTCCAAATCTCGCCTGTACCATCTGGGTTGAAGCGATACTTCCGAATCTGCCCAAATCGCTCTGTAAACCAATCACCAACCATCGCCGAGTCCTTTCCCTTCGGAACGGCTACGAGAGCGTCGGGATCAAAGAGCCGATAGCCCGCGACTACGGTGATGTAGATCGCGACTATGGCAATGAAATAGACAAATCCCTTTGCGAGGCGAAGCACTTACTCCATTCTAAGACGTTTAAGATGGCCCACGTTTCACGTTGAGTGAGGCATGTCGCCCGCGTTGCCACGCCAACTGTTCTTGATTCGCTTCAGCCAGTAGGGCAGACTTAGCAAAATTGCCTAGCGCGGATACTAGGATGTTGAACTAACATAGAGTGTCTATTGGAGGGGTGTTTCATTGGCCAAGGTTAAGTATTCGGTCGCGTTTGCGGCGATCATTGTCGGTTCGTCTCAGATTGCACATAGCGTCGTTTGGCGTAACGATATTGCCGAATCGACAGTTCTCACTTTTGGTAACAGCGCGATGTTCCAGGGTGTCGGCATGGTCAATGTCGGCGGTGGCTACGGCACGGGAACCTTCATAGGCACGGGCAACGGCTTCGCATGGGGGATTACCGCTAAGCACGTCATCTCTACGGGAGAGACAGGAACATTCACGTTTGAAAGCGGAGCATCGTATGCCATCACCCAGGCCACCGGTTTTGTGGGAACGGACATCTCCATCTTCAGGATGAGCTCCTTCGCCAGTGGAGTGTCCACCCCAGGTCTCAACACCAGCGCAACATTTACTGTCGGCACCAATCTCGACTGCGCAGGTTATGGTGGCCACGGGGCCGAAGGCAGCCTCGGCGGCAACTGGATTTACGACAACAAGCGCCGTGGAATGCAGACAAAGTTGGACTCCATGGGAACCTACACAATCAGTGGCGAGACCTACACCGCGATTGTGGACAGATTCGATAGACCCACAGACCCCAACGTTCGGCCCATCGAAGGCTTCGGCGCTCCAGGCGATAGTGGCAGCGCCCTCATCGATCCTAACGGCGTTATCCTTGGGGTCCTTTCAGGCGGTCAATTTGAGGCGTATGGAAACAAGAACTGGTATGCAGCGTTGACCGGCAGTGTAACAAGCCAGATTTACAATATCACCGGAATTACGCCTGTTCCGGAGCCGACCCCATTAATTGCAGTTGGCTTAGGCGGTCTGTTACTCCGTCGCCGTGCGCGCCGAGCGCCTAAGGCGTAGCCCGTTCGAGAATATTTTCGGTTTTGGCCGTGGGTAGGATTTCGCCAAATGCTCACGGCAACCGTACTTGCTATTGCAACACTAGCGTCTCCACAGTCTAACTTTGAGGCGAGAAGAAGAGACTGGCGCATCGGACCGGTCATCTACCAGGTCTTCGTGGATCGATTCGCCCCGCCGGTAACTCCTGCCGCCAAAGCCAAGCTCTTCACCAACCCACGTCAGTTCATGCCGTGGTCGACTGAGCCCAAAGGCGGACACTCTTTGCCACAGCTTGGAGTGTGGTCGCACGAGCTCGAGTTTTGGGGAGGTGACCTCCAGGGAATCAAGCGTAAGCTTCCCTACATCCAGGGGCTAGGCGCGGATGTCCTCTACATGACCCCGATCTTCAGCGCCTTCACAAACCACAAGTACGACACACAGGACTACCTCCAGGTGGCTCCAGAGTTTGGAACCACCGCCGACCTCCAGTCCTTGACATCCACGGTGCACAAGGCCGGTATGCGGATCATGCTGGACGGCGTCTTCAACCACATGGGTAAGACCTCGCCATTCTTCAAGGCGGCTACCAGGTCCTCCAGCCCGTATAGGCAATGGTTCTACTTTGACAAAGGCTATCCATCCGGATACAAGGGCTGGGCCGGAGTGGCCAACCTCCCCGCCTTACGGCTTGAGAATCCAGCTGTTCAACGCTACCTATGGGGGTCACCCGACTCTGTTGTCAAGCACTACCTAAATCGAGGCATCGATGGCTGGCGGCTCGACGTTGCCTTCGAACTGGGCGACAACGTACTGGAAGCCATCACCCGATCCGCACACGCCGCCAAACGGGACAGTGCGGTAGTCGGAGAGATAAGTGGTTACCCGGCCGACTGGTTTCACTGCATCGATGGTGTCTTCAACTTTTATGCGATGAGAATCGCCGAGGATCTTGCCGGTGGACGCATCAGTGCACCGAAGGCATCCAACCTGTTGGCTGACCTAGTTCAAGATGCAGGGATCGATAATTTGCTGCGGTCATGGTTACTCACCGACAACCATGACACCCCGAGACTAGCCAGCATCGTTCCGGACAGCAAGCAGCGCAGATTGGTCCAAGCGCTTCAATTCACGCTTCCAGGTTCTCCAGTGATCTACTATGGCTCGGAGCTTGGGATGAAGGGAGAGGGAGATCCCTCGAATCGCGCGCCGATGCGTTGGGATCTTGCGAATGGCAGTAACGCTGATCTCGCGTGGATCAAAAAGCTGGTCGGTATCCGCAAGCGCAAACCGGCCCTTCGCTACGGAGATTTCAGAGCGATCGCGTCCGATAGCCTCCTCGCTTTCTCCCGAGTAACCGATCGCGTTCGGGACACCGTAGTAGTGGTTGCCAATTCGTCAAACGAGACTGTGAAAGAAAGCCTGTCCACTCGAGTTGGCAAGTTCATGAGCTGGGGAAACCTGCGGGACGAACTCACCGGGCAACGGGTGGAGTGCGTGAACGGAATCGCAACGATTGAAGCCAAACCCCGATCCATCATGCTGCTGACGCCGATCACCAGTGGCCAGGGTGGCTGGTCGCCTTACGATCGGGTGAAGTAGTCCACAAATTAGAAAGGGCCGCGAATCTTGCGATCCGTAGCCCTCTCTGCGGCCTTTTGAGCCGGTTCGAACCAGCCTTACAGCGGTCCTGCACGACTGGTCGGCCGAAGCCGACCCTTCGCGCTTTTGCAGATTCCTTTCGGTCTCTGCCGCAACGGCCCCCCTCAGTGGGCTTTCTCTCTACAATCCCCCTCGCGGAGTCTCGCTTCGATCCAGCCATTGGATGGTTGGCCATCGCGTTTGGATCCTTGCGGATCCGGTTTGTCAACTCTGGCCGAAGCCTTTGTCGACGGTTCTGTCTCCTTGCGGAGCCAGAAAGCGCTCTATCTTCCTAGGTCGAAGGCGGCTCGATTGGTTCCTTGCGGATCCCCTCAGCGTTCCTTCATCGGTGGATGATTTCCTGCTTTGTTTTGTGTTCCTTGCGGATCACAACAAGACTTTATATCGATATCGAGTCAGGTGCAATGCAATGTGGAAAAGAGACAGGGCATTGGGGAAAAGAACATTGCGCTTGAATCTGATAAGCATCCGACTGAATCGCCAAATTAGAGGCCGAGCCTTGCAATTGTGGATAAGGATGCCGGTTTGGGGAAAACAGCCCCTCAAACGAAGAAAAGGCCGCTCGATGAGCGGCCTTCTCTTCAAGATCCTCGAGTCTTACGGGCGCAAGATCTTCCACTGTACGTAGTCGATCTTCGCTTTCCAGCTTCGGGCCACGTTCAGCGGTGGGAAGTACCCGATACGGGCCTTCATCCTCTTCGTACCCGCTTCCAGGTACTTGGTAGGAGTCGTGGAGACCGTCACCTGCATCATGAAGTCCGATTCTGGAATGGTCCGAGTGTCGATGACATCATAGTTACCGGTTTGGTAGTTCAGGAGACTGATCGTCTGAGTTCCGCCGGTTCCACCTGACTGAGAGGACTCTAGGTAGAAGCTGATGCTGGTTACTTGGGTCGACAGTGCCTGTGCATCGAATTGGAATTGCAGAGGAGCAACCGCTCGACTCGTGGTGTATAGCGGCGTACCCTCAACGTAAAGGTCATCTGGGAACCAAACGTTGACGATGTCGGTAGTTCCGGGAACTGCATTTCCCTGCGGAACGCTCAATGCGTACGGATTGATGGAATCGAGGTTTCCGCCTGCTGTCAAACCGAACAGCAAGTTGGAGTTTCCTTCGCTGACCTGCTCAACTTCATCCTCGGAGTAGATTCCATTGAGGTCGTCCCAGTCGTAGTAGAAAAGGTCTTGAGATGAACCGATGGTCGGCGGCGCAGCGTTGTTGTAAACGTTGTGCACGATCGTCTGGAAGGCTCCCTCGCCATCCTCTAGAGCAGGATTGGCTCGTGGAACGCGGAACTGAGAGGCCACAAAGATGGCATCTTGCGGAGCAACACTATTGGCTGCTGCATAGTTAATGGTCATCTTGTACGCGCCTGGCGCTGTGACCATGCTGGCAGGAATGTAAACGCCGCTATCAGAGAACTCTTGATTAAAAGCGCTTACGTTGTGGCCAAGGCCAGTAAGCATGTTTGCGTAGGATCGCCATCGAACCAGGAACTTACCTGGCACTTCGTTGCACTGAAAACCAAGTGTCAGATTCTTCCAGGGAACGTTGGCTCCGTTTAGCAGCGTGATATCGTCCAGTGAACTGGGATCGTCCTCCTCGAAATAGCCGTACGTGGTTCCCGAATCAGCCATATAAATGGTTTGATCAAAGAATGCAACGGGCAGCAAACTTGCAAGGCTCGCCAGATTGGAAGCGAATAGCTTCGGTCCGAGATCAGCTTCAAAGCTGCTCATTACCGGCGGCACCTTGGGTGGAGGAACGTGACTCTTGAACTTAACCGCTTGCTTCTTGAGCTTTACGGCATCGATCTTTTCGATAGTACAGGGCAATTGCAGCCCCTTGATCGAATGTCTTATGCCTTTAGCATCAGTGGCATACCCAAACGCAACGGTGACAAATCCTGTCTTGACGTTGCTCTTGTCAGCCGCAAGGGCGGTTCCGACCGTTAATATTAGAAGTCCTGAAAGAAAGCCAAATCGGCTCATAGTGTTGCAACCTCGATTTGAGTGTACACGCAGTTTTGAGGGATGACAAGTTCAAAGTTGTCCATGCGAAATGACTCCGAAAGATCGCCATAAGTGCATTGAAAGCGGCGACATTTGCCTGGCAACTGGTACATTCACCAGCCCCTCATAAGACACAAAACGACCCGTCTAGCCACGTGTACTACATAGGACCTTCTGATCTGGCAATTGTTCCATCAAAATAATTGCTGGGATTACCAGGATTGTAGGGCTAGCCGCTCAGTAGCCGATGCCGATGGGCTGTCCGCTTGTGCCGGTTCCAAAACCGGTATTGAAGGGGAATGCCTTGATTCGGATAAAGAAGTTAATGCTCGTTCCGGATCTGAAACCGATCGGGTTATCGATCACGGTAAGGACTGCCTCAGCACAGTGCAGATCGTACGTGAATTGGACATGCCTGGACTCGAACCGCTTGAGGTAGCCGTTGTAGTCGAAGAGAAGGCTCGTTCGAAGCCTTCCCCACTTGAATCCATCCACAAAGCCGCTCACCGAGCTCCACGTCTTGCGAACGCCGTCGTATTTGGCTCCGAGGCCTACGAAGGTTGCGCCAGGCTTATACGCGAGGTCGAGACGTATGTTGCTCCACTGGCCAAGCACGCTATCGTAGGTGCTGAGGCTCCGGAGAGAGATATAGTCAGTCGGTCGATACTCCATCCTCGCACTTAGTGACTGCCAAGCCACTTTGGGATCGGCCAAGTCGTTCTGAAGTTGGAGAATGTCGTAGCCAGTTTGCACGCCAACGAGCAGATTCCTTACAGGGCGGACCGACAGATCGGCGGTCAGCTGATTTGATCGGCCGGGCCTATCGATCTGCAGTGGGGAGAATCCGTACGGCCGAAGATAGTTGTATCGAACGTTCAGGCTCGTATCATAGCCAAGCGCATAGCTGGCTTGTAAGCCCATTCCAAGGACGTACTGCGCCGTTCCGTCGCTGTATGCGCCTTGCTTGAACCGGCCGTTCATGTCGAAGCGGAGTCGGTTTCGGCTGCGGTCTGGACGGTTGATGTTGAGATCGAAGTTCGCTCGAGAAATTCGATCCTTGTCCAGCGAATTTGCAAATTCGCCGATGCTCAGCTCCGACGTGAACGGGAAGGGAAAGGTGTTCTTTTTGCCAAAGAGCCGCCTTGAGTCAGTGAGGAGAGAGAATACGGGCGTTCTATCAGTGCCGCTGAAGAAGCCCGATGTCTCGCCGACCGGAATGGCTCGTTGGTAATCGAACTGAGCCATCGCCTTTTCAAGATCTTTCTCTGCCCGCAGCCTTACATCCAACTGCTCCCTTTCCGAAGAGAACGACCCAGACGAAGATGAGCTCTTCGAGTAGCCCAGATCGAAGGTTGTGCGGATCGTTGGAGTCCATCGCCTAACATCGCTGACCGTAAAGGTCTGTGACGTGGATTGATTGCCACCCGAGTTATTCTCGTTCCGAAGAATGTCAAATCGGGTCGAAGTGCTTCTGCCCTGTGGTACGTACAGACCGATCCTGGTGTTAAGGATCCGTGATTCCGGAGCAGACATATAATTGTTCTGCTGAAAGTTATTGTCCAGGGTCAGAATTCCAAATCCAAGGTCTTGCCGATGCCTGGTATTCACCGTTAGGGTCTTGTCACTTCCAAGAATGCTGTATGCGCTTACAACGCCGCGCATATCCGGATTCGAATAGTTGAAGTCGAATCCCAGCCCGGGGCCCTTCTTCGTGTAGTAGTCGACATGGGTGTCCAGGAAGTTGTAATCGCTCTTCAGTGGGATCCCAAACTTGAACTTTGCGTAGTAACCCTCATCGAATGTTTGGCCGATTTCTGGCAGATATTTGTAAGTTCTATCGTCCAGTGGGATAGACAAATATGGCAGTTTGAATAAGGTCTTTCGAAACAGGATCACCGAGACCTTTCTAAAGATCGCGCGCTTCCCTGGGCGTACGGTCACCTTCGCGGCGCTGAGATGATAGTGGGGACTTGTTAAATCGCAGGAGGTGACGTCGCACTTTTCGCCAAAGATCTCATTTCTCGATCCATACGTTTCTCCCCCTTTTATGTATAGGTTTCGTTGAACAAACCCTCCAAGAAGAGATGGTCTCGCATCAACGAAGGAGTCCTTTGCAAGGAAGGTTTCGTTTCGAAGGTTGACCGTTACTTCGTCGCCGCGAACGTATGCATCAACACCGAAGACCCGGACATGGCCGATCCCCTTAACGATCTTCGTCTCGGTGTTCCCCTCGATCTTATCCGCAAAGATCTCGTAGCCACGATAGACGACGTGAGCTCCGTCAGTTAGCGTGAAGTTCGGACCGTCCCAAGTTACGTTGCCATCGAACTTGAGATCTTGCCTACTTGGATCGATATCTGGTCGAGGTAACTGCCCAGCGCGAACAGTGGGATCATTGATCTGGGGCTGAGTAGCAGGGATTTGTGCAGGCATTGGCAGCAATTCTTTCTCTTTGAGAGTCCGAACAACAGACTCAAAGCCTTGGTAAATGCTTTGGCCAAATCCCGTACAGCAAATCGCAAGACACAATGCAACAAGGAGAACTCTCACTCGAGTCTCCGGATAGCGATGAGTCCAATGACAAAGAAGATGATATTGGGCAGCCAAGCAGCCAGCCAAGGCGAGGTCCAACCGTTCTTGCCAAGGATCTCAGTAGAGATAATCCAGGCGTTGTAATAGACCAACACCAAAACCATGCTCAGCAGCACGCCGACAAAGGCACCGCTTCTCGCGAACCAAACTGCGAACACGGGCCCGATCATTGCGAAGATAATGCAAGACGCCGGAACGGCAAACCTGTTGTAGTACTCGACCTCTTTGAATTTGGCGTCTAGACCCGAATTCTTCATCGACTTGATCGTATCCGCGAGCTGGGAGAGCGTCTTCTCCTCGGACGCCGCGCTACTGAACAAAGAGTCGATGTCTATGGGATCGTTGATGATCACGTCTTTGCTAGGCTTCCAACTCATCAGATCCTGGTTTTGAAGAACGAGCACGCTCGTATCCTTCATCACCCAATCACCAGATGAATAGGTTCCCCTCTTAGCAGTGGTGATGACCGTCTGGTTGGGCTGCGGGCGCTCAAAGAGGATGATGTCGGTGAGAATCAGGTTGTCCTGGGTACCGCGCTGGATCGCACCAAAGTTCACGTTCCAGTTCTTCAGCTTGATGCCCACGTTTTGATTGAAGGTCGGAATACCCCCGATCGTTCCAACATCCATGGACAGCTTTGAAAACAGTTTTTCGGCCGGTGGCATGATCTTCTCGACCATGTAGAAGTTGAAAGCGGCGACGATCACGCCAAATAAAGCGATTGGCACGATGACCCTTAGGATCCTTGCTCCCACGGCGCGCATTGCCGTGAGTTCGCTCTCTCGTGTCAACCGGGAGATAGACAGCGACGATGCCAGTGACATACCCACCGGGAGAGTCATGTTTGCCCAGTAAGGGGTTTTGTAGAGAACCAGTTGGGCAAAGGCGCTGAAGGGGACATTCTGGAGGCTGACGTTCTTGAAAAGGTAGATAAGCTGGTTGGCCTGAAACATCATCAGAACCGACACGGTGCCGATGAGGAACGGCACCATGAGCTCTTTCAAAACGTACCAGTCGAGTCTCTTCATTTCTTGTCCGATCGAAACGTGAAGGCCACCATCAGCACAGACAGAACCATCAAACCAACGATTACAGGTATTGACGCTCCAGGAGGCAGGCTACCCGCGGCAAATGGGATTCCAACCAAAGCAATGATCAGACAGCTCCATGCGATGATGAATTTCCTCGCCAGACCCTTGCCCAGCCACTTTCCCTGAGCGTGCAGCAATAAAAACCTCGCTCCGCAAGCCTCGCAGTGAGTCAGCCCCGGCCTATTAGCGTGGCCGCAGTCCAGGCAGGCGAGCGGATTCATCAACTCTGGCCTCGTGCGGTAGTGTCGCCAACTCTTCACGATTCGTGTCTCTTCCGGAAAGAAGGACTGAGGCATCTGCTGAATCGCCTCCTCGGCAAGCACCAGGGCGTGGCCGGGCATGCCACGCTTGTAGATCATCCGTGCCAACTTAAACTTCGCCGAGGCGTTTCCTGGCTGCATCGCCAACAGTTCATAGGCTTTTTCGATAGCGTCGATATCGATCTGCTCCAATTCACGCTTATTGAGTCCGCGCCAAGCAATCGGAAAGACGATCATCGTGACGATCACCGCCCCGAAAATAAGGGGCGCCATGTACGGCTGTTTGGAGAGGAGCGCCGTTCCGCCCAGCCCGATTGCGACCGCGATTCCAGCAATGGCAGTGAGCACATCGATGTCACCCGAAATCGCCCACTGCATCATCGCGATGATCCATATCCCAAGTGGTAGCCAGATGGCTAATCCCGCCATCAGCGAGATCGGATGCTCCATCACCTGGTCACGAAGCACTTTCGTCTCCCGGCGGCTCCTCCCTTACTTCAGCTGCAAGCGGTGAATTTGGTGGCTTCGGAACTGCGCCAACCCCGGCCATTCCATCGCCACCACCATTGTCTTCATCGTCGGCCGGCTTCTGAATGGTTTTCTTGAATGTGAATTTAGGTTCGGTGCCTTTTCTCAGCCGGTCGATGTTCGCCCGGTGACGAATCACCACGAAGATCGTAAGGAGGACATAGCCTCCCGTCACCCAGTGAGAGTCGCCAAGGAAGTACGAGAGAGGAACTGTGGACGCAACGCCAATCATGCTGGCGAGGCTCATGAACCGAGTTGTTCCCAACAGCGAGCTAAAGATGACGAACGCGCCCAGCGCCGTGAATGGGCTTGTCCCGACCGTCATTCCTAAAGCGCTCGATATGCCTTTGCCACCCCTGAAGCCTAAGAACGGCGACAGGCTATGTCCCAGAACGGCACAAATCCCTGCCAGGAACCAGAACTCCTGTCGGTCGGGAAAGAGCCATCGACCTGCAAGGGCAGGCAGAAGTCCTTTAAGCAGGTCCAAGAAAAAGACCAGCAGGCCCGGACCCTTGCCGAGCGCGCGCATGACGTTGGTGGCGCCCGTGTTCCCGCTGCCGATCGACATGATGTCGATACCTTGGGACCTCGCGACCAATACGCCAAATGGGATCGAACCCAGGATATACGAGCCGACGAGAAGGCAAACCAATTGCACGGTCATGCCTTCAGACGTCCCAATCCTTCGACGTAGATCGCTCGAACACTCTCAATAACGCGCTCGTGGACCGCCAACAGCTCGTTTCCGTTGGCGCACTTCATGCCTTCGGCGAGTCGATTCAACTTGTCCGGATTTTCCGGCAATACGTCCTTCTCCATGCCCTGCAATCCAAGACGCATTCGGATCTCCAGAAGATGGCTCCGAGCGAACAACAGTTGCTCAACTTCAACCGCATTCAGCAAGTGAGCCCTTCCCAACTCTCGAATGCGATCCGGCATAGAGAGCAAAGTACCCGCTTTCGTGGCGGTTGGAAACCTCATCTCGTATAAGTGAACCAGCCACTCGATGTCGGTGAGCCCTCCAAATCCGAGCTTAACGTTGCGCCGAGTGTGTTGAGGTGGAACTCGCTCGGTCTCGACCCGTTTTTTCATCTCAAGCAGTTCTCTTAATCGCTCAGGTGTGACAGGTTGCGCATAAGCCAGGCGTTGGATCAATTCCAGCGAGGCAGACTCACCGCGGATCAATCTGGAACTGCCAAGCGCAAAACGCTCCCACATCGCCATCCCCTCCAGGTCGTAAGCCAGCAAGGCATCGTGGGAGCGTACGAGCATTCCTTTCCCGCCATCGGGCCTCAAACGAAGGTCCACCCCAATGGGCGCCCCCATTCGCTTTAACTGGCTCAAGAGCGCCAAAAGCTGCTGAGCTTGCGACTCTGCTTCGACCTGTTTCTCCGAATGTGAAACAAGGAAGAGGAGGTCGGCATCGGAGTCGAGAGTGAGCTCGCCCAGTCCGTAACTTCCCAAGGCAATGAGATCGAACTGAATCAACAGTCGCTTCGTGCAGTGAACGATCAGGGCGTCCACAAGATTGGCAAGGTGAGATCCGACCTCTGTTTCTGGAAGCAGCACCCACTGGGCAAGAATCCTCGTCCTGTTCCGAACAAAGAGATGCGCAACTTGCTTCGGGCTTGCGTCCAAGGCGAGAGAAGCGATTCCAGAGCTGGGTTCAAACTCCTCCTCAATCTCGCCACTAATCAGAAGCTCCGTCAACGCAACATGACGCTTGAACTCCAACACAAGCGCCGGAGCATCTCGAGCAATCAGGCGTACTCGGTCGAGACTGTCGCGATTCTCGGTCAGGCTCTCGTAAAATGCGTCTGACTCAGGCAGCGAATCAAACCACTGGAGCGTACTGGCGGCAAGGCTCCCGCTCCGCTCGGCAACGAGGTCTCTCGAAGTGTCCAGGCCCTGCTCAGGACGCAGCGTCGCCTTGTAAAGGGTCTGTATGGTTCGTCTGTGAAACTCCAGTTGGCGATCAAGCTCAGTCCACGTCCCAAAACCCATGAGCACGGCTAGACGGTTCTTCGCCTCAAGAGAATCGGGGATGTTGTGCGTCTGCTGATCTCCGACAAGCTGACATCGATGCTCAAGCTGCCGAAGGAAGATGTATCCGTCCTCAAGACTGGCGACAACCGCGTGATCCAGAAGGGCGTTGCGGTCTAATTCGTTCAGGGTTTGGAGAGTTGACTCGGCCTGCACTTCGGGGATGTTGTGCCCGTGAAGCAGCTGAAGCACCTGAACCAGGAACTCAACATCCCTGATGCCGCCTGCCCCACGCTTGAGATCGCTCTCATCTGCTCGCTCTTCGATCCTGGTTTTCATCGACAGCATTGCGTCCAGTTCAGGTTCGCTGAGATGCGGTCGGAAGCATCGTTCTGATCGCATTTCGTTCCATCGGACCCTAAGTTCAGGTGGACCAACAATGGGCCGAGTTCTGAGCAGAGCCTGCACCTCCCATTGCTCAGCGTAGAGCCGGTAGTAATGCTCAAATGCCCTCATGCTTGGCAGCAGCGGACCGGCATTCCCATACGGCCTCAGCCGCAAGTCGATGCGGTACACCGATCCCCTTCCCATACGGTCGCTCAGCGCCCTGCCCAGCAGTTCGCAAAACTTGGTGAGTTGCCGGTCAAGCTCCTCGGACATGCCGTCGGGGCAAACGTACGCAAGATCGATGTCCGAACTGTAGTTGAGTTCCCTGCCACCGAGCTTTCCGAATCCGATTACCATTAACGGGCAATCGCCCTCAAGCCGCTGTTCGGCCGAGAAGTGATTCCAAACCGCCTCTACTGTCAGCTGGATCAAACCGTCGGCGAGATCGCTGATCGCAAGCCATACGTCTGGCTCTGACCAGGAGCGCGAGAGGTCATTGATGACGATGGGCAAGGTCCATCGTTGCTTGAGATATCGAATCCGGTCGAGGGTGTGGGAATAAGAGGTGGAGTGCGAGACAAGCTGCCGGCCCTCGGTCAATACGAGTTCAGCGGTCGGCTTTCGCGCCAACTCAACCGGATCCAGGACAACTGAAGCCAATTCCGGATTCTGAATGAGGCAATCGGCGAGGGGCTGGCTGGATCCTAGGATCATAACGAGCCACTTAGATAAGTTAGGGTGGCTAACCAATTGGGTCAGATGGAGATTTGGGTTGGTGGTAGATGCAAGCCAGCGTTCCGTATTCCTCAGTGCCAGGTCGGGTTCGGGAGATTCGTTAAATGACCTAACGAACTCCTCCGGAAGAGGTAAACCCAGCAGTGTCTCAAAGGACTCGAACGACCTTTGCGCCAACGCCTGATTGGTGAAAAGCTCCAGGTTCATCTTTTGGCGGTGACAGGCTCCTTTACAGCCATTCCCTCTCGAGTAAACCAACAAACCTCGGCGAGTGGGCACTTGTGGCAACGCGGGTTTAGGGCTTTACATACTTCACGGCCGTGTTGAATCAAGGCGACGTGGAACCTGAACGCAAGCTCGGGCGGCACGATCTCCAGAAGAACATCGTGCGCCTTGTTCTCACCGATCTGCTTTGGAAACAGACCTAATCGCCAACCCACACGAAAGACATGGGTATCAACGGGAATGGCGCCCATGCCAAAGCTAAAACAGAGCACAATCGACGCCGTTTTTGGGCCGACCCAGGGCAGGTCGGTGAGCCAATCGAGTGCCTCTCTGAGCGGCATCCCTCGCAAGTGGTCGAGCGAGTAACTCCCGGTTCGTGCCTTGATTGCCTCCAAGCACGCACAAATCGCTTTCGATTTGTTGTTTGCGAGTCCGGCGGCACGAATCGAATCGACTATTCCTTCCGGCCCTGCATCAGCAACTTCCTCCCATGTCGGAAACTGCGCCTTTAATCGATCGAATGCGGGAAACGAATTCTTGTCGCTCGTGTGCTGGCTCAGTATGCATGCCACCAACTCATCCATCGGAGCCCGGCGCAGAACGATCCCTACGCCGCCGTACAACTGCTCCAAGGCCCCGATGATCTCGGCGGGATCGAGCGTTGAAGTACGCGGCATTTTTCGATGGTACTTTGCCTGTCGCATTGTTTCTTCACTCCGTCGTCCAATAATCTGTCAGGAACACAATGACCCGATATGCAGTGATCATGGCCGGAGGCACCGGCGAACGCTTTTGGCCCGTCTCGAGAAAGGATCGTCCAAAACAACTTTTGCGTCTGACGCATCCCGAGGAGACGCTTCTTGAGGAAGCCGTTAATAGAATCGCGCCACTGATTCCAGTGGATCACGTCATTCTTGCAACGGGCCGTTCACTGCAGCAGCCCGTGCGCGATGCGGACTTAGTACCAGACGACAACGTCATCGCGGAGCCCAACAAGAGAAATACGCTCGGTTGCCTTGCCTGGATTGCAGCGAGCCTGATGGCTAAACACCCTGGTGAAGAAGCATCGGTCAGCATGGCTGTACTTACGGCAGACCACAAAATCGAGGAACCACAGCTTTTCCGGCACACGGTCGATCGCGCACTCACTACCGCCGAGAAGACGCACGGCCTGGTTACGATCGGTATCAAGCCAACCCGACCTGAAACTGGTTACGGATATGTTGAACTCGGCCAGATGATTGAGGCAGGATCACCTGCGGCTTTCCGCGCCGAGAGCTTTCGCGAAAAGCCCGATTTCGACACCGCTCAGCACTACGTAGAAGCTGGTAACTATGTCTGGAACAGCGGAATGTTCTTCTGGACGCTTCGTGGTTTCCTAGGGGAGATGAGCCGGGCTAATCCGGAGGTTTACCAAACCATCCTCTCGATGGCGAAACTTTTGCAAGAAGGCAATGGGGCCGCGGCCGAGCAAGCATTTGATACACTGCCAAGCGAGTCGATCGACTATGCGCTGCTCGAGAAAGCCTCGCAGGTTTACTCTCTCGCTGGTGAGTTCCCGTGGGACGATGTGGGCGCGTGGGATGCTCTGGAACGCTCGATGCCACTCGATGAGAGAGCGAACGTAGTTCAAGGATCGGCAATGGTCGTGGACACCTCCGGATCAATCGTCTACAACGACTGCGACGGCGTCCTTGTGACCACGGTAGGTATTCACGATTTAATCGTTGTTGTAACGGGGAATGCAGTGATGATTTGCAACAAGTCCGAAGCTCAGCGGGTCAAGGAGATTCTACAGAAGCTTCCCGCAGATTCCCACCTGCGCTAGGCCCCGTAGTAGCTCCGATACCATTCCACGAACTTGGGAATGCCATCTTCGATGGGTGTTGTGGGTTGGTATCCCACCGCATCCTGCAGTTTGGAAATATCGGCGTAAGTCTCCAGCACGTCGCCCGGCTGCATGGGCATGAGATTAAGGACAGCCTTTTTGCCCAGCGCCTCTTCCAAGACTTTGATGAAGTGCAACAGTTCAACGCTTTGGTGATTGCCTATGTTAAAGACTCGGTAAGGCGCGGAACTGGTTGATGCCGTCGGATTCTCCGGGTTCCAAGATGGGTCAGTCTCAGGTACCGACTTCATTGCACGGATCGCGCCATCGACGATGTCGTCCACGTACGTGAAATCACGTCGCATCTTGCCGTCGTTGTAGACATCGATTGGTTCACCGCTCAGGATCGCCTTAGTGAACTTGAAAAGGGCCATGTCTGGCCGCCCCCAAGGGCCATACACCGTAAAAAACCGTAAACCCGTAGTTGGAAGGCCAAAGAGGTGGCTATACGTGTGTGCGATCAGCTCGTCCGCCTTCTTGGTAGCGGCATACAAGCTAAGGGGGTGATCGACGGTGTCGTTTTCCGAAAAGGGCAGTTTTCGGTTGAGTCCGTAGACCGAACTAGAGGAAGCGTAGACAAAGTGCTTGACACCAGCATTCCTGGCTAGTTCAAGCAGATTTCCAGTGCCAACTACATTTGACTGAATGTATGTCGCTGGATTCTCCAGTGAGTATCGAACACCTGCCTGAGCGCCGAGGTGCAATATGGCGTCGAACTTGCGGTTGCCCAAGGTGTCGAACAGCTTGGTGGGATCTGAAAAGTCGAGTTCATGAAACTCCGCTTCCCGCAACAACTCAAGCCGAGCACGCTTCAGAGTGGGATCGTAGTAGGGGTTGACATTGTCAACACCAACAACCGAATATCCCATTTCAAGAAGTTTTCGGGCGGAGTGGAATCCGATGAACCCGGCGATGCCGGTGACAAGAACGGTTGAAGGTGGCTCCACAAGCATTCGTACTAACCGCGCGCCAGTATACTGGCGCGCGAAAGTCGCGAGGTCAAATGGGTTTCAAAGGTGTCGAGTTTAGGCAACTGAGTACGTTCGAGGACGCACGTGGATGGCTCGTCGAGTTGTTTCGTGACGACGAACTACCAGGCGGATTCAAACCCGCCATGGGTTACTTCAGCTGCACAAAACCCGGAATCGCCAGAGGGCCGCACGAACATCACGATCAAACGGATGGGTTCATCTTCTTCGATGGATCATACGAACTGCACCTTTGGGAAAACCGTACCGGAGAGCCGGAGAATTATGAAGTCATCGCGGTGGGTAGAGATAACCCGGTGTTCGTGACGGTTCCCCCTGGCGTTGTGCATGCCTACAGGAACGTAGGTGACACGGATGCGTTTGTCATTAATGTGCCAGACAGACTTTATGCGGGATGGGGCAAGAAGGAACCCGTGGATGAGATTCGCCACGAATCCGATCTAAGCTCGAGGTTCAAGCTGTGACTATCCTCGTAACTGGAGGAGCCGGCTTTATCGGTTCTGCATTTGTTCGTTTGTGCCGCGCGACAAGACCAGACGCACGAATCGTCATCCTTGACGCGCTCACTTACGCCGGCAATCTATCGACGATCGCGGAAGAGCTGAAAGACGAACGGGTCCGGTTCTATCCCGGAAAGATCCAAGATGCGACCGTTGTGGAGGGAATCCTCGAGGCAGAAGGCGTGACCCACATCGTCAACTTTGCAGCGGAGAGCCACAACGACCGGGCCATGCTCGAAGCTGGCAGCTTCATTCAAACCGATGTTTATGGCGTCTATATCCTTCTGGAGGCGTGCCGCAAATTTAAGATTGAGCGGTTGCTCCACGTGAGCACTGATGAAGTTTACGGCTCTATCGACTCCGGCGAATTCACCGAATCCAGCCCCATCGAGCCAAATACTCCGTACTCTGCAAGCAAGGCGGGCGGCGAATTACAAATTCGCGCAGCGATCAAAGCGCACGGTATCCCAGCTGTCATCACCCGGGGAGGCAACACTTACGGCCCCTATCACTTCCCAGAGAAGCTGATCCCGTTCTTCATCACGCGCCTCATCGACGGCAAGAAGGTGCCCGTGTATGGCGATGGAAGTCAGATCCGCGAATGGATCCACTGCGAAGATCACGCTGGCGGCATCCTCCACGCTCTTTTCAACGGCAAAAGTGGCGAGGCTTACAACGTCGGGGACCAAAACGAACGAAAGAATATGGAGGTCGTGAAGATTCTCTTAGAGGAGACGGGGCGAGACGATTCCTTTATCAAAACCATCCCAGATCCTCGCCGCGGCGCCCATGACACCCGATACTCAATGACGGCGCAGAAGTTGATGAGCCTCGGTTGGTCTCCCAAGAAGCCGTTCGAGCAAAGTCTTCGTGAAACCGTCCGCTGGTACCAAGAACGTCAGGATTGGTGGCGGCCGCTGGTCCAAACGGATGACTACCAGAGATTCATCAAGTCCTTCTATGGCCCCACACTAGGCTCCGATCTATGAAAGCACTCATATTGGCAGGCGGAACAGGATCGAGGCTAAGGCCGATCACCTACTCGATGGCAAAGCAACTCGTTCCAGTGGCGAACAAACCTGTCATCGAATATGGAATCGAGGCGATTGCCGCAGCTGGGGTCAAGCAGTTTGGGATCATTGTCGGCGACACCGGCCCCGCCGTTGAGCTTGCGGTAGGAGATGGAAGCCGATGGGGCATCGAGATCACTTACATTCCCCAATCGGCTCCACTGGGCCTGGCACACGCAGTAGCCACTGCCAAGCCGTTCCTAGGTGATGATGACTTCGTTATGTACCTGGGAGACAATCTGATCAAGTCGAGTGTCGCAACTCTCGTTAGCGAATTCCAAACGCATCGCCCGGCAGCAACGATCCTCCTAACGCCCGTGCCAAACCCATCCGATTTCGGCGTTGCGGAACTCGAGAACAATCGTGTCGTCCGGCTACAGGAAAAACCTAAGGATCCAAAGTCCAACCTCGCCCTCGTGGGTGTCTACCTATTCGATAAGCGTATCCACGATGTCATCGCAGTGCTCAAACCGAGCGCACGCGGCGAGTACGAGATTACAGATGCCATTCAAAGTCTCGTCGATGGCAAGATGGAAGTCCGCTCGCACATCGTCGAAGGTTGGTGGAAAGACACGGGCACAGTTGATGCGATGCTGGAAGCGAACCGCCTTATCCTTGAAGACATCGATCCGTGTCTAGACGGTGAATCGGACGCGCATTCCAAGATAGAGGGTCGCGTCCAAATCGGGAAGGGTTCAAAGATCGAAAACAGCGTGGTTCGCGGCCCGGCGGTTATTGGGGCGAACTGTATCGTGAAGGACAGCTACGTGGGTCCGTTCACTGCCCTGGCAGATAACTGCAAACTGGAGAGCACCGAGATCGAGAACTCGATCGTCATGGCCGATAGCGAGATCATCGATGCCCCTTCCCGCCTGGCCTCGTGTCTTATTGGCAGAGGCGTCAAGATCACCCATCAAAAGGGAATGCCAAGAACGATGCAACTCGTCCTTGGCGACTCGAGCAGCGCGGCGCTACCGTAGCTTTAGAAGTACTTGTTGCTAGTCTCGCCAGACGCGTCCATGAACTTCGAGGCGAAGTCAATGACGTCCTGCGGCTGTGCACCATCGTACTGTGGCATGAATCGATAGAAGACGGCGTCGGTCTGAAAATCGCCCAGAAGCGGGCCCATAACCATAGCTAAGCCAAGGTTAGGAGTGGCCGGGTAAAAGGCCTTCGGTCCGCGGTAGAAGAACAAGGCAACCGTTCGGCGGCCCTGATTCGAAATAACTGCCTCTTTCCAGCACATTGGGATCCTAAGCTTAGAATTCCACGTGGACAAGTTGTCGCG
>JADMIO010603859.1_pt1 | contig 98407 bp, 78 predicted proteins | sample 8958161 | NCBI WGS metagenome assembly JADMIO01 (sample SAMN16585339, study PRJNA669376) | soil metagenome | isolation source: Crop rotation soil | place: USA: Cullars Rotation, Alabama | collected 2011
GCGACAACTTGTCCACGTGGAATTCTAAGCTTAGGATCCCAATGTGCTGGAAAGTTGATCTTTAACGGCCTTTGCCAATTGTTGCAGAGCGGTTACACCCTTACTGTCTACATCAATACTGCCTGATCCAAAAAGCAATTGCTCTGCCAGCGACACGTATACTTTCCCGTTTTTCACTTTTACCGTAAGGTCGTTTTCTTTAAAGTTTAACAAGGCATTGCTGATTTTGTTTTTCAGGTCCTGCACCGCTTTGTCCTTGCTGGAGAGTACCTGTTCTAATTCAGATACTTTCTTTTCACGTTCTGCAAGGCTCGTGCTTAGTGAGTCGTTTAGCTTCCGCGTTTTATCAAGGCTCTGCTGGATGGCCAGCAATTGTTCCTGCTGCTGGGCAACATCCCGGTTTAGCTTTCCGCTGCTGCTCAGTAAATTTTTGTAGTACGTGTTTAATTGTCCGTGTTCTTTTTCAAGCTCGGAAAGTTTTTGGCGTGATGACCTGACGTCGATTCCCAGGTTCGTAGTGTCTTCTTTTAACTTTCTCAACTTCTCATTCAGGTCTTTGAGATTCGTGTTGGCATTGTCGAGCTGAGTAGATTTATCCATCAGGTCTCCTTCAGTTTTAACTTTTTGTGCCAGCAGATCATCGTATTTCTTTTTGCTTACAATACAGGCATTCAGGAAAAACATGAGCATCAAAAAAAGCAGTACTCTCTTCATCGTGTAGATTATTTATATAACAGAAAACCGGTTATCAGGGGTGATTCTTTTGCATAGTGTCGACCTGTGATTATGGATTGACCCGGGGCAAATATGAGAATACTTGCAAATAAAAACCAGTAACATCTTCGCGATCGGCGCAATTCTGATAATTTTACGTAGTCTCATTACACTATCTTTTTATGGAAGGAATGTTAAAGCCTGGAGCGTTTGACGGCAAAACGATCATCATCACGGGAGGCGGCACAGGTCTCGGGCGTGCCATGGGCAAATATCTTCTTGAGCTGGGGGCTAACCTTGTGATCACCAGTCGGAAAAAAGACGTGCTGGATAAAACCGCAGCAGAGCTTATGAAAGAGACGGGCGGAAAAGTGCTGTCGGTTGCCTGCGACGTCCGGAAATATGAGGAGATAGAAAATGTTATCAAGACCGCTGAAGAAACCTTCGGGCAAATCCAAGGCGTGCTCAACAATGCCGCCGGAAATTTCATCAGCCCGACGGAAAGACTCTCGCATCGCGCGTTTGATATCGTTGTCGATATCGTTCTGAAAGGCACATACTATACCACACTCGCTGCCGGGAAAAACTGGATCGCAAAAAAACAACCTGGAATTTTCCTGAATATCGTCACCACGTACGCATGGACCGGGTCCGGTTATGTTGTTCCCTCTGCCTGCGGAAAGGCGGGCGTATTGGCCCTCACGCGATCACTCGCCGTTGAATGGGCAAAGTATAATATCAGAAGTAATGCGATTGCTCCAGGGCCATTCCCAACAGAAGGTGCGTGGAGCAGATTATTGCCTGGAGACCTGGTAAAGAAATTTGATCCCGCGCAGCGCATACCCCTAAAAAGAGTTGGCGAACATCAGGAACTTGCAAATCTCGCGGCTTATCTTCTCTCGGATTTTTCAGGATATGTGAATGGAGAAGTAATCACAATCGACGGAGGTGAGTGGCTCAGGAACGGCGGCGAGTTTAGTCATCTTGAAAATATTCCAAACGAGATGTGGGATATGCTCGAAAAAAATAGAGGTAAATAATTTTCTTTATTGATGAGTACACTCGACGATCTGCTATCGAAAAAATTACAGAAACGAAAAGACGATAATTCTTTCCGCACGTTGAAATTGACGGAGCAGCTAGTCGATTTCACATCAAACGACTACCTGGGACTCGCGCAATCATCGTTATTGTACGATCAAGTTCTGAGAAAAATCGATTCTATTGCAATAAAAAGTAACGGCTCTGCCGGTTCGCGTTTGCTATCTGGAAATTCTGCATATGCCGAAGAGGTTGAGCGTAAACTAGCAGGTATATTTAGAGGCGAGGCGGCGTTGATTTTCAATTCCGGATTTTTTGCCAACGTCTCCACATTGTCAAGTATTCCACAGAAAAATGATACGATCCTGTACGATGAGCTTTCCCACGCCAGCATCAAAGATGGCGCACGCCTGAGTATCGCCACCAGGTTTAGCTTCAGACACAACGACCTGGAGGATCTCGAGCGAAAATTAAAACTAGCCACAGGCAGAAAATTTATTGCGATAGAATCCATTTACTCGATGGACGGAGATACATGTCCCTTGGCAGAAATCGTAAAACTCGCGGAAAAATACGAAGCATTTATTGTATTGGACGAGGCGCACAGTACGGGTGTAATGGGTGCTCTTGGCAATGGATTCGCCAACACACTCGGCCTGGAACAGAAAATTGACATACGCATATACACATTTGGAAAGGCTATGGGATGCCACGGCGCTTGTGTTGTGGGTTCAAAAACACTAATCGATTATTTGATAAACTTTGCGAGACCATTTATCTATACAACTGCGTTTCCGGTTCATTCATTAGCCACTATAGATTGTGCGTTTGAGTTTTTGTCGCACAATCTGCATCTGCAGGTAGACCTACAAAAAAAAATAACTTTATTTACTTCCTTACGGGAAGGCTCGATTAGCAAAAGTGCCATCCAGGCTATTATTATACCCGGCAATGACAACGTGCGAAAAGCAGCGACATCCCTTCAAAATAAGGGATTTGATGTCAGACCAGTGCTCTCCCCAACCGTTGCACCTGGAACCGAACGTCTGAGAATATGTCTGCACGCTTATAATACCGACAAAGAAATCACACAATTGGCATCCCATATTAATAGATTGAGGGCTACACAAGGCTAATATGAAGATCTTCTCGTTATGAATTATTTTATCACAGGCATTGACACAGACAGTGGAAAAACACTGGTATCAGCAATAATGTGCGAAGCATTGAAGGCCGATTACTGGAAGCCCGTTCAAGCAGGAATGCCAACTGACAGCGATGTTGTTCGCAGCCTTGTTGGACCGACGTTGACAATACATCCCGAAGCATATTTATTGAACACGCCGGCATCTCCCCACGCCGCCGCAAAACGCGATGGTGTAGAAATAAAGATCCATTCGATATCACTTCCAAAAACTACCGGAGACTTGGTTATTGAAGGCGCCGGTGGATGCCTCGTGCCTTTGAACGATCACGAATTCGTGATTGATCTTATACGTCATTTTTATGCGACAACGATCCTCGTTGCTGATTTGTATTTGGGTAGCATCAATCACACATTGTTAACAATCGAAGCGTTGCAAAAGCGCGACCTGCCAATCTCCGGAATCATCTTCAATGGACCCAGTAATCCTGAAAGCGAGAGAATTATCCTTCTTCATTCGAAATTGAAGTGTCTCTTGAAAATTAAAAAAGAAGATGTCGTTGATAAAAAAGTAATTCGTAAATACGCGGATGAATTAATTAAAAACTGGAATGGTTGATTGGCACAAAAAAGATAAGCAGACTATCTGGCATCCCTTCACGTCATTGGCAAACGGAGAAAGCCCTATCATGGTCACTTCCGCAGCAGGCGTTTATCTGCACACGCATGATGGCAGGAAGATCATCGACGCTGTTTCTTCGTGGTGGGTAAATCTACATGGACATTCCAATCCATATCTTGCAAAAGCCCTTGCGCATCAGGCCGGCGTATTGGAGCATGTCATTTTCGCCGGGTTCACGCATGAACCGGCAATCCAACTCGCGCAAAATCTTTTAACGATCTTGCCGGAAAATCAATCTAAAATCTTTTTCTCGGATAACGGAAGTACAGCGGTTGAAGTGGGCATAAAAATGGCGCTTCAGTATTGGCACAACCGGGGCATCGATAAGAAGAAAATCATCGCATTACACGGTGCCTATCATGGCGATACGTTCGGTTCGATGTCTGTCGGTGAGCGGAATCTTTTTACAAATCCGTTTGCGTCTCATTTATTTGATGTCTCCTTCATAGACTTTCCAACAGCGGGCAACGAAGAAACTGTAGTCGCACAATTCGAGAACGCCGCCAGTAACGGAGATGTTGCAGCATTCATTTTTGAACCTCTCGTACAGGGTGCTGCCGGAATGAGAATCTATTCACCGGCCCTACTAGACAGGCTAATCGAACTCGCCCGGACGTTTAATATTATGTGCATTGCAGATGAAGTCTTTACCGGGTTTGGACGTACAGGAAAATTGTTTGCATCGGATTATTTGATCAACAAGCCGGATATCATGGCGCTGTCTAAGGGTATAACCGGAGGAACGATGCCGTTGAGTGTTACGACGTGTTCAGAAAAAATTATAGAGGCCTTTAACACACCTGATTTACTGAAAACGTTCTTTCATGGCCATTCATATACAGCAAATCCATTAGCCTGCGCAGTTGCGAATGCAAGTTTTGAATTATTAATGAGCGATCAGTGTCAGCAGAGCATTCGCCAGATCACGGAAATGCATGAAAATTTCAAGGTGGAGATTAAGACACATAGCGCTGTGAAAAATGTAAATTCATTGGGAACAATTATTGCGCTGGAATTAAAAAATGAAGAAGAAACTTCGTATTCAAATTCCATACGAAAAAAAATTTATTCGTATTTTCTTCAACAGAACATATTGATCAGGCCAATTGGAAACGTTATTTACATCGTACCGCCTTACGTGATTACACGCGATGAGCTGAACATCATTTATGAAGCTATCAGAAAATTCTTAATGATTATTGAATCTTAATACTTATGGAACCGGCTGGATCGTCAGTGTCTTTTTATAAGCCGAGAACAGTGTTAGTTTCTCACCGTCGTCCGGACGCACACTAATGAAATAACTCTCCAATGGAGGAGTTGTCAGTGAGGAGCCTTGTTTATCGTAAACGAAGGACAAACCTTGGTGAATATCCGTTACTGTGACGAAAATTTTTCCTGCTCCAAAATCCCAAAAAGAAATATCTATGGCGTCCATTCCTACAAAATCGTTTTTTATCAACTCTTTTCCACTCTCGTCCATGAGCGTCATCTGTCTGGATTCCTGCCTGAGGATAAGGTATGATTTTCCGCTCTTCTCGCGAATCAAACCAAATCTGGCATCAATAGAATTCTTCAACAAAGTTTCACGACTCTGTATTTTTCCATCGAGGTTGAATTTAATGCGATAACCGTCGCGGGAAATAATAATAAAATAGGTATTGGAAAGATCACTGCCGGATTCCAGGTAATAATCGCCTTGCGGCTTTGCATCGAGACTTAACGGAAATTTTTTCAATACTTCGCCTCTCCTATTGTAGATATAAACTTTACCGTCTTTTCGAATGGCTAAAATGTAATCCTTCCCTCGTATGCGATGATGGCGGGGTGGCATTGCAAGGCCTTCTTCCGTATTTTGCGGTCGCCATCCATCCAGGTTATTACCTTCTTTATCATACATCCAAAGTTTACCTGATTTGGTGGCAATCAGGAAGCGATATTTCCTGCTGTGATCGTAATCGACAACACTTACGTATTCGATATCCTTAGCGGAAACGGCAAGGGGAAAAGGTTTTACATAATTCCCAAGTCGGTCGATAACATGAAGCTTATTGGAGGTTGCAAAGAAATATTGAAGTTTTCCATTGTTGAAATAATCGATTTGTTCAATGTCGCCGCGAATCATTCCATCTAAGTTTACACTCCATAGTATTTTACCTTCGGCAGAGATCAAATGCACATTATAGGCAGAATCCTGAATCAACACTTCATCTCTCCGATCGACATGATTCCGTACCACTGTCAATTTACCAATATCGTTAGGAAAGTTGGTGACTAACCGCTGGTTGTTAGGCATCCGGTTTTCTTCCGGATGGGCCTTATCATATTTCCATGACACATTGGTGTAAAAGCTTTCATTCAAATGACTAAATTGTATTGCACCCATGCCGAGCGAATGGAGCAAGGTTTGATTGTCGGCGATAAACGATTTCCACCGCGTCGTCAAAGAACCTGACAGTACATTCCAAATACGCGACGTATTAATGTACAAGCTGATGTTTGCTTCGAGGAGTGTTGACTCCAGGAATTTATTCTGATTGACTGATTTTCCCCACGTCTCTTCTTTGTCGATATCATCTAAAAATCTTTTCAGTTCCTCGAGATCCTGCGCGATAAAGATTGTGTTACCTGCAGCGGTGTAATATGTCTGATCAAACCCTGTGACCAATGGCCACAGTATTTTCTCAGGGAAACGATACAATGGCAACTCACGAATTTCGTAATTTGAAAACTTCTCGAAGAACACGGTATCGACGCTTAATTTTTCCGAAGCCGAATTCAAGGCATCGATCCATACCTTTGATTCGCGTGTATCAATCAATAAAATTTTGGATAGGTCCTGACCTTTCGATTCAATGTAACAAAGCCCTATTTCGCCATTAATATTTTTAAATAACTGATCCATATTCAGATTCAACGAACTGGAAACTTTTGTCAGGGTATCATTTAGTATTTTTCGGCCTGAAAAATTTGTAAGCTCCTTCCGCAACGCCGCGCCGTCACTAATACCATAACTTGTTAACAGCACAGATCGATTAGAGATAACTTGTTTGAGGTTAAATGGCACAGGGGTTTGCGCAGAAAAGATTGACATCGCATAGTGTGCATGATTACTGCTGTCCGAACTAAGTCCAGTGAGCGCAAAATTGCCATCACTGGCTTTTATTCCCAGCACTGACGATCGTCCAAAATTTTGAATGAATGCTGGTGGAGTGTTTTCGCTTTCTGTAAAGGTTTTTAACCATTCTGAAAAATTTTTAAGATGGATATACAAGTTACCCGCATCATTTTTCAGTTTTGGCAATTGTGTCGCGTCTGTCATCCTTTCTTTGAAAGAGTGTTCGTTTTCCGATTCGTACACACGGATGACGTCTTCGATTAAAAAAGGCGTAAAACTTCCTACCCAGATATCATCAAGGATTACCCATGAGAAAACATGTTTATTGTATAAGACTTCCTGGATTTTGATGGCATTAAATTCACGTTCGGAGAATTTATTGATTTTGTTTTTTTTCCATTGATCAATGATTGCAGTGAAATTTTTCTGATCTGCTTTTGTGTAGAATATGAAATCGAAGTCGTCTTTTTTTGTAGTATGAAGAGATACGAGCGTGTGCGCAGACTTGCCTAAAAAATTAAAGACACTTTTTAATGAGTCAGAAGGCTTTGAGTACGAAGCAAACTTCTCGACGATTTTCCATACCGATGATTGCTTAATGGATTCGATGCAAGGTTCGCATTCTCCAGATTCATAAACAATCACGGAAGATTCCGGAACCAAACTCCACAGGCCTCGCTCAGATTTAGTTGATATTTTATGGTAGATAACATATCCTCCGATGGCCAATCCGAAAATTGCTGCAGTTAAGATCAGTGGAAGCCTTTTCACTCGTGAGGAATTTATTTAACGGGTGAAGATAGCAGTGTTCGTTATAATTGACAAGTCGGCGGAGTTCCGCTATTGATGTGAGGGTATTATAAACAAAAAAAGCCTCGTAAAATTACGAGGCTTAGTTTAAAAAAGAAAGGCGACGACTTACTCTCCCAGGTATTATCCAAGTACCATCAGCGCTGGCGGGCTTAACTTCTCTGTTCGGAATGGGAAGAGGTGATCCCCGCCGCTATAGTCACCTTAAGGTCTTAGTAGTCTTGAGTCTTTAGTAGTTAGTCTTTAGTATGTAGTACAATTTATACTAACTACTAAGGACTAGTGACTAACGACTAGCTACTTCAATATCGTTGACAAGATGGTTAAAAGAGATAAGATTTTGATTCATAAATCTGGCACATAGGCCTTTGATCTGAAGCGAACGGGTAATTAGTACTGCTCAGCTTTGACATTTCTGTCTTTACACCTGCAGCCTATCAACGTCATAGTCTCTGACGTCCCTTAATGGAAGTCTCATCTTGAGGTGGGTTTCGCGCTTAGATGCTTTCAGCGCTTATCCCGTCCCAACGTAGCTACCCGGCAATGCAGCTGACACCACAACCGGTACACCAGCGGTTAGTCCAACCCGGTCCTCTCGTACTAAGGTCAGATCCTCTCAAACTTCCTACGCCCATCACAGATAGGGACCGAACTGTCTCACGACGTTCTGAACCCAGCTCGCGTGCCACTTTAATCGGCGAACAGCCGAACCCTTGGGACCTTCTCCAGCCCCAGGATGTGACGAGCCGACATCGAGGTGCCAAACCTCCCCGTCGATGTGAGCTCTTGGGGGAGATCAGCCTGTTATCCCCAGCGTACCTTTTATCCTTTGAGCGACGGCCCTTCCATACAGAACCGCCGGATCACTATATCCAACTTTCGTCCCTGCTCGACTTGTCAGTCTCACAGTCAAGCATGCTTATGCTATTGCACTCCACATACGGTTACCAAGCGTATTGAGCATACCTTTGAAAGCCTCCGATACACTTTCGGAGGCGACCACCCCAGTCAAACTACCCACCACACACTGTCTCCAACGGTCTGTTGGATTAGACATCAAGAAAATAAAGGGCGGTATTTCACCGTTGGCTCCCCTATACCTAGCGGCACAGGATCAACGCCTCCCGCCTATCCTACACATCAGTTACCCAATGTCAATGTGAAGCTATAGTAAAGGTGCATGGGGTCTTTCCGTCCCGTGACGGGTACACGGCATCTTCACCGTGACTACAATTTCACCGAGCTCATGGCTGAGACAGCGCCCAGATCGTTACACCATTCGTGCAGGTCGGAACTTACCCGACAAGGAATTTCGCTACCTTAGGACCGTTATAGTTACGGCCGCCGTTTACTGGGGCTTCAGTTCAGAGCGTCGCCTTGCGGCTAACTCCCCCCCTTAACCTTCCAGCACCGGGCAGGTGTCAGGCCATATACTTCATCTTGCGATTTCGCATAGCCATGTGTTTTTGTTAAACAGTCGCCTGGGCCATTTCTCTGCGACCTCTCTATCACTAGAGGAGGCACCCCTTCTTCCGAAGTTACAGGGTTAATTTGCCGAGTTCCTTAGCCATGATTCACTCGAGCACCTCAGGATTCTCTCCTTGACTACCTGTGTCGGTTTGCGGTACGGGTACCCATAAAATATGCTTAGAGGGTTTTCTTGGAAGTCTGCTTACGTTCACTCAATTCGGCCGAAGCCTCCTTGTACTTTCAGCCTTTAGCAAAACTTGCGGATTTGCCTACAAGTCCTATACCTACAGCCTTAACCGTCCTATTTCGTCTGAACGGGGAACTATCACTACTCCTTCACCTCATCGCTCTTATGGGTAGTACCAGAATATTAACTGGTTGGCCATCAACTTCGCCTTTCGGCTTCGCCTTAGGTCCCGACTTACCCGCGGATGATTAGCATTGCCGCGGAACCCTTAGTCTATCGGTGGACGGGTTTCTCACCCGCCTTATCGTTACTTATGCCTACATTTGCTTTTCTATCTGCTCCACCACGAGTTATCCTCATAGCTTCTCCGCCAATAGAATGCTCCCCTACCAGTGTATTACTACAATCCCAAGCTTCGGTACTACACTTGATGCCCGATTATTATCGATGCCCTGTCGCTCGACCAGTGAGCTGTTACGCACTCTTTAAATGAATTGCTGCTTCCAAGCAAACATCCTGGCTGTCTCAGCAACTGGACCACCTTAGCTCAACTTAGTGTAGATTTTGGGACCTTAGCCGTGGGTCTGGGTTCTTTCCCTCTCGGACACGGACCTTAGCACCCATGCCCTCACTGCAAGATATATTTACCAGCATTCGGAGTTCATCAGGATTTGGTAGGATGTGACTCCCCCTAGTCCTATTGGTAGCTCTACCTCTGGCAAACTTAACTCTCACGCTGTTCCTAAAAACATTTCGGGGAGTACGAGCTATTTCTCAGTTTGATTAGCCTTTCACCCCTACCCTCAGTTCATCCAAAAACTTTTCAACGTTTACTAGTTCGGACCTCCATCCCGTGTTACCGGAACTTCATCCTGACCAAGGGTAGATCACAAAGTTTCGCGTCTACTCCCACTGACTATGCGCCCTATTCAGACTCGCTTTCGCTCCGGCTGCGTGTCTTCAGACACTTAACCTCGCCAGTGACAGTAACTCGTAGGCTCATTATGCAAAAGGCACGCCGTCACTCAATTGCTGAGCTCCGACCGCTTGTAAGCGTATGGTTTCAGGTTCTATTTCACCCCGTTATTCACGGTACTTTTCACCTTTCCTTCACAGTACTGGTTCACTATCGGTCTCTCAGGAGTATTTAGCCTTACCAGATGGTGCTGGCAAATTCAAACGGGGCGTCTCCGACCCCGCCCTACTCAGGATACCACTACGTAACATTAATCTACTCTTACAGGGCTCTCACCTTCTGCGGCCTGCCTTCCCATGCAGTTCAAATTCATAATGTAGTCGATGTTGTGGTCCTATAACCCCTGACTAGCCGTAACTAATCAGGTTTGGGCTCTTGCGCGTTCGCTCGCCACTACTTGCGCAATCACTAGATTGTTTTCTCCTCCTCCAGGTACTTAGATGTTTCAGTTCCCTGGGTTTGCTTCCTATTGCTAGGATGATACCACTTCATGGTACCGGGTTGCCCCATTCGGACATCTACGGATCAATTCCTATTTGCGGATCCCCGTAGCTTTTCGCAGCTTATCACGTCCTTCTTCGCCTCTGAGAGCCTAGGCATTCCCCATACGCTCTTATTTACTTCTTCTATCAACTATACAGCTTTTGCCCTGTACAGTCTACCTATGTGCTCGATTTACTATTTCTAAAAAAATTATCTTCCGATAACTCTTCTTCTTACTCTTTAACCAGCATGTCAATGAACTTCTTGTCACACGTTTATCCCAAGCTAAGATTCAAGACGGCTATCTCTCCTCTCCCTTTAGGCGTGAACAACGTTGTAAATAGTCACTAGTCTTGAGTCGTGAGTCGTGAGCTCTTTTGAGCTACCTTACCCACGCAAAAGCACCAGGCTCTTACTTAATGTTTCTTCTAATTCTATTTCAACTCTAGCTTCAGCCTTCCGCTTTAAGCTCTTTTTACTTCTCTTCTCAATCTCCTCTCCCATAATCTCAAGACTCACGACTCAAGACTATTTACTCCCCTTTTCCGTGGAGAATATCCCGATTCCATCGGGATGACCTTCCCGACTCGTCGGGACGCTCTAGTTCTAATCTTTCAAATCATCCTACAAGATCTTTTTCCTGTAACCTCTCCAACAATTCCGTGGAGAATATCGGAGTCGAACCGATGACCTCCTGCTTGCAAAGCAGGCGCTCTAGCCAGCTGAGCTAATCCCCCGTGTCTTATTCTTGTCCGGCAGTTTCCTTTCTAGTGGGCCTGCGTGGACTCGAACCACGGACCTCTACATTATCAGTGTAGCGCTCTAACCACCTGAGCTACAAGCCCGGTTTTTGTCCAATAACCTCGAATAAATGTAATTGATAGCGAACCTCTCGAAAGAACCAAGGTATCCTTTTTTCCCGCCCTAAGGCGGGATCCAGAAAGGAGGTGTTCCAGCCGCACCTTCCGGTACGGCTACCTTGTTACGACTTAGCCCTAGTCATCGGTTTAACCCTAAACAGCGCCTTACAGCAACTGGCTTCAGGTCCTCCCAACTCCCATGGCTTGACGGGCGGTGTGTACAAGGTCCGGGAACGTATTCACCGCAACATTGCTGATTTGCGATTACTAGCGATTCCAACTTCATGCAGGCGAGTTGCAGCCTGCAATCCGAACTGAGACGTACTTTTTGTGATTGGCTCCCTGTCACCAGGTCGCAACACTTTGTATACGCCATTGTAGCACGTGTGTAGCCCTGGACGTAAGGGCCATGATGACTTGACGTCGTCCCCTCCTTCCTCTCTGCTTGCGCAGGCAGTCTTTTTAGAGTCCCCACCATTACGTGCTGGCAACTAAAAATAGGGGTTGCGCTCGTTGCGGGACTTAACCCAACACCTCACGGCACGAGCTGACGACAGCCATGCAGCACCTTGCTCCTTGTCATTGCTGAACGATGCATCTCTGCACCCATCAAGGGCATTCTAGTCCAGGTAAGGTTCCTCGCGTATCATCGAATTAAACCACATGCTCCACCGCTTGTGCGGACCCCCGTCAATTCCTTTGAGTTTCACCGTTGCCGGCGTACTCCCCAGGTGGATTACTTATCGCTTTCGCTAAGCCGCTTGCTGTGTATCGCAAACAGCGAGTAATCAACGTTTACAGTGTGGACTACCAGGGTATCTAATCCTGTTTGATCCCCACACTTTCGTGCATCAGCGTCAGTTACAGCCCAGTAAGCTGCCTTCGCTATCGGTGTTCTTGACGATATCTATGCATTTCACCGCTACACCGTCAATTCCGCCTACCTCATCTGTACTCAAGCCCTGCAGTATCATTGGCACCCCTCTAGTTAAGCTAGAGTATTTCACCACTGACTTACAGGGCCGCCTACGCACCCTTTAAACCCAATAAATCCGGACAACGCTTGCCACCTACGTATTACCGCGGCTGCTGGCACGTAGTTAGCCGTGGCTTATTCACCAGGTACCTTCAATTAACTGCGCACAGTCATTTTATCCCCTGGCAAAAGCAGTTTACAACCCAGAAGGCCTTCTTCCTGCACGCGGCATGGCTGGTTCAGGCTCTCACCCATTGACCAATATTCCCTACTGCTGCCTCCCGTAGGAGTCTGGCCCGTATCTCAGTGCCAGTGTGGGGGATCAACCTCTCAGTTCCCCTACTGATCATCGTCTTGGTGGGCCGTTACCCCGCCAACTAACTAATCAGACGCATGCCCATCCAAAACCACTTGTATTTTAATATCAAAATGATGCCACTCCGATATATTATGGAGGGTTAATTCGAGTTTCCCCGAGCTATACTCCTGTTTTGGGTAGGTTGCATACGTGTTACGCACCCGTACGTCACTCTCATACTATATTGCTATAATATTTACCGTTCGACTTGCATGTATTAGGCCTGCCGCTAGCGTTCATCCTGAGCCAGGATCAAACTCTCCATTGTATAAATCTTCAAAAGTCATCATCAAAACTCTTCAGCTTCAACGACTTCTTCCGGTCGGTCAGTTTAATCCGTATCAAATACAAATCTAAACCCCAACTACTATGTGTTCTGATACCTCTTTTCGGCTCTCTCAATTATTCAATTATCCTCTATTAAAAGAAATTAACCAGTCATATCACCCTTCCAGGTAACATAACCGGGTCCGCTATCAATTATCATCCATTCAAAGAACGTTTTGAATTAAACCCCTTCACAAAATAAAATATACTTGGGCAATTCAACTGTGGTTCAAAAGAAAAAAGAACCTCTCAAAACCTCGCTTCCAGCCGCCTTCTTCTAAAACGGGAGTGCAAAGGTATACGACTTCAGTTCATAATGCAAGTATGAACTTAAAATTTTTTCAAGCTGAGATTACCTGCCGATAAACCGTTTGCGTACGGTCAGGGCCTGTCGAAATTAATGTAATTGGAACCTGGAGTGACTTCTCTAAAAAATCTATATAATCACTTAATGCTGATGGCATTACATCTTCAGAAATATTTGCCAACGAACTGTTCCATCCCTTCATCTCCGTATAGACAGGTGTGATATTTTCATTTACAAGCTCATATGGAATTACGTCCGTGACAGAACCATCTCTCAGCTGATACTTTGTGCAGGCTTTGATAACCGTGAAAATATTCAGCACGTCAGCTTTCATCATTAACAACTGTGTCACGCCGTTGATCATGATAGAATATTTCAACGACGGTATGTCAATCCACCCGCAACGTCTCGGTCTTCCAGTAGTGGATCCGAATTCTTTTCCCTCCTTGCGCATCAACTCACCAGATTCATCGATTAACTCTGTAGGAAAAGGCCCACTGCCAACCCGCGTGCTGTAGGCTTTAAATATTCCATACACTTCACCGATATGACGTGGTGCAATTCCTAAGCCCGTGCAGGCACCTGCTGTTACAGTATTCGAGCTCGTTACAAACGGGTAGCTTCCAAAATCAATATCCAACAATGCACCTTGCGCCCCTTCCGCCAGAATAGTGGAACCTGTTTTCAATTCGTGATTCAAAAAGTATTCGCTCTCGATTAGCTGAAAATCTTTTAAAAATTTTACAGCATCCAAAAACTGAGTTTCCAGTTCTGACCAATTATATTGAATATCGTGATCTTCAAGAATTTTAAAATGTATGTCGGTAAGTTTCTGAAATTTCTCTTTAAAATTCTCCGACAAAATATCACCAATGCGTAATCCTTGTCTTCCGATCTTATCCTGATAAGTCGGACCGATGCCTTTCAATGTCGATCCAATTTTATTTTCGCCTTTTGCTTTTTCGTATGCCTGATCCAGCAATCGGTGCGTTGGCAAGATGAGGGTGGCTTTTTTCGAGATGAAAAGATTTTTCTTGACATTCAGATTATACTTCTGAAGTTTCTCGATCTCAGCTCTAAAAATACTAGGATCGAGCACCACGCCATTACCAATGACGTTTTTTGTCTTCTCTCTAAATATGCCGGAAGGTATCTGATGTAAAACGTGTTTGATGCCATCAAACTCCAGTGTGTGTCCCGCGTTTGGACCACCCTGAAAACGAGCCACAACATCGTATTTTGGCGCCAGGACATCGACAATCTTACCTTTACCTTCATCACCCCACTGAAGGCCGAGCAATACATCTACTTTCGACATTTTATTTTTATTTTTTGGCTAGCTGAAGAGCCTCATCTTCTGTTTGTACAATATGAAAAATAGCATTCAGTTTGGTAATGACTAATAATTTCTGAACGCTTTCTGAAGGCTTTAAAAGATAGACCTCTCCGCCCTTATTTCTAAACTTGGTTAGTATCGTTATCAGCACGCCGATTCCACTACTGTTAATGTAGCGTAACCCAGATATATCGATAATGCATTTCAACACATTGTCGTTGATGGAGGTGCTGACAATCTCCAGCAAACCCGGACCATTGTTCTCGCCAATCAAATCGCCGGAAAGGCTTAGTACGAGCGCGCCGTCTTTTACTTCGTGGTTAAAGGTCATAATCGTGATTCGTTATTTGCTGGGAGCAATTCCTGCTTTTTTTTATTAGCGCAATTCGGTGTTGTGCAGCTTGCATATAAAATAAGAGAATGATGCACTACATTAAAATGAAGGATTTCCTCCACGGTATTCTGAATGTTCTGTATGCGCGGATCACAAAACTCCACTACTTTATGGCAATCTGTACAAATCAGGTGATCATGTTGTTTGTACCCGTATGATTTTTCGTACTGCGCCAGGTTCTTGCCGAACTGATGCTTGCTGACCAGATCACACTCCACGAGCAGATCGAGTGTATTGTAAACCGTAGCCCTGCTAACACGGTAATTTTTGTTTTTCATGCTGATGTACAGGGACTCAACATCAAAATGGCCATCGCGTGAATATATTTCCTCCAGGATCGCGTAGCGTTCAGGAGTTTTACGCAGCTCCTTATTTTCTAAGTAAGCCGTAAAAATCTTTTTTACCTCTTCGTATAATTTTGCGTTCAGGGCCATCGGCGTAACGGGCAAAGATAATATGCCCCTTGCCGCATTCAAAGGAATGGGTTGGATTTTACATCATTCTTTTGAATCGAACCGGCTCACTTTTATCAATCCTTCTACATTATTCAGTTTGCCGATGAGTTGTTCCAAGTGTCTGGTATCGTTTACGTAGAGCATGATTTCGCCATCGAAAATGCCCGAATCGGTGTGAATTGACATGGAACTCATATTTACCTTCAGCTCGTCGGAAATAACTTTCGTAACATCGTTGATCAATCCCACCCGGTCGGTTCCCTTGATTTTCAATCCTGTCAGAAATGCCACTTCATGCTGTGAGGTCCATTTCGCCTTCACCACACGATTGCCATGATGCGACAGTAATTCCGGTGCATTTGGACAATTTGTTCGGTGGATCTTAATTCCTTCGTTAGCCGTAACGAATCCAAAAACATCGTCGCCTGGAATCGGGGTACAGCATTTTGCCAGTTTATAATCCACTACATCCATGTCTTCCCCGATCAGTAAACTATCCTGATGACCTCCCCTGATCTTGCTGATCTCCTGTTCGAACGCCTTGCCATCGACAACGTGGCTGTGTGGCCTTGATTTAATTGGCGACGTCGGCCGGTTTTCGACAAATTTTTTGATATCGGCTGTACTAATGAATCCTCCGCCTACGCGATAATAAAGGTCAAAATGAGTGGGTGCCTTGAAATGATCGCGCATTTGTTCGAGCAGCGATTGTGTAACTTCCTCTTTTAACTGGCGAAGTTTACGCTGTACTATTTCCTTTCCTTCTTCTGCAATCTTTTTCTTGTCTTCCTTCAGTTCATCTTTAATGCGCGACTTTGCCTTCGAGCTAACAACAAAGCGAAGCCAGTCCTCATGCGGCTTTTGTTTTTGGGAAGTCAGGATTTCGATCTGATCGCCGTTCTTGAGAACATAGTTTATTGGAACGAGTTTGTTATTAACCTTCGCGCCGATGCATTTCGATCCCACCTGTGTATGGATCTCGAAAGCAAAATCAAGGGCAGTGGCGCCGTACGGCAATGTTTTCAATTCTCCGCGCGGAGTGAAGACAAAAACTTCTTCACTAAATAAATTTCCGCGGAAATCGTCTACAAAATCGAGTGCAGAATGGTTATTCTGCTCCAGCAACTCTCTGACCTTAGCCAGCCATTTTTCGAGGTTTGATTCGGCTGTGGTGGCGCTGTCCTTATATTTCCAGTGCGCTGCATATCCTTTCTCAGCGATTTCATCCATGCGTTTACTTCGTATCTGCACTTCGACCCATTGTCCATTCTTTGCCATCACGGTGGTGTGAAGAGATTCGTAACCATTGCCTTTTGGCGTGCTGATCCAATCGCGTAAACGATCAGGGTTAGGTGTGTAGTAATCCGTTACAACGGAATATACCTGCCAGCATAAAGCTTTCTCCTGTTCAATGGAGGTATCGATAATAATGCGAATAGCAAACAGATCGTACACTTCTTCGAAGGGAATGTTCTGCCGACGCATCTTATTCCAAATAGAATAAATTGATTTCGGACGGCCTTTGATATCGTGGTCTATTTTCAGCTTCTCCAATTCATCATTGATCGGCACCATGAATTGTTTAATGAATTTATTTCGAACGGCCCGGGTAGCATCGATTTTTTGAGCAATTGAATTATAGATCGGCCTGTCCGTAAAGCGCAGATACAAATCTTCCAGCTCTGTTTTAATGGCATTCAATCCAAGACGGTGGGCAAGCGGCGCGTAAAGATATATCGTTTCAGACGCGACCTTCAACTGCTTATTACGCGGCATGCTTTCAAGGGTGCGCATGTTGTGCAGACGATCGGCGAGTTTAATCAAAATCACCCGAACATCTTCCGAAAGCGTAAAAAGCATCTTCCGGAAATTCTCCGCCTGTTGGGAAGTGCCGTATTCAAAAACACCCCTGATCTTGGTGAGTCCGTCAACAATCCGGCTTATCTTTTTGCCGAAGATGCGCTCTATGTCGGCTAATTCTATCTCCGTGTCTTCTACCACGTCGTGCATTAATGCCGCGATGATGGAGGTGGTTCCCAAACCGATCTCCTCAACACAAATTTCTGCTACCGTTAAAGGATGGAAAATAAAAGGTTCCCCAGATTTTCTACGCATATCTTTATGCGCCTCAAGGGAAATAGTAAAGGCTTTTTTTATCAGCTTGGCATCGCCTTCCTTTAATATAGGCTTGGCCTTGCGTAAAAGCCTCCGGTAACGAATGATGATCTCTTTTTTCTCCTGCTCCTCGTCAATTACCATTCTGAATGACTTTGATTATGGGATTATTGCTTAATAATACTCGATCTGCCTGTATAATTGAACGGAATACCCCGTTTTTATCAAAATCACCATGCCGGAATTTATAAAAACCATTTATTCCTATTCAATTTCCGAATAATCTCTAAATTTGCGCTCCGTTTCAAAAGCGGATGTGGCGTAATTGGCAGCCGCGCCAGACTTAGGATCTGGTGCCGTAAGGCGTGGGGGTTCGAGTCCCTTCATCCGCACACACCTGAACCCTCGATATTCTCACGGATATTGAGGGTTCTTGATTTATCTGGTAACATCAAATTTTTAGATTTTGGAAATAACACTCAACAAAAAAAACAACACTGAAGGTCTTATTAAAATTAAATTAACCGAAGGTGATTATCAACCCAAGGTTGAAGAAAAAATAAAGGACTACGCTCGCAAAGCCAATATAAAAGGTTTCCGGGCCGGAAAGGTGCCGAATGGCGTTGTAAAAAAGATGTTTGGGAAATCTATCCTGGTGGAGGAGATCAACCATTTATTGTCGCATAAACTCACCGATTATATAAAAGACAATAATCTCAAAATTCTAGGCGAACCCCTTCCGAACCTGGATTCTGCCGGATCGATAAACTGGGACACACAGACAGATTTTGAGTTTGAATATCAGATCGGAATGGTGGATGACTTTAAGTATGATTTATCATCAAAAGTAAAAGTAAAATCATACCCGATCGAAATCGATGAGAAAACCATCGATGAAACAATCACTGATTTAAAGAAACGCTTTGGAAAGGTGAACTATCCTGAAACCAGCGAAGCCAACGATAATCTCTTTGGCGAACTACGCGCGGTGGAAGGCGATTGGAAAAAGGAAGCAGCTTTCATCCCGGTAGAGAAAGTTGACAAGAAAGAGCAAAAAAAATTCACCGGCCTTAAAAAAGAGGATGAAGTTGAATTTGATCTGAGGAAAGTTTTCACAGAAGATTCGACCATCGCCACTATCCTCGGAATTTCAGCAGAAGAAGCAAAATCCGCGAGCGGAAAATATAGTTTCAAGGTAAACACGATTAGTCGTGTAGACCCTGCTGCCGTCAATGTAGAATTATTCGATCGCGTTTTCGGCGCAGGCATTGTAAAAACGGAAGAAGAGTTTATCGCGAAAGTAAAGGAAACCATCACTGAAAATTACACACGTGAAAGCGATCATTTCCTGGAACACAACATTGAAGACTATTTCATTGAACATACAAAAATCGAACTTCCCGATGCCTTTTTAAAATCATGGCTGAAAGCCTCAAGCAAGGGCGAAGTGACCGACAGCGTTCTCGAAAATGAGTTCAGCGCTTACTCGCGTGGCATTAAATGGGACCTCATCAAGAACCGGATCGCAGAAGATAACAAGATCACCGTTGACGCAACGGAAGTGAAACAAAAGGCCAAGGATCTGATTATCGCCCAGTTCGGCGGACAGGCATTTGCCGAACAACTTCAGGATAAACTAGATGCCATTGCCGACAACTATCTCTCGAATGAGAACGGCCAGAATTTCATGAAACTATACAACCAGTTAAGGAATGAAAAGATCCTGAAATATATCAAGGAGAATATTACCCTTCAGGATAAGAAGGTAAGTGTAGAAGAGTTTAAGAAAATTGTTGAAGAACATAAACATTAGGAGAATAGTTAATAGTTAACGGTTAATAGTTAATAGTATCAGGTGCCCCAATCGGGGCACTATTTGTTTCAGCGCTTCCCTGCAGGTTGCCCAATTAACGATTAACTTTAACGGTTAACTTAACCCATGGCAATAAAAATCCGGTTTCATCGTCAACAATAAATAGGCAACGGACACTTAGCGGGACTTCCCGGTCGAAAACCATTTTTGCCAGATCGGGGTTTATAAGGTTGGATTTTAAGGAAAGGATGGCTAAGATTGTTGCATAGCAATTCACCACTTATTTCAAGTAAACTAAATTGTAACAATACGTAACATGAACAACAATAATGAATTCAGAAAGTACGCCGTCCATCATTTAGGCATGAGCGGTCATACCATTGACGACTACGCCCAAAAAATAGAAAATATGACCCAGTACGTGATCGAGGAACGTCCGGGTAATTTTCGTGCGATCGATGTTTTCACGCGCTTAATTTCAGATCGAATTATATTTCTGGGGATGGGTATTGACGACCAGATCGCCAACCTCATTACCGCCCAATTGCTCTTTTTGGAGTCTTCCGATCCCAAAAAAGACATTATTATGTATGTAAACAGCCCCGGAGGCTCCGTTTACGCCGGTTTGGGCATCTACGATACAATGCAATACGTAAGTCCTGATGTAGCCACCATTTGCACGAGCCTTGCGGCCTCCATGGGTGCTGTGCTGTTAACGGCGGGCGCTTCCAAAAAACGTTCGGCACTTCCGCACGCACGGGTTATGATCCACCAACCCATGAGCGGTATGCAGGGTCAGGCATCAGACATGGAAATTTCACTCAAACAAACGTTGGAGGTAAAGAAAGACCTCTATAATATTATTGCCAAGCACAGCAACCAGAAGTATGAAAAGATCGAAAAAGACTCTGACCGCGATTACTGGATGCGTGCTTCGGAGGCCAAAGAATACGGTCTAATAGACGAGGTGTTGGAACGGAAGAAAAACTGATTCTGTTCTTTTATGAGCTTACCGATGTGCCGAATATTCAGTATCTTTGTTATTGGTCGGCACATCGGTTTATTTAACGACTTCTAAAATTATGGCTGAAGTAACATGTTCATTCTGCGGTAGAAGCAAGAAAGATGTTGACCTGATGATCTCAGGTATACACGCTCATATTTGTGATAAATGTGTCACGCAGGCGAATCAAATACTATCAGAGGAAAAGAAAAATAAAACAGAAGCCGGCTTTACGCCTAGTTTCAAGCTTATCAAACCACGCGAAATCAAAAAGTTCCTGGATGAATATGTGATCGGTCAGGATGAGGCTAAAAAAATAATTTCCGTCGCCGTATACAATCATTATAAGCGACTGATGCAGCGTAAGATGGATAATGATGTTACGATAGAAAAATCGAATATCATTATGGTGGGTGAAACCGGTACTGGAAAAACTTATCTGGCAAAAACACTCGCAAAAACACTTCAGGTTCCTTTCTGCATTGCCGATGCAACGGTGCTTACCGAGGCCGGATATGTTGGTGAAGACGTGGAAAGTATTTTAACGCGCTTACTTCAGGCCGCCGATTACAATGTGGAAGCCGCCGAACGCGGAATTGTATACATTGATGAAATTGATAAAATCGCACGCAAGTCTGACAACCCCTCCATCACCCGCGATGTGAGTGGAGAGGGCGTTCAACAGGCTTTGCTGAAATTATTGGAGGGCACGGCGGTGAACGTTCCACCACAGGGAGGACGCAAGCATCCGGATCAAAAGATGATCACGGTCAACACGGAAAACATTTTATTTATTTGCGGCGGAGCATTCGAAGGAATTTCACGATTCATCGGAAACAGGTTGAACACGCGGCCGCTCGGATTTGCCTCCAGCGCCGACCTGCACCCCGGCGATATCGATAAAGATAATCTCTTACAATTCGTTACTTCACAAGACCTTAAGAGCTTCGGCCTTATTCCCGAGTTGATTGGCCGTCTGCCCGTGGTGTCCTATTTAAATCCGCTTGATAACGACGCCCTTAGAAAAATTCTTACAACACCCAAGAACGCCCTCATCAAGCAATACAAAAAATTGTTTGAGATGGAAGATATCGAACTGGAATTCAAAGAAGGCGCCGTCGACTTTATTGTAGAAAAAGCAATGGAGTTTAAACTCGGCGCTCGTGGACTCCGAAGTATCTGTGAAGCCATCATCAACGATGCCATGTTCGAATTGCCTTCCGAAAGAAATTCAGAACACCTCGTCATTAACCGCGCTTACGCGGAAGAAAAATTCAGTAAGTCACAGTACAGCAAGCTGAAAGTAGCCTAGTTAAAAAGTTAACGGTTAACAGTTAAAAGTTAACCGTTAGTCCAAAGTAACGATTTGTTATACAAGCCTATTAACTTTTAACGTTCCAATGGGTAACGTCCCGATGGGTCATCTGGAAATTCCTTCCAAATAATTCACCATCAGGCGGGCGGCATTTTCTGAGGCTGATCCGGTGTCCAGTATGGTTAAAATCTTTGCGTATTCTGCGAGCATGGAATTTCGATAAGCGTCATCGTCTAACATCTTGTTGAGTTCAACGGAGATATCATTCTCGTTCGCCCGTTCCTGGATCAATTCTTTTACAACTTCCTTTCCGGCGATAAGGTTTACCAAAGAAATATACGGCACACGGATCAATCGTTTAACAATCTGATACGTCAACATGCTTGTCCGATAAACCACCACTTGGGGCACATTGAACAGTGCTGTTTCTAATGTCGCCGTGCCTGAAGTTACAATCGCAGTGCTGGCGTGAACGAGGAGATCATAGGTTTCTTCGTACGCAAACTTTACGTTGTCAAGATCATTCAGTGGCCGGTACAGTTCACCGTCGAGGGTTTTAACGGCTGCTACAATAAACTGCAGCGATGGATTTAGCCGAGCTACTTTTGCCATGACCGGAACGATCGATCGAAGCTCTTGTTTACGGCTACCCGGCAACAAGGCAATAATTCGTTTGTCGCGTGAAATACCAATCTTATTCAAAAACTGCGGATCCGGTTGATGGGCCTTCACAGCGTCCAGCACAGGATTGCCAACATAGTCAACATCCCAGTCAAATTTTTTAAAAAATTCTTTTTCAAAGGGAAGGATGACAAACATCCGATCAACATTGGCTTTCAATTCCAGCGCACGACGCTGATACCATGCCCACACCTTGGGAGGAATGTAATAAAAAACTTTAATGTCATTCGCCTTTCCGAATTTTGCTATTCTGCGGTTAAAGCCTCCATAGTCAATGAGAATTATCACGTCGGGCTTGAATAGCAAGATACCATCCTTGCATTTTTTGATGTATTTCGATATCGTGTTGAGATTGGCCAGTATTTCAGCTAATCCCATAAACGCCAGATCGGCGTAATCAACTGTCAACTCAACGCCGGCAGCGCGCATATACTCACCGCCAAAACCACGTAAGACAGCCTCTTGATCGTACTTCTTAAGAGCGTGCACAAGATTGCTACCATGAAGATCTCCTGAACGTTCGCCGGCTATGATGTAATACCGCATGAATTATTATTAATGATACCGACGAATCTACTCACCGAAATATTCAACATAGTTACGCGGTGTTTCGTACAGACGTATGCCGTGGAGCCTGCCCCGGCTCGTAATAGAAGGCAGATGGCTGTCTATTATTTTCCAGATCTCCATGATCAGATTTTCACAACTCGGCAACTTGCCTGCCATAAAATCGACATCGAGATTAAGATTTTTGTGATCGAGCTTCTCAATCACTTCCCGCCTGATCATGATGCTTAACTGTTTCAGGTCTACCACAAAACCGGTTTCAGGATCAGGCTGTCCCTTTACCGTAACAATCATGTCAAAATTATGCCCATGCCAGTTTTCGTTCGCGCACGGGCCAAAGACTTCCACGTTCTTTTCTTTCGTCCATTTCGGATTGTATAATTTGTGGGCTGCGTTAAAATGTTCTTTCCGGCTTACGTAAACCATATTTCACGACAAACCGCAAATATACGAGGAATAATCTGCTAATAAATGACGTCGTGAGCAGGTCTGTATAACCTGTGTCTGCACTATCGCTTAAGAATAATTTTACGCTTGTGTACTGACGAAGACGAGCGAAGCTCGAGTATGTAAACACCTTCCGGGAAATTCTTCACATCAATTGTTGTTTCCGCGCTGGCAACGTTCTGGTGATACAAGACCTGGCCCATGACATCATATAAAGCGAGGTGGTGATCGTTCATGTTGCTTGCCGACGTGTTAACATGAATGATATCGTTTGCCGGGATCGGGAATATTTCAATCGCATCATCGACGGACTCAAGACCCGTAACCACAAACGGCGGAGAGGCTGTATTGCAATTACCATTTCCGGTAGTAGCCACCATGAAGCTTCCTGTGGCACCGGCAAAATTATAACTCCGTGATGTCGCGCCGCTGATGGCGACACCATCTTTGTACCATTGATAATGCAACGACTCGTGAAAACTAAACAAAGCATTCCCGCTTAATACGATGCTGTTATCAGGCGAATTGTTAGGTGAAATCGTTATGGCTTTCGAATAGGCTCTCGACTGATTGCCATCTGAAACTGTCAAGGTGACTACATAGGTACTTTGATTAGAGAATTGATGGGTGGCATTTTGTGTAGCGGAGCTATTACCAGCCGAACTGTCGTCGCCAAAATTCCACATCCACGATGTAACGTTGCCGGCGCTCTTATCGGTAAATTCAGTTATCGCATTCTGACAATTATATCTTACATCAAAATCCGGAAAAACTACCCCTTGACAATTTTCATGCAACCAATTGCCGGCGCCTGTTAAAGTACTGTTAAGTCCGGCGTTCACAACTGAATTCCCCGTTACATTGATGTTGGTTACATTCAGGTAGTCGAAACAAGTTTTTTGATGCGCATTGAAATTAAAAATTCCTTTTCCGGGAGACTGAAGCGTGATTTTACTATTCGCATTTCCATCGAGCAATAAACTGGAGAAGTTTTGCGTCGTGTTATCAGCAACGGTAAGTGACGTGCCTGCCGACGCGTGGAGTGAAGCAATTGAACATGAGTTATTCAGTTGTAATGAACCGTCGCTCAGCACGTCAATTGCGCCGTTGTATGTAATGTTGTCCCAGCTCAATTGCGCTGGAGATAATATGCGAATCGTGGCACTGTCGGACACTAGTGTTATATCTTGCGCGAATGACGAGGCATTCAAACTATCAATGGTGCTTCCGGAAATGGATAAGGTCGTATTGCTCAAAGCATTTAGTTCTTTTATACTGGAGAGAAGACCATTCATTGTCAAACTGCCTTGATTTAAATGGATCTTGTCGACATCCAGATTTCCAATAACCGACCAATTTCCACCGGTAAACTCCAGTGTGGCATTGAGAAAATTGCCCGCGTATATATTCAATTTATGGTTAGCCACGCCATTAAATTCCAAAACGCCTTTGGTTGTAATATTGAAATTCTTATTGGCCATAGAAAAATCACTCTGCATGTTAAGGCGATGACCATTCAATGCAAAGCCTGCAGGTTTTTCCGTGATCCAAATAAATCGATTGCACGCCGCATCACCTGTAAAATTCACAATCTGGCCAGCCGTGCCGTCAAATGAATTCTCATCAAAAATAACATTGTCGTTAACGCCAGGTATGACATTAGCGGTGGCACCTCCCGTCGTCAGCGACCAGTGAGCAGCATCGTTCCAGTTTCCGGTGTTTCCAATCCAGTAATAAGAGGTACCAACCGTCAAGCTCGACTGATGCGAAATGATCAACGCAAAATCCTGCTTCCCGTTGGTCAGCGTGCCTTTGTGATTGACCGTTATCGTATATTTTTTCGCTTCCGGATTATTGAATTCGATCTTTTCCACATTATCGCGAAAATTATCTCCCGTTGTTGCCTTCCCTGCAGGACTGAACGGATCGAGCGTCCAGGGTTGTTGAATTTTCCCTGAAGCATCCGTGATACGCACGTCCAGGTCGTTAACCAGCATGAGCGTTGTTGGATCAAGTGAGGCTTTTACGGGTGTACCGGCGGGATCCGTCCAGCAAATTGTAACGGTAATCTTTTGGTTGGCTTTCGAATAAATATCCTGCGTATAAGATTGGCCGTTTGCCAAACTTAATTCCTCTACAAATACATTCTGATTATCTTCTCTTAAAAGTGTTTTAGCGGCTGCTTCTACGTCGAGCAATCCCCATCCATAACTGTAATCAGGACCGGGCCCGATGCCGGCTTCTTTAATGGAATGAATAGCAAGGCCCTTCAGCGTTGAGGATCTCATGAATTTTCCACCATGCAATTTGCTGTAAAGCTCCTGGATCAGCATCAACGATCCCGTTACATTGGGCGTAGCCATCGACGTGCCATTCAGCGTTGTATATTGATCCGGACCGGCATTGCTAAGCGAAAGCAGTCCGACGCCTGCGCCGACCATATCCGGTTTAATACGTCCATCATCCGTCGGGCCCCAGCTGCTGAACCCGCTGATCAAAACACTTGACGCATCTGTGTAGGTTGGTACTTTATTCACAGCGCCGACAGTGATTATGTTTTTACCGAGGGCATCCGGAATAATGCAGTCATATCCGGCACCTCCGTTACAATCGGGCGGATGCGTGCCGTCACCCACTTCTGTCCGGTCATTTCCGGCAGCCCAAACAATGGTGTAATACGGGGCCAGATAAGTAAGCTGATCGAGCGTCTGTGCCCGCTCGTCATAAAAACCAAAACGGTAATCTTCATCCTTGCTAATACTCATGTCGCCGCTCCACGCCCAAACGCCGCTAGATCTTGACCACCCGGTTACTGTTCCATATGAATGATTTGAAAAAAGTAATCCTGTCTGGTCTGTTTTGGCGAGCGATGCCATTTCAGCTTCATCATTATCAAAATACCATGTCGTGGCGTGTGCCTTTGGAGCCATCCCTTTTGCTAATGGATTCAGGCCTGTAGCGAGAAGTGTTCCCGTAACGTGCGCAATATGCAGCGTTTGAGTGGCGCCTTCTTTTGAAAGTATTTTATTGACTAATTCATTATGATTCAATACGAGGCCATCATCCCACACGCCTACCGTCATGTTCTCGCCTTGCAGATCCAAGCCGTTTATTCCAGACTGAATACGCGCCGCACCCGTTGTGATTGAAGCGCCTGCATTTAATGCGCTCCGAAAAACAGGAACGCCAGATTCCGATATGTCAATCAGTAAGAAGTCTTTTGAGAAACGTGAAGTAGAAAGCCTGGATTTATTGTTACGAATGAACTTTTGAATCCTTTCTTTTTTTTTGATATCCGCTTCCTGCCTGTATTTTATAAGCGATGATAAAGATTGGTGGGGTGACAATTGCTGGGCATACACCTGAAGATGCGCGATCACTATAATCAACAAGGAAAGGGCCTGTTTCATCATCAAATCAAATATACCGGTAATCGCCGGAGAATAAAAGATGACCTGTTCGTCTCATGTAAGACTGCTGAATGGTACATACCGATAACGTTTAGATGTAACCGTTTGACAAGAGGAAAAGATTGAAAAGGGTTTCGTAGGCTATCAGTAAACCACTTTGTGGGCGGAAATCCGTTATTTTTTGATACGCGAGAAGTGATCGGAGTATTACCTGCTATACGTAAGAAGTTGAGGTGAATTGCAACAAATAAGGGCACTAGTAGATTTGCGATTGTAACTGCTATCAGATGACCGCGCAAGGTCGGGTACCGTTAGGTTGTAACCTAATGTCAGAATTTATTTAAAAAAAAACCTGTAAACTTATTTAGGACGTGACAGGTTACGAATACACAAGTCTGAAGACTTGCAACATTGTAAGTCCAAGTTCGCTCTCGCGCATGCCAGCTCGGAAACTTGAACTAGTCAACTGAGTGGAAGACTGGAGCAGTGGAGGAACAGTTAAACCAACTGGGATTCTACTTACCCTAATGAGATATTGTTTTGACTAACAGATACCACAGGATAAAAGGAGTGATCAAAGCCAAGATTACTAATACCCCTTTTATGAAAGAATGACCGTCTCCGCTCCAGCGTTCTCGTAAAGTCCAATATTTCTTTCGGTAATTGAAGTAATTAAGCACAAGCAAACACATCACAATACCTAGCTCAATCTTTGAAGCAGACGAATGATAAAATGAATCGGAAAAACCTGTAGATTTTACAACGATCTGAATTACATCGCCTGCCAAAACTCCTTGGCTCATTGATAAGAATGCTGATGCGGTAATTCCATCACTATCCCGCTTGTAATATAGTTTCGCGATTCTGAACCAGATGTAGTCAAAAAAATCATTGAATAGGACCCGGACCAGGTAGTGTTTTTATGACAGTACCTTGAACCAGTTACTAGAGTCATAATTTCACATTTTTCAAGATCAAAATGCCACAAATCAATGGAATAAAAAAAAGACTTGCCACCAAAATTGAGTTGCCTTTAGTAAGCAAATTTCGTTGGCCATATTTCCTAATTGCCAATTCCTCACGTTTAGAGTAAATTCTATAAATTATAACAATAAAAAGAAGAGCTCCGGGAACAAAACTATATTTATTTGTATGCGCACCGAAGATTCCCCTGAATGTAAAAGTTGTTCCCACTTCAATGAGAGCTGAAACAAAAAGAACATGAAATATCATCGTCAAAATTACGAACGCTATTGCGTGATATTTAGGGTCGTTAGATCGCAATTTCTCGTTAAGCTGAAGGAAAAACACAAAAATAAAATCGTACATATGCTTTAGTCAAATAATTTTTGCGTAATACTCTGATGGTCTTCCGATCCAATTTGAACTGCCAAATCTACAGCGAAATATGTAAGACCTATCACAGCGACGGCAATATTAACCCCAGGGATAAAGGCTGCAACAGTCGCTGTTCCAGCTAGCAAAGTGGCGCCAGTCAAACCCAGCCCAATAGCGACGTCTGCGGTATGGTGATTTTGCCATCCATCTTTATTTGTTATTCCGTCTACGATTGACACTCCAACTCCAACAACACCTAAAACTGTGCCTAATTTACTCGCTCCGCCCTTGAGAGCATTCCAAGCATTTGGCCCAGTGTATAGCGGTTTATTAGTGTGAGATATCGTCTCCAATCCAAACTGAACAAAGCCCAGAATAGCTTGAGCACTCATTATCCATGGCCCTTGCTCAGCATAGGGATTTCCTTGTACGGCCGCAATAAGATTACGTGTCTGCGATATTTCAACGTAGGAAAAAAATGCCTTATATCCTGCAATATTATTATTATTGTAGTAATGTTGGTAGTTCGTAATCTGAATATATCCATTAACTATATCAACATTTGATGCATTGCCTCTTTTGAAAGCATCTATTATTTTCTTGATCTGATTCGGGTCGCTAGTATTGTAACTTTCATTACCATTTGGGTCTTCATATTGATTTTCTTCATATTCAGTTAATCCCATGCCACCCATTTCAAACTCACTATTTAAATCATTAAGCCATGTTGGCCGGCCGGCACCGGCCCCTGTGAATTTCAATCCACTTGGATCGTTGCTATTAACTGGACTATTCCCCGCATACTGATAAGGCGACATATCATGCTGCTGGTGCGCCAACGGATCTATCTGCACAAACCTCCCCAACACCGGATCATAATTTCTGAAAGGAAGATCATACCACCCGCTGCTGGCGTTCAGTTCGCTACCTTCATTGTACAGAAAATTATTCGTTGAATTATCTCTTGTCCAGCTTGTGCTGGCTTGCAAACCGAAGGGATAATATTCATTGTACTGGACAACGTTGGTCTTGGTATGTGTAATTTTCAGGTCATCAAAGTATACCCAGTTAACTCCGTCGCCTTCGTAGCTGAGATAAACAAACATATACCCCGCTTCTTTGATGTTGATCGGACTGAACGAAATTTTTTGTTTGCTTAAATTGGCCGTCGATGGCACACCCTGCCAGCCCGCGGTTAAAAAATTATAATCTTTGTCGAACAGAATGTAGTTGAGGTGCGCCGTTGGATCGGCGTCACTTTGATTAACAGGCGCACCAGACGCCGAGTAGGCTGCGTTGATGCCGGTGAAAATCTTACCACTTTCACCTACTGCTCCCGAAATGCCGCCAAAAGCAGCAGCGACAGAAGTAACCAACGCATTCAGCGACAGATCGCTGCTACCGAATCCACTGCTGCCTTCAAAATATGACCATGCCTCCAGGTTTATAACATCACCCGGAAATACTTTCAGTGACTTGCTTGGGCCAACTGGGTAGGAGTTGTTCATTCGCAAGGAATATTGTCCACCGCTGGTATTGTTCGCACCAAACTTCGATACCCAATACGTGCTGCTCGTGTTTACATTCTGAAATACTTTACTGTCTGCAACGGCATCTTCAAACGTAGCCACATCTGGATCTTTGGTGGGATTGATTGAAGTAAATACAACACGCGTGTTACCTTGTTGATCTGCAATAGCGTATTGATATTCAAGGTTTCCATTGTTATTGGCCACTCTTCCTTCTGGTGAACTGAAGAAGTCTAATTTATTATTCGTATACACAAATCCTCCGACATAATCAGTCGTTGTTTGCAGCGGACCTCCCGCGGCATAGGCTTTCATAGTAAGTTTGGTTCCAGCAGCGTCATAGGTATACTCGACATGCCTTCCATCGGTGTACACAATAGACGTTGGTTTGCTCAGATGATTATAGACAATGTTGCTGATACCTTTATTCAAATCAGATGTCAGGCTTCCATTAGCATCATAAGTATAATCAGTGTTGGTACCACTGCTCCCATTGTCGAAACCGGATGCATTTGATGTAGCATCTGTAACGGTGAGAAGTTGATCGCCCATAGTGCTATTGTACGTATAGGCAAGATTATCCATCTGGCTCTGGTTGTAGGCAACGGTTGGAACGCCATTGACCATTGTCATATTGTATTGCCTGGTGTTGCGTTGCAACGTTTGAATGTTGCCGTTGAGGTCGTAGGTTATGGTTTCATTCAGGGCTCCAGTTTCCTTAACCCATGAATTCGCAGCACTTGAATAAATTTGTGATACTGCCGTTTTCAACCGGTTGGCCTTGTCATAAATATACCGGTAACTATGAATTGCGTCGTATCCGGAAGGTGTGCCGACACCCTTCCATTTTATAGTTGATACATTGCCATTGTAGCAAGGAGTGGTGCCGAGATTATTATCAACCGAATTGTATAATAATTCCATCCCGAAATAATCATTTACTTCGTCGTTGTTAGCGCCATTCACATCCAGGTTGGCGTTGTTGATTGAAGCAAGCCAGCCACGAATGGAATATCGATAATCCACCGACTGTAAAAAATTAGCGCCATCCGTACTGTGAAGTTTCTTATCAACGAGTTGGCCGAGTTCGTTGTATTGATAATTGGCAACTTGAATGTCATTGACACCCATCGAGATATTTTTAATTGTAACATTTGCAGTTTTAAGCGAACAATCAGCGTAAAGGGTACTCGTGGAAGCTCCCGTTGTTGTCCATAAAACTGCCCCGTTCCTTTTATAGAGGATACTTGTACCGGAACGCTCTACCCGGAGCACATCGCTGGTTGTATATGACCCGACCGGCGCTCCGTTATTCTTTGCTGCACCGCTTTCATCGATATATATGTTTCCGTCAGAGGCGGGATACATCGCATAAGCAATATGAGTATAGTTAGCATCCACATCGGTGGCTGATAAACCCATCATCTTATCCGTGATTGTCTCACCCGCCGTAAACTCAACAAAACCATTTGTATTGGCCGGTATCGATTGATTCGAAAACACCCCTGCATCCCAGGCAGCGCCAGACCCGCCCGTCTTGGTCAGGGTAGTTCCCGATATTGTAACACCTGTAGTGTTTTTCCATGGACTTATCCCCATCGAGATATTTTTGAAGCTTGCATTTATATTGTACAAAGAGCAGTCGGCGTATAAAGCTCCGCTTGAAGGCATGTTAGAAGTAAATACCGAAACACCATTTCTTTTGTAATAAATACGGGTACCAACTCGCTCAATGCGAAATAGATCAGTAACAGAGAAGGTTCCAAGATTTGCCACCGGAGTACCATTTTCATATATAGCTAAAGTTCCATCGACCAATCCGTAAAAGACGTAGTTAATAGTTTCATAGCCAACACCACCGTCGGCACCAGACAAACCCATCATTTTATGTGCATTCGTTTCTCCAGCTGTAAACTCCAGCCAACCATCCATACTCGCCGGTATTGATTGTAAAGAAAATGCACCTGCGTTCCACCCCCCAATCGCGCCTGCGGTCTTGGTTAGTATGTTACCATTTAAAGTGACATTTACATTGTTGGAATGTCCAATTCCAATCGAAATATTATTGAAACCAGAGGCGGTGGTATAGATAGAACAATCTGCAAACAATGCTCCGCTTGATGGCGTTGGCGACGTACGAATAATTGTTCCATTTTTTCTATAAACAATACTTGTTCCGATACGCTCGACTCGAAAAACATCTGTTGATGTATAAGGCATTCCCAGGTCTGTACCCGTTCCATTCTCATACACCATTAAAACCGAGTTCGTCGCGCCATACAAAGCATAATTGATTGTAGCATAACCAGCGTCAGTATTTGTTGATGAAAGCCCTAACATCTTATGGCTGTTATTATCACTCATCGTAAATTCAATCCAACCCTCCGAATTGGCAGGGATGGATTGAGTGGAAAAAGCGCCGGCATCCCACGACCCAGTAACGGCGCTTGCTCTTGTAAGACTTCCAGCACTCACTGTCAGTCCGACTACACTACCCCATTGCACCGATTGCCCGATTGCTGTCGATGAAAACGGCTGCTGGCTTTGCTGATTTATTGGTTGAGCGGAAGAAGACAGAACTGCAGTGGTCCGACCTGCGACGTCGTATTGAACGCTGTTCGTGGTTGTGACCGTTCTATTTGATCCCGCGTTATGGTAGGTCTTCGATGTCAACAGCTTTCCTTCGAAATCGTAGACATTGGTCGTGATGTTGTCGATAGCTGTCGAGAGGTGGTTATTGCTTTGCACTTGGATAGTGCGTCCCTTGTCGTCATAAAATCCATAAGAGTAGAGCCATGTGGTGGTTCCCAATACCAAACGTTTGCCGCCCGTTGGCAAGCCAAAAGCATTTGCCTGTACTCCTTCTCCGGATATCCCCTGCGACACATACGCGCAATCATTTGTACCGTTGTTGTCGAAATCGTAGTTATCGTAATAATTAACAACCAGCACTTCTGTGTTTGTTATGGGAAATGATTGATTGGTGTAACCATGTGCCACCGCGCCGCGATCTTCGTAATATTTATCAGTCGGCGCCGCATACAAAGGATCGATTACATTTTGCTGCACCGAAGGCCGCGTCAGATTGGTGGCATCTGTATACAATCCTTGGATGATAGGCCTGCCAAGGCGATCGTACTTGATATAAATCCATTTATTTAATGCACGAGTATTGGCGTCTTGCACCAACACAACACGGTCAAGACGGTCGTAACAATAATACATAGCCGCCTGACCAGGTGTTTTTTTCTCTACCATTCTTCCGAGGTTGTCATACACAAATTGATAGACGTATTGATCTTTTAAACTTTGAGATAACGACCACAATGCTGTCTTCAATGCGTCTACGCCTTTCGGTGAAATGATATATTTAATTCCGCCCGACGCGTTATATATGTAATAGGTTTCACTATTTGTGGATGCATCCAGTTGAGATTTCTTTAAGATCAATCGTCCCAATTTATCAGTGAAGGTCTGTGTCCAGTTTCCATTTTCATCAGTTGTTTGTGTTTTTGCCAATTGATTGGCCGGATAGAAAATTGTACTGGAGCCATCAGTTTCAAATTGACGGACCTCATTTGCCACATTCTGTGTAAACAAATTTCTAACGGTGTGATTATTACCTGGTTGCCAATCTTGTCCAGGCATACCTTGCTCAACAGTTCTTGACAAGGGAGATTGTTCAAAAACAGTGATAGCGTATGGATATGGACTATCTGTTATTTTATCGGCGGTTCCATTTGAATAGAAGGCTTGTTGATCAGTGAGGAAATTAGGTTTGAATGTACCGTCATTTTGCGATGTGACATATGGGAGATATTGTGTTGCATTTCTCCCCACACCGTCGAATGCAGCAAATCCGACGATGTCTTTTTGTGCGGGACTTCCTTGTTTTGAAACTTGCTGGATCGTACGGCCTATGCCATCCATATAGCTGAAACCCTCATGCTTGCTACTGCTGGAAAGGAGGTCCACCTGCGTTGGATCTGTTAAACCGGCCACGCTTACCTTCTGCTGTCGCACATAATTTTGTCCAGCGACGCCCGTCACGGGATTGACCTGTGAATACGGTATGATCGCTACGTTCGCTATCGTCGAATAGGCAAGACCAAACGATCCAAGATCCACTTGCGCCCTGAACTTTGTGCTTTTGTGCATGACGAGTGAAAAATTCGGAGACGAGCTAACTGTTACCGTCCATGTTGTTCCTCCATCGGTTGAGTATTCCCATTGCCTTACTGTTCCATTATAATTCTGCAATGAAACCGCGACAGCATACTCATCACCGCAGGTAGCAGGCGCTGAGGCATTTCCAGGGCTCATAAAATTAATGGTCGCATCGACAGAGTTCACTGCCGTGCAGCTAGCACTCTGCACAACCGCGTGGAAAGACGTTGTTCCGGTAACCGTGTAGTTGTATGTCGATGAAGTATTCGCAATGGGGGTATAGCTCGTCTGTCCAGGGCTTATTTTTTCCCACCGAACAATGGTGCCTGTATATCCCGCCACAGTTAATGTCCCCGATACCTGAGTTTGATTGTAGTAATTTCCACCACCGGAAGTTGTGCCTCCAACCGACAGCGGGTTAGCCGTTATCAGGACCATGTTCGAATACGCAAATGATGAACCCGACTGGACTTTAACGCGATAATAAGTTGGCGTAGTCACCGAATAGCTTTGTGTGTTTGAGGTATTGTTAATGGTATGATCGAGAGACAGGGTCCCGCTGTCATTATACCAAACTTCCCAACCAACAATTGTTTTAAAATAACCTGTGACACTCAAAGTTCCTGTTGCTGTACCACAAACATTATTTGTACCAGAACTGGTCAGGGTACCACCTGTCGGTGCTTGCGCTTTTGCCATACCTAATACACCGAAAAGCAATATCACCAAAATAGATGTTTTCAATTGAGTCATTGTATTAGGATTAAGGTTTTACTTGGTAATCGTATTTATTGATGATGTTCTGGTACTGGTCTTTGGTAAGTGTTAACCTACCCCATTCATCGTATGTATAGTAGGTGGTCACCCCACGTGAGTCCGTTTCGGTGGCTTTTCCATAGGGAAAATTGTAAGTAAACATTGTAATGGATGAATGCACTGGATAAAATGCAATGTCATCAAGAGACATCGTGGCAGATGTGGTAACTATCACATCGAAAGATGACGGCAGCGTGCTCGTGTCAATAAAGGTTGTAACATATTGCCAACCCGCACTACCTAGGTACGACACAGAGACAGGATTTATGAGATTCGTGCCACCGTTTTTTAAACTAATGGTAAGGTTTCCGCTTGATGCGGTGTTCACCCAGCACGAGAATATATACTTTTTGGTGCCGGCGTTTGTCACCCCTGATTTTATCAATTGAGAACTTGGCGTGAAAGTAATCGCATTGACACCCGTCCTTCCTGAAACGTAAGTAGGTGAAACACCGCTTGTAGCGAAATTTATATCGGCAGGATTCTCGAAATCCGAAAATACTAGTTCGTTTAGCCTCGCATTAGTTACGGTCAAAACGGGTGCCGTACTAAAATAGGCTAAAGCAAATCCTCCGTTCTGTTTACTACGACCCACAAACTCCGTCAGCGCGCCGTTAGCATTGTAGTTAAGGAAGGTCTCTGTAGCTACATATTGTGGATCACTCACAAATGTCAGTTGATTGAAGGACGTTTGAAAACTAGCCGGAAGGAATGTCGTCACTCCTTCTGGGGCTTTGAATTGAAATTGTTGATATGGAAATGCCTTGTTATTTAACTGTTGAAACGTTGTAAGGCTCGCGTTCGTGAAATACTCCGTACTATTTTTGACAATTGAATTAACGTTTTCAATTAATGTACCCGGGCGATTGTCGTTCCGCAATTTGATTATGCCAGCTGAAGAGGGATCCGATGCAGTCAATGGAAAATCTGCAGCGTACTGAAATCGCTTAACGAATTGATCTTGATTGCTGTTTTGCGTGACCACTTTCGTTAACAGCCGGTGATAAGAGCTTTGATAGTAATAGCTTGTTAACGTTTGAACAAAATTATTCATGTCACCATTATTATAGATTGATTCCGTTTGGCTCAGAAGTTCTGTCTTAACATCTACATTTACCTGATATTTACTGTATAAGAACATGCGCGATGACGTATAAGTACTTCCGTTATAATAATAAGTAGGAAGGTCTTCGAAGGAAAGTCCATAGATTTTCCGGATGCCGGCAAATGCAGGGGAATAAAGTCGCTGATATTGGTACACAACATCACGAACCGTTTGTCCTTGCTCATTTATATTCGTAATCTTCTTAAGCAATCCGCGCGCGAATCCATAATTTGGATTAGGTGGATACGGATACTGATTCGTACCAAGAGGAACACTCCCGGTTTCATAGCAAGACGATCCAGAACTGGGCTGTACAACATCAACGGTAGATGCCTGCCATTCATTATTGTTTGCAGTTAGATCATTATTCATTCCTGGCAGATCGTATTCATAAATGGTTTTGCCGATTGTTGCCTGCTTAACTGATACACGGTCGTAAGCAACCGCACTTTCAATTCCCAATGCATCTTTATATCCCAAATCCTCGCTGTACAGGAACGTGAAATATTTTCCTGCAGGGCCTGTCAATGTGCCATTTGTAATCATTTGCGCTATTTCACGATAATGGGCATTCGGCATGTTTGCGCCATTTACATATAGATTGTCGGCCATAGCTCCGGACAAGGTTTTCTTCGGCATGTAAAAGAGCTTACCACTTGTCTGTCCGTTTGCCTCCAGGTATTCGTACTCGACAATTTTATCACTTGCGGAGTTGAGTCCGTCGTGTGTAATGGTCTTTCGTGTTCTTATCCCTCCGCCTACGATTGTTGTATTGGAAACCGGATCAAGATATTGATGAGGCTCATAAAAAAAAGCAATATAGCCCCCTTGCAAGAAGCTGACCTTTTGAAGCATTCCCATTGTCGGATCAACGGAATAAAAACCCCACGCGTCTTGTTGATTCGTATCAGCAAATGGAAGCGAGGTGTATCCATCTGTTCCCCCACCGTAGTAGCTAAAGGTATAAAGGGTTCTCGATGAGTTCGCCGGGCTTATTTCTAAAATTTTGGTCAGGAAATTTCGCCAGCCCTTTATAGATGAGCCATTCATGTAATGAGTAGAGGCTATCAAGAAGTCAAACGACTTAATAGTTTTTATTGCCCCTGTTCGTGTATCAGAAATAGTTATATATGTGAGCATATGCACCGATGGCGCTATGTCGGGATCTGAAATGAAGTCAACCTGTGTACTGGATGTCGCAATACGTGTAAGAATTTTTTCTGTAAACTGGTTGCTGAAGCTCAAGGTAATAGGGTTTAACATCCAGGCATTCGTTATCGTCACTGGTAGATTGAAAACCACTTCCTTGCGCAACGTAGAATTAATAGAAACTTCGTTGTAAGAAAACTGGATTGATCCTGCAGTAGGCGATGTGATCGAAGTCAATTTCCAGGAATAATTATAGGTGTACGCCGTACTATTTAAAGTATATTTTCTATTCATGTAGTAGGGTGCAATGGTCGATGTTGCCATCCCCGCAGTTTTATATTCAGCGTCCGAAAAAAGATACTTCACGCCCTGGGAGTCAGTAACCGTAAACGAAGTAATTTGTCCTGTTACAGGATCTGTCGTTTTCACAATTGTGATATCCTGATATGGCACTACATGGTATTGCTGATTTTCATCAAAATAAAATTGGAATGATAGGCCTGGAACTGATACCGTAAACACATCGGGCTCGGTATCCTGATACTGAAATGAATTCAGAAATGTCCACATCGATCCGGCATCGCTGCAGGTAGCAGCATTGCCGTCGGTCGTAAGTGTACTATTTTTAATGCGCGTACCCATATCCCCACGCAGCCATCCTTTCCGGGTATCAGAGCCTGCACCGAGATAATCATCCGCTATCCCTCTCATATCGCGAGAGATCCCAGCATCAGCAGAACAACCCCAGTTTTGCCACATCCAACCTCCTACGTCTCGCAGATGTACACCATTGCCAATATACGTTAATGACAGCGGGTACTGCAGTTCACCATCTTGCAATGTATAGAGTGGAATGGTTAAATTCTGACTTCCCGTGAGATAGTCTACCTGTTGGCTAATTTGAGACCAGGCGCTATAGCTATTCATCAGCAATAGCAAGCCAATTATTTTTTTCATACTTAAAGGTTTATTGAAAAAATCCAGAAAAATAAATTACTAGCGGCAGCGTTCGTGAACGGCGTTGTAGAGGTTTCAAAGACTATGGATCATAGCGAGAGGGGGGTTAGACGAGTGCGTTTTCAAATGTACTAAATGTTCAAAAACAAAGTAGCACTATTGCATCAAATTATTTTTTTCTAATTGATTTGAAACGTTTTAAATAAACTTGAACCATGTTCTAAACAAAAAATGCCATCGATTACTCGATGACATTTTCCTTGCTTTTTTTATTTATTAAAAAATACGGTTATTCTAAAACCATCTTCGTGTGAAACGTGCGTTTTAAACCGGAACCGTTTTTATACTCGTAGTTAAGATAATATGTTTTCGTTGTAGGATCGTACGAGTTCTCCACGCCTTCGGATCCTGCGTTACCTCCTGCCGCAATCGGGTATATAGAGACCGCGGCATTTGGATCAGCTGAAATCGTAACTGTATTATCACTATTAGTTGTAATTAGATACGTGAGTGTCGAGTTACCAAAGACGTCAGTACCAGCCTGTGCGACATTCGTGGCTAATCCACGTGTTGCGAGATGAACATCTTTTGTATCCATTTCATCAGGGGGATTTCCTTCTCTCACAACATTGCCCGTTTCATGGTATAGGCCGTCGTAAGCATTTTTTGCAATGAATACAACAATACCAAAATTATGGTTACCACTGATAACATATCCAGGCTCCTGGACACTTGCTATCTTATACGAAAAAGCGTATGAATCAGCTCCTAAAAAGTCAAAGGAGACGGCTTTTATTTTCAAATAGCCAACACTCGAGCCTTTTGGTATTGTCACTACTCCATTATCTTCTAACGTGAAGGCAGGGCTTCCTGGGGAACCAGCCGCAAGGTAGTTAGAATTATTGGCGGCGTTGTAGCTATCCAAGCTATCCAGATTTTCGACCAATGTCACGTGAATATCTTGAGACGCAACATCTTTCGAATTAAGGACGACGGGTATTAGCTGAAATTCCTGTTCGTCGTGTGTTGGAAGTACAGCATATACTAAAAATTCAGAATTACTGGTAGCCGTCACCGCAGTACTAATGATTTTTGGATCATTTCCGTGACTGGCGTCAGACTGAATTTTGTAATCTTCATAATCCTGATCCTTACAACCGACAACCATTGCCGCGAGCAATGCTCCCGCAACGAAATATTTTATATTTGATTTTTTCATGTTTTTCTCAATTAATTGACTTGCCAGAATATTTTCGTACTAAACGGATCAATTGTTCCCACCGCATTAACATTTGCCGCGTTAGTGGTGAGTTCATTTTGGGCGTACGGTAACCTGATCGGAATTGTAGGTGATATTTTACCAGGATTAGCGGTAATGTATCCCGCAGGAATTACATCGAATCCTAACCTTCTCAAATCAGACCAGGACTCTATTGGATCTATAGCACACAAAGCCAGATATTTTTGAAAGGCAATGAATTTCACTTTTGCCGACAACGACGACCCGGCTACCGTTGAATAGTGAGTAACAGCTGCATTTGTAGGAATACTGTGCAAATAATAATCAGCCTCCTGTTGTGGAGTTACCACACTATCATTTGCGTCAGGCTTATGATGGAAGCTGTACTTTGTATCTTTATTTGCAACATTTAAAAATATGAACGATTCAGTAACAGCTGCTTCGTAAGCTGTTGCAGCATCGCCCGGCATCCAGCCTCTTACAATTGCTTCCGCTTCTAAAAACATACTTTCCACAGATGTCAGAATCCATTGATCCTGAGCGGCACTAGTCGCCAAGCCCGGACCTACTCCTGAAGACGTAAGGGGATTGCCTGCTGTTTTACCATACACAGTAGGTACAACATCATGAAGCCCTGTAGAGTCAAAATACCTGTATAATCTCTGATCCTTGTTGGCTTTCAAAATATCAACAAAATATTCGTTCGATTTTACAGACGGTGCAGCATCTGCGTCATTTACTGTCTTACCGTAGTTAGCATAAAATGGCGATTGTTTGTTTGTGGAATTCTCATAACCTGGATTAACGGATACGGTTTCACCACTATGCAGTACACCTCCTTTAGCGATAATCTTGGCTATGTCCGCAGAAGGATTAAAACCAGGCATTTCCGATTGACGGATTATCAATCTAAGCTTTAATGTATTCGCAAATTTTATCCACTTCGCCTGGTTGCCTTTGTTTACAATGTCAAGGGTTTTAAAGGATGACAATGCAGTTCCCTCCATATAGGAGATCGCCTCGTCTAACTTCACTTGCAAGTCGTTGTAGATATCCTGGCCTTTGTCGTAAGCCGGTGTAGGATATTTTGCAAACTGGAAAGCTTGCGAATAGGGAATGTCGCCATAAGTATCCACCTGATTTTGCCAAAGTAGGGCAGAAAGAATCATGGCAGCTCCCGCCAGAACGTTATCACCGCTGGCAATCGCTTTAGCCCTGGCTTGTTCAAGATCAAAGAGCGTATTGTATTGATTTTGCCAAAGCTGATCTCCGAACGTCGCGGTGATGTTGTATTCAGTTTCAGTCGCGTCTATGGCGAATGTTCCAGATCCAGACAAATAGCCAATCCAGTTATTGAGAAAAGTAAGGTTGCCACTGGCAATTCGCTGACCAACCTCATGTGCAGCTGCTGGAAAAATAAGGCCGCCTGACACGGTAGTCTCTGTTACCCGATTCGGGTCTACGTTTACATCTAGATTACATCCTACGAGCAGCGATGCAACGGTAAACACAACCAATAATATCTTATATGTGTTTTTCATCTTCGAAAAATATTTAAGTTCTTATAAAGTAAAGTTCACGCTTCCACCATACAATCTCGACGCAGGTGTTTGGAAAGCGCTTCCAAGTCCATACGTATTTCCTGCTGAACTATAGTTGAATTCAGGATCACCCCACTGATTTGATTTCGGAACAAACAACAATAAGTTTCTTCCAATCAAACTGATGGAGATCTTCTTGATGAATTTCGTACTGGCAACCCATTTCGTAGGAAGGTTATAAGTGATGTTCACTTCTCTCAAACGGAACGCTTGTGCACTGGCAAAATAATTTGTAGCAATGCCTGAATTGGTTGTCGAACCAGTCCAGAAGCCATAGTTACCGTCCTGAACCTGGATGTTAGTATTATTTACATACGAACCATCAGCAGCTTGATAAACTGAGTTTGGCATCACGAAGCGCTGACGGCCATAGGCAGCTGACCTGGCTGAAATACCAGCAAAGTCCATATCGGAACCAAGACCTGAATAAAACTGATGTCCACCCTTAAAGTCCCAAGTCATAGAAACGGTTAGACCACCAACAGTATATTTAGGCGTAAAACCTATTACCCAAAGCGGTAAGCTTCTTCCCATCACTCTGAGGTCTGTGGCCTGACTAGGATTACCAGTAACAGGATCAACAACAACCTTTCCTGTTGCAGGATCTCTGGTGTAGTCACTTAGCTGAAACTGGAATGCAGGGCCGCCTACTACAGCAATATTATTTGCCGTCGGTGATGATCTGGAGACTTGAGTATAATTAGTAGTACCGCCAATCACGACAGGATTTCCATCCCCGGTAGAGGTGACCACATTGGTATTATAGGTCGCATTGATTTTAAAACTCAAACCACCCTTTCCGATTTTATAAGGAGCGATACCCAGATCTAATTCCACACCCCTGTTTCTAAAGGAAGCAGCATTAGCCAGTCCAAAAAAGTATCCCGTGCTGATTGGTAACGTTGTTTGCAACACTTGATTATCGCATTGCTGGTTAAAGAAGGTAGCTTCTAAATCAAACTTTCCGTTTAGCAATCCAATTTCAATGCCTGCCTCGGTACTGATTACTGTTTCAGGCTTTAGATTAGGAGATGGAATGGTTGATCCAGCTGTAAAACCTACTGTACTGCCAAAAGGAAAACCTGCCGGCTGGGAATAAGTTGCTTGCAGTGAATACGGGTTAACATTAACATTCGCACTCTTTGAATATGCTCCTCTAATCTTTAAGTATGATAAAGCCGAGTTCTTCAATGCTCCAATAGCGTCAGATAGTACAATCGACAAGTTCGCGCTAGGATAAAAGAATGAACGGTTAGCTTTTGACAAACGGCTATCCCAGTCATTTCTTCCCGTCAGTTCAAGGAAGGCCCAGTCTTTAAATCCAAATCCTAAAGTACCATAAGCCGAAGCTCTTTTTGCAACAAGAGAATAATTGTAATTACTGTTGTTATTATAAGGAATCAAAGAGCCCGCGAAAGGCGTAATGTTGTTGTACAAAGGCACAAACGCATCACCGCTGCGGACAGACACATTGTTCAAACCAGGCACCACCAGGTTGTTACCGCCTACCGCAACATCCTTCTCGGTGTTCTCCCTGTAATTTCCACCCAATACATAGTTAACATTGAACGCTTTGGTAATATTGGTTTTACCATTCAGAAAGTAGTCGATATTTAATAAAGCCGTGCGAGCAAAGTCGTTGAACACAGCTCCTTTAGCATTGAAATATTGTGTGTTGTTTCTATTCGCGGCAGCCCAGTCTGAAATGACCAACGGATTTTGAATATTGTCGGTTCTAACGCTGTTGACAGTAGCGTTTATTCTCGTAGTGGCCTTTAACCATGGCGCGATGTCATAAGAGAGTGTTGCATTTCCAATCAGATTATCAGACTTGCTTTTTGAGCGCATGTTGTTAATGATCCAGTAAGGAGGAATGGCGAACTCGTTGTAATAATTGGAGTATTGTCCATATTTACTATTCGTGTCTTTATAATCCAGCAACGGAACATTATCTGGCGTTTGCAACACAGCGAACATAATACTACCTGAATAAGAACCGTTGTACAGGTTTCTCAACTGAGACTCATTTACAACGTCAGAGTTTTGCAATGTGTAACCGATACCATAACCAACAGAAAACTTATTGATTTTCTTATCGCCATTGAAACGGATGGCGGTTCTCCTGTTTCTATCGTCTGGCATCAGGCCTTTAACTTGGGCATCCTGAAAAGACAAGAAGTAATCGCTTCCTGCTAACGAAACGGAATTCTGAAAAGTAGACCCTGTGTTCCAGAAATTAACTTTATCATTTTTATGCAGGTTGCTATAAGGCCCGTGTTGAAATGATCCGTCTTCTAACGTAACACCAATTTGCTGATCGCTTCCATCGAAACGCGGACCGAAGATTTGATTTTCATACGGAACATATCCGTAATTTCCATAGGCATCAACAACTTCACCAGCGCCTGCTCCAAACTCATGCTGTAATTTAGGGAAGTATGCAACCTTCGTCGCCTGGAATGACGATGTGATAGAAATGGTAGGTGTCTGATTTGTTTTACCTCTTTTGGTTGTTACAATCAACACTCCATTCACTGCGTCAGGGCCGTACAGGGCGGCTGAAGCGCCGCTTTTTAGAACGGTCAGATCCGCTATATCATCCGGAGGAATCGCATACAAAACGCTCAGCGGAACTTGAGCACCATCAACAACAAGCATAGGCTGATTGTTTCCAGTCAATGAACGGATACCCCTGATGTTGATCTTGGAGTTTTGAAAAACGCCGCTATTCGTGGTGGTAATATTGACACCGGAGATCTTGCCATTAAGCGATTGAGCAATGTCGACTGCCTTGGCTTGTGTCAACTCACCATTTGAAATGGTAGAAGCCGCATAGCCCAATTCTTTCGCTTGCTTGCGTAACCCAAGAGAGCCTGTTACAATCACCTCGCTCAATTGTTGCAGGTCTTGCTCCATCTGTAAATCGATGGTTGAGCGTGAGCCGATTTCTATTTCTTGAGATTTAAGTCCGATGAATGTAAAGACAAGTGTACCTCCTTCAGCTGGAACGTTAACACTATATTTTCCTTCCACATCTGAGACGGTACCGACAGTAGTACCTTTTAAGACGACATTAACACCGGGTAGACCCGTTCCATCCTCTGTGGATGTGACCCGGCCGGTGACAGTTCGTTGCTGTGCCCATAACTCGCTGCCTGCGAATACGAACACCGCTGTTAAGCATAACAGTAGAATTCCCTTCATACGTAAAATTTTAGGTTAATAAAGTTTTAAACTCGATTCCAAACTAGTAACAATATTTTAATCCGCAAAAGATAAATACCACAATATTTAGTAGTAAAACTGTTGAAAATTAACCCATTAAGGGTGATAGAAAACGATTGAACGGAGCGCTATGGGAGAATTTTGAACTCAATTCGGCGATTTAATTGCCGATTTTCTTCCGAATTATTTTTTACAATGGGCTTATTTTGACCATATCCTTTTGAAAAAAGTCTGTTTTTTTGAATTCCAGCCTCTAATAAATAGTCATAAACTGATTTTGCCCTCTTTTCTGAAAGTTGAAGGTTATAATCTGAAGCGCCAACATTGTCGGTATGTCCGCCAATCTCCACTTTTAGGGTGGGATTTTCATTCAGAAAACGGACAATCTCCTGCAATTCTGTACGCGATTTTCCCTGCAAATCATATTTATCAAACTCAAAAAAGATGTTATTCAATATGGCAACAGACCCTTCTTTGGCCTTCTCCAGCTCCACATCCTGTATAATCGGTTTAAAATCTTCCACGGCAGCATAATTGAAATTCTGGCTGGTGAATAAATAACCTTTTTTAGTAACATAAAGGGCATATTCTGCTCCCTGCGTAAGGACAATCAGGTACTCTCCGGTAACGGAGTCAGACTTCACCAGCGATTCCGTAATATTCTTCTCTATATTAATCAGCTCAACCTCTGCCGCCAACGGGAGCTTTGTTTGTTTGTCGCGTACAACACCTTTAACATAATTGCTCCGGTACTTTACCTGGCTTTCTTCCGGGATCTCGACCTCATATAGTTTGCTGGTAGAAGCACCTCCGGAAATGGCATCTTCTCGTGCATAGTATCCTTTCTTTCCATCGGCTGTGATGAAAAGTGAAAACTGGTCGCCGTGATCATTGATCGGTGCGCCAATGTTAACGGGTTTACCCCAACTGTTGGCAGTATCTTTTTCGGAATAAAAAATATCGTAACCACCAAAACCGGTCAACCCATTTGACGCAAAATACAACGTCTGATTATTGACGTGGATAAACGGCGATATCTCATCGTAGATTGAATTGATAGGCTTACCCACATTCTTTGCTTTCGTCCACTCGCCCTTTTTATTCTGAAAGGTTACCCAGATGTCTCTTCGCCCGATACCTCCGCGTCGCTCGGATACAAAGTACAACGTTCGTCCGTCGGCGGAAAGTGACGGTTGTGATTCCCAGTCGGCAGAGTTTACATTCGGCCCCAGGTTTACGGGCTCAGACCAATCGTTGCCGATCTTCCTGCTTTCAAACAAATCACAGCTCCCATACCCTTCGCGGCCTACGCACGATGTAAAGATCAGCAACCTTCCGTCGGCAGAGATTGTACTTGTACCCTCGTTGAGGCTGGAGTTGATGTGAGATGAAATGGACTGCGGTGATAGCCATCGCCCCCGGTCATTTTTTCTGGAAACCACAAGGTCTTCATCGTCATCAGGGCCGTTACCAAGCCGTCTTGTAAAAATCAATTCCTGCTGATCAGCCGTGAGTACCGGAAAATATTGTAACACAAATCGATTGACTGTATCACTCAACGCATGAAGCTTATATTTTGAAGCAACGGCCGAACTCTGTTTTGCAAATTCAACGTTGCGCAGTACCTGGTTGGCATGTTCTATTTTTTGTTTGCTGCCTGATTCGACTTTCAGAAAATCTGAGAAAAACCGCGCGGCTTTATCATACTCGCCGGTGTAAAAATAACAATCGCCGAGATCATACCAGAATACCTTTTGTTTTAAGGGATCTGTTGTAAGACTCAACCCATGCTCATAATTTTTAATTGCCTCAACGTAATTTCGCTTGCCCATGTAAACCAGGCCAAGCCTATACCATGCCTCGGTAAATTTTTTATCTTTTTCAAGCGCCTGGCTGAGCAAGTCAATGGCCTGCTGGTATTGTCCGCGTACCCTGTAGTTGTCGGCTTCGACATACATTTCAATAGCTTTTTTATTTTTTGTGCTGAGGGACGGCTGAGCATCAACCCTGAGGGAGAGGAAAATAATAATTATACAAACAATGATCCTGGCCATTATGAAAAAATCTTGGGATACCGACGTTCGAAGTTATTTAAAAATTCGACATTTCGTTTGCTCAGGAAAAGGAGTGTTAAGGTATTGAAGTTCGAAGTGTTGAAGTACGCTGAATTGTAAACGCAGTTCACAATGGCAGCAGATTAATGATTTCAGTGACTGATCGTGTGCGCTGCCAACGACCACAACATCAGCGTAACTTTTATACCTCTGAACATTTTGGGCGAAAGGCGTTAATCGGATGAGACCAATTACTGTTAGAATCATAATGGAATGGCCTTCAACACAACAAACACCCAAACACTTGCACACTTAAACACGCATGGACTTCAACACTTCGACCTTCAATACATTCAACACTTTATCTTAACGTAAAATATTCGATATCACAATTTCCGGTGAATCGAATTCCAACATCGCGTTGATAAGTTTGAATGCGTCAAAAGATTGAATATCTGCTTTTGTGATCTCTTCTTCTATGATAACGTCGCGTTCGACCAGATTTTGCCGCATAGTACCTTTCAGCAACGCCGACCACGGTGTATACCAACGCTTGCCTTTCCTGAAGACAATGTTGGAATATGATGAATCGGTCACCAGGCCACGCTTCACGATTAAAATATCATCACAACCTTTGCGAAGCTCACACAAACGGTTGATCGCCTTTCTATCGGCGTACTTGAATTCATAATGAATCCGGTCGTGCTCAACGATCATCAGACTGTTAATAGGCCGCGGCGTGTATGGAATAAATTCAATATCTTTTGTTTGATCGTCATAAAGCATCCGGCACTTGTATAACCCAGTGGCCGGCTTCTCTACCTCGTTTAGAAATCTGTACAGATCAAATTGATCATATTGGCCGCAGAGCGTTCTAAGAGAACGGTTCATTCGCTGTTCATGGTAGGACAGATTGTAAAATTCTCCATCCAGTAATTTTATAGATTCAATCAATAGGGACATAAACCTTATCTATCATTTCCTGATACTCTGAATCTACAACACTTTGTGTAGTAATTCCTCCGCCACTCCGGTAAAAATATTTGTCGCCCTCTTTCTCGATATAACGTATCATAACGCCACTGTCTAACGAAACGCCATCAAAGTACCCGAAAATTCCGGTGTAGTAGCCTCTCTTTTCCTGTTCGGCCTGCTTTATGATTTCGATTGTGCGGGCTTTTGGTGCTCCGCTAATCGAGCCCGCAGGTAATAATGAGGTGATTATATCACCCAGGGTCGATAAATAATTTTCAGGCAAGGTGCCTGTTATTTCCGAGCTAGTTTGCAACAAAACCTTTCCATTCGTTTTTATTTCATCAAGGTAACGAAACCGCGTAACTTCCACGTGGTCGGCCCACTGGCTGAGGTCATTGCGAATCAGGTCTACGATAGTAACGTGTTCAGCGAGCTCTTTCTTATCTTCTAAAATAATCTCTCTCGCGTTCCTGATGCTGGCATCAATCGTGCCTTTCATAGGATAGGAGAAGATCTTTCCGCTGTTGATCTGAACGAACGTCTCAGGTGAAAAGACCAAAAACCGGTCATGAAAGAGAAGCTTATATTTTGCCTGACTCTGGAAATACAGTTCACGAAGCGGACACGTAAGCTTTATCTCTGTTTTCACCGCAAGATTCGTGAGATATGAATTTCCGTAACAGAGCCACTCAAAAACTTTATTGAATTTTACTGTATAATCTTTTAATGGTATTGGAAGTTTTTCAAAAACTTGAATAGCCTTCCGCTCCTGTATTATCGGCGGGTCGTTGGTAAGTCCGTTAACATTGAAAAGAATTTTACCGGCATCAACTTCAGTCAGCTTTAGTATCACCGGGTTTTCCATCTCAAAGTCAACGACAAACAAAAACGGGGTATTTTCTTTACCCCATGCATTCATCTGTTCTTTGAATTCCGAAATAGTCACGATTTTTTTTTTGAAGTCTGAGATCTATGTACTGGTTGACTTTACCCGACGCAGGCACGAATCAACGTAAACGCAAAACAGGTTCAGGGAATATCCATGTACTTATGTATCTGCAGGGAAACTTTCCATATCGGATTTTTCTTGACGTAGTCGATAATCAGCGGCAACATTTCCTTTTCTCTTGACCATTCCGGCTGAAGAAACAACACGCACGAAGGTTTCACTTTCGCTGCAAATTCTTCCGCCCAGGTAAAATCGCTTTTGTTGTATATGATGATCTTCAACTCATCGGCCTTGTCATATACTGACGGGTCAGGTGCCTTGAATTTTTTTGGAGAAAGGCAAACCCAATCCCACGCACCGGTTAGCGGATAAGCACCTGAGGTCTCAAGATTTGTTTTTAATCCCGATTGTTTTAATGCAGCAGTCAAGGAGGCAAGATCATACATCGCCGGTTCTCCACCGGTAACCACTACGATCTCTGTTCCACTCGCTTGGGCACGGTCTACCATCTCACTTACACTGACCTGCGGATGCAACGACGCATCCCATGAATCTTTCACATCACACCACACACATCCCACATCGCAGCCTCCCAACCGGATAAAATAAGCAGCATGTCCCTGGTAAAATCCTTCACCCTGAATGGTGTAGAAGTCTTCCATCAAAGGAAGCATCACGGGCGATATTTTGTCTGTCGTGTTAGACATGTTGACAGTCCACGGTCCACAGACGACGGTAGGGAAAGGAAGTTATGGGGGCTTGCATCATTTTGGTCGATGGTCCATAGTCAATGGTCCATAGACATAGACCCTGACAATAAATTAAAATCAACAACAGTTCACACATCCACTTTAAACTTTGAACCCGAAACTTTGAACTAACTTCAACCTTGAACTAACCTCAAACCTCAAACTTCAAACCTCAAACTTTAATTATCAGTCTCTCAGTTCTGTAGCTTTCAGTGTGTTCAATAAAAGTGAAACGATGGTCATCGGCCCAACGCCACCCGGTACTGGTGTTATCAGGGAACACTTTGGTGCTACAGCTTTGAAATCTACGTCACCTTTGATCGCCCATCCTTTCGGATATTCCGGCCCCTCCACGCGCGTGGTGCCAATATCGACTACAACGGCGCCTTCTTTCACCATGTCGGCGGTGATCAAGCCAGGCTTTCCAACCGCCACCAGCAGAATGTCGGCAGAACGCGTATAGCTCTTAAGATCCTGCGTGTACTTGTGGCAAATAGTAACCGTTGCATGAGCCTGTTCTGTAAGCATCATGCTCAATGGTGCGCCGGCAATGCGGCTTGCGCCAACAACTACGGCATGTTTTCCTTTTGTCTCAACATTATAACGACGCAGTAACTCCATCACACCAAAGGGAGTCGCTGGCATCAGCAACGGACTTTTTGAAAAGATGCTTCCGAAGTTATGGTTTGTAAAACCGTCAACATCTTTGTCGGCACGGATATTTTCTGTTATGCGCTCAACCGATATGTGAGGCGGCAATGGTAATTGAACGATAAAGCCATCGACATCATCGTCGTTGTTAACATGATCGATGTGTTTCATCAACTTTTCCTCGCTGATCGTATCAGCAAAACGCATCATGGTATAATGATAACCCACCTCTTTGCAGGACTTGACTTTATTATCAACATACGTCTGACTGGCGCCATCATCACCGACGAGAATAATCGCCAGGTGCGGAATTTTCTTTCCCTGCTGCTTACGCTGCGAAACTTTCTCAATGATCTCCTGCTTGATGTCCGCAGAAACCTTTCGGCCGTCAATGAGGGTGTAGGTAGTGGGAGATGCTATTTCAGCCATTTATTACAAATTGATTAGTCTTTTTTAATCAAGTCCATCGTCCATGGTCGATAGTCCATGGCGTCTTATCTAAGGACTATCGACTATCGACTATGGACTAATCTATTTTCAGTACTGCCATGAATGCTTCCTGTGGGATCTCTACGTTTCCGACCTGGCGCATACGTTTTTTACCTTTTTTCTGCTTTTCCAAAAGTTTGCGTTTCCGTGAAATATCGCCGCCGTAACATTTTGCCAATACGTTTTTACGCATAGCCTTTACCGTTTCGCGTGCAATTATCTTCTGGCCGATAGAAGCCTGCACGGCGATCTCAAACATCTGGCGTGGCAGCAACTCCTTCAGCTTTTCACACAACTTTCTTCCCCAGTCCTGTGCCTTGCTTCTGTGCACGATAGCCGACAATGCATCAACCTTTTCACCGTTTAACTGGATATCCAATTTTACGAGATCGGATTCGCGGAAGCCGATCAAATGATAATCAAGCGAAGCATACCCACGGGAAATGGTTTTCAGCTTATCGAAGAAGTCGAATACTATTTCTGACAATGGCATTTCGAATGTCATTTCAATACGATCGGTCGTCAGATAATTTTGTCCTTTGATCATACCGCGCTTGTCCATACACAGGCTAATGATCGATCCGATGTACTCGGACTTGGTAATGATCTGTGCCTTGATATAAGGCTCTTCGATATAGCTTGTTGTTGTCGGGTCGGGCATTTCAGAGGGCGCATTGATATCAACAACATCCCCGTTTGTCAGGTATGCTTTGAATTGAACGGAAGGAACAGTAGTGATCACCGTCATATCAAATTCACGTTCAAGTCGCTCTTGAATGATTTCCATGTGTAGCATGCCGAGGAATCCACAACGGAAACCAAAACCCAAGGCCGCCGACGTTTCCGGCTCCCATACAAGGGATGCATCATTAAGCTGAAGTTTCTCCATCGACGCACGAAGCTCTTCGAATTCGCTTGTCTCCACAGGATAGATACCCGCGAACACCATCGGTTTAACGTCTTCGAAACCATGTATGGCCTCTCCCGGATCTTTGACAAGGGTAATCGTGTCACCCACTTTTACTTCTTTTGCCACCTTGATGCCGGAAATAAGATACCCTACGTTGCCGGCGCTGATCTCTGCCCGTGGCGATTTGTCAAGCTTTAGCACCCCGATTTCATCTGCACCGTACTCTGTTCCTACACTAACGAACTTGACTTTATCATTTTTACGGATCGTTCCATTAAACACGCGGAAGATAACCTCTATGCCGCGGAAAGAATTAAATACAGAATCGAAAATCATCGCTTGAAGCGGTCCGTTTGGATCGCCTTTCGGCGCACGGATGCGACTCACTACCGCTCTTAATATTTCCTCTATACCTTTGCCTTCTTTAGCGCTGGCCGACAAAATATCTTCGCGCTTGCATCCGATCAAGTCTATGATTTCGTCTGCAACAACGTCTGGGTTAGCATGGGGCAGGTCTATCTTATTCATGACCGGTATGATCTCCAGGTCATGTTCAAGGGCTAAATAAAGATTGGATATGGTTTGGGCCTCGATTCCCTGGCTGGCATCAACGATCAGCAAGGCACCTTCACACGCAGCGATAGAGCGCGACACCTCGTAAGAAAAGTCGACGTGGCCGGGGGTGTCAATCAGGTTGAGGATATATTCCTTGCCATCCAGCTTATAATTCATTTGGATGGCGTGAGATTTAATCGTTATGCCCTTTTCACGCTCCAGGTCCATATTATCCAGCACCTGGGCCTGCATCTGGCGATCGGTCAGCGTGCCGGTAAATTCTAAAAGGCGGTCGGCCAGGGTGCTTTTACCGTGGTCAATATGGGCAATTATGCAAAAATTCCGGATGTTTTCCATTCCCTCGGTCTGTCTGTAAAAATGTGGACTGCAAAAGTAGCGATTTTTAGCTTTCAGACGAGGGATAGTTAATGGTTAATCGTTAAAAGTTAATGGGCCGTCAATAGCCTAATCAACTTTTAACTATTAACGATTAACCTATATTACTTCCCATATTTCTTTTTCCATTTACCATAATCGTCAGCAATCTCCTCAAACGCTTTATGCGCAGTTGATATCCAATAGTTACGGATACCGAAGCCGCCCGATTTTTCTGTGTATTTCTCCGTGATCAGCACTTTCTTTGATGCGATATCAAAAATAACAACATAATAAGACCCCTGCTCTTTGTCGTGGTTATAGCTTTCCGTAATAAAAACAGCACCGAGTCCTTCGCTAAGCTGTCCATCATATTTCGCGACCATGGCCGGTATCTGTGAGGCGTCGAGGGTGTAATCGCCATTCTGCATAATGCCATCCGGGTTGGTGGCGGCATTTATTTTTGTAACAGAAGTCAGGTCGTTCGTGACAGAAGATTTGTTAAAAAATTTAGCGAGGTTATATTTTTCACCCTCTTTTATCACCACATCATTCCATCCTGGAAAATACTTATCAACCATATCCTTCCCCGATATAGACCCGGCATCTTTGAACTGATTGAAGGACCCTATAAACCTTGCTTTGGAGTAATCGATACCGTACCATACCATAGTTTTCACCTCGAAGTAGTCTTTCGCCGTGTATTGTTTTTGGGCAGCCGCACTAAGTGCAACCACTGCCAACAGAAGTGTGAATATTTTTTTCATTTTTGAAAAGATTAAGTTAGAGAATAACGATTTAACAATCTGCCTTAAGTAACAGGGCAAACAGATGATGAAATAAATTAAAAATTATCATGATGTAAAAATAGACGGGCTGTTTTCCGGCAGCATCCCCTAAAAAGGGGATTTTTCCTCTACAGGAATCTTCAATAACACTATTTCAAATATTTTTCTGTCAGCTTGCGCAGCGCGTTGATCTCATCGTCGTCCATGGCAGCCGTGCGGACATGAAACAACAAGTCAAACATCACGTGTTGATCGTAACCCAGGCTGGCAGCAATCTTGGAACAAAAAAGGATCTCTTCCTTGTACATCCGTTCATCTATTTTCATCAACCTGACAAGGCTGAAGATGTAGTTAAATTTTTGTTCGTCATTAAGATCATTGGGAACGATCAACTGGTGCCGCTGTTCAAAAAGCGGAAGTATCTCATCCGGATAAATGCCATTGGCGCGACCGATATTCGTGATATAATTTCGTTCACGATCGGCGACATTACCGTCGATCTGGGCCAGGCTAATCAGCAATTTCATCTGGGCGATGTCCGTCATGCTTGTTTATTTATCAAAAATGAAATATCGGGCAATGGTACCCGTTCAAACACCGTTCAACCTAGCAACTAAATAACAAATAACCAATACCTTTAAATCGTATGAATTTCCTTGCTCACCTTTATCTGTCGGGAGACAATCATAAAATCATGGTTGGAAATTTCATTGGCGACTTTGTAAAGGGGAGAAATCCTGTCGGAGACTTTGATTCAGAAATCCGGAAGGGAATTGAATTACACAGAGCCATCGACGCTTTTACCGATAGCCATCCTGTCGTGTTGAAAAGCAAGATTCGACTTCGCGGGAAATACAGACACTATGCTCCTGTTATTGTGGATGTATTCTACGACCACTTCCTGGCAACACAGTGGGTGCACTATAGCAATGTTACGCTTGCCACCTATGCGGCCCACAGCTATGATACGCTAAAAAGTTTCGACGCCATACTTCCGCTGGCGGTGAAGAACATGTTACCCTACATGATCAATGGCAACTGGCTTGTCAATTACGGCACGATAGAAGGCATACACCGAGCATTGGCAGGCATGTCGAAGCAGTCGAAATTCAATCCGAAAATGGATGAGGCGATCGAGGAATTACAATCAGGTTATATGGGATTCCAAAGTGAGTTTGAAACATTTTTTCCGGAACTTAGAAAATATTGTGAAAACTATTTGAAATGATTATGCTGATACCTATGGTTCAAGATGAATTTGTAGCTGTGATGTTATGCTGATACCTTTACAGGTAAATGAACAACGACCCGGAATTAAACGGAAAATATCTCGGCACAATTTCTCAGGATTTTGTAAAAGTGGCCGATCTTTTGAAAGAGGCTTCCTATCAAATACGGACGCGGAGTTTTTCTGATTTTCCGATTTTTCCCATATGCAAGGAAGAACAACCCATCGGCCAGTTGCTCCTCGGACAGGCGCGCATGGAAACTGCCTGGCATTATTACGCATCCTTTTTGGACGAGTTTGTACAGCGCGGTTTAGTGACCGACCTGGAGAATTTTAAATCGGCCTACAAAGATCCTGACGAATTCTGTTGTCTTTTCGTGATCGATAAAGAGTTTACAAATTTTGTTTTCATTCCGTACCCTGAAGATTAGTTAAAGGTTAATCGTTAACCGTTAATAGTATAGTCAATTAACGATTAACTTTTAACGGATAACTATTAGCTATTCCTGAAATGGTCCCATCCCTGCGCCTTTAGCGGTACGACATTTCCATTTTTTGTGATGAGTACGTTCTCGCTTTGTTTCTCGTGCACATAACCGATGAAATGAATATCCTGATGATTTTTAATTTTCTCGAAATCACTTTGTGGTATAGTGAACAATAGTTCATAATCCTCTCCCCCGTTTAATGCGCAAGTAACGGGATCAAGACCAAACTCGACAGCGGTTTCGTAAGTGGTATTGTCTATCGGAAGTTTATCTTCAAAGATCCGAACCCCTACGCCCGAATTTTTACTGATGTGAAAAAGTTCTGAAGCGAGCCCGTCGGACACATCGATCATCGACGTTGGCTTCACGCTGGCTTCTTCCAGTTCATAAACAATATCCATTCGCGCTTCGGGTTTCAGCAGGCGCTTCACAATATAGTCGTATCGATCGATGCTCGGTTGCATGTCAGGATTGGCGAGGAACACCTGTTTCTCCCGCTCCAACACTTGTAAACCCATCAATGCGCCGCCCAAGTCTCCGGTAACGCAAATTATATCGCCAGCCATGGCGCCACTCCGATAGGCTATTTTTTCTTTCTTAGCCCGGCCGATCACAGCGATTGATATAATAAGTCCCGACATGGAAGAGGTAGTATCGCCGCCTACCAGGTCTACTTTATAGTTTTCACAAGCTGATTTTATTCCGGCATACAAAGCATCGATGGCTTCTATCGAGAACCGATTGCTCAACGCAAGACTAATGGTGATCTGTTCAGCCCTGCCGTTCATCGCGGCAATATCCGAAACGTTTACCGCTACGGCCTTATACCCCAGGTGTTGCAACGGTTGATAGGATAAGTCGAAATGAATGCCTTCCACGAGCATGTCTGTCGACATTAGTACGCACTCATCGCCAATGTCAATTACAGCGGCATCGTCTCCGATCCCTTTTATCGAGGAAGGATTTGTCGTGTTGAATTTTTTGCTGATTCTGTCAATCAGGCCGAACTCCCCCAAGTTGGCTGATTTCCGATCTTTTTTCGCTCATACAGGATTTCTAACGTGCTTTTATCGTGCTGAAAAGCTTTTCATCCTGCAAAAGTAAGATTATCGATGGATTTGAGATATTTACGTACAGAATAGTATGTAACTATGTATAGACAAATCTGTAAATCATGAAAAAAGTTGTTGGAGTTTTTGTCATCGCCATCCTTTTAATGGCTGCCTGTGGCCCAAAACCCTATTATAAAACCGCGAAAGGAAAAAAGAAGCAAAAATATTATAATGATATTCAATATGGAGGAAAGAGCGCTAGTCAGATGAAAGCGCCTTAATCTCCTGGCAGAGCTCGATTAAAACACCTCCACTTGTTTTAGGGTGCAGAAAACAAATCATTTTGTTGTCGGCACCTTTTTTTATTTCCGAAGTGACCGGCTCAAAACCCTTTGACACATATTCTTTAATGCTTTTGTCGATATTGCTAACCTCAAAAGCGAGGTGGTGGACGCCTTCACCTTTTTTTTCCAAAAATCTGGCGATGGGAGAATCCGGCCGCGTAGCCTCCAACAACTCTATTTTTACTCCGGAAAGGTCGAAAAAAGAAGTCCGTACACCCTCCGTTTCCACCTCCTCCATTTTGTAGTGTTCCCGTCCTAAAAGTTTCGCGAATAAAGCGTTGGATTGTTCTATATTTTTTACGGCGATACCGATATGCTCTAGTTTTTCCATAATTGTTACCTTTGCACTGTCAAGAAAGGAAACTTTTTGAGCAAATAGAAAGTTTTAATGGGTGAAGTTTGTAGTAGCATTGTAGCGTTATTAAATAAATCAGGAAATGATTACTGTAACCGATAAAGCAAAAGAAAAAATAAGCGAATTGCTTACCCAGGAAGGCCGTACAAAAGACCATAATGTGCGTGTCTCCGTAAAAGGTGGTGGCTGTTCCGGCCTGATGTACGATTTGGATTTTGACGACAAGATCAACCCTGTAGATCAGGTTTTCGAAGACAAGGGTGTGAAAATACTCGTCGACAAGAAAAGCCTTTTGTATCTGCTAGGAATGACACTTGATTTTTCGGATGGGCTAAACGGCAAAGGTTTTCAATTCATCAACCCAAATGCAACCCGTACATGTGGTTGTGGCGAGAGTTTCTCGGTATAAATAATTTTGTCAGGCAATCTTACAGATCCAGCTTAAAGCGTAGAGGAAGCACAAATTTCACCTTGACTGGGATGCCCCTGAGTTTTCCGGGGATCCAGTGAGGCATAAGTTTAACCACTCTCATGGCTTCCTGATCGGTGGAAGAACTCAGGCTTTTTATTACTTCAATGTCAGAAATTGACCCGTCTTCATTGACAACAAATTGAACAAAAACTTTACCATCGATGCCCATCCGCCTAGCATCCGTCGGGTATGTCATTTTCTTTGAAAGGAACAGCATGAGCGCCGGCATTCCACCCACAAACTCCGGAAGTTCTTCAAATTTCGAGTACTCACTTTTTACATCCCCGGTATAGGAAACACCATTTTGAAAATCACCTTTGGAATAATTTTCCTGAAAGAGTATTTGATCGTTTTTATAGGCCGTCCAAACAGAATCTCTTACCCCATTTAGAATTTTGCCTTTCTCAATTATTTCGTCCCCGAAATAAGACCCGGCGCATGAACAGAAACCTTTCATATTCTTCACCTCAAAATTCCCAAGAGAGTCAAGATAGTTGACAACGAGATATAGCTGTAACGCATTAATACGAAAATTCTTTCGATCGGGATAGATACTACTCATTTGGGGTTTCCCGTTTTTGTAGTAAGAAGTAGCATTGCCGAATCGAACATTATCGCGATAGCGTACCTTCTCACGCAATTGACCGGAGGGATAGTAATATGTGGCAACTCCATTCAGATTTCCCTTCTCATCGTACACCTCTACCGATCTCAGGACACTGCCATTGCAATAAAAAGATTTTACGGTGTCTTGATAAAATCCGTGTTTGTTCGCGACCCCTTGTTTGTAATAAAAGCAATCCCCGGCAGCGCATGGAGCGTCCATGCGATCAAAATATTCTTTAAAGGGAATCTGACATACTCCTTTCAGACTCAAAAAAGTTAGAACCACCGTGACGTATATTTTCATTCGCGCCAGTTATTTAATACCAAACAGGAGGCTTCCTCGATAACTTCGCCATGCCACCTCTCCCGAATTTACCGCAACCATTTTTGTAACGTTGAGCAACCATGATCCGGAGTTGCTGACGGGCATCTCAATCGTGCCATCTTGCTGGGTAAAGATACGTTGCGTCGTGGTGAGGTTGCCATTGTGATTCCATATCTTGACCTCAGCCCCAAAAAGCGGTTTACCATGAAATAAAATCTTAAAGTGCATGATGTCACCAATCTTCACTGCGAAAGGGTTTTTATCCGGAACGATCTCGATGGGCAACCCAACAACTTTTTTAAAAGTGTCATCTTTTGTATCCCCACACTGTATCATCAATTTTAAAAAACAGGCGTACTTTTCAGTAGCAGGATTATCCGATGTTCCGGCTTTCTTGCGTTGCGCGATTACATCGTCCAACCCATAATCTTTCAGGTATGCATTAAAGACGGCTGCTTCTGAAGTGATCAACTCATCACTGGTCTGCATAATAATGAGCTGCGTCCCTTCCTTTTTTACGGGAATGATCAGGTTCTCTTTTTCCCCGGTTTTTGCAAGACCTTTCAAATCAGTTGACGCAGTAAGATTATCGATCTCCAGCCTTACAATATTTTCTTTTTTCAGACTCCAGGATTGGCCTTTCAGATTATCACCTGTTTTAAAACTGATTTTACATTCTTCGTCGGTCTTATAAAAAAACTTATCCGGCTGCAGCCAATAATCCTGTGCATGCGCCTGAACGGCGAAGAACATTGTTAAAAAAAACACACTTGCGTTTACCATTGGACAAGGAAAAGTTCAAAGTTCAAAGTTCAAAGTTCAAAGTTCAAAGTTCAAAGTTCAAAGTTTTTTATTCATTATCTCCTCAATTTCCTCCACTTCCACCGGAATGTTTTTCATCAGATCATGCAAGCCGTGCTTTGTTATCTGAACATTATTCTCGATTCGAACGCCGAGTCCCTCTTCATTTATATAAATGCCGGGTTCTATCGTCCAGACCTGACCTTCACGCATCTTGTGATACATATTTCCAACGTCGTGCACATCGAGCCCTAGCTGATGACCCGTGCCGTGCATGAAATATTTCATGAAGAGCGGCCGCTCCTTGCTTTGATTTTTTACGTCGGTCTTGTCAATAAGCTTGAGTTTTATCAGCTCGTGCTCGGTAATTTTTTGAACTTCTTTATGATAATCGTAATAATAAACTCCGGGGGCAAGCAATTTCATCGCCTCTCGTTGCACCCGCAACACGGCATTGTAAACTTCCTTCTGGCGCTTCGAAAATTTTCCATTGACCGGTATCGTGCGGGTCATGTCGGCATTGTAATTAGCATACTCTGCACCTACATCGAGCAATAATACGTCACCGTCTTTACACGTTTCAGCATTTTCAATATAGTGAAGAACACAAGAATTAGCACCTGAGGCAATGATCGGCTCATATGCAAATCCACGCGAACCGTTTCGCAGGAATTCGTGGGCGAACTCAGCCTCTATCTCATACTCCATCACACCGGGCTTGACAAATTTAAGAACTCTGCGAAAAGCCTTTTCCGTAATGTCGCAGGCGCGCTGCAGGAGGTCTATTTCGCGGTCTGACTTGATACTTCGAAGCTTGTGCATGACAGGTGCCAGGCGTTCATATTTATGCAGTGGATATTTCTCCTTACACATCTTAACAAAACGCGCTTCACGGCTTTCGATGCCAATATCGGCCCGATAATGATCGTTTGAATTTAAGTAGACATGCTCCACGTCACCCATCAACATAATCGTGTTGAACAGCCTGTTAAAGTCTGAGAGCCAAAGAACTGTTTCAATTCCTGTTTTTTCGCGCGCCTCCTGCTTCGTTAGCTTATGCCCTTCCCACGTTGCGATTAACTCACTTGTTTCACGAAGAAAAAGTATCTCCCGGTATTTCTTATCCGGAAAGTCAGGACACAGTACAAGAATCGTTTCCTCCTGGTCTACACCTGACAAGTAGAAAAGATCACTGTTCTGCCGGAACCGCATAGTACCGTCTGCATTGGTAGGATTTATGTCATTAGCATTCAGCACAACGACAGCATTGGATTTCAATTCCTTTAAGAGTCTTTTACGATTGCTGACGAAGAGTTCTTTCCCGATGTTTTCGTATCTCATAATCAATAGCTATTTTTCAAGCCCTTGCAATTTAAATAAATCTACATGAAGCCAACCAGCTGCATTCTAAAGTCATTTTTGCTTACCCTTTTAGTCGTCGGGATAACGTACGCCCAACAAAAAAAATATGAACCAACGCCGGAGAATCAGAAAGCCCGGGAATGGTTTCAGGAGGCACGATTCGGACTTTTTATCCATTGGGGGGTCTATAGCATACTGGGCGATGGCGAATGGGCAATGAATCAACAGGAGATCCCGATCAGGGCATACGAAAAACTGCCTTCTTTTTTTAACCCCACGCAATATGATCCGAAAGAATGGGTGGCGATGGTGAAGGCCGCCGGCATGAAATATATTGTCATCACCAGCAAACACCATGACGGCTTCTCTATGTTTGATAGCAAAGCATCCGATTACACGATCGTCAAAAAGACACCTTATGCCCAAGACGTTTTAAAAATGCTCGCTGATGAATGTCATCACCAGGGTATCAAGATCTTCTTTTACTATTCCCAGCTCGACTGGCATCACCCAGATTATTTTCCCAGAGGATTTACCGGTGGAAGCTGGACCGGCCGCGAAGAAAAAGGGGATATGAATAGATACCTTGACTACATGGATGCGCAGCTTTCAGAATTGCTTACGAACTACGGCGAAGTTGCCGGTATCTGGTTCGACGGCATGTGGGACAAACGGAATGCAGACTGGAAATTAGAGAGAACCTATAACCTCATCCATAAATTACAGCCCGCTGCACTCGTCGGAAGCAATCATCACCTGAAGCCGTTTGAGGGAGAGGATTTCCAGATGTTTGAAAAAGACCTGCCTGGAGAAAATACATCCGGTTTTTCTCCCGATAAAAAAGTTGGCGATCTTCCTAAAGAAACTTGTGAAACGATCAACACTTCGTGGGGCTTTAAGCTCACCGATTTCCGCAACAAAAGCAAAAAGGACTTGATACAGTATTTGGTGAAAGCCGCCGGACATGATGCCAATTTCCTGTTAAATGTCGGTCCGATGCCGAACGGAAAAATCCAAACTGAGCATGTTGAATTATTAAAACAAGTAGGCGAATGGCTGACGACCAATGGTGAAACAATCTATGGAACACATGGCGGGCCGCTTGCTCCGCGTGATTGGGGCGTAACGACGCAAAAAGAAAATAAAGTTTTCGTACATCTATTGCATTGGACAGATGGCTCCATCGTTATTCCCACCTGGGGAAAGAAAATTAAAACTGCCCGTTTATTCCAGGATAAAACAGCGATAAAATTCAGCGTAACCGATTACGGCATTGCACTCAAAATCCCTGCGGAAAAAATGAATGACATCGATACGGTGATCGAACTGGAATGACGGCGGATACACAAGAATTTCAACATCCTTGTCGCAGAAAATTTATAGCTTTTTATCGATCGGGTTATTCACTTCATCTGTGGTAATGTAGTTGATGAGAATGAACGTAACGAGCAGACCGGAAAAAACGCCTTCTAACGCCACAATAAACGCTGCGATGTAGGGATTTAGAAACCTGCCCATAGGATCGTGCTCTTCGATGGCATGCATCATATCAGGATCTATATTCAGCCAGATAAAAAGAAACAATCCAAAAATAAGAGACGCTACAGCGCCGGTCGTTACGCCAGTCGATAGGGCACGGAAATAATTCAAATTCTTTTCGTGAGAGCTTTTAAATTTTTTAAGGGCCAGGTAAATGCCCAGAATGAGGATCACCAGGTTCAGCAAACGCAATTCTACTACGTGCGTAAGCCCAGCAAACTTCATAGCAAAGAAATAAACAATCAATCCGACGGCAACTCGTATTCCATAATTTTCAGGAATACGGTTTGGGTTTGTGAAAAGACTCATAGGCGTAACGTTAACGTTTGTTTAACGTAATTTTTGAATTTTAAAGGAGAATACCAATCTTTTTCACCGTTTATTATTTCTTATATTGGATGCACCTAAGCCCAATCCTGGATTTTATGCGCCTCCTAAAGATTTTAGGAATAATTATTTCCGTGGTGATCATCCTGCTTGTTGTCATGGTCGCTTTTACGCCTCCGAAAAAATATCTTGAACGCTCTTTGGTGATGAACGCATCACCCGGAACGATTTATGAGGAAGTCAACACCTTTAAAGATTTCAGCCAATGGTCGCCTTTGTACACCATGGACCCCCAAGTACGATTGTCGTTCGAAGGTCCTGACAATGGGCCAGGTGCAAAAGTTCAGTGGAACGGCGAAAAGGCAGGGAGTGGTTCGGAATATATCATCGCCAGTGAAGCCAACAGGCACGTTAAAAAACGCCTTGAGTTCGATGGACTCAATGGAATCTTTTACACAGACTTTGATTTGCAACCCGTAAACGAAGGCACAAAAGTAATATGGTCCTATCAAGCCGATTATGCAGGGACCGGCGTATTGAATCGCGTCAAAGGAAAACTCTTTAACTGGTTCGCCGATAAATTAATTGGAAGCCGTTACGAACAGGGATTGATGTCGTTAAAAAAAATCGTTGAGGACCGTCCGGTTTTCTCTGTAAAAATTACTGAAGAAAAAGCGTCGCCCTTTCTTTACATTGGTGAACACCGCACCATGAACCCGGAGCATATAAAAGCCATCAACCAGGAAAAGAATGCAATATATCGTGACATAAAAACGCTCTTGAAAAAAATGAAAGTTGAACAGGCTGGCGCACCGCTATGCGTTTACACAAGATTTAGCGAGTCGAATATGGATATGATTTGCGGCCTGCCTATCCACGAAAATATAAAGATTGACAACCCAAAATTCAGAGTACTAAAAACTACCGGCGGCAAAGTGGTAAAAGCCATTCATCCAGGGTCGCATAGTAGTTTGCGCGATACACATCGCCAGATCATGCAATACTTAGGCTATAAAAGACTTCCCGTTACAGGACCATCGTGGGAAATATATGTAACGGATTTCTCCACCGAGAAAGACACCGCACGCTGGATCACAGAAATTTATTATCCTATAGATTGATTTCACCTCTAAAGAGCGCTATCCTGTCACTTACTTTTCTAATTTTGAAGTATGACGTCCGATGAATTTAAAACCTCTCTTTCCGGCACAACGCCTCCACCGGAATTAAGCGCGCCGCTAAAAGTATTATGGTATGATGCAAAAGATGATTGGAATGAGGCGCACAATCTGGCACAGGAAATCCATTCAGAAAATGGTTCATGGATTCACGCCTACCTTCACCGCAAAGAAGGTGATTCAGGCAACGCCTCATACTGGTACAACCGCGCAGGCAGGAAAATGCCTTCGTATCCTTTGCACAAGGAATGGGAGGAGATTGTAAAGGCATTACTTTAGTCGTCCGTCAGTTCGTGCTCACGCGATCGCACAGCCTGCTGCTTCCATTGCTCAAGCTCTTCGCGATTTTTTTTCAGTTCTTCTTCGCTTGGTGTATAATTAATAAGTAACGTCAGGTCCGGTTGTCCTGCGTCCAACCATGCTGTGTACCAAAAGTCGCCGATCATTTTGATGGCGCCGCGCATTTGCCTTTCTACCATTCCGGAAAGTATAGCATGGTAAGCCTCCGAATACTTCGGTGAGTAAACTTTCATGGTTTGTCTTCCTTTGGTTTCAAAAGCGTATTTTTTTTCGCCGAGCTTTTCGGATAATTTTTTCTCCTCTATCAAAACCGAGTCCACAGCGCGATGTGATGATTCAACTGCTTTCCAGGCGGCAAGCTGAGGATTGTCAAGGTGTTGCGCTTTACCCACAAAAAAGTCATAGTTGTCTGAAAATAATTCGGGCAGTCTCGACTCCCAGAAAGCGTGGATGCCCTCCTGCCCGGTAAACTGACCGTTATAATTCTCGGTGGTATGCAATGGCACGTGAGCATCTGCCAGGTAATGCCCGAGTTCGGCAGAAATTTTCAGGATTCTGGAAGGATCTTTTACTAAAAATGCGTCCTTCAACCGTTGGTACATAACCTGAATATGCCACGGCAATATCCCATACGCCTGAAGCGAGTCTTCTGAATAGATTTTTACAGCTTCGCGCCAATAACGCGGCATCTTTATTAGCGCGCTGTCACCGAAATGGTCGAGATCAATGTAATGACGTGGGGCTTCCTCAGGTACCGAAAATCTTCTCCTGTCGGGATTGACAGCAGTTTTCGTAATGTACTCGATATTCTTTTTGTAAAACCCGATCATCTCGGGCGGAAGCGTAAACACGGCCAGCCGGTTAATACGCTGATGCGCAAAAAAGCCCCAAAAACCACATAATGGAGCACATAGCAATATCGAAATGATAAAAAGAGGGGCTTTTTTCATCGGTTTTAAAGGTAGCGATTTGTGCTAAATTATCAGGTCATCCTTTGCAAATCACATTATAAACTTTACCTTTGCAGTCCTTATTTTAGAAAAAGATATGGCAAACCATAAGTCAGCAGAAAAAAGAATCAGGGCAAACGAAACTAAGCGCCTTCGAAATAAGTATCAGCACAAAACTACGCGTACTTATATCAAAAAACTTAGCACAACAACGGTTAAAGCGGAAGCAGAAACCCTTTTGAAGGAAGTTTCATCCATGATCGATAAACTCGCTAAAAAGAATATCATCCACTGGAGAAAAGCGGCCAACCAGAAATCAAAGCTAACAAAGGCTGTTAATAAATTAGCGTAAGAGCGATCTTATCACGCTAGTCGTCAATATTATAAAATCCCTTCCTGACTCGTTCAGGAAGGGATTTTTATTTTCTCGCGTCACCCGGCCTCACCCTAAATCCCTCTCCGAGGGAGAGGGACTTTGAAAAGGAGTTGGCATGAGGCCGTTCCCGGTCGTAAACAAGGCACATCACAAAAACTGATAACTTTTAACGGTTAACAATTAACTTGTATTTTCAGGCATGGAAAAAGAGACCCCTCAACTCCTCACCATCAAAAACTGGGCTGCAGAGGATCGCCCACGTGAAAAACTTTTCATAAAAGGAAAATCGGTTCTGTCTGATGCTGAATTGTTAGCCATCCTTTTGGGAACTGGCACACCAACGCTGAGTGCAGTTGATTTGGCCAAGAATGTTCTGCAAGGTGCGGGCAACAGCCTCCATGAACTGGCGAGGCTATCTGCAAAAGATCTGATGAAAGTAAAAGGCATAGGGGAAGCAAAAGCAATCACCATTATTGCTGCCCTGGAATTGGGTCGAAGAAGGAAAGACCTGGAGTCGGATGAGAAGCCTAAAATCACTTCGGCAAAAGATGTCTTTGAATATCTCAAATCAGATCTTCTCGATATTCCACATGAAGAGTTTTGGATCATTCTTCTTAACCGTGCCAACCGCATTATTAAAAAACATCAGATAAGCCAGGGAGGTGTATCCGGTACTGTGGCGGATCCCAAGATCATTTTCAAATTAGCGCTGGAGGAATTGGCGAGCGGCATCATTCTCGCTCATAACCATCCATCCGGTAATCTCACCGCAAGTCAAGCGGATATTGCCCTCACCAAAAAATTAAAAGAAGCAGGCAAACTGCTGGAGATACAGGTGCTCGATCATGTTATTATTGCAGGGCAAAAATATTTTAGCTTTGCAGACGAAGCCATTCTGTAAGCATGAACAAAAAGAAATTCATCTATCTCGCCATACTCGTTTCCGTCTCCACGGCAGCCGTTATCGTTGAGTTACCACACCTTCATAGCAAGCCTCCCGCTGTTATTATTCCCAGCCCTATAATCCATCCAAGACTGAGTCCTGTTTCTGTAAAAAATCCACACATCCTACAGCTCCTTGAAGAATACGAAAAAGAAATACGCGGATTGATGGCGCGTTCACAAACCCCGGGAGCGGCCATCGCTATTGTAAAGGACAGTTCAATAATCTATTTGAAAGGCTGGGGCGTAAAAAAGGCTGGGACCCATGATTCCGTTGATACCGAAACTGTTTTCAGACTTGGCTCTGTCTCTAAATGCTTTGCGCCAATATTAACCGGAATGTTGGTGGAAGACCATAAGCTGACATGGGATGATAAAGTCGTCAAATACCTTCCAGACTTTATGCTTCATTCAAAAGAGCAAACGGACCAGCTCCTGATCAGAAATGTTCTTTCACATACCACCGGCCTGCCGTATCATGCCTATACCAATCTTATTGAAGAAGGAACGCCCTTACCAGCCATGCTTTCGAGGTTACGCGAAATCGACATGATCGGCAACGTGGGTAAGGTTTACAGCTATCAGAACGTGGCCTATAGCCTCATCAGCGAGATCGTTCATAATGCCTCAGGAAAGACTTATGAGGAACTCATGACCGAAAAAATATTCAAGCCTCTCCACATGGACAATGCCTCGATCAGTTATCACGATATCACAACGAATCCTGACGTGGCGATGCCGCACATGCATACACGCCGCGGGGCCATACCCACAAAGATCTCGAACACCTATTATAATGTCGCGCCTGCAGGCGGCGTAAATGCCAGCATCGCGGATATGGCTCAATGGGTGGAAGCTATTCTCGGCAATCGTCAGGACCTGATCAATGACAGCATCTTGAATGTAGTCTTTACGCCGGTGATACAGGCACCATCGAAAAATCATAATTTCAGAAAATGGGTGCACCCCACCGGATCATTCTATGCACTCGGATGGCGTGTTCTTTATTTTAAAAATGACACCTTGTATTATCACGGCGGTTATGTGAACGGATATAGAAGTGAATTGGCCATCAGCCGGCGTGATAAAATCGGCATTTGTATTTTAACCAACGCCACAGGCGAACTCGCCGACAACAGCACACCTTATTTTTTCAATTTATACCTGAACCATCAAGACTCCATTCAGGCTTGGGACGACCGTCACCGTATCGAGAACCTTATAAGATAGGACGACCATGAAGCGGCAAAATATTTTCATCATGCTTATTGTAGTGGTTGTAGTCGTTAGCGTTCTTTATTCTTTCCGGGGAAATAAAGATGAAGGTTCGTATCTGGAGGCAGTTCAGCAAGAGCGTCAGGCAAAAGATCATTTTATGCGATCGTCAACAGCGTCGCCTTTTACAGACAGGAGTGAATTCAAAGGCCTGAATTATTTTCCGCCTGACGCCCGGTATAAGATCATTGCTTCTGTTACCCCCATCAGCGAAAAAAATGTTGTCGTGCTGCACACCAGCGATGGCGAAGAGCAGCATTACCTGCCGTACGCCTACGCGGATTTTGACTTGGATAACGCTAACAACAGATTGCTGATTCTGGAGGTTATGGAAGGAAGTAACCGGGGAGAATTATTTTTAGCGTTCGGTGATGAAACAAGTGCACGTGAAACGTATGGCGCAGGACGTTACCTTGATGTCAGGAAGGTCCCCGGAAGCAGTACCATCACACTGGACTTCAACAAGGCCTACAACCCGTATTGTGCTTACAACGACAAATATTCGTGTCCCCTGCCGCCAGTTGAAAACCTCTTGAGCATCCCGATAAAGGCAGGCGAAAAAATATACGCCCTTCAACACCATTAACTAAGTCATTTTTATTCCGCCCGGAATAGACGATTTTGTCTAAACATCTTTATTTTTGCTGCCTTATACTACCCGTTATCGGGATTATATATCGGCATTATGAAGATATCCTATAATTGGCTGAAAGCATATGTAGACATTCCGGAAACTGCCGAAGAGATCGGGAAGGTAATAACGTTTACCGGACTGGAGGTTGAAAGTATTGAGCAACACGAAACAGTTAAAGGTGGACTGGCAGGTCTTGTTATCGGTCAGGTTATCAGCTGCGCCAAGCATCCTAATGCCGACAAACTCAGCGTCACAACGGTTGATGTTGGAAACGGAAAAATAGTACCCATCGTTTGTGGTGCTTCCAATGTTGCCACGGGACAGAAGGTTATTGTCGCAACGCCTGGAACAACCGTGTATCCCACCAAAGGCGAGCCGTTCGTTATCAAGAATGCCAGGATACGCGGTGAACAGTCGGAGGGAATGATTTGCGCAGAAGACGAAATTGGCTTAGGAACGAATCATGATGGCATAATCGTTTTAAAAACGGATCTGCCCAACGGAACAAAAGCTGCGGAATATTTTAATATCCAATCCGATTATATTTTGGAAATCGGCCTCACACCAAACCGCATCGATGCAGCATCTCACATTGGCGTAGCACGCGATATCAAAGCTGTTAAAAAACGCGCCATACGCTGGCCGTCAGTAGAGGCATTCAAGATTGATAATAACAATTTAAATATCTCCATAACCATTCAGGATATAAATGCCTGTGCACGGTATTCAGGCTTGACACTTTCTAACGTAACGGTAAAAGAATCGCCGGAATGGCTAAAAAACAGATTGCTTTCCATCGGCCAAACGCCCATCAACAATATCGTTGATGTCACCAATTTTGTCTGCCATGAACTGGGGCAGCCCCTGCATGCCTTTGATGCGGCAAAAATTGCCGGCAACAGCGTAATTGTAAAAACGTTGCCTGCCGGAACAAAATTCATCACGCTTGACAACAAGGAACGAATCCTGCAGGCGAATGATCTGATGATCTGCAATGCTGAAGAGGGCATGTGCATGGCAGGTGTGTTTGGGGGTGTGAAATCAGGGATTTCAGAAAATACAAAAAACATTTTCCTGGAAAGCGCCCACTTTTCATCCAACTACATTCGCAAGACCTCACAACATCATGGCCTAAAAACAGATGCGTCTTTTCGCTTTGAAAGAGGCACTGATCCGAACATCACCGTCTATGCATTGAAACGGGCGGCTTTGCTCATCAAAGAAATCGCCGGCGGACAGATTACTTCGGATATAACCGACGTTTATCCAACGAAGATCGAGAACAGATTAATTGAGGTTAAAGACAAAAATGTACGCCGCCTCATTGGAAAAAACATTCCGCGTGAAGAAGTCCTTGGCATTTTAGAAAGACTTGACATTCAAGTCATCAGCAAAACCGACGACCAGTATATCGTATCGGTGCCGTCATATCGCGTCGACGTGACACAAGAGGCGGATGTGGTCGAGGAGATTCTGCGCATTTACGGATTTAACAACATCGAGCTGAACGATAGTGCCAGGACCGACTTTCTGGCTGAATTTCCAGCAAAGGATATTAACGCGTATAAAAAAGCCATTGGTGAATTGTTAATTGCCAATGGTTTCTATGAGATCTGGACTAACTCGCTGACGAATCAGGCCTATCAGCAGAAACATGTACTGCAATTTGAGGGAGAAACGATTGAGATCCTGAATAAGCTGAGTGAAGAGCAGGGAATTTTACGCCAGACAATGCTATTTACAGGTTTGGAAGTCTGCGCCTATAACATCAACCGCAAACAAAAAGACCTGAAATTATTTGAACTTGGAAAGATCTATTATAAAGCAGCGGGCCAGTACAAAGAAGAAGAAAAACTTGCCATGTATTTATCTGGCAACATCGAAACAGAAAATTGGCAACGTAAAACACAGGCTGTCAGCTATTATGATTTAGCACAATACGCCAGCAGTATTCTTAATAAGTCGGGAATTGAAGAAATAAAGCAAGAGAAAGTAAGTGACCAATTGCTCGAATATGGTATCAAGTTACGACAAGGCAAAGAAGAAATTGGCAAGCTAGGCAAAGTAAAATCTGCGTTGCTGAAAGATTTTGGCATCAAGCAGGAATTATTTTATGCAGAGTTTAGTACTTCCTTGCTTTTCAAGTCAGCAAACCCTAAGTTAGTAATTCGGGAAGTAACAAAGTTTCCGGAAGTAAGGCGCGACCTGTCACTTGTTATTGATAAACAAGTGACCTTTAATGAGATCAGGAATTTGGTAGAGCATACGGAGAAACGATTAATAAAGAATATTATCGCGTTCGACGTATATGAGGGAGATAAATTACCGAAGGAAAAGAAAGCATATGCTTTAGGTTTTACGTTGCTGGATGAGAGCAAAACATTGACGGATGAGGAGATTGACAAAACGATGGACAAATTGATGAAAGCTTTTGAGCAGAAACTCGGGGCTGTTATCAGAAAATAAACATGTCAATATTCAGGTGCAAAAAAATGCAGGCTGGCAGTAATCGTAAATAACATTCATGGATCAGGAGTTACTTAAATCCAATCTGAACGGACTGGAACGTAAATTACAAGTTCTCATCGGCGAGCACAAAAGCCTAAAAGAGGAGTTGAAAAGTCTCAAAATTGAAAATCAGGAGCTAAAGTCTGCCGTAAAGGTTCGCGATGAACAGCTTTTCAATTTTAAAAATCAGATTAAAATCACTAAAATTGCGGATAGTATAAACCCGGAAGACGGAAGTATTTCGGAATTAAAGAGAAAAGTGGACGAATACATTCGTGAGATAGACCAGTGCATCGCCCATTTAAGTAGATAAGCAAGCTGTAAGATCATTTGATGGAAGAACTTTCAATAAAAATTAAAATTGCCGATCGTGAATATCCCATGAAGGTTAAGCGCGTGGATGAAGAGAGGGTCAGGATGGCAGGTAAGCTCATCAACGAAAAACTTAAATCTTACAGGGAGCAGTTCGGGATTGACGACAAACAGGATCTATTGTCTATGGTAGCATTTGATTGCCTGATCGATAAAATGGCAAGCGAAGAAACACATCAGGTCATTGACCAGACCGTGTTTGAAAAAGTAGATCGTCTCAGTCAACTCGTTTCCCAGTCTATTCTTTAATTTCTTTTATTCCTTCCTGTCGTAGACCATAAAGGCTCTGGGTTATTTTCATAACTCAACTATATTTTTATGTCAATCATTGTTATCGTAATCCTGATCAGCATAGTAGCTACTATTGTGCTAAGCTTTCTGATCGGCAACCTGCTCTATAAATTCAATTCCAAGAGGAAACTGCAGGAGGCCGACGAAAAGGTCAAGCTTCTCATCAAAGAATCCGAGATCACCGCTGAAAACCTGAAAAAGGACAAAATCCTGGAGGCGAAGGAGAAAATCCTCAAAATGCGAACAGAATTTGAAGAGGAAGCCAACAAAAAGAAAAACCTCATCATCAGCAATGAGCAGAAAATCAAACAGCGCGAACAAAGCATCAGCAAAGAGCTTGAAAACCTGAAACGTAAGGAAGGCGAGCTCGATGATATCAAAACCGACCTGGCTGCCCAACTTGAGCACGTAAAAAAACGCAAGGAAGAACTCGACAAGTTCAATCAGCAAAAAATCCAGGTCCTTGAAAATATCAGCAAGCTCACCGCAGACGAAGCCCGTGAACAGCTCGTTGCTTCCTTGAAGGACGAAGCCCAGACGCGTGCCTCCAGTTACGTGAAAGATATCATGGAGCAGGCCAAGCTTACCGCCACAAAAGAGGCTAAAAAGATCGTTGTTGAGACCATTCAGCGCACGGCTACTGAACACGCCGTAGAAAATTGTGTATCTGTTTTTAACATTGAGAGCGACGATATCAAAGGTAAGATCATCGGCCGCGAGGGTCGCAATATCCGGGCACTCGAAGCCGCTACAGGGGTTGAGATTATCGTTGATGATACCCCGGAAGCCATTATCATCTCCGGATTTGATCCGGTGAGACGGGAGATTGCGCGGTTGTCGCTTCACCGCCTGGTGCAGGACGGCCGTATTCACCCTGCGCGCATCGAAGAAATTGTTGCCAAGACTTCCAAAAATATTGACGATGAAATTATCGAAATCGGGGAACGTACGGTAATCGACCTGGGCATACACGGCTTACATCCGGAGCTGGTGAGAATGGTGGGGCGTATGCGCTTCCGCTCTTCTTACGGACAAAATTTATTACAACACTCCCGTGAAGTAGCCAACCTTTGCGCCATCATGGCTGCTGAGCTCGGCCTCAATGTTAAACAGGCTAAGCGCGCCGGTTTGCTTCACGATATTGGCAAAGTGTGGCCGGAAGAATTAGAGAAGCCTCACGCCATCGTAGGCATGGAGCTCGCCATAAAATACAAGGAGCATCCTGCAATCTGCAATGCCATCGGCGCTCACCACGACGAAATAGAAATGACGGGTATCCTCTCTCCTATTGTTCAGTCATGCGACGCAATAAGTGGTGCACGCCCTGGCGCCAGACGGGAGGTGATGGAACAATACATCAAGCGCCTGAAAGAGCTCGAGGAAGTAGGCCTGAGCTTTGAAGGAGTAGAAAAATGTTACGCCATCCAGGCGGGACGTGAGCTGCGTGTTATTGTCGACGCTGAAAGGGCCACCGACGAACGCGCAGGACAATTAAGTTTTGACATCTCACAAAAGATCGAACGCGACATGCAGTATCCAGGCCAGATCAAAGTAACGGTAATACGTGAAATGAGAAGCGTGGCGTATGCGAAGTAGTTCGTCGTGAGTAGTTAGTCGTGAGTCGTGAGCAATTAAGTGCTATGTCAAGAGATCGTTTTAAACACGGTCTTTTTGAGATCAACTTATATTTTTAATTAAAGGTTGTCGTGAGGCGACCTTTTTTGTTATTATCTGAACAAGGTTAACATACGCATCACGGTAAGACCCGCAGCAACGTTATCGTATTGTGCTGCATGAACAATGTATTTGCTTCTATCAAGAAAGGTAAGTTTTATCACTTCAGCCAAAGGATTTGAAGGGTTAATGTCTTTTAGTAAGAACTTACCATTAGTCCTGTTTATTTGAAATTCGCCGGCAATAACATCTCGACCGCCTTTTTCATAAGCCCATTTATAATGGTTGTATTTCCAAAGCAATTTTTCTCCGTTCGATAATACGACGTTATAACGTTCATCTCCATACAATAAAATTGTGGCTAGAACCGCACCAGTAGAATCTATTACCTGCTGCACTTTACCATCTTTTGTTTTTATGAGCAGGAGCGTATAATGGCGTTCATTAACATTAACAGACCGTTCGACAGCCCCTTTTGTTTTCTTATTTTCTCCATAAATGAAAACGCTCGAGCCGTTGCTTATAATTTGTAAAGTGTCTTTCTTATAATAAGTATAAAGCGAACCTTGACCGCGCAATTGCGTTGCGCATAACACAATTAAAAAAAAGAAGGTTGTTTTCATATTTCCTGATATGGAATACTTTGTCTAAGCGTAAAAATTCAACCTTCTATCAATGCAATTTCTTATTCTCCCGATGGCGGTCTTTGTCGCGGCTGTCTTTCTTTTCAATATTCTTCTTCAGTGCTTCCGTCAGGTCAACGCCGGTTTGATTGGCAAGACATATTAGTACCCACAGCACATCAGCCAGTTCATCGCCGAGGTCTTTCTGTTTGTCGGATTCTTTTTCGGATTGTTCTCCATAGCGGCGTGCCATGATGCGCGCTACCTCTCCTACTTCCTCCGCCAAGATTGCTGTATTGGTAAGCTCGTTAAAATAACGGACGCCGGTGGTCTTTATCCATTTGTCTACAAGTTCTTGAGCCTCTTTGATAGTCATAAGATTTTATTTGTTTTGCAGTTCTTCAAAATCAATATCCAACACCTCGAATTTTTTCCATCCGTTAAAATCAAAATGCCACCACTCAGAGCTGTTCACCTTAAAGCCCTGTTTCTCCATCACGGCAATGATCAGGTCCCGGTTTTTCTTAATCGCCGAATCTTTTACCGGTGTGGAAGGCCATGCTGCTTTCTGAAATGAATCGTATGGCGTGGGCATTTTCAATTCTTCGCCTGTTTGTATGTTGATCAATGTCATGTCGATAGCGCAACCGCGATTGTGGCGCGATCCCCTGTAGGGCGACGCAACGTATGTCGTGTCATGATACACTTCGTAAAATTTTACTGTCGCTTTGTACGGACGATAAGCATCAAATATTTTAATACCAAGTCCCATGATCTTTAATTCGGCCTGGATTTTTTTCAAGGCCTCAGCAACAGGTTTCCTCGCGTAGGCTTTGGCAAGCGTGTATATTTTTTGTCCGGTGAAATTGTTTGTTGTAGCGTAGCGGATGTCCAGCACAACACCCGGAATAAATTCTTCAAGGTCGATCAGCTCTTTCTCAGGGTTGATTTTTACACTTGCTTTGTATTGATCAAGACCCGTAGGCGTAAGACCGTATTTGTATTGTTGCGCATGAAGCCGAAGCGTGGCGAACACGCATGATACGACCATCAGGAACGCTATACTATGACCTGATTTTTTTAAGACATCAAATTTTAGTCGTGAGCACATTGTTTATTTCCAATTAACTTTTAACTGATAACCATTAACTTACTAGACTTAACTTCTCATCATAGATCGCATAATTTTCATCATCGAAGCAACAGAATATCACCCGAAGGGATGGCCTAGATATCAGGAATTCTTTTACTTCGTTCACAGCTATTCCCGCCGCTTCCTTTTTTGGAAAGCCGTAAATCCCGGTACTGATGTTCGGGAAAGCAATGGTGTGGCAATTATTTTCAATTCCCCTCAGCAGGCTGTTTCGATAAGCGTTCGCTAACAATTCCCGCTCACGGTTGACGCCGCCCTTCCACACCGGCCCAACAGTATGAATAACATATTTTGCCTTTAGCTTTCCGCCGTGCGTCACAACTGCTTCACCGGTTTTGCATCCACCTTGTTTGTCTCTGATCTGAATGCATTCTTCCAAAATTGTTGGCCCTCCTGCACGGTGGATAGCGCCATCAACGCCGCCTCCACCGAGCAAACTGCTGTTCGCTGCATTCACAATGGCGTCGACTTCGAGTTTCGTGATATCACCCTGAATGAGTTCGATCTGGCTCATATCTTGTTCTTTGTATCGATAATGATCGTTACCGGCCCGTCGTTTATCAAGCTGACTTTCATATCAGCGCCAAACACTCCGGTTTGAATTGGTTTTTCCAGGCAGATCCCAAGCTCATGTACAAACTTCTCATACAGCGGAATAGCGATATCAGGTTTTGCGGCTTTCAGGTAGGAAGGCCTGTTGCCTTTTTTTGTACTGGCATGAAGCGTGAATTGGCTCACGACGATGATGTCTCCGCCATCTTCTTTGACGCTTACATTCATCACACCCTCGGCATCATTAAAGATACGAAGGTTTACGACTTTGCTGGCGAGCCATGTGATATCCTCATCATTGTCGGCGTCCTCAATACCAATCAGCACGACAACACCTTTGTTAATCTTGGCTTTTATCTTCTGATCAATCTCAACAGAAGCGTGTGTGGTACGTTGGATGACGGCAAGCATGGGATAAAGTTAACAGTTAATTGTTAACAGTTAATTGGGTAGAGCATGGCGACTCTCGAGTTATTGCGCAAGAACTGGAGGTTAAAACGAACCCGAAACGTAAACTTTGAACTTGAAACTTTGAACTAACCTTAAACTTCAAACCTCAAATTTCAAACTAACCTAATACGCCCTCACCAGTTTCCCCTGCATGTAATTCACATACGAGCGGTTCGCCACTTTCATCCCCCCCGGTGTGGGGAAATTGCCGGTGAAGTACCAGTCGCCTGAATGATGTGGGATAGCTTTATGAAGATTTTCTACCGTCTGGAAAACGACCTCTACATCTGCTCTCATGTCTGCAGGACGAACGATTTCAGCGATTTTAGCTGAGATCTCATCGTCAGTAAATTGTGCGTACAGTAGCTTGACAAAATTCTCAGGGTGTTCGCCGGTATAGTGAAGGCATTTTTCATACACCTCATCCAGCAAATATTCTTTGCCATGATCTTTTAGCAACGCGGTCACGGCACGGAACGCAACAAAATCGCCCATGCGGCTCATGTCAATGCCATAGCAATCTGGAAAGCGTATTTGTGGAGCAGAAGAAACGACAACAACTTTTTTAGGATGGAGACGATCGAGCATCTTCAAAATACTTTTCTCCAGGGTCGTACCACGTACAATCGAGTCGTCAATGACAACGAGCGTGTCGGTTTCTTTTTTAATGACTTCGTAAGTGGTGTCATATACATGCGACACCAGTTCATCGCGGTGTTCGTCGTCTGTAATAAACGTACGAAGCTTCACGTCCTTCACAACAATTTTCTCAATTCGCGGGCGGAAAGAGAGGATGTCATCAAACGAATCGACAGAAGGCTTGCCATCGACAATAATATCTTTTTGTTTGCTGATCAGATAATCCTCAATACCCGCCATCATGCCGTAGAAAGCAGTCTCGGCGGTGTTGGGAATGTATGAAAATACGGTATTCTTCAAATCAAAGTTAATCGCACGCAAAACCTGGGGAACAAGTAATCTTCCGAGCTGCTTACGCTCCTTGTAGATATCGGGATCATTGCCGCGCGAGAAATAAATCCGCTCAAAACTGCACGATGTTTTTTTGAGTGCTTTAATGATCGGATATTGTGCATAATCGCCACTCTTTGTAATGATGAGTGCATGACCAGGATCGATTTCTTCTATTTGGTTGTAATCGATATTAAAAGCCGTTTTAATCGCAGGCTTTTCAGATGCAACCACCACAATCTCGTCGTCGGCGTAATAATATGCAGGACGAATTCCTGAAGGATCGCGCACAACGAAAGCAGAACCCGAACCGATCATGCCGGCCATTGTATAACCGCCGTCAAAATCCTTGCATGCGCGCCTCAGCATGCGCTGAAGATCGATTTCATTTTCGATGATTTCGGATACCTCTGCGTTTGAAAATTTGTCCTTATATTTTTCGAATAAGCCTTGCACTTCTTCATCAAGGAAGTGCCCGATTTTTTCCATGACGGTAACGGTGTCGACTTTTTCCTTCGGGTGTTGACCAAGGTCAACCAGGATATCGAACAACTCGTCTACATTGGTCATATTGAAATTTCCGGCCATAACCAGGTTACGGCTGCGCCAGTTATTCTGACGGAGAAAAGGGTGAACGTTCTCAATATTATTGACACCGTGCGTTCCATAACGTAAATGTCCGAGCCAAAGCTCACCTGAGAATGCTACATTTTGTTTTAACCACTTCTCGTTCCGGAATTTATCCTTCCCTTCTTTCTGGGCGCGCTTATATTTTTTGCTGATCTTTTTGAAAAGGTGTGCAATCGGCTGGGGTTTGATTGACCTGTAACGGCTGATGTACCGATGGCCTGGCTCCACATCGATCTTGATGTTGGCGATTCCGGCCCCATCCTGCCCGCGGTTGTGCTGCTTTTCCATCAGGATGTACATCTTGTTCATGGCGTACGTAGGGCCATATTTTTCGATGTAATACGAGAGGGGTTTTCGCAGGCGGATCATTGCAATTCCGCATTCATGAAGAATCTGGTCACTCATGTTGTCTAGTTAACAATTTCCACCGGTCTGAATTAAAAGACTCTAAAGCACAAAGTTAATTTTATTAATCCATCCCATCAACAATCCGGGCAGGAAGAACAAAATCAATATGATGATAACCAAAATGAGGCCGAAAAGATTTTCAAACGTAAGATTATTCTGTTTTGGCAACGATTGTCCTGATCTCAGGAAGGCGAAATATGGTATCCGGAGATAAAAAAAGAGCGAAACAACGGTGTTTAGCAATCCAAAAAGCAATAATAAAAGCAAAACAATCTTACCGGATTGGGTGTAAGCTTCCCAAAGTGACGAAAAAACAAACAGCTTGGCGGTAAAGCCAGCCGTGGGCGGAAGACCCGTAAGGGAAATAAATCCAACAAAAATAAGGACTGACGGCCAGATAAAATTTTTACCTGCTCCGGCAAAATCTTCGATTGTGTTGATGGATACGCGCTCAAAATAATTCAGGCAAAAGAAAACGAGAAAATTTGCCACTGTGTAAACACTGGCGTAAAATAGCATAAACGTTACTCCTTGCTGTAAATGGCTGGCGATACCGACCAATAAAAAACCGGATTGGGCGATAGAAGAATAGGCCATCATCCGCTTTGGGCTCTTTTGCTTTAATGCAGAAAAATTTCCGACCGCAAGGCTCAACCCCGAGGCAATGCAGATAATGATGTACCAGTCGTACATATGCCCGAAAATATTCACGGCTGTTAAAAATTTTGTGAGTACCCCGAGGCCGGCCAATTTAGGAACGACAGAAAAAAAGGCTATGACGGGTGTTGTCGAAGCTTCATAAACATCAGGCAGCCACGGGTGCATGGGCACTGCCGCCATTTTATAAAAGAATCCAGCCAGGACCATGAGGGTCGCCGTAAACATCAGCGGTGTATTTTTCGTAGCCAGTTCACTTAAAAACGATGGAGAATAAAAATCGAGGGTGCCTGTCATTCCATAGAGAATGGAAATGCCGTAGAGCATGATCGCAGAGGCAACTGCGCCGTACAGAAAATATTTTAAGCTGCCCTCCGCTCCTTTTTTTGTAAAGGAAAAACCCGTTAAAACATACGATGGAATCGATATGAGCTCCAGCGACAGAAAGATCATTGCGAAATTTATGCTCATCACCAGCAGGTGAGCGCCAAGCACAATGGCGATGATCAATGCGTAATATTCAGAAATATACTTTTGACGATTCGCACTCCGCCAGGTCATCAACACGGTAAAGAGGCCTGAAATATCAATCAGTATTTGCAAGTATGCCGAAAAGTCATCGCTGCGCAGCATATCACCGAAAAGTTTTGCCGGCAGCGCATGTCCGCTCCATTTCAGCACAACAATGCCGAGAGACGACGCGAATATCAACAGGCAGAATAAATGAAAGGGAAACGTCTTCTCACTTTTCCGGTAAAGCATACCCAGCATTAAAACGAAAAGAATAGAAGCACTTAAAATTAATTCAGGAATAAAAAATGGCAAGCTTTTTTGAATGATCGTTAACTTCTCCGTTAATCCTGTTTCCATGATCAGCGATTTACGGTTGCATGGATTTGTGTTCCATTTTCCATCACCATATCAACAAACTGTTTTGCGTAAGGTGTGATCACATTCAATAACAGCTGCGGAAAGATTCCGAGCAAAACAGCGGCCAGTACAAGGGGTATGAGCATCGTATACTCTCTGCGGTCAAGGTCTGTCAACGAGCTTTCTGTAATCGTTCCCCGTAAGCTTAATGCGCCGAAGAACATCCGTTGTATTGTCCATAAATAATAGGCAGCTCCGAGTATAAGTCCGATGGTCGCAACAATGGCAAGGCTTTCATGTATCAAACCATTTACGCTGTTGGATTTAAAGGCACCCAGGAAAACCAGGATTTCGGCAATGAATCCGGAGAATCCGGGCAACCCAAGCGAGGCAAAAAATCCAATGAGCACAACACCGAAAAATACCGGCATCTTTGAAGCGAGTCCGGAATAGTTTGTGATCATTCGGTCAGCCGTACGATCGTATAAAACGCCGGCGATAAGAAACAGCATTGCCGAAATAATGCCGTGGCTTACCATCTGATAGATCGCACCCGACACGCCTTCTATCGTAACCGATGAAAGGCCCAGCAGCACAAATCCCATATGCGAAACAGACGAGTATGCGATCAGGCGTTTCAGATCTTTGCTTGCCATCGCATTCAATGCGCCATAGATAATGGAGACTACACCAATCAATCCGATCAGCCACGCGAAACTCATCGCCGCCTCCGGAAAGATAGGGAAGGCGATACGGATCAATCCATACGCGCCGACTTTTAAAAGTAAAGCAGCAAGAATCACAGACACCGGGGTAGGTGCCTCCACGTGTGCGTCCGGAAGCCATGTATGCACCGGCACCATCGGAAGTTTTATTCCAAAGCCTATCAACAGTAGCAGGAACGCCCACTCCCGCGCATTATAAGGGCCGACAAGCCATGCGTGCTTCGGGTCAAAGACGGAGTTTGTGATGAAGTTGCCAGGATCGGCCATGTACATCAGGTTAAATGAGTGCACCAAATGGTTGGAGGCACCTGGATTTTTTACCGAGATGTATAATCCGATCATGGCGATCAGAATGAAAATCGAACCGAGGAGTGTATATAAAAAGAATTTTATAGAGGCATATTCCCGTCGCGCACCTCCCCATATTCCGATGAGAAAGAACATCGGCAACAACATGAATTCGAAAAAAAGATAAAAGAGAAGGAAGTCCAGGGCAACAAAACTTCCGATAATAGCACTGTTTAATATGAGCAACAAAATGTAGTAGCCCTTCACACTGGCACTGATGGTGCGCGAAGAGATGGTGGCGATTAGCATGACCGGCACAGTCAAGGCAACCAGCGGTAAATTCAATCCGTCAAGTCCTATAAAATATTCAGCTTTGAGCACGCCCCACGATCCAAGATCAAGGGTCATCCAGTTTTGCTTTTCGATAAATTGAAGGGATGTGCCGGCGTTATATTCCGACAAAATAAAACCCAGCCATACCAGTTGAAGGATGCAGGCCGCCAGCGAAAGATTATAGAATGTTCCTCTGGCATTTGCAGGAATAAATAATCCGATTAATGCAGCGAAAAGCGGGGTGAAGATTAATAATGATACCAGGTAATCGTGCATTCCGTATTTTGTTCTTCAGGTTACCCTGATGTTCGCCTTAAGTTGCCCGCGAATTATGATTCACAAAACCCAAACCAATACAGGGTCATTTAAGCATCCAAATTAAAAAAATAATGATTGCCAAAACTGTCCAAAAAATATAAAGTTGGATTTTTCCGTTTTGGAACGACCGTGTAAAAGCTCCTAAGCCTCCAGCCAATCGTGCCATCCCGTTTACGCTGCCATCTACAATAAATTGGTCTACCCAACCGATAATGTGGGCCAGTGTTACTTGAAAATATGCCCCGGCATGGATAATGCCGTCGATCCATTTCCGGTCGATTTTTTCGGCAAGTGTCGAAATCTTTCGAGCAGGCTTTGAAATCACCATCTCGAAGATCCGGTCTACATAATAAGATTCTGCGATCCACCGCCTGATCATCGTATCGCTTGTCACCAGCCTCCCGGACCTGAAATAAAAAACAGAAAGCACAAACGCCAGTAGGACCCAGCACGCCGAAAGAACAGTAATGAACGATATATGTACGGTAGCAACTTGGCTTATCCTATCAGAAAGCCATCCAGAAAAATCCAACGGATTAATAGAAACAACAAACCACATCGAGCATATTGAAAGCAAAATCATGGGAACGCGCATCACCACAGGCACTTCGTCGATGACAACAGGTGACCCTATCATTTCATTCAGATGACTGTCACGCAGAAACACGAACCAGACCATACGGAAAGTATACACCATCGTTAAAAAGGGTATGATAAAAGCGATAGCCACGATGATGATTCGCCAGGAAAGCCCGTCGCTTCCCCATGACCACACACCCATCAGGATAGCATCCTTCGAGAGAAACCCGGAAAATAAAGGAAGGCCGGATAACGCTGCACCACAAATCGCAAAGGTGGTAAACGTTACCGGCAATTGTTTTCTCAGGGCACCGGAATTCCGGATGTCTTGTGCATCGAAATGTTTGTGCGTCTGTTGCTCTACCTGGTGCAACGCATGGATCACGCCACCGGCACACAGAAATAATCCAGCTTTAAAGAATGCGTGTGCAACAAGATGTAACATCGCGGCATCCGGCGCGCCGGTGCCTACCGCCAGTACCATGAGGCCGAGCTGCGAGATCGTTGAATACGCTAATATTTTTTTTATATCAAACTGTACGGTCGCGGAAATAGCGGCCATCAGAGAAGTGACAGCACCGGTAACAGCCACAACATTCAAGGCTTCCGGTGTGAACAGAAAGAAAAATCTGACCAGCAAAAAAACACCCGCAGCCACCATGGTTGCCGCGTGAATCAGGGCGGACGCCGGAGTAGGACCTTCCATCGCATCGGGTAGCCATGTGAGTAACGGAAACTGGGCAGACTTGCCAACCACGCCGCAGAAAAGACAAAGTGATGCGGCGGTATGCCAGGTCAGCGCTTCAGTATGTGCCAGTGCGCTAATGGAAAATGAAGTTGAGTTGGCCCAAACGATCATCAACCCAATAAGAAAGCCTGCATCACCTATCCTGTTAAAAATAAATGCTTTTTTAGCCGCTGCGCCCGCAGCAGGTTTGTCTGCCCAATGTCCAATAAGGATGTATGACGAAAAACCTACCAGTTCCCAGAAAACGAAAATCATCAGCAGATTGTCGGATAGTATAATACCCAGCATGGAGAATGTGAAGAACCCAAGTACGGCAAAATACCTGCGGATATTCTTGTCGCCGGCCATGTACCCGGCAGAATAAAAATGAACGAGGAAAGAAATAATAGTTACCACCGGCAACATGATAACGGACTGATCATTCAACTCCACGCCTGCGGAAAAATGAAATTCTCCGAGACTGAACCATTCAAAAGGAATATAGTAAGGCGTATGATTATTAAATAATGAAATGAATACGAGTACAGATGCCACCGCGCTCAAAAGGAGGAGCAGTGGCGCGATGAAGGTTGCAATCCATGCATAACGTTGACGTATCAGGCCGGTAATTACACACGAAGCCAACGGAAGAAACAATGCCACGGCGATGCAATTGTTGATCCACGAATGTGTTGTGCTGTTCAAGGATTCAATCTTTAAGTTCTGTGATCTGATCGGGCACGGAAGTCTGATAGTATTGGTAAATGCGCAAAACAATCGCCAGGCCAACGGCAGCTTCACAAACCGCGATAATAATAACGAATAATGCAAAGAACTGACCGTGAAAGCGCCCGGGGTGTAGTACGTTAAAAGCAATCAGGTTAAGATTGCTGGCGTTCAGCATGAGTTCAATTCCCAGCAATACAACAATGGCGTTCCGTTTTATAATAACGATCATCAGGCCGACTGAAAAAAGCAGCGCGCTAAGGTATAATATATGTTCAACAGGAAACATGCTAGCTTTTTGGTTTTATGAATGAGGCCGTTACAGCCGATCCGATCAACGCTATCAGCAGCAGTATTCCCGCAATCTCAAACGGCAAAACGAAATCGCTCATCAGCAAAATGCCGATCGACTGAATTGTATTTTCTGATGCCTGACCGGTTGGCTGGCTTGCTGCAAATCCCCTTCTGGAAAAAAGGACAATGAAGAAGGAGAAACAAAACACGCCGACGATCAAACCGGCAAACCAATTCTTGTTCGTAACACACAAAGGCTTTCCTGATATTCTGGAGGTAAGCATAATTCCGAAAATAATCAAAACCAAAATACCGCCGGCGTAAACAATGATCTGTGTTACCGCTATAAACTCAGCAAAAGCGAGAACATAAATTGCGGCAATAGAGACCAGGCAAACAAGCAAATACAATGCGCCATAAAAGACATTCCTGACAAAGAGAATGCTTACCGCTGAAAGTGCAGCAACTGCTTCAAAAAAATAGAATAGAAAAGAAGTCAGGTTCATGTTGTTGACGATGGCGGGCCAGGTGGTTTCATCTTCGGTTTAAAAACGGGCTTAGGTTTCGGCGCGTCGGATGTTTCTTCTTTCTTCCCTTCGGATACGGGTTGTTTCGGCGCAGCAACTTTGTTCTTTTGGTATTCTTCCAGTTCTTTTTTCTTTGCCTGTATTTCGCCTTCTGTCATTTCGCCGAAAACAAAGTTATGTTCGCGTATATCGTACGTGCTGAAGTCGTAAACCTTTGTCATGGTAAGGCACTCTGTTGGACAAACGGTTGTGCACAGGCCACAAAAGCAGCATTTCCCCATGTCGATGTCAAATTTGGCCGCGTAGATTCTTTTGGACGTGCCATCGGATGTCTTGCCAAACTCTTCTATTGCCTTGATCGGCTCAATTTCAATACAATCAACGGGGCAAATTTTTGCGCACTTGTCGCACACGATGCAATCGTCAATTTCATTGTGTAACCGATAGCGTCCTGTATCGGGTATCGGTTGCATCTCATAGGGATACTGAATGGTATTGATGCCGCTGGTCTGATTAAAATAATCATTACTTGTTATCGCCTTCGTTTTGCGGCTTTTTAGTGCCTTGAACAAATGCGATAGTGTAATTTTCAATCCCACCATCAGCGAACGCGAGGATGACGCAATATTCTTCCAATATGATTTTTCACCTGCCATGTTGCAGAAACAAAAATAGGACAGAAATAATTGATTGAAAGAATTAAGATCGGAATTAACGTTGAGAGGGCCGTACGTCAGGCCTTTGGCAAGGTAAACCAGAATGTGCTACCAGCTCCTTCGGTACTTTCGACCCATATTTTGCCTCCATTCTTCTCTACAAATTCCTTGCAAAGGATGAGACCCAGGCCGGTTCCTTTTTCGTTGGCTGTGCCCCTGGTAGTATAGGGCGCTGTCTTGTCGAAAAGTATTTTCAATACGTCAGGATTCATGCCTATGCCATTGTCTTTGACTGAGAAAACCCACTGAGGTCCTCGTTCTTCGGCAGCGATCGTCACAATTCCGCCATCGTTGGTGAATTTAATGGCGTTGGTCATGAGGTTACGGATCACCAGGTTGGTGGTGTTTGAATCAGCGAACCCGATGGCTCCTTCCGGAACATCGTTTATCAGCTTGATCTGTTTATCCTGTATCGAACCCAGTAATTGGATGTTCTCATCTACAATTTTATGCAGGTCAATTTTTGCGGCATGGAGATTCAGCTTATCCATTTTCAGCAACGTCCAGTCAAGCAAATTATTTAAAAGCGTGCGGGTGTGGTTGAAACGGGCTTTAAGTTCCTGCACGTGTTTGGGCATGTCTTCTGCGCTGACGGCGCCTTTGTCCATGAGATTTAGCATACCTGCCAGCGCATTGATAGGCGAGCGCAGGTCGTGGGAAATTATCGAAAAGAATTTATCCTTAACCTGGTTGAGTCGTTCGAGCTCTTCGCTGCGCTTCTCCATTTCCTCCTGGTGTCTGAGCAGCAGCATATTGATCTGCCTTCTGCGCCGTCCGCTGCGATAAACTGTCACCAGCAGGATTGCGCTCAACGCCATAACGACGACGAGAATGTTGCGGACAAACTCCTGTTTTTTAAGTTCATCTTCCTGGGCGCTCTGACGCTGGCTTAGTGCCGCAATCTGGCTGTCTTTTGATTCTGTCTCAAAGCGGACCTGATCTTTGAGGAGTTTTTCCTGCGTTTCCTGGCTGAACAGGGAATCTTCTAACTGTTTATATTGCTGAAAGTAATGTAACGCTTTTTTATACTCACCTTTCATTTCCAGCAGCGACGATAACGTATTGTAACACTGTATTTCCAATACCCTTGCGTTAATGCTCTGTGCTAAGGCAGCTCCTTTTTCCATTAACTTTTGAGCCTCATCGTATTTCTTCTGCTTCATATAGACAAGACCCCTTCCCAGTGCTACTTCGGCAATGCCAAAACTATTGCCTGTGGTAACATAGAAAGACGAAGCCGAATCATAATATGCAAGCGCACTGGCATAATCGCCTTTATTTAAAAAAACATTAGCGATCTTTGCCTGCGTTCTGGGCTGCAGAATATATTCCTTTTGTTCCTTTGTCATTTTCAAGGACAGTAGTAAAGAATTTAAGGCGGCATCAAATTCTCCCTGCCGTAACAAAACGTCGCCAATCTCATCGTCTGCATACGCAACGCCGATATAGTCTTTGATCCGGATGCTTATTTTTTTGGAGAGGTTCAAATGATTCAATGCTCTATCGTACTGCCCAAGCTCCTTGAAGACACGTCCGACATTATGAAGTGTTACGGTCATCCGCAAAGAGTCTTTCATAGCCTTTGCCATCTGGTAGCTCGTTGTGAAATAAAAATAAGCTTCGTCGTACTCGCCCAGATCATAATAATCGTCGGCCACATTATTATAGTCTCGCGAAATAAAGGAACTGTCGTTAGCAGCCAGGCTGAGTTGAAGTGCCTGGTTATCATATTTTAGCGCAGTGGTATAATCGCCTGAGATCGTGTAGAGCGACCCGATATTTTCATTTGCTTTTATTTTGCCGCGAACAAGATTTTTTTCATTTGCCAGTTTCAACGCTTCTTCGGAATATTCTTTGCTCTTGGAGAAGGTTACAAACTGATATTGTTGTGATAAATTAATGAGGACATCAACCCTGACAGAGTCGGGTAAATCTTTTTTCAGTTCCCGCTCCAGGCTCTCAATGGTATTTTGTGCCTCGGCGCATGTACACGCGATGATGAGGAAAATCAAAAAGAAGAAAGCGGCTCTCACAGGTTTATACGGTAAAAATTAATCTCCAAAATCCACATATTATTATCAAAACTAATGCAGCGGGGGTTAAATACTTCCATCCTAATCCCATCAATTGATCCACCCGAAGGCGAGGGTAAGTCCATCGAACCCACATCTGCATGGCTACAAAGAATAAAGACTTACTTAGCAACCAAAAAATTCCCCACAGGGAAGAGGCCAATGAACCTGGAGCACCGCTGGTCCATTCTGCCATTCGCACAAAACCGATATTTGGTAATGGAGTATTCCAGCTTCCAAAAAATAATATTGCCCCTAATATACTGACTAAAAGCATCATTCCATACTCAGCAAGCATGATTACGGCCCACCGGAAACCTGAGTACTCCGTTTGGAAACCGGCCACCAGCTCTGATTCTGCTTCGGGTAAGTCAAATGGCGCCCTGTTACATTCGGCCAGCGAAGCAATAAAGAATATGATCCAGGCAAGAAACAGCCAGGGTGTTCTAAAAATGTTCCAACTCAGGAAACCTCCCGCATTCGTTACATTTATCCCCCATGACTTTATTCCAAGAAGATACTGAGGTTCGGACGACCACATACTTTGCTGATAGGAGATCGCCTGAAGATCGAGGGTTTGACATACCATGCAAACGCATAATACCGAAAGCCCTAACGGGACTTCATAGGAGATAATTTGCGCGGCCGAACGCATAGCCCCCAGCATGCTGTACTTGTTACTTGAACTCCACCCCGCTATGATGACACCAAGAACGTCAAGTGCTACAATCGCCAGCAGAAAAAAAACACCTGAAACGACAGTCGAGCCCGGCCAGGCAGGGGCTAATGGCAAGACGGAAAATCCCGCAAAAACCGCCGTAAAAATGATGATGGGTGCTATTTTAAATAACGATGCCTCCGCCCGGGCAGGGACAATGTCTTCTTTCTGAATAAGTTTCAGAAGGTCTGCAACGGTTTGTGCTATGCCGTAATATCCCGCTTCCATTGGCCCCAGCCTATCCTGTATAAAGGCTGATATCTTCCGTTCCGCATAGACGGCAATAATGGTGTATAACAGCAGAAAGGGCAGAATGAAGATCAGCGTTGTCAATGGCCAATAGTATTAAAAAGGACTCTAAGATGGATATTTTATCGACTACTAATTTGGGAATTTCGACAAAAAAGTTACATCGGGTTCAGTTCCAGAGGGGGTGCTCCTCCAGGCGAACCACCTCTTCAAAGAAAATGCGTGTGGAAGCCTCAAACGATTCTGTGTAATCGGAGACAAAAAAGTCGCGTCTGACCCCTGATGAGCCCTCATTTAATAATCGATGCTGCTCCAGATAACTTTTCAATGTCAACGCCACCACTTCAGATGAATCCAGGATAGGCATTTTACCACCATAAAATTCACCAATCTCCTTTTTTATCAAAGGATAATGTGTGCAGGCCAATATCAAGGCTTCAATGTTTTGCAGTTCAGGATCTGCCAGGTATTTCGCAATGATCTCGTGGCTGATTTGATTATTAAAAAAACCCTCCTCAATCATCGGCACCAGTAATGGAGCAGCGAGCGGCTGGAGGGTGATGTTCTTACCCGATGCTTCGATCTTACGCGCATACACACCGGATTGGACGGTGCGCTTTGTTCCAATAAGCCCCACTTTTCGAGAAGGAAACTGACTGACAACGAGGTCGACCATCGGGTCTATTACGTTGATGATTTGAACATTTTTATTCAGGTATTCTTTCAGTAGTTCATCCGCTGCCGAGCTCGCGGAATTACAGGCGATAACAATCACCTTGCATCCCTTCTTCATCAGCACATCTGCAATTTTAATAGAGTATGCCTGGATGGCCGCTTCGGATTTATCTCCATACGGAAGATGGGCCGTGTCTCCGAAATAGACCATGTTTTCATGTGGCAAGAGCTTCTTAATTGCATGAGCCACCGTGAGTCCGCCAATGCCGCTATCGAAGATGCCTATGGGTTGTGATGGTGAAAGTTTCATGGGGACAAGTTAGTAAAGCAAAAAGCATAAGGCAAAAAGCGCGCTTTATGCTTTTTGCTTTCTGCTTTTTTCTACACCAGGTACTCAAACAAATTCTCGTTCTGATTTACCAGTGTATAATTCAGCTTTCGCTCATCCATGCGCTGGATGAGGGATTCGAACTCCTCTTTTGACTTCACTTCAATGCCGATCAGTGCGGGGCCTGTTTCTTTGTTATTCTTTTGGATAAACTCAAAACGAACGATGTCGTCATTGGGGCCGAGAATATCGTTTACAAATTCCTTCAACGCACCGGGTCGCTGCGCAAAACGGACGATAAAATAATGCTTGAGACCTTCATATAATAAAGAGCGTTCTTTGATCTCCTGCATTCGGTCGATGTCGTTGTTGCCACCGCTGACGATGCAGACAACTTTCTTGCCTTTTAACTTACCGGCATATTGCTCGAGTGCTGCGATAGAAAGTGCGCCCGCCGGTTCAGCTACGATAGCATCTTCGTTGTAAAGCTGAAGAATAGTGGTGCTGACTTTGCCCTCCGGCACGAGCAGCATATCCGTCAATACATCTTTACAAAGCTCAAAGGTGAGGTCTCCCACTTTTTTCACGGAGGCGCCGTCAACAAAGCGTTGAATTTTTTCCAATACGACAGGCTTGCCGGCTTTCAATGCCTCTTTCATGGAAGGCGCGCCAGTGGGCTCAACGCCTATTATTTTTGTTTTGGGTGAATGCGTTTTAAAATATTGCCCCACCCCTGCGCAAAGTCCGCCGCCGCCGATTGGAATGAAGATGAAGTCGATGTCCGAAAGCTCGTCTACAATTTCTTTGCCGACGGTCCCCTGCCCTTCAATTACTTTTATATGGTCGAATGGTGGAATGAAAACCATGTTGTTGGCATGGGTATATTCAAGAGCATGCGATTGACATTCATCAAATGTATCGCCGATCAATATAATCTCGATGTTTGCGCCGCCGAACATTTTAACCTGGTTGATCTTTTGCTTCGGCGTTATCGCCGGCATGTAAATGATACCTTTTATGCCAAGACGATGGCAGGCAAAGGCCACGCCTTGAGCATGATTGCCAGCGCTTGCACACACGACGCCGCGTTTGCGTTGTTCTTCCGTCAAACTTTGGATAAGATTATACGCACCCCGCAATTTATACGATCGCACAACCTGAAGATCTTCCCGTTTCAGGTAGATCTTTGCATCAAATTTTTCAGAGAGCTTCCGATGAAATTGGAGTGGAGTCTTAAGAACTATTCCCTTCAGTGTTTCAGCAGCAGCGTCGATGTTAAGTATCATGTTAGTCGTTAGTAATTAGTCCTTAGTAATTAGTCTTTCGCCATCGATGTGCGATTTTAGAGGTACGATTTTTAGCGGAACTTTGAACTTTGAACCTTGAACTCGGAACGACTTCAAACTTCAAATCTCAAACTTCAACCTATTTTTTTACATGCAACAATAATCCCCGTAGCCCAAACCATTTTTGTGAGTGACAAATCTTTTCTATTCTCCAAATCACTTATTAGTTTCGTCGCCTTCAGATCATGGCCTTCGGGCCAGTTCGGCTGTGGCAGCATGTCGTCAATAATGTAGAGTCCGCCTTTTGTTAACATCGCCAATGCTTCATCCAGCATCAGGTACTTTCCATGCCATGTGTCGGCAAAGATGTAGTCGAATTGATGCTTCTTGTTTTGTTCGATCCATTCACCTCCGTCGCTACAAACAAGATGCAGACGTTTATCGTTTCCCAAAAAAGACCTGGCAATTTTTTGAAGGACCTGATCATTGTCAACGGAAACAAGCGTTGCCGCTTCGTCCATTCCTTCCAGGATCCACGATGTTGAAAGCCCGGTGCCGGTACCAAGCTCCAGAAACTTTCCACCCGGCTTGGACTGCGCCAAGGTTTTCAGGAACGAACACGTAAGCACATCAGACGCCATGGTAAAGCCAGATGATTTTGTTGCCGCATCGATTAAATGATAGGCTTTTGGGAAGGGTTGGGTGATTTCTTCATTCATGTGATGTTGGAGGAGTTAGGAGTTTAGTAGTTAGTAGTTAGTCATTAGTAGTTAGTCCCTATTTTGTTCAAAGGCCTCATCCCAAACCGTTCAAAAGTCCCTCTCCTTTGGAGAGGGATTTAGGGTGAGGCCGTATTAGTCGCACCTCTTTTCTTCATACTTGCAGCTTCTCCCTCATCAACGTTCGGAAGTATTGAAAGGGATAAAAAGAAAATGTGCAGACGCTTACACATCTGCACATTTGCATATTGGCTAATTTGACCAATTATTAATTGATCATGCTCGCTTCAACGGTAGCTTTCTCAGGTCGGAGGCTGCGTACGGCAGCGCCGGCTTGCCAGAGTTCGCTTTCGCGAAGTTCTTTCAGCTCTTGTGCTAATTTTTCACGGTAGTCAGGCTTGCTGCAGGTTTCGATGGTACGTCTTGCTTCAGCTCCAGTTTCTACGCTTTCGTATAATTCTTTGAACACGGGAAGTGTTGCCGCTTTAAATTTCTTTTTCCAATCCAGCGCACCGCGTTGCGCTGTCGTAGAGCAGTTCGCGTACATCCAGTCCATTCCGTTCTCAGCCACCAATGGCATCAGCGATTGTGTTAATTCTTCTACTGTTTCGTTGAAGGCTTCAGAAGGTGTGTGGCCTTTGGAGCGCAACACTTCGTATTGTGCTTCGAAAATACCGGCGATAGCACCCATTAAGGTACCACGTTCACCCGTTAAGTCCGAGTAAACCTCTTTTCTGAAATCTGTCTCGAACAAATAACCCGCACCTACACCGATTCCCAAAGCAATCGCCTTGTTCTTCGCTTGTCCGGTAGCATCCTGGAATACAGCGTAGCTGGCGTTGATACCTTTCCCTTGAAGAAATAATCTGCGTACAGAAGTCCCCGAGCCTTTTGGAGCAGCGAGGATCACGTCAACATCACTGGTAGGGACGATACCTGTTTGATCTTTGAAGGTAATACCGAAACCGTGTGAGAAGTATAATGTTTTACCTTTTGTAATATGTGGCTTAATGGTAGGCCACAGTTCGATCTGACCAGCATCAGAAAGAAGGAATTGAATGATTGTTCCTTTCTTTGCTGCTTCCTCGATCTCGAACAATGTCTGTCCGGGAACCCAGCCGTGTTCAACTGCTTTGTTCCAGGTCTTAGAGCCTTTACGTTGACCTACGATTACATTGAATCCATTGTCGCGCAGGTTAAGTGCTTGTGCGGGACCTTGCACGCCGTATCCGATGATTGCGATAGTTTCATTTTTCAGGACATTCAAAGCTTTGTCCATAGGAAATTCTTCCCTGGTCACTACTTCTTCTACTACGCCTCCAAAATTGATCTTTGCCATTTTATTAAGTGTTTAGTTGTTACATTTTTTAGTCTTTAGTCCTTAGTAGTTAGTAGTTAGTCTAGTTACTAAAGACTAAAGACTAATTACTAAAGACACTCAAGCAACTTGCTTATTATTGTTCCGTTCGCTTAGCGCAAAATATTGTTCACTTCCTTCCGAGTAGTTCGCGTACTCTACCTCCACAATTTTTTCGAGCTGATGTTTAACTTTTTCCATCATGTCGGTTGTCGTATAAAGTAAAAGTATAGCGCGGCCTTTTCTAAAGTCGCCCTCGTCTTCCAGGGCCACCAAGCGTTTAATGCGGACGCGTCTGCGATTTAATATATTGACTATCCTGTTCAAAATTGAAAAGTTATTGTCGGATAGTATTTCTAATGTGAAGTCTTGTTTCATTCGCCAGTCCTTAGTCGTTAGTCCTTAGTACGTTGTGATCTATAATAGTTTTTAACTTCTGACTTTACTCATATCATTAACTTGTTCCTTCAGTTTACTATTAACGGGTAACTTATTTCCCCGGTGGCTCAAGCAGGATATCTGCAACTCCCGCCCCTGCCGGCACCATCGGGAATACATTATCTTCTTTTCCGACAACTACTTCGAGGAAATAAGGCCCCTGAGCATCCAGCATTTTTTTCAACGCATCCTTAAGGTCTTCGCGCTTCTCCACTTTTTGCGCCGGGATGTCGTATGCTTCGGCAATCTTCACAAAATTAGGATTAGACATTTCCGTAAACGAGTAACGCTTCTCGTGGAAGAGTTGCTGCCACTGGCGCACCATGCCGAGGAAGTTGTTGTTCAACACCAGTATCTTCACGGGAATCTTGTATTGCATGATCGTGCCCAACTCCTGGATCGTCATCTGATAACCGCCATCGCCGATAACGGCAATAACCTGTTGCGTCGGTGCACCCAATGCCGCGCCCATTGCCGCCGGCAAAGCAAAACCCATCGTACCTGCTCCGCCGGAGGTTACGCTTGTCCGTGGATTCTTAAATTGATAGTAACGCGAGGTGATCATCTGATGCTGGCCGACATCGGTAACAACAATGGATTTACCTCCGGTAATGTCAGAAAGAAGATTTACTACTTCTCCCATTTTTAATTCTGTTTCCTTACAGTTGAATTCATGGTGCGTGACTTTATCGTGCTCCATTTTATTGAAGTTCCGGAACGTATCGATCCAGGCTTCATGTTTGCCTGCATCACATTTTTCGATCAATGCCTTCAGGCCTTCCTTTGCATCCGCATGGATTGGCGCATCAGCCTTGATTATTTTATTGATTTCAGCTTTGTCGATTTCGAGATGAACGACCTTGGCCTGTTTGGCATACTTGCTCACATTTCCGGTAACGCGATCATCGAAACGCATACCAATGCCGATCAACACGTCACACTCATTGGTATTTACATTCGGACCGTAATTTCCGTGCATTCCGAGATAACCGACATAATTTGGATGATCCTGTGGAAATGCGCCCAGTCCCAATAATGTACAAGCAACCGGTATTCCCGTTTTTTCGGAGAAAGCAATCAATTCTTTAGTTGCTCCCGATAATAATATTCCCTGACCCGCCACGATGTATGGTTTTTTAGCACCGTTGATCAATGCAGCAGCAGCGGCGACTTCAGCGGCCTGAAGGACCGGCCTTGGTTTGTAAGTACGAATGCTTTCGCATTTCACATGCTTGATCTCTTCGATCATTTCGTTCTGCGCATTCTTCGTAATGTCGATCAACACCGGCCCGGGACGGCCCGTGCCGGCAATGTAAAATGCTCTCGCAACCGCAGGCGCAATATCTTTTGCTTCCGTTACCTGGATATTCCATTTTGTAACAGGAAGTGTTGTATTGATCACATCGATCTCTTGAAATGCATCGGTGCCCAACAAGTGAGCAAACACCTGACCGGTGATACAAACGATAGGTGTTGAGTCTATCATGGCGTCTGCCAATCCTGTCACCAAATTGGTAGCACCCGGGCCTGATGTTGCAAAGGCAACACCGGTTTGCCCGGAGACACGTGCAAAACCTTGTGCCGCATGAACAGCACCTTGCTCGTGGCGTACCAGAATATGCGTCAGTTTGTCGGCATATCCATAGAGCGCATCATACACGGGCATGATCGCTCCGCCGGGATATCCGAAAATTGTTTTTACTCCTTCAGCGATAAGGCTTTGAAGTAGAACCTCCGACCCCGTAATTTTCTTTCCAGTTTCAGTAGCCACGTTTTGCTTTTCTTTAGTCTTCGTCAGTAACGCATCCATCAGCAGCAGTTTTTACTTGTTTCGCATATTTCAATAAAATGCCACTCTTCACTTTCAAGGCAGGCTGCTTCCAGGCTGCTTTACGTTTGTTCAAAGTAGCGTCATCAACCAATAAGTTGATTTTATTATTCTTGGTGTCAATTTCAATTACATCGTTCTCTTCCACGAGGCCGATCAGCCCACCTTCAAATGCTTCGGGTGTAATGTGGCCGACGACGAATCCGTGCGTTCCGCCTGAAAATCTTCCGTCTGTGATCAGTGCCACACTCTTGCCTAAGCCTGTTCCCATGATGGCTGAAGTAGGCTTCAACATTTCAGGCATACCCGGCGCGCCTTTGGGACCGACATACCGGATCACCACAACATCACCGGATTTTACTTTTCCCGATTGGATTCCATCACTTAATTCAAATTCACTGTTGAATACGCGGGCAGGGCCTTTGAATTTATCGCCTTCCTTGCCGGTGATTTTGGCGACAGATCCTTTCTCGGCAAGATTGCCATACAATATTTGTAAGTGCCCGGTTGCTTTGATCGGTTTTTCTATTGGAACGATGATATCCTGTTTGCTGAAATCAAGCGCTGGAATTTTTTCAAGATTTTCGCGAATGGTCTTTCCGGTAACAGTCATACAATCGCCATCGATGAAACCTTTCTCCAGCAAATATTTCATAACGGCTGGTACACCGCCGATCTTGTGAAGGTCTTCCATCAAATATTTTCCACTTGGCTTCAGGTCGGCGATCAACGGTGTCTTATCGGAGATGCGCTGAAAATCTTCTTGCGTTACAGATACCTGTACCGATTTTGCCATGGCGATCAGGTGAAGCACGGCATTGGTTGATCCACCAAGTGCCATCACTACGGTGATCGCATTTTCGAACGCACGCTTCGTCATGATATCACGTGGCTTCAAATCGCGGGCCAGGATCAATTTGATCGCCTCGCCTGCAGCAATACATTCATCCAGTTTTTCCTGACTCTTGGCAGGATTGGATGAAGAAAATGGCAACGACATACCCAATGCCTCAATAGCAGACGCCATCGTGTTGGCCGTATACATACCACCGCATGCACCTGCACCCGGGCATGCATTTTTCACAACACCTTTAAAATCTTCCGGTGTGATGGTGCCGGCAATTTTTTGACCGAGCGCTTCGAACGCCGAGATAATATTCAATTGCTGACCTTTCCAATGTCCACCGGCAATTGTTCCACCATAGACCATAATGGCCGGGCGGTTCAGTCTGCCCATGGCCATGAGCGATCCGGGCATATTTTTATCACATCCCACCACAGCGATAAGTCCGTCGTAGTATTGGGCGCCGCATACAGTCTCGATCGAGTCAGCGATGACCTCGCGACTAACCAGCGAGTAGCGCATGCCTTCTGTGCCGTTGCTCATACCGTCGCTTACACCGATGGTATGAAAGATCAATCCCACTAAATCATTTTTCCAGACAGCTTTCTTTACATCCACCGCGAGATCGTTCAAATGCATGTTGCAGGTGTTGCCATCATAACCGGTGCTGACAATGCCTACCTGTGCTTTCTGCATATCGGCATCGGTCAGGCCGATCCCATAAAGCATAGCCTGTGCTGCCGGAAGTGTCGGATCTTGTGTGAGTGTTTTGCTGTATTTGTTTAATTCCATTTTTTAGTTTGAAGTTTGAGGTTTGAAGTTTGAAATTAATTCAAGCTTCTGTTTACCATGGACCATCGACTATGGACCGTGGACTAAATAATTACGTAGCTGAACGATTTATCCAGCACCTGACAGCGGTACGCTTCCTGTACGGCGGCGCCGACGCTGTCTTTCCATTCTTTCTTAAAAGGTTTTGCATCGATGGATTCTACGCCTGCGATTTCCGTAGCCGTGCCACATACGAATGCGCTGTCGGCATGTTCCATCTCTTCAACCTTAAATGCTTTTTCTACCACGGGTATATCCAGCTCTCGGCAAATATTCATCACCACCGTGCGTGTTACACCTAATAAAATATGTCCGGCAGGAGCGGTGTACAACACGCCGTCTTTTTCCAAAAAGAAATTCGCACCCGATGTCTGCGCCACATGCCCGTTGATGTCGAGCATCAGGGCTTCGTCGTAACCACGTTCCCGCGCTTCCTGTGTTGCCAGGATCGAGTTCAGGTAATTGCCTGTTACTTTTCCTTCAATTTTCAGTGAGAGTGGATTCGGACGTTGATACGAAGAGATGCAAAGTTTCACCAGCTTATCACCGAGGTATTTGCCCCATTCCCATGCGCAGATCATCAGGTTCACTTCTCGCGGACTGGTAAGTGCCATGTTCGGACCGCAGTATACCAATGGTCTGATGTAGGCGCTGGTAAGATTATTTTTATGGAGAAGCTGATAGCTGATCTGAATCAATTCTTCCGAATCGTGGTCGAAAGGAATGCCGATCTGATTGCAACTGATTTTCAAGCGCTCAAAATGTTCGTAAGCTTTAAAAAGTTTTGCGCCGTTTACGGTTTCGTATGCACGTATTCCTTCGAAAACACCGTAGCCATAATGCAATGTTTGCCCATACAGATCGGTATGCGCATCTGTAGCTTTGACAAACTTGCCATTATGAAAAAGTATCGTGTTTTCGTTGTAATACATGCGTTTTTTTAAACAACTGTTAGTTTGTGACCTACCCTATAAAACAAAACCGTCCCGATGCAGATCGGGACGGTTTATGATGTAAAGTCAGTCGGTATTTATATCACAGTCGCCCCACCTTGCTTATGAAGTAGAATGACGACCGCGATCAGCACAGAAAGAACGTTTATCAACCGGTTGCGGTTCATTATGCGTTCTGTTATCGTGTTATTGTTCAACATTATATTCTGTGTGAGTGCAATTGTCAAAAATTATTGACTGCAATTCAAGTAAAACAGTGAAAAAATTTTCTGTTTTGAATGTAACGAATGTTAGGTTGCGCGCATGGCGCGCAGTTAAAAGTTAATGGTTAAAAGTTAATAGTGACACACACAAGTGTTAGTTAATGCCGTTCTCAAGAGGCCTTTTAACTTTTAACGTTTAACTTTTCACAATTAACTACCCTCCCAAGTACTCCACTATCCCATCTCTTATCGAAGTGAAAGTCTTCACCAGTGTCTCCTCTTGTTCTTCCAGCAGTGTTACGCGAAAGCCTTGGAGCTCTGAACAAAAAGAGGAGATCGGTACAACACAGACTCCTTTCGCGGCAAGCAAATAATAAACAAAACGTTTGTCGAGTGGAATATTTTTCATCGGCGTGCCATCGGTATTATTTACCCAGCTCTCTACCAACGTCCTGGCTTTTGGATCGACGATGCCGATCTTCTGTGTTGGCTTCAATGTTCCGTTACGGAAAATGATCGTATTGTAAAATGCGCCGAACGTTTCATTGAAAGTCAACTGCGGTACAGTGCGAAGGATGTCAGCAATGATCTTGCTTCTTCTTCCGATGTGTTGGTTGGTTTGTTCACGATACGTTCTGAAACGCGGGTCGCCAAAAATCTTCGGAATGGCCACCTGTGGCAGTTTTGTCGAGCACACTTCGATCATTTTAGCATTATCCAACGCATGGCAGAAGCGATCGAAGTCTTTGTCTTTACTGCGGTTGTAATATTCCATCCAGCCACAGCGTCCGCCTGGCCAGGGCAGCTCTTTCGATATGCCTTTCATGGAGATTCCGGGAACATCTTCGATTATTTCCGCCAGCGAGTAGGCACGTGCACCGTTATACGTGATGTTGATATAGATTTCATCGGCGATCAGAAAGAGATTGAATTCTTTTGCTATCGCAACAATTTTTTTCAGCGTCTCCAGCGGATATACCATCCCGGTAGGGTTATCCGGGTTGATGATGAGGATGCCGACAATGTTCGGATTATATTTTACTTTATTGTAAAGGTCGTCGAGATCGGGATACCAATGATTATCCGGATCAAGGCGATACGTGATCGGCTCGTGCGCTGCGTGTGCTGCCTCTGCGCTGGAGTGCGTGGAATAAGCGGGTGACGGTCCGATGACGCGTGAAGTGCGTGAAATAAACTGGTATACTTTTGAAATGGCGTCACCCAGTCCGTTAAAAAAACAGATGTCATCCGGCGTGATCTGCACGCCGCCCATGGCATTGGTTTGTTTTGTAAGGAACTCTCGGGTGGAGAGCATCCCTTTCGACGGGCAGTAGCTATATGTATCATCTTCCTTCATCAGGTCGGAGATCACATCTTTTATCCACTGCGGAAGTTTGTGATGTTTCTGGATCGGATCACCAATGTTTTCCCATGAGATCTCGAGGCCGAGTTTCTTAAGCTGCTCCGCTTTTTTTACGATCTCACGGATCTCATAACTTAACTCACTGGCTCCTTCGCTTAGTAATTTTTGACGCATGGGGTGTAGTTAAACGTTAATGGTTAATAGTTAATGGGGTTGATGCAAACGCGTCTATAAATTTTTTACACATTCAACAGGTAAAAAATCGCGCTAATATAGTAGTTCAAAGTTCAAGGTTCAAAGTTTTACCGCGAGTCAACGCTCATGTCGCATTCCCTTACCGGATCTATCAACCATTTACTTTTAACGATTAACTTTTAATTGCTCCTCAAAACTGAATCGGAAGCAGACTAGCGTTCTTCACATACGCTATCTCCCCGTTCCATCGTATCCTCAGCCATACGTCGTGTTTTCCCACTACTTCTACGCGATTACCTTCGTCGATAATGGCGATCACCGGGGCGCCGGCGGAAGGCCCGCTCATCACATAGGTGTCGGGCATGGTGACGATGGCTGTGGTAATGCGTTCGCCAAAATTAAGGTGTACAAAAAAAACTGCCAGTACGATGACCAGAAAAACCGACGAAACAACAGGCCTTTTATGCAACCTCACCCTTGAATAGAAAGCAAGACTCAGGCACAATAGCGAAAGCGCCGTCAGAAACGCCGTAAAATAAAAATGATAATCGTGATAGAAAGAAAGGATCTGGTCTGCATCAGTTGTTTTGTACCCCTCCAGGTTGAATTTTTTAGCCATGTCCTCCATTTTTGTGATCACCGATTTATCGTTCGTCGCGAGGTAATACAGGTTGAGATAGTACATGGCTGGCCCGATATTATTCAGTCCTTCCTCGATGTATGCCATCCGCAGCAGCATCGCCTTTCCAGCACAGTGGGATCCGAAGCTTGGAATTCACGTGACTTGAAGTCG